>ENA-OVIX01000002-OVIX01000002.1-human-gut-metagenome-genome-assembly--contig:-NODE-2-length-566730-cov-17.9506_pt1 | contig 566730 bp, 504 predicted proteins | sample MGYA00248638_ERZ507555 | MGnify/ENA primary metagenome ERZ507555 (study PRJEB26165, sample SAMN02676130) | human gut metagenome | isolation source: stool | host: Homo sapiens | place: USA | study: EMG...
TCTACCTCTGCCTGATAGGAATACATCTGCTTAATGTCTTAACTAAATGACATTGTGTTTCCAAGCCCTCCCAATTTATCTGCTTATATTCAATTTGCTCATCAACGCTTCCTGTAGTACTTGCGAAAAGTTTACTCCCATCGACACAGCTTCTTCATTTAACCATTCCGGAATACTAAGGGTTTTCTTTACCGCTTTTGAATTGTGCTTCCTTTGATATTCCAACATATCAAATTCTACAATCACAATCGTTCCATCTTCATTTTGAATTTTATCCAAATCGGAAGGATCCGGAATTTCTTCTTTCTCTTCCTTCCTGTTCACTAAAGCAAGACCCAACGCTTCTACTGTCATTTCGTAAGCCTGTTTCATGTCATCTCCTTCAGTAAAACATTCCGGAAAATCTGGAAACGAAATCCAAAAGCCGCCTTCTTCCGACTTATGAAAAAGTGCCGGATAGAATAATTTTTCCATACGTAATACCTCCATTTATTTTTCAGGCAGGATTTTATTTTAACCCTGCCTGCTTTAATATTGCTTGCTCCAAACCCTTTTTCATAGCCTTGGAGTGATAAGGAACGATTACCGTTCTTCCAGTAGACCGGTTCTTCATTGTAATATGAGAACCATTTTGTCTGATTTCCTCAAACCCGTTTTTCTTGAGATATTTGATCATCTCTCTCGGTGTCATTGGCATCTTTTGTATCTCCTTTCCTTATCATGGTTATATTATATCACGTATTTTTTACGTATATCAATATTTTTCTGTAATATTACGTATCTTATCTTTTCTAATCTGCTTAATTACCTGATTCACGTATGTACTCATAATACCCACATCTAATGTAAACAGTAACACTTAAAAACAAAAAAATATGATCAAAATCACCTATTTTGCTTTGTTTTATATTATACTGACACTATACGCCTTCCCGGCAGACTGACGATAACGAGGTGATCCTATGCAAAACATGAACTATTATTATGACTTTTCCGGACAGAAATTCAATCATCCCTTAAGTCTTAGCATCAACAGCTTTGACCGCAAAGTATTTTCCAGACAGACCAGCCTGGAGCTTTCCTATGTTCTAAAGGGCAGTTATGAGGTGATCACAGAACACATCTCCCACTCCCTGACAGAGCAGGAACTGGCTGTGATTGCACCGGACGAGATCCATATACTGAAAAAACTGCAGCCTGAAAGCGTGATTCTGACCATTCACATTGATTTTGAGCGGATTCCGGAAAATATGCTCGGTTCCTGTAAAAATCTGTTCCATACAATTTTGTGTACTCCGGTAAGCAATGCCACTCTTTTACGCTCCCTGAAAGAAGAAATCCGTCGGCTTCTCATGGTTCTTTTCAATGGAGATTCCGCAGATGGAACCGATCTGTTTGCTCTCAATGAGATTATGATGAAGATCCTCTGCATTGCAAAAAAGCAGCGCAACACACCTTTTGAACAGCTTCCTGTGGACTCCACTCACCACGAGAACTACGTGCGGGCAATCCAGTTTATCGACCGCCATTATCAGGAAAATATCCATCTTTCGGACATTGCAAAAACGCTTTCTTTCAGCACCAGCTATACCTCCAGACTATTCACCCGCTATACCGGACTTTCCTTTGTCAAATATCTGTCCTATGTGCGGGTCCGGGAATCTCTGGAAGACCTTCTGGAAGGGAAAGCTTCGATTGAAGAGATTTCCGGAAAATGCGGGATGCCAAACTCCAAGTCCTACTCTCAGATTTTCAAGGAACTCTACGGCATTACACCGAGCACCTATCGGAAGCGTTTCGTAAAAAATCTGCTTCCGCTTCCGGAGCAGGAAACACGTCCGATGGAATTCACACAGAAACAAAAAGAACTGCTTACAAAGGTCTTTCATCTGGATGATACAAACCGTCTTCTCTTTCACGCAGAGGGGATTCAAATCGTGTCAGATGGCGATACACTCCTTTGTACACTTTCTGATGCCCGCCAAAAAGAACTGCTTCTCTCTCAGAAAGAGGACGATATTGTTCTGACGATACGGCCTTCCTGCACAGGAACATAACTGTTTTCTTTCTGTTTTCAGGCATTTTTTGCTATGTTTTTTACATGAAAATCTATTTTTGCAAAAAATACGACAAATTTTGCCCTGTATTGTGTTGGGAAAGAGAGGATATTTCTGTCCCTGCATATTAAAATAAATGTAGAATTGCACAGGAGGAAATCAAATTATGAATACATATCCAAAACTCTTCTCCCCGATCAAAATCGGAGAAACTACTGTAAAAAACCGCGTATTTATGCCGCCGATCTCTACAAATCTGGCTGACAAAGGATACGTGACTGATGCTTTAGTAGAGCACTACGCTGCCCGCGCGAAAGGCGGTGTCGGACTGATCGTAACAGAGGTAACAACTGTAGAGCCTACTTATGTATATCTTCCGGGAGACATGTCCATCTGTGACGACAGCTATATCCCGGGATGGGAAAAACTGACTGCTGCCGTTCACAAGTACGGCGCAAAGATTTTGCCGCAGCTTTTTCATCCTGCTTACATGGCATTCCCGATCCCTGGTACTCCGCGGCTGATCGCTCCGTCTTTTGTAGGTCCTTACTATGCCAAGGAAGCGCCAAGACCGGTCACTGTTGAAGAACTGCAGGTCATTATCCGCCAGTTCGGCGAGGCTGCCCTGCGTGTAAAAAAAGCAGGCGCTGACGGAGTGGAAATTCACGCAGCTCATGCACATGGACTCCTTGGCGGATTCCTTTCTCCGCTCTACAACAAACGGACAGATGCCTATGGCGGAGATATCAATGGACGCTTAAAACTGACTCTTGAAGTCATTGCCGAAGTCAGAAAAATGTGTGGAAAAGATTTCATCATCGATGTACGTATTTCCGGAGATGAATATTCAGACGGGGGTCTGAATTTAAATGATGCCATCTATGTTTCCAAACAGCTCGAAAAAGCCGGTGTGGATATGCTTCATGTTTCCGGCGGAACAACGATCAAAAGAGGAAGCTCCATTCCTGCACCCGGGACAAAAATGGGATCTCACAGCGCGCTCTCCGCAGAGATCAAAAAACATGTTTCGATCCCCGTGGCAACTGTGGGACGCATCACAGAACCATGGCTGGCAGAAGAACTTCTGGAAAATGATAAGGCAGATATCTGCATGATCGGCCGCGCAAATCTCTGTGAACCCGAATTCTGCAACAAGGCTCAGGCAGGACACGAGGAAGATATCCGTCCATGTATCGGCTGTCTGCGCTGCTTAAACGGCATTATGTTCGGAAAACGGGTTGCATGTACCGTCAATCCTTCTCTGGAACCGGAAAATGAAGACACCATTGCCCCTGCAAAAGAGACAAAAAATGTCCTTGTCATCGGTGGAGGTCCTGCCGGAATGGAAGCAGCTTACGTTGCTGCAAAACGCGGACATCATGTTGTACTTGCAGACCGTCAGGATTCCCTTGGCGGAACTGTTCGGATCGCTGCCGTTCCGATCGCAAAACAGGATCTGACACAGCTGATCAAATATCAGGCACACAAACTGGAACAGGCCGGCGTAAAGGTTCTTTTAAATACGGAGGTTACACTGGAAACAATCCAGAAAGACTATCCAGATTATGAAGTAATACTCTGTGCAGGTGCAACTCCGGTTGTTCCCCAATTTATGACGCAGTTTAAAGACTGGATGACTGCAGACGACGTCCTCTACGGAAGAAAGTTCCCGGGACGCAAGATTGTAGTCATCGGCGGAGGCTCTGTCGGATGTGAAACCGCAGATTATCTGGCTCCGGTTCTCAATGACCGTTTCCCTAGAAACCGGGAGATTACTCTGATCGAAATGGCACATGAGATCATGGAAGCAGAAAGTGGTCCGGGAAGAAGTCTGCTTGTCCAGAGAATGATGGAAAAAGGAATCTATATTCTCTGCGATGCAAAAGTGGAAGAAGTCAATCATACCGTGATCAAATATACAAAAGATGGAAAGACTCACGAGATTACAGATGCCGATACACTCGTTCTTGCAATGGGATACCGTCCGTCTGACACTTTAGAGGAACAGCTGACCTCTGCAGGAATTACCTGTCATGTACTGGGCGACTGCAAAAAACCCGGAAATATCAAAGATGCTGTAACAGAAGGATATCAGACTGCATTGAATTTATAAAAGAAAAGCTGAGATTTTATCATTCAATTTCCGATGATAAATCTCAGCTCTTTTTTATCGTTTCTTTCCTCTCCCGACGCTTTCTCCAAGCCTTACTTTTGTTTCAATCCCATTCAGAGAATTCTCCCAGATATCCGGATCCGGCATTGCCTTTCCTTTTTGTGTGAGCAGGATGATCGTAGAACCTCCAAATGCAAAATTTCCTTTTTCCTGACCTCTTCGCACTCTTGCCGCCTGATGGCGATTTTCAATTTTTCCCACCATCATTGCCCCTACTTCCATCATTAAAACCGTCCCAAAATTTTCTGAGCAGAGCAGCGAAAACTCTCTTGCATTCTCTTTATAGATTGGGAAACTGTCATTCGCCACCGGATTGACCGTATGCAATACTCCCGGTATTTTCACGTTTTCCGATTTTACTCCATCATCCACATAAATGTAGCGATGATAATCTTCCACACAAAGCCGGAATACCCATGCATAGCCGCCTGCATAACGTTTTGAAAGCCCTTCATTTTTCAAAAGACTCTCTGTACTGTAGCTCGTATGTTTGATTTGAAACCGGGAATTTTCTTCAATTTTATAGACACTGAGTCTTCCGTCACAAGGACTGATCAGCCTCTCTGGCTCCCGAATAATTCTTCGTGCTCCCGGAAGTGCTTTTCGTTTAAAAAATTCATTGAAAGAGCGGTACTTTTTTTGCTCATACTGATACATCGGAATCTTGTTCTTCCGGATAAACCACGCAATCAGCACTCTGGAGGCCCGAGAATCCAAAAACGCAGCTCCGATTTCAGAGATATGTGGATTGATCAGTCCCTTCATAAGAAACCTTCCTGTTTCATGCGTGTAAATCCATTCCAGCAGCCGATCCTGTCCTGAACTGCATTCTTCTATGTTTCCTCTTCTGTCTGCCAGCTTCATCCTTTTTACCTCCTTATTGATCTCATCCTTTGAAAACTACATATGCCGGAAAAACCGCGCTCTGCAGAACTCCCACCATCCTCCGTTATAGAACAGGATGAACAGGACTGCGACTCCTACGATTCCGACAAGAACTGCCAGTTCTTTATTCGTTGGTTTGCGGAACTTAAAATCTGCCACAAACAAGATACCGACCACTGCCACTGTAATATGCAGTGCATACAGAAACCAGTGATATCCCGGAAGTATCAGCGATACTACAAAGAGCAGCGGCAGTACGACTGACATAGATGTGATTGGAAGTCCCTGATAGTATTTTCGATTTTCGCTGGTCTCCTGCTGCCGTTTGGTCTCCATGACATTAAAATATCCAAGGCGGATTACTCCGGCAAGCCCATACAGAACTAAAATTGCCATACTGTAAATACGGCGCATGCCCAACTCATAGCATAATACAATCGGAAACACTCCAAAACAGACCACATCACACAGAGAATCAATCTGAATTCCGAACTGCTTCTCATCCTCTGTTCTGTTTTTCTTCGTTCGCGCAATCTTTCCATCAAACATATCGCATAATCCGGAAAGCGCCAGACAGAACACAGCCCACTTTGGATGTCCTGTAACAGCACAAAAAATGCCGATTATTGATGAAGTAAAACTAATATAAGTCAGCACCACCGTATAATCATAAAATCCTATCATCCCTCAACACGCTCCTTTATACACTTCTTTTGTTCTCTTACTTTTTCATTTCCTATCGTAAGCTGCGCCACCACTGTAAATGCAGCACTGATCAGTAATTCTGCATAATATCCCAGTCCCCGGCTTAAAACCATACCCGGAAGCAGCAAAGATCCGAACACCGGGCGAAAAATATTCAAAAATAATGTTTCACTGATCCCCATACCACCGGGAAGCGGCAGCATATCTACCGCAACTGCTATCACTGCCTGAAGAAACAGAATATCAAAGAAGGAAGTTCCTGACAGTCCAAACGCCCGATACACAAACCAGGTAGCTGCAAACAAGGCCATTCTCTGAACAAATGTAATTCCGAATACAACCACGATCACGCCCATATGCTCTTTTAAATATACTGCCGTTCCCCGGTAAGTATCCATAGATGCATCCAGCTTTTCCAGCCGTTCTTCTTTGTGTTTCATCAGGCGCAGCTTTTCCAGCAAATGGACGCCTTTTTTCAGGATTTCCTTTGTCAGCACCGGATGAAATACAAGCACTGTCATAAATACCACACAAAACACATTCAATCCCAATCCCAGATAATAGACCGGCAGAACGCCTTCCAGATATCTGTGCAGAAATCCCTGGCCAAATATGAGAATCCCGATTCCGATCACAACCAGAACCAGCTTATATGTAATCGTCACAATCATCAATACTACCGTCGATACTGGAATCGGTATCTTTTCTTTCTTCATATAGTATATCTGCATCGGCTGTCCACCGCTTGCCGACGGTGTAATGCAACTAAAGAAAAAACCAACGGAAGAAAACAGAAAGCAAGACCGTTTCTTCAACCGGGTTCCATACGATTTCATCATATACCAGATAATAATTGATTCTGCCCATATAAAGAATAATACCAGAGCCACTCCCGGCACCAGCCATTGCCACTGTGCCTGTCGAATGGAGTGCATCATACTCTCAAGGTCTTCTCCTCGAAAAACACCATATACAGTCAGACCAAATACAAGTAATAAAAATAAAGTATTAAAAACTGCTTTTTTCTTATCTCTCATGCCGTGCTCCTCCTGTCAAATGAAAAATACAGCTTTGTATCCTTTCACAAAATCTTTGATATATCCGATACCACTGTGTTTTCCCGAAAACCGTAAAACAGATCTGCGCCAGGATAACACCACCTGCCACATCCCAGACAACATGCTGTTTTGTCATCAAAGTGGATAAAAACACGCAAACTGCAATCACACAGGACAGGTATTGATACCATTTCGGAATCTCCTGCCGCCCACGAATTCCCAGAAAACAAAACCAGCTTACCAGGCAATGAATGGAAGGAAACAAATTGTCCGCGGCATCAATGGAATAAAGCCAGATCACGGCCTGATTCCAGAATCCGTCTGCCACAATCTCCGGTCTGGTATTGGTCGTCGGAAACAAGACAAAAAAACAGAAACAGACAATCCGGGATATTGCATCTGCTGTAAAAAAGCGATATACACTCTCTTTTTCCTGTCTCGCAATCAAAATGTAATTGATTCCCCAAAACAGATAACATCCAAAATAGATTACCAATGTCCAGGGTATGAAAGGGATCCTCTCATCCAACACAGTCTCAATATTGTAATGATATCGCCCGGATGCAATCCATCTGGCACCATTATATGCCAGTGAGTTCCATAACAATGCCAGTAAAAGCGGCACGATCCCGTACGCCGGAATCAGTTTTTTCCTTACATTGTTCTGTCTGTGTCTCATCTTGTCTGCTCCTTCTCTCCAACATTTGACAGTGTTTAGTATAGTCGTTTTCTGTTTCTTACTCAATAGTCTTTACTGTATCTTTAAGAATCTTTAAAAAATCTTAAAGATTAGAATGATTCTTTCTTTGTTGACCACATATAAAATAATGCAATATAAAAATCAGGATTACCATTTAAGTGGATAATCCTGATTTTCTATTTTCTCTTCAGTTCTAATTAGTCTTCTGCAACATCTTTCATGCTGAAGCTGAACCTTCCCATTTTATCTTTTCCAAGGCATACAACCTTCACAACATCTCCAATGTTCAGAACATCTTCTACCTTGTTGACTCTCTCTTTGGAGATCTTGGAAATATGAACCATTCCTTCTTTTCCAGGTGCAAACTCAAGGAATGCTCCGAATTCTTTGATGCTGATTACTTTTCCTTCAAAAAGCTGTCCTGCTTCAAAATCTGTTACGATCGTTGCGATCAGCTTCGCTGCTTTTTCCATCGCTTCTTTTTCTGTACCGCAGATAGAAACTGCTCCATCGTCTGTGATATCGATCTTCACGCCAGTCTGCTCGATGATCGCATTGATCGTCTTTCCTCTCTGTCCGACAACATCGCCGATCTTCTGTGGGTCGATCTGCATCTGAATAATCTTCGGTGCATAAGTTCCCACTTCTTTTCTAGGTTCTGCAATTGCTTTATTCATCACTTCATCCAGAATGTAAGTTCTTGCTTTCTTTGTCGCTGCGATTGCTTCTTCAATGATTGGTCTTGTCAGTCCGTGGATCTTAATATCCATCTGGATCGCTGTGATACCCTTGTGTGTACCAGCCACTTTAAAGTCCATATCTCCGAAGAAATCTTCCAGTCCCTGGATATCTGTAAGAACCAGATAATCATCGTCTGTCTCTCCTGTCACCAGACCTGCTGAAATTCCGGCAACAGCTGCCTTGATCGGCACACCTGCTGTCATCAGTGACATACTGGACGCACATACGCTTGCCTGAGAAGTAGAACCATTCGATTCAAATGTCTCAGATACCGTACGAATCGCATACGGGAACTCTGCCTCGCTTGGAAGTACCGGAAGGAGTGCTCTCTCTGCCAGTGCACCGTGACCAATCTCACGACGTCCCGGTCCTCTGGATGGTTTTGTCTCTCCAACAGAATAAGACGGGAAATTGTAGTGGTGCATATATCTCTTGGAAGTCTCTGCCTCATCCAGTCCGTCGATTCTCTGTGCTTCTGAAAGAGGTGCCAGTGTTGTCACTGTACAAATCTGAGTCTGTCCTCTTGTAAACATCGCAGATCCATGAACTCTCGGGATCAGGTCTGTCTCTGCTGCCAGCGGACGGATCTGATCGATCGCACGTCCGTCCGGACGTTTGTGATCTTTTAAGATCATCTTTCTGACAGTCTTCTTCTGATACTGATAAACTGCTTCCCCTAACACTGCCAGCCATTCTTCGTTCTCTGCAAATGCCTCTTCCAGTTTTTCTGTAATGACACGGATATTTTCTTCTCTTGTCTGTTTGTCATCTGTAAAGACTGCTTCTTCCATCTCTGCCGGTGGAACGATCTCTTTGATCGCCTCAAACAGTTCTTCCGGAACCGCGCAGCTTGTATATTCATGTTTTGCTTTTCCGCACTCTGCCACGATCGTCTCAATAAATGCGATGACCTTCTGGTTCAGTTCATGTGCCGCAAAAATAGCCTCGATCATCTGAGCCTCCGGAACTTCATTTGCTCCGGCTTCGATCATGATCACTTTCTCTTTTGTAGATGCAACTGTCAGCGCCAGATCCGATACTTCTTTCTGTGCTGCTGTCGGGTTGAATACAAATTCTCCGTCAACCAGACCAACCTGAGTCGTAGAGATCGGTCCGTCAAACGGAATATCTGAAATACTTGTGGCAATCGCCGCACCAAGCATTGCTGTCAGTTCCGGACTGCAGTCCTGATCAACAGACATAACCAGATTCTCCAATGTCACGTCATTTCTGTAATCCTTCGGGAACAGAGGACGCATCGGTCTGTCAATGACACGACATGTTAAAATCGCATTCTCAGAAGCCTTTCCTTCTCTTTTGTTGAATCCTCCCGGAATCTTTCCGACTGCATACAGTCTTTCATTGTACTCTACGCTCAGCGGGAAAAAGTCGATCCCGTCTCTTGGCTTTTCAGATGCTGTTGCAGTACAGAGAACTGTCGTATCTCCATAGTGCATCAGAACCGCACCATTTGCCTGCTTTGCCACTCTGTCAACATCCACGCGCAGAGTTCTGCCGGCAAGTTCCATCTCAAATTTCTTATACATAATATTCTCCTTTTTGTTTGAAACATTTCCCGGAACAAGTGTCTCCGAAACTACTGAAAAAAACACCGGAAGCTTTCGATATACTTTTCAGTGGTCTCGGGTATACATACTTGTCCGCAATCTAGATTATTATACCATAGATATGTATGAATCGCAAGAAATAAAAAGACCTCTGCCTGCCGGATAAACCGACACAGGCAGAAGTCCCTCTTCCATGAATTATTTTCTTAATCCAAGTTTTTCGATCAAAGCACGGTATCTTTCGATATCTACTTTTTTCAGGTATGCAAGCAGTCCACGTCTCTGTCCTACCATTTTCAGAAGTCCTCTTCTTGAGTGGTGGTCTTTTGGATTTGCTTTGAAGTGATCTGTCAGCTCGTTGATTCTTGCTGTCAGGATCGCTACCTGTACTTCCGGAGATCCTGTATCTCCTTCACTTCTTCCAAATTCTGCAATAATAGCCTGTTTCTTTTCTTTTGCGATCATCGTATGATCCTCCTTTAAACTTAATAATAAACCGCCTGGTATTAAGTAACGGTCGGAGTTGTCCGATTACCGAACACCGGCTGAATCCTAAGGTAGTATACCACAGGGATTTTCGGATGTAAAGTCCTATTTTTTCAACTCGATTTTCAAAACAGTATCTATTTCATCCGGCAGCGGATAACTGAATACCGGATTTTCACCCAGCGCCACAAACGGTGTATCTGAATACATAGCTGTATTCCATGCCTCACCCCTCTGCACCTGCGCTCCGCTGGAAAGGAAGGTGATTGTTCCTACCTCCTGCGGGCTGATTCCATACAATGGGAGTGCTCCCAGAGGCGTTTCATAAATATGGGCATATACCGTGTTTCCTTTTTGTGTATAACGTCCCCATTCCGGCTTGTCATACTCGGAAATTCCACATTCATAAAGACTTTCTCCGTTTTGCTCCATCCATTCTCCTACCTGCGTCAGAATTTCCTGGCTTTCTTTCGGAATTCTTCCTTTTGCATCCGGTCCTACGTTCAGGATAAAGTTTCCGCCTTTGCTGACACATTCAACCAGTTTGCGGATAATGGTCTGTGATGTTTTGTAAGTATGATCATAATAACAGTATCCCCAGTGGTTGTTCATCGTTGCACAAAGCTCCCACGGGATCGGTTTTCCGTTCAGATCTTTCATTCCTCCCGGCGGAATGATCATTTCCGGACTTGCGAAATCTCCGCTGTAAATATTCGGATGATCTGTTACGATACTTCCGTTCTTCTCTCCGGAACCTTCCAGACGATTGTCAATAATAACATCCGGCTGATGTTTTCTGACCATACGGATCAACTCTTCTGCTTTCCATGTATCTTCACACATGTTGTCATAAGAGAAATCAAACCAGAGAATATCCAGCTTTCCGTAATTGGTCACCAGTTCTTCCACCTGGCCATGCATATATTCCAGATACCGGTCAAAATTGATATTTTCATCTTTATACGCCTCATTTCCGCGCATTGGATGGTGCATATCATTGTATTTCGGATAGTCTGGATGATGCCAGTCAATCAGTGTAAAGTAAAGCCCTACTTTTAATCCTTCCGCACGGAATGCATCCAGAAATTCCCGAACCAGATCCCGTCCGGCCTTTGTATTTGTCGCTTTATAATCTGTCAGTGCAGAATCAAACAAACAGAATCCATCGTGATGCTTTGCAGTCAGCACCGCATATTTCATACCTGCTTTTTTTGCCAGTCTTGCCCATTCTCTCGGATTGTAATCCGTTGGATCAAACTGCTCGAAATATTTCTCATATTCTTCTACTGTCATTCGTTTTTCGGACATTACCCACTCGCCCAGCGCCGGAATGGCATACAGTCCCCAGTGGATAAACATTCCGAATCTTTCTTTCCGGAACCATTCGGTCCGATTCCATATTTCCTGATTCATTACTATTTTCCATATCCTTTCATTTCATAAACAACACCGTTGTGTTCCCGGCTGTCTTCTGCCGCCAGTGCCATCAAATGACTCTCTATGGATTCTGATGCGGCGCTTACGCTTTTTGCAGTTCCGCCTCCTGCCACCAGTTCCACAAAGTCTTTCATCATGGAGACATCGCTTCCGCTGTGTCCGCCTTTTGGTACTTTTGCCTTGATCTTTGTTGTATTTCCAGACGCAAAATCTTCCACGATGATTTCATTTTCTTCCATGTTTCCGCGAATCTGTCCTTTTGTTCCCATCAGATTGATGATCCGCTCGCATTTATTGGTAAACGCACACATTGTCATACTTGCTGTCACACCATTGTCAAACTCCAGATTTACTACCTGATGATCTACCACATCGTTGTCACAGTGGTAAACACACCTTCCATATGGTCCGTCTTTCAATGCATCCAGCAGAGATTTTTTATCCGTCTGAAGACTTACCACTTTTGCAAATGTTCCGCCTTTTTCCTCTAAATCCTCCAGATAGAATCGAGGTGCAAAATACGGACATTCATCCCGGTGTACACATCCGTCCAGACAGTAGGCCGGAGCATCTTCTGGTGCATTTTCTTCTTTAAAATGCATCAGATTTCCGAAGCTTGTAAGTCTTGTACAGGACGCACCTACGAGCCATAACAAGATGTCCATATCATGACAGCACTTCTGCAGGATCATCGGACTGCTTAAGGATTTGTTTCTCCAATTGCCACGCACAAAGCTGTGTGCCATATGCCAGTATCCCACACTCTCAATATGCTGGATATCAACAAGCTGACCGATCGCCCCTTCATCCAGAAGCCGTTTCAGCTCTCTGAAAAATGGAGAATAACGCAGCACGTGGCAAATACTGATCACCTTGTCATAATTCTTTGCAATCTCCCCGATCTCGATCAGTTCAGATTTTACAGGTGAGATCGGTTTTTCACATAAAATGTGATAGCCTTTTTCCACAGCCAGCTTCAATGCCTCATAATGCATCTGATCCTGTGTACAGATCAGAACACAGTCCGCCATTTTCGGACGGTTCAAAAGCTCCATGTCCGATTCCACAGCGTTTTGAGGTGCAATATCATGAAGCTTTGCAAACTCTTCCCGTCGATCCGCTCTTGGTTCCGCTACTGCTACAAATTTCAATTCATTGGGATAATCCAGGGCATAAGAGGCATAAGCCTCTGCCCCTCTCTGTCCGGCTCCCAAAAGAATGGCTGTTACTTGTTTCATGTTTTTTCTCTCCTTTTAGCCTTTTACTGCCCCACCAGACAGTGCTTCAATAAAGTACTTGCTGAAACAGCAGAACAAAATCACCGGCGGAAGCAGAATTACAACGATTGCGGAAAACATTCCGTTGTAGTTCGTAGAAAATGCATTCTGGAACTGTGCCAGAATCGCCGGAACAGTCTTCAGTTCTTTTGTTGTCAGTACCATAGATGCCCAGTAGTATTCATTCCAGTAATTCATAAACGCCAGCATTGCTGCTGTCAGAATTCCCGGACGTGCGATCGGCAGCATGATCTTGAAAAATGTCTGTGTATAACCGCAGCCGTCAATACGCGCTGCTTCTTCCAGCTCTACCGGTATCGTCAGGAAATAGTTTTTGATGACCATAAAGCTGACTGCGATACCGCTGCATGTATAGATTAAAATCAATCCTGCATGCGTATCGTTGATTCCCATACTGTTGATCAGATTATAAACCGGGAATGTCATCGCTGTCGGTGGAATAAACAATGTAGACATCAACATGACGCTGACCACCGATTTAAATTTAAAGTTCATTCTTGCCACAACATACGCTGACATGGAAATCATGATGATACTTAATACGACAGAAATACCTGCCACTTTAAAACTGTTAAAGAAGTATCTCATAATATGCATGTCCCGGAATACTCCGATATATCCATCAAAACAAAGTGCACTTGGCAGAGTAAATCCCGGCTCTGCCAGAGGATCTGCCTTCAACGAGGAAATTGCCACCCAAATAACCGGAAACAGGGAGATGAAACATACCAGAATCATCACAACATACGAAACGATCTTTCCAAAAGTCCCCACTCCATGGACCGCTTCATTTTCTTTGCCTTTTCTCTGTCTGCTCATCATCTTCTGCCTCCTTTCTGTTTTCTCTCACGAAACAGCATGTTAATGATCAGGATCAATACCAGACCTCCCAGAATCTGAATCGCACCGATCGCATTTGCACGTGCGTACTGTGCTCTTGGACTGACAACTGCCAGTTCACGGATCAGGAAGCTGATACTCTTTGTTCCTGCTGCTCCGTTCGTCAGGAAATAAACTTCATTATACAACAGGAATCCTGCGGATACGGAGAGAATACTGATTGTCTTTATTGTATCTTTAATCAATGGAAGAACGATACAACGATCCAGTGTCCATCCTTTGGCTCCATCCAAAAGTGCCGCCTCACGAACCTCTTCCGGTATTGCAGAAATCTGTCCCAGAACCATGATCATGTTTGTTCCTGCAAAGAAGATGTATGCGCAGGTCAAAGCGATCATATTTACCTTTGGTATAAACAGTACGTTGTCCTGGAAATTCGGCACAAAAACACGGATAATTTCATTGATAATACCATACTTCGGATTGTACAGCTGTAAGAAGATCAATCCCATTGCTGCCGAAGAAATAATATTTGGTATCACATAAATATTTCTTGCCAGCTTCCATCCTCTGCATTTCTTGGAGATTACCAGTGCCACTCCTGTCGCGATCGGAACCTGGATTACAAGTCCGCACAATGCCCAGATACAGGAATTTCTAAGTCCTTCCCAGAAATACGGATATTTCTCAAAAATATATTTATAGTTGTCAAACAGATGTCCAAAGGAATACATCTGCATATCATTCAAATTCGTGTAGTCCCATTTTGCAAAGGAACTGATGACCACCGTTGCGATCGGATATAAATAAAACACACAAAAGCAGACCAGAGTCGGTAAAAGAAAGAAGAGAATAAACGCATTCTTTCTCAACTTTTGTTTTTTTCCGGTTATTTCCATTTTGCTACCTCCTACTCTGGAAAATTTCATAGAGAAGGAAGCTGCTCCTTAAATACCTCCTGCAAAGAGCAGCTTCCATGATTTACAATTAACCGATCAGACCGATCAGTTCACTCTTTAATTCTTCAAATTTTGCATTTACATCAGTTCCGGAAACGGTAGATTCGATCAGTTTGTTACCGATCGCATTTGCAATATCTGTTCCCCATGTAGAATCGATTGTTGCAATCACATATTCTGCATCATTTGCCTGAGAACATGCCTCTGCAAGAAGTTTTGTTTTCTCGTCAGATCCTTCTGCCAGTGCATTCAGATCCAGTGTTGTTGTACATGGGTTTGCACCTACTTCTTTGAAGATCTTTGTCTGTACTTCATCACTTGTCATATATTTTACAAATTCCAGTGCCAGTTCTTTTTCTGCATCACTCATATCATTTGCTGCTGTGATTCCGCCGCTTGCAGAAGATAAGGAAACGCTTCCCGGGAAGATTGCCGGTTTAAAGTTTGTAGTATCTTCAAATCCGCCTGCTGCCCATACTCCGTTGAAGAACACTGCAGACTGTCCTTTGTTGAAGTCTGCTGCCCAGTCGTTTGCACCGTCATCGGCATTGCTGCTGGCATTGGAAGATCCGTTTTTCTGATCCATATTTGCCACCTGTTTGAATGCTTCTTCAAACTCTTTGGATTCGATTGCTTCTTCTGTCAGAGGCTCTCCTACGATTTTTCTTCCATTTTCGGACATACCGAGGATTGCGTTAAAGCATCTTGTAGATCCCTGACCGGCACCATATGCATACACATCTCCGCCTGCGGAACGTACTTTTTCCATTGCTCCTTCAAAATCGCTCCAGTTCTTCCATGTATCCGGTGTTGTTGCTCCTGCGTCTTTTAACACCTTGTCATTGTACCAGTATCCCAGTGTCAGAAGCTGATCGTGAACCGTATAAATCTTTCCATCCACGTCGTTCTGTGTATAGTTGATTCCAACGTTGTCTTTGATCCCTTCTTCATCTATGTATGGTTTCATGTCAAGGAGCAAATCCTGACTGATCGCTGCCAGTGATACAGACCGTCCTGCCAGATCCACCATATCCGGATAACTTCCGCCTGCCACTTTATTTTCTACCACACTGTCGATATCCTCTGTCGGAATTGCTTTAAATTCCACTTCTCCATCTGCATGCTCTTTTGCAAACTCGTCATAGATATCGCGCATAACCTGTGCAGGTGCCCATTCGCTTGCATCCTGATAATATCCATGATAAAACTCCAATACCTTGTCATCAGATGCTTCTGTTTTCTTTTTGCCGTCATCTGTTTTCTCAGAGTCACCGGATTTCCCACATCCGGAAACGACTACTGTTGCCGCCATAGTTGTAGCCAAAATCAGGCTGATGATTCTTTTCTTTTTCATTACTAAATCCTCCTTCGATTTCCTGTTGAATTTAGAATATCATGATCATCAGCCTGACTCTATGGATAGAATTGACACTTTCTTGCATTATTTCTGGTTTTTCCGTGTCAATTTTCTATTTTTTGTAATATATTTATGATTCTGCCGTTTTCTTGTAATTTATTTACCTCTGTTTTGTCATATTTATGAAAAGCGCCATACCATTTTCATGATATGACGCTGCAACTATTGATATAAATTTGTACAAAACTGCTCTTCATCCAAAGTCCCGTTAAGAACTTCCATAATCTGATTCCGAAAGTTTTCCAGCTGATCTGCCGTCCAGAGATTGTCCGGCACCTCAATGATACGGTCTGCTCCACGAATTGCTTCCACAGCATTGCACATCCTCGGAATCTGCTCCTTATATTCTTCCAGATGTATCTTTGGGCTGGACGGCATTTGTCCGGTTTCCAGAAGAATCCGCTTCTGTACCTTTTCGCTGAGCATATACTTTAAAAATTCAACACTGGCATCCATTGTCTCTTGATTCCCGGTATTGCCTACAATATATCCCAGACATACGGAAGAACTGGCGATCGTGCTGCCATTCTTTCCCGGAAACGGTGCATAGCAGGCATCGATTTTTTCATCGATCAGCTTACTTGCCCACACTCCATTGATATACATGGCTGTATTTCCACTGTTGAACATACTTCCTTCGTCCCTGTATCCATAATTTTTGTCTGTACTGTCCCCATATTGTCTAATCTGCTTCATTGTCTCTAAAACCGGAAAAAGTTCTTTTGCACTTAGCATCATCGAATGATTTTCCACTGCGTCCTGTGCTTCTTTGGAAGTGTCCAAAAGCAGGGCATCTGCCAGATAAGCACTGTTTTCTTTCGTAATCTGTACCGGGATCACCGATTTTCCTTCATTCTGTGACCAGCTCTGTATCTTCTCACAAGCCTCCAGAAACTCATCCCAGGTCTCCGGTACCGATTCAATCCCCGCTTTTTCAAAAATATCCGCGTTATACCAGTATCCCCCTCCAAGCAACAGTACATCTGACAGGGTATACAGCTTCCCGTCCTTCTGCCAGTAGGAAATGATCTCCGGCGCTACAGAGTCTGCAAATTCCTGATCTTTCTCCAGATAAGGCATAAGGTCTGCCGCTTTGTTTTTTTCTTCCATAAAGCGGTACACCGAATCTTTTCCGTAGCCTCCTGTAAAAATCAGATCCGGAACCTCTCCAACAGAAAGCATATTTTTTGTCTTTTTGATCACCTCATCCGATGAAGTCATGGACACCAGATTCAGCTTGATCTCCGGGTGCTCTTTTTCAAAATCCTTATAAATCTGCCGCATTCTGACATGCTCCGATTCCATGGAGCCCCAACCATGTATCAGCGTAATCTCTGTCTGCTCCGCGCTCTCCTTACTGCAGCCTCCGAGCAGACAGGCCGTCATAAGAAGCAGTAAAACCCACGTTCCTTTTCTCATAGATTTCTTCCTCCGGACTGCTCGTATTCCTTTGGCGGACATCCTGCATATTTCTTAAACACCTTTGAAAAATATGCCGTATCCTCAAAACCGGTCAATGCTGCGATCTCATAGATTTTCTTGTCTCCTTTTAAAAGCAGTTCTTTGGCTTTTTCCACACGAAGAGAATTAATCGTATCAAACAGGTTCTCTCCTGCCTTCAATTTGTAAAACCGACTCAGATAACTGGAGCTGACATGTACCGCCTCTGCAATATCCGCCAGTGTCAGGCGCTCTGTATAATGGTTCCGGATATAGGTCTGAACACGCTTTAACAATGTATCTGTCCCATCTCCCTCTTCTGCATTCTGCGGCACGATCAAAATCTGCTCTGCACTTCTTCCCTTGGCGTAGGCCTTTGTCTGTTCATAGAGCAAGGAAGAATCATCTCCCTGCTGATAGGCCCGGCTGCACAAAATCTGCGGCGTCTCTCCAAGAAAGTTTTTACAAAAGGCTTTCATTTTCTCACAACAGCTGAAGATTTCCTCTGTCCGTTCACTGTCATTGACTGTAAGCACCAGTCCTTCTTCCTCCGTTCCGGGTGAAAGAGCACGGTATTCAAACGAATGAAAGGCATGCAGAAAGAATTTTCTCACCTTTTCACCCTGACGCACCGGTGTTACCAGGAGCATCCGATACCAGGTCATATTTTCACTCTCCAGCCGCTGTTTGATATTTGCAATGGCTGCCGGAATTTCTTCCAGAGCTGCTGTTTTTACAATATAATCACTCACCTGGTACTGAATTGCCTTTCGTGCATACTGAAAATCCGCATACGCAGTCAGAAAGATCACAGACGTCCGGATATGATTTTTATAAATGTATTCCGCAACTTCCATGCCGTCCATCAGCGGCATTTTTATATCAATGATCGCAATATCCGGCGGACAGCTGCGGATCTGTTCCAACAGATCCTGACCATTCTCCGCAACATAGATCAGCTCGCATCCAAGCTCCTCCCAGGGAATCAGCTTTTCCAACCCTTCCCGGATATATGGTTCATCATCTGCAATCATCACTCTCCACATGACTTTCTTCCCCCTTTTTCCAACGGCAGACACATCGTTACACAAGTACCCGCACCCGGTGTACTCTCAATCTTCATCGATGCTTCTTCACCGTATATCGTATGAAGCATCTGCTGTGTATTGGTAAGACCGATGTGCGTATGCTTCTCATCTTCCACCACCTGCCCTTTGTTCTTCTTCTGCTCTTCCACATCAAATCCGACTCCGTCATCTTTGATCTGAATCCGCAGCTTCCCATTTTCTTCTTTTGCTTCCACCCTGATATGACCGCTTCCCGGTTTCGGTTCGAGACCGTGTGAAACAGCGTTTTCCACCAATGGTTCCACACTCAGCCGCGGAATTCTGGCATTTTTCACTTCTTCACTGCAAAGTATATCATATGTAATCTTTCCTGCAAACCGCTCTCCCTGTAAAAGCAGATAAAACTCGATCAACTCCATCTCCTGAAATAACGGGATTTCAATCTCTCCGTTCCGGAAAATCTTTCCCTGAATCAGTCTGGAAAATGCGCTCAAAAGCTTTTGCAGTTCTTTGTTTCCCTGCAATCCTGCTTTCATACTGAGCATGGATAAAATGTTAAACATGAAATGCGGATTGATCTGAGACTGCAAATATTTTACCTGAGCCTGTGTAGCAAGAAGCTGTTTTTCATAGACTTCCGTGATCAGATTTTTGATCTGCCCGGTCATCTCATTAAACCGTGTGCTGATCTCATCAAACTCTCTTGTATCAAATTCCCGCATCTGTGCATCCAGTCTGCCGTTTCCAAATTTCCGGATATCTTCTCCGATAAACTTCAGCGGACGTGTCATTCTCATGGATACCGCAAATACGACAATCGCCGTGATTCCGATCACGATTAGAAAAATCACTGCAAAAGGCTGTACGGTGGAACGGATCGAGGCATAGATCAGATTCTTGGGAAGTGCCATCCTCAGTTCAATCCCAAACCCGGTTTTCCCTCCATAAAAGAGAGTCATCTGATTTCCAATCTTTTCCTCACTGCTTCCCAAATCCTGAATTTCCAGCATCTGTTTTGCCTGTTCTTTTCCCTTTTCATTTGCAAACAGAATCTGTCCTTTTTCTCCTGTGATCAGCCAGCTGCTTTCCGGATATTCTTTTGTTTTGGAAAACAACGTATCCACCGCACTTTTTCCAAGGGAAATAATGCAGCAGCCGGACTCCTCCATCTCCCCATTGTATACACGCATACACACATACGCGCGTTCATCATATGTCATATACCAGTATTCATTGCTGCTTTTCAAAAAACTGGAATTGATTTCTTTATAAATTTGATTCTGAAGCTCCATATTTTCCACTGTCTCCGGGTAGAAACGACTGCTCACCCATTCTCCGTTTTCATTAAACAGATAGATGCAGTCGATAAACGGAGAGGCGGAATCAACCATATTCATTTCCGAAAACAAATCGGTACTGTTTGCAAACTGCTCCCTTGCTTCTTGCTCATTGTACGCTTCTCCCGCGATAAAATGTTTCAGCACATTATTATGCCGCAGAGAAATCACCATATTTTCCATATTTTTGATTCTTGTATCAAACTGCCCGCTTGTATTCTCGAGATAAAATTCCAGGTCAGAACGAGCCTGTCTCGAAAAATGAAAAACGGACAACACCATCTGTGCGATTCCAAGAATCAATGTCGAAATAATACAGGCCGACAAAGTCAGAAAGATCAGCTTTGTACGAAAGCTTGGTTTTTTCTTCCCTTTCTTCATAAACCACCTCACTGCTGCGTCCGAAAATACTCCATACCAAATAAAATATCTCGATCCACCTGTGTTTTTAACTCCTCCAGAGATGCAAATCTGCTCTCCGGTCTCTCAAACGCACAGAATTCAATCTCCACATATTTTCCGTATGCATCTCCCTTATAATCAAATACATACACCTCTGTCAAAATCCGTTTTGCATCCGTTACCGTCGGTTTGATCCCCAGATTGCCGATTCCGCAATACCAGGTTCCATCCATTTTTACTCTGCATGCATATACGCCAAACCGGGGGGCTGCTTTTTCGGGCTTCCATGCGACATTCAAAGTGGGAAATCCCAGCGTTCTCCCGAGCTTTTGTCCATGCTCTACAACGCCCTCTGTACGGTATCGGTATCCCAAAAGCTTTTCTGCAAGTTCCACATTGCCGGCTTTCAGCGCCTCTCTGATATAGGTACTGCTGATTTCCCTTTTTCGATACACTGCCTTTTCTACAATCTCCAGCTCATATCCATAGCGCTTTGCATACTGTTTCAGCATACAGATATCTCCTCGCTTCTGATGACCAAAATGAAAATCTGTTCCCACTGCAATGTATGCGGCATGCAGTTGTTCAATCAGGATCTTTTCAATAAATTCCTCTGCTTCCATCTCACGGATTGCCTCAGTAAACGGACAGATGATCAGCGTATCCACACATCCTTCCAGATATGCTTTCTTTTCCTCGCCTGTCATCAATGCTTCTTTCCCCATATCAAATGCAAAAACAACACTTTCCGCTTTTTCCTGATCCGCAAATCTTTGAATCCGGCTGATCAGTTCCTGATGTCCTCGGTGAAGACCGTCAAACTTTCCGAGTGTGACAGCTGTCCTGTTTTCTGTCTGATATTTGCTTAAGTCTGTTACGTACTGCATAATCATCCTCTTATTTCTTCCTGATCCAGAAACATCTTTTCCACAGTAAGTTTTTTCCTGTTTTTATCAAAACAGAAGATACCGATAAAATGATTTTCCAGATCGTATACACGTATCCATTCCTGATTTTTTCTTTCTTCCATATCTGTTACAAAGCGGATTGGAATCTCATTTCCGTTATACGCAAGCGCCTGCCCCTCTTTTTTTACCGTCACGGCAGGATATTGGAAAAACACTGCATCCAGAGGGGTTATAATCTCTGAAAGCTTTCCTTCCTCTCTTTTTTTCTGTATTTCTGAAAGCTTCAGACTGCTCTCAAGCTCAAAACGGCTCACCTTTGTACGAAGAAGCGACTCCATACATCCAAAGCAACCCAGCTTTTCACCGATATCGTGACACAATGTCCGGATATAGGTTCCCTTGGAACAGGAAACCTCCATCCTCACACGCGGCAGTGCCATTTCCAGGATCCGGATCTCTTTGATTTCAACTTTGCGGCTTTTGCGCTCGATCGTCTTCCCTTCCCGTGCCAGCTCATACAGCTTTTTGCCGTTTACTTTCAGTGCAGAATACATGGGCGGTATCTGATCATATTCCCCCACAAAACTCATCACACAGTCTTTTACCTGCTCCTGCGTGAGTCCTTCTGTCTCTCCCACTCTCAGCACAGTTCCTGAAATATCCTGGGTATCGGTCTCTTTTCCAAGCAACAGGACCGCCTCGTATGTTTTATCCTTTTCCGTGAGCATATCACATACCTTTGTTGCTCTTCCCAGACAAACAGGAAGCACGCCTTCCGCATCCGGGTCCAGCGTGCCTGTATGTCCGATCTTCTTCTGTCCCACAATTCCACGCAGCTTTGCCACTACATCATGGGATGTGTATCCTTTTTCTTTGTATACGTTCAGAATTCCATTTACCATAACAATTCCTGTCTTTCTCTTCTATGCCTCTTTTAGCTGCAATGTAATCTGTCTAAGCAGATTGTTGATCACATCGTGCGCAGAACCTTTCATTGTAACCCCTGCTGCACGCACATGACCGCCTCCACCAAAATACTGAGCAATACTGCTTACATTGACTTTGCCCTTGGAACGCAGACTGACCTTATACTCCTGAGTGTCCGTTTCATGCAGAAAAATTGCCACTTCCACACCTTTAGTCTGCCGAAGCTGGGACACAATTCCTTCCAGATCGCTTGGAACCGCCTCGAAAAATTCCATCTCTTTTCTGGACACAACAGAAACGACCACCTGTTTTTCTAAAACCAGCATGCTTTCTAAAAGCGCTCTCCCTAAGATCTGATTCTGGATATAGGTCTTCTCAAAATAAGTTTTTTCGATAATCTCACTGCCGTCAATTCCTTTTCTAAGCAACTGTGCGGCTGCCTCCATCGTCTCCGGAGAGGTACAGGAGTACTGAAATACTCCCGTATCATGTGCGATTCCCATATACAGTGCTTCCGCACATGCCTTACTGATCTTCTCATCTTCCAGAAGTGTATAAACCAGCTCTGATGTAGAACTTGCCTCCGGGCGAATGTAATTTAACTCTGCAAATGCATCATTGCTCACATGATGATCGATACAAACCGTATGTGCAGCCTGTCGAAGTAATGGTGCAAACGGTCCGAGCCGCTGTTCGTCCCCACAGTCCAGACAGATAAACAGATCATATGCCGTCTCTTCTGAAAGTGTATGTCTGATTTCCTCTGTACGCGAGATTATGGAAAAGGATGCCGGTATCTTTTCCAGATACAGATCAACTTCTATTTCCGGAAACTGCTCTGTAAGATACAGGTACAATCCCATCGACGATCCTACACAGTCTCCGTCCGGCCGAACATGACCGGAGAGCGCGATCCGCTTCTTTCCCTTCAAAATATCAGATAATACAATTTTCATGCTTATTTATTCATCCTCACTTTTCAAATCTTTGGTCAAATCATTAATTTTTTTCGTCATATTGACACCGTACTCAATGGACTGATCCATGATAAACCGGATCTCCGGTGTATTGCGCATGTTGATCGTTCTTGCCAGTTCACGCCGGATATATCCTTCTGCACTCTGAAGTCCTTTGATCGTATCTTCCTGGGCTTTCTTATCTCCCAGCACGCTGATGTATGCCTTACATGTCTTCAGATCAGGTGCTACTTCCACCGCTACCACGGAAGTCATCGGCGCCACTCTCGGGTCCTTGATGCCTCCGCGTAGGATGTTGCTCAGTTCTCTTTGGACTTCAGTATTGATTCTTGTGTTTTTAATACTGTTTTTCCTCATAACTGCTCCTTATTTTCTTTCTATTTCTACCATCTTGTATGCTTCTACAAGATCGCCTTCTTTGATATCATTATAGTTTTCAAATACGAAACCGCACTCGTATCCGGCTCTGACTTCTTTCACATCATCCTTGAATCGTTTCAGAGATGCCAGAGGTCCGTCAAAGATCACAATGCCGTCACGTGTCAGACGAACAGAACAATTTCGTTCAAAAGTACCGTCCTGTACATAAGAACCTGCAATCGTTCCAACTCCGGATGCCTTAAATGTCTGACGTACTTCTGCGTGTCCCAGTACCTTCTCTTCAAATACCGGATCCAGCATACCTTTCATTGCCGCTTCCACATCTTCAATCGCATTGTAGATGACTCTGTAAAGTCTTAAGTCAACGCCTTCACGGTCTGCAATCTCCTTCGCTGTCGCATCCGGACGCACGTTAAATCCGATGATGATCGCATTGGAAGCAGATGCCAGAATCACGTCGGATTCATTGATCGCACCAACTCCGCCGTGAATGATCTTGATCACAACTTCTTCATTTGACAATTTGATCAGACTCTGTTTGATTGCTTCCACAGAACCCTGTACATCTGCTTTCACTACGATGTTGAGTTCTTTTAAGTTTCCTTCCTGAATCTGATTGAACAGATCATCCAGAGACATCTTGGATTTTGTCTCTTCAAGCATCTTCACTCTGTGCTGTGAAATAAATGTCTCTGCAAAGTTTCTTGCTTCTTTTTCTGACTCGCATCCCACAAAGACTTCTCCTGCCTGCGGAACCTCATTCAATCCGAGGATTTCTACCGGCTGGGACGGACCTGCTTCTTTTACACGTCTTCCCCTGTCATCCATCATGGCTCTTACTTTTCCGTGTGCGGATCCTGCTGCAATGGCATCTCCCACACGAAGGGTACCTTTCTGTACGAGCACTGTCGCAACAGAACCTTTTCCTTTATCCAGCTCTGCCTCGATGACAAGTCCTCTTGCCACACGGTTCGGATTTGCTTTGAGCTCCATCACTTCTGCTGTCAGAAGAACCATCTCGAGAAGCTCCTGAATTCCTTCTTTTGTATGCGCGGATACCGGTACGAAAATCGTGCTTCCGCCCCAGTCTTCCGGAATCAGTTCATACTCTGTCAGTTCCTGTTTTACACGCTCAATATTTGCACTTGGCTTATCGATCTTATTGATCGCTACGATAATTTCAATTCCCGCTGCTTTGGCATGGTTGATCGCCTCGATCGTCTGCGGCATCACACCGTCATCTGCTGCAACTACAAGAATCGCAATATCTGTAGAATTTGCTCCTCTCATACGCATTGCAGTAAACGCCTCATGTCCCGGTGTATCCAGGAATGTGATCTTTTCTCCGTTGATCTCTACTACAGAAGCACCGATGTGCTGTGTGATTCCACCTGCCTCGCGGTCTGTCACACTGGTATCACGGATCGCATCCAGCAGAGAAGTCTTTCCGTGGTCAACGTGTCCCATAACACATACAACAGGAGGACGTTTTACCATAGTCGCTTCATCTTCTTCATCTTCTTTGAGAAGCTCTTCAATGACATCTACAACTTCTTCTTTTTCACAAAGGATCTCAAATTCCATTGCGATTTCTTCTGCTGTCTCAAAATCAATTTCCTGATTCACTGTTACGATCTTGCCCTGCATGAACAGTTTCTTTACGATCACAGACGGTACCACTTTCATCTTGTCTGCCAGTTCCTGAATTGTCAGTACTTCCGGGATTGTGATCTGTTTGATTTCCTCTTCCTTTTTCACTTCCGGCTTTGGCTGTGGTCTCTGCACTTCTACTGTCGGCTTCTGCTTTCTGCCTTTTTTGCCCTTGCTTTCAAATCCTTCTTCTCTGTTTTCTTTTTTCTTGTAATCTTTTTCTTTATCTTTTGCTTTATTGCGCTGCGGTTTCTGCTGCTCTACCAATGGCGACGGAATTGAATTTCTGTCATTTCTGTCGTTTCTTCTGGAATCCGGACGCTGACCATTTCTTGCCCCCTCGTCCTGGCGACGGTTTCCTCTCTGACCGTTTGGAGCAGAAGACGGACGCTGCCCGTTTCTTCCATCTGCCGGACGATTCTGACGGAAACCGCCTCTCTGTCCCTCTTCCGGACGTCGGTTTCCTGCCGGGCGTCCTTCCTGTGGTCTTCTGTTCTCTCTCTCTCCATTTGCCTGCGGCCCTCTCGCCGGACGATCCTGACGGGATCCATTCTGACCGGAAGCCGGACGCTGTCCGTTTCTTCCGCCTGCCGGACGATCCTGACGGGATGTTCCCTGTGTGTTCTGTCCATTTCCCGAACGGGATCCTCCCGGACGGCGGTTTCCGCTCTTCGAATTCTGTGGGCGGAATACCTGTACGATATTTTTCTTTTTCGGAGCATCTTCCGATGTTCCTTTTCCTGCGTGCCCGCTGCGCAGTTCTGCTACGACCTCATCCGGAATGGAGCTCATGGAAGTTTTCGCCTCCACATTCTTTTTCTCCAGAATCTCCATCAGGTCTTTATTTTCCATCCCCAGCTCTTTTGCCAGTTCATGCACTCTTAATTTCGTCATACTCAAACTACCTCCTCTATGCAATCGTATTATTTTTTATTTCCAGTTGTTTTCGAATTCCTTTTGCAAATCCTTCGTCCAATATCGCCAGAGATGCACGGAACTCTTTTCCCATTGCATGCCCTAAGGTATCTTTATCTCCGTAAAAATAAATTGGAACCTCATAAAACTTACACATATCCCGGAATTTCTTTTTGGTGTTATCCGATGCATCTTCCGCTACGATCACCAGTACAGCTTTCCCGGATTTTGTCTCATTTTCTGTCATGAATTCACCACTGGCACATTTTCCTGCCTTTGTGGCCAGCCCGATCAGGGACAGCACTCTATCTTGCTTCAAATTGTTCCATCTCCTTTTCCAGCCGTTCATATACTTCTTTGGGAATTGCCTGCTTAAAGGAACGTTCCAGCCCTTTATTTTTTACTGCCTTTCCAAAACATTCTCTAGAAACGCAAACATAAGCGCCCCGTCCGTTTTTTCTTCCGGTCGTATCCAGAACAAATTCTCCTTCTTCTGTCCTGAGCACTCTGAGCAGTTCTTTTTTGGCTTTCATTTCTCCACATCCGACACACTTGCGCATCGGAACTTTCTTTTTACTGTTCAAATACCTCACCTCTCCAAAGAGTCTATTCTTCGTCTGTCTCTACAAACTCGATTTCTTCATATGCATCTGCATCTTCCTGATATCCGTCTGTATAATTTGCAGCTTCCTCATATTCTTCTGTATATCCGTCATCTTCCATCATATTCATCTGATCCATATAATCTTCTGGAAGTTCCCCTGATTCGATCGCTTGTGTCTCACTCTTGATATCAATCTTATATCCCGTCAGACGTGCTGCAAGTCTTGCGTTCTGCCCTTCTTTTCCGATTGCAAGAGACAACTGGTAATCCGGCACGATCACACTTGCCACTTTTTCATCCGGATCTGCCATAACAGAGATGACTTTTGCAGGACTTAAAGCATTTTCGATCAGAAGCGCCGGGTTGTCACTCCAGTTGATGATGTCAATTTTCTCTCCCCGGAGTTCCTCTACAACCGCATTGACTCTGGCACCGTTCATTCCGACACATGCTCCGACCGGATCTACATTCTCATCATTTGACCATACAGCCATCTTTGTACGGGATCCTGCCTCACGGGCAATGCTCTTGATTTCAACGGTTCCGTCCTTCACCTCTGCAACTTCTGCTTCAAACAGACGTTTCACCAGTTCCGGATGTGTACGGGAAACCAGGATCTTTGGTCCCTTCGGAGTGTTCTTCACTTCTACAATGTACAATTTAATGCGGTCTGTCGGTTTAAACACTTCTCCTTTGACCTGCTCATTTTCTGTGAGCATGGCATCTGCTTTACCCAGATTGACACTGATATTTTTGCCAACATAACGCTGCACAATACCTGTTACAATGTCTTTCTCTTTTTCAAAATACTGATCGTATACTACTTTTCTTTCTTCCTCGCGGATCTTCTGAAGAATCAGGTTTTTCGCATTCATTGTTGCAATACGTCCAAACTCTTTGGACTGTACCGGAACCTGACAAACATCTCCGATCTGCAGTGCAGAATCAATCTCTTCCGCATCTTCCAGTGTGATCTCGATTGCCGGATCAAACACTTCCTCAACTACTTCTTTTTCTGCGTAAACAGCATAATCACAGGTCTCTCTGTTCATGATCACCTTGATATTATCCGATGTCCCGAAGTGGTTTTTGCAGGCACTGATGAGAGAGTTTTCAATCGCATCCATCATGGTATCTCTGCTGATGTTCTTCTCTTTTTCAAGAATTGTCAAAGCTTCCATTAATTCTGTGTTCATTGTTTCATTTCCTCCTAATTTAAAAATCCAACGCTAAACGGATAAGTGCAATTTCACTTTTTTCAAATGTCTGTGTACTGTCATCTTCATATGAGATCGTCACTGTGTTCTGATCAAATTCTTTCAGAATTCCAACAAATTCTTTCTGTCTGTTAATCGCACGGTACGTACGGATCTCCACTTCCTGTCCCACGCTTCTGATAAAATCTTTTTCTTTCTTCAAAGGTCTTCCAAGCCCTGGAGAGCTCACCTCAAAAATATAGGAATCTTCGATGTAGTCTTTCTCATCCAGAATGTCTGAAAATCTTCTGCTTACCACTTCGCAGTCATCCACTGTGATCCCGCCCGGCTTGTCGATATATGCTCTCAGATACCAGTTTCCTGCTTCTTTTACATATTCTACATCTACCAGCTCGAATCCCTGTTCTGCTACGATCGGCTCTAAAAGTTCTTCTGTCTGTTTTTCATATTCTTCTCTTCTTGACACGTCAAACTTCCTTTCTATCTCACTTTTTTATTTTCCAGTATCGTTATCTTCTCCCGCATGACCGCATGATATGTAAAAAGCCCTATCATACAAAGAAGAGTGAACTTTCGTTCACTCTTCTGCCGGATTGATTATGTAACTATAGACAGTATAGCACCATTATCTGGTGAAAGCAAGGGATAAATCAAATTTATGTTTATCACTTCCTCTGCTTCGTCCCGACACCGTCTCTCTTAGCCAGTTTCAGACGGTTCAAGGTCACTTCTTTTTCTCCATATTTCACTTTTGTATCTGTTCCCTCTTCAAACAGATGGATCTGCTCCAGCTCATCCGTTTTCTGCAGCTTGATTCCGCGCACGCCGACTGCACCTTTTTTCTTTTCCGGAATCTCTGCTGTCAGAAATCTTAAGAAATATCCATCTCTTGTCTGCAGCACAATATTCTGATTCTCCCTAACCATCCCAACATGGATCAGTGCATCCTCTTCCTGGAGCTTGGTCGCTGCAATGGTTCGTTTTGCCACCTGGAACTCACTGCCGTCTACTCGCTTGATCATTCCCTGCTTTGTGGCAAACAAAAGCTTCTCAAACGCGATCTGCTGTGCGTCACAGATCGTCACGATCTGTTCTTCACTGCTGCTGTAATTGCTCACATTGTCAATCGGAACGCCTTTATCCCGGAATCTTCCATATGGCAGATCCATCACTTTGATCTGATGCATTTTTCCGCTATCCGTAAACAGACAGATTTTTCCGGTATTCAGACAATTTACAACATATTTATTCTCACTGTCTGCCGCCTCTTTGTTTCGCTCATACACGCTCACATCCACGGTTTTCGCATACCCGAAGCGATCCATCAAAAAGATTACTTCCTGCTCTTCTACTTTCTTTTCTTCAAACACTGCCGCCTCTGCATTTTCAATTGCAGTACGGCGCTTTCTTCCATACTCTTTTTTAAATGCATCCATCTCTTCCATGATCAGCGTTGCCATGGAATCATAATGATTCAAAATATCTTCATAGCGGGCAATATTTTTCAGCGTTGTCTCGTGTTCTTTCTGCAGCGCTTCAATTTCCAGACCAATCAGTTTATATAACCGCATTTCCAGAATTGCAGATGCCTGTCTTTCCGTAAAGCGGAGCATAGCCGCCATCTTTTTCGAAATCTGAGATTTAAACTTGATGTTCTCTGTGATTCCCTGCGTCAGACATGCTTTGGCATCTTTGACAGACTTGCTTCCCCGCAGAATCTCAATGATCAGATCGATCACGTCACAGGCTTTGATCAAACCTTCCTGCACTTCTTTTTTATCCAGTTCTTTTGCGAGAAGCGTTTTGTATTTTCTCGTGGTCAGCTCAAACTGAAAATCCACATGATGCTCAATGATTGCCTTTAATCCCAGCGTTTCCGGCCTTCCGTTTGCCACGGCCAGCATATTGACTCCGAATGTATCCTCCAGACGCGTCTTTTTGTAAAGCATATTTTTCAGATTTTCCACATCCGCACCTTTTTTCAGTTCCAGTACGATCCGGATTCCTTCTTTGGAAGACTGGTTGGAAATATCCACGATATCTGTTGTCTTTTTTGTTTCTACAAGATTGCAGACGTCATTCAAAAACTTTCCGATTCCGGCTCCGATCATTGTATATGGAATCTCTGTAATGACAAGCTGTTTTTTACCGCCTTTTAACTCTTCTACTTCTACCTTTCCGCGGATCTTGATCTTTCCCTGTCCGGTCTCATAGATTTCAGGAAGATCATCTTTATTGACCACAATACCGCCTGTCGGAAAATCCGGTCCTTTGATGTATTTCATCAGCTGTTTCGTTGTAATGGCATCATTTTTCATATATGCCTTTACCGCATCGATCACTTCTCCAAGATTGTGTGTCGGGATGCTCGTTGCCATTCCGACCGCGATACCTTCTGCTCCGTTCACAAGCAGGTTCGGTACCCGTACCGGAAGTACCAGCGGCTCTTTTTCTGTCTCATCAAAGTTCGGTCCAAAATCAATGATATCCTTATCCAGGTCTGCAAGGTATGCCTCCTGAGTAAACTTTGTCAGACGTGCTTCTGTATAACGCATGGCAGCCGCTCCGTCTCCTTCAATGGATCCAAAGTTTCCATGACCATCTACCAGCACCATTCCCTTTTTGAACTCCTGTGCCATAACTACCAGCGATTCATAGATGGAGCTGTCTCCATGAGGATGATATTTACCCATCGTATCCCCTACGATACGGGCACATTTCCGGTATGGCTTGTCATAACGGATTCCCAGTTCATACATATCATAAAGCGTCCGTCTCTGTACCGGCTTCAGTCCGTCCCTCACATCCGGAAGGGCACGAGATATGATGACACTCATCGCATAGTCAATATAGGATTTGCGCATCACATCTGAGTATTCTGTTCTGATTATCTGTGATTCACTGCTCATTCTCTTTTCTCCTCTAAGCCTGAACTTCTACTAAATATCCAGTTCTGCTTCTGTTGCATTTTCGTAGATAAACGCCCTTCTCGGCGGAACTTCCGTACCCATCAGCATCTCCGTCACGCTGGAAGCCATTCGGGCATCCTCAATCTCCACCAGCTTCAGCAGTCGTGTCTCCGGATTCAGCGTCGTTTCCCAAAGCTGATCCGCATCCATTTCTCCAAGACCTTTGTATCTCTGAAGCGTAAATCCGCCGTCATGCGTTTTTCGGTATTTCTCCAATGCCTTGTCATCATACAGGTACTCTTCCTCCCCTTTTTTCGGCATTACTTTATAAAGTGGAGGCATTGCAATATAGATATGCCCCTCGTAGATCAATTCCGGCATGAACCGGTAGAATAGCGTCAGAAGCAATGTCGAAATATGGGCTCCATCCACATCCGCATCTGCCATAATGATGATCTTGTCATAGCGAAGCTTTGTAATGTCAAAATCATTGCCGTATCCTTCGGAAAATCCACATCCAAATGCATTGATCATGGTCTTGATCTCTGCGTTGGCAAGTACCTTGTCAATGCTGGCCTTCTCCACATTCAGGATCTTTCCTCTGATCGGCAGGATTGCCTGGTAGTTCCGGTTTCTGGCTGTCTTTGCCGAACCGCCCGCAGAATCTCCCTCTACGATAAAAATCTCACATTTTTTTGCATCCCGGCTCTCACAGTTTGCCAGTTTCCCATTGCTGTCAAAGGAATATTTCTGCTTTGTCAGAAGATTCGTCTTCGCCTTTTCCTCCGTCTTTCGGATCTTTGCAGCCTTCTCCGCACAGGACAATACTTTTTTCAGCGTCTCTACGTTTCGGTCAAAATACAGAACAATCTCATCTCCGGTCACTTTTCCGGTGGCTTTTGCTGCATCCGGGTTGTCTAGCTTTGTCTTGGTCTGCCCTTCAAACCGCGGATCCGGATGCTTGATGGCAATAATCGCGGTCATCCCGTTTCGGATATCTGCTCCTGTAAAATTCGAATCCTTCTCTTTTAAAATACCAAGCTCTCTGGCATATTGATTCATGACCGTCGTAAATGTTGTCTTAAATCCAGTCAGATGGGTTCCCCCTTCTGCATTGTAAATATTGTTGCAAAATCCCAGCACGTTCTCATGGAACTCATTGACATACTGAAATGCCGCTTCGACTTCGATTCCTTCTGCTGTTCCCTTGAAGTAGATCGGATCGTGAAGCACTTCCTTTTTCTGATTCAGATCCCGGATAAATCCCAGAATTCCATCCGGTTCATGATATTCAATATGTTCCTGCGAATCCGGACGTTTGTCATCAAATACAATCGTCAGCTCGGGATTGAGATAAGCAGTTTCATGAAGACGACTTTTCACTTCCTCTGCCCGGAATTTTGTCTTCTCAAAAATCGTATCGTCCGGTAAAAAATTGACCTTGGTTCCGGTCTTTCTTGTCTTTCCGATGGTTGGAAGCAGTCCATCCTCCAACTCCACCACTGGAACTCCGCGCTCATAGCGGTCGTGGTGAATATATCCCTCTCTGCTGATCTGCACATCCATATAAACGGACAGCGCATTGACAACCGAAGAACCAACACCGTGCAGTCCTCCGCTCGTCTTATAGGCACTATCGTCAAATTTTCCGCCTGCATGCAATGTCGTATATACAAGACGTGCCGCAGAGATTCCTTTCTGATGCATCCCCACCGGAACGCCTCGTCCGTCATCCTCCACCGTAGCAGAACCGTCCTTTTCCAGTGTCACATGAATATTTTTACAAAATCCCGCCAGATGCTCATCCACTGCATTGTCCACAATCTCATAGATCAGATGGTTGAGTCCTTTTGTCGAGACACTTCCAATATACATTCCAGGTCTTTTGCGTACAGCCTCCAACCCTTCCAGAACAGAAATACTGTCCGCATCATATGTATTGCTTTTTCCCATATTTTCTCTCCTAATACAAACTTCTTCCATTTGTCGCTAACGTTCAGAATATCATGTTTTCCTTCTTTTTTCAAACACTTTTTTCGAAAGTACGTTCTTATCCAATCACCTGACACAACGTCTCCGCCAGTACTTCCATAGCGTTTTTCATCTCCTGCACCGTATTGGTCTGGGCTCCTGCCTCGATCAGAAGAGATTTGGGAAGCAGATGCAGATTATAGCGGTACGCACGCAGATAAATGTGTCTGGCAAATCCGGGAAACATCCTTTCAGATGCCAGTTCCATCTGAAGAGAAAAGGCAAGATTATCCTGAATGTACGGATTTGGCAGATAGGTGATATCTCCGTTTGCCCGTGTTCTGCTCAGTCCGTTAAAATACATGATCTTCGCTGTCGGCTTTCCATTCACCTCGGTCACAAGATGTGTCCCCTCTGCCACACCATCTCTGTGCAGATCAATGGCTACCTCAATGGTCGGATTTGCTTCCAGAATCGGGCGCACACCTGCCTCTGCATACTCATACGCGTTGCTTCTGTCCAGCTGTCCGTTGATGATGTCATAGACACCTTTATCATGGATCGTTTCAATCCCTTTCTGATTCAAAAGTTCTGTCAGATAGTCCCCGATTCCTACAATACTGGTAGAGGGGTCACCGGGAATGGAATCTGCAAATTCTTCCTGGGAATGGGTGTGAAAAATTAAAATTTTCGGTTCCTTCTGCTTCCGGTCGATCTTCATGCTCCTTCCAAGAAGATCATCTGCATTCAACTGCTCCGGTCCGATCATCGTAGAACTGTCTACCGTATAAAAATTACTTAAAAGATAGTCAAAGTCCCGCAGTCTTTCAATCGACATATCGATGGAAGATTTGTTCTCCCCCAGATTTGCCGGCACTTCCGCAGTCTTGCTCTCTCCCACCAGATTCCCATCTGCATCCACAACGCTTTCATCGTTGGCCTGCTTCTCCAGTATTTTCGCCAGCGTCTCCTCGTCCTCCACTTTCTGCTCCAGATTCTCCCTGTCAGAAACATATTTTACCAAAGGCAGCCAGGAAAGTGCTTTTTCCCGAAACCAGTCTTTCGAACTTCTGGTCTCATCCGCTCTCTGATAGGCCACCCCGGGCATGTACATCTTTTCCGTATACTCCTGTAACACCTGCCTGCTTTCATATCTGAACGCCCTCCAAAACTCTTTTCCTCCGATCAGCGCCGCCAGAAGCACAAGCAATGCCATCAGCATCCATGCCCGGCTTTGTTCTCTCTTCATATCTACACCAGTCCTTTTTTGCACGATTTCTGCCAACACACCTGGGGTATTTATATGAGACAAATTTTCCTTTTATGACTCTTCTGCATTAGAAAAAAGCAGATTTAAACCTTCCGAAATCGTATAGCTGATCTGTTTCACCATTTCATCCACATCTTTTGGCGTCACAAACATCCCGTTTAAATGCGGAGCGATCAGTTCTTTGATCAGTTCATACTTTTCTGCCGCATTGTAAGAACGGAGCACTTCCCCCACACTTTTTAATGCCTCAGAAGATTCCAGCGCCAAAATCAGGTTCTCCATCGTATCATTGACAATGGTTGCCGCATCCACAACTGTCGGGACTCCGATCCCGATCACCGGAACTCCGATGGATTCTCTGGTAATCCCGTTTCTGTGATTCCCCACTCCGGAACCCGGATGGATTCCGGTATCTGCGATCTGGATCGTACGGTTTAATCTCCGGCTGTTTCTTGCTGCCAGCGCATCCACTGCAATCACAAGATCCGGTTTCGTTTCTTTTACCACACCACGGACTACCTCTACAGTTTCCATTCCCGTCTGTCCCATCACCCCCGGAGCCAGTGTGCTGACCAGATTCACATGCTGCATTCCCATCGCATATTTTCCGTACTCCTTGACAATATGCCTTGTCGCACACAGATTGTCTGTCACATAAGGACCAAGCGCATCCGGTGTCACCTGACGGTTTCCGAGCCCTACGATCAGCACGGAAAGTTCTTCTGTTTTTACATTCTGCGCTTTTAAAAGCTCCTGCACAAATCCCGCAATTTTCTCTGAAACCTCTCTATGGTAGTCTGTGTCCGGCACTGCCATATTCGGCGCTTCTAATGTAATGTAGGTACCTACCGGTTTCCCCATTGCTTTTGCACCTTTTTCCGTCACAATCTTTACCCGGGTGATCCGGATTTCTTTTTCCTTATCATAATCCTCCTCCAGGATCACTCCCTGTATCTCGACATGATCCGACTCAAAACGCTCCTTTTCCTCCAGCGCCAAATCTGTACGAACACTATACTTTTCCAACATTTTCGCTCAACCTCGCTTTTTCTCCATTTGCCGATAATATTTCCAATAATTTCAGAAATATGTATTGACAACCCTGACCAGTTGGAATAAAATAAATGAGTATGTTCCGTTAGAACGTCCGTGTCCGAGTCTGGCGGGATTATGAATTCACTATTTGAAAATATTTCATACTATTTGGAGGTGTACAGATTGGCTAACATTAAATCTGCTAAAAAAAGAATTTTAGTTAACGAAACAAAAGCTGCTAAAAACAAAGCAATCAAATCAAGAGTAAAGACTTCTGTAAAGAAAGTAGAAGCTGCAGTTGCTCAGAAAGATATGGAAGCTGCAAAAACAGCTCTCAAAGCAGCAATCGGAGAGATCAGCAAAGCAGGAAGCAAAGGTGTTTACCACAAAAAAACTGTTTCCAGAAAGATTTCCCGTCTTACAAAAGCTGTAAACGGAATTGCTTAATTTTTGATATAAATATGAATCATAAAAAGACATCCGCTACCGTCATGGCGAATGTCTTTTTTGTTTATGCTCCCGCATTCTGAAGCAGATCAGAATTTTACAAGACCGAATGTATTGACAATTCCATCCAGTTTCTGCCCCTCCCTGCACAGCGGGCAGTCTTTGGCTGCATATCCTTTATAATCCGGCAGATCAGAAACCGTAAAAATTGATCTGACATCCATCCCCGCTGCCCGGTTGACCGCACTGAATACTGCACAGATACCACATACACGTCCACCGTAATACAGCACTGCTTCCACGGCTTTTGCAAGCAAAGCACCGGTCGTCACAGAATCTGTCAGGATCAGTACCTGCTTCCCTTCGATCATACGCTGGTTACTGTCCCGAAACAGTATCTGTCCCATGGTATCAAACTCCGGTGTCACAACCGAAATATTATTTCCTGCACTCATGGAAATCCTGCCTGTATCCGCCAGATGTTCTGCCATAAATGCGCCGATCACTTCTGTATTTTTCAGACATACGATCGTTTCTACCATAGTACCGGTTTTGTACTCTTCTGCCAATGTAGCTGCCGTCTCTCTTGCATTATTATGCCGTGTCTTGACAGTAGACATATCAATATACGTGTTCACGTGCGAATTCATCGTCGCAAAATGTCCACCCATCAATTTGATACGTGCTTTCGGATTTTTTCTGGAACGAAGGTTTACAAATTCTTCTGTCATAGTATCCGCTCCTCTCATTGAAAGATTTTCGTGTAAGTTATGACATTATTTTAGCATATTTCATTTGATTTTTCATTAAATTCTGAATATTTCGTTTTATTCTTCATTCTGCGCGCCTAATGCATCCAGGTAGACACGTTCAATATGCATTGCCAGGTAACCGACTTCCATTTTTTCCAGCCTGATCTTGCAGCCGCGTTCAATTTTTTCACAGATTGCTGCTGCCAGCGCAAATGACTCCGGATGTTTTTCTTCCATATATTCATTCATATCCAACTTGATGCTCTCTCCCCGCACTGCCCGCATAACCATGTATTTCACATGATTCATCAGACGGTTATATGCAAGAGACATGACATCTATCTTTTTTCCGCTCTCCCGCTCCAGAACCTGCACACATTCCCGGATTGCTCCTGCCATCTGCATTGCTGCCGATACACTCTCATCCTCGATTGCTGAGTGAATATGAAGCGCTACATATCCGATTTCATGTGCATCAATCTCAATTCCCAGTCTTTTCTGAAAAATTTCTTTTAGTTGGGATGCAACCTCATACTCGCTGTGGAACAATACCCGGATGTCCTCTGTCAATGGATTACTGATCTGTTCTCCGCTTAAGATACGATCTGCTGCAAAAGAAATATGATCTGCCAGCGGAAACAGGATTCTCCTGTCGATCGTGCCAAATCTCATCTCTGCTTTTTGCAAAATTTCATCTGCGATCTCCAGATATTCCGGAGAAATACTTTTTGCCAGTTCTTTTGCGCTCCCCCGTTCCGTATCTTCTTTTAAAGAATACCGGGTGCAGTTATCCGGCGCTTCAAATCTCTGGCTGATTTTTTTCCCAAAACCAATTCCTTTTCCCAGCAGCACATATTCTATATTTTCTTCCATATTAATCGCGATCACGCCATTGTTATTCAACACTTTACTTACTCTGTACATGACATTCCCCCGGTTTTTGTTTTCTGATAACAGGGTATCAAAATATTGCCAAAAAGTAAAGCGGACCTGAACGGTCCGCTCATTTTTTTCAGTTGATAATTGATGCGGACAGTAACATTTTCCGCAATCAATACTATGCTTCATAAACATCTACGGCAAACAATGGTTCTCCCGCCTTTATCTCTCCTTCTTTCAAAAGACGAACCTTCTGATTGTCTCCTAATTCTGTACACAGAACCGGTGAACAAAGAGACGGTGCATGTTCTTTCAGATAGGAAATATCGATTTTCATCAACGGCTCCCCTTTTTTCACTTTCTGTCCGTTTTCCACAAAAACTTCAAATCCCTGTCCGTTCAGTGCCACTGTATCGATTCCGATATGCAACAGAAGTGCCATTTGGGAATCTGTCTGGAATCCCAGCGCATGCTTGGTCTCAAACACAAACACAACCTCACCATCTTCCGGCGCAAGGATCATCCCGTCTGTCGGAATTACTGCTGCTCCGTCTCCCATCATTTTTCCGGCAAATCCCTCATCCGGAACCTCTGAAAGCTCCACTGCATTTCCCGTAATCGGGCTGGATATGATCACAGTTTCCTTTACTTTTTTCTCTGAATCCTGCTCTTTTGAACTTGTAGTCTGCACCTCTTCCGGTTCAGAAGCTGCTTCTTCTGCGAAAGCAGTTGTTTCTCCCAGAGGCAGATCTTCTGCGGTTTCCAGATAGTCCTCCAGATTCGCTTTGATCACAGTTACATGCGGCCCATAGATTACCTGTACTCCCTGGCCTTTTTTTACAATTCCTCTGGATCCTGTCTGCTTGAGGATCTCATCTTTTACCTTTCCTGCATCCTTTACTGTGATACGAAGTCTTGTGGCACAGCAATCCACATCACTGATATTGCTCTTTCCACCAAGACCTTCTGTAATCATAGCACTGACAGGATCTGTAGCTGCTCCTGCATCTCCTTTTTTACTGCTTTCTTTTCTTGCATTGACATCTGCTTTTGTATACAGCTTTGTCGCTGTATCATCGTCTTCACGTCCCGGTGTCTTAAAATCAAATTTTTTGATCAGGAACGTAAAAATCACATAATACAAAATAAAGTAAATAATTCCCACCGGAATCACCCGCATCCAGCTTGTCTTCTCATTTCCCTGCAAAATACCAAACAGGAAGAAATCCAAAAATCCACCGGAGAATGTCAGTCCTACTGCGATATTCAGCATATGCGCGATCATATAAGCCGAACCTGCCAGTACAACCTGAACCGCAAACAATGCCGGTGCTACAAACAAGAAGGAAAACTCTAATGGCTCTGTGATACCTGTAAGCATACAAGCCAATGCTGCGGAAAGCAACAATCCACCTGCCGCTTTTTTCTTTTCCGGCTTTGCACAGCGGTACATTGCAAGAGCTGCACCCGGAAGTCCAAAGATCATAAAGATAAACTCACCGGAAAAATATCTGGTCGCATCTGCGCTGAAATGCACTACATTGGCTGAATCCGCCAGCTGGGCAAAGAAGATATTCTGACCTCCCTGTACCATCTGTCCGGCAACTTCCATGCTGCCTCCCACGGCAGTCTGCCAGAACGGCATATAAAATACATGATGCAGTCCAAATGGGATCAGCGCACGTTTGATAATACCGAAAATCAACGTTCCCACATATCCGCTTCCTGTGACCAGACCACCCAAAGCGTAAATTCCATTCTGGACCGGAGGCCAGATAAAGTACATTCCGATACCTACAAACATGTATACAATTGTAGAAATGATCGGTACAAACCGGGAACCGCCGAAAAATGACAATGCGTTCGGGAGCACGATCTTGTGAAACCGATTATGCAGCGCCGCAACACCAAGCCCTACGATAATACCGCCGAATACTCCCATCTGAAGAGACTGTATCCCGCAGACAGAAGCAACGGTTCCTTCCAGCACATTTTTTGCGATTTCTCCGTCTGCCGTGATTTCTCCGTTTACTACAAGCATACCATTGATCGCTACATTCATTACAAAATATGCAATCAGTGCAGACAGTGCAGATACTTCTTTCTCCTTTTTCGCCATTCCGATCGCTACACCTACCGCGAAAATCAGCGGCAGATTATCGAACACCGCACTTCCGACCTTGTTCATGATCGTAAGAAGTGCATGGAGCACTGTACCGTCTCCCAATATCTTTTGAAGTCCATACGTTGCAATGGTTGTCTCATTCGTAAAGGAACTTCCAATTCCCAGCAGCAGACCTGCTACCGGAAGAATCGCGATCGGAAGCATAAAGGATCTTCCGATTCGCTGTAAAACACCAAAAATCTTGTCTTTCATTTTCCACTTCTCCTTTTCTCTGTTTTTGATGCATTTGATCTTGATGGATAGTATTTCAGATTTCATGCCCGTGCATCCTATTTCCAGAGAAAAACAGAAAAAAAGACACCAACCCACATAAACATCTAAAATAAAGTCCATGTAAGGTTAATGCCTGCCGTACAGTTACACACCTGATATAAATTCATTATAATCAGTGTCCCTGTCATTGTCAATTTCTTTTTTTGCCATATTATCTATTTTTTCTGCCTATTTTTTCTGTTACTGCGAACACTAACTTCCTTCTCTCAGCTTTGGCCAGATTGTAAGCAGCATGGTTACAAAACATGTAGTCCCTCCAATGACATTGGAAATCGGTTCTGCCCAAAACACTCCATCTGTCCTCAGATTTCCGATCATTGGAAGCAGCATGGTCAACGGAATGACAATGATGACCTTTCGAAACAGAGAAAAAAAGACAGCCTGTTTCGCACGGTTTAACGCAACCGCTGTAGACTGTCCCGCAAACTGCAGCGCCATCATAAAGATTCCGCAAAAATAAATCCGCATGGCAGAAACACCGTGCTGCAAAATTTCCGGCTCTTTGGTAAACATCTGAAGAAAGAAACGAGGTTCTAAAAACAACACTGCCCAGACAACTGTTGTAAAAATAATGCATCCGACCGCAGTAAAACGGATTGCAGATTTTACTCTCTGATAGCACCCTGCCCCGTAATTATATCCAATCACCGGCTGCGATGCCGCCGTCAGTCCTGTCACCGGCATTGTCACAATTTCCCGCACCGAGTTGATCACTGTCATAATTCCAACGTAAATATCACCCCCGTACCTCTGGAGCGTTGCATTGCATACAATCTGTACAAGCCCGTTTGTAACAGACATCACAAATCCCGATGTTCCCAGAAAGATGATTTCTTTTACAAGCTTCCACTCCAGATGCATTGCTCTTTTTGAGAGTCGAAGAATCGCCCTCTTCCCTGTCAGAAACTTCATCACCCAGGCTGCAGATAATCCCTGGGAGATCACCGTTGCAAGAGCTGCTCCCTGTACTCCCATATCCAGTCCGAAAATCAGGATCGGATCCAGCACAATATTGGTAAACGCGCCAAGCATTACCGTGAGCATTCCGATTTTCCCAAATCCCTGAGAATTGATGAACTGATTCATCCCCAGACTGATCATGACAAACACGGTTCCGCACAGACAGATACTGATGTATGCGTTTGCATACGGAAATGTGGCACTGCTCGCTCCAAACAGATACAACAGCGGTTTTCGGAATATAAAACAGATTCCCATCAGAAGTACCCCTGTGAAAAGAAGCATCGAAAACGAATTTCCCATCACCTTCTCTGCCTTTTCTTCTTCATGGCTGCCTCTTGCAATGGAACAAAGGGGTGCTCCTCCCATTCCAAATAAATTAGCAAATGCCGTGATGATTGTAATGATCGGAAGTGCCAGACCGATTCCCGTCAGTGCATTCGCAGATACACCCTGCAAGTGTCCGATATAGACTCTGTCTACCACACTGTACAGGACATTGATCAGTTGTGCCAGCGTCATGGGAACTGCAAGATTTAAAATATTCTTTGCAATGCTTCCCTGACTGAAATCATTTTCTCTTTCCATAGTATTTCCTTTTGCACGCCTCCTCACGCCGACTGCTCAACAAGAACAGCCAGATACTTGTGCAAGCACAATATCTGGCTGTTCTTATTGGGGTGAGCAGCTTTCCGCCTTTCACTGTCCTTAGTTGTTGATCAGTTTATCTTCATCACTCCAGCTGTAGAGTTTTCTGATTTCTGCTCCCACTTTTTCTGATGGATGTTCAGATGCCAGTTTTCTCATTGCTCTGAAGTGTGCCTGACCACCGGCTGGTGACATATCAAGCAGGAAGTCTTTTGCAAATGTTCCATCCTGAATATCGGAAAGAATTTTTTTCATTGCTTTCTTTGTATCTTCTGTGATGATCTTTGGTCCTGTAATGTAATCACCATATTCTGCTGTATTGGAAATAGAGTATCTCATTCCTGCAAATCCGGACTGATAGATCAGATCTACGATCAGTTTCATCTCATGGATACACTCAAAGTATGCATTTCTTGGATCGTATCCCGCTTCACACAGTGTCTCGAATCCTGCCTGCATCAATGCGCATACACCACCGCAAAGTACTGCCTGCTCTCCGAAAAGGTCTGTCTCTGTCTCTGTTCTGAAATCTGTCTCCAGAAGTCCTGCTCTTGCTCCACCGATCGCAAGACCATATGCAAGTGCACGATCCAGTGCTTTTCCTGTGTAATCCTGCTCTACTGCTACCAGACAAGGAGTTCCCTTACCTGCCTGATATTCACTTCTTACTGTATGTCCCGGTGCTTTTGGCGCGATCATCGTAACATCTACATTTGCAGGAGGTACGATCTGTCCGAAATGGATCGCAAAACCATGTGCAAACATCAGCATGTTTCCTTCTTCCAGGTTCGGCTCAATATCATTTTTATACATTGCAGCCTGTTTTTCATCATTGATCAGAATCATGATCACATCTGCTTTTTTCGCTGCCTCTGCTGCTGTAAATACTTCAAATCCCTGTGCTTCTGCTTTTGCCCAGGATTTGCTGCCTTCGTAAAGTCCGATGATGACGTTGCATCCGGATTCCTTTAAATTCAATGCATGTGCGTGTCCCTGACTTCCATATCCGATAATCGCAATTGTCTGTCCCTCTAATACGGAAAGGTTACAATCTTCCTGATAATAAAGTTTTGCTGCCATTTTTCATTCCTCCTAAATTTTCTGCACTGCCGCAGTTTTCTGTTTTTATAGTTAAAGGCTCCTGCCTTTAGCATACTGTTTTCATCTAGCCAATATATGTAACATCTTCACAGCCTCTGGACAATCCTGTGATACCGGTTCTTGCCAGTTCCAGAATCTCATACCCTTTCAGAAGGTTCATAAAGCCTTCCAGCTTGGACTGTGTCCCTGTCAGTTCGATGATCATGGACTCCTCCTGTACATCCACAATCTTCGCACGGAAAATATCCGCAATGGAATTAATCTCGCCTCTCTGTGCTGCTGTCACGCGAATCTTTATCATAATCAGTTCGCGAAATACAGATTCTCCATCCTTTAACAATTTAATTTCAATGACATCTTCCAGTTTTCTGACCTGATTTTCAATCTGTGATAAAATCAACTCATCTCCGGATGCCACCACTGTAATTCTGGTAAATCTCGGATCTGCCGTCGTTCCGGCTGTAATACTGTCGATACTGTATCCTCTTCGGCTGAACAGACCTGCAATTCTGCTCAGAACACCCGGATTGTTATCGACCAAAAGAGAATAAACCTGTTTTCTCATACTTTGTTTCCCACCTTCTTTTAAAAACCGAGTGCGTTCTGTTTTTTATTATATTAGCAAAGCGCACTTCCATTGTCAAGCTTTTTTTCGATAAAGTGTAAAAGTGCCTCTATCAATTTGTTTTATTGAGCTTCCTTCCTAAGTATCTCTTTCGGAGGTTCAATTTCATATGCGATCGTATGCTCCGTCAGTTCTGACAATCCTTTGAGTTTTTTGTTGATCAATTCTCGCATGCAATTGGGAACGTGCTCCTGGTGTGCCCTGTGAATTGCCACGCACTCTTTACAGTTTCCATGATAACGGCATGCCTTTTTACACGGACAGTGATCTTTCTCTTTATATTCTTCTCGAAAGGCTGCAGCAAACTCCTCCTGTAATCGAAGCCCTTCCTTCCGGTTGCCCTTGTGAAATTCTGCCATGGCTGCCTTTTCTTTTTCATTTCCTTCAATGATCATCTACGCTTCTCCTTTTTGTATTTTATTAAAGATGAATTTTAAAATCTCCAAAATCAAAGATTCCGCTTCCCTGTTTCCACTTCTTTTCTTTGTCTAATTTTCTGCATGCCCCCTCAATCCTGTCTGCCAAATCTGTCGAAACCGAAAAGCTGTGATGTCCCGGCAAGATATGTTTCAAATGTAAAGACTGCACTTTTTTTACAGATTGCCAGAATTGCTTCGGATCTGTCGTAGGATAAAAAATATCCAAACACCCGGAATAGATCAAGTCTCCCGAATACAAATACCCTCTTTTCGCTTCATAAAAGCAGCAATGTCCCGGTGAATGTCCCGGGGTATGAACAACTTGCACCGTTCGTTCTCCCAGATTGAAAATTTCCCCATCAGAAAACGTACTCTGCACATCTCCTTGAAATAACTGATACTTTTCCAAATCAAATTCTTCTGGGAACTGACACTCCCGGCAGGTCAGATTCCTTTTCACCTGCTGCAGCGATATCGGAAATTTCTCTGATATCCAATCTTTCTCCAAAATGTGGACGCCAATATTTTCAAAATATTGATGTCCTCCTATATGATCCCAGTGAACATGAGTCGTTACAACAAAGATTGGAAGCATTGTCAATTTATCAACAACTTCTTTGATATTAGCCACTCCCAGACCTGTATCGATCAGAAGTGCTCTTTTCGTGCCACACAACAGATAACAATGTGTTTCTTCCCAGTGCTGATATTCACTGATTGCATATGTATCTTCATCAATTTTTTCTACCGTAAACCAGTCCTTCACCCAGATTCCTCCTTCAAATGTTCATCACATAAACGTGTCATCATAAACGTAAATTTCATAGCCCTTCTCCTTTTCTTCTCATTATACTTGTTTCTTCTATCCCCAGGCAACAATATCCAAAATATTTATCTTTAAAATCAGCACCTTTTATGGTATACTGCTCGAAACAAAAACAGCAGAATTGATACGCGAAGGAGGACTTATATATGGAGCATCAAGGAACAAAAACCATTGAGACAGAACGACTGATTTTAAGAAAGTTTACTGCGGATGATCTTTCTGCGATCTTTCATAACTGGACCAGTGACGAAAAAGTAACCGAATTTTTAAGATGGCCAACGCACAAAAGCATTGACATCACCAAACGAGTTTTGGAAAGTTGGCTTTTGGAGTACGAAAAACCAGACTTTTACCAATGGGCCATTATTCCAAAAGAAATCGGCGAACCTATCGGTACCATTTCTGTAATTGAACTAAATGAAAAAACTGAAAAAGTTCATATCGGATACTGCCTTGGCAGCCGCTGGTGGCACTGCGGATTTACAAGCGAAGCCTTTACAGCAGTCATTGCCTTTCTTTTTGAAGAAGTAAAAGTAAACCGAATTGAAACCTGGCACGATCCCCAAAATCCAAATTCCGGAAAAGTCATGCAAAAATGCGGCCTGATTTATGAGGGCACTTTAAGACAAGCCGACTGGAATAACAAAGGAATTGTAGATGCCTGTGTATATGGAATTCTGGCATCTGACTACCGGGCCAACAAAAAGTAATCGAAAAAGGAAGATGCACCACACACAGTACATCTTCCTTCTCTTACCTTGCTTTATGATCTGTATCCATCCGGATTTGCAGACTGCCATCTCCAGGAATCTTCACACATCTCTTCAATTCCGCGTTCTGCCACCCATCCAAGCTCTTCCTTCGCTTTTGTAGCATCACAGTAGCATGTTGCAATATCACCGGCACGGCGAGGTTTGATTTCATACGGAATCTCCTTGCCGCATGCTTTTTCGTATGCTTTCACGACATCCAGTACGCTGTATCCAACGCCTGTTCCCAGGTTGTAAATGTGAACACCTTTCGCTTTCTTCATTCTCTCGATCGCTTTTACATGACCGATCGCCAGATCGACTACATGGATATAATCTCTGACACCTGTTCCATCCGGTGTATTGTAGTCATCGCCAAACACTCCCAGACGATCCAGTTTTCCAACTGCAACCTGTGCAATATATGGCACCAGATTGTTCGGAATTCCTTTCGGATCTTCTCCGATCTTTCCGGATTTGTGTGCTCCGATCGGGTTAAAGTAACGAAGCAGCATAATATTCCACTCCGGATCTCCTGTGTGAAGATCTGTCAGGATCTGCTCCAGCATTCCTTTTGTACGTCCGTATGGGTTGGTGATTTCTCCTTTCGGACACTTTTCTGTGATCGGGATCTCTGCCGGATCTCCGTATACTGTTGCAGAAGAACTGAAGATCATGTTCTTGCATCCGTGTTTTCTCATCACATCACAAAGAATCAGTGTTCCTGTAATGTTGTTGTGATAGTATTCCCAAGGCTTTTCTACAGATTCTCCGACTGCTTTGAGTCCTGCAAAGTTGATCACTGCCTCGATCTCTTCATTTTCAAAGATCGGCTCCAGATCTTCTCTGTTTAAAATATCTCCTTTGTAAAATTTCAAAGTTTTTCCAGTGATCTCCTGCACTCTTTCCAGCGCAACTTCACTGGAATTGTAAAGATTGTCTACTACTACTACCTCATATCCACGTTCCAAAAGTTCCACACATGTGTGGCTGCCGATATATCCGGCTCCGCCTGCTACCAAAATTGCCATGATCTGACTCCTTTCTGCTTCTGCTTTTCCTGCAATTATTTATTTCCACAGATTTTTCGGATAGATTCCTTCCTCTTTCATACTGCGGATTGCATTCACAACTGTTTCTTTATCTTCTTTATATGTAACTCCATACCATCTGTCTGCTGATTTGAGCACTTTTACTTCAGCTTTTCCTTCTCCGATCAGATCGCCTACGACTGCCGGAAGAAAGTATTCGCATTTCATCGGATTCTTCTCCAGATTCTCTGTCAAAAATGCGGAAAATCTGCTCTCCAGTTCCTTTAACATACTCGCAGTAAATCCAAACAGGTTCATGGAAACTGTCGTATCCAATGCTACAGGAACCCATGTCTTGCCATCATCCTCTGTAAATGCTGCTCCGTCTTTTGTCTTCTCGATGTGTGTACGCTCTGTAATACCTGTCAGGCACTGATTCTCATCTGTGTCACAGATTCCACGGGAAACATATCCGTTCTCTGTCAGCGTATTACTCAGCATATATCCAACCATTGCATAACGGTACTTCTCGTTGTCTTCTCCTGATGAAAGATAGTCATAGATCATCTTATATGCATTGACTCCATAGTAATCATCTGCATTGATCACGGCAAACGGACCATCCACTACATCTTTACAACTCAAAATCGCATGTCCTGTTCCAAAAGGCTTCGTTCTTCCTTCCGGTACAGAAAATCCTTCCGGCAGGTTCTCCAATTCCTGGTATACATATTCTACTTCCATGAACTTGCTGACTCTGTCCCCGATACTCTTTCTAAAGTCTTCTTCGTGCTCCCTTCTGATAATGAAGACAACTTTTTCAAATCCTGCTCTTTTTGCATCATAAATTGAAAAATCAATGATAATATGTCCATCTTCATCTACCGGGTCAATCTGTTTCAACCCTCCATATCTGCTTCCCATTCCTGCTGCCATAATCACTAAAACAGGCTTTTTCATATCGTTTACCTCCATATTTTTCAATTTCCCTTCTGCAAGGATTAGTATATTCCTTTCCTTGGTTTACGTCAATAAAATACAACATAAATACATGTACCTTTTTCTGTTCGTATATTAGCTTATCATTGTCCTGTTTTTCAAAAAACAACAATTTTCCATTTTTCTTTACTTTTTTCAAACAGGCTGTCCGTTTTTCTGGCTCTCGATCTTTTCTGCCAGGTCGCTAAGATAAACCCAGCGTTCCATTTTTTCATCTAACGCTGCCTGTGTTTCCTCTTTTTGCTGTACCAGTTCGGAAAGTTTTACCGAGTTTGTTGCATTTTTCAGCATATCCTGCTCCAGTTTCTCCAACTGTTCCTCCAGAGATGCAATATCATCATCGATCGTCTCGTATTCCCGTGCTTCTTTAAATGAGAATTTTAATTTTACCGGACTGTTCTGTTTCCATGTTTTTGCAGTATTTTTGGACTTTGTCATCTCTGGCTTTTCTTCCGGCTGCACTGCATGCGATGCTCTTTTCTTTTTCGCTTCCAGATAATCCGTATATCCGCCCTCATACTGCTGCAGATGTCCGTTTCCGTCAAACTCAAAAATCCGATCCACCACATTATCCAAAAAGTAGCGGTCATGGGAAATCGTGATCACAATACCCTGAAAGGAATTCAGATAATCTTCCAGAATCGTCAGTGTCGGAATATCCAGATAGTTTCCCGCTTCATCGATCAAAAGCAGATTGATGTTCTGTGCCAGAATCCCCAGAAGATACAGTCTTCTTTTCTCTCCTCCCGACAATTTCCCGATCGGCGCATATTGCATATCCGGAGTAAACAAAAACCGCTCCAGAAGCTGCGATGCGCTGATTCTGCCATCTCTGGTGACAATATATTCGCCGATCTCTTTGACATAGTCAATGACTCTCTGGCTGTCATCCATCTCCTGTTCTTCCTGTGCAAAATATCCGATCTTGACAGTCTCTCCCACTTCGATCGTCCCGGAATCCGGCTGAACCAGCCCCGCCATCATTTTGATCAGGGTCGATTTTCCACAGCCGTTTGGTCCGATGATTCCAAGCTTTTGATTTTTGAGTACTGTATAAGAAAAATCTCTGACCAGTACCTTTTCCCCATATGATTTACTGACATGGTGAAGCTCCATCGTCTTCTTTCCCATGCGGGTTTCTACCGAATCCAGTGTAATCGTATCATCTGTCACCGGAGCACTGCCGTTTTTCAGACTTTCCAGACGCTCCAGACGTGCTTTCTGCTTCGTTGTTCTGGCCCGGCATCCTCGTTTTGCCCATTCTAGCTCCATACGCAGGATACTCTGCCGTTTTCGCTCAGATGCCAGTTCCATCTCCTCCCTCTGGGCTTTCAGTTCGAGGAACGTTGTATAATTGGCATCATAGCTGTACATCTTTCCATGGCTGATCTCCAGAATCCGGTTTGTAACCTGATCCAGAAAGTAGCGGTCATGTGTGACCATAATGACCGTTCCACGGTATGCCCGCAGATACCCTTCCAGCCAGGAGATCATTTCTCCATCCAGATGATTGGTAGGCTCGTCCAGAAGAAGCAGATCAAAGTCCTCTGCCAGAACCTTTGCCATCGCCACTCTTCTCTTCTGTCCGCCGGAAAGATGCTCGATCTTCATTGTATGATCCGTGATTCCGAGTGTATTCAGATTGCTCTGTACTCTCCACTCCATATCTTCTGCCACACTCTGCACATAGGATAAAATAGTCGCGCCTTCCGGAAATACGGGATTCTGAGTCAGATGGGCAATCTTCATGCCATTCTGCCGGATGATCTGTCCATCATCCGGCACCTCTGTTCCCGCGATCATCCGCAGAAGAGTCGTCTTGCCGGTCCCGTTGATCCCAACGATCCCAATCTTGTCTCCCTCCTGCACTCCAAAAGACGCGTCATCAAAAATTATTTTTTCTCCATATATTTTACTGATATGTTCAATATTTAACAGGTTCATATGCTAACTCCATTGTCTTTCATTAGATTCTGCTGTCTTTTTGACAACACTCTAACTTTATCACATTTATGGAGGTAAGTCACTCTTTTCATTCCAGAAATGTATCCTGCAGCTTTACTCCTGTTTCATTGAGCATCGCGATTAAAAGTCCGTATTCAAACTCCTGGATCGGCCGCCTTTCCTCCAGAAGGATTCCCATCACACCTTTGACGTCTCTTGCATCCTGGATCGGAAGATACATGGCTTTGGCGTCAGGCAGTGTGTGCGTACATGCTCCCGCACGATGATGATTCGCCGCCACCCACTGTGCCACTGCCAGCTCCTGCCGGTTGATACAGGTTTTCAGATGCAGCATATCCATCCCTTTTCTTGGAAACAAAAGCGGCGTATCTGACATCTGAGATCCTTCCATCGGATAAATGATCAGAGACAGATTTAAAAGCTTTCCTGCCTGCCCGGCCACCTGAGTCCACACTTCCTGTTTCGATTTACATCTTCGAAGCTTCTGACTGTTCTCGAGCAGAATCTCCGTCCGGTATGCCTTTTTGGCACTTTCTCTGCTCTGCTGTTTCAGTCTCCTTGTCAGTGTCGCTGTGAACAATCCCACCAGAAACAACATCACAAACGTAGTCGGATATCCTTTGTCATATGCCTTCAGACTGAAATATGGTTCCGTAAAGAGAAAATTAAATGCAAACACACTGATCAAAGAAGAATACAGCGCATAAATTTTCTTATTTGCAATATAAGAGGACAGCAGAATCCCCAGAATATAAATCATGATAATGTTGGATTCCGGCAGTCTGAAAAGCCACAGCACGTAAGCTGCAAGTGTTGCAACTGCCATCACTCCTGTAATTTCAGCCAGATCCAGAAACACGTTTTTCCAGCTCGTTTTTCTGCGCCTTTGGATCTGCACCTCTCTTTTATGCGTTTCCTTCCGGATATCCGGAATAATATAGACATCAATATTGGGCGCCATATGGGTCAGCTTCTCCATCACTTCGATCCTAGGCCTGCGCCAGATTCCCCTGTGGTTTGTTCTTCCCATGACCACTTTAGAGACATTGCTCACGGTCGCGTATTCCGCAATCTGATACGCTGCATCCTCACCATACACCGTTACGATTTTTGCTCCCAGCGCCTTTGCCAGTTCCAGATGGCTTTTTAATGTTTGTTTCGTCTTCTCTCCCGCCTCCTGCATGGAAGGTGTTTCCACATAAAGTGCCGTAAACTGCGCATGAAAAGCATAGGAAAGTCTGGCTGCTGTACGAATCACCTTGGCGCTGGATGGCGCAGCGGAAATACATGCCAGTATATGCTCTCCTGTATGATACTCCATATTTCCCAATACATTTCGTTCTTCTTCTGCAATTCGATTGACCCGGTCTGCACTTCTGCGAAGTGCGATTTCTCGCAATGCCGCCAGTTTTTCTCTGCGGAAAAAATTCTGAAGCGCCCGTTCCGCCTGGATTGGTCCATATATTTTTCCCTCTTTCATTCGATCGATCAACTCTTCCGGCTCAATATCAATCACTTCTACTTGATCTGCCTGATCAAACACACTGTCCGGAATTCGTTCTCTGACTTCAATATTCGTAATATTTCCCACCAGATCATTCAAACTTTCCAAATGCTGGATATTCACCGTTGTATATACATTGATACCAGCTCGAAGAAGCTCCTGTACATCCTGATATCGCTTTTCATTTCGACTTCCATGTACGTTTGTATGCGCCAGCTCATCCACCAGGAGTAATTGGGGTTTTCTTTGCAATGCCGCATCCAGGTTAAACTCGCGAAGCTGAATTCCCTTGTAATCCACCATAAGGGGCGGAATTACTTCCAGCCCCTCGATCATTGCCTGTGTGTCCGGACGGGCATGGGGTTCTATATATCCCGCTACCACATCCACCTGATGTTTTTTTGCTTCATGCGCAGCTTCCAGCATCGCATATGTTTTTCCGGAACCCGCTGCATATCCAAGAAAAATCTTCAGTTTTCCTTTTGCTTTTTTCTGTTTCTCCTCTTCCTCATATTGCAGCTTTCTCAAAAGCTGCCCGGGATCAGGTCTTTTTTCGTCCACCAAAGCAACCTCCTATTGTTCCATTGCCGCTTTAATATCCAGATTACATCCCAAAACATTCACTCGTTCTTCTCCAAACACACCCAGTGTTTTATGTTCTGTGTTATCTTTCACAATCTGCTCTACCACTTCCTCAGAAAGTCCCGAATTTTCTGCCACTGTCGGAATCTGAACTTCTGCAGATCTTGGACTGATATGAGGATCCAGACCGGAACCGGACGCTGTTAAAAGTTCTGCCGGAACATCTTCTGGCTTCACTCCCGGATGATCTTTTAAAAATTCATCCAAATCTTCCTGCATCCGTTTTTCTAACTCTGGATTTGAATTTCCATAGTTATACGAACCGGATGCCACACCTGCATATTCTCCGTTTTCTTTCTGTTCTTCTGTATAAGTATTGTAATTCACAGAAGAAACTCTTCCCTGAAAATAGCAATCTTCTGTAAAGTCCTGTCCGATCAAAGCCGAACCAACGGCTTTCTTAGTATCGGTTGTCAGATTTCCTTCTTCATCGACTTTACTACCATCTGCCTTTGCTTCCATTGTCAGCTGACTGACACCTGTCAGAGCCAGCGGATAGATCAGAGAGCAAAGCACCATCATAACAAGACAGAAAACTACTGCTTTTCCAATTGTTTTTGCAACTGTTTTCATACTTCTGTTTCCTCCTACATTCCAATCAGTGCCAACAGCGGAGCTGCCAGTAAATCAATCAACTTAATTCCCAAAAATGGTACAATAATTCCACCCAGACCATAAACGCCCATGTTGCGAAGCAGCATTTTTTCCGCTTTCATCGGTTTGTATTTTACCCCTTTCATAGCGATTGGGATCAATGCCGGAATGATAATGGCATTGAAGATCAAAGCCGAAAGAATCGCACTGGCCGGAGTTGCCAGATGCATGATATTCAATACCTGCATCTGCGGAAGCACCATCGTAAACATGGCTGGGATGATTGCAAAATACTTGGCAATATCATTGGCAATACTAAATGTAGTCAAAGATCCCCTCGTGATCAACAACTGTTTTCCGATTTCTACTACTTCCAGAATTTTTGTCGGATCGGAATCCAGATCCACCATGTTCGCCGCTTCTTTGGCTGCCTGGGTACCGGAATTCATAGCCAGTCCCACATCCGCCTGTGCCAGAGCCGGAGCATCATTGGTACCATCTCCGGTCATGGCAACCAGTTTGCCTTCTGCCTGTTCTTTTTTGATTGCTTCAATCTTATCTTCTGGTTTACACTCCGCAATAAATCCGTCCACACCGGCTTCTTTTGCAATGGTAGCTGCTGTCAACGGGTTATCCCCTGTACACATGATTGTTTTGATCCCGATTTCACGAAGTCGTGCAAATCGTTCTACCAATCCTGGTTTTACGGTATCTTTCAAATAAATAACACCTAAAATTTTATTACCTGCACATACTACAAGTGGAGTTCCGCCCAGGTTGGAAACTTCTGTCACAATGCCTTCCAGATCTTCCGGGATTGTTCCACCTGCATTTTTTACAAACGTCTTGATTGCTTCGGAAGCACCTTTTCTGACCATTGTTCCATCTTTCAAATTTACCCCGCTCATTTTAGACTGTGCAGTAAATTCCACAAACTCCATCTGTTCTGCTGCACTTTCATCAATCACACAGCCCATGTTTCTTCCAAGTTCTACTGTTGATTTTCCTTCCGGAGTCGCATCCAGTAATGAACACATGACACTATAATCCGTCAGATCTTCTTTGGAAACACCTTTCACCGGATAAAATTCGGCTGCCAGACGATTTCCATATGTGATCGTCCCTGTTTTATCCAGGATCATGGTATCCACATCTCCACAAGCTTCTACTGCTTTTCCTGACATTGCGATCACATTAAATCGAGTCACACGATCCATTCCCGCAATTCCGATGGCAGAAAGCAGTCCTCCAATGGTTGTCGGAATCAGACATACCATCAATGCGATCAGCCAGGAAATCGGAATATCCACGCCCAAATACTGTGCAAACGGATACAATGAAACAATGACGATCAAGAAAATCAAGGTCAATACGATCAGTAACGTATTCAGTGCAATTTCATTTGGAGATTTCTGTCGGGAAGCTCCCTCTACCAGCGAAATCATCTTATCCAAAAATGAGTGTCCCGGTTCTGCCACGATTCTGATCTTCAGCCAGTCAGAAACTACCGTTGTACCACCTGTTACCGAAGAGAAATCTCCTCCCGCCTCTCTTGTGACCGGTGCGGATTCTCCTGTAATTGCAGACTCATCTACCGATGCGACACCTTCGATGATCTCGCCATCATTGGGAATCACTTCCCCTGTTTTTACAAGTACCACATCTCCCTTTTTTAATTCGGAAGCATTGATTGTTTTCTCTTCTCCGTTATTCAGAAGCAGTCTTGCTTTTGTATCTTGTTTTGTCTTTTTCAGGGAAGCCGCCTGTGCTTTTCCTCTTCCTTCTGCAACAGACTCTGCAAAGTTTGCAAATAATACTGTCACAAACAAAATTGCTGTTACAATTCCATTATACACGCGATATTCTGCACTGCCTCCAAACAATGTCGGAAATATCGTCAAAAGCAATGTGATCAGAAATCCGATATCTACAACAAACATGACCGGATTTTTTACCATATAACGCAGATCCAATTTCTGGAATGCGCCTATAATGGATGATTTTAAAATATCCTTTGTAATAAATTTTGTCTTTTCTCTCTTCGCCATGTTGATTCTCCTTTCCGCTCATTTTCTACTGCCATAGTGACAGATGCTCGGCGATCGGTCCAAGTGCCAATGCCGGGAAGAACGTCAAAGCGGCAAAAATGTATACAATAAATACAAGAATAATCATAAAAGTTACATTGTCTGTTTTCAGCGAACCAATCGATTCGTTGACTTTCTTCTTCGCCAGCAGAGAACCTGCGATTGCAAGCTGTGCTACGATTGCAAGATATCTTCCAAAGAACATGGCCAGTCCGGTAGTAATATTCCAGAATACCGTATTGTCTGCCAGTCCTTCAAATCCGGAACCATTATTGGCAGCAGAAGAAGAAAATTCATACAAGACCTGACTCAGTCCGTGATATCCCGGATTTGTGATTCCTTCCAGTCCTGCCTGTGTTGCTACACCCAAAGCGGAAAATCCAAGGATCAGCAGCGGATGGATCAAAATCACAAGCGCCACCAGTTTCATCTCTTTGCCTTCAATCTTTTTATTCAGATACTCTGGTGTACGTCCTACCATCAGCCCGCAAATGAATACTGCCAGGATTACATACATGACCATATTCATCAAACCAACGCCTTTTCCACCAAAAACACAGTTGAGCATCATGTGGAGCATTGGAACCAGACCGCCAAGCGGAGTCAGTGAATCGTGCATATTGTTAACCGTTCCGGTTGTAAAGGATGTTGTTACCGTTGTAAACAATGCAGATTGCGGGATTCCAAACCGGGTTTCTTTTCCTTCCATATTTCCGGCCTGTGCAAGTCCCAGTGAATGAGTCACCGGATTGCCTGCCATCTCAGCAGAATAGCAGATTACAAGTCCCACTACAAAAAGGATGGACATTGCTCCGAAAATCACTGCTGCCTGTCTTCCCATCAGCATTGGCTTGCCAAACTGTTTTGGTGCAACTGCTTTTCTCGCCGCATTTTCTTTTCTGTTGTCATGGATCATATGACCAAATGCTACAACGCAAGAGCCCGGAAGTATCATCATGGAAATCGTTTCTATTATATTAGAAATAACAGTCGGGTTCTCAAACGGTGTCGCTGAGTTTGCACCGAAGAATCCACCTCCGTTTGTTCCCAGATGCTTGATTGCTTCCAGTGCGGCTACCGGTCCAAGTGCCAGATCCTGCATCTTTCCTTCGATTGTCTGTATCGTTTCATTTGCCTGTAATGTCTGCGGCACTCCCTGACTTACCAGAAGAAGACCGATTACAAACGAAAACGGAATCAGGATTCTGGTCGTCACGCGGATCACATCTTCATAAAAGTTTCCCATCTTTCTTCCGGAAACTCCTCGGCAAAATGCCATACATGCTGCATAACCGCTGGCAGCTGAGGTAAACATCATAAAAATGATCACACACAACTGACTTCCGTAAGAAAGACCGCTTTCTCCTGCATAATGCTGCAGGTTTGTGTTTGTCATAAAACTGATGATCGTATTGAAGGAAAGACTTGCCTCCATTCCATCAGCTCCGTTCGGATTTAAAAACAGCAAATTCTGTAATCGTAAAATCAAATAGCCGATAAATACCATTACTGCATTTGCCAGTACTAAAGACATCGCGTACTTTTTCCAGCCCATGTCTTCTCGTTTGATTCCGCAAATTTTATATAAAAAATTGTCGATCGGATTGAACACCTTATCCGCAAATGTTTTTTGCTTTGTGGCGATGTGATACATATATTTTCCCATTGGAATGACCAGTATCAAGAAAATTGCCAGTGTGAGTATAATCTGTAACATCTCTCTTCCTCCTGTTGCTGTCCTTTCTCTTTTCTCACAATTTCTCCGGATGTATCAGCGCATACACAAGATATCCGGCAAGTAATAAAACTAAAATTCCAAGAACGATCATCTTTATATCCTCCTATTTTTCTTTTGAATTGATCAGCGATTCACAAAAATTCGCAAATAATTTTACACATCCAAAACAAATAATTAAAATTCCTAGTGCAATTAAATCCATCATATTTTTTTCCTCCTTGCTGTTCCCTATTGTAGGACATTGCAAATAAAATCTGTATTAAGCTGAAATGGATTCGTATAAAGATGGTATAAAGATTCGGGTGAAAAAAGGAGGATTGTGAAACACCTTCTCTTGAATTAGCATTTAAAATTGCAAAAGTATTTGAGGTTTCGATCGACAAAATTTTTGAATATAGGAAGGAGAACTAATATGAATGAACAAACTATAATTTTATTTTTTCTTATTGTTTCATTAGGTGTAACACTCAGCCTATATATTTTTAAAGCTAAGAAACAGATGAATTATATGGGGGATGAACGGTGGGAAATGATACAACTAAAATCATACAGAATTGCCAGTATCTCCACTTGGCTTTTAATAATAGTACTTTTAATTTTGCCCATTTTCGTAGACAGCCAATCTACAATCACCATACAACGACTAACCATTTTTTGTCTATTTTACATTGGAGCCCTCAATTTTCTTGAACTTTCTGCAATTCGTCCCAAAAGTATACCTTGTTACATTTGCAGATTCCCCCGAAATCTTAAGAAACTCAGTGGCTTTTTATAACATTCTATAGTATGCTAAAAACAAAAAGGAGTTTTGCACAATGTTTCACAACAAAGTAGTTGTCATCACAGGCGGCGCACAAGGTATTGGAAAATGTATTGCCGAAGAATTTAAAAAGAACAACGCTTTTGTCTGTATCATCGACAAACAGCCAAATGATTACTTTGTCGACGATTTGGCTGAAAAAGAAGTTCTGCACCGCTTTGTGGAAACAGTAATTGCTGACTATGGCAAGGTAGACTATCTGATCAATAACGCACTGCCGCTAATGAAAGGGATCGAGGAATGTTCCTATGAAGAATTTAACTACGCTTTAAAAGTAGGCATAACAGCGCCATTCTATCTTACAAAGCTTTTTCTTCCGTACTTTGCTCCTGATGCGGCAATTGTAAATATCTCTTCCTCCCGGGACCGTATGAGTCAGCCACAGACTGAAAGCTACACTGCTGCTAAAGGCGGTATAGCAGCTCTTACGCACTCCCTTGCTGTCAGTCTTGCCGGGAAAGTTCGTGTAAATTCAATATCTCCCGGTTGGATCGATACCGCTTACACAAAATATGACGGTGCAGATGTGATTCAACACCCTGCCGGCCGCGTTGGGAATTCTCTGGATATTGCCAATATGGTACTATACCTTTGTTCCGATAAAGCAGGTTTTATCACTGGGGAAAATATATGTATTGACGGCGGCATGACGAAGCAGATGATATACCACAATGATTATGGATGGACTCTGAATCAGGAAAATAATTGAGAAAGAGGGGCGTATCACAATACATGATACCCCCACTTTGAAACCTTAAGTATTACATTTTCCGAACACAACCACTTCTGATTTACTGATATTTTTCATTCTATAAAATCCTAATCTAAAATCTTTCCGCCAATCGAAACTGTCACGACCTGCCATGGAATAAATTTTCCGCTGTTTTGCAGTGCTTTCTTTGCCGCCATTTCCAGACCTCCGCAGCATGGCACTTCCATACGAAGAATTGTTACACTCTGAATCTCATTTTCCGCAATGATCTGTGTCAGCTTCTCACTGTAATCTCCTTCATCCAGCTTAGGACATCCAATAAGCGTTACTTTCCCACGCATAAACTCCTGATGTACATTTGCGTATGCATAAGCTGTACAATCTGCGGCAATCAACAGTTTCGCCCCATTAAAATACGGCGCATGTACCGGAACCAGTTTGATCTGGCATGGCCACTGTGCCAGCTGTGACGACTGTGCGGCACTCTTTTGCTCGGTATTATGACCGCTTTCTGGATGAAGCTGTCTCATTCGCTGTCCCGGACAGCCGGGAAATTCTGTCGTTGACTGCGCTGCTTTTTTTCTCTGGTTTTCCAGCACTGCCTGCTCATCATAGGGGGCAGCCTCCCGCTCCACAAAACGGATTGCTCCTGTCGGACACTGCGGCAGACAATCACCCAGACCGTCACAATAATCATCCCTTAACAGTTTTGCCTTTCCATCGACCATCCCGATTGCACCTTCATGACATGCAGCAGCACAGAGTCCGCATCCGTTGCATTTTTCTTCATCTATCTGAATAATTCTTCTGATCATCTTGATTCCTCCCTTGTTTTTGTAGTTCAAGTATAGTACAATCAGGGCAATATTTCGGTTGTTATAACCACAGAAAGGAAGATTTTATGAAAAAAGTTCAGACCCCTCTGTTTCAGGGAATTACAGAAAATGAATGGAACGAAATGCAAAACTGCAGTTGCATGCGTCAGCAGTCTTTTGAAAAAAATGAACTTATTTTTCGGATGGGAGAATCTGTCCGAGAAATCGGAATTGTTCTGACGGGAAGTGTTAATATCGAAAATGTAGATCTCTGGGGAAATAAAAGTCTGCTGAGCAACATCTCAGCAGGACAAGTATTTGCAGAAACTTACGCTTTTTGTCAGGAGCCTTTGATGGTGAATGCAGTAGCCGCTGAATATACAAATCTTCTTTTCCTGAATCTGGAGACTTTGATGCAGCCCCGCTATCAAGATACTCTCTGGACGGACAAGATCATGCAGAATCTCCTTCGAATTTCCATTTACAAAAATCTCATCCTGTCCAACCGGATTTTCTGCACAACCCCAAAGACCATTCGGGGACGTCTGCTGATCTATCTGTCCTCTCAGGCGTCCAAAGCCGAAAGCACGGTCTTTCAAATTCCTTTTAACCGACAGGAACTGGCAGATTATCTCAACCTGGATCGCAGTGCCCTCTCGAAAGAACTTGGAAAAATGCGTGACGAAGGAATTCTGGAATTCCGCAAAAGTCAATTCGTTCTTCACCAGCTGCCGGAGTAGTCTGTTCTCTCAGACTACTTCCCATCTGTAAACCTATACCTGATCAGATGAGATGAAGCCCACCTCTGAAAGTACGAGTTGCGGAATGTCCGGATTGCTATACCTCTTTCACTGTTACAGTTACCTGATCTCCAGGCTGTTTTCCAATCTTGTTTCTAATTTCTTTTCAGATTCCAATAATATAACAAATGCTACCGTCTGGATTTTTAACTCCCATATTTACAATACTTCCACAGTATGGTTTCCCATCAAATGTAATCTCTGCTTTCACTCTTCCTTTACCAAATTCTTTTCTGATATCATACGGAAAGCGCACATACGCTCCGCCCTTGTCGGGAACCGGCTCGATCACAGCCTGAAACTGATAAGTTTTTTTCTCCGAATTACGCAAGATCACATGCATTGGTTTTCCTTTCGTCAGTTCATCAACTAATTTGTCCAGATAACGAATTTCGCGCATGAGAGGCTCTTGAATCTCTTCGACACGAACTCCGCAGACAGTACCTTTTATCAGCATTCTGTCTGGATTTGGTTTTGGAGCATTTCTGAAAAACTCCCCATAGCTGATGGATTGCTCTACTGCACTTTCAATGTCTTGCGTTTTATATCCTGTTAGCCAGGTAATCACTGTATTGACCTCATCCTGACGTCTTCCCTTTTTTGTCGCTTTGTTTACCAGCAATGGATAAATTTTTCCAAATTCCATCTGGTACACTTTTTCAATATTCATCGTTTCTTACTCCTCTTCGTCATTCCATACTTATATGTAGGCTAAAACTCATACATCGTACCATGTGAAAACAATCGTCCATCTGTTAATTCTATACACAAAATAATCGTATTTTCATCGTCAAAGTTATTATGTCCATTATCAATTCATTCTGCAAAGGCTTCTTTCAATTTTCCAGCAATTACATGATTCTCTTTTTTCATGCGTGAATCTCAATAGTTCTCCATCCTCTTGCTTCAAAATTCATTCTAAGGCTTTCATCCCAATTTGTCAAAATACCATCTTCTTTGCTTTTTTATTGCGAAAACATTGGGGAAATGATACAATTCAACCAAAGAATTTGGGAAAACAATAAAAGAAAGGAATGGCTGTATGGGAAGAGTTGTAGCAATTGCAGGTGGTGATTTATTATCTACCAGAAAACTGAATGTACATGCAATTACACTATCTAATAAAACCACTCCAAACGTTCTGTTTATAGGCACTGCCAGTCACGATGCAGAGGGATATATTGATGCAATCACCAAAGAATATAACCAACTTAATTGTGAAGTAAAAAGTCTTTGTTTAGTTAGCGGGGATCAAAAAGACATCGATGCACTTTTATCCTGGGCTGATATTATCTATGTCGGTGGAGGGGATACAATTTTTATGATGCAGATCTGGAAGCAATACAAATTAGATGAAAAGCTGCTGGAAATCTATGAAAAAGATTTCGCTGTATTAACGGGCATCAGTGCAGGTGCAATTTGCTGGTTTAATTGCGGGTATAGTGATAGCGGATCATTTCAAGAAGGAAATGACTGGAATTATTGTTGGGCGAATGGAATGTTACATCTTTTTCATATGGCCTATTGTCCACACTACAATGAAGAAGGAAGGGATTCTTTTGATAAAATGTTAAGAGCAAAAAATTTAGCAGGTTTGGCTATGGAAAATGATACTGCATTTGTAGTCAACAATGGAAAACCATATTTTATAAGAAGTAATCCGAATGCAAATGCATTCAAGATCCAATACAAAAATGGAACAATAGAAAAGCAAGCATTAAAATTTAAAGAGTAATACTCGTTTCTATGTTTTATGGAGATGAAAACAAAGCGGGGCTGTCATAACAGCCCCGTAAAAATTCACTCTATTACTGCGCCACCCGCAGCATACGATATCCAATCCCCACATGTGTCTGGATATATTTCGGCTGAGATGGATTTTCTTCAATCTTCTTTCTGAGCGTTGCCATAAACACCCGCAAAGAAGCTACATCATTGTCCCAGGCACTTCCCCAGATTTCTTTCGTAATATATGTATGAGTTAATACTTTTCCAACATTTTTTGAAAGCAAAATCAAAAGCTTGTACTCTGTGGAAGTCATATGCAGTTCCTGCCCCTTTAAATACACACAGCCGGACACATAATCAATCCGCAGGTCTCCATTGACAAATTCTTTTTCTTCCTGAGATGAGCTGGATTCCATATACTGAAGTCTTCGCAGGATCACACGCAGTCTTGCCAGAAGCTCCTCTACAGAAAACGGCTTGGTCAGATAGTCATCCGCACCTGCATCCAACGCCTCAATCTTATCCCTGTCTTCACTCCGCGCACTGATCACTATAATCGGCAGATTTGACCAGGAACGGATTTTTTTGATCACTTCCACTCCATCCATGTCCGGAAGCCCCAGATCCAGAAGCATGATATCCGGTTTCTGAGACGCTGCTTCCAAAATTGCCTGAGCACCGTTGGCCGCCGTATGGAAACGGTAATCCTGTGTCTCTAATGTAGTTGTAATCAAGTTTCTTACTGCTGTATCATCTTCTACCGCTAAAATCAATGGTTTATTCATTCAAAGTAACCTCCTCTGCCTGCAGTGTAAATGTAAAAATCGTACCATGTGGAACATTATCTGCTACCTGAATCGTTCCCCCATGCGCCTGTATGATCGACTTACAGAGGAACAGCCCCAGTCCAAGACCTCTTCTGCTGTCTGCAACTTTACTGTCTGCAGTATAAAACATATCAAAAATCTTTTCTTTTGCACAATCCGCAATTCCTTTTCCATTATCTGCAATGGAAATCGCGATCATCTGATTTTCTTTTCTTGCATAGATCTCTATTTTAGAGCCTTTCGGCGTATATTTCAATGCATTGTCCACAATATTAATAATAACCTGGATGATGAGACGGGAATCCATTTTTGCCAGAAGCAGCTCTTCCGAATGAATAAATTTCAATTCATAGTCCGAATGATCCCGGCTGATGTGTTTCAGCGCCCCCTCAATCACCTCATCCACCAATTCGATCTGCAGATTCAGATTCATAGTCCCGTCTTCCAGCCGCGTCACAGACAGAAGATTTTCCACCAGATTGATCAGCCACATGGAATCATCATAAATTCCTTTATAAAGCTGTTTTTGCTTCTCTTCACCAAGCGCTGACGCACTGTTCAGAAGAATCCCTGCATTTCCCGAAATACTCGTCAGAGGCGTCCGAAGATCATGAGAAATCGAACGCAGGAGATTTGCTCTTAACTGCTCATTCTTTGCCTGTGCAAGCGCTTCTTCCCGTTTTCTGTTATAGCCCTCTTTTTCCAATGCCAGTGCACATTCCCCTAAAATGGATAAAATCAGGTTCTGTTCATAGACATCCATCATCATCCCTTCCAGAGCAATTCCGATCACGCCATAGACCATGTCTTCGTTTCGGATTGCCAGATACAGGCAATGTGCATCCGGATACTGATCCATTCCTGTTCCTGCGCGTTTTCGATTCTCGAACACCCACTGCGCAGCCTGCCGTTCCCGCTGCTGCAAGTATAACATCTTGGCTGCACCAGGTTCTGCCATACAAAACCTGGGCTCAGAAAGTATTCCATCCTCTGCCCGATAATATATCACATTTTTTCCCATCATGCGCATCAGATGCCTTGCAGTCTCTTCAATCATCTCATCCGCATTCTTCGCCTTCTGGAGCATCTGATTCGTCTCCAACAGGATGCGGGTACGTAAAGCCATCTGCTCAGCCCGATACCCCTGCTTACGGATTTGTATGGTCAAATTACTGACGATCACGGCTGCAATAAACACAGTCACAAATGTCACTGGATACCCGTAATCATACGAAAAAAACGTAAATCTTGGCTCTGTAAACAAAAAATTAAACAACAACACACTGAGCAGCGAATAGCATACGCTCCATCCTCTGTTGACCGTAATGATTGCAATGATCAGAACCCCTAAAATGTATACAAGAATGATATTTTCTTCTGAAAATCCAAGATACTGGAATAAATATCCAATTCCAGTTGCTATAAAAAGGATCCCTGTCATTATCAGCAGCCCTTTTAAAAATCTTTCCCAGATTTTCATCTGTTCCTGTTTCATATCTTCGCTCCCATATTTTTCACTTCCTGTCAAATTTAACACTTCATATCTAAAAACTGCATGAAAACTTTTTTGGTTCCATTAAAATCTTATAAAGATTCTTTCTCTGCTACACTAGTATATTTAAATATGAAGACAATATCAACACATTATGACAGATAAAAATAAAAATTTCCAACAAAAATTCGGAGTTTACATCAAGATTTTTAATACTTTTTTCTACATACTATTGACTTTTCTTCCAACTGTTCATATACTGTTTATATAAACATACACAGTTGATAAACAGTCAACTGATACAAGGAGGGATACTATGGAATACCTGTTGGAAGTACAACATCTCAACAAAAATCTTAACACCTTTGCTCTGCATGATATCAGCTTTACACTAAAGCCTGGATTTATCACAGGTCTGATCGGACAAAATGGCTGCGGAAAGACCTCTCTGATCAAAACTATTCTGAATTTGTATGAAAAAGATTCCGGAGCAGTCTTTGTAACTGGTCATTCCATGGAAAACGAAGAAATTGCTGCGAAAGATCAGCTTGGCGTTGTTCTGGATGAATGTCTCTTTGATGCAGACACCCGGGTCGAGACGAACGCCCGCTGCTTCGGTGCTCTCTACAGTCGATATGACCACAGCTTATTTCTGGAATTTTGCAGACGTTTTGATGTGGATCCAAAGAAAAAAATCGGCAAACTCTCCAAAGGACAAAAAGCACGCTTTCAGCTTGCCTTTGCATTTTCCCATGACGCAAAAGTGTTTCTTATGGATGAACCTGCGGCCGGACTGGATCCTCTGTTTCGCAAAGAACTGATGGGATATATGCAGGAAATCGTGGAGGACGGCACGATAAGCATTCTTTTTTCCACCCATATCACCGAAGATCTGGATCAGATCGGAGATTACATTCTTCTGATGGATCACGGACGTCTGATACTGGATTTAACGCGGGAAGAACTTGCAGATCGCTATCTCCTTTTACATGGTACAAAAGAACAACTGGAGCAGTTAGATCCTCAAATGGTCGTTTGTCAAAATTTCGGTGAATATCGAAATTCCACACTGATCGACTCTGCCAAAGCAGAATCACTCCATCTTGGCGGGCTGACCGTCACCAGGCCTTCTCTGGAAGATCTGATGTATTGTTTTCACAAAGGAGGTGTGATCCAATGACAAAATTGATTATCCAACACCTGTGGTCTGATTTTAAAAAACACTGGCTCGGGATTCTTGTGACATTGGTATTGTGTTATATTGCTACCATTTTTGTGTTTACCTTTGGATTCTGGTTTTTCATGGTGGATTCAGAAGCTTACTTGCTTTCAGAGGCTGAACTGAGGAAAATGATACTGAACGGATCGGAGACCTATACACTTTTATACTTTATTGGCACTGCCGGCATTTTGTTGTCTGTCATCCTGATTTCCAGAAAATTTCCCGTCCGGCTGTTGAAACCAATCTATTTTTGTCCGGCAGATATGAGATTAAAAAGAAAATCTTTACGCTCTTATTTAGGGAGCAAGGTTTCTTTTTGTCTGATTTTATTTGTATTACTCTGTCTGAGCTTTACCGGAAATCTGCTGATATTTTTCCAGACTCCCGAGCTTACATTGCTACTTTTTTTGTCCTGCTTTATCCTGATTGATTTTTCCATGAAAGCAGATCCCGGCAACCGGATTCCAAATCGTGAGCTTGATGAAGCACTGGAAGGAAAAGGAATGAGCATCGTCAATGTCTACTGGTTCTGTCTGCTTTCTTTGGAATATGTTGCTTTATTTTGCCAGAGCTATCTGCAGACCTCATGGAGCAGCTGGATCATTGCACTTTGGATCATTGCTATGATCGGAAATGTTTTTGCAGCAGCTTACTGCATCCGTACTTTTTTAAACAATATGATTTCTTACGAAAACTTATATTTCCCAAAACAGGAGGTAACTGTATGTTGACGCTGATCTTACAAAGTCTGTGGTCTGATTTTAAAAAACACTGGCTGAACTTCTCCATTTTATTTGCATTGTGGACCATTTGCTATTTCACATTTGGATTTTCTACTCCTTCTGCCTCCATAGGCTTAGGACTTGCTTTTGTACTTCTTCTTTCAGCAAAATTGCCGATACGCTCTTTGAAAGCACTCTCTTTTTGTCCTGCTGACACAAAGATAAAGCGTCGGTTGCTTTTGATGTACCTGTTGGTTAAAATTTTGATCTGTCTGCTGATATTCTCATTGTTTCAAATTCTGGGCGGAGGTTTCCATTATTGGATAATAACTGTCACACCTCGTGAAACAATAACCGACTTGCTGCTCCTTCTTCTCCTGATCATCGCAGCTTGCTTAAATCATGCCATGCCTTCCCCAATTCAGTTAACCGAAGAGGGACATCAGCAGAAAATTTTCAATAGGATTCTCAATTTTGACTTTCTGAATTTTATCTGGATTCTGCTGCTTGTGGCCGAATTTGCACTTTTTAAATATGCTTCCCCAAAAAATATTCTCTGGTTTCTGATCATGAGCATAAATATACTTGTAACCGCTTACTGCACTCACAGTTTTCTAAACAGCATCCTTTCTTATGAAACTTGCTTCGAACTGCAGGACTTGACAGAAAGGAGGCCTGGTACACATTGAACATTCTTTTAAAACCGGATTCCTCACTGCCGATTTACGAACAGCTTGTACAGGCATTTAAGGAATCCATGTTAAACGGGGAACTTTCTCCAGGTGATATGCTTCCTTCCATCCGAAGTCTGGCAAAAGATCTGGAAATCAGCGTGATCACCACAAAGCGCGCTTACGAAGAACTGGAATCCGAAAACCTCATCTACTCTCAGCCGGGAAAAGGATTTTTTGTAAAGCAGGTAGATTTTCGTACTCTGCAGGAAGAACAGCTTGTTCAACTGGAACATGCGCTCTCTTCCTGTATCGAAGATGCAAAAAAACTGTCTCTTTCTTTAGATGAGGTACAGGACTTGATACAACTTTTATGGAAAGGCAGGGATTAGGATATGTCTGAACTAATTTGTAATGAACTCGCAAAATCTTACAGTCACTTTCAGTTATCTCCGACTTCTTTTCAACTGGAAAGCGGATATCTGACAGTACTTGCCGGGAAAAACGGCTCCGGAAAATCAACTCTTTTACGCTGCCTTGCCGGGATTGATCCGACCTGCACCGGTGATGTGACGTTGGATGGAATTTCTTTAAAAAAAGAGCCTGACAGCTACAAAGATCAAATTGGTTATGTATCAGAGGAACTTACTTATTTTATGGAAAAATCCGCTCTGGAAAACGGAGAGCTTCTCGGTCCTTATTTTTCCAACTGGTCCATGGAACGCTATTATACGCTGATGGACCGGATGAATTTTTCTCCCTCCAAACAGCTCTGGCAGCTCTCCAAAGGCGAATACATGAAAATGCAGACCTGTTTTGCACTGGCACATCATCCACGTTTTCTGATCTTGGATGAACCGTTGGAAGGCTTTGATCCTGTCTTTCGGAAAAACTTTCTGTCAATCATGCAGGATATTTTAAATGAAGATGTAGGAATTTTTATTTCCTCCCACATTACAGAAACATTGAAAAAACTTGCCGATTACCTGCTGTTTGCCGATAATGGAATCATTACGTTCCACTGTCCGGAACAAATGGATGCCTTTCTTGCCGACAAATTAAAACGCTCTCATACACATATACGAGACCTGCTGTCCCGTAATTCTTAGGAGGTGACTTATATGAACCACAATGTTTACCACATAGAGAAGCAAACCTTTCATTTTGGAGGATACTGGCTGTTAACAGGAACCTTGTTTTTCCTTTATCTTCCGACCTCCCAGTTTGAGATGCAGAACGCCTATCATGCTCTTTCAAAAGGATTGATCCCGGATCCTGCCACCTTTCTCTCTGTCTGGTTTATTTTCGGTATTTTCGGACTCTGCTGCTATCTCTGTTATGAGCTTTTTCTCATCGCAGAAAACGGGGTGATTTCATCCCGTGTTACCAGATATCTGACACTTCCGCTCAGGCGACAGGATTATTATAAGATCAAAGCACGGATCTTTTTTGAAAAATTTGGAGTGCTGCTTCTGACACTGGTCGCAATGTTTCATATTTCCTTTCTTGGATACAGGCTGCCTCTTTCCCTGTGGAAGCGCTCACTTCCGGAACTGGTTCTCACCTGCTGCTTTTTGTTTTTTGCAGCAATTCTGATTTTTGCCGGATATCTGTTCCACGATCTTTACTGCCTGAAACATCAGCATTAAAAATACGGATGGGCGTGTTTATGCGTCCCATCCGTATCGATCTACTTTTTCCGGTTTCTCCACCTCATATTTAGTTTATACAAAATAACGACCAGAATGATATATCCTAATGGCAAAATTACTGCCAGTGCAAGTACAACTGTCAGTTTTGACAGCTTTTTCTGCTCTGTTTGCTCTGATTTTTCAGCCTTCTTTTCCTGTTTTACCGACTCGATCTTTATTTTTTTATCAGATCCTGTCAACGCGGAAAACGCTTCTTCTGTCAATGTTGCTTTCGCACTCCCCACTGGCTGTCCGTGATAAAAATACTCTACCGCAGCCTGTCTTACTCCTTCCTTTTCATTTGGAACATACTCTTTTTCCAATTCTGAAAACGAAACGCCCTTTGGAACCACAACACAGGCATCTTCCTTGTCAAAACTTTCAATATCTGATGAAGTTTCACATTCCCTCAGATTCAGCCTTTCAAAATTTGTAAATGCATAATCATACATAGACCTCGTATCCGTATAAGCATCTACTCCATATGTATGAAGCACCACCGCTGCCAGCTGCATATCATTTCCTTCCGCCATCGTCACAAGCGTTGTCTTTGACTGATCTGTATATCCGGTCTTTCCCGCTTTCGCATTCGCATAGTAATAATAGTTTTCCGGCCAGAGCATTTTATGATTCTGATCCAGAACCCTTTCTTCCGCAGTCAGATTCGTCGGTGGAACTTTGTATTCCAGCGTCGTCTCCAGTCTTCGAAACTCTTCATTCTGATAAGCTGCCGCTGCAATTCTCGCCATATCATGCGCTGTTGTATAGTGGTTGTCATCATGAAGCCCATTTGCATTGACCCAGTTTGAACTGGTACATCCCAATTCCTGAGATATCCGGTTCATCTCTTCTATAAACTCCGCATATCCGCCATTTAAGTACTGCTTTCCTACATTTTCCGCCACCGCATAGGAGACTTCATTTGCCGAAGCCAGAAGCATCCCATAAAGTGCTGACTCCATGCTGATTTCTTCCCCGGGCTTCATCCCGATCTGCGCATCATCCCACTGCAAAAAAGAAATACTGTCCTCTGAAAATACAACGGTATCGGACATTTTCGCATACTGTAATGCAGTCAAAACACTCAACACTTTCGTAATACTCGCAGGATATCTTTTTTCTTCGGCTTTTTTTGCATAAAGCACTGCCCCGCTGTTCATGTCCATCACAATGCCGGAAGCCGCATGGATTGCGGGTCCCTGTGGCCAGTTCGAAATCTCGTTTGTATCTATTTTCTCCGCATAAGATGCTGCTTTTTCCTGGTTTTCCTGCTCCTGTGCAGACAGTACTTGTGTATTTTCCGTCTGCTCCTGCCCGGCCATCTCCTCTGCACACACAGCCACACCCGGTGTAAGAGTCAAAAGAATCGCTGCCAATGCGCCTGAGAGAACTTTCTTTGCTTTCATAATCTGCCTCCATTTTGTTTCAATTGGTTTTATTATACGCAAAATGGAGGTTAGCGTCAACGCATCAGAAATTTTTAAAACTTTCTAAATTTTCCCCGTCTTCTCTTGAGGATTTTTCAAAAACAGGATAGAATAAGAACATTCGGAAGGAGGATTTCCATGAGTTCCAAGAACAACAACGAACATTTTTTTGATCAGGATTTTGAAGTCACTTATGAAGACGATCCGATCTTTCATTATGAAGAAGAACCACTGACAAAGCGTGAATTTCAAACCGTAGATTTAAAATCACAGCCAAAGCCCCGGGCTTCCGGTAAAAAGAAAAAGAATATTCAAATGCCGCTGCAGGGAGACGAGACCATTTTAATGGATCCGATCACAAATGGATCCGTTTCTCCACAGTCCGGCCGAAAAAACCATCAATGGGAAGAAGAACCTGACAGAAGAAAGAATCCATCACGTTCAAAACGCCCGACCTCTGATTCTGATGATTACGAGGATGAACGCCCCCGCAGAGAAAAGTCTTCTTCCAAAAGGAAAAGTGACCTGCTTTCTCCTGTAAAAACCACTGCAAAATATGGGGGAAAAGCCATTTATAAAACAGCCAGCATTATCATCCGTTTCGTTTCTCTTTTGCTGATCGCAGGAACAGCCGCTTTCCTGGCTTATAATTTCTGGCGCGGCAGTGCTCCTTACGGAGATCCTGCAACTGCAGTAGAAGAAAAGAATTATTGTCTGGCCGCTTATGCCGGAGTCGCCGGATTTTTTCTTTTATTTGAATGCATCTCCTTTTTATGGGCTATGACACGGGTTCGTGTCCGTGACGGCAGAAAGACTTATAAAGAAGATACCGGACGTGGACTTTTCTCATTTATTTTTATCTATGTGTGCTCTTATGCATCCTTTTGGATCAACCAGATCATTCCACAGTCTCCGGATGTGTTAAAAGGAATCCGCGGTGCTCTGGATGTATTCGGTTCCATGCACAATGCCCTGCTTGGGCTCTGTCTGGCGGGAGTCATTTCCTGTCTGGTCCGTAAGTATGCAAAATAGATTGAGAACGACAAAACGCCGCCGGGGGTACAACGTTTATCTTTGGCAGCGTTTTTTGTTTTACTATTTACCATTATTTTACCAGCACTCCGGACTGCAGTATATCCCTAAGCAACTGATTTGCCTCTCTTTTGATCTCTTCAATCGATGTTTTCTCACCATGTGCCTCATTAATAAATCCAAGCATCCCAAAACACAAGAAACCTGCAATTTTCTTCGGGGAATATTTCACTTCTACATTCTGTCGGATTTTATTGGTATGATTTTCAATTGTTTCCAGTACAATAGTGTAAAATGCAGATGCAAGATACGGGTTTTTCTGCGGGCTGGTATACTGAAAAAATGCAAAACAGTCATAATACACTTCCAGAATACTGTTTAACATATTGCAATATCCCATTACAAGATCATTTCCCGGATTTTCTTTTTCCTGTTTTGTACGATAGATATCCGTTCCGATCTGAAGCATATCACTGAAAATATCATCTGCCAGTGCGTATTTATCACTGTAGTGTGCGTAAAAAGTAATTCTGCTGATTTCTGCCCGCTTGCACAATTCTGTAATAGAAATCTGCTCAAATGAAATCTCTCCCATCATTTCGATCAAGGTTGCCTTCAAATTTTTCTTGGTTTTGATCACTCTTCTGTCTTCCATGATTTACATTTTCCTCTTTCTGTATAATTAACTAACATTTTACAAATATTGTTCATTGTCTTTAGATTTCGGATTTGCTATAATCTTAACACTTGTTAAAATAACGGTCAATATGTAAGCTATTTTCGCCTTTCACCATAGAAACGGCGGGTTACGGATTAAGGGAGGATTTTATGCCAAAGATAGCAATTATGACAGACAGTAATTGTGGGATCATGCCTGATGATGCGCAGAAGTATCACATTCACATACTTCCAATGCCTGTCCTTGTTGGGGAAGACACTTTTTATGAAGGATGCAATATCACATCAGAAGAGTTTTACCGGAAACTTTCTTCCGGAGAACCTGTTACAACTTCCCAGCCATCGCCTGCGGATGTCATGAAGATGTGGGATCAACTGTTAAAAGAACACGACGAAGTCGTTCATGTCCCGATGTCCAGCGGGCTGAGCAACTCCTGTCAGACTGCCTTGCTACTTGCACAGGAAGAGTACTTCGAAGGACGGGTACATGTTGTAGATAATCACCGGATTTCCGTCACACAGGCACAGTCCGTTCTAGACGCATCCGTACTCGCCCGGCAGGGACTTAATGGGGCGCAGATCAAAGAAATTCTGGAAACAGAAGCCATGGATGCCACCATCTACATTGCGGTAGACACTTTGGAATATTTAAAAAAAGGCGGTCGTATCACAACAGCTGCTGCTGCCATCGGAACCGTATTGAATTTAAAGCCGGTTCTTACCATTCAGGGAGACAAGCTGGACGCCTATACCAAAACCCGGGGAATGAAGTCTGCTTTTAAAGCCATGTGTAAAGCACTTGACAAGGATCTCTCCGGAAGACTCTCCGGACTCCATGACCAAGGGCTGCTCAAAGCCGGCATTGCTTATACACAAATGGATCCTGATACATTGGGATTTTTTGAAGAAGAAATGAAAAAACGATACCCGGATCTGGAATTATTTCAACTCCCGCTCACTATGAGCATCGGGTCTCACACCGGTCCGGGCGCACTCGGAATCGGACTGGTACGGTTTCATAAATAACACAGGCGGGAAAAGCTGAATTTCTTTTCCCGCCCATTTTTTATCTCGGCTTCGCATTCGGATAGATTCGATCCATTCTTTCATCATCAAAATGCTCATCAATCACTTTTTCCCATCCGCTCTCTGCCGGCTTTCCATTGGCACGCATATCATAGCGCACCAGCGCCGCCATAGATACCAGAATATTCACTGCCATAAACACAACCAAAATCCAGGTCAGCACATATCCCCAGAACATCGGAATCTTTTCAATCCATCCTGCAAATTTCGGATACAATACCTTGATCCAAATCACAGCTGCGATCCCCCAGAAAAAGCAGTACAACAGATTGATACGCCCACCCAGGTTAAACGGAATCTTACTGTAGTCCCAGAATACTTTTCCAAACACAATCTCCGTAAATATACTGCAGACATATTCATATGCTCCGCCCAAAAATGTACCTACAATAAAAATATGCCGGTCCGGCTTTTCTCTGTCCTTGTATAAAAGTGCCGTTGCAATAGCAATCGCCAACCCCCATACAATACTGAACGGTCCCCATACAAGGCTGCTCCTGCTCATCCATACTCCAGCTGTCAGACGACAGAAGATCGTCTCTGTAAAGTCTCCAAGCACTGCTCCGATCAAAAACAGCCAGAATAGTTTATAAAACCCGCACCCTTCTGCAAAGTTCCCTTCTTTTTCTATCTGCTCTGTCTTTTCCATGATCACAGGATATGCCTTCGCCATTCGTTTTTCTACATGACCCACGATCATTAATGCAAATTTCTGCGTCCATACTGCTACTTTCTTATTCCACCGGATTGCAGTCGGCATCTCTTTCCGGATATGAAATACTGCTGCCAGCGATGCAGAAATATCCAGAGCCATTCCTGCCAGCAAAATCCAGAGCAGAATCTCCCGGATCAGCGTCGGAATCATGTGATATACTATCAGAAAAAAAGCATCTCCATACCGTACAGCCACAAATCCGAGCACTGCCCATAATACAGAATACTGCAGGCAGATGTATCCGTCAAAATTCCATTTCTTGTTCGAATAGTCCCACCATTTGTGCTGATTTAAGCGCTCCAGGATTTTTCCTGCCATCCACTCTATGATCGTTGCAAGCACTCCACAGCCGATCAGCTGAAAGACAGGCTCTGCCATCAGTTCTTCCATCGTGACTGCCATAAATACTGCTGCGATTCCATACACCAGACAGAACGGACCTGTCGAAAATCCACGGTTTACAAACTTTTTCTTTTTCACTGTGCCGACAATCGTTTCGACCACCCATCCCAGAAAAGAGTAGATCAAAAGCAGCCATACCAACTCCATCATTGAATAGTTCATCTATGTTTCTCCACTTATCTTTCGTATTTTATTACTACATTTACTCTTCGATTTTTTTCAAAATCTCACCAATATCTCCGAATTCTTCCGGCAGATCTGATTTTTGATAATAATCAATTGACACGATCTTACCGGGAAGCTCCTGTTTGTACGGTCCCGCCTGAACCAGCACTTTATCCCCCACTTCCAGATCTTCATCCTCTGTCCGGTACGGATGCCGCTCTCCTTTTTCATGAAAGATCACACTGCAGATAATCTGTTCTCCCTGACGTCTTCCACGACGGTAAATATACGGATTCAGAATATCTTCATAACTCTCATAAAACCGGATATATCCTGCAATCTCCCGAATAAATGCATCCCATCCCTCCGGAAGCCCTCTCCGGTTGTACGTCCCTGTCACCACCCGGCTGGCGCTTGCCCCGCACTCCAGACAAAGTTTAAACTCTGCACTCTCTGATTCTTTTGGACCGGATGCGCTTTCCAGTTTCCCAAGATATTCCATACACTTATCCATCAGCTCCGGAATCTCATCCCGCATATGATATTCTTTGGTCAACTCCCGCCCCGGAGCAATCACCTGACGGATCGTCAGGGTTTCCTCATACCGATCCAGGATCATTTCTTCTTTATAATCCCAGTTGACTGTCTCATTTTCTGTTCCTTCTTCATTTTTCTGGATAAAACGGACATTTCTCTGATATTCCAGAGTAATCTTATTGATCTGTCCCGGTATGGAAGTGGGAACGATCTCGTCCATGATTTTTAAAAACTCTTTCCAGTTTTCCGGATACACACCGCGTCCCACAGACTTTTTTTCTTTCTCTCCCTGCTCGCAATATGCTACTTCCCAGTTTTCTGTATCCTCATCGGGAAGTACGTCTTTTGGCATATAAATATCTTTCCACGCTTCCATATGTAAGTCTTCGATTCGCAAAAGCCATTCTTCCCCATGTTCTGCAGTTAAAGAATACGCACATTCAAAAAACGGATAGGATACGCTCTCGATCACTGCATCCAGTCTGCAGTCCTTCCCGGTCCGAATTTCTATCAATGTTTTATTTTCACCTTTTCTGGTCGAAAATCGAATATAATTCAGCATCGCACCAATGTTCTCCTTTGCTGTCATTTCCGGCTTTCATGTTGCCGGATTTCACCATTATACCACAAAAAGACCAGAGATGAACTCTTTTACAAAGAATTCATCTCTGGCTTTTGTATCAGACTTTTATTCCATATAACCGCCCTTCATCGGAGACACGGCCTTTTCCGCAAACTGCTTTAAAACACCCTTTGTATATTTGTTTTCTCTTGGCTGCCAGCGGCTTTTTCTTTCTTTTAAGATTGCTTCCATTTCTTCCTCTGATTTTCTCTCACCATTTACTCCCACGATTCGAAGAACCCTGTTTGAAATGCTGATCTCAATCAGATCATTTTCTTCCACCAGGGCAATCGGTCCGCCCTGTGCTGCTTCCGGAGAAATATGTCCGATCGCAGGACCTTTGGATGCTCCGGAAAATCTACCGTCTGTCAGAAGCGCAATACTTGCACCAAGCGTTGCATCTGATACAATTGCTTCTGTTGTGTAGAACATTTCCGGCATTCCGCTTCCTTTTGGACCTTCATAACGGATAATCACCGCATCGCCCGGCTGAATCTCATGTGTCAGTACTGCATGGATCGCATCTTCCTCACAGTCAAACGGTCTTGCCCGAAGAACTGCTTCAAACATCTCCTTTGGCACTACCGTGTGTTTTACAACGGCTCCATCCGGTGCAAGATTTCCTTTGAGGATCGCAATGCTTCCATCTGTTCCGAATGGTCTGTCAAACGGCCGGATCACATCTTCCCTCTTTAAATTCCACTGGTCCAGGTAACTCTGGCATTTATCGTAGAATCCATTTTTCTTCAGTTCTTCCAGATTTTCTCCCAGTGTTTTTCCGGTCACTGTCATAACATCCAGATGCAGCATATCCTTAATCTCTTCCATGATCGTCGGAACTCCTCCTGCATAATAGAAGAACTGTGCCGGCCATTCTCCCGCCGGGCGGATGTTGAGCAGATAGTGTGCGCCTCTGTGCAGACGGTCAAATGTATCTCCGTCAATCTCAATTCCAAATTCCTTGGCAATTGCCGGAATATGTAACAGAGAGTTGGTAGAACCGGAAATTGCCGCATGTACCATGATTGCATTTTCAAAGGACTTCATCGTTACGATCTTGTCCGGGGTCAGGTTATGCTCTGCCAGCCAGACTGCCTGTTTTCCGGCTTTTTTTGCAAACTCTCTTAAATCCTTGCTGGTTGCCGGCATCAGTGCACTTCCCGGGAGCATCAGTCCCAGCGCTTCTGCCATTACCTGCATTGTGGATGCTGTTCCCATGAACGAGCAGGCTCCGCAGGATGGACATGCATTATGTTTGTAAAATTCCATCTTTTCTTTTGTGATCTCTCCACGTTCACACATTGCATTGTACTTTCCAATCTGCTCCAGTGTGAGAAGATCCGGACCGGCATCCATCACGCCGCCTGTCACGATAATAGACGGAATATTGATTCTTCCTACCGCCATCAAATGTGCCGGCATTCCTTTATCGCAGCTTGCAATAAACACTCCACCGTCAAACGGAGTTGCATTTGCATGAATTTCAATCATATTTGCCATCATATCTCTGGACGGCAGTGAATAGTTGATTCCATCATGTCCCTGTGCTTCTCCGTCACAGATATCCGTACAGAAATAACGAGCTCCGAAACCACCTGCCTCTGCAACACCCTGTCTTGCCTCTTCGACCAGATCCAGAAGATGTCCGCTTCCCGGATGACTGTCTCCAAATGTACTTTCAATGATAATCTGTGGTTTGGAGAGATCCTCCAGCTTCCATCCGGTTCCCAGTCTCAAAGGATCCAGCTCCGGTGCGATTTTTCTTAATTTCTGACTTGTCAGTTCCATCTTAATTTTCCTCCATTCTGATAACATTTCCCTGTTCCAAATATTGAATCAAAATTTTTGCATCTTCGTCCTCCACCCGCATTTTTACATCGTCAAAGCAAGGAAGGCTAAACACGCCCAGCATTGATTTTGCATCTACCACATAACGTCCGCAGAGCAGATCTACTTCTTTTTTGCAGGCTTCTGCCGCCTGCACAAGATGTTTTGCATCCTGCATATCTCTCAAATATACGGGTATGATCTTCATATACGCTCCTCCTTTATTATGCGAAGATCGAGATCACCAATCCCAAAATCAGACCTGTGATTCCGATCAGTGTTTCCATGATCGTCCATGATTTTAATGTTGTCTTCTCATCAATCTCCAAAAATGTACTTACCAGCCAGAATCCGGCATCATTTACATGACTCAGTGCCGTCGCTCCGCCACAGATTGCACAGCACATCGCTGCTCTGTACAGTGTAGAGCTGTCTGCCATAGCCGGCATTGACGCCATGATCCCGGAAGCCATCGTCATTGCTACGATTGAACTTCCCACAGAAGCACGTACCAGAAACGCAATGAGAAATGCGATCACGATCAGCGGCATTCCGCTTTTTTCCAGGATCGGTCCAATAATATTTCCAAGTCCCGAATCCTGCAGCATCCAGCGAATCACTCCGCCGCTTGCGATTACAAGCAGGATCATTCCAACCGGTCTTAAAGAGTGATCCAGAATCTTTTTCAGCTGATCTCTGTTATACCCCATTCTTGTTCCCAGCATGTACATCGCTGTCAGAGTTGCGATCGTCAGTGCCACAAACGGTTCTCCTAAAAACTGAAGAACTGACTGCACACTTTCCGGAATCGGAAGATATCCCGAGATCGTGCTGCGCAAGATCAAAACAATCGGAATTAAAATGATCATTAATACAATTCCGAAGGATGGAAGATTTTTATCTATATCTGCAATTTCCTCTACATTCGCAGGAAGTTTGGTATAGATTTTATTTCCTATGATTTTTCCCCAGATAATTCCTGCAACCACTGTGGAAACCAGTGCAACCGGAATTCCGATCGCCATCATCGTCCCTAAATTCACACCCAGTGCGTTTGCAACCAGAACAGAACCTGCTGACGGCGGAACAAAGGCATATCCGGATGCCAGCCCTGCCAAAAGAGGGATCGCATAATATAACGTTGATTTTTTTGTCTGCTTTGCCACATTGAACGCCAGCGGAATCAGGATCACGACTCCTGCTTCAAAAAATACGGTTGTGCCGAGCACAAGCCCCGTAAGTCCCAATGCCCATCCTGCTTTTTGCTGACCAAATCTGCGAATCAGCGTCTGTGCCATCTGCTGAGCTCCTCCACTGACTTCAAGAATTCCGCCAAACATGGATCCCAATCCGATCAAAAGTGCAATTCCCTGCAACGTCTTTCCTACGCCCTTTTCTACCGTCTCTCCGATCATATGTAACGGCATGCCTGCACCAATTCCGATCAGTACAGCGGAAATCATCATAGAAATTACCGGATGAAGCTTCAGCTTGATGATCAAAAATAACAATAAAAGAATTCCTGCTGCGGATGCGATCAATAAGCGCATCGGATCTGCATAAAATACTGGTTCTGTCATCTTCCCTTCCCCCTTACATTCATCATATGTTTTCCTTGTTTAATACATCTGACCATTTTACTACTTTTTCTCCTTTTTCCAAAGATTTTCTTTCAAATGCCTTGAATTCATCTGATGATTTTATTCTAAAATCTTTAAACCAGAAAATCAACCCGTAATATTTCACAATTTATTTACTTTTTTTTGTGTATTTTTATTGTTTGACATTTGTTTTTTCTTATTTTATCCTATATTTATTGCGTTATATTTGTAGAAAAGAGGAAAAGTCGTATGATGAATTCAACTGAAAAGAGTTTACCCGAGAAGTTATCTGACGATATCATTGCCTATATTTTAGAAGAGCAGCTCCAGCCCAACGACAAACTTCCCAATGAATCCGTTCTCTCTGAAAAAATGGGAGCCGGACGAAGCTCCATCCGGGAAGCCATGAAACTGCTCGCATCCAGAAATATTGTAACAATCCGTCAGGGTTCCGGAACATATGTTGCCGCCTCCCCCGGAGTCGTTGACGATCCGCTTGGATTTACCTTTATTGATGACAAGAAAAAGCTGACACTGGATCTTCTGGATGTTCGTTTTCTACTGGAGCCTGCCATTGCCGAAATGGCAGCCCTACATGCCGAAAAGACCGATATCCGCAAGATCTCTGCGCTGTGTGATGAAGTCGAAGCCCTCCTCCTTTGCGGGGAAGATCACACTGGAAAGGACATTGAGTTTCACACTGCCATTGCCATGAGCAGTAAAAATCTGGTCGTTCCGCGGCTGATTCCCGTAATCAACAGCTCAATCCCGCTTTTCATCCAACTGACAAACAATCGGCTTTTACATGAAACGATTGAAACACACCGGGAGATTACCGATGCGATCGCAGCTCACGATGCACTGCGCGCCAAAGATACCATGTATCTGCATCTTGTATATAACCGGCGATGTCTTCTTGATCAGAAAGCATAAAAAAAGACAGTCATTCCTGTTCTTTTGGGAATGACTGTCTTTTTCATCAGTCTTTAATGATCAGTGCCATGAACACAAGATCTGTATCACCGGTATTGGTCAGTGCATGTCCGCATCCATCCGGTGTAAATGTCACATCACCGGCTTTTACGGGGCGAATTCTTCCATTGTCGTCATAATTGCCCTCTCCGGTCAGGATGTAATACGTCTCACTTTCTCCATGATGTTCATGGTAACCAAGAGAACATCCCGGCTCCAGAGTCACTTCCGCGTAAAGCCCGCACTTTCCATTCAGCTCTTTTTCTCCGAGAATATGCTTGATCAGCACATGTCCCTTTCCACCGCACATTGCTTCCATTCTTTCTGTGTTCATTCTTATCACCTCGTTTGGATTTTCTTCTGTTATTATACTGCATTACTCGTCAAATTCCAAGATTACAAAATCAAAGCGTGACGTTTTTCTCGTATCCACAACGGTTCCTGTCGTTGTCTTTAAACGCTCCGCATTCTTAAAATTTTTACTGATACCCAGAGCATGTTCCAGCACATAATAATAGGAGGACGGAAGTACGCACTCTGTCACCTCATATGTCTCTCCCGGCTGAAATGATTCTACATGCTCCGTTGTAAAGTCCATTCTTCTCATCTATAAGCCTCGCTCTTATTGTTTATATAAATGATTTCTGTGATTCCATAAAAAGCATCCGCCGCCAAAAAGCCCAAAGACCAGTCCTGCATAGATTCCGGCACAGATCAGATCACTCAGCCTGCATATCACGTTCATATGTTTGATGATACAGACCAGAATTCCTGCCATCGTAATTCCAATTGTCCAGATCAGCATTGCAGAAGTCAGAAATACTGCCATTCTGGAATTTTCTTCCATGTATTTTGTGATCAGTTTCCATAATCTTGTATACATATTGATTCCTCACAATCTTTTTCTCATGTTCTTATCCAACATTTATTGTAAGGATGTTATGTTAAATCTATACCAGGTTCTGACAAAATTTTTTGTTAAACTGATCCGTTCATTCCCTTCCCAGTATTTTTTCCGTAATCTTTGCCGGCGTACTCACAATCCAGTCAGCGCCTGCATCTTCAAGCTCCGCTCTGTCACCATAGCCATACAAGACTCCCAATGCAGATACTTTGCATGCCTTTGCTCCCAAGATGTCATGTTCTCTGTCACCGACCATCAGCACCGACTGCCTGTCTTCTACTTTACAGTTTTTCAGCACATACTCAATGACTTCTGCCTTTTTCGTACGGCTTCCGTCCATATTTGCGCCTCCGATAAACTCAAAATATGGCGCGATCTTAAAATGCTCTGCAATCTTCCTTGCATATTTCTCCGGCTTGGATGTCGCAACTGCCAGACGGATTCCCGCATTTTTTAACTGTTCCAGTACTTCCGGGATGCCATCATAAACAGAATTTTCAAGCATCCCTTTTTCTTCGTAATATTCCCGGTAAAATTCTACCATCTGATGCCCTTTTTCATCTGAAAACCCGCAGAATTTTGCAAACTGCTGTGCAAGCGGCGGTCCCACGAAGCATTTAAGCTCTTCCAGATTTTCTGCGCCCCTGCCGATTTTTTTCAATGCATACTGGACACTGTTCATGATTCCGAGACCAGAATCTGTCAACGTTCCGTCCAGATCAAACAGGACAAGTTCATACTGATATGCCATGTTCTCCTCCTTCTAAAAGCTGCGGATCTTGTCTGCATCTTCATCCTGTGTATTCTCTATTTTTTTAATCACTACATGATAACCGAACTCATCATTTACTTTGACAAATACCCGATCTCCGACTTTGTGTCCCAAAAGGGCTTTACCGATCGGTGATTCAATGCTGATCAGTCCATTCAGGGAGCTTCCTCTCACTGAAGTTACGATCCGGTACGTCTCCAGCTCGTCATCATCCTCACAGTATACCTGAACGGTATTGTTTAATCCAACTTCATCTGCACCGGAATGGTCCTCTACAATAACTGCAGTCTTTAACATTCTCTCCAGATAACGGATCCGGCTTTCATTTCTGTTCTTCTCTTTTTTCGCCGCATGGTATTCAAAATTTTCGCTCAGATCTCCGTGAGAGCGTGCCTCTTTGACCGCTTCAATGAGTTCTTTACGCTCTACCAGCTTTCTATGTTCAATTTCCTGCTGAATCTTTTTGACATCACTTTGGGTCAGTTTCTCTCTCATAATATGCCTTTCTTACAAAGCAGGCAGAAGCCCGAAAAAATTCCAAACCTCTGCCTGCTGTATCTTTCCTGTATTTCTATTCCTGTTGAAATAACCTGTTCTCTGCGATTATTTTACAAGCAGAGATTTTCCTGTCATTTCTTTTGGCTGCTCCATTCCCATCAGCTCGATCAGTGTCGGAGCGATGTCTGCCAGGCATCCGCCTTCTCTCAGTTTGTAAGCCGGGTCTGCATTCACAAGAATAAATGGTACCGGATTTGTTGTATGTGCTGTAAACGGCTCGCCTGTTGTCTCGTCGATCAGCTGTTCTGCATTTCCATGATCTGCACAGATGAACATCTGTCCATCCACTTCTTTCAGTGCATCCACTGCTTTTCCTACACACTCATCCACTGCTTCGATCGCTTTGATCGCTGCATCTTCTACTCCGGTATGTCCGACCATATCCGGATTTGCAAAATTGATAATGATCACATCATATTTGTCAGATTTGATCGCATCTACCAGCTTATCGCATACTTCATATGCACTCATCTCCGGTTTCAGATCGTAAGTTGCCACTTTTGGAGATTTGACAAGGATTCTGTCTTCTCCCTTGTTTGGTTCTTCTACTCCACCGTTGAAGAAGAATGTTACATGTGCATATTTTTCAGTCTCTGCAATACGAGCCTGTGTCATGTTGTGTGCTGCCAGAAATTCACCGAATGTATTTGTGATTTCTTCTTTTACAAATGCTACCTGCTTATTCTGGATCGTCACATCATACTCTGTAAAGCATACAAATGTTGTCTTGACTCTCTCTCCTCTGTCAAATCCTTCAAAGTTATCATCACAGAATGTTCTTGTGATTTCTCTTGCACGGTCTGGGCGGAAGTTGAAGAAGATCACAGAATCTCCATCTTTTACAGTTGCCACCGGTGCACCGTCTTTTACGATTACCATTGGTTCTACGAACTCATCTGTCTTATCTGCATCGTAAGAAGCCTGGATCCCTGCTGTCGCAGATTCTGCCTGTACGCCTTCTCCTTTTACCAGTGCATTGTAAGCTCTCTCCACACGATCCCAGCGGTTATCTCTGTCCATTGCATAGTAACGTCCGCTGACAGATGCCACTTCTCCGACGCCGATCTCTTTCATTTTTGCTTCCAGAGCTTCTACATAATCTTTTCCGGATGCCGGCGGAGTGTCACGTCCGTCCAGGAAACAGTGTACATACACTTTTTCTACACCCTGTCTCTTTGCAAGCTCCAGAAGTCCGTAAATATGTCCGTTATGGCTGTGTACACCACCGTCAGAAACCAGTCCCATCATATGAAGAGCTGTATTGTTCTCTTTTGCATTTTTGCATGCTGCAAGCAGCGCCTGATTCTCAAAGAAATCTCCATCTTCGATTGCTTTTGTGATCTTTGTCAGTTCCTGGTAAATGATGCGTCCTGCTCCCATGTTCAGATGTCCTACCTCAGAGTTTCCCATCTGACCTTCCGGAAGTCCGACTGCCATTCCACTTGCATTTCCTTTTACAAACGGATACTCTGCCATCAGTTTATCCATGACCGGAGTCTTTCCTTCTGCCACAGCATTTCCTTTTGTTGTATCATTCAGTCCATATCCATCTAAGATCATCAATACGGTTGGTTTTTTACTCATGTCCATATCTCCTTTTACTTTATCTGTGAATTTGCCTCTTTCATTCCGTAGACTATTGTAACCGTTTTTCCCTGATTTTGCAAATATCTTTCTTATGAATTTGCAAACTCATCAATATCCATTTCATCCTTCTGCCTGATTTCATCCAGAACCCAGTGTCCGTTCAGGTGAATAAATTTCCAGTATTCATAGAACGCTTCATTTTTCCTGCTTCCGCGTATCATCCTTCCCGTCTTTTCATCCACCACATAATCGATCATTTTGCCGTGGATCAAATACCAGATATAATCCTGATCTTTCCCCAGATCGTCAAATGTATGTACCGGCACCGCACTTAAAAGCCGTTCATTTTTCTGCACCGGAACTTCATTTCGAACCTGCATCCACCCCAGCTTCATTACAAAATCATCGTAACATTTCTGACTCATATAGTCCTTCGCATAATCCGGATCCTGACGCTTCCAGCATTCCTGGATCACAAAATATGCATTCTTCACCTGCTCCTGGATCTCATTGATATCCCAGTTGTCCCCAAACTGCTGATACTGCCTCATCTCCCGGTAGCTTTTGGAAGATGCCTTTCTGGATTTGACAAAAAACAGTACGACTCCCGCATTCGCCATCAGGAAAAATCCCCCAAACATGACAACACTGCTTACCGGACTGGAACTTCTGCCGGTACGGTTGGAATGCGAACTGTAATAACTGCCGCCTCCGGAACTAAAGCCTCCTCCGCCTCCGGAAGAACCGCCGCTGGCTCCTCCTGCTCTTGCCTCTGCTCTCATGGGACTGCATATGCACAGAAACATCAGAGCCAGAAACAGAAGTACCTTTTTCTCTTTCATACGCATGGATAACCACCCTCTCTTTTCACTCACACTTCCTTCTGGATCATATGATTTGATTATACCATTTGAAAGCTGTACCGTCATTTATTTTCTGATTTTTGAGGGAAATATTTTATCCTTTATTTTTCTGTCAGCTCCATATTCCAGAATATTACATTCATAAGGATCACAACCACGATCACAACTGCAATCGATACCCAGAATCCCATATCGAGTCCCATAAACTTCGTTGTTCCAAATAATTTTATCCAAAGATTTGTCCAGTTCATCCTTCATTCCTCCTTTTACAGCAATTCTCCATAATGACGCACATATGCTTTTTTCAAACTTGTTGCCAGCACCATATAAAGCAGGATGCACGGAATCAGATACGCAAAATATGCCGTCGGCAGTGCCACAAATCCCAACATTCTACCAAATGTAGTAAATGGAATGATCGTCAGCACTCCGATTCCTGTAAATGTCATCAGCGTCAGTGGTGCAGATGCATGGCTTTGAATAAACGGAAGTTTTGGTGTGCGGATCATATGGATGACCAGAGTCTGGCTCCACATAGATTCGATAAACCATCCCGTCTGAAACATTGCAACATAAGCCGTCTGCATCCGTACCAAATCTGCGCCGGCAAAATGACTGGCAAGATCATTGTACAGCACTCCCTTGGAAACAAAGAGCGGACAAAATACAAAGTACATAAAAATATAAGTCATCCAGTCAAAAACCGAACTTGTCGGTCCGATCCACATCATAAAGCTGCCCACACTGGACGCATCCCATTTGCGGGGTACAGAAATAAACTCTTCGTCCACATTATCCCATGGAATTGCAGTACAGGAAAGGTCATAGATCAGATTCAAAAAGATCAGCTGCAGGCTCTCCATCGGCAAAAACGGAAGCAGTGCCGATGCCGCCAATACGGAAAACATGTTTCCAAAGTTAGAGCTTGCCGTCATCTTAATGTACTTGATCATATTTGCATACGTCTTGCGGCCTTCAATAATTCCTTCTTCCAGAACCATCAGATCTTTTTCCAACAGCACAATATCTGCGGATTCTTTCGCCACATCTACTGCTGTATCAACAGAAATTCCAATGTCTGCGGATTTCATTGCCGAAGCATCGTTAATACCATCTCCCATAAAGCCGACTGTATGGCCATTTTCACGAAATACAGACACCACTCTCGCTTTCTGATCCGGTGTCAGCTTTGCAAAAACATCTGTAGTTTCTGCTGCTTTTGCCAACTCCTGATCACTCATGTTCTCCAGATCAGAACCAAGCAGCATATTCCTGACCTTAAGTCCTACCTGCTTACAGATTGTACGGGTGACTTTATCGTTGTCCCCGGTCAAAATCTTCGTTGTCACACCATGGGCTTTTAAAGCCTTGATTGCATCCGCAGTAGACTCTTTCGGCGGATCAAGAAATGCAAGATATCCCATAAGCACCATATCGCACTCATCCGTTACACCGAATGCACCTGCCGGAGACGGATTGCTTTTCTGTGCGATTGCCAGCACACGAAATCCTTTCTCATTGAGATCATCTACTGTTGCAAGGATACGGCTTTTTAATTCCTTTGTCATTGGCCGCACTTTTCCGTCACACTCCGCAAAAGAGCAGATAGAAAGCATCTCTTCTACCGCACCCTTTGTCACCATCTGCGTCTTTCCATCCCGATTCTGTACAACTGTCGTTAGTCTGCGGCGAGCGAAATCAAAGGGAATCTCATCCACTTTTACATAGTGCTCGGACAGATCAACAAGCTGTGGATCATCCGCTTCTTCCTCTTCTGTTTTCTGGATGATCGCCACATCCATCAGATTCTTATATCCTGTCTGGAAGTAACTGTTCAGATACGCATGCCTGAGCACACGAAGATCATCCTCCCCATTTACATTTAAATGATACTCGAGAACAACTTTATCCTGTGTCAGTGTTCCTGTTTTGTCTGTACATAGAATGTCGATCGCACCAAAATTTTGAATAGAATTCAGATTTTTGACGATCGTCTGCTTCTTGCTCATGGACACAGCACCTTTCGCAAGACAAGTCGTTACGATCATCGGCAGCATTTCCGGCGTCAGTCCAACTGCAATGGAAATTCCAAATAAAAAGGCAGAGAGCCAGTCGCCTTTTGTAATACCATTTGCCACAAATACCAGCGGAACCATAACCAGCATAAACCGGATCAGCACCCACGATACCGCGTTGACTCCTTTGCTGAAGCTTGTTTCCACTGCTTCATGCGCCACTTCTGAGGCCATGGAACCAAACAGTGTATGATCCCCGACTGTAACAACGACTGCTGACGCACTTCCGGAAAGGACATTGCTGCCCATAAACGCAATATTAGTGTAATCCGTAATTGCATCCCTGGTCTCATTGACCATCGGTATCTTTTCAATGGGCTCGCTCTCTCCTGTCAGGCTTGCCTGGCTGACAAATAAATCCTTTGCATCCAGAATCCGCACATCTGCAGGCAGCATGTCCCCTGCAGACAGGTGAACAATATCCCCCACTACCACCTCATCCAGCGGAATTTCTGCCATTTCCTGACCTTTGCGGGTTACAGTACAAGTCGTTGTGATCATTGCAAGCAGTTTTTCAGCCGCATTGCCGCTTCTGCTTTCCTGTACAAAACGAAGCGTTCCGGATAAAAATACCATCGTCAAAATAATGACGACCGTCAGACAGTCAAAATCCTTTGGCACACAGCCAAACAGAGAGAAATGTGGAAAAATCATATCCGTAAAGGATGAAACCAGCGCCAGACAAAACAAAATCGCAGTGAACGGGTTGATAAATGCACCAGCCAGTCTCTGCGGCAGAGTTTTCTTTTTTTCACGAGTCACTTTATTGGAACCATATTCTGAACGGTTTTCCTCTACTTTTCCCGGTTCCAGTCCACAGAGTGTTGTGTTCAGATATCCTAACGTTTCCTGTGTAGGATGTGTTGCCGCAAACTGAATGCGGCGATTCTGCTCATCTCGAATGGCAGCTTTCTGTGCTGTCTGACGAACTTCTATACGATTTATTTTCTTATTCATCGGTCTATACCTCCTTCTTTTTGAGGCAAGATCCTTATATTTCAGGGAGAAAAACAGATTCTGCCCTCTCTCTTTCTATAAACATCTGCCTGTAAATCTGCGTACTACCGTCAGAATCCATTTTTCTCACCTCCATCCATTCATGTAATATATCGATAAGAACCCGCAAATACGGGTTTAATTAAAGTATAAAAAAATCGCATAGAAAATCACATAGTCAAAACCTTGCGATTTTCTTGCGATTTAGCAAGAATTGTTACTGTTACAGCCTGTCACTGAATTTGTATCCGATTCCCCATATCGTTACTATATACTCCGGAGCATCCGGATTGGGTTCGATCTTTTTACGGATCTTACGAATAAAAGCCATAATATTGCTGTCATCCATCAAATATTCTCCATCCCACACAGCCTGATAGATCTGTTCCTTTGTAAAGACTTCCCCACGATTGCGCGCAAGAAACAAAAGGATATCAAATTCCTTCGGCGTGAGAGAAATCTCTGTTCCGTTTTGCTCCACCTTGCGAGATTTCGGATAAATTTCCAGCGTACCGCAGCGGATGACCGAATGATCCCACACAGATAATTCATCCGTATCTGATTCCAATATAAGAGAACTGCATTCTTTATTCAGCAAATCTTCGATTCCGTTTTTCAATTCACCGGGTGGCAGATGCTCCATAAGCCACAGAGCAATGGAGGAATCCAGATTCACATAACCAATATTTTTTTTCATATTCCGGCTCCTCCTTTCTCAGATCAGATCCTGATTCTTTTTGATATAGAATGCTTTTGCCAGTGTGACCAACAGAAGATACGCAATCACATCTATGACCAAAAACAGAAAATAGACAGGAGGCATCGCAGTCATTCCAAGCATCTTCCCTACCGGAGTAACCGGCAGCAGTGTAAATAATACAATCCCCAGAATCGTAACTCCCGTGACCATACGCCCCGGTCTGCTTTGTATCAGCGGAAGCTGTTTTGTACGCAGAAGCTGCAGAATCAATACCTGTGTCCACATGGATTCTAAAAACCACCCTGTCTGAAACATGGAAATAAACAAGCTCTGCTTCTCCGCCGAAAGACTTCCAAAAGAGCCGCCGCACACTCCCGGACAAAGAACAAAATACAAAAATACAAAGGTCAGCAGATCAAACAGCGAACTGACCGGTCCAAAAAAGGTCATGAATTTTCCCAGTGTCCTGCCAGACCACTCCAACGGTTTTGTCAACAGATCTGCATCTACATGATCCCACGGTAAAATCAGACAAAGGATATCATACAGCAGGTTCAGAAGCAGCAGCTGTATGGAAGTCATCGGGAAAAACGGCAGTAACACGCTGGCTGCAACAATCGCACAAATATTGCCAAAATTAGAAGATGCCGTAATCTTAATGTATTTGAGCATATTGGCAAATGCTTCTCTTCCCTCTAAAACACCTTCTTCCAGCACATTCAGATCCTTTTTCAGCAGGATGACATTCGCACTCTCCCGCACCGCTTCTGTTGCATTTTCAACGGAAATCCCCACATCTGCCCGGATAACAGCCGGCAGATCATTCAGACCATCTCCCAGAAATCCAACTGTATGCCCGTTTGTCTGCAGCGTTTCCACCAGCATGGCTTTCTGTTTTGGCGAGAGTTCTGCAAAAATATTTGTTTTCTCAACCGCTATGGGCAATTCATTTTCAGAAAGAGCATCCAGCTGTGCTCCTGTCAGACAACTCTCTGTTGGAATTCCGATACGCCTGCAAATGGATCGTGCCACTTGTTTTTGATCTCCTGTCAGCACCTTTACATTCACATGAAGACTGTGAAGCTTCTGAATTGCACTTGCGGCACTCTTCTTTGGCGCATCAAAAAATGTCAGATACCCCAACAGAATAAAGTCATGCTCTTCCTCGGGAACAAGGGCTGCTCTGCTCATTGTTTTATAGGCAACTGCAATTACCTTCATCCCGTCTTCCAGCATTTCATCAACCACAGCGTGAACATTTTGCAGGATATCCGCACCTGCCGCTGTTTTTTCTCCACGGTATTCTATCATGCTGCACTGCTCTGCAACTTCCTCAATACTTCCCTTGATGATCCAGATATTTTCTTCTCCCGTATTCAATAATACACTGGAAAAACGTCGGTTATAGTCGAAAGGAAGTTCATCTGTCTTTTGATATTTTTCTGTCAGCTGCCTGTAGTAATCTGCTTTTCCCTGCATTTTCTCCGCCTTGCAGATCGCCTCGTCCAGATGATTTCCCACTCCGGTAGAATAATGACTTGCCAGATATGCATAATCCAGCACCTTCTGACTCTCATTCCCGAGAATATCCATGTAATACTCCAGCAGGACTGTATCCTGGGTCAATGTTCCTGTTTTATCCACACACAGGACATCCATGCTTCCAAAACTCTGCATCGCATTGATATTTTTTACGATTGTCTGTTTCTTTCCCATCGAATGACTGCCTTTTGCCAGACAGGCGTTGACCACCATCGGAAGCAGCTCCGGTGTGATTCCGACTGCAACAGAAAGTGCAAATAAAAACGCTTCTAACCAGTCTCCCTTCGTCAGTCCGCTTGCAAGAAACACAACTGGGACTAAAACTGTCATAAATCGGATCAACACCCATGCGATCGAATTGGCACCACGGTCAAATCCCTGCTTGCGTGCCTCCACAGACGGAGTCAGACCACCGTAAACTGTCTCTTGACCAACTGTCAGGACAATCCCAGTTCCCGTTCCTCCTGCAACTGTCGTGCCTCCGAACAGTATATTGCTGTAATCTGTCAGTTTCTGCGGTTCTTTGGGCAAAGCCTCCGGAAATTTTTCGAGTATGGCACTTTCACCGGTGATCACTGATTGCGAAACAAACAAATCCGTCGCGCCTGTTAACCGCAAATCTGCCGGAACCCTGTCGCCTGCCTCTAAGCGGATCTGATCGCCAACTACCAATTCAGAAGAAGATAACTCCACCCATTGTCCATCTCTCAATACCTGAACCGTTGTATGCACCAACTGAAACAGTTCATCTGCAACTCGTTTAGAATGCAGCTCCTGAGTCAGCCGGACAATTCCACTGAGAATCAGCATGGAAAAAATGATCAGGACCGCTGTCAGATTCTTCTGATAATCACTGGACAAAAATACATCTGTTACCAAAGAGATTAAACCAAGGAAAAACAGGATCGTAGAAAATGGATTCACAAAAGCTCTTCGAATACAATAAAACATCGTATCCTTATTCTTTGCAGACGGCGCATTATTTCCATATTTCTGTCGCCGGATGATTGCCTCCTCCTGCGTAATCCCCTCTGCATTGATCTGAAGCTTCTGCATCATCTGATCAGGTGCGACACACGCATATTCTTTTAATCGTTCGTGAACCGCTTCTTTCTGATTCATGAAATTTGTACCTCCTCAAAATTTACTCTCTCGAACAGGAAATGAAAGAGGTGCAGGCGCAACCAAAAGGTCATGCCCACACCTTAATTTGTAAATGATCGGCAAATGCGATTTCTATTTGTAGTTGACAATCTGTCCGAAATCAGCTTTAAGAGAAGCTCCACCTACGAGTCCTCCATCAATATCCGGCTGTGCAAATAATTCAGGAGCTGTTGCAGCGTTTACAGATCCGCCGTACTGAATGCGAATTGCTTCTGCTGTAGCTTCATCATAAACTTCAGCGATGCACTCACGGATTCCTTTGCAAACTTCCTGAGCCTGCTCTGTTGTAGCTGTTTTTCCTGTTCCGATTGCCCAGATTGGCTCATAAGCGATCACTGCAGTTTTTGCCTGATCAGCTGTTACATTCTGGAATCCAACTTTTACCTGCTGGCGAATGAAATCCATTGTTACGCCCTGTTCTCTCTGCTCCAGAGTCTCTCCACAGCACATGATCGGTGTAATACCGTGCTCAAATGCTTTCAGGACTTTTTTGTTGACATCTTCGTTTGTCTCACCGAAGTAATCTCTTCTCTCAGAATGTCCAAGTACAACGTATTTTACTCCTGCATCTACGAGCATAGCCGGAGAGATCTCTCCTGTGTAAGCTCCGCTCTCTTCGAAGTACATGTTTTCTGCTCCAACCTGGATGTTTGTTCCTTTTACGGCTTCTACAACCGGTACGATATCGATAGCCGGTACACAGAATACAACATCTACTTCTTCATTTGCTACCAGTGGTTTTAACTCTTCTACTAATGCAACTGCTTCGCTTGGAGTTTTGTTCATTTTCCAGTTTCCTGCGATAATTTTCTTTCTTGACATACTCTTCACTCTTTCCTGTACTGTTATGTACACTGTTTATTCCAAACTGCGCCTGCGGCTTGTTTTCACTAAGCTTTGCTTGTTTTCGCTAAGCTTCCTTTACGGGATGTTCTCCTTACTAGGCTCGAAAATACCTCGCCAAGTGCGGAGAACTAAGTAAACGCTAAGCTTTTTACTTATCGTTAGCTGCTGCTACTCCCGGGAGTTCTTTTCCTTCAAGGAATTCCAGAGATGCTCCACCACCTGTAGAGATGTGTGTCATCTTGTCTCCGTATCCTAACTGGTTTACAGCTGCTGCGGAATCTCCACCACCGATGATTGTCACAGCATCTGTCTCAGAAAGTGCTTTTGCAACTGTTTCTGTTCCGTTTGCAAAGTTTGGCATTTCGAAACATCCCATTGGTCCGTTCCATACAACTGTTTTTGCAGATTTTACTGCTTCAGCATATAATTTTGCTGTCTCAGGTCCGATATCCAGCCCCATCCATCCTTCTGGGATTTCATTCTGAGGAACAACTTTGATGTTTGCATCATTAGAGAATTCATCTGCTGCAACAGCATCTACAGGAAGGAGTAATTTTACACCTTTTTCTTTTGCTTTTTCAATCATATCCAGTGCGTACTGTAAGTAATCTTCTTCCAGAAGAGATTTTCCGACATTTCCACCCTGAGCTTTTGTAAATGTGAAGCACATTCCACCACCGATGATCAGTGTATCTACTTTTTCAAGCAGGTTGTTGATTACAGAAATCTTGCTGGAAACTTTAGATCCTCCAAGGATTGCAACGAATGGTCTCTCCGGATTTTCTACTGCGTTTCCAAGGAAGTCGATTTCTTTCTGCATTAAGTATCCGACAACTGCTGTGTCTACGAACTGTGTCACACCAACGTTAGAGCAGTGTGCTCTGTGAGCTGTTCCGAATGCATCGTTTACGAACACATCACATAAAGAAGCCAGTTCTTTGGAGAATGCTTCTCCGTTCTTTGTCTCTTCTGCTCTGTAACGTGTATTCTCAAGAAGTACGATATCTCCATCGTTCATTGCTGCCACTGCTGCTTTTGCATTCTCGCCTACTACTTCAGCATCTGCTGCAAATTTTACTTCCTGTCCGAGAAGTTCTGACAATCTTACTGCTACCGGTGCAAGAGATAATTCCGGTTTTGGCTCTCCCTTCGGTTTTCCAAGGTGTGAGCAAAGGATTACTTTTCCTCCGTCTGCAACTAATTTTTTAATTGTTGGAAGAGCTGCTACCAGACGGTTTTCGTCTGTGATCTTACCATCGATCAACGGCACGTTAAAGTCACATCTTACAAGCACTCTTTTTCCTTTTACATTGATATCATCTACTGATTTTTTGTTAAGCATTTTGATTGCCTCCCTGTGTTTATTTTCTGTCAGACAAAAAGGTCCGGTCCAAATAAGACCGGACCCTTTGTGAGCCTATTTTTCAAAAATATAATCTAACTGATTAAATTTTTCTATATTTCGACTTACAGTAATGTTCCGAAGTGTTTGATTGTTCTTACCATCTGGCTTGTGTAAGAGTTTTCGTTGTCATACCAAGAAACAACCTGTACTTCTGTTGTTCCATTGTCTAATGGAAGAGCCATTGTCTGTGTAGCATCGAATAAAGATCCAAATCTCATTCCTACGATATCGCTGGATACGATCTCATCTGTGTTGTATCCGAAAGATTCGTTAGATGCTGCTTTCATAGCTTCGTTGATCTGATCAACTGTTACGTTTCCTTCAACTACTGCTGTAAGGATTGTTGTAGATCCTGTTGGTGTTGGAACACGCTGAGCAGATCCGATGAGTTTTCCGTTCAGTTCTGGGATAACCAGACCGATTGCTTTTGCTGCACCTGTGCTGTTTGGAACGATGTTGCAAGCTGCTGCACGAGATCTTCTTAAATCACCTTTTCTCTGTGGTCCGTCCAGTGTCATCTGATCACCTGTGTAAGCGTGAATTGTGCACATGATACCAGATTTGATTGCTGCAAGGTCGTTCAGAGCTTTTGCCATTGGAGCCAAGCAGTTTGTTGTACAAGAAGCTGCAGAGATAATGTTATCTTCTTTTGTCAGCTGCTCGTGGTTTACATTGTATACGATTGTAGGAAGATCGTTTCCTGCTGGAGCAGAGATAACTACTTTCTTAGCACCTGCATCGATATGTGCCTGAGCTTTTGCTTTTGATGTGTAGAATCCTGTACACTCCAGAACTACGTCTACGCCGATTTCTCCCCATGGAAGTTCTTTAGCGTCAGCTTTTGCATAGATTTTGATTTCTTTTCCGTCTACTGTGATAGAATCTTCACCAGCTTCTACTTTGTCAGCCAGTTCATATTTTCCCTGTGTAGAGTCATATTTTAACAGGTGAGCTAACATTTTTGGAGATGTTAAGTCGTTGATTGCAACTACTTCATATCCTTCTGCTCCGAACATCTGTCTGAATGCAAGACGTCCAATACGTCCAAATCCATTAATCGCTACTTTTACTGCCATGATTAATTCCTCCTAAGGTTTAAAAAATTGTTGCTGCTTTGCAGCTGTTTATTGTAAATCTTTAATGAAGTAAATACTTTGTTAAAGATTCATCAACTACGGTTATTGTACTAAAATGGAAACAAAAATTCAAGCCTAAAATATATTTTTATAGAAGTTGTTTAAAAATAGGTTTTCTGTCCTGAAATTCTGTATAATATTTAAAGCCGCACACCTTCAAAACGTCTGCTGCTTTCTGAAAATCATAAGCCACATGCTCGGGCTTATGCGCATCAGATCCTACTGTGATGATTTCCCCGCCCAGTTCTTTATACCGGCAGAGAATTTCCGGATGGGGGTGGCAGAATGCAAGGCCGTATTTCCATCCGGCCGTATTCAGCTCGATTCCTTTCCCCATTGCGATCACTTTTTTCAGGATTTCATCAATCTCCTGTGCATATTTTTTGTAAGAATACTGCCTGGCCTGACACTTCCCATAACGTACCACATAATCCAGATGGCCCAGCACATCAAAACTGCTGACTGCATCTAGATTTTCCAGGGTAGCCAGAAAAGTCTCTTTGTAAACTTCTTCATCAGACCGTCCCTCAAAAATCTCTCCGTAATAGGGATCCATCCCATGCACCACATGAACTGAACCGATCACAAAATCAAACGGATACTGATTCGTCAGTTCTTCATAAAATCCCGCAAGATGAGGCTGCAGCCCCAGCTCAATCCCTCTCCGGATCTGAATTTTCTCCGCATATGCCTCTTTCCACTCTGCCAGCTTCGGAAAATACTCATCCAGATCCACCAGAAATGCCTCTGCACCGGTATCTTCATGAAACGGATAATCTTTGTCAATATGATCGGTAATACAAATGGACTGCAATCCTTTTTTGAGCGCACTCTCGATCATATCCCGGATATCTGCATCACTGTCCGTGGAAAATCTTGTATGCATATGAGAATCACTTGTTATCATTGAATCGTTCCTCCGCCGAGCACATACTCTCCATCATAAAATACAACAGCCTGTCCGGGAGTGACCGCTCTTTGTGGTTCATCAAAGGTACACAGTACTTCATCCTCTCCCGTCTTCTCTATTGTACACCAGGCGCCTTTGTGGTTATAGCGTATTTTGGTAAATACATGTAAAGGCTCGGTTAAATCTTCCACTGCCATAAAATTCAGATTTCTGGCTCGAAGTTGTGTAGTCATGGATTCTTCTTTTGTCCCGATCACAACTTCATTGGTTTCCGGACGGATCTCCAAAACAAATGCGGGATATCCAAGTGCCAGACCCAGACCTTTTCTCTGCCCTACCGTATAATGGGTAATCCCTTTATGCCGTCCAAGCACCGTACCGTCTGTGAGCACGAAATTTCCTTCCGGAACTTTCACCCCTGCCTCTTCTTCAATATAAGTGGCATAGTCGCCATCCGGCACAAAGCAGATATCCTGGCTGTCCGGTTTGTTGGCAATCCTGAGATTGATCTTTTCTGCAATGGCACGTACCTCGTCTTTTGTGTATTTCCCCACCGGCATCAAAGTCCTTTTCAGCTGTTCCTGTGTCAGATTATACAATGCATAAGTCTGATCTTTTGCAAGCGTAGCAGAGCGCCGAAGAGTATATCTTCCGTTTTCCAGCTGTACCACTCTTGCATAATGTCCCGTTGCAATATACTCTGCACCGATCGAGAGACTTCTCTGTAAAAGAGATTCCCACTTTACATACCGGTTACAGGCAATACAGGGATTGGGCGTTCTTCCATTCTGATATTCTTCCACAAAATAGTCGATCACATTTTCCTTGAACTCTTTTTTAAAATTCATCACATAGTATGGGATTTCCAGTGCAGCTGCCACTCTTCTTGCATCATCTACCGCACTGAGTCCGCAGCAGCCTCCGTTTTCCTCCTGAGTGGCCTGTTCTTCGTCCTGCCAGATCTGCATGGTCACTCCGATCACGTCATACCCCTGCTCTTTTAAAAGGTATGCCGCTACGGAAGAATCCACCCCTCCGGACATTCCAACAACAACTTTACTCATTTTAGTATTCCTCTTCTTCCTCTTCCTCGCCTTCGTGGATATCAGATTTCGGCTTTTCCAGCCCCTCGATCTTAATATGATGCTTCTCTGCGTAATCCCAGAGCGCCGCATGAATTGCCTCTTCTGCAAGAAGAGAACAGTGTACCTTTACCGGCGGAAGTCCGTCCAGAGCCTCCATAACCGCCTTGTTCGTCACCTGCAGCGCCTCATAAATACTTTTTCCTTTGACCAGTTCTGTTGCCATACTGCTTGTAGCAACCGCAGCTCCACATCCAAATGTTTTAAATTTTACATCCCGAATGATCTGATTCTCATCGATATCCAGATAAATTCTCATAATATCCCCACATTTGGCATTTCCAACGGTTCCCACACCGCTTGCATTCTCAATTTCTCCTACGTTTCTTGGATTTTGGAAGTGATCCATTACTTTTTCTGTATACATATCAATACTCCTTTTTATTATGCATTCTGTTTTTTGATAAAGTCTTCATATAATGGTGACATACCTCTTAAGTTTGCCACGATCTCTTTGAGTGTATCTACGGTATAATCCAGATCTTCTCTGGTCGTCTCTTCTCCCAGTGTCATGCGCAGAGAACCATGTGCGATTTCGTGCGGCAGTCCGATCGCCAGCAATACATGCGACGGATCCAGAGACCCTGATGTGCAGGCAGAACCACTGGATGCACAGATTCCCTTCATATCCAGCATGATCAAAAGAGATTCTCCCTCGATAAACCGGAAACTGAAGTTTACATTATTCGGAAGCCGGTTCGTGCGGTCTCCGTTTAAGCGGCAGTATGGAATTTCTGCCTCAATCCGCTCGATCAGGTAATCTCTGAGTTTTCGCTCTTTTGCGGTTCTTGTTTCCATTGTCCGCATCGCACGCTCCACAGCTGCCCCCATTCCAACAATACCAGGCACGTTTTCTGTTCCGGCACGGCGCTTTCTCTCCTGTGCACCTCCGTGTACAAAGGATCGGATCTTGACTCCTTTGCGGATATATAAAAATCCGATTCCTTTCGGTCCGTTGAGCTTATGTCCGCTTGCGCTGAGCATATCAATATGACAGGCATCCACATCAATCGGTATCTGGCCAAATGCCTGTACTGCATCTGTATGGAACAAAATCTTGTGTTCCTGTGCAATCTCTCCAATTTCCCGGATCGGCTGGATCGTTCCGATCTCATTATTTGCAAACATCACAGAAATAAGGATCGTATCCGGACGAATCGCTTTTTTCAGTTCATCAAGCTTTACGACACCGTTCTCGTCCACATCCAGATATGTGATTTCAAATCCACGCTGTTTTTCCAGATACTCACATGTATGCAGGATTGCATGGTGCTCGATCTTTGTCGTGATGATATGTTTTCCTTTCTTCTCATACGCTTCGGCAGTCGCTTTCAGTGCCCAGTTGTCAGACTCGGAACCCCCTGCCGTAAAATAGATTTCGTTAGCCTGTGCGCCAAGTGCCTGTGCAATAATCTCTCTTTGTCTGCTCACCACTTCCTTATTTCCGGAAGCAAAACTATACACACTGGATGGATTGCCATAGTGCTCTGTAAAGTACGGAATCATTGCATCTACTACTTCCGGTGCAGTTTTCGTTGTTGCCGCATTGTCTAAATAAATCAGTCTGCTCATGTTCTTTCTCCTTTTGTTTATTTTCTGCAGTCTCTATTGGAAACACACGTCTGGTCGGCCTTGCTCTCCCTGAGATTCTCGCCCACTTCTACGAGTGCTTTTAAATTCATCTCATCTACGGTCTGATTGATACTGTCATTGATCCGCTGCCACACATACTTTGTCACACAGTTATCTGCTGCCTGGCAGCCGCCCTCTAAGAGAAACCCGGAACATTCTACCGGATTGAGATCTCCTTCCAGCGCACGGAGTACCTCCCCCACCGAAACTTCTTCCAGTTCCTTTGCAAGGACATATCCCCCCTGTGCTCCGCGGATGCTCTGGATGATACCTGCCTTTTTTAATTTTGACATCAGCTGCTCCAGATACCGCTCCGAAATTTCCTGTCTTTCCGCAATACTTGTGATCGATACAGGTCCTTCCCCGCCGTGCTGCGCAAGATCAATCAGTGCGCGCAGTCCGTATCTTCCTTTTGTAGATAATTTCACGCTCTCACCTTCTTGCTGATTCGCTTATTTTCTAATCCCTATTATTTTACTAGGATTTCCTCTTGTAGAATACCATTGCCGTTTTGTTCTGTCAAGGCAAAATACCGAATATGTTATTAAAAACACTTCTTTCCAGGTGAATTTATGTCTGCCAGAAAAACAATTTTACAGGGAACCCTGATCCTGACTGCCGTGGGATTTCTGTGTCGGTTCATGGGATTTTTTTACCGTATCTTTTTAAGCCACACATTCGGAGAAGAAAATGTCGGCCTATACCAGCTTACTTTTCCGGTATTTGCTCTCTGCATCTCATTTACATCCGCAGGATTAGAGACCGCCATTTCCAGAACCGTAGCCAGAAAACAATCCCTCCATCAACCCAGGGAAGCCTCTGAGACACTTTGTCTCGGACTTTTTATTTCATGCCTGCTCTCTGTGATCACAATGATCATCCTGCAAAAAAACGCAGCCGATCTCTCGACTGCGCTGCTCGGCGATCCACGTTGTGAAGAGATCCTGATTCTCTTATCTTACGCCTTGCCGCTTTCTTCTATTCATGGTTGTATCATGGGGTACTGCTATGGTTTAAAACAGACACAGATACCTGCCGTTTCACAGCTGATCGAGCAGACTGCCAGGATCTTATCTGTTTTCTGCCTGTACCGCTTCGCGACACGAAACGGACTTCATGCGGACATTTCCATCGCAGCTGCGGGAATTGCGTTCGGAGAACTGTTTTCTACCTTTTATTCTGTCAGAAGACTTCAAAAGAGCCGATCTGATATTTTCCGTCCGGGATTTTCTTTCTCTTCTATAAGACTCCGCTTCCGGGAACTTGTCCCCTTGTCTCTGCCGCTTACTGCCAACCGGGTACTGCTTGGCCTGCTCCAGGGAATTGAAGCTGTTTCGATCCCCGGCTGTCTGAAACTTTATAACCACAGCACTTCCGAAGCATTGAGTACCTATGGCGTTCTGACTGGAATGGCACTTCCCTGTATTCTATTCCCGTCCGCCATCACCAATTCTGTTTCTATCATGCTGATGCCGACAGTTGCCGAGCTTCAGGTCAAAGACCAGGCATCCGGCATCAGAAAACTGCTGCAAAAAGTACTTGGCTGCTGTTTTCTCATGGGATTGTTCTGCTGTCTGTTTTTCCTGTTCTTCGGACAGTTGATCGGTCAATTTTTGTTTGCCAGTGATCTGGCCGGCAATTTTATCATCACACTGGCGTGGATCTGTCCTTTTCTGTATGTAAACGGTTCTCTGCTGAGTGTCCTGAACGGATTTGGCAAAACAACAACCTCTTTTACGATCAACACAGTCGGGCTTGCCATCCGCATCGGAAGTGTGTTTTTCGCAATTCCCGTTTTCGGTATCCAGGGATATTTATGGGGCTTATTGATCAGCCAGCTTGCAGTCAGCATCTGCTGCAGTGTTGTCTTAAAACATCTCATCTCTGCTTAAAGGGTTTTCAAAAATGCTCCGACCAAAACCGGATTTACATACAGTTCTAACACGATACCAACTAAAAGCAGACCTCCGGAAACCAGACTTTTCTGTATATTCCACTGCATACGCGGGTAGCAGTACGCATACCACACCACGATCAGATACGCTGGAATATAACATAAAAACTGGGGGAGCATTCCTGCAATGCACAGGATGCTCCCTTTTACTCCCATCCCGAGAACTGCCATAGAAAACAGAAGTCCGGCAGAAAAGCCCGTCCAAATCAAGAACAGAATAACTGCCGCTTTTCTGAATTTTGTAAAAGCAGATCCCAGCAGCACTAAAAACGGCAAAAGACGGACCTGCAGCAAATACCAGATATACTCTCCCGTCAGAATATCTGCCGCCCGGTATTGTTTCAAAAAATATTCGCTGAAAATCCCTGCCCCCGCTGCAAACTGCTCCGCTTCCAGATTGACATATAAAATTCCCAATAAAAATCCCGGCATAAAAAGAGCCAGTAGCTGCCTCTTTACATGAAACATCTTCAATGGTTTTTCTCCTTTTCCTTTCGATATTTCATTATATGCCGGGACTTTTTATTTATTCAGTTTTTCGATACTTCGTCTCATATGCCAGAAGAGCGGCAATGGTCTTGGAATCTTCTATCTCACCGGAAAAAATCTTTTCTTTTAACTCCTCCAGTGTGTATGCCTTTAAATCTATAAACTCATCTTCATCCAGATGCTGTCTGGAGGGAATCAGATCTCTTGCTACAAAAACCTCAATTCGTTCATTGCAAAAAGCCACTGTTGTCCGCAATGTGATCAGCCATTCCAGATTCTCACTGCGAAATCCAGTCTCTTCCTCCAACTCTCTGCCTGCACATACAATTCCCGGCTCATCTGCCGCATCCAGCGCGCCTGCCGGAACCTCCAGTGTATAACGTTCCAGTGCATTTCGATATTGGCGCACCATCAGAATTTTTCCATCTTCTGTTACAGGAACAACCGCTGCAGCCCCTTTATGACTGATAAAATCCCATGTGGCCGTATGAGTACCGTCTATCTCCATCGTATCCTGATAAAAATCTACGATCGCTCCCTTATACTTTAATTCTCTCTTCAGACGTTTGATCTTTTCGCTCATTACACAACTCTTCCTTTCATCCACGAAAAAGCGGAACTTCTTTTCCCATCTTACGATGTTTCAGAAATTCCGCTTTTCATTTCATATTCAGTTTTCTATTTTGCGTAATCCGTGACGCGTGATTCGCGGATCACATTTACCTTGATCTGACCAGGATACTCTAATTCAAATTCAATCTGATTAGCAATCTCTCTGGCCATAAGTACCATATCATCATCAGTTACCTGATCTGGAACTACCATTACTCGAATCTCTCTACCTGCCTGAATAGCAAAAGATTTGTCAACACCTTTGAACTGGTTTGCAATCTCTTCTAATTGTTTCAATCTGTTTGTATATGTCTCTAATGTCTCTCTTCTTGCACCTGGTCTTGCTGCTGAGATCGTATCTGCGGCCTGTACAACACAGGCGATCAACGTCTGAGGCTCTACATCGCCATGATGTGCTTCGACTGCATTGATCACAGTCGCTGATTCTTTGTACTTTCTGCAAAGATCCACACCAATCTGAATGTGAGATCCTTCCACATCGTGATCGATCGATTTACCGATGTCGTGCAGAAGTCCGGCTCTTTTCGCCATACGCACATCCAGCCCGATCTCGCCTGCCAGAAGTCCTGACAACTGAGCAACCTCGATGGAATGCTTCAGCGCATTCTGTCCGTAGCTTGTTCTGAATTTCATACGTCCAAGCAGACGCAGCAATTCCGGATGGATACCCGGTACACCAACCTCGATGGCTGCTGCCTCTCCTTCTTCGCGAATCATAGAATCTACTTCTTTCTGTGCTTTTTCCACCATCTCTTCAATTCTTGCAGGATGGATACGTCCATCCACGATCAAGCGTTCAAGAGCAATACGGGCAACTTCTCTTCGGATCGGATCAAATCCGGATAACACAACTGCCTCCGGTGTATCATCAATGATAAGCTCTACACCTGTCAGAGTCTCAAGAGTTCTGATGTTTCGTCCCTCTCGTCCGATGATCCTTCCTTTCATCTCATCACTTGGAAGCTGCACGACTGAAATCGTAGTCTCCGCTACATGGTCAGCTGCACATCTCTGAATCGCATTGACAACATACTCTTTTGCTTTCTTGTCTGCGTTCTCTTTTGCCTGAGACTCCAGCTCTCTGACCATCTTTGCTGTTTCATGTTTCACATCTTCTTCAACAGTTTTCAACAGATATTCTTTTGCCTGCTCGGAGGTAAGACCTGAGATTCTTTCCAGTTCCTGCACTCGTTTCTGACTGAGTTCTTCCACTTTGGCTTCACGCTGTCTTAAATGTTCCTCTTTTGCTGTAAATTTTGCTTCACGCTGCTCAATAGCTTCGGAACGTTTGTCTACTGCTTCTTCTTTTGCCAACACACGCTTTTCATAGCGCTGCAGTTCCGACCTTCTTTCTTTCGTCTCTTTTTCAAGATCATTCTTCGTCCGGATGGACTCTTCCTTCACTTCCAAAAGAGCTTCCTTTTTTGTCGTTTCAGCAGTTTTCACGGCATCGTCAATGATTTCTCTTGCTTTCGCTTCCGCATTTCCAATCTTGGATTCCGCATTGTTCTTCAGATTGGTAATGGTCAGATAGCGAGTTACGACACCGACTATCAACGCGAGGGCCGCCGCAATAATTACACATAAAATTACCGGCACAGGAGCACCTCCTTATTTAATTTTCATTGTACATGTTTATGTATCTGCATACATAAATACAACACTTAAATTTTATACTGTTTTACCAACCCTGTCAAGCATTCTCATCATAATTTTGTATCACTTGACGGATGTCTTCATATCGGAATCCTTTTCGTGCCAGATGACCGTATAATTTTTGCATTTGCTCCGGTGTAGCCGTCCTTAGATCCACACGCTTTTTCTCGATAATCTTAAGGATTGCCTCAGTCTCACCCTGTCCGTCAAAGCACTCTTCTATGACCTGCTGCGCAATTTCCCTTGATACGCCTTTCTGGCAGAGCTGATATAAAATCTCTCGTCTGCTCTTGGATGCCTTTCTGCTCTGTACAAAATTTTCCGCATACCGCGCGTCATCCAGATATCCGAAAGACTTCACATAAGAAATCGCTGCCTCCACTACTTCCGGCGGGTACAATCCCTGACGCAGCTTCTCCCGCAGTGCCGATTCGCTGCGGTCCATATCCTCCAGAAGATGCATGGCACGAAGCTTTGCTCTTTTACAGATCACCTTCTGCAGAATCTCCTGTACAGTATCCTCCTCTAAAAGAGTCCCCTCAACAATCCGGTAATGCGACAGTTCGCCCTTGTATAACACAAAGGCGAACTCCTCATCTAAATACACTTTATACTTGATCCTGGTCAGCATCTCTACTTTCGTGACGACCATTTTTTATTCTTCTCCCTCGATCGACAGTTCCATTTGTTCCTCTTTTGGAATCAGCTTCAGATCACTCTCTTTTACCTCTTCCTCTCCTTCAATCAGATGATAGTGCTGGCGTACTTTTCTGTCCAGCTCCTCCATCACCTCCGGATGACTGGTCAGATATGCTTTTGCATTCTCACGACCCTGTCCGATCTTCTCTCCTTCATATGCATACCACGCACCACTCTTCTTGACAAGATCAATACCAACTGCCAGATCCAGAACATCTCCTTCTTTGGAGATTCCTTTTCCAAACATGATATCAAACTCTGCCTCTTTAAACGGAGGCGCAATCTTATTCTTCACGATCTTGATGCGGGTTCTGTTGCCGACCATCTCTCCGCTCTGCTTCAGCGTCTCGATCCTGCGGACATCCATACGAACAGAAGCGTAGAACTTCAATGCGCGTCCACCTGTCGTTGTCTCTGGATTTCCAAACATTACGCCTACCTTTTCACGGAGCTGGTTGATAAAGATAACCACACAGTTGGATTTGCTGATGACTGGTGTCAGCTTACGCAGTGCCTGCGACATCAGTCTCGCCTGCAGGCCGACATGACTGTCTCCCATATCTCCTTCGATCTCCTGCTTTGGCACGAGGGCCGCAACAGAGTCAATCACAATAATATCCACTGCTCCGGAGCGCACCATCGTCTCAGCAATCTCCAGAGCCTGATCTCCGCTGTCAGGCTGTGAAATATATAATTCATCAATATCTACTCCGATCTTCTTCGCATAAACAGGATCCAGAGCATGCTCTGCATCAATAAATCCTGCAATCCCGCCTCTCTTTTGTACTTCTGCGATCATGTGGAGTGTCACTGTCGTCTTACCACTGGACTCCGGACCGTAAACCTCAATCACACGTCCCTTTGGAACACCGCCAAGTCCCAGTGCCAGATCTAGACTCAGACACCCTGTAGGAACCGTCTCTACAGCAACATGACTGCCCTCTCCCAGCTTCATCACAGTACCTTTTCCAAAATCCTTCTCTAACTTTGCAATCGCCGCATCCAGCGCTTTTTTCTTTTCATCACTTGCCATACCGAATCTTCTCCTTTTTCACTCGAACAGTTGTTCGCTTCTGTTTATTATACTATTATATGCTCCTTGAATTGTCAAGTAATTTTTTCCATCCTACTCCGTCCCCCTCCTTTCGTTACTGTTTTTCTACAGAAAACAGAGATGATAAAACCATAGAATATCCTCTTTTTATCCATCACAGGGGAAACTCTCTTGAACAGACCTGGAAGAACTCCTTGAACGTCTGGGTTATAACCGAGTATGATACAGCACAGGCGGCTGCATGATAAAGTTCTGTTTTCTATAACTTACAGAACTATCTTATCATGCGGCCGCCCGGGATGCAATCTATTTATTTTAATTCCTGATGAAGAATTTCTCCATTGGTTACTGTCCAGGATATTTGCCGGTTCTTCCAGGCGTATCAAAGGCTTTTAACTTTGATAAATCATTTTCTGCATTTGACACAACAACATGAAACCAATACGGATTTTCATATATAGAAGAAGAAACAAATGGTAGTTCCTCCTGCCCATAGGACCGTCGATTTCTCGGTTGCCTTTATATGTGAGTTTTTTGACAATTCCTTAATTTATGCCTTTTGATTCAATAACATGTCCATCTAAATCATAAAAAGTAAAACGAACAGGGTCTGGTTTTGGTTTTTGAGCAAGCGGATCATTTCCACCGCTTCCATAATACTCATACCCTAAATTCTGACCATAAAAGAACCAATTTTTATATTCATAGTATTCTACTTGCTCATCCAAAAAGCTGTGAACACTCGCCACCATCTTTATTCCATATTTTGTAACAATATGTTCTGGATCATGTGAAAATCCCATAACAAACAAACCAGTTAAGGTAACAACTCCAATCAGAAAAACTGATATAATTCTTAGTACAAACGAAAATATGCGATGAGCAGATATTTTTTTGCGTGTATTTAGCCATAATAGTAGTATTCCGATACTTATTATTCCTGAACATATCAATATATTACGTGGAAGTATTCTAAATGTATTGTCCGTTACTTTTTCTATCACTGCCACTAAAATACTGCAAAATATAATTATTAGAAATGGGAGCAACCCCAAAAATTTATTAATTGCTTTTTTCATTCTGCATTCTCCTCAAATGATTTTTGTAATTCCTTAATAATCCGTTTCATCTTTCATATCCCGATATACCGTTAGTGTCCCTGTTTCATTTATAACATCTTTACCATTTACAATAGAATTTTTTCGCAAAATTCCATGCAAGATAGAATACAATGCTGCCACAAAAAAGAACTAATGTAAAATTGAATTTCCTGAACTATTTTTTGTCCAAAGCATCTTCTAAAATTTCAATCGCCTTATTGATAAAACTGATTTTTCTCTTACTAATCACTTCCCCATCTTCTGAAATAGACACATACACTATAGCCAACAAATCCTCTTTTGTTGGAGTAGGATTCCCCATGATTGTTGTCCATTCGATATCGATATCTTCCTTTGTAATATCCGTACCAGCCTCAACTTCATATTGTAGCGGTTGAAAACCTGCAAAATTAGAATTGGCATTGACAAAAATCATATGATCATCATCTTGATATACTTCCACGGTATAATTCACAATATCTTCCTCTTTTTCAACATATTCTTTATTCGGAGAAATTGTTTCTTCATATATCAACTCCATATTTTGAGTTGATATGAAATTATTACTTTTCTCCCCATCTTTTGGCGAACAGCCAACTACGCTGAATACCACTAAACACATAAGACAGGCAGAAATCATTTTATTTTTTATCGTCATAATCAATACCTCAACCCTTTATCTCTGATTTTTTCATATATACCAGCCTTTTCACCTCGTCCTTTTACATTCGAGCTTATATTACATGTGCAAGATTTTATCTTAAAAAATTCTTTGTCTTTCCAAAATATTACACCCGTAAGATTTCAATGTCAAATCTAAAATAAAACAAGCAGATGATATACACCTGCCCGTCCCGTTAATGGAATATTCATTGTGGTTCTTTTTCTGCCATTTCTGTATTCTTTAACTCTGGATATTTTAAAATGTATTTTCTTAATTTCTCTTGCCCAGTTTCACAGAGAATGACAATCAGTTTATCAAGGGCTGTAATAAAATCCTTTCCACTGGTAGGATTCGTAACACCCATTGCAATAGCCATTTTTATCATGTTTTCTTCTGATGCTTTTCTTTCAGCAAAGAAATCATAATAAGCATGTGCAATTTCGATAAGTCCGGCGCCATGAACGAGTTTATCATGAAAGCTTCCCATGGCATGTTCCATTGTGTGGGCAGAAGTATACATCATATAATAACCTGCAAATGTGTTGGCAAGAGCCATATATGCACGTGCTTCTTTGTCATTTCCGTCTTTTACTGCACGAGGAAGATATTTTGCAACATACTCTATTGTTTTTAAAGCAAACATTTCAGCCATAGGATGATGATTGATATTTACTACTGTTTCAGAAGCATGGAAAAATGCATCCATATCCTGATAAGCAGTAAACTTTGACGGAACGCTCATCATCAGATCACTGTCAACAACAAACCATGACATTGATATCAGTAGGATTTGGACGAATTCCTTCAAACAATACATGCTCAACATTAGCAGCATCTAATTCTTTTTCGAGCCTTTCAAGATATCCTTATTTCTTTCCGGACTGACCATATATTCGTCTGAAAATTTATCCGCAATTATTCATGACACAGTTGTGAATAATTGAGGAATAGATTTCTTAAAGTCTGTATGGTAAAATATGATTTTAAACAAGTCGAGATTTACCGGAATAAAAGAAAGGTTCGTGAAAACGTATGAATAAAGAAATCAAAGGGAAAAGGATTATTTTGCGTGAACAAAGAGAAGAAGATGCGCCATTTTTTGCCTATTGGTTCAATCAGCCGCAAGTCATGTTTCAATGCGGCTTTGAGAAGCCTACCGATGAAGAAGAGGTAAAAACTTGTATTAATGTGGACCATAAGTCGAAAAACTCGGTTTGGTTCACGATTACAGACCTCGACGGCAATATAATAGGTGAAACTGGTCTGCTCCGGATGTTTCCTGCATGGCACCAGACCGATCTTACGATTATCATTCCCGACCCAAAGATGCAGCATAAAGGATACGGGACAGAAGCAATTCGTATCATGCTTGATATGGCCTTCAATAAGTATGAAATGCATCGTGTCTCAATCGGAGTCGTAGGATTGAACACAGATGCACTGGAATTCTACAAAAAAATCGGATTCAAGCAGGAAGGTATTCTGGAAGAGGCATATTACTACAACAATGAATACAGCGATTTTATTATGATGCGAATTCTCAGCCACGAATGGAAATAATGGACAAATTCTATTTTAAAGGGGCTGTCGCACTAAGTTCATGAACTTAGTGCGACAGCCCCTACAAGAATCTTCACATTTAAATTCTCAGAAATTTATTTTGACTCTTTCATAGATTTCACGCGATCCTGGATCGTCTTATTGAAATTCTCAATCTTACGCTCATAAGACGTATTCATATATTTTGACTGCAGCATAAAATCTGCTGTAGAAAGGTTGTTCGCGATCGGAATATCATAAACAACCGCGATTCGAAGCAGTGCTTTTACATCTGGATCGTGAGGCTGTGCTTCCAGAGGATCCCATAAAAAAATCATAAAATCGATCTGTCCTTCCACAATCTTTGCTCCGATCTGCTGGTCTCCTCCGAGAGGACCGCTGCAGTATCCTTTCACAGGAAGTCCCGTACGCTCTGAGATCAGTTTTGCCGTTGTTCCTGTTCCGCACAGGAAATGTCCTTTCAAAATCTCTTTATTTCTGTCACACCAGTCTACAAGTTCTTTCTTTTTTCCATCATGAGCAACCAGCGCAATGTGCTTTGCCTTGCCGATTTCCATGGTCACAAAATTATCATTCAGCATCTTTTTTCCTCCTGTCTTTTACCTTCACTGTGCAGCTTCATCCGTCTACGCCATCTGTTCCATGGAATCAAAACGGATGGCTGCGATCAGACCGATTATCACAGTTACTATCATACTATAAATCAGAGCGATTGGAAAGACTAAATCCATACTTATAAAGATTCCTGCCAGCGCTGCGGCCATCACCCCGATTCCCAGCACGAACATCTGGAAAAACGCTCTCACCACATCCTGTCCGGTACGTCCAAGCACATCTCCCACCACGCACTGTGCCAGCACCTTACTGTACATCCGGTTCGCCTGAAGTATCGTGTAGATCAGGATCCCCAGGATTACTTCCCACACATTTACCTGCCACAAGATTCCGATGGGCACACAGAGTAAAACTCCATCTACAAATGCTTTCACATGCTCCATCAGTGTCGAGTACCACAGCTTTTTCACCGGACTGTCCGGAATCAGATAAAGATAGGGTGTTTTAATCTCAGTCTCCCACTTTCCAAGATATCCGCTGAAGATCAGAGTCATATACGTCAGAATTCCAAGCAGAAAAATCTGAGGAATCCCGCTTTCCTGTGCTGTCTCTCGCATCGCAAATGCCATAACGATGCCTATCCCGAGATTCAAAAGTGTCATTTTCGAGAAAATAAACGTTCTTTCTTTTCGATATTCCAAAAGCTGGCGGTAAAAGATTGCCTTTGCTCCGACTGCCTGATAACGGACTGTCATATGGCGGAATTTTTTCTTCTTCTCCTCCAGCCCCATGACCATTTCGCCGTTTTTCTTCCGCTTGATCATTTCTGCATAGGTATCTGCAAATTTTGCCGCGTCCTCATAATAATCTCCATTACACGGCATCCAGTATGCCAGGATCACAAGCAGGATCGTCGTCAGAAGGTACAGAACCATCCCTGTAGCATTGAGCAGATCCGGACTTAAAAGAATCAGATGAAATGCAGAAATCTCCCATCCGATAATTGGAATCATCCGCAGGATCGGCCAGTCAAAAAATGCAGAAACTGTTGCAAAAGATACACCTTTTTTCCAGAAATACAGAACAATCAGTCCTGTAACCATAAGCAGAAACACCTTGATCCCACGGCCGATCCATTCTCTTGCCTTCTCCGAAATCCGTTCACTGGAATACAGGCAGACCATCAGGCTGATCTCCAGTGCCAGATTACAGATACAGATTCCCGCAAACAGCAGAATTCTCCACAGACTGACATCAAAAACTGTAATTCCTGCGATAATAAATATCAGAAAGAACACCACACTGCTCAGATAATTCATCCAGGCTCCATGGATCAGCACGACCTTTGAGTCCACAGGCGCATTGAAGATAAAATGTGTATGTGCCGGGCGGAAGAGAATTCCTTTTCTGGATGCATATGACATAAAATTCAGCAAAAACAGATACAACGACCAGACTGTCAGAATGATCACCATTCCTTTTGCACTGTCAAACTTCATCTGCACTGCTAATTCTGCCAGCATCACAGCCAGAAAAACAGCATATGCCGCACAGGCTAACACAACCAGAAGTGTGAGCGGCTTTTTCACTGCTTTTTTCAAATTGTTGATCATACTTCGTTTTGTCAGATACAATAGCGCTCTCACGATTTTTCACCACCTGTCATTTCAAAGAACAGCGCATCCAGATCCTTGTCTCCCACCTCATCCTTCCGGTAAGAACCAATGATCTTACTCTTTTCCATCACAAACATCATATCCCACAGCTCTTCTACCATCTCCAGCATATGCGTGCTGATCAGTACTGTAACTCCGAGAGCTTTTTGTTCCAGCACGACCTCCTTAAGCTCTTTGATCGCTTTTGGATCCAGCCCCACCATCGGTTCATCCAGAAGCAGCACTTTCGGCCTGATGGCAAGCGCACAGCAGATACTCACCTTCTGCATCATTCCTTTGGACAGCTCATTTCCCAGTTTATCCTGCTTGTCATCCAGGTCAAACCGGGCAAGCAGCGCTTCCACCTCTTCATCCGTAATCCCACTGTTGTAAGCTTTTCTCATGTATTCAATGTGTTCTCTGACGCTGAGTGCATCAAACATGGCAGGCATCTCCGGAACATAGGCAAACTGTCTCTTTGCCTCCACACTTCTGGCAGGAAGTCCCTGAATTCCGATCCGCCCCTGATACCGAAGCAGACCTGCGATACTTTTGATGATCGTCGATTTTCCGGCTCCGTTTGGTCCCAGAAGGATCCCGACTGTACCATCCGGTACAAAAAAACTGACCTCATCCACCGCCAGAAACTTTCCATAGGATTTACTTAATTTCTGAACTTCCAGCATATCATTTCCTCCATCGTGTTTTACACAGCTCACAGCCTGTCTGTGCAGGCACAGCAGCTGTCTGACGGGCTTATCATTACTGGTCACACCAATTACGGCTTATCACGCAAAAAAGATTCCCGTTCATTGTACTGTTGATTTGATACAATAATACGAGAATCTTTTCTGTTTGTCAACTCTTTATTCGTCTGCTTTTTCCTGTGTATACAATTTGAACAATGCCTGTGTTCCCTCATCTCCAAGGCCTTCTGCCTGCAGCTCTTCATACTCTGCCAGCACCTGACTTAAGACATTGAGATCCAGACCGCTTATATTGGATTCGATCAGCGCCAGTTTCATATCTTTGATAAAATGCTTCATAAAGAAGCCCGGGCGGTAATCTCCTTCCAGAATCTTCGGTCCGAACAGATCCAGCTGACGGCTTCCTGCCGCACCTGTAGACACAGAATGAAGCACTGTCTGCAGATCCAAACCTTTCGCCTGTGCATAAGCAAGTGCTTCACATACTCCGGAGAGCGCGCCTGCGATCATGATCTGGTTCGCCAGCTTACAGTGCTGTCCGCATCCTGCTGCTCCCTGGTAGTTAATATTGGTTCCCATTGCTTCAAACAGAGGCATACATGCTTCAAAATCTTCTTTGTCTCCACCTACAAGGATAGAAAGTGTTCCTGCTTTTGCGCCGGTATCTCCTCCGGTTACCGGGGCATCCAGAACATGAAATCCCCGCTTATTCCCCTCTTCATAAATCTTTTGGGCAATCTGCGGACTGGTGGTTGTCATATCGATCAGATACGCGCCTTCTTTTGCGCTGTCCAGAATATTCCCCTGATCGAAATACACTTCTTCCACGTCCTGCGGAAATCCCACAATGGTGATCACTGCCTCACAGTCTTTCACGCAGTCTGCAACGCTGTCATGAAAGGTCACACCCTCTGCGATCACATCTTCTACCTTTGCTTTTGTTCTTGCATAAATGTGCAGATCAAATCCTGCCTTTTTCAAATTCCGCACCATGGATTTTCCCATGATCCCGACTCCGATAAACCCGATCTTTTTCATTTTATTTTCCCTCACTATTGTTTTTCTACAACTTCACCCTGTTTTTTATAAATGCTTTTCGCCGGTACAAATCCTCTCACAGAAGAAAGCGGATAAATGTTCGTATGGCTTCCCACAACGGTTCCCGGATTTAAGACACTTCCGCATCCCACTTCTACTTCATCGCCAAGCATCGCTCCGAATTTTTTCAATCCGGTCTCGATTTCACCTTCCGGTGTTTTTACAATTACCAGCTTCTTGTCTGACTTCACATTGGATGTAATAGATGCAGCACCCATATGCGATTTGTATCCGAGAATTGAGTCTCCCACATAATTGTAATGCGGAACCTGCACTTTATTGAACAGGATCACATTCTTCAGTTCTGTCGAATTTCCGACTACTGCCCCCTCTCCCACGATTGCATTTCCACGGATAAACGCGCAATGTCTGACCTCTGCTTCTTTTCCGATGATCGCCGGTCCCGTAATGGATGCGCTTTTTGCTACTTTCGCTGTTTTGGCGATCCAGATATTCTCTCCCTGTTTTTCATATTCCTCTTCGCTGAGTGTATTTCCCAGTTCCACAATAAACCGGGAGATTTTCGGAAGCACTTCCCACGGATAGGTCACTCCCTCAAAAATATCTTTTGCAATTGTCTCATCCAATGTATAAAGTTCTTTTACTGTCAGTTCTTTCATAAATTAACTCTCTCCTTTTTGATTCTCTTTTTTGCGCGATGTCCGGTTTGACGATACCGGTTTTTTATAATATTTTGCAGCCGCATCGTAAAATCCTTTCAGCTGATATTGATTGTTCAGCCGCTTTACGCCTTCTGTCCTGCTGATAATAAAATGATCCAGCTTCTGCATATACTCATCCGGAGTGATCTCTCCGTCTGCCACATACGTCAGCCCTTTCTCCCAGCTGGCCGTCAGTTCCGGATTCAAAAGCGAACGAATGGACTGGTTCACCACATCATACACCATCTCTCCCTGAAGAGTCGGAGTGATGATCTGGGTCTTCTTATTCAGGCTCAGATATTTGATATGGATCAGCTTTTTCAGAATTTCCGCTCTGGTGGCACTGGTTCCGATACCGCTTCCCTTGATCTGGGCACGCAGCTCTTCATCCTCAATCAACTGCCCCGCATTTTCCATTGCAAGGATCATGGATCCGGAATTGTAGCGCTTCGGCGGAGAAGTCTCTCCTTCCTTCACATCCAGCGCACAAACCGGCAGGACTGCTCCCTTTTTCAGATTCTGCACCACCTGGAAAAATTGTGGATCCATACTCTGTTCTCCTGCATTTTGCGGAATTCCCGCTACTTTCAGATACCCTTCTTCTGCCAGAACCTTAAAATTCGAGAAAAAGCTCTCCTCCCGTATCTTTACAGTCACCGCTACTTTCTGATATACAGCGGGCGGATAAAAAATACTCAAAAACCGTTTTACAACACAGTCATACACATTCCTTGCCGCCTGGGAGACCGACGAAAGTGCCGAAAGTCCCTGTCCAGTCGGAATGATCGCATAATGATCGGTAATCTGTTTATCATTGACATAACGGGTCTTTACCAGGTTCTTATACGTTCCCATAGCCGCGATTTCTTTTAAATATACTGCCACGGACCCGTATTTTGACAGCCCGTTCAGATTTTTACTGATTTCCTTTGCAACAGCAGTAGACAACACTCTGGCATCTGTTCTCGGATAGGTCACCAGCTTCTTTTCGTATAATTCCTGCACGATCCGCAGTGTCTCATCCGGACTGATCTTAAACCGCTTGGAACAATCATTCTGCAGTTCCGCAAGATTATAAAGAAGCGGTGGGTTCTTCTTCTCTTTCTTCTTTTCGATCGCCGCTATCTGTCCTGTGACAGGCTCTTTCTCCTTCAGATATGCGATCAGCTCCTGCGCCTTTTCTTTTTGTTTGAATCCATTCTCTTTGTATAGGTCAAACGATTCGAAATAGCGGGAGCCTTTGACCGCTTTCCATTCTCCCTCAAATGTTTTTCCCTCAGCTTCCAGAGTCGCAAGCACACGATAAAATGGTGTTTTTACAAATTCACGGATTTCCCGCTCTCTTCGCACTACCATCCCCAGCACGCAGGTCATCACCCGTCCCACTGAGACTACCGCATACTTTGTCTTCAAATATCCAGAAATACTGTTTCCGTATTTTAATGTCAGAAGTCTGGAAAAATTAATCCCCATCAGATAGTCCTCTTTTGCGCGGAGATAGGCCGAAGCGCTCAGATTATCATACTCTGATAAGTCCTTTGCCTGCCGGATCCCGCGAAGAATCTCCTCCTCCGTCTGCGAATCGATCCAGACCCGTTTTCTTTGTTTTCCTGTCACATGTGCTTCCTGCTCCACCAGCCGGTAGATATACTCTCCTTCCCGTCCGGAGTCGGTACACACGTAGATCGTGTCCACATCCTGTCTGTTTAAAAGGGAGCTGACGATCTGGAACTGCTTTGCCACTCCCGGGATCACTTCATACTGAAACTCCTGCGGAAGAAACGGCAGTGTGTTCAAACTCCATTTTTTCAGTGCCGGATCATACACTTCCGGATAACTCATGGTCACTAAATGTCCCACACACCAGGTTACGATGGCTTCTTCTGATTCCAGATACCCGTCCTTTCGCTTTGCATTTAATTTTAAAGCCTTTGCAAACTCCTGCGCCACACTTGGCTTTTCTGCGATATATACTGCTTTCCCCATTCTTATTTATACAATCATCTTTCTGTTTATTCTATTCTTTCTGAAACAACCGTCTCATCTTCTGAAGAAACGTCTGTTTCTGTGGTTTCTTCTCCACTCGTTTTGCCATCAGTGCTTCTTTCATGAAGATTTCCTGTGAATTGATGGCTTTTCCTTCTACCTTCTTTTTGCGGTAGGTTCCGTCACTTGTCATCACTCTTGCTTTGACATTATCTGCAAGCATTACATGCAGGTTTCTCACCAGCCGTTTTTTGATCTCCTCGTTGAGAATCGGACATGCCACTTCCACCCGTTTCTCCGTGTTTCTGGTCATCATATCCGCAGAACCGATGTACACTTTCTGCTCTGCTCCCGTGCCGAACACAAACACTCTCGGGTGTTCCAGATAGCGGCCTACAATACTGGTCACAGTCAGATTCTCTGTCTCTTGTGCAATTCCCGGCAGAATACAGCAGATTCCACGCACGATCAGATCCACCTTCACACCTGCTCTGGAAGCCTCTGCCACCTTCCGGATAAAATCCATATCCGTCACAGAATTCATCTTCATCACAATCCGTCCCTGTTCACCCTTTTGAATCTCTTCATCCATCAACGCCAGAATCTTCTGCTTCAAACTGGTCGGAGATACGATCAGATTCTTATAGGTTCCATCCAGATTGCCAATGGACATATTCTTAAAAAATACTGCTGCATCCTCTCCGATCGACTGATTCGCAGTCATCAGCGAATAATCCGTGTACAATTTTGCGGTCTTCTCATTGTAATTTCCGGTTCCGATCTGTGTGATATATTTGATCTCATTTTTACTGCGGTATGTAATCAGACAAATTTTGGAATGTACTTTATATCCGTCAAACCCATAAAGTACCCTGCAGCCGGCCTCTTCCATCCGTTCTGACCATTCAATATTATTCTGCTCATCAAACCGGGCCCGCAGCTCGATCAGAGCGGTCACTTCTTTTCCATTTTCTGCCGCTGCACACAGATATTCTACCAGTCTTGTCTTTTTGGCAAGACGATAGATCGTGATCTTAATGGTCATCACATCCGGATCTGTGGATGCCTCTTTGATCAGCTTCAAAAACGGATCCATGCTTTCATATGGATAGGACAGAAGAATGTCCCGTTTCTTTACCTGAGCCATCACGCTTCCTTCTCCCACCTGTGCGGCAGGCTGTGGAGCAAATGGTACATCAACCAATGATCGTTTCATGGAAACAGGTACTTTATCCATAATTGAAAAGATATAATCCAGTTTCATCGGAATTTTCGTTCTAAAAATGCAGGCAGGCGTAATTTTGAATTTCTCACAGAGATATTTCTCTGTCTCTTTATTCAGCGGATTGGCCACTTCCAGACGTACCACTGCCATTCTTCTGCGCTTATTCAATGTCTCCTTCATTATATAGCGAAAGTCTTCATTGTCCGCATAGTTCTCATCGTCAGGAGAAATGTCCGCATTTCTTGTGACACGGATGTATGTGATATCCGATACCTGATACTGTTCAAACACAAGATCCAGATACTCCATGATCACTTTTTCCATCCGGATATAACGAATGTCATGTCCCGGCAGATAAATCACATCTGAAATAAACTGAGGAACAGGAACGATCCCCATCATTTTTTTCTCTTCAAAACGAAGCGTTGCGATCACATACAGTTCTTTATTGAGCAAATGTGGAAACGGATGATTTGCGTCTACGATCTGTGGGGAAAGCAGTGGAAGCACCTGTTCTTTGAAATAATGTTTGACATACTTTTTTTCCTGTGCCTCCAGCTCTTTGAAATCCAGCCCACAGACCCCGTATGGATGCAGCTGTTTTTTTATCTCCGCATACGTCTTATCCCGCTCTTTATAAAGCGGGGCCACTGCCTCATAAATCTTATCTAACTGTTCTTTCGGAGTCATCCCCGATCTGCTGTCTAATGTCTTGCTGTCCACAGATGCCATATCGTAGAGACTTCCTACCCGAATCATAAAAAACTCATCCAGGTTACTGGTGAAGATCGATACAAATTTCATCCTCTCCAGAAGCGGAACACTTTCATCTTGCGCTTCTTCCAGCACTCTCTGATTAAAGCGCAGCCACGACAATTCCCTGTTCTGTGTGTAATTCAAAATTTCTTTTTTCATATGTTTCTCCTTCTGCCGGTTTCACATGAATACTCCACATTGTATCATGTTTTCCATGCAAAATATACCTATTTTTCGAGATACTCCATGAGACGGTCATACTCTCTTTCCATCAGATCATATCCGTGATGATAAAATGCCATCAGATGCTCCTGACTTCTCTCCAGTCTGGACACCGGCTTTACCTGCGGCCGGATCACAAAAATCTTTCCTTCTCTCTCCAGATTCTCCAGCTCATTCAGCGTCCGGTTGTAATACGGCGCACGCCGCAAAAGAGTCCGCAGAAGATTCGGATAAGATCTGTAGGCTCTGCGATACATCTTTTCCACCGCTTTTGAAACCGCCTTCTTGCGATATCCCCGATTTCTTGTCAGAACAACGATGATCTTCTCATTTCCAATATCCATCGCTCTCCGAATCGGAATAGAATCCGCAAGTCCTCCATCCAGATACGGGATCCCATCGATATTTACAATCGGACAAAGCAGCGGCATACTGGAGGATGCCCGGCAGATTTTCATCAGCCTGTCGGGATCTTGCGCCTCATCCATGTACTCCGCTTTTCCCGTCACACAGTTTGTCGTGACCAGCTCACAGTTCATCTCTGACTGAAAATAAGTATCAAAATCAAAAGGATAAATCTGTTTTGGATAAATATCAAAAATCATATCCATATTCATCAGACTTTTTTCTTTTATAAATTTACGCACCCCGTAATAATAGGACAGATTCTTATCTGTGGGGATCATACAGTCTCTTGTCCGTCCGGGCTGCCTTGACACATAGTCCACCGCATTGCAGGCTCCTGCCGAAACACCGATCACATGAGAAGTGTAAAACTCCTGCTCCATCAGATAATCCAGTACTCCCGATGTAAATACGCCTCTTGTTGCTCCGCCTTCTAATACCAAAGTTGCTTTTTGCATATCCATCCCTCACTTTCTTTGTTCCATTATATACTTTTTCCACTTTTTCGCAAACTCCTAATCCTGTTAAATTTTTGCAAAAACACAATATTTCTTTGTTTATTTCATAGAAAGCATACTCCTGACCTTGCCATGTCGTGGGTTCTCATGTTAAGATAAGCGTTGGAATTATTACTTTATATAATAAATAAGGAGTAAAAAATATGATTAGTGCAAACAATGTCACTCTGCGCGTCGGGAAAAAAGCGCTGTTTGAAGATGTCAATATTAAATTTACCGAAGGCAACTGTTATGGTATGATCGGAGCCAACGGTGCCGGAAAATCTACTTTTTTAAAGATTTTGTCCGGACAGATCGAGCCTACCAAAGGGGAAGTAAACATCACTCCCGGAGAGCGTCTTTCTTTCCTGCAGCAGGATCACTACAAATACGATGAATATCTGGTACTGGACACCGTCATCATGGGGAATGCACGTCTGTACGAGATCATGAAAGAAAAAGAAGTCATCTATGCAAAAGAAGATTTCACAGACGAGGACGGAATCAAAGCAAGTGAGCTGGAAGCGGAATTCGCAACCATGAACGGCTGGGAGGCAGAATCTGACGCTGCAACTCTGCTCAACGGACTCGGCATTGAAACAGACCTCCACTACAAATACATGAAAGACTTAAAGGGTGCAGAAAAGGTAAAGGTTCTTCTTGCTCAGGCTTTGTTCGGTAATCCTGACATCCTGCTTCTTGACGAGCCGACCAACCACCTGGATCTGGATGCGATCGCATGGCTGGAAGAGTTCCTGATCAACTTTGAGAACACAGTCATTGTGGTATCCCATGACCGTTACTTCTTAAACAAGGTCTGCACACAGATCGCGGATATCGACTATGGAAAGATCCAGCTCTATGCCGGAAACTACGACTTCTGGTATGAATCCAGCCAGCTTCTGATCCGTCAGATGAAAGAAGCCAACAAAAAGAAAGAAGAAAAGATCAAAGAACTGCAGGACTTTATTTCCCGGTTCAGCGCCAATGCTTCCAAATCCAAACAGGCAACATCCAGAAAACGTGCCCTGGAAAAAATTGAACTGGATGAGATCAAACCATCCAGCCGTAAATACCCTTACATTGATTTCCGTCCAAACCGTGACATCGGAAACGAAGTACTGACCGTGGAAGGACTTTCCAAAACCATCGACGGAGTCAAGATTCTGGACAACCTGACATTTACACTGAACCACGATGACAAAGTTGCATTTGTAGGCGGAAATGAGCTTGCAAAAACAGTTCTGTTCAAAATCCTGATCGGTGAGATGGAACCGGATGAAGGTACTTACAAATGGGGAATCACGACTTCACAGGCTTACTTCCCGAAAGACTTCGGCGGAGAGTTCGATAACGATTACACCATCACAGAATGGCTGACACAGTACTCTGAAAACAAGGATGCCACCTATGTGCGGGGGTTCCTCGGAAGAATGCTCTTCTCCGGAGAAGATGGTGTGAAGAGATTAAAAGTCCTCTCCGGTGGTGAGAAGGTACGCTGCCTGCTCTCCAAGATGATGATTTCCGGCGCAAATGTTCTGTTATTAGATGAACCTACCAACCATCTGGATATGGAATCCATCACTGCGCTCAATAACGGTATGATCAAATTCCCGGGAGTACTCTTATTTACTTCCCGTGACCACCAGATCGTGCAGACGACTGCAAATCGTATCATGGAGATCGTACCGGGCGGAAAACTGATCGATAAGATCACAACTTATGACGAATATCTCGAAAGCGATGAGATGGCAAGAAAGCGCCAGACTTACACTGTCGAGACAGAAGAGGAAGATTAGAACATTAAAAATACGGAAAGAATCCCCGGATGTTGGGTTCTTTCCGTATTTTTGTTTTAATAATATAGTTTATCTTCTTCGATAATTTTGGGGATGCCCCCCTCTACTTCCACGATCGTCACCGCACAGTTCTTTGGCACTCCCATCTGCCAGAATTTTGCCGGACTCCATTCATTTTTGATACAGTTTTTCATTGCCGTGACTGCAGCACCATGCGTAGAAAGCAAAATCATCTTATCCTGCAATTCTGGATTTTGATATAACGCTTTCAGAAAGCCGTCCACTCTCTCCATCAACTGTCCAACGGACTCACCATCTCCCTTTGGGACGTAATTTGCAGTATCATCAAAGAACTTCACAAACTCCGCACTCTGCGGATCCAGGCCTTCTCCTCTATACACAATGCCTTCATAATCACCAAAGCAGATCTCCTGTATCCGAGGTTCCTCGATCAAGGGAGTCTTTCTCCCCTGTAAAACAATCTGTGCTGTTTCTTTTGCTCTGGATAAAGGGGACGTATACGCCAGATCAAAAGAAATCCCCCGCAGTCCTTCTGCTGTCTTTTCTGCCAGTTCTCTTCCATATGCATTGAGAGGAATATCTGCTCTCCCCTGCACTTTCTTCGCTTTATTCCAATCCGTTTCGCCATGTCGTACCATATATAATCTCACCGTTGTTTTCCTCCTAAGATATGTTCTTTTATCCGATCACTCTGTCCCTTAGTATACGCATATTTCCTGTCTCCCGTCAACCGTTCTTTGTTCCTTTCCGCTTGCAAATTCGCCTGATTTTGTCTATAATAATGACACATAAAAAAACAAGGAGATTACCATGGAAAAAATTACAAGCTTTACGATCGATCACATCAAACTGACTCCGGGACTTTACATTTCCAGAAAAGATCTTGCAGGAGATACCCCAGTTACCACATTTGATATCCGTATCACAAATCCCAATGAAGAACCTGTTCTAAATACTGCAGAAGTACATACCATCGAGCATCTTGCCGCTACCTTTCTTCGCAACCATGCAGAATATGGCCCAAAAACACTCTATTTCGGACCAATGGGATGCCGCACCGGATTCTATCTGCTTCTTATCGGTGATTATGAATCCTGCGATATTCTTCCTTTGATGAAAGAGATGTTTGCTTTTATCGCATCTTACGATCAGGAAGTTCCCGGAGCCTGTGCAAAAGACTGCGGAAACTTTCTGGATATGAATCTGCCGATGGCCAGATTTGTTGCACGAAAATACCTGACTCAGGTTTTGAATAAAATCACCGAAGAGCAACTCGTTTATCCACAATAGAGCAGGAGCATATCATGGGGAAAAAACAAACATTTGCATCTGATACTTCCCAGCGAAGTATCACCGACTGGATTCGTGCACTCCTGGTTCTTCTTTTGGGGCTGATCATTGCGCATCTTGGTGTTACGCTCTTTTTGCTCTCGGCACTTGGCACCGATACTTTCACAGTATTTATTCAGGGGTTATCCCGGGTTGCAGGATTGTCTGTCGGAACTGTGCACGTCATTGTTCTGTGTATTTTGATGGTTCTGATGTTGTTAACAACCAAAGGATATGTCAAACCCGGAACCATTGTCTGTGCATTTTGCGGAGGCCCTATCATTGACTTTTTCACCTGGTGTTTCAAAGAATACATCAATGCTTCTTCAGGAATGCCGGTTCGTATCATCAGCGTTCTGGTCGGATGTGCGATTCTCTCTTTGGGAATGTCTGTTGTAATCAACAGCAATGCCGGCACCGGACCGAATGACCTGGTTGCCATCATCCTCTCCGACAAACTCGAACGGATTGAATTCCGCTGGGTACGAATGGGATGTGATGCTTTCTTTGTAAGCCTCGGATTTATCCTTGGCGGTACAGTTGGTGTCGGAACAATTATCGCCATTTTTCTGACAGGACCTATGGTTCAGTTTTGGCTTCCAAAAACAAAAGTTTTGCTGCAAAAAATCAGAGTGTAAAGCATCATGCTTTACACCCTGATTTTTTATCACCTTTTTTTAAAACTTCCTGCCGGATATACAAAAAAGTTTTCTCCTCACCCTGTTTTGCCAACATGATCAACAGTTTTTCAAGCAGCGCTTCTGTTTCCTCATGCATCAGATACTGCCCTTTCCCTCCCAGGAAATAATCCAGAGGATCCCGGTCTGTATAGGCAGTTCCGCGATATACCTTACTTGCAGCAATTCGGTCCAGAAACATCTCCACCACATAATTGACCGGCATTTTCATTCCTTCGAGCACGGCACCATGCGTTCCGTAATCAATCCAGTATTCATAATGATGCTTATTGCGCCCTTTATGATGCAGCCAGGCAGAAGAATACCCCTTTTCCTCCCGCTCTGCATTATTCGGACTTCTGGTTCCCTGGTAATATCGACACCCCACACGAAACTCTGTCCATCCGTATTTTGACAGATCATGGAGCAGCCCCTGTCTGTACAGGCCTACCCGAAAGCACGCCTTCATCACAAGGAGCTTATGTTTTGTGATCGTACCAAAATGTCGGAGTGCGTTCATCTCTGAATTTCCTTTCTATCTGCCTTGCAGCAGAATTATTGTTCTCGCCTTTACTTCTATCTTCTTCTGCTCTTTCAGACACTCTGCCTCATCCTGCATCTCTTCTGTTCCTGCAACCTGATACCACTTCAGCTCTTTTTTCAGAGCCGGCAGAGCAAATTCGTGTGCCTCCCAGTGCATATTATATGCGACAAACCAGAATGTATCTTCCCAGCTATAGAGAACCCCAAGCTGTCTGCTGACCACCGCATCCTGTACCTGCCATGCACTTTCTCCGTGATAAGAGACATCCGGAATCCCGCACGCTGTCCGGTCCAGGCCAAGCAGTGCCTGTCTTTGATGAAAGACAGGATTGGATTTCCTAAGGGCGATCAATCGCTTTACAAACCGAAACAGATCTTCATAGCTTTTCTGTCTTCCCCAGTTCAGCCATGCAGTCTCATTGTCCTGACAATACACATTGTTATTCCCATCCTGCGTGTTTCCAAACTCATCTCCCGCCAGAATGCACGGTGTTCCCTGCGAAAGCAGAAGCAGAAGAAAGGCATTCTTCATCTGATTTTTGCGAAGTGTCATCACACTTCTTTTTCTGCTCGGTCCTTCCGTACCGCAGTTCCAACTGTAATTATAATCCGGACCGTCCTGATTGCGCTCTCCGTTTGCCTCATTATGCTTCCCGTCATAAGAGACCAGGTCACAGAGTGTAAACCCTGTATGTGAAGTAATGTAATTACAGCAGCCGTCTTCTGGGGTCCTGCGGCAGAGCTGTCGTATCACTTCTCTGACCATGCCTTCATCTCCCTTTAAAAACCTGCGCATACTGTTCTGGAAGCCCTCTTCTTTTTTGAAGATCTTTGCTCCCTTTAAGATCGGATCCGCATTCAGACTGTCCCATGGCACATTGTAAGGATTCACCACAAACCCATCCACATGATACTCCAGAAGGTAAAAACGAAGACATTCCAACGCAGTCTGCGGAAGAATCTTTTCTGTAAACGGCATTTCCAGAACAACTTCGATTCCTGCTTTGTGGCACGCTTTTACCAGATCTTTTAATTCTGTCTGTGCATCATCAAAAGCTGCATATGCGGCTTTCGGCGCAAAATAATATCCAGTGCCATAGCCCCAGTAATTCCGGTAACTTCCCATATCTTCCTGAAATTCATACACCGGCATACACTGAATCTGATTGATGCCAAGCTCTTTCAAATATGGTAATTTTTCCCGGACACCCAGAAATGTCCCTTTATGCTTTACTCTGGAGGAAGAGTGCATCGTAAAGCCTCTTACATGCAGACTATATGCGATCACATCCTGCACAGGAATCTGCGGTCTTTTATCCCCTTCCCAGTCATATCCTCTCTGCGGAAATCTTCCTCTTGTCTGATGCCGGTTGAATTCCCAGCCGGTACCGAACATTTTATGTCCCGCGATCTCTCTCACGTAAGGATCCAGACAGACCGTTCCGTCAATTCTGTAATTATACTCATACTGGGTTTCCTCCAGATCTTCCAGCGCCAGGAAACGGACTTCTCCGATTCCTTCTTCTGCCGGCATTTCGATTACCTGATGTGGTTCACTTTCGCCCTTTTTATACAAAAGCAGTTCGCAAGATACGTCTTTTGGAACACATACCGCAAGATTCACACTTCTGCCTCTTCTGGAAGCTCCTAAAGGCTGTGGATATCCTTCTGTTTTTTTCATATATTTATTCCTCACTGCCAGCCATTTGTTCCATACATCTCAACATTATCTTTCCCGATAAAAAATGTATCGATATACGTTGTTTTCTCATAATCCTCATCATTCAAAATAGCCTCTCCGATCTTTGCCGCCTGTTTTCCAACATTGATCGGCGACTGCGCTCCGGTCCCGGCGATCATTGACTTTTCATCTGTAAGTTCACTTTTCATCTCCGGTGAGCCGTCCACTCCATAAATCTTCAGACTGCTTTTTCCTGCCTCTTTTGCTGCCTGAAGTGCACCGAGTGCCATCTGATCATTTCCGCACATCACAGCATCTACCTGTGGATTTTCTGCCAAAATCTGTGCCATTTTCTCCTTTGCACTCTCCTTGGTGCCGCCGGCATCTGCACGCGCCACTACTTCAAATCCTGCATTTTTGATCGCTTCTTCAAATCCTGTGATACGCTCATTCACTGAGTTCTGGAACGGGCATTCCAAAAGCACTACTTTTCCGCCGTCCGGGCACTGTGTCTTCAAATTCTCACCGCAGACTGCACCTGCATTTTTATTGTCAGAACCGATATAAACAGCTGTCAGATCTGTATCCTTCACCTGCGTATCCACATTGATGACCGGAATATCTGCCTCATCCAGGGCTTCCAGAGCAGGCTTGATTGCTTCCCAGTCTACCGGTGCGAGAAAGACTGCATCCACTCCTTCATCGATCATCTCCTGAATCTGCTGGATCTGCTTATTCACATCTCCGTCCGGATTTTTTACCACCAGGGTATCTCCCTTTGCTTCCAGTTCCCCTCGGATCGATTCTTTTACAACATCATAATATGGATTATAAATATCAATGCAGCTGTAGCCAAATGTGTGCCCTTCTGATGTTTCTGTATCCTGTGCCTGCTCGTCCTCATTTTCTACTACAGCGTTATCTTCCGGTGTACCCACATTCTTTTTGCATCCGGAAAGTACCATACAACCGAACATAACTGTCACAAAGACTCCCAAAATTTTTCTCTTCATCTATTGTCCTCCTGATTGCTAAGACTCTGTTTTTCCAACATATATGCATAATCTATTTTATTCTACCCTGTTTTTCAGCATTGTCAATAGAAAGAACCTGATGTTTTTCTTGCTTTTTCCTCTGGTTTTTGTTAGAGTAGGCATATCAAGAAAAAAGGAGAACGTGCTATGAGCGAAAACATGAATGAAACAATGAATGAAAACGAAGGTGTAACAGTTACCCTGACACTGGACAATGAAGAGACACTGGAGTGTGCCGTCCTGACGATCTACGAAGCAGCCGGCAGACAGTACATCGCACTCCTTCCGCTCGATGAGAACGGAGAAGAGTCCGAAGAAAGCGATGTGTACATCTACCGTTTCTCTGAGACAGAAGACGGTGAGCCGAACCTGGAAAACATCGAAGATGACGACGAGTACGATGCTGCTGCCGACAAATTCGATGAATGGATGGATTCCCTGGAATTTGACGAGATCGATCTTGACGCTGAGTAAGTCAGACGCCCTCGAACAGTTCCTCTACAAAACGGGAAGGAGAGATCTCCTTTCCGTTTTTTATTTTCACATATGTGATTTTCAGCACATCTTTTGCCCGGGTCATTCCCACATAGAACAGCCTGCGCTCTTCTTCTACATTCTGCTCTTTCTCTGCTTTCTGATAAGGAATTCGTCCCTCGTTTGCCTCGATCAAAAACACCGTATGAAACTCCAGCCCTTTGGACGCATGCAGTGTCATCAGACGGACCCCCTCCTGGTTCTGTTCTTTTTGCTGTTCTTTCTTTTTCAGCGCTTCCGTATATTCTTCCACATGGACAAACCACTCTTCCATCGTCTGAAACGGCTTTGCCGCCTCTTCAATCTCAGAGAGTACTTCTCTTAAATCCGCAGCTTTCATGTTTTTCGTAGTCGCATATTCCCGCAGAAATTCGTCATATCCGATTTTTTTCTTCAAATACTGGATTGCCGCATATGGAGCCATTTTCGCAAGCATTTTCAAATCCCATTCAAACTGGTCGATCCGGTCCTGCATCCACTCTTTATCACAATAGAATTTCCGCATCTCCTCAAAAGAAACCACTCTTCCCGGGAGGCAGTCTCTTCCCAGATACCGTTTCGGACGATTCATGACCTGCAGGAAATCTTTGCGCTCACGCTGCCCCATTGCCAGCCTGAAATATGCCATAATATCTTTTGCAATAAAATGATTGTACAGATTCGGCAGATGTTCCCGCATCTGGAATGGAATCTTTTCATCGATCAGAGCTTCCACAACCGCCCTCGCATCTGTGTGAACACGAAAGAGTACTGCGATTTCCTCTGCCAAAATTCCTGTTTCCATCTGTTTTTTGATCTGTTCCACCACATAAGAAGCTTCCTCCACCGGATCTTTCACTTCCTGTACATGCAGTGTCTCCCCACTTTCTTTCCACGCCCGGATTTTTTTATCAAACCGTACCTCGTTGTTGGCGATCACTTTCAGAGAATTTTTGACAATATTTTCCGAAGACCGGTAGTTTACATCCAGAAGAAGCTGTTTTGCATCTGGAAAATCCTTCTGGAACTGAAACATCAATCTGGAATCTGCTCCACGAAATCCATAGATCGACTGATCATCGTCGCCTACAACAAACAGATTGTTCTGCGGCGCCGCGAGCATCCGGATCACATCATATTGTACCTGATTGATATCCTGAAATTCATCAATCAGAATATAGCGAAACTTCTCCTGCCATTTTTTCAAAACATCCGGCCTTTTTGTAAACAGATCACGACATAACAGAAGCATGTCATCAAAATCGATCTTTCGCTCTTCATTTCGCTTTTTTTCGTATTCTCCGTATATCTCCCGGAACGTCTCTTTTCCGCAGATTGTTGTCTCATACTCTTCAATCTTCAGTCCATTGTTTTTTACAATGCCAATCTCTGAAATAATCTCCTTTAAGAAATCCTCCTCTTCAAATTCATCAATCTCTTTTCGATTGACGATCTGAAGCAGCATCTGCCGTTTTTCTTCTTCTGACAGAATATTCTCCGGACCAAACCGGTATGCCCATTTTAAAATTCCATAATAAATTCCGTGAAATGTTCCGAACGTAACAGCAGGGCGAGTCCCCTTCATCGCTGAGAAAAAGCGATTCTTCATCTCTACTGCCGCATATTTGGTAAAAGTGATGACCAGAATCTCTTCCGGCCTTACATGATACGTCTGGATCAGCTTCTGGATCCTGCCCACGATTGTGAGCGTCTTTCCGGAACCCGGTCCCGCAAGAACAAGACACGGTCCCTCATTGTGAGAGACCGCCTCCTGCTGAGCCTGATTAAAACTCATAAATACCTCTTTCTAATTTGCCTGGAGTAATGCGATACCGGCACGGATTCTCTTTAAGGATTCTTCCTTTCCGAGAACTTCCATCAGTTCTGTCGCACCGCCCGGTGTGTTCTGTTTTCCGGATACCGCTGTTCGGATCGGCCACATTACAAATCCGATCTTCACTCCTTTTTCTGTTACATATCCTTTTAATGTTTCAAACAACGCGTCATTGCTGTAATCTTCCTGTGCTTCCAGGATCGGAAGGACATCGTTTAAAACTTCCAGAGAATTCTCTGCATTTGTCTTCATCTTCTTGTGTGTATACATAGCAGTGTCATACTCAGGCAGCTCTTCAAAGAAATCGATCTGATCTTTAATATCCGGGAAGATTTCAATTCTGGTCTTCACCATCTTCGCAATCTTTTTCAGATCATAGTCTTTTGTGATGACTTCTTTCAGATACGGCTCTGCCATCTCATAGAACTTGTCTTCCTCCATGGCTTTCATGTATTCCCCGTTCATCCATTTGAGTTTTACCGGATCGAATACAGCCGGTGACTTGCTCATATGGCGGTAATCAAATGCCTCTACCAGATCCTCCAGCGAAAAGATCTCGCGGTTGTCCGACGGGCTCCATCCAAGAAGTGCCACATAGTTGACCACTGCTTCTGAAAGGAATCCCTGCTCGATCAGATCTTCATAGGAAGAATGTCCGCAGCGTTTACTTAGTTTTTTATGGTTCTCATCCGTGATCAACGGACAGTGTACATAAACCGGAATCTCCCATCCAAATGCCTCATACAGACGGTTGTATTTCGGTGCAGAGGAAAGATATTCATTTCCGCGGACAACATGTGTGATTCCCATCAGATGGTCATCGATCACGTTCGCAAAATTGTAAGTCGGGAATCCATCGGATTTGATCAGGATCATATCATCCAGTTCTGCATTCGGAACCGTGATATCTCCGTAAATCTCATCGTGGAATGTGGTTGTTCCCTCATTCGGTACGTTCAGACGGATCACCCAAGGTTTTCCTGCTGCCAGATTGGCCTCTACCTCTTCTTTGCTCAGCCCCAGACAGTGCTTGTCATACACAACGATATCTGTTCCGTCTTCAGAAACAGAAGTCTTCAGGGAATCCAGGCGTGCTTTATCACAGAAGCAGTAATACGCGTCGCCCTGCTCTACCAGCTGCTTTGCATACTTCAAATACACTCCGGAAGCATTTCTCTCGCTCTGCACATACGGACCATATCCACCATCCTTGTCCGGTCCTTCATCGTGAATGAGACCTGTCTTTTCCAGAGTACGGTAAATGATGTCCAATGCTCCTTCCATGAATCTCTCCTGGTCTGTATCTTCAATTCTGAGGATAAAGTCTCCACCCTCGTGTTTTGCGATCAAATATGCATATAATGCTGTACGCAGATTTCCTACATGCATCCGTCCTGTCGGACTTGGTGCAAATCTTGTTCTTACTTTACTCATCTTTATCTTCTCCATTTTCTATTTACGTCATCTTTTCTATTATATCTTAACTATTCCGCCTTGACAAGGGGATGTGAACCCGGAAAATGGCATCCACAATAAAAATTGCCAGTGCAATCATCCCCGCAATCTCCAGTGTCTGCAGCAGATAATAGGCACATCCTGCCCTGTCATTGGCAACGATAGAATAGGCAATTCTGTACATTCCGGCCCCCGGCACGGTCGGCAGGATTCCTGCAATCAGAAACACCGTCACTGGCGCTTTGAAAATCCTTGCAAAAAGATGTGCCATAAACGCAATCGCCAGCGCAGAAAAGAAAGAAGCCGGCACCACATCCACTCCACGGTGTGTACAAAGCAGATAAACACCGCCTCCTATTGCTCCGACCACACCCGTCTGCCACAGATATTTTCCGGGTGTCTCCAAAAGTACAGAAAACGCAATGATCGCAACAAAACTTCCCACCACTCCCATCAACACACTCATACGATACCTCCTACAAAAATCATCCCGGTACCTGCTCCAAGCCCGATTGCAGCTGCTGTCAAAAATGCCTCCAGTATCCTGGCGCCTCCGGAAATATAATCCCCCCGCAGCGTATCCCGAATCGCATTGGTGATCGCTACGCCTGGCACCAAAGGCATCAGAGAACTGATGATCACAATATCCAGATTCCAGCCGGATGTAACCCTATTCACACAGGCAGCTGTCACTGCTACCCCGAATGCACAGATTGCATTCAAAATAAAGCTGCTCATCTGGATTTTTTTGCCCAGTGTAATCAAAAATGCCAGGATACATCCTACTGCCGCAGAGACCAGAGTCTCTTTCACTCCCCCTCCAAAAAGAGGAGCAAACCCGACCGGAACCAGAATCGTCGCCAGATTATATACCGCCACTGAATACTGTTTTCCCTTGATCTGTTTCAACTCTTTATATGTTTCCTCAACTGTCATCTCTCCCCTGCAGTATCTTCTGGATATTTCATTTACCTGCACAATACGATGCATATTCGTCCCGCGGTCATGAACTCTGCGCATAGCGGTGAGCATTTCCATGTCCTGATTATCCAAAGTAGCAACAATCCCTGTCATCATAACAAATGCCTCTGCTACTTCTGTTCCCGCGGTGTTAAGAATATGCTTCATGGTATCCTCCACACGATAGGTCTCTGCTCCGCTTCTGAGCATGATCTCTCCTGCAAGAACCGCAATATTCAATATCTGTTTATAGTCCATTCTTTCCCTCCATGATCTCGCAGCCTGCCCCGCCTCCGAATATTCCTTCATCATACAAAATCGAAATACAGTTTCTCATATCTATTTTATCCAAGTTTGTATTGGCAAATGCAGATGCACGGATCGCAGTCACATCCTTGGGCATCTCAAAAATTCCAGTTCTTCCGGCAGGAAACGCCGCCAACTCTGTTCCAGAAAATAAAATCCCATCTCTTGCCGTATATCCGTCTGTGCCTCCGGCTTCGATCCATGTCAGTTCTCCCAGTTCAGAAAACGCACCGTTTTCTATATTCTGAATATTCTCCGGAATATAAATTTCAAAAATGCCTGTCCCAACTCCCGAAAACGTCCCTCTTCGAATTCCGATACAATTTTCTGACGGCAGTTCCAGATAACCATCCGTCATCTCGCTTTTTGCAGGGTCAAATCCACAGATCATTCCCTCCTGATCGATTTTGAACCCCTGATAATATCGATACGCCTCTATCGGAGATTCTTCCTGTATCACATCTTCCTCTGGTAAGGTATTCACAATTTCCTCCGGCATCGTCTCAGGAATCACCGGCTGTATTGCCTGATTCTGTACTGTCTCCACCGGTTCTGCCACCTCTTCCTGCGGCATGATCACCGAAATTTCAGTTGCTTTTTCTGTCTCTATCTGCACATGTTTCTCCATTTCTGCCAGTGTATAAATCCGCATACTCTCCTGTTTTACCATCTGTCCCAGCCGGATCGGAACACTCCATCGTATCGTTTCACCTGAAGTTGCAGCATACGGTCTTATCTCTTCCTGTAACGGTACCATACTGACGGCATCACCGATTCCACCCAAAAGACTGACCGTTACAACTCCTGCAATCACTTTCTTTAATCCACCCGGTATGTTCCAGATATGCTGTTCCTCCCAAACGCAATCTCCACTTGTTCTCATTCTTTTTCCATTCTCCCTGCTTTTTTGATACGCGAAAAAGGAATGCTGCTCTTTTGCAACACTCCTTCTCCTTTGCCTGTTATAGCAAAACTAAACATTGATCTCAGCTTTTACTCCGAGAATTTCTTTATTTTCCTCCAGAAGCGGATAAATCACATTATTTAAGTACGACTCTACCTGCTCTTTCGCACGGCCTACATATTTCTGCGGTTCCATCGTCTCTTTCAACTCTTCCAGACTCATGTTGAACGCAGGATCCGCTGCGATCAACTCCAGAAGATTGTTGTCCAGACCTTTTTCTTTGACATTGCGTCCGGCTTCCATGGAAAGCTCACGAATTCTCTCATGCAGCTCCTGTCTGTCTCCTCCGGCTTTTACCGCATCCATCATGATATTCTCTGTCGCCATAAACGGAAGTTCTGACATCAGACGTTTCTCGATGACTTTCGGATATACTACAAGCCCGTCCACAACATTCAGGCACAGATCCAGGATTCCGTCGATTGCAAGAAATCCTTCCGGCACACTCAGTCTCTTGTTTGCAGAATCGTCCAGTGTTCTCTCAAACCACTGCGTCGCAGAGGTGATTGCCGGATTCAATGCATCGATCATCACATATCTGGAAAGAGACGCGATTCTTTCACTTCTCATCGGGTTTCTCTTATATGCCATGGCAGAAGAACCGATCTGTGTCTTCTCAAACGGCTCTTCCACTTCTTTCAAATGCTGAAGAAGTCGGATGTCATTAGAGAATTTGTGCGCACTTGCCGCAATTCCGGCCAGTACATTCAATACTCTTGTATCCACTTTTCTGGAATAAGTCTGTCCGGATACCGGATAACATGCCTTAAATCCCATCTTTTCTGCGATCATTGGATCGATCTTATCAATCGTCTCCTGATCTCCGTCAAACAGCTCCAGAAAGCTTGCCTGGGTTCCTGTCGTTCCTTTGGATCCAAGAAGTTTTAAACTTCCCAGAACATAATCCAGATCTTCCAGATCCATCTCAAATTCCTGCAGCCAGAGAGTCGCTCTCTTTCCTACCGTAGTTGGCTGAGCCGGCTGGAAATGTGTGAATGCAAGTGTCGGCTGACATTTCTGTGCATCTGCAAATTTTGCCAGTTCTGCGATCACATTGACCAGTTTTGTTCTCACCAGCTTTAAAGCCTCTGACATTACGATCATATCTGTATTGTCCCCTACATAGCAGGAGGTTGCTCCCAGATGGATGATTCTTTTCGCTTTCGGACACTGCACACCATATGCATACACATGTGACATAACATCATGTCTTACTACTTTCTCACGCTCTTTTGCAACATCGTAATTGATGTCCTCCGCATGTGCTTTCAATTCTTCTATCTGCTCGTCTGTAATATTCAGTCCCAGTTCTTTTTCTGTCTCTGCCAGTGCGATCCAGAGTTTTCTCCAGGTTCTGAACTTTTTGTCCGGTGAAAAGATGTACTGCATCTCACGGCTTGCATAGCGCTCGGACAACGGACTTACATAACGGTCATTGCTCATAATCGTATTCTCCTTTTTTCCTATTCAAATGCCAGACTGATATCTTCTCCCGGCACCTCCATCGGATAATTTCCTGTAAAGCAGGCATCACAAAACTTCAGATCGCCTACCATATCTTTTAATTTTTCTACTTCCATATAGCCCAGAGAGTCTGCTCCGATCATCTCACGGATCTCCTCTGTTGTATGAGAGTGCGCGATCAGCTGCTCATTAGACGGCACGTCTGTTCCGAAATAGCACGGATGTAAAAACGGCGGAGAACTGATTCTCACATGTACTTCTGTCGCTCCTGCTTTCTTTAACATCTTGATGATATTTGCACAGGTCGTTCCTCGAACAATGGAATCATCCACCATAACGATCCGCTTCCCTTTTACCACTTCCGGAATCACGTTCAGCTTGATCTTCACACTGGACACACGCTCACTCTGTTTCGGCTTAATGAATGTACGTCCTACATAACTGTTTTTATGAAACGCGGTTCCATAAGGAATCCCGGACTGCTGTGAATATCCCATGGCAGCCACAAGGCCGGAATCTGGAACACCAACCACCAGATCTGCCTCTACCGGATAAGACTGTGCCAGTGCTTTTCCAGCAACAATTCTGGAATGATAGACTCCGACTCCATCGATCGTACTGTCTGTTCTTGCAAAGTAAATATATTCAAAAATACATCTCGCACGTTTTTCTTCCGGCAGCGCCATACTCATGTCCGAAGACATGCCATGCTTTGTAATACTTACGATCTCACCCGGAAGGACATCTCTTACAAACTCTGCCCCGACTGCTGCGATCGCACAGCTTTCAGATGCCAGAAAATACGTATTGTCCCGTTTTCCGATACAGAGTGGTTTCAATCCAAACGGATCCCTTGCCCCGATCATCTTTCTCGGACTGCTGATCACCAGCGCATAGGCTCCTTTGATCTTCTTCATAGCATTTTTTACTGCATCTTCTGCCTTAGAAACATTCAGACGCTCTCTTGCCACATGATAAGCAATAACCTCTGAATCAATAGTCGTCTGGAAAATTGCACCTGTCTTTGACAATTCCTCCCGAAGCTCCACTGCATTGACCAGATTTCCATTGTGTGCGATAGCCAGAGTTCCTTTTACATAATTGATTACCAGAGGCTGTGCATTCTCCACACGGGTACCTCCCGCTGTAGAATACCGTACATGTCCTACTCCCAGATTGCCTTTCAATTCACGTAATGTCTCTTCGTTGAACACATCATCTACATGCCCCAACCCTTTACGTGACAGCACCTTGCGCTGTCCGTATGTGTCAGTTACTGCGATGCCACAGCTTTCCTGACCTCTGTGCTGGAGTGCAAAGAGTCCGTAATAAATGGAAGACGCAACATCCTGTCCGTCCATATCATATGCGCCAAATACTCCGCATTCTTCTCCCAGCCCTGTTACCACTTTTTCAAAATCACTCATGGATGAACTCCTTCTATTTAATTCCAATACGTCTGAAGACTTCCTGATATGCGTCTTCTACATTTCCCATATCTCTGCGGAAACGGTCTTTGTCCAGTTTTTCATGGGTCTCTTTATCCCACAGACGACATGTATCCGGTGAAATCTCATCTGCAAGGATGATCTCTCCATGGAAACGTCCGAATTCGATTTTAAAGTCGATCAGTTCAATTCCTGCCTCATCAAAGAATTTTCTTAAGACTTCATTCACTTTGAATGTGTACTCTGTGATCTTGTCAATCTCTTCTCTTGTTGCAGCTCCGATTGCAATTGCAAAATAATCATTGATCATCGGATCTCCAAGATCGTCATTTTTATAGCTGAACTCTAAAGTAGGTGCTAATAATTTTGTTCCTTCCTCGATACCGAGTTTTTTAGAAAAGCTTCCCGCTGCCACATTGCGGACGATCACTTCAAGTGGTACGATCTCCACTTTTTTTACAGCTGTCTCACGGTCGCTGAGTTCTTCTACATAGTGAGTCGGAACACCTTCTTTTTCCAGAACCTGGAAAATGTAGTTTGTCATACGGTTGTTGATCACACCTTTTCCTACGATTGTTCCTTTCTTCTCTCCATTGAATGCTGTCGCATCATCTTTATAGTCTACGATCACAACGTCCGGATCTTCTGTCGCAAATACTTTCTTTGCTTTTCCTTCGTAAAGCTGTTCTAATTTTTTCATACGTTCACACCTGTCCTTTTTCTTAAATTTCATTCACTCGATCTGGGATTATCGGCACATCCCGCAGATAGATTATAATACAAGGCAGAGGGAAAATCAATATTCCCTCTGCCTTGTATTTCCTGTGGCTTATTATTTATTTCTCAACAGATAAATAAGATGTTCTTATATATTGTGCTTTATTTATCACTTTTCGCAATTTTTGTTCTGATTTTTTTTGCATATTTTCTCACTTTGCTGCAAGCGGTTTTTTCAGCAGAACGATTCCAAGCATTGCCACGACAGAACCTGCCGCAACGGCAGCCAGAAACAGCAGCGGATTATCAATGATTCCGATTACGAAAATACCTCCGTGAGGCGCTCTGCTTCCACAGCCAAACAACATGGAAAGCGCTCCTGCCACTGCAGAACCTGCGATACACGGTGGAATGATACGCAGCGGATCGGAAACTGCAAACGGGATTGCCCCCTCTGTGATAAAGGAAAGTCCCATAATGAAATTCGTTGCCACTGTCTGCTGTTCACTCTTTGTAAACCGGTTTTTAAAAAACAGTGTCGCCAGAGCAATTCCGATCGGCGGAACCATACCTCCAAGCACTGCTCCGAGCAGGACTCTGCTGGATTCTCCCATACTTGCCAGCACCTGATTCAGCCACTCATTGAACGCTCCGACCGGCGGATTGACCACAAATACCATAAGGGCTCCCATTGCCGCGATTCCCAAAAACGGATACCAAAGCATCGGCTTTGTTCCCTCCAGCGCTTTTGGAAGCTTTTCCAGAATTTTCTTTAAACCGAGCATGATCAGTCCTGCCGCAAAACCTGCGATCAGTGCGCCAAAGAAACCGGAAGACACCCAGCCGGCCTCCTCTGCAGCCATTGTCATACCGCTTTTTGCCAGAAGACCTCCCACGATTCCGGGCATCAATGCCGGTCTGTCCGCAATCGCCATGGCGATATATCCTGCCAGAATCGGGAACATCATTCCAAAGGAAATATCTCCCACCTGTTTCAAAAATCTGGAAAACGGATTGCCCATACCAAATTCCGCAGTTCCTGCATGTGCACCGTCAAACAGAAATGCCATAGCGATCAGAATTCCTCCGCCAATTACGAAAGGAAGCATATGCGAGACACCATTCATCAGCGCCTTGTAGATTTTTCTTCCAAGGCTTTCCTCCTCGCCTCCAAATCCACTGCCTGATTCTTTCGATGCGTTATGATACACCGCCACTTTTCCGCTTGTTGCTTCTGTCAGCAGTTCTTCTGCTCAGTACGTTTTTCGCACCTCCGGAGCCGTTGGTTTCCACTTTAATGGAAATTCCCATTTCTTTTGCCTTGTTTTCCAGGCTTTCCGCCGCCATATAGGTGTGGGCAATCCCTGTGGGGCATGCAGTAACTGCCAGTACCCGGTATCCCTCTTCCGGCTGATCCTGATCCTGCTCCTGCTTTTCTTCTCCGTACTCTTCAGGAAATTTCTTTCTCTCCGCCTCATCAATGTGTGCCAGAAATTCTGTTACATCCGCTGCATCCAGCAGATTTGTCCGAAATTCGTCATCCATTAAAAGCATGGAAAGACGGCTGAGTACTTCCAGATGCACATTCTCTTCTGTATTCGGTGCTGCGATCAAAAAAAATCATATGTACCGGCTGTCCGTCCAGTGCATCATAATCCACACCCTGAGGAACCAGCATCGCAGCAAGACCCGGTGCACTGACGGCATCTGTCTTTGCATGAGGAATGGCAATTCCCTCTCCGATCCCTGTCGTTCCTTCCCCTTCTCTCTTTAACACCCCTTCTTTATAACGCTGCAGATCGTTGATATTTCCGCCTTTTGCCATCAGTTCTACCATCTGATCAATGGCTTGTCCCTTACTTTCGGGTGTTCCGGAAAGCTCCACACTTTCTCTCTTCAAAAGATCTGTGATTTTCATACCTTTTCTTCCCCTTTCAAATCTGATATTCGCTGTACGGTCTGTCCAGCAGTTTTACAATATCCTCTCTGGATGCTAGCCAGGACTGAAATGCCGTCGCACTTCCCGCTGCTGTTCCAAGCTCCAGTGCGCGCTCATAAGAGCCAGTATTGAGATATCCCGCCAGAAATCCTGCCACCATAGAATCTCCGGCACCGACAGAATTTACAACCGTGCCCTTCTGCGGCTGCTTTTTGTATATCTCACCGTCTTCTGTCACAAGGATCGCTCCGTCTTTTGCCATAGAAACCAGTACATTTCTTGCACCTCTTTCCTGCAGCTTTTTCGCATGAGCGATGATCTCTTCTTCTGTAGTAAGCGTCGTCTGGAACATTTCTCCAAGTTCATGATTGTTCGGCTTGATCAAAAACGGATGATATTTCAGTACATTCAACAGCAGATCTTTTGTAGCATCTACCACAACTTTGACATCCTTGTCTCTCAAACACATCAGAATCCATTCATAAATATTCTCCGGCAGAGTTGATGGAATACTGCCCGCCAGAACCAGTACATCTCCTGCCTTCAAGGATTTCAGCTTCTCAAACAGCTTCTGGATCGCCGTTTCCGTAATCTTCGGTCCCTGTCCGTTGATCTCTGTCTCCTGTCCTGCATTGATCTTGACATTGATCCTTGTCTGCCCGTCTGCAAGCGGTATAAAATCTGTTTTTGCGCCAAACTCCAGGAGCATCTCCTGCAATGCTTTTCCTGTAAATCCCGCAGTAAATCCAAATGCTGTACTCTCCAGACCCAGATTGGAAAGGATCACAGAAACATTGACTCCTTTTCCTCCCGGATAAACTGCTTCACTTGTTGTCCGGTTGATTTCTCCCGGCACCAGCTGTTCTGCCTGTACCACATAGTCTAATGATGGATTGAATGTCACTGTATAAATCATGATTCTGCCTCCTCTATATTACTGCATGTTTGAAATACCGGATCACTGATATGATCCGTAATGATCTGTGCATCTTCAAACCTCGCAAATGTGACGGATGATACATGACCGAATTTGCTCGAATCTGCCAGAACATATGCCTCTCTGCATCTCTTCATTGCAGCTTCTTTTACCAGTGCTTCGCTGATATCCGGTGTCGTATACCCTTTCTCCAGATGAATTCCATTCGTGCCAAAGAAGCCTTTTGTAAAGTTATACTTATTCAGCCACTCTACCGCAGCTCCTCCGACTAAAGCCTGTGTATCCTCTTTCAGCTCGCCTCCCGGCAAAAACACCCGGCAGCCTTTTTCTGCCAGACACTTTGCATGCAGAATTCCATTCGTCACATACACGGCCTTCCTCTCTGAAATCGCCTCTGCCAATGACGCTGTGCTCGTTCCTGCATCGATATAAACAAAATCCTCCTGACCGATCAGAGCCGCTGCCAGCTTTGCAATGCTGCGTTTTTCCTCTACATACAGCCCCTCTCTTTCTGAAACCTTTGCATCCTTTGTCGTATATGCCCCATTCAGTACAGTTGCTCCCCCGTGGACTTTCAACAAGGCTCCTCTTTTATGAAGCTGTGTCAGGTCTCTTCTGATCGTAGACTCTGAAGTATCCAGAAGTTCTGTCAGCTCTGTTACAGTCACTGTTTTTTTTTCGTTTACGATCTTAAGAATTTCGCGAAACCGCTCTTCTGCCAGCATTTTCCTCATCCTTTCTCTCATTTTCAATCATTTTCGTTTCCTTTATCCTTATAATATAATCATTTTCAGTTAAAATCAATCACATTAATTCAAAAAAGTATCCAAATCTGATCACTCTGATTTGGATACTTTTACTAAATACTCTATATGTGACTCCTCCGGTACTGCTGTTTCCACTTGTCTGTCAGCTGCTCTGACATCTCCATCTGGATTCCTTCCCGGATTTCTTTCATCTCGCTGCGCAGCTCTGTATTGATCTCCGCATAGGTGTCATTTTTCGTAAGAAGGATATGATATTCCTCCATCGACATATACTTATAAGACGCATATAAATACGGCTTTAACAGCTTTGGATCTTCGCAGATCTGATACGCCCTGTCATACATCCGTGCCGCCTGCTGATAGAGGAACATTCTTCCATAGGCAGACCCCAGACTTGCATAGATCTTTCCATAAAACTTGGGATCTGTATTCTCATCCTCCCCTTCATTTAAGATCGCCTGATACACAAGGATCGCTTCTTCCACTTCTCCACTTTCCAGAAGATTGTCTCCTTTGTATTTCTGCCGCTCAATGTCCTTCTGGTTTTTGAGCCGCTCCAGAACATTCTGGATCCGAATCATCTCCGCTTCCTTGTAGATTCCGGAACTCTTCAAAATCGTGAGTACAAATTTTTCCACACTTCCCCGCATCCGGATCACATCCCGAAGCTGGTCTGCAAGCTCCCTTTTCCCGATGTCCTCTTCCAGCCATCCGCACAGCTGCTCGTTCATAATCGTATAATCGATCAGGTAGAGATTATTGCAGAGATAATAGCACAGCTCTTCCATTGTAAATATCTTACAGTGGATCCTCGTAATTTCATACGGATGGGCCGCATGCTGATCATGACATAGAATTAAACTTCCCATCATTTCCTCCTAAATGTATCATCTTCTCTTCCTGAAAATCGGTCGGCGGGAAAAACTCTCCGAATCCTACATCCCGCACCGTGATCTTACATGTTTTTTCATCTAAAAATAACGTCTCGATCTGAAGCCTCATGGAATACTCGCCTCTCTTGGGAAGCCTTCCAAGCGGGATGACCTCCGTCTTTAACGTACCCTGTACCAGAGACTCGATATGAAGCTCGATATCTTCTGTATCCTCTAAAAGCACTTCCCACTGATTGTTGGATTCATACCAGTGCGATCCCCAGGATACGATCGGATACCACATCTCCTGTCCATTCACCCGCATATTCACACTAATCTGATCTGTCAGCTTGTCTTCGGAAAGATAAACCGGATCCTCAATGTGCATAAACATCTTGCGGTATGCGGTATAGCAGGCGCCCTTGCTGTACAGATTGTTTCCGATAAATGCTCTTCTTCCATTGCACAGGACTCTCAGAGAAGTCGGATACCAGTTATTCTCAAATCCCTCTCCGGTCAGAAAGACCGAAGATACGATCCGCTTGTCAAACACGCCTTCAATAAACCGGCAGAATCTCATATCCGCATCTTTTGCCTTGTCCGCATTGAGCACCGGATACACGGCTGCCAGTTCTTTTATATGCGCACTTGCCACTTCGTCCACTGTCACAAAAATCGTCTTTCCGCCTCCAAGCCCCGGCTTCAGCCTTCTGAGCATATACGCTTTGATCTCATTTCTGTCACAGCAAAACAACGCCGCCTCATACTGCCAGAGTTCTTTTGGCTGATAAAACAGATAATTGCAGAAACTCTCTTTGTAATCCTGAATGAAAATATGCCGTTTATCAATATTCATCCGTACTGCGATTCCCCGCAACATCTGCGCCAGCTCTTCCGTCAGCTCCGGAACACTGAACACGATCCCGTTGATCTTCGGAAACGACTGCAGCGACAGTTCGATAAATTTAGCAAGCAGCCATACTGCTTCATAGGATTCTTCTCCAAATTCAATTTTTTCCCCTGCCAGGCTTTTATCCAGTAACCGGTTTACGGTGAATCCTTCTTTCAAGCTGGCCAGACGTTTTGCTTCTTTTCCGTATGCCCAGGTATCACGCAGCTTTCCGATGACCAGAGGGATCTGATAATTATCCGCATCTACTTCCATCGTCTCCGGCTCTGCCATTTCTTCATTATAAAAACTGATCTGACAGGTCTTTTCATTGATCTCGTAACCTATAATATTGCCTTGTCCCATAGGAGTCAGCCTCCTTAATACTGTTCAAACATATGCGCGGCGATTGCATCTTCCTGTGCATATGCTTTCATCTTTTCTTCTTTTTCACTGCCCTCTGAAAGTAAAATATCATTCAGTCGTCCATATCGCCCGGATTCTCCAAACACAGCATCCTTCATGCAGCACTCTTTATCACTTCGGTAAGTGTTGCCATCAATGGTCTCCTTGAAATAATATTTCAACCGCTCGTTGGAGAACAGCACAAATTTCTTCACATAGAGATTCTCATACATCGGCGTAAGCACCTCTGTAGCATAATCTACCGCCTCTGAATTTTCTTTCTGAAGCTGATAGTAGAGCATGACACGGCTTCCCTTCTGCCCTTTGTACTCGATCAGCGTCTTATCCCAAAGCTGCAGCTCAATGAGCCATTCCTTTTCGTATGCCAGAAAGAACGGGAAATAAATCTGCTTGCCGCACAGCTCCTGTAAGAATTTTTTCAGAGTCTTACGCACAGTCGTCGTATATTCTCTGGTTGAATAATATTTTAATACGGCGATCTTGCAGATGTCTATCGTTTCTTCACCCTTTTCATATTCCTTACAGATGATATCAATAATACTTCTGCTCATCCTGCGCTCTTCCACTACATATTCTCTGGACATATACGCCAGATATGCCTGCTGCAGTCTGAAATAAGCTCCCTCTTCATAATATTCTTCAAAGATCGGAACCTCTCCGAACAACTCTTCCGAGAACAACATCTGTGTGATGATCCTCTCCGCCAGCTTCTGAGTATGTACTTCATACTCTCTTGCTTCTCTCCAGAGCAGTTTCATGTCTGTAGTCGCTCCGCAGTAGTAATTCGCAAGATACGTCAGGATCACTCTGTCAAACTGCTTTCTTTTAAATATCTCAAAACACACGTAGGTAAGGAAATCATCACATTCATAATTGTTTTCACGGATCGTACGGCTGCACAGTCCCATGATCTCTTCTTCCCCGTAATTTTCAATGCCATACTTGCGCACAGTCTCAAGAGAAAGCTCTTCTACCTTCTCCTCCTGACGGTTCTGCTTCAGACTGTTCATATACCGCTTGCAGATATCCATGTAACGAAGCTCATAGAACAGGCGCTTGCTTTCATATGGAATAGAATCTGTATAATGTCTTCCATCCTTGCTTTCCCACACAAGCCGGTCTGTCTTTGCATATAAAAATACCCTTGCCCCTTTGTCCGTATACGGCGCCTTCTGCGTGATCGTTCCATCCTCTGCGATCACATGAATAAATTTCATATTCGGTACCTTTGTTGTGATCTCATAAGCATGGCAGATATCATACAGTGCTTTGATCTGCTCTGCTTCCATAGAATCTTCTGTCAGAAAACGCTTGTATATAATGCGGAGCATGGGATCAATATTTCTGCGCTCCAGCTGATTCCACGCAAACGCTTCCATCTCATCTCTGTAATGCGCATAAATCTCACTGGATTCATCCTCATAAGTAATCAGGTTTGAATACAAAAGCGCCCGTTTATGGAAATCCAGATTATTTCCATGCATAAAGTAAAGATACACGGAACGCGGCAGTGCTTTATTGACTCTGCCAGGCTGGATCGCAGCCATATAAAACTCGTACAGCTGTGCAATCTTTAATTCCGACTCCACTGCTTTTTCATACCATTTAAAAAAGCAGTTTTCCATGCAGCTTCCCTTGATCAGAAGTGTACAGATTGCGGTCAGGATCATGGACTCTTCATACATCCCGTAGGAAAGCACCAGAGTCTCATAAAGATAGCGGTCAAAGCTTTTCAGCTGACTTGCCAGATTGGCTGTATATAATGCCAGTTCCTTTGTCATCAGTTTGTGCTTGGCTGCAAAATACAACACCCGCACTTCAAAAATACCCAGTTTTTTCAAGGAAGAACTCTTCTCACGGAAACACCGGAAGGCTTCCAGATAGAACCAGATACTGCGCGTCTTTTCCTCATAGAAGTGATGCTCCAAAGCTCTGAGACGTTCACTGATGATCTTGTACTCAGAATCTACATTCACCAACATGCAGAGGATCTTCCAGCTGTCGGGATGCTTCATATAGGATTTTGAAAGCTCTTCTGCCACTCTGCGTGTCCCGATCGAATCATTGGAAAGCAGCGTGGTCAGATACAAATAATAGGAACTGATCTCTACATTTTTTCCGATTGCAAACCGGTTGTAATTGTAAGATTCCAGAATCCATTTTGCCTCTTCAAACCGTTTGCCCAAAAGACAGATATGTGCATGTACCAAAAGATACATCTCATTGTCCTCATCCAGACTCCGCAAATGCTCGATCTTCTTTAAGGACTCCTCGCACCAGGTGTTCAGATCCAGCTTGCCGCTCTCATAAACAAGACAGCGCTTTAAAATACTTGCAAACTCTTTATCCCGCTCCCGTCTCTCTTCCTCTCTGCAGACATCCTTCTCCACCACGATCTCATAGGTCAGTATCTCATACGGGGACTCCAGGATGATCTGCCCGAAGTTGCTTCCCTGATGAAGCTTTGTATAATCAATGATATATTCCAGCCGGTACGCATTCCCGATAAACTCCTCCGTAGTAACCTTGGTATGCTCCACACTTAAAAATTCGCCTTCGGTACGTACATCAATGGTCAGATATCCCCACGTATTCTTCTTGATTGTAAAGGTGTCTTTTCTGGATTCCCGAAGAGAAATAAATGCCCTGCTCTCCTCTTCCAGCGTCAGAAAAATCTTCTCTTTCTGCTTGCAGCCCACCAAAAACTCTTCCAACGCCTGCTGATCCAGCTCCCATTTTCTCATATTGTCATACAATGCCTGAATCCGCTTATCCTCATACTTCAGGATCTCATAAAAATCTCTGGAACGGAACAGTTTTTCTGCCTCCGCCGGATCCCGAAAAGACAGTTTCTTAAAATCTTCCAGACTCTGTACTTTTCCATAAGTTGTCATTACAAACGGCTTTTCAATAATGGCAGTAAATGCCACCTCATACTCTCCGCCATTGCACACAATGGTAAATTTTCCGTGTTCCACATGTCCCGGAACCAGGCCGGATCCGTCATATGTATAAGAGATGTTCACCGGATTCCCATCAAATCCCTGCTCCTCACAGCGTACCCGAAAAGACGATGGATAAACCAGTCCACGGATCGTCCCCTCTCCCTGATTCTGAAGAGAAAAGCTTCCTTTGTACATCTCGCCTTCTCCGACACGCATGATGATCCGCGTCTCCGGAAAAATAATCTCCGGCTGTGGAATATGAAAATCTCCTTTTGAAAGGCGTTTAATTTTATTCTTCAAATTTGTCACCTGCTCATTCTTCTTACGTTGCATTTTTTTGTAAACACACTATAATAAAGTATTATAACATCAACACTGTATTTCTTGCAACGGTGGAATCAAAGAATTTAAAAGGGGATTGTATACATGAATACAAAACTGGAATTTCACGGAAGTGATATTGAAAAAGTGTGCGAACACTACGGATTAAAAAAAGAAGATATTGTCAATTTTGGTGCTAACGTAAATCCGCTCGGACTTTCCGAACAGGTAAAAAAAGCTCTTGCAGCTCATCTGGATCTGCTCTCTTCCTACCCGGATCGGAGCTATACCAGTCTTAGAAACATACTCTCCACATACTGTCAGATTCCTGAAGACTTTATCCTGCCGGGCAATGGTTCCAGTGAACTGATTTCCCTGCTGATCGAGGAACGCCGTCCAAAGCATACGATGATCCTTGGACCCACTTATTCCGAATACTCCAGAGAACTTGGATTTTCAGACAGCACGATCGACTGCTTTTATCTGAAACCGGAACAGGATTTCCAATTGTCTGTAGAGGGACTGTGTCTGGCGCTGGCTAAAAAGCAGATTGATTTTCTTATTTTATGCAATCCGAACAATCCGACTTCTTCCGCAATTTTTCATCCGGAGCTGATAAAGCTGCTGGAGTTTTGTCAGGATCACAACATCTTTGTGATGATCGATGAAACGTACGTGGAGTTTGCACCTGATGTAGATGCCGTCACCGCAGTTCCTTTGACCCAAAATTTCCAGAACCTGATGGTACTGCGTGGTGTTTCCAAATTTTTTGCCGCTCCTGGTATGCGGTTCGGGTACGGTATCACCGGAAATGTTGAATTTCTCAAAAAATTGAAAAGCAAACAGATTCCATGGTCATTAAACAGCCTTGGCGCATTCGCCGGCGAACTTTTGTTTCAGGACAAAGATTATATAAAAAAGACACGCAATTTGATACTTTCCGAACGTGAATACATGTATACAAAATTGCGTGAACTTCCTTTTTTCTATGTTTATCCGGCTTATGCCAACTTTTTGCTGGTACAGATCCAAAAAGATGGACTGACTTCATCTGACGTATTTGAAGCCTGTATCCGGGAAGGACTGATGATCCGGGACTGTTCTTCCTTCACCGGATTAGAGGGAGAATTTGTCCGCTTCTGCATCATGGATCCAGAAGATAATCGAAGACTACTGACAGTGTTTCAAAAAATTTCACAATCAGCCCGAAAACAAGTATGATTTATATACAGAGAACTTCCACCATGAAAGAAAGCAACATTCCATGTCAACCAAACATGAAATGTTGCTTTTTCTTGTATATCAATTCACTCTTTCCAGTATTTTTCTAAATATTGATTTGCATCCGTATCTGAGAGCTTAAACTTCTCCTTCAATCGAAACAAAACACGTTCTTTCGTTTCTCCCATCTCCTGTAGAAATTCCTCCTCTGTCTCTGCATTGATAAATTGCATTCAACTTAGCAGTTCTGTCTCCGGATACTGGTGCTTTGCCAGCTTCGGCAATTCCAATACATGCAATTATACAAGTTTCTTTCAGCAAAAGCAATGAACGAAATCTAAAAACTTGTCACAGTCACTTCATTTTCTCTTTATAAACATAATCTGTTTTTTATCTATGGAAAACATTTTATCACATTCCACTGCAGCCTTTTCCAGGCGTTTAATCCTTGTTTTACTTTTTTTCTGCATTGTCCATACAAACGATACATCTGTTCTCCATCGCGGATATCACAGCCTTTATAGAACATAGTGCGCATCATCGTATCATACATCCAGTTTAGATCGGTCTCTTCCAGTTCCGGAAGAGATTTCTTCACCGCTTCTTTTCCTTGCATTGAAAATGGATCTTCCCCGGATGGATGCAGAAACTCTGCAACCTCGTACAGGCTCTGATAAACAAACCGTACCCTTACATCGATTGATCCTGTTCGACACCGTTTTCGTTTCCGCACAGTCCGTATCCACGCCTGCAATATTATCAGCGCGAACACCAGAAGTATAACGCCGATTACCTTCAAACACTGAAAGATCGCCTTTCGGATCTGCTGCCACGTATCCGATGATGCCCTTTCCCTCTCTACATTTTCCAACGCAGAAGCTGCACCTGTATGATCCTCGACCTTCCAGCCGGTATCCTCCTGCCAGACTTCACACCAGGCATGCCCCATGCTGCCCTCAACTTCTGCCACATATTGCCCATTTTCCTGCTGTGAAAATGCAGATGCCGGAATGGCATAACCTTCTGCAAATCTGGCCGGAATCCCCATCATTCGATACATCAAAGTTGCAGCCGTTGCAAAATGCACACAAAATCCTCTGTGGTTTTCAAACAAAAAGTACTCCGCAAAATCCTCACCGGACGGTGTCGACCCCGGATTTACATCATACACAGCCTGACGTTTTAATGTTTCTTCCACGAACCGCTCTGCTTCTTCAAAAGAATCTGCTTCCTGCAGTTCGCTGCACAATTTGCGAAATTGCTTCAAAGAAGATGGATACTGCAAATATACACTTGCCGGATCCGTCGCACTTCCTTCACTCCAGGATCCCCCGTCATATTCTTTTCCATATTTCTCCGAAACATAAATCGTATCTGTCGGCATTTCCTCCTGCGTCACAGTGAACAACACACCCTTCCTGGGTACAAAGCTGCCCAGCTCCCGCAAATCTTCCATACCGCCGGAAGAATCCATGCCTGTCTCTTCCGGAATCATATTCTGCTCTGTCTGCGGGATCTTTGCCTGTGTTTTTTGTTCCTCTTTTTCTGACTCTTCCTTTTGCTCTTCCGTTTTCGTCTGTGTTTCTTTTCTTGTCTGCCTGTCTGCACTCCATGCATTCCACGTCTCTTCTGCTTTCTGGATTACATGCTCTTTCACATATCGTCTGGTCGTCCGATATACTCCATCTTCTTTTTCTTTCATCGGCTCCATCTGCTCTCCCAGCTGAACCGAACAAAATGCCAGAAATACGAAGCTTATTCCCGCAATGCAGACATTCTGCAGAACATTATAAGACATAGATGTAAGCACTGTCACATACAATCCGGCTGCAATCATCTGAAGCCAGCATTCTCTCGGATCCGGGAAATACGTCAAAACCGCCGCATATATTGCTGGTACAAGATAGAAAACCGCAGAAATACAAAGCAGGAGCTTCTTTCTTTTTACCAGCATTGTCCCAAGCCAGACACTCCCTAAAAACCCGGTGATCAAAAGTACTGCCATCCACCTCTCTGTCTGATCCTGAGGTAATTTCTGCGTCAATTTCACTCCGGCGGCAGTCTCCCACCAGGACCACAGTGCAAAACCAACGGTAAGAAACTGTAAGATATGAACTTTCCAGCTATGTTGATTCAAATCCTTCTTTTTTCTTTTCATACCCCTTCTCCCCATATCACACCTGGATAATCCCAGTATCGTTCCATCCCTGAATCCCCTGTCCGTCCAGGACAAGAACACTGGAAAAATTCTGTGTTCGAAACACTTCTTCAAACCCGCTTTGCTCTTCCTCTCGTTTCGCTGCAGGGACTGCTTCCATCAGCTCCCAGAGCATTTCATAAAACGTCTCCTCATCCTTCACGCGCCATCGCACAACACGGACGTTTTTCTGATCAAACCATGCCACAACGTGCATACAGTGTTCTTCTACCAGTGTCCTGGAAAGTGAAGCGCAGATCTCGATCATACGCTCCAGCTTTTTGAAATCTTTCGCAGCATCCGAAAGCCAGAGTCTGATACATACCGCACATCCAAGAGGATGACTGGATTCTTTGACCATCATTTTTCCCGCCTTGGCACTGATCTTCCAGTGGATCATCTGCACCGGATCCGGAATGTGATACTCCCGGATCTGATAGATTTCCGTAGCATCCTGCCCACCCCTTTCATTGGAATAGGTTTCCGGCTCAACTGGAAATTCCCGCGTCCTTCTCCCAATCTCTACCGGCATTGCACAGATCTTCGGCAGGACTGTGAATCGCTGCTTTTCCTGCTGCTTTTTACCCACAGACAAAATTCCCATAAAATCATAGATTCTCACTTCTGTAATCGTCAGCTTCCACTCTCCGCACCTGTCTGGTTCAAATGTATAGTCTGCCTGCTTTTCAGAAAGCCATAAACTGTCCTTTTGTCTGATGCCGGATACTGCATGTTCCATTTCCAGCAGAACCCTGCACTTTCCGATCCAAAGAGAGCTTTCCCTGCAAACCTGTATACTGACTTTCATCTGCTGTTCTTTTTCTCCGTAATCCGAGAGCTGCTTTACTCTGACAGAGAGTCCTCTCCCCGCAAAAATAAGATAAACGATTCCTGCCGCCGGATACAGAAGCACAAAAATCAACAGCCCGCTCAGTGCCGGATAAATATACATCAGAAACAGATATCCCACTGCGCCAAGCACCAGAAGATATGTTATCATCCGTTTTCCCATATACGCTCCTTTTATCGCTTTTTCAATGATGGTGGCTCTACTGCGGACAAAATTTCCTGCAGTACTTCCTCCTGTTTTACTTTGCTGATCCTTGCCCTTGTATTTAACAGGATCCGATGCTGTGCAGTCTCCCGAAACACTCCCCTGACATCTGCCGGAACCACATATTCTCTTCCTGCCAGATACGCACCCGCTTTCGCCATCTTTGCAAGTGCCACTGTTCCTCTTGGACTCATCCCCAGCTCCAGCATCTCATGCTCCCTGGTAGCCTGTGCCAGCTGCACCAGATATTCCAGAATCCGCTCATGCATAAAAATCTGTGCAGTCTCCCGCTGTGCTTCCTCAAGTTCTTCCTTTGTCATCACCTGTTGAACGGCATCTGACGTACGGCCATTCTCATTTTTTCGCAGAATCTCCATCTCTTCGCGAATTGTCGGATATCCCATCTTTACACAGACCATAAAACGATCCAACTGAGATTCCGGAAGCAACTGCGTCCCTGCGGAGCCGGACGGATTTTCCGTAGCGATCACCAGAAACGGCGGAGCAATCTTCCTGGTTTTTCCATCCACGGTCACCTGCCCCTCTTCCATCACTTCCAAAAGGGCTGACTGCGTCTTCGGAGACGCCCGGTTGATCTCATCTGCCAGAAGCAGGTTGCAGACCACGGCTCCCGGATGATATACAAACGCATTTCTCTCTTTCTGGTAGATGGTAAATCCGGTCAGGTCTGACGGAAGTACATCCGGTGTAAACTGCACCCTGCGCTTCTGCAGTCCGATCGCTCTGGAAAAAGCAATCGCCATGGTCGTCTTGCCAAGTCCCGGAATATCCTCCACCAGCACATGCCCACCCGCCAAAAATGCTTTCATCACCGTCTCTGTCACTTCCTGCTTTCCGATCACTGCTCTCTGTACTTCCTGCAGTGCAAAAAGTACCTTCTCTCTTACTTTTTCCACACCTGTTTCCTCCCCTGTCTGATATAGAAAATTATACCATATTTTGCTTTTTCCCTCTTACTTTTTTTCATATTTTTAACAAAAAAATAAGAAACATTCCTCCTGATACGTGCTATAATAAAGAAAACAACAAATGACAATCATGTACTTCAAGAAAGGATGGTCTTTATGGAATTCACAGAAGGATTAAGAAAAGTATTTTTAGCAGGTGTAGGTGCTGTCGCCTCTACTGCAGAAAACGCAAAAGAACTGATCGATGATCTGGTAGAAAAAGGCGAACTGACCATTGCACAGGGCAGAATGCTCAATGAAGAACTGAAACATACAGCAAAAGAAAAAGTCAAAGAACATATTTCTGTCACCGTTACCAGGAATTATACAGATGCCATGAATTCTGTCGATCAGATGACCGAAGAGGAATTAAACGCTCTGAAAGAAAAGATTGCCCAGACAGAAGAAGCAAGAAAAGAACAGCCTGAAGATCCAGATATTACCTCCGATGAAAGGACACCCGAAGAATCAGAATGAATAAAGAACAAAAAACAATGGATCCTTCCCGGTATCCATCATACACGGAAGAAGATTCAGCCGCCTCCGGCAGGCGGCTGAACGAGATTTTAAAAGTTTTAAAAAAACACCATCTGACCTCGGGTCTGACACCGGTCAAGCTCCGCGAGATTCTGGAAGATCTGGGCCCTACTTATGTCAAGCTGGGGCAGATCATGTCCATGCGTTCCGATATGCTCCCGGAAGTATACTGTCAGGAGCTGACAAGGCTTCGTACCGATGTGATCCCCATGCCATATGAGACTGCAGTCTCAATCATTGAATCCGAATTACAACGACCTGTCTCTGACATTTTTTCTTCCATCGAACAGACTCCGCTTGGCTCTGCTTCCATTGCACAGGTACATCCCGCACAGCTAAAAGACGGAACAAAGGTTGTTTTAAAGGTACAGCGACCGGCCATCCAAAAGACGATGGAAAATGATATCCGGCTTTTAAAAAAAGCTTCCGGTATTTTAAAACTGACACTGGGAACTAAAAATCTGATCGACTTTCATACGATTTTAGATGAACTCTGGGAGACTACCAGAGAAGAGATTGACTTTGAAAAAGAGGCCGCCAATCTAGATCTGTTTTACGCCAACCAAAAAGAAATCGCCTATACGACCTGCCCCGTGGTGTATCACGAACTGACGACTCCAAGACTTCTTGTCATGGACTATATCGACGGAATCCAGATCGATCATATAGAGGAACTAAAAAGTCTTGGCTACGACATGACTGAAATTGGCGAAAAGACAGCGGAAAACTACTGCAAACAGATTTTGGAGGATGGATTTTTCCATGCGGATCCGCATCCTGGAAATCTCTGGATCAGCAAAGGGCAGATTGCATGGCTGGATCTCGGAATGGCAGGACATCTGTCTTCCAACACCAAGCTGCTGCTTCGCAAAGCGATCACGGCACTTCTTGAGAATGATATTTATTCTCTGAAAAACGTATTACTCGCGTTTGCCGAACCTCAGGAGCGTGTCAACCATGCCCGCCTGTACACGGACATTGATGATATTGTCAGCAAGTATGTTTCCATGGACTTCGGCACCATGCGGCTTGGCGATCTGATCGAACGGCTCCTGCAGCTGGTCAAGGATCACCGGCTTGCAATTACCCCGGATGTCACGCTACTTGCACGAAGCATGATCACGATCGAAGGTACTTTAAGTGCATGTGCTCCGGATGTAAATCTGCTGCGGATTTTATCTGTACATATGTCCAATCTGCTGATCCATGAACTGGATGCAAAGCATATTTTAAAACATAAGGGACGCCAGGTTTATACTTCGCTGGACAAATCCCTCAACATCCCTGCCCAGCTTTCTGATCTTTTAAACATTACAAAAAACGGGCAGGCACAAGTCAACCTGCAGCTTTCTGATGGCGAGCATTTCCGCCGTGATGTTTATTCCATTACAAACCGGGTGCTTTTGACGATTCTTTCTGCTGCCCTGTTTATCGGATCAGGTCTTGCCTCGGACATTTACAGCATTCCAAGATGGTTTGGACTCCCTTGGATTAGCTTTCTCGGATACAGTCTGTCCGCCCTTTTATTGCTGATTGTTCTTGTACAGATTTTCCAACGGCGCAAATAAAAAGGAGAAGAAATCCCTCACTTTTTCAGGATTTCTTCTCCTTTTTCCTACATTCTATTTTTCTGAATCAGTCGTTGTCTGCTTTACATTCACGCCCTGATCTTCAAAGTCTACTTTTTTCCATTCTTTTTTGTCTACCTTGATATCAGTCTCTTTGCGCCATGTTTCCACCTGATCTTCATACTGTTTCTGCTTGCGCTCTTCTACGATTTCTTTTTTCTTCTGATCTGTTGCCTCACGATCCAGCTTGCTTGTCAGCTTCGCCACGTAGATTCCGTCGTCTGTCTCGATCAGGCTTGTCACGTCCCCTACATTTTCCAGCGCATCTGCCGCTTTTAAAAGATCTGCGTTCAGTGTGCTGGACTCAGAATCAAATGTCGCCGTCTGCACTTCTTTTTCTGCCGAAGCAGCTGCTGCATTCATGTCCTTGTCCGGATCTGCGCTGACTGTATCCAGAAAGGTCTGTGCCTTTTCTTTTTCTGCCTTCTTTTCCTCGTCAGTCATCTGAACGGACTGTCCGGAATCATCTTTCTTCGTATAAGAAAACTGGACATACTCGATCTTCCTTTGTGCTGCATCCTCATCTGAAACATTTTCATCCACGCCCTCTTTCATCAGTGCATCCATCTTCTGCTGAATCGTAGCAAGTTCCAGATATTCTTTGACATATTTTTTATATCCGGACACAACTTCTTTGTCCTCCAATGTGTTGTCTTCCACAAACGCTTCTGCTGCTTTGTCGATCTTCTTCTTTTCTTTGTCTGTCAACTCCACTTTATATTCAGAAGCATGCTGTTTTACAAGATACATATTTTCCAGAGACTCTAAAATACTGTCTTTCATATTCTCCTCATATGTCTTGCCTTCTTCCACTTCCTGACTCCACATTGTGTCCACACTCATCCCCATCAGGCCTGCATAAAACGACTCATACTGCGCCTGCTGCATACGCGCATAAAAATTAGCAACACCATACGAAACCTTCTCTGTTCCGACCGTTACTACTGTGGCATCATTATCAGGGGCAGCACTGCATCCTGTTATCGTAACCGCCGCTAAAATACCGGCAACCGCGGTGATCACACCTCTTTTTTTCAATCCAACCATAAATTCCTCCTCTAATTGTACCTAATTATTTTATTATAACGTCTTTTTTCTCCTCTAACAAGCTCTTTATATCATTTAAGAGCTTTTTCACAAGTTCCAGAACTGTTTCATCCTTTTCCTTTTTATTTCTGCCCTTTTTATAATAGACAAAATACGGCACTGCCTCCGCCTTAAACACCAGATTTCCCCGGTAGCTCTGAATCAACGGAGGAATTCTCTGGGGATTGACCTTCGCTTTTTCATACATGGTAAACCGGAATTCTTCTCCTTTTTGTTCCACTGCCGTCACATAGGCCGAATGAGCAAGCGCTTTGAGACCTGCGATCTGAAGAAGCTGCTGTACCTTTCTTGGTACATCCCCGAACCGGTCGATAAGCTCCTCCAGCATATCATCCATCTCTTCCTCATCTTCAATTCCCGCGATCCGCTTGTAAATATCCAGCTTCTGGTATTCGTTCGGAATATAGGAATTCGGGATATAGGCATCCACATTCAGATCCATCACGGTCGTATAGACTTCCTCCTCGGTTCCGCCTTTTAACTGTTTTACCGCTTCATTGAGCATCTTGCAGTACAGATCATATCCGACAGCCTCCATATGCCCATGCTGTTCTGCACCCAGAAGATTTCCTGCCCCACGGATTTCCAGATCCCGCATCGCAATTTTAAATCCGGAACCAAGATCTGTAAACTCCCGGATTGCCGCCAGTCTTTTTTCCGCCACTTCCTTTAGCAGCTTGTCTCTTCGGTACAGGAGAAATGCATACGCCATCCGATTGGATCTTCCCACACGTCCCCGCAGCTGGTACATTTGAGAAAGCCCCAGACGGTCTGCATCATGGATGATCATCGTATTGGCATTGGAAATATCCAGTCCGGTCTCAATAATCGTTGTTGACACCAGCACATCAATGTCTCCGTTGATGAAATCATACATGATATTTTCCAGCTCATGCTCCGCCATCTGCCCGTGAGCAAATGCCACTGTGGCGTCCGGAACAAGTTTTTGCACATGATCGGCAATTTCCGCAATATCACTTACCCGATTATATACATAATACACCTGTCCGTCCCGATCCAATTCTCTTTGAATGGCTTCACGGACCATCTCATCATTGTACTCCATCACATATGTCTGGATCGGCATCCGATCCATCGGCGCCTCTTCCAGCACACTCATATCGCGGATTCCGATCAGACTCATATGCAGTGTCCGCGGGATCGGCGTGGCAGTCAGCGTCAGTACATCCACATTTTCCCGCAGTTTTTTAATCTTTTCTTTGTGTGTCACGCCAAATCGCTGCTCTTCATCTATGATCAAAAGTCCCAGATCCTTAAATTCCACATCCTTGGACAAAACACGATGCGTCCCGATCAGAATATCCACCAGTCCTTTTTTCAGATCTTCTGTTGTCTTCTTCTGTTGGGCAGGCGTCCGAAACCGGCAAAGCAAATCCACGCGCACCGGAAATTCTTTCATCCTCTGCACAAACGTGTTGTAATGCTGCTGTGCCAGGATCGTTGTCGGCACCAGATATACCACCTGTTTCCCGTCCTGGATCGCCTTAAATGCAGCCCGAATGGCAATTTCCGTCTTTCCATATCCGACGTCTCCGCAGATCAGACGGTCCATGATCTTTTTACTCTCCATGTCCTGCTTGGTATCGGCGATCGCCTGCAGCTGGTCATCGGTCTCCTCAAACGGGAACATTTCTTCAAATTCCTTCTGCCAGACCGTATCCGGTTCATACTGATATCCATTCTCCTGCTGCCTTGCCGCATACAGCTCCACCAGATCCCTGGCAATCTGTCTGACTGCCCCGCGCACCTGATTCTTTGTTTTCGTCCACTGGTTACTTCCCAGCTTGTTCAGCTTTGGCTTTTTTGCATCTGCTCCTGCATACTTCTGGATCAGATCCAGCTGTGTTGCAAGAATATACAGGCTGCTTCCTCCCGCATAAGAAATTTTCATATAATCTTTGGTGATCTTATCTACTTCAATCTTTTCAATTCCCTGATAGATGCCCAGACCATGATTTTCATGTACCACATAATCTCCAACCTTTAATTCGGAGAAACTTTGGATTTTCTGTCCTTCATATAGTTTTCTGCGCTTCTTTTTCTTCTGTCTGCCAAAAATATCTGTTTCAGAGATCACCATGAATTTCAGCATCGAATATTCATATCCCTGTGTCACATGCCCGTATGCCACCATAATTTCCCCCGGCTGCACTTCACGATCCATATCTTCGCTGTAGAAGCTACTCAGATCATAATCCCTCAGATCTTCCGCCAGGCGCTTTGCTCTTGTCCTGGAACCGGACAGCAAGATCACCCGGTACTGATTTCTTTTCAGCCGCTTCAAATCCCTTGTGAGCATCTCAAAACTGTTGTTATACGGATTGACACCCTTCGTCTGAATATAATCTGTTTCCCGGATCTTTAACCCCCTGCATTTTCCTTCCAGCGCGGTAAATGCCACTCCGTAAAACTGATTGATCCGGTTTAAGATTTCCAGCACCGGATAGACCGTAAGCTCCTGCGTTTCTTCCAGCCCGGCCTCTTCCCGCTTGCGGACGCTCTCCTGAAATTCCTCTTCAATCTCATTTGCTTTTTCAATCAGCCTCTGCGGCTCATCCAGAAACAGGATCGACTCTTCTGTCGGAAAATACTCCAGAAAAGACTGCTTCTTCTGACTCTGCAGTTCTGCTGCCGGATAAATCTCAATTTCCTTCAGGTTTTCAATCGAACGCTGACTTTCTACGTCAAATGTCCGGATCGAATCTACCTCATCGCCCCAGAGCTCCACACGCACCGGAATCTCTTCTGTAAGCGGAAAAATATCCAGGATCCCGCCGCGCACTGCAAACTGCCCCGGTCCTTCAATCTGTACTTCCCGCACATACCCAAGACCGGAAAGTCTCTCCTGAAGCTTAGTAAAATCAACAGTATCTCCGGATGAGATCTGAATTCGCTTCGAAACGATCTCCTCTGCCGGAGAAAGCCCGTCCAGAAAAGCATCCATAGTCGTGATCACTGTAATCTCCTGATTCTTTTGTCTTGTCACCATACTGCGAATCACTTCCATCCGCTGCTTCATCAGATAATTTCCTTTGATATCCGCATGGTAAAACAACAAATCTCTTGCCGGATAATACAATACCCCGGAATCTAAAAAGCGATATTCTTCATATGCCTTCTGCGCTTTTTCTTCACTGGAAAAAACGATGATCTTGTAAGAAAAACCATCGCCAAGCGCATACATCAAATGTGTTTTTTGTGAATTGACACAGCCTGCGATCTGCAAAATCCCCTTTTCTTTCCTTCGCTTCTGTAAAATCTCCTGATATTCTGCAAGTTCCGCAAGCGGTGCGATAAAAGCCTGCATCATTTTATTTTTCCTTCTTTTTCCGATTATACTCGTTCATTGCAGCCTCGATATTGCCTGTCACAATCTCCTTCACTGCACAAACTGCATGTTCATAACCCTCTTCCATCTGTTCCTGTTCTTCTTTTGAAAAATGTCCCAGCACATAATCAGCCAGATCCCATTTCGGCGGTTTTTCTCCCACACCTACTTTAATACGGGGAAATACCTGTCCACCTAAATGGGCAATGATATTTTTGATCCCGTTATGCCCTCCGGCACTTCCTTTCGCCCGAATCCTTATCTGCCCCACTCCCAGGCTGATATCGTCATAAATGACAAGAAGCTCCTGCTCTTCGTCCACTTTATAATAGTCCAGAAGGCTTCTGACGCTTTCCCCGCTCAGATTCATATAAGTCTGAGGTTTTGCCAGGATTACCTTCTGCCCCTCAATCATTCCTTTTCCGATATAAGCTCTGTGTTTTTTCATATCTACATCAATATTATATTTTCGTGCCAGTGCATCTATTACTTCAAATCCGACATTGTGTCTCGTTCCCTCATATTCTGGTGTCGGATTTCCAAGTCCTACAATGATAAACATAGTTGTCCACCTCTTCTTTTTCCAATCTGTCCTTTTAAACTGCGTTACCTATTTTACAGGATTCCCCTGCTTTTGTCACGCAAAAGACGGGAATATTTTCCGGATATGCCTCATAAAATGATAAAAAACAAGGGGGATTATTCTTATGGATTCCAAAACAAAAATCGTTGTCCTTCACACAAAGGAGCTCATCTATACTGCTGTGTTCGCGCTCCTTTGTATTCTTCTGATCGTGTTGCTTTTCGTCATGTTTGGTCCCGGACATACAGATAAAAAGCAAACATCTCACAAACAGTATACACCCGGTACTTACACATCCACCCTCACACTGAACAACACAAATCTGGAAGTGGAAGTATCTGTGGACAGCTCCAGGATCAATTCGATTCGGTTTGCCAACCTGGATGAAACCGTGACTACAATGTTTCCTCTGATCCAGCCTGCGATCGAAGAAATTGCCGACCAGATTTATGACACTCAGTCACTGGACGCCGTGGAATTGTCCGATGACGCGCCTTATACTTCTCAGATCATTCTAAATGCCATTCGGCAGGCCGTAGAAAAAGCCGCAGTCAACAAAACTGCGGCTTCCTGCATATCTTTGATTGTCTTTTACCCTTCCACGATCAGATAGCGTCCACCTGAAAGCGGGAATACTTCAGATGCCTCTTCGAGTTCTTCCGCATCCATATTCTCCACGTCTGCACCGCTCTCCTCAAAATATTCTCTTACTTCATCCAGAGAATCTACTACGACCGCCATACAGTCTTCCAGAAAAGCCTCTGCCTCTTCCATTGTCTCTGCCACCGGCTCGTCAAAAAGCTGCGATTGTTTTTTCAGAAACGTAAGCAGACATTCCTCATCGTATTCATTCATGCTCCGTTACCTCCCTTTTTTCTCTTCCCATGCGGATATCAGTTCCAGAAGCTCCTGCGCCGTATCCACGATATACGCTGCATTCGCTTCCTTTAAGACCGCTCTGCTTCGAAATCCCCAGGAAACGCCTATCGTGCGCATCCCGGCTGCATGTCCGGTCCTGATATCTACCTCGGAGTCTCCGATATAGATGGTCTCTTCAGGAGTCGCTCCCATCTCCCCTGCAATCTGAAGGACTGCTGTCGGATCCGGCTTTCTCGGCACGCCTTCCTTCTGTCCCTGCACTTTAAAAAAGAGATCTTTTCCAAATACAGTTTCCACAACATGAACCGCCTGTCTGTCCGGTTTATTGGAAAGAACAGCGCATCTGATTCCCTGCTCTTTTAATGTACCCAAAAGCTGCACGATTCCTTCGTAGGGAGCCACATGATACATACAATTCTCATTGAAGACTCTCCCATATATTTCCATCGCTTCCTCCAGCCTCTCTAAAGCTTCTTCTGACGCGGCACGCAGTGCTTTTTCCAGAAGAACTCTGCTTCCGTTTCCCACAAACATCCGGCACTGATCTCTTGTAATCTCTGGCAGTCCCATCTCTTTCATGGTCAGATTCACAGAAAATGTAAGAGAGTCCAGCGTATCGGTCAGTGTTCCATCCAAGTCAAAAATACAGCTCTTATACATCATCGTCTCCATCTCCTCCATCTATTCTACGTGTTTATCATAGTATGAAGTTCTGGAAATTTCAACCGTAAAATCATTTTTATGCTGTTTTAGTGAGAAATTTTATCCCAGAAGATATTGTTTCATTATTTTCAATGCATTTTTTTCCAGCCGGCTCACCTGCGCCTGCGAAATCTGAATCTGTTCCGCTACCTCCATCTGTGTCTTTCCTTCAAAAAATCGAAGCTGGATGATGAAACGTTCCCGTTCATTGAGACGTTCCATCGCCGCCTCCAGCGACAACTCTTCTACCCAGTTTTCTTCCCGGTTTTTTTTATCACTCACCTGATCCATGATGTACAGCGTATCGCCTCCGTCGCTGTATACCGGTTCATGAAGACTGACCGGCATCTGGATTGCATCCAGTGCAAACACGATATCTTCCTTGGATATTCCAATCTCCTCAGCAATTTCCTGCACCGTAGGCTCTTTGGAATATTTCTTCACAAATCCTTCTTTGGCGTAGATTGCTTTATATGCCGTATCACGCAGAGAACGGCTCACACGGATAGAATTATTGTCCCGCAGATATCGTCTGATCTCACCGATGATCATCGGAACTGCATACGTCGAAAACTTCACCAGTCTTGAGGGGTCAAAATGATCGACTGCTTTCATCAGTCCCACACAGCCGATCTGAAACAGATCATCGGCATTTTCACTGCTGGATGAAAACCGTTTGATCACACTGAGTACCAGTCTTAAATTACCCTTGATATACTGTTCTCTTGCGTCTTCGTCCCCCTCCTTGATTCTTGCAAGAAGCTCTTCCTTTTCCTCTTCTTTCAAAAGCGGGAGCTTCGCTGTGTTTACCCCACATAATTCCACTTTATTTCCTGCCATTTGTGAATCCTCCTGTCCTGTTTCTAATTAAAAGAATTCACCATCTGCAGGCAGTCTATGCGGTTTTACGGAAAATAAAAAAAGTTTTACTCCTTGACAAGCTACGTATCCCTCTATGACCTCTTCTTCATTTTATTTCTTTTCTGACTCTTTTTCCTGCTTTTTGTTTCTGATTGCCCGCCGAATGGCAAAAATGCCAAATACTGCGATTCCTCCTACTGCCACACCGATCAAACTGCAGAAAATCATAAAAAACACATATGTCGTCATGCCTTTGCCTCCTTCTAACTCTTTAGTCTCTCATTTGACAAATCAAAGTCTTAAATCTGACAGTCCCATACAAAGAAAAAGCAATGTGCATTTCTAAATTTCAAAAAGAACTTTCTTTTTATAAAATTTGTTCCTGTTCAATTCTTGCCGCCTCTGCTTTCCAATATTCCATAATATTTCTAACCATTTTGATACATTCTTCCTTTGCAGTCTTCTCATCATAAATCTGGAAATCACTAAATGTATGACCACATGGTACCAGACTTCCTTTCATATCTTTTGCCTCCTATCTTCATTGTACCATTTCACGTATTCAGAGTCATTAACAAGCCTCATTTTTTCTCACAAAAAACCACGGATGAGATTTCTCCCATCCGTGATTTTCTCTTTCTCACTATTCCCAACGATCCCATTTATCAGCAAGATTATTGATCTGACTTTCAAATTTTGCTTTATCTTTATTCGGAATTCCCTCTCGTCTGTAAATAACATCCAAAAGTCTTCTTCCTGCTGCGATAAGACGCTCAAATGCAGCGTCTGCTTTCTTCTGGGATGGCTTCTTGCCTTTCACGGCAATCCGCACACCTTCGTTTAAGATCTCATTCGCAGCCAGATCGACTTCCCCGTTCGGGAATGGCGCCCACGCCGGACATCCAAGCGTCTCTTCTACTTTCTGCGCAAATTCTTCCGTCACAGTGTCTTCGCCATGCACCACAAATACATGCTGAAGCGGTGTCTTAAATCCTTTCAGCCATGCTATCAGACCATTCATATCTGCATGACCACTGATTCCGTGAAGACTTTCAATTCTGGCATGAACCTCGATCGGCTCTCCAAACAGCTTGATATTCTTCTCACCTTCCAGAAGCCGCCTTCCTAATGTCCCGTTCGCCTGATATCCCACAAACAGAATTGTACATTCTTTTCTCCACAAATTGTGTTTCAAATGATGACGGATCCGTCCTGCGTCACACATACCCGATGCAGAAATAATTACTTTCGGCTTTTCGATAAAATTAATCAGTTTCGAATCATCACTTGTAACGGATGTCTTCAACCCCGGAAATACCAGAGGATTGATCCCCTCATCCACCAGTTTGATTGCTTCTTCATCGAAGCATTCCCGCATATTTTTTGTAAACACTTTGGTCGCTTCAATTGCCAGTGGACTGTCCAGATATACCTCAAAATCAGAATATTCCGGCAAAAGTCCATGTTCTTTGATCTCCCGGATGAAATACAGCATCTCCTGCGTACGTCCCACTGCAAATGACGGGATCACGACATTACCGCCTGCATCAAAAGTTTCTTTCAAAATTCTCGTAAATTCAGAAACATAATCTATCTTCTCCGAAGAATGTACCCGGTTTCCATAGGTGGATTCCACTACCACATAATCTGCGGTATCCGTACACCTTGGATCTTTGATGATCGGCTGATCCACATTCCCCACATCTCCTGAAAATACGATCTTCCTGCTAATCTCACCTTCGGTAATCCAGACCTCAATACTTGCCGAACCAAGCAAATGGCCGACATCTGTAAACCGGATTTCCACCCCATCGCAAATATGAAGCCGTTCTCCATATCCACATGGAACGAAAAGATTGATCGCAGCCTCTGCATCTGCCATCACGTAAAGCGGCTCAAACTCCGGCACTCCGGCACGTCTTCCTTTCCGGTTGCGCCATTCAGCTTCAAATTCCTGAATATGCGCGCTGTCACGAAGCATAATGTTACATAAATCCGCTGTGGCAAATGTGGTCAATATCTGCCCTTTAAATCCATTCTTGCACAAAAGGGGCAAAAGACCTGAATGATCGATGTGTGCATGTGTCAAAAATACATAGTCCACTTCTCCCGCTGCAATGGGAAGTCCCGGGTTTTCATACAGATCCGGTCCCTGCTCCATACCACAGTCAATTAAAATATTTTTCCCCGCTGCCTGCAGCAAATGACAACTTCCGGTCACCTCATGGGCTGCTCCTATAAATGTAAGTTTCATATAGCTTCACCACCCTTTTTTCTCATTATAACACCTTTTTTGCGGAGTGAAAGCACTTTTTGAGGATTCTTCTAATTTACTCATAACGCACGATTTCCCGCTTCAATCTCTGCATGATCTTCTTCTCCAGACGGGAAATGTATGACTGCGAAATTCCCAGTAAATCTGCTACTTCTTTCTGAGTTTTTTCGATTCCATCGGGATTATCCAGGCCAAAACGCATCTTGACAATGAGCTTTTCCCGACTGGATAACTGGTTAATGGCACGCACCAGAAGCTTTCTCTCCGCTTCCGTTTCCAGATCCCGATAGATGGTATCCTCCTCTGTTCCGAGGATATCAGACAACAGCAGTTCGTTACCGTCCCAATCCACGTTTAAAGGCTCGTCAATGGAAACTTCCATTTTAGTCTTACTGTTTCTTCGCAGATACATCAGGATTTCATTTTCAATACAACGGGATGCATAGGTGGCAAGCTTGATCTTTTTGGTTGGATTGAATGTGTTGATCGCTTTGATCAGACCGATTGTTCCGATCGAGATCAGATCCTCTACTCCCACTCCGGTATTATCAAATTTTTTTGCTATGTACACGACCAGACGCAGATTGTGCTCAATTAACATTTTTTTCGCTTCCTGATCATATTCTGATCCGAGTCTTCTGATCACCTCTGTTTCCCGTTCTGTCTCCAATGGAGGCGGCAGCACTTCAGAACCTCCGATGTAATGAACCTCTTTCTGATTTGGAAACAGCAGCCCTTTCAGACTGGGTACTACTTTTAATTTAAACTGCTGCGGCATTGCTACTTTTACAACCATTTTCTCTTCCTCCTAATATTTCAGGGTTGATGATCATTTGATACATCCCCTGTTCTGATATCTGTTCTTCACATATTCCGACCAGTGGATGATAAATCCACTGTTTTTTCTGTACAATATACATTTTCTCTAATTCAAATACCGGCATGACACCATTTTTTCCTACTGTCCGATATGGAATCAGACGAAACCCTTTCAAGTTTTCCTTCTCCTCGGTCAGCTTTTCTATTGTGCTTTGTTCTAAAATACATACCGGCTTTTCACTCAGTGGATCTTTCAACACATTTCCGGTATCCCAAAGCCCGCGTATCTCACAGCAGCTTCCTTCCTGATACAAGATGATCCGGCAAATCTTGAGTTCCTCCTTCTGAAGTCGGCACAAAAACTCCCAGACCGCGCGGATTGTGTAATAGCAGCCAATCACAACAGCAAAATAGAGACTTGTGTATTTCACATAGGGTTTTAACATTCCCAGAATCCCGCCAATCAAAACGGAAACAAAATACAATAAAATATAACACTTTAAAAATTCCGAAAAGCTGCGAATTTTAAGACCGCATACCACCATCCCGCTGCTGACAAGCATATGAAGCACTGCCATTGTGATTCCCACGGGCAGCCGCAAAATTACCACCAGACAGGAAAGTCCTGATCCGACCAGACCGCCTGCAATCACTCTTTTCGTACTGCCCGGCATCTTCATCAAGGCTTTTACAGAAAACAGGATAAGGACGTCCATCATAAAATTCACCAAAAACATGACATCTATGTATACTTCATAGTACATGTTCCACCCTCTTTCTCGTTGGTACTAAATCGATTTGGCACTCAAACAAGATTTATTATAATCAGAATCATTTTGAAAATTTGTCAGAAACTGACAGAGAAACAGACTTTATTTCGACAACAATCGTGTGAAAAGGAAAAAAGGACAGGTCTCTTGTCGAAACCTGTCCCAAACTGACTTTATTATTTTTTAAAGAAATCCGGAATCTTAATGGACTGCTCTTTTACTGTGCTTGAAGGCACTCTTCCCTGTCCCTGAAGGGTCGGGATTGTGGAATTTCCTGTTGTTGTTCTTCCTGCACCGTACTCTGCTGCCGGTGTTCTTGCAAACTTGTCCGCATTTGGAAGAATAGATCCCATCTTCTGCTGTCCTTCCAGTCTTGCTTTTAACTTGGATGCACTTCCACCCACATTGTGAAGTCCTGTTGCAATAACTGTAATTGTAGCTTCATCAGATCTTGTATCATCATACATCGCACCGAAGATAATATTTGCATTCTCTCCTGCAAGTTCCTGTACATAATCAGCAGCATCAGATGCATCCATCAGAGTGATATCACCGGAAATATTAATGATAACGTGTGATGCTCCCTGAATCGTTGTCTCAAGCAGCGGACTGGCAACAGCCTGTTTTACTGCCTCCAGAGCCTTGTCATCACCGCGTCCCTCACCGATACCGATGTGTGCGATTCCCTTATCCTTCATAACTGTCTGAATATCTGCAAAGTCAAGGTTAATCAGAGAAGGTACATTGATCAGGTCTGTGATACCCTGAATACCCTGCTGGAGAACCTCATCCGCTTTCTTCAATGCTTCCGGCATTGTCGTTCTGCGATCTACTACTTCCAGAAGTTTATCATTCGGAATCACGATCATCGTGTCCACATTCTCTTTTAATTTATCAATACCAGCCAGTGCATTCGCCATTCTTGTACGTGATTCAAAACGGAACGGCTTTGTCACAACTGCAACTGTCAGTGCGCCCTGCTCTTTTGCGATACGTGCGACTACAGGAGCTGCTCCTGTTCCGGTTCCACCACCCATACCACAGGTGACAAATACCATGTCAGCGCCTTTGAGTGCTGCGGAAATCTCTTCTGCACTCTCCTCTGCTGCTTTCTCACCTACTTCAGGCTGTGCTCCCGCACCAAGTCCTTTTGTAAGCTTCTCGCCAATCTGCATCAATGTTGGTGCTTTGCATAACTGCAGTGCCTGTTTATCTGTATTCACTGCTATAAATTCTACACCTGCAATCTGCTCATCGATCATACGGTTTACCGCGTTGTTACCGCCTCCGCCGACTCCGACAACAATAATTCTTGCAGCTGCTTCTGATTCGTTTGTCTTAATCTCTAACAAGGGTAGTTCCTCCTTCGTCGTCCTATCAACTTATTTTATACATCCCATCATAAATATGTATGAACAATAGAATTCAATAAGTATATAATATAGTCTTTCACGCAAATAATCAATAGATTTTTGTGTATTTTATGTTTTTTTTATTCAGTTGTTTCTCCTTCACCGGTTCCTGCTGCAGATGTCTGATCCGTCTGTGCAGCTTCAGATTCTCCTGACTGATTTTCGTCCGTCTGTCCGGCGTCCTGGCCCTCATCTGCTTCTGTTTCCGCTGCTTTCTCCGGCACAAAACGCACGGAAGTACCGGCCGTTTCATAATTCTCCAGGTGCAGTACACCTGCCTGCCCCGCAAACTTTTCATTAAGCTTCTCAAGGATCGGCGAAATCTGTGCGATCTTCATCTCATAGTTTCCTTTTCCCAGCTGCACTGTGACCACTCCGAAAATCAGATTGACTCCTCCGTCACTGCAGGTAAGCCGGTCGGAAGAAAGTTCATATTTGTTGGAAAGTCTTGTCACCTCCACGATACGTTCAAAAATATCCTGATCTGTGACCGGGAGTTTTTTGTTCATTTTCACTTTTTTGGTATTAAGCTCCAATCCCTCGATAAACGGCGCCCCGTGAATCACTTCCGTTGTCTTTAACGCAGCTGTTCCCTCCTCATCAAAATACAAAAACTCTCCCTGGTAATCAAAATAACCAAGAAACTCCTTCTCTTTTACCTTCATCACGACCGTCCATGGGTTTTTAATTGAAACTTTCACGGATTCGATCGCTGCCGGCTTTGTCACATCTCCATAATTATACTTCCACCAGATATAGATGGAGTTGAATGCATACTTGTCTTTTTGAACCCATTTTACCAGTTCTTCGTCCTGACAGTACTGGTTTCCGGTCACCTCGATCTTCCTTGTCTGAAACAGAAGAAATACCGCAAAAAATAACACAAGTACCGACAGGACTGTAATCAGTGCCGCCATTCGAATCTTCTTTTTCTTTTGTTTCATAAGGCTTCCTCCTTTTCTTTCTCTGCTTATTCTACCAAATTAGACACACTTAACACAAGCCCCATTTCCAACAGCAGAAATACCACCGAAGTTCCCCCATAGCTGATAAAGGGGAGCGTGATCCCGGTATTGGGAATGCTATTCGTCACAACAGCAATATTCAAGATCACCTGGATCATCATATGCGCCATCGCTCCTGTTGCGATCAAGGCACCGGTCAGATCCTTCGCATGTGTTGCGATCACAAAAAAGCGCCAGATCAGAATCAGAAACAATAAAATGATCAGGCTTGCTCCGACCAGTCCCAGTTCTTCACAGATGATAGAAAAAATCATATCATTCTGGGCTTCCGGCAGAAATCCCAACTTCTGTACGCTTTTTCCAAGCCCTCTTCCAAACAACCCTCCGGAACCGATGGCATAAAGTCCCTGCAGTGTCTGGTACCCTTTTTCATACTTTTCCGGATTTCTCCAGATTGCAAGTCTCTCCAGACGATAACTTTCCAGTGCCAGAAATATCCCCATAAACCCTGCCGCTGCCGCACCCATTCCAAGAAACTGGGCATACTTCGGACTTGCCACAAAAACAAGTGCTGCCGCAATTCCCAGGATAATAATAGCAGTACTTAGATTACTTGCACCTACCAGGCCTACCACAGGAAGAACTGGCAGCATAACTTTGACAAGTGTTGTAAATTTTTCCATCTTTCTTGCCTGGTTTGAGATTACGCAGGACAAATATAAAATGACTGCCACTTTCGCAAACTCAGACGGCTGAAAAGAAATGGGTCCCAAAGACAGCCATCTTTTGGACCCATTGTACTCATCTCCTATAAACATGACTGCTACAGACAGAACGATTGCAGTGACATATCCTAGCTTTGCAAAAGGAATCCACCTGTGATAGTCGATCCCTGCCACAATAAACATGCCTGCCAGTCCCAACGCTGTCGCAAATCCCTGCTTTTTCAAATAGTAAAAAGAATCATGGAACTTTACCCGGCCATTATAGGCGCTGGTACTGTATAGCAGTATCAGACCGATCCCGACCAGGAGCAATACCACCACAAGCAGAGTATAATCATACCGCTGCTTTTTTGCCGGATGCTTCAACGCAGATCCACTCCTTATAATTGATTTACAAGTTCTTTGAATTTATCTCCGCGTTCTTCATAATTTTTAAACATTCCCCAGCTTGCACACGCCGGAGACAAAAGAACTGCATCTCCGGGTTCTGCCTGTTCTACACAGATATTGACTGCCTCTTCAAACGTATCTGCCAGAATTGTATCTGTAAATCCCAGCCTTTTTGCTGTCTCATTGATCTTCTCTTTTGTTGCTCCGAGAAGCACCAGTTTTTTTACCTTACCGTCAAAAGACTGAATCCACTCATCATAAGAAGAATCCTTGTCATATCCTCCGCCGATCAAAAATGTAGGTCTGTTCATTGCCTGGATTCCTTTGATCGCAGCATCCGGATTTGTGCCTTTGGAGTCGTTGTAATATGCAACCCCGTTCTTTTCTGCCACAAACTCGATCCGATGTTCCACTGCCGTAAATTCCCGAATGGTCTTACGGATGATCTCCATCGGAACGTGATACGCTGCCGCCATAGCCACAGCTGCCATTACATTTTCATAATTATGCATTCCAAGCAGTTTTAATTCATCCACATGACAGACTTTCTCCGGATTTTCTCTGCAATAGACGATATTGCCATCTTCCAGATAAATTCCTTTTTCCAGTCTGCGGCGGCTGGAAAAATAAATCACCTGCGCTTTGACTCTTTCCCCGAATTTTCTAGTCACATCATCCTCATAATTCAAAACACAGACATCTTCTTCTGTCTGGTTTTTTGCAATCTGCTCTTTGGCTTCGATATAAGCTTCCATCGTGTGATGACGGTTCAGATGATCCGGTGTGATATTCAAAATCGCACTGACTTTCGGACAGAATGTGTGAATCGTCTCAAGCTGAAAACTGCTCATCTCTGCCACAATAACAGAATCATCCTTTGTCTCCCGCACAACGCTCGTGTAAGGATTGCCGATATTGCCTACAACAAATGTGCTTTCCCGGAAATTTTTCATGATTGCACCAAGCAGTGCTGTCGTTGTCGTCTTTCCGTTTGTTCCGGTGATCGCCAGCACATCCCCTTTACCAAGGACATATGCCAGTTCAATTTCACCCCAGATCGGAATCCCTGCATCCCGCATCTGATTCACCGATGGTAAATCTGTCGGAACACCCGGACTCATCACAACCAGAGAAAGCTCTGAAAGAAGCGCCTCGGGAAATGCTCCGAGAACAACGCTTACGCTCCCCTTTGCCTGTCCTTCGATCTGTTCTTTGATTCCTGCCGCATCCAACCTGTCATTCCCATCATACAATACGACTTCTGCACCTTCCTGCAGCAGCAGAGCCGCAGCAGAAACACCACTGATACCGGAACCAAACACCAGTACTTTTTTGTCTTTAAACTTCATGTCTATACCCCCATTAATGCGATCAGACAGAGCAGTGCAGTCACAATTGAAAATACTGCCACAACTCTTGTCTCTGACCAGCCGCACAATTCAAAATGATGATGGATCGGTGCCATTTTAAAGAAACGCTTTCCACCGGTCTTCTTAAAATATGTAACCTGGATCATCACCGATGCCACTTCCACCAGATAGATCAGCCCTACAATCATGATAAACAACGGCATCTGCATCATATATGCCGTTCCTGCCACGAAACCGCCCAGTGCAAGAGAACCGGTGTCTCCCATAAACACACTCGCAGGATATACATTAAACAATAAAAATCCAAGGAGCGCACCTACAACCGCACAGGTGATCGGCTCTACTCCGCTCTTTGTTCCAATAGCAACCACCGTAAAGAACGTAGCTACCAGAACCGTCACGCTGGATGCCAGTCCGTCCAGTCCGTCTGTAAAATTCGTTCCGTTTACAGTACCGATCACTGCAATAAATAAAAGCGGAACTGCCAGCCAGCCGATATCCCAGTATTTTCCACCGGAAAACGGAATCAGCATAGACATCGGAATGTCTGCCACTTTAAACACGTAATATGCAAAAATTGCTGTCACTACCAGCTGCAGTGCCATCTTCTGTTTCGGATACAGACCGTCTGAACGTTTCATCACAACCTTCAGATAATCATCCAGAAATCCAATCAGACCAAAACCAAGCGTCAGAAACAGGATCGGAATCACTTTCGGATAATCTTTTACATAAAACAGGGACGTGATAACGACACTAGCCAGAATGATAATTCCTCCCATGGTCGGCGTTCCTGCCTTCTTCAAATGAGACTGTACTCCCTCTTCCCGTTCTGTCTGTCCCATTTTCAGTTTTCTAAGGAATGGTATTACGATTGGTCCGAGCACCAGGCTCAAAGCAAACGATACCAATACCGGTATTACTACATGATAACTCATACTTCCACCTCTTCATCTCTTTTGTTTCAATATCTCAATTAGTATACCGCATTACCTACTGTTTTTCAATCCCGAGATATGGAAGGACATTGTCAAAAATACTGCGAAGGACCGGTGCGGCGATCGTTCCTCCATAATAAATCCCCTGCGGATTATGGATCACTACCATTCCCAGTACCTGCGGATCCTCTGCCGGTGCAAATCCGATAAAGGAAGAAATGTACTTATTCGCACTTCGCGGCAGTGTCTGAGAGGTGGCTGTTTTTCCGCCGATGGAATATCCTTCGATATATGCATTTTTCCCGGACCCATTGGCAACAACTCCCTCCAAAAGTGTCTGCATCGTTTTCGATGTTTTCTCTGATACCACACCTGATCTTTCTTCATAGGACAATGTTTCCAGCACATTTCCTTCCCTGTCAAGAACGGCTTTTCCGAAATGCGGGGTAACTCTTCGCCCTCCATTGATAATGGAACTGACTGTCACTGCCATCTGAACCGGCGTAACTTGAAATGACTGTCCAAAACTGATGGTGGCAAGCTCCACCAGACCGATATTTTCCACCTGATGCATAATGGTTCCCGCCTCTCCCGGCAGATCGATCCCCGTCAGATCCAGAAGTCCGAATTGCTGAAAATAGTCATAAAACCGCTCTGCTCCGAGACGCAGACCAATATCGATAAACACCGGGTTGCAGGAATTCTGAATTCCCTGAACAAAGGTTTCACTGCCATGTCCGCCCACTTTGTGACACCGGATTCTTCTGTCTTCTACCATGCGGTATCCCGGACAGGAAAAGGTATCCTCAGGCGTCACGACTCCCTCTTCCAGGCAGGCTGCAGACGTAATGATCTTAAATGTGGATCCAGGCTCATACGTATCATTGATACATCGATTTCTCCACATTGCATTTAACGCATCCTGCAATTTTTCTCCTTCCAGTTCTTCTCCTGTATTTAATTCAAACGGATCATTGAGATTAAATTCCGGTACATTGACCATGGACAGAATTTCTCCGTTTTGCGGATTCATCAGTAAAATCGACACTCCGTCCGCCTGTTTTTCCCGCATGACTTTTTCAGCCGCCTGCTCACAATATTTTTGAATATTATAATCCATACTGATCTCCAGCGTTTTGCCGGCCACAGGCTCGATCCGGCCTTCCGCGACCGCATCCAGTTCGATTCCTCTTGCATCCGTTGTCGTGAGAATGGTTCCGTTGCTGCCTTTTAATGTCTCTTCATATTTCACTTCCAGACCAATGATCCCCTGATTGTCTCCTCCTGTGAATCCAAGCACCTTGGATGCCAGGCTGTCATACGGATAATATCGCTTATAATCTTCATCCACCTTGACTCCATCCAGATTATACTCCCGAATCTTATCTCCCACTTCTTTTTCCACGTTGGTTTTTACTTTTTCCATGGAAGAGACCTTCTCCACTCGCTTTCTCACCTCTGCCTGATCCATTTCAAGCTCTTTTGCGAGAATTTCCGTCACCCGTTCCGGTTCCTTGATCTGACTGTGGATCACAGAAATCGTACACACTGTTTTGTTTGTAGCAAGCACAACGCCATTTCGATCCACGATTTCTCCTCTGGCTGCCTTGATCTTACGTTCCCGTTTATGCAGATCCTCGGCTCGTTTCTGATAATACTCGGCATCAAACACCATCAGATAGACCAGTCGCCCGATCAAACCTGTCAAAATCAGAAACGCGCAGGTAAACACTACCAGAATTTTCTTTTTATGATACGTTTTATTTTTCATAAAAAAACCTTACAGAAGACTTTATACAACATATTTTCTCTTCTGTAAGGTTATTCCTGTTTTATTCTGTTGTTTCCGATGATTCCGTAGAGGTTGCCCAGCTATCATAATCCGGCTGGTAGTTCGGATCGATATAGGCGCCATCCTGATTACTGTAGGTATCTTCGAAGTTCTCATCGAAATCCTGCTGTACGTCTTCTCTTACACCGCTGTCCTCTGGCAGTGCATCCCCGTTTCTTGTAATGTTCAGATATGGAAATGCTTCCGCCATGATCTTCTGTGACAGCTCCAGAACATACGAACTTAATTCCTGATTTTCCACATTTGGCTCATCGATGACCACATAGATCACAACTTCCGGATTTTCCTGTGGTGCATATCCAATAAAAGAAAGCAGATAGTCTCCATTCCCTCGCGGAAGCTTCTCCGCTGTTCCGGTTTTTCCGCCAATGTCGTATCCCTCTACATTTGCCGGAACTCCGGTTCCATCTGTCATGACCGCGCGAAGTGCTTCTTTGACACGGTCAGAAGTCTGTTTTGATACAGTTTTTCGAAGCAAAGTCGGATCGTTTGTTTCAATCACGTTTCCGTTTTCATCCTGAACCTGCTTCACCACATGAGGCTGATAATAATACCCGCCATTGATCAGAGAAGAAAATGCCGACACCATCTGTGTCATCGTTACATTGAAACTCTGCCCAAAGGAAGACGTTGCAAGATCTGTCTCTCCCATATTCTCTGCAGTAAAGATCAGATTTTCTGTGGACGCCTCTCCCGGCAGATCAATTCCCGTGTACTCTCCAAACCCAAAGATATGCTGATACCGGATAAAATCTTCCACTCCGATCTTATCGGCCATAGCCATCAGAGCCACATTGCAGGAATTGGCGATTGCCTGATCTACATTCTCTGTCCCATGCCCTGACGTATTGTGACATTGAATATACCAGTCACCTTTCCATGTACCCCCCTGGCATACATAGGTTTCCTGACCGGTCAAAACTCCGGTCTCCAGACCTGTGGCCAAAGTAAACGGCTTGGCTGTTGATCCCGGTTCAAAGGCATCACTGACGCAGAAATTTCTCCAGAGATTGTTCATTGCATTCAGCTTATCATCATCTGACATTTTTGCCAACGCTTCCGTCGTATACCACGGCGTCAGATCTCTTGGATTATTCAGATCAAAATTCGGGTATGAAGCCTCTGCAAGAATCTCTCCGCTGTTCGGATCCATTATGATCACAGCCGTATTCTTACTTCCCGGCTCATCCTCCCGTTCTTCTCCTTTGTGTGCCTCATTAAATTCCAGAATATATTTTTCTACAATGCTCTGCAGTGTAACGTCGATCGTGGACACTACCGTATTTCCATTCTTTGCCGCTTTCACAGTACGTTCTACTGAAGAAGCACTGTCAAAATATCCATATTCTCTTCCGTCTGTACCGTTAAGAATATCATTGTATGCACTTTCAATGCCGATTGCTCCCTGATTTCCGGATACGGAAAATCCGATCACATCACTTGCAAGACTGTTGTAAGGGTATGTACGCTGGTAATCATCCTCCAGCCAGACTCCCTGAACATTCGGATATTTTTTATCATCCTCGTCAATTTCCTGGAATTTCTTGGCATCTTCATAAGAAACGCCTTTTTTTAAAACCTCGTAGCGGCTGTCCGGATTTGCCTTGATCGTATCCCTTACTTCTTCACTGTCAATGCCAAAGCATTCTTCTAAAACGTCCAGTGTGGAATCGATATACTTATCACTCTCTCCCTCGTCTGTCACAACCACCACATCCAGGATCACATTATACACACGCTCACTGGTCGCCACTTTTGTTCCGTTCCGGTCTACGATATCTCCTCGTTTATACGGAATGGTCCTGCTTCCATACTGCTGTTGGTTCAGAACGATCCTGGTATACTTTCCACCTTTGAATAGATTGATATACGTGATTCTTCCGATAAGAACAACAAAAGCCAGTATAATTGCCACAAACAGCATTACCAGCTTCTTTTGCATCCTTTTCGGAAATTTTTTTGTTAAAAATTGAAATGGATTTTTTCTTCGTCTTCTTGTCATTACATCTTCCTATTTTGACACGTCCTTTGACTTTGCAAGAATCCCGTCAGATGGTATCTCATTATACTGCTTCACGTAATCACTGGTCGGGCTGTCATACTCCACCACATTCCCATTCGCCGCATATACCATGCCAAGTTCATTCATTGCTTTGTCCCGGATTTCCTGCAGATTCACAGAATCTGCTGCCGCATTGTATGCCGTATCATTCGCCTCTGTCAGATTCGACAGCTCTTTCTGAAGAGCCGTGATATTTTCTGACCTCTGCACGAGTTCTGACTGGAGCTGCAGATATACGACACAGATGAAAACCGCACAAACAGCCGCCACTGTCAAAAACCCTGTATAGATCGGGCTCATATCCAATGCACGCCTGCGGTTCTTTTTCACCTGACTGCTTGTCCGTTTTTTAGGACGTACTTCCACTGCTTGTTTCTCCTGATTTGGCAATACCTTCGGCTGATGCGCTACATTTCCATAGACGTAGAACTGTCCAGATCTGTTTCCTGTATTAGATTGTCTTCTGTATGTAGTTCTCTTTCCTGCAGCCATTTGGTCTGCCCCTTTCCACGTACAATCTGCCGGGCTCTCCCCTTCCCGGCAGATTTTATTTTTTCAGATACTCACCCTCATTTTTTTCAGCTTCGTTCGAAAATGCGAAGTTTGGCACTTTTTGAACGGCTGTTATACATCAACTCTTCCTCGGAAGGAAGAATTGGTTTCCTTGTGATCACTGTTCCTTTCGATATATTTCCACATACACAAACCGGAAAGTGACTTGGACAGGTACACGGATTCTCATTCTTTCGGAATGCACTCTTTACAATCCGATCTTCCAAAGAATGAAACGTGATAATGCAGATCCGGCCTCCCGGATTCAGCATATCGATCATATCATCCAGAGTCTCCCGAAGTACATCCAACTCTCTGTTCAACTCGATCCGGATTGCCTGAAATGTCCTTTTTGACGGATGTCCGGATGTTTTCTGAAACTTCATCGGAATGGCTCTTCTGATAACTTCATTTAACTGTCCTGTTGTCTCAATTGGATGCTTTCCGCGCTCCATCACAATGTGTTTTGCAATATTCTTTGCAAATTTATCTTCTCCATAATCACGGATGACACGGTAAAGTTCCGCTTCGCTATAGTCATTGACAATGTCTTTTGCTGTCGTAGTCTGTCTCTGATCCATCCGCATGTCAAGCGGCGCATCTGTGCGGTAAGAGAAACCGCGCTCCGCCGTATCTAACTGATATGAAGACACTCCCAGATCGATTACAATCCCGTCTACCTTGTCAATTCCTATTTCATGGAGCCTCGGTTTCATATCACAATAATTGCTCCGGATTATTGTTACTTTCTCCCCGAAACCGGATAATCTGGCGCCCGCCGCTTCAATCGCGTCGGCGTCCTGGTCTATTCCTATAAATCTCCCCTTGTCACTTAAGCGGCTTGCGACTTCATATGCATGTCCTCCCCCGCCAAGTGTCGCGTCTACATAGATGCCATCCGGCTTCACCTTCAGACCATCTACTGTCTCTTCAAGTAAAACTGATGTGTGTTTAAATGCCATAGAATCCTCCATTCACTCTCTGTCCAGAATCAAATTCGGATACCGATCGCCTCCATACGTTCTGCAATCGCATCCAGATCTTCTTCACTGACCATACTGCGCTCTTCCCAAAGTGCTTTATCCCAGATCTCCACGCGGTCCTGAACTCCCACCAGGACAACGTCCTTCTCCAGATGTGCAGCTTTTCGAAGTGATGCAGGTACAGAAACCCTCCCCTGCTTGTCAAAGCTGCCCTCAGAAGCACTTCCAAAAAAATAACGCTTGAAAATTCTGGCATCCTTGTTCATCCGTGGTAAGGTATTTAATTCAGCAACAAACTGATTCCATTCGTCTTGAGAATACACAAAAAGACACCCTTCCAAGCCATTACAGATCACAAAGCTTTCTCCCAAGTCATCTCGTAATTTGGCTGGAATGATGAGTCGGCCTTTTTCATCAATACTATGATTAAACTCTCCTAATAACATCTGGAATCCCTTCTAAAAGCAGGACTCCACTTTCGCCCCACTTTATGCCACTATTCACCACTTCCTACCACTTGAAACCATTGTAAACCACCACGCCCCCTTTTTCAACCCTTTTTTCACATTTTTCACATCTATGTCACAATTCTGTAAAAATTTGGTTAAAAAAAGAACAGGCTTCCAAAACCTGTTCTCATATCATTCTTTATTCTTTTATTCGCCAAGTCCGCTCAGATAATTATTCACCGCATCATAATTCACTTCTGCCACTTCCCGTTCCTGCTTTGACTCATGAGACACATATGCGGAATATCCGAGCCATCCCACCAATGCCAATGCAGTCAGTGACAGTACACACTTTCTGACAATGTTCATAATGCGCTGCTTTTTCATGTTCTTCTTCCGATTCGCCTTTTCCTGTTTATAGCGGTCTACTTTTTCCTGACTCATATCTAAAAGCTCCTTTGTCCCCTATGTATTTGACAGCTTCTGTCCTGCACTCTTTCTACATAGTGTACCACATCCGACTCTAAACTACAACAATAATTCCTCCGTCATTGGCATAAACCGTACTGATCCCGGATGTATCTACGATAAAGCTGGACTTCACTGCAAACCGTTCTTTTAAAAGGCGCTGCACTTCTTTTGCTCTCTCCTCACAGTTACAGTGTGCGATAGCCAGAATCTTATCTCCTGCATTGACCACATCTGCTGCCACGCAGTCTGCCATCTTTACAAGTGCTTTTTTCATGCCTCTCGCTTTTTCCTTCTGACAGATTGCTCCCTGCGGAGTCGATCCCATGATCGGTTTGATATTCAATGCTCCCGCTACCAGTGATTTGATTCCCGTAAGTCTTCCGTTCTTTCTTAAAGTATCCAGATTCTCCAGTACAAAATAAGTGTGCTGCTCCTCAATATAACACTCTACACTTTCCACAACTTCTTCGAACGTCATCCCGGCCTTTTCACACTGCTGAACCTTCAATGCGATCAAAGTCTCTCCTACTGAAGCGGAGCGTGAATTAAATACATGAATCTGTTTTTCCCCATATTCTTCTTCATACAGATTTTTTCCAAGAACCGCACTGTTATATGATCCGCTCAATTCTGCCGATAGTGTCACCACATAAATACGTTCGGCATCGCAGTGATAACTTTCCATATATCTTTCCGGAGACGGACAGGATGTCTTCGCACAGGATGTACTTTCTGCAATCTTTAAAAGCAGCTCTTCCTGCTTCAAGCTGTCATCATCTGTCCACTGAGTGTCTTCTATCTGAATTCCGAGAGCAACGTGTTCAAATCCTCCGTCTGCTTTCATCTCCGGCGTAAATTCTCCGCAACTGTCAACAATTACCTTATAGCTCATGTCTTTCCTCCCAAACCACACTTTCTTTTTCCACCATCTATTATATGTGGTTTTCAATACTACGTTACTTAATATACCACACTTTGTGTCGGATGAAAAGACATTTTTACATCTTTTGCTTTTCCTATTCTGTCTGAAGATTAATTCTCCGGGATACACTCAGGGCAAGTCCCATCTCCGTCATCAGGAACAGAACCGAAGTTCCTCCATAACTGACAAACGGAAGCGTAACACCTGTTGTCGGGATCATGTTCGTCACAACCATGATATTTAAGATCACCTGCAGCGCGATATGTGCAAAAATTCCGGTCACGATCAGTGAGCCGTACAGATCCGGTGCATTCCTTGCAATAAACATCAATCTATATAGAAGAAGTCCGAACAGGATCAATACTACGATTGCTCCGAAAACGCCAAGTTCTTCGCAGATAACGCTCAGAATCATATCATTCTGCGCTTCGGGGATCATACCAAGCTTCTGCGTGCTGTTTCCAAGACCTTTTCCGAAAAATCCCCCGGATCCGATCGCATACAGTCCCTGAAGCACCTGGAAGCCGGTGCCATCCGAGTGCCCTTCCGGATCCAGCCATGTTGTGATTCTTCCGATTCGGAAATTATCACTGTTCGTCGCATAAACCGCAAGTATGGCCACTATCACGATCAAAATCCCTGCTCCTATGGCAGCGATCATCAAAAATGGCTTTGTCTTCGGATGTGCCACAAAAATCAAAACACAAGTAATCGCCATTACAATCACGGCAGTACTTAAATTATCTGTGAGAATAAACACTCCACCTGCTGCCACCCCGCCATAAATCAGAAGTCTCCGGATTCCAAGCCAGTCATTGACTTTTCTTCCCATCTTACAGATCTCACAGGAAATAAACAAAATAATCGCGATCTTTGTAATCTCAGATGGCTGCAATGTCATATTTCCCGGAAGCTGGATCCATCGTCTGGCTCCATTGATCGTTGTTCCAAGAGGCGTCTGCACCAGCGCCATCATAATCATGGCAAACATATAGATTTCAAAAGAAAACGCTCCATAAACATGATAATCAATCCTGGAAACGACCAACATAACTCCAAAACTGCCCGCACTGATCATTGCCTGTTTGATAAAATAGGACATGTCATCCTGAAAATCCGCCTGAGCGCTGTACGCACTGGCACTATAGAGCATAATCAGTCCAAAGCAAGTCAAAAATATAATGACCAGCATCAGATTATAATCAAAATACGTGGTCGGCACACTGCTTTGCGCAATCTCTCTTTTCTCCCGTTTCTGTCTGGCAGAACGTCTGCTTTTCGTTTCCCCCTGCTCTCTTCTGCGAATCGGCTGTACCGTTTTGCTGCTCATAACATCTCCCCTGTTTTTATTTTACTCGGTTATCTTGCGCTCATTGCCGGATGCACCGGTTTTCCATGTTCAAAAAACCGGTCATACCATACAAGGAAAATGTAGACAGTCCAGATCTTCCGACTGTTATCTGTCTTTTCATTTGCATGTTTTGCATGCTTGTGTTCATCCAGCATTTTCACAAGAAGCTCTGTATCAAAGAATTTTTTTGCCGCATCAGAAAGAAACATTTCTTTTACCCGATTGTAATACGCATCTTCTTTGAGCCATACCCGGATCGGAATCGGGAATCCCAGTTTCTTCTTCTCTGCAGTCTTACTGCGGATCACCTTTTCTGCCGCCCCGCGAAGTGCCACTTTTGTCTTCGGTGCTCTCACTTTATAATGCAACGGCAGTGTCTGGGCAAGCTCCAGTACTTTTTTATCCAAAAACGGGACACGCACTTCCAGAGAATTGGCCATTCCCATCTTATCCCCCTTCATCAGAATATCATGTACCAGCCAGAGATGCATATCCACATACTGCATCTTGGTCACAGAATCCTTGTCTTTCACGCGCTTATACAGTGGTGCAGTCACTTTCTGAATTCCCGGCTTGCAGCCTTTTTTCAAAATACGGTTCGCTTCTCTCTCTGTAAAAATATTCGTCGCATTGGCAAAATAACGTTCTTCCAGAGTTTTTCCGTGACGCATCAGGAAGCCTCTTCCTTTCATGCCTCTTGGAAGGCATCTCTCTGCAAAATTTCCAAGCATTCGTCTGATCGGCATTGGAATTTTATTAAACGAAGTATGCTCCAGAGGCTCACAGTAAATATTATATCCTCCGAACAATTCATCCGAACCTTCTCCGGAAAGTACAACCTTTACCTTTTTTGCCGCTTCCTGACTCAGAAAATAAAGTGCGATCGCCGCAGGATCTGCCACCGGTTCATCCATATAATACTGGATATCGGACAGATTGTCCCAGTATTCCTGTGGAGTGATGACTTTTGCATCATTTTTCATATTGATGCTTGCCGCAAACTCTTTTGCATCCTGGATCTCACTGTATTTTCCTTCGTCAAATCCAACCGTGAAGGTACGATCCACCTGCCCTAAACATGTCAGATAACTGGAATCCACTCCACTGGATAAATATGATGCCACTTCTACATCACTGATCTTGTGCATCTCCACAGACTCTTTCATGACTTTTTCAATGTCATCTACAACTTCTTCAAAGGATTTTGTCGTATCTCCTGTGAAATTCGGTTCAAAATACCGTTTGATCGTCATTTTCCCGTTCTCATAAACGAAATAATGGCCCGGCTGTACACAGAACACGCCTTTAAAGAACGTCTCATTGGTCGGAACAAACTGAAAAGACAGGTAATTTCCCAATGCATCTTCATTAAACACTTTATCAAACTTCGGATGCTCCAAAAAAGATTTGATTTCTGATCCAAACATCAATGTTCCATTCATCTGCGCATAATAAAGCGGCTTAATACCAAAAATATCCCGCGCTGAAAACAGTCTTTTTGCCTTTTGATCCCAGATTGCAAATGCATACATTCCGCGAAGACGGTAAACCAGTTCTTCTCCCCACTGCTCGTATCCGTGGATCAAAGTTTCCGAATCCGTATTGGAAACAAATGTATGTCCAGCCTGAATCAGTTCTTCTCTCAGTTCCTGATAGTTATAGATCTCACCGTTAAATACAAGCACCTTGCTTCTGTCCTCGTTATATAATGGCTGATCTCCGCTTTCTGAAAGATCAATGATTGAAAGACGCCGGAATCCAAGTGCCGCATCTTCATCCACAAATTTGCCGGAACTGTCCGGTCCGCGATGGATGATCGTATCCATCATATTCTCCAGCACCTGTTCTCTGTTCTCAACTTCTCCTACAAATCCTGCAAATCCACACATATACTGTATATCTCCTCTTAAAACTTATGTAACCTGTCCTTAACATTCCCAGTTTTCAGACAGGTTATGTAGACTCTTTTTTCAGATCCGGACAGTATCCTGCCCGCAACAACGCCTTTTAATATATCACATGCTATACTTAAATCCAAGAAAAACCTTACTTTCTCGTTTTCTTCATTCCGAATGAAGTGGCCTTGCGCCGTTCTTCCCACAACTGATGCCGGGCTTTTGTCAGCTGCTCCTCCAGATCTTTTATCTTTTCGCAATAGTAGTTTTTTTCCTCTTGTTCGGAAAGAATATCAAACCGGTATTCTACTTCCAGCCATGCAGGTCCGCCGTCCAACTCCGGAATATCCATCAGGTACTGCGGATCATCCGTCAGAAAGAGACTCTTTCCACGATCTGTAGAAACTGCATTGACTGGTTTCATCTCGTGTTCCACAGATCTTCCATTAATCTTCACACTGCAGATCTCACAACGGCACGCTGCATTGCATGGATCAAAGCGCATCATCTTTGCATTTTCCAGAAGCCAGGATTTTTGAATCTTATATCCTGACATACTCGGCCATGTCTCGCTGTCCTCCTCGCAGAAACCGTTTCCGATATCATAGTAACACTTAGATTCCTGACATTCTTTTCCACTGATATATCCGGACACAATATCACTGTAGAATTTCATTCTCTCTGCTTCAATTCCCGAATAGTATGTCCTGCATTCTGTAAGCTCCGGAGACGCCATCAGTTCTTCATACATCTCATCAAACCGGCTGGCATACTGATAATCCACCGCAGCGATCTTCTGCCAGAGCGGCAGCCACTCTCCTGCCGGGCCATATCCTTCCTTGATCTCTTTTAACAGTTCATCTGATGTCTTTTTCTCAAATCCTCTTCCCGAAAAATTGTTCCGCTCAGCAAGACTGAAATTGGCTTCTGTCAGATATCCGGGACCTCCCAGATAATCATAAACATAAACCGGAACGCCCATTGCAAGACACCTCGGTACGGTTCTTCCAATCGTAATGACCAGATCATACTGCTGCAAAAACTCTGCATTCACCTGTTCCGTACGATACCCAAGTCCGATCAGATCCACCTGATAATACCCGCCCATCTTTTCCTTGAGCTCCAAAAGCTCCTGCGGGATATGATTGGAAATGATCGCGATCTTATCCAACGCTCTTTTGTATCCTGCATACTCGCTGCTTCCTTCAAAATACTCTGCTTCCACACAGTTTTGAAAGACCCGTATCTTCGTTCCTTCCGGAACCTGCATGGCTACCATATCTGCACATTCAGGACTGACACACAGAATGAATGCCGCTTCCTGCGTACAGACCGGAAGATTCTCCATGGCATTGATCACACTCAGCTTCGAGACAACCATTCGTTTATATTTTAATCCGTACCGGCTCACAAGATAATCAAACACCGGGAAATGCTGGATAAAGACAATCTCAAATTCCATCTCTTTGAGTGCCTCTTTCTGACATTCAATCACTGTGATCCCCTCTTCCAGCTCCTGCAGAAGTGGATAAGACTTCTTATATACAGCAATCACCACATCATATCCCTTTTCTTTGAACAGATGTGCAAACTCCAGCACATGCAACTCAGATCCTGTAAACTTCTGAAAATAAAGGTTGGTAATAAGTACTTTTTTCCTTTGTTCCATCTTACTTCTCCCTGTCTCCCCTGTTTTCCTCTTCTACCGATTATAGCAGACGCGGGAATATTTCTCCACCCGATAATTGCCTTTTTCAAAATCGAACAAAAAAAGACACTCGCCAAAGTGTCCAACTTGTGATCAATCGGGGTGACAGGATTCGAACCTGCGACCTCACGGCCCCCAGCCGTGCACTCTAACCAAACTGAGCCACACCCCGTCGTGCAACTACCGTTTTTCATTATACAAAACTTCCCGAAAAAAGTAAATGCCCTTTCGAATAAAAAGTCAGGCAGAGTTATCCTCATAACTCCGCCTGCTTTTTTATGAGCGCTTACATCCGCAATTCGGATTTTTATCAAACTCAGGATTGAATGCATAGAAGTTTTTGCTGTCCAGGTGTTCCTGTACGATCCGAAGATTTTCACCGAATCTCTGGTAATGCACGATTTCACGCTGACGCAGGAAACGGATCGGATCACAGACTTCCGGATCTTTTACGAGCCTGAGAATGTTATCGTAAGTCGTACGGGCTTTTTGTTCTGCAGCGAGGTCTTCATGAAGATCTGTAATCGGATCACCTTTTGACTGAAAATAGGTTGCAGTCCACGGTGCTCCGCTTGCAGCCTGTGGCCACAATGCCAGAGTATGATCTACATAGTATGGAGCAAACCCGGATCTCTCAATTTCTTCCGGAGAAAGATTTTTCGTCAGCTGGTGCACAATGGCACAGATCATTTCCATATGGGCCAGTTCCTCCGTGCCGATATCCGTAAGTGTTGCGGTCACCTCTTTATATGGCATGGTGTACCGCTGAGATAAATACCGCATTGATGCAGCGAGCTCCCCGTCCGGGCCACCAAATTGTGAAATGATCACTTTGGCAATCTGTGGGTTCGTTTGTGTAATCTTTACCGGATATTGCAATCGTTTTTCATAATTCCACATAATCAGCATCCTCCTTCCTGCCATGGCCACGGCTCATTGATCCATTTCCAGTATTCACTGCAGGATGCTGTGGCTGTATCGATCGTCAAAGGTCCGAAATTCATGGCATATTCTTTCATTGCCTGATTGCGCATCCGGCTGTATTTTTCGAAATAAGCCAGTGCATCCGGATCCTGCGGGTGGGTATCCAGATATAATTTCACTTCATCCACCGCGAAACTGACAGCGTTGATATGATTTAACAATTCTGTTCTACATGGACGGTCTGTCATTGATTACATCCCCCTTTTCCATAAAATGGTTTGTTTAAAACAGGGAAGATCGTTCCACATTCTAATCCCTTATGAACATCATAAGTGTCTTCCCATGTCTGCCAGGGAACATATGCCATCGCGAGAGTCATATGTTCCAGCGGATCACGGGGAATGCGGCAGGAACAAGGTGGCGAGACTGCTTCACCACAGGAGGAAGAAGGATTCTGTCGACGCTGCACCGGCATATTGCGATAAGGCTGCTGTTGACAGGTAAACCGTTCGTTTCTGGAATAAGACCGATTATTTTGCATAGTGTGTTCTTTCCTTTCATATAATTACAGTACATAATATGGAAAATCTGCAAAAAGGTGAATTTTGATGACAAATACAACTCTTTCCTGTACAATGGTTCTGATAAATGAAATACGACCAAAAAGGAGTTATGTCATGAGTATTTTAAATGTAGAGCATCTCACACATGGATTTGGAGATCGCGCCATTTTTGCAGATGTATCCTTTCGCCTTCTCAAGGGAGAACATATTGGACTGGTGGGCGCAAACGGAGAAGGAAAATCCACTTTTTTTAATATTGTTACCGGAAAACTGATGCCGGATGAAGGTAAGATTGAATGGGCAAAAAATGTCCGTGTCGGATACCTTGATCAGCACACGGTCTTAGAAAAAGGAATGACGATTCGAGATGTATTAAAGTCCGCATTCTCATATTTATTTGAACTGGAAGAACGCATGAATGCAATCTGCGATTCTCTGGGAGAGGCCTCTCCGGAAGAAATGGATACGATGATGGAGGAGTTGGGAACCATTCAGGACACCCTGACTCTGCACGATTTTTATATTATCGATGCCAAAGTTGAAGAAGTTGCAAAAGCACTTGGACTTCTGGATATCGGTCTCGAAAGAGACGTAACTGATTTAAGCGGCGGACAGCGCACCAAAGTCCTTCTGGCAAAATTACTGCTTGAAAAGCCCGATATTTTGCTTTTGGATGAGCCGACCAACTATCTGGACGAAGAACATATCGCATGGCTGAAGCGGTATCTCATCGACTATGAAAATGCATTTATTTTGATTTCCCATGATATCCCGTTCTTAAACGATGTGATCAATATTATCTATCATATGGAAAATCAGGAACTGAACCGCTATGTAGGAGATTATCATCATTTTGAAGAAGTATATGCCGTTAAAAAAGCACAGTTAGAGGCAGCCTACAGAAGGCAGCAACAGGAAATCAGCGAATTAAAAGACTTTGTAGCAAGAAATAAAGCGCGTGTTTCTACGAGAAATATGGCAATGTCCAGACAAAAGAAACTGGACAAGATGGACGTGATCGAGCTTGCAGCAGAACGTCCGAAGCCGGAATTCAAATTCCGATACGGAAGAACTCCGGGAAGATATATTTTTGAGACAAAAGATCTTGTGATCGGATACGATGAACCATTGTCAAAACCACTGTCTCTTTCTATGGAAAGAGGGCAGAAAATTGCTCTGGTCGGCGCCAACGGAATCGGAAAGACGACATTGTTGAAAAGTATTCTCGGGCTGATTCCTGCGATTTCCGGCACCTGTGAACTGGGAGAAAATTTGCAGATTGGATATTTTGAACAGGAAGTCAAAGGAGATAATCGAACAACCTGTATTGAAGAAATCTGGCAGGAATTCCCTTCATTCACACAATATGAAGTACGTTCTGCTCTGGCAAAATGCGGACTTACAACAAAACACATTGAAAGCCAGGTTCGCGTCTTAAGCGGAGGAGAGCAGGCAAAAGTAAGACTCTGTAAACTGGTGAATCGCGATACCAATATCCTGCTTTTGGACGAGCCGACAAACCATCTGGATGTGGATGCAAAAGATTCTTTAAAAAAAGCACTGCTTGATTATCGTGGAAGTGTGCTTTTAATCTGCCATGAACCGGAATTTTACCAGGATGTCGTACACGCAGTATGGGATTGCAGCAAGTGGACAACAAAACAGATTTAAAAAGAAAAGGACTTGATCTTCATTGAATTTCAAGTCCTTTTCCAGATTTATCTAATCAAATCCGCAAATTCTTTCTCAAACTCCTTCCACTCTGCATCTGAAAGGTGATGCACAAAGTCTTCCTCTTTCCACTCCTCTCCAACACCAAAATAGGCATGATCGGAGCACTGATATCCTACTTTTCTTGCCATTGCAACTGCGAACAACCGATAGGCATCGCCCTGTGCTGTAATCACATTACCATCTTCCACAACTGGTTGATACCGTATATTCTCCATATCGATAAATGGCAGTCTTTCGTTCATTTCCAGATACATGGAATTGGTGAATTTCTTATCTTTCAGAAGTCCTGCTTTTGCCAAATAAATCGGTCCTGCACAGATTGCTCCGATTGGAAAAGTTTCATTTCCTTCCAAGCCCCTCAAAAATTCCATTAACTTTTCATCCCGAATTGATTGCCTGATATCACTGCATCCCGGTAAGATCAGACAATCATATTCTTCCACACAGAACTCTTCATACGTAATATCTGGAAGGATCGCAAATCCTTCTTCGGACCTGACCGGATTTTTATCCCCGGAAACCACAACTGTCCTGGTGTCAAATCCCCAGCGGAACAGTGAACTCAAATTTCCAATTTCCTGAAAACTAAATTCCGGATATACAACAAGTGCTATTTTCTGATTCATCTTTTTCTCCTTTCAAATCTCTCAATTCTTTTACCTTTGCGCTTGATTATACTGAAAAAACTCCGTTTTTCAAGATTTTTCGGAAAATAACATCTGCAGTAATTCCTGATGCGGATGTTCTGAATCTGCCTGAAACACATCCACACAATTCAATGCCGCTCCCCCGTCAAAAAAGGCCGGAAATAAAAATCCACATTCCGGTTTTCCCGGTTCATAATCTCCTGTAACCGGAGAGATCACGCAGATCAGATACTCAAACATCTGCTCAGATTCTCCCAGTCGTTCCTTATCCTTCGCCTTTGCAGGAATATCATACCGATCATGAAACAAATACACAGCATACTCCTGTTCTGTCTGATACACTTCTGTCACTTTCTCGTAAAACACATCCAACAGTGCATCGTTTTTTAACCCACAGTCCCAGATTCCCATTAGCAGCTGACGCATACTTCCCTGTCCAGATTCTGGAAATGCATAGCGTTTCAGATTCTGATTGGTCTGTGCAAATGGAACCGTTTTCGCAAGCTCCAGATTTTTCTCACGTTCTGCAGGAGATAGTTTCAGAAAATTCACGTTAAATGTTCCGTCAATAAAACCTTCTGCGTCTGCATAACATCCTGAGATTCTGGTCATGGACGTTCTTTTTACTGTCATGCGCCTTGTCAGGGCAAGCATCTCTTCACGATTGATGTTCATTCTTTTTTCCACCTTCCTATCGTCCCATTCCGGCAACAATCTTCTCCACTACCTCCAGACACAGATCTGCTGCCGTATCCATTGTCTCCTGAAATTCTTCAAAACCGCCTTCAATTCCGTCACTCACACATTTTATCAACATGCATGGCACCTGATTTCGATTAGAGGTAAGTACGATTCCCGCAGCCTCCATTTCACAGATATCCGCATCAAACATTTCATGCACTTTTATTTTCTGCTCGGGATCTGCAATAAATTTGTCTCCCGAAGCACAGACTACGGGCACTAATTCCGGATGAATCTTTCTGGCTGTATCACTTAACACTTTCGTCGTCGGAAGAAAGATATCCGGATACTGCGAATATCGTCCCACTTCTGTGTGGTCTGCCGCACTTGTGTCAAAATCATAGTGAACAACTTTCTCCACAATACAGACTTTTGTTTTGGACATCTCTTCCGTAAGACCACCCACTACACCAAAATTAATCACGATATCTACGTGATATTCACTGATCAGAAACTGCGTTCCGGATGCTGCCGCAATTTCTCCCGGTCCACAATTCACAATAACCATCCGATATTGGTCCGTCTCATATTCCAGCACCTGATACCCTGCTGTCTCTTTTCTCTTAACCAGTTTTGCTCCATAACGCTTCAGTACTGACTGTATCTCAACAGCAATGATCATGCCGATTGTTTTCATAGACTCTCTCCCTCATAAATGACTTCTGTAATTCCATTATAACTTCTGCACATTCACGCAGATCTCCAGTACATTCTCTCTGTAATCCGCTGTGATGGTTCCGCCCATTTTCTCCATCAGTGCCTTTGCAATAGACAATCCAAGGCCTGTTGATTTTCTGGCCGTATTCACGGTATAAAAACGATCAAATAATCGTTCTGCCTGTACTTCTGACAAACCTGATGCATGGTTGGAAATCCGAATCTCACCGTCTTCCGACAATACAATTTTCAAATCGCCGTCACTGTACTTCACCGCATTACTGAGAATATTGCCAAGAACACGGGACAGAGCATTTTCATTTACTCTCCCCGTGATCTGTTGATCCGAAATCGAAATCTCCGGAACAATATGATTCTGCTTTAAAACGGAGTAATACGCGGATATGCTGCTTTCCAAAATCCCATTTAACGTTAAGACTTGAAGCGTCATCTCTTCCGCTTCTGATATCACAATTGTATAACGAAATAATTCTTCCGTCAATTGTTTGAGTGCCTGTGCCCGGTTTTCAATCGCATCCAGATAACGCTTTATATGCTCCGGACATTCTTCTTTTTTGAGCAGGTTCAAATAACCATAAATCGCAGTCAATGGCGTCCGCAGATCATGAGAGATATTGGTAACCGCTTCTTTTAGTTCCAGGTTTCCCTGTTCATAGCAGCGTCTTTTCTCATAAAATGTTTCCAACTGCAGATTGATTGTAGAAGCCAGCGCACACATCTCCCTGTCACGGCTGGAAATCTGGATTATGGTGTTTGTATTGGTCTTCAATAATTTCTGAAAATCTTTCCGGATTTCTTTTGCTGATTTTCGCAACAGATACACCTTGATCTGCAGCACAATATTATACAAAACCAGAATCCCTGCTCCACACCATACTCCAACTTCCATTTCCACTCACTTCTCCTATTTGATATCCTTCCGATTAAATAGATACAATCCTGCCAGGCTCGTTCCGAAAATGATCAAAATCGAATATCTCATCATTCTTCCGAGATTCAGAACTCCCTGATTAAAAATCTGTACGGCCTGCCCTGCCGGCAGAAAATCCAGGATATTTTGATAAACTGTACGGCTTATTCCCGTCAGATAAGCAGGATTTTTTACTGTTTCCATAACGGTTTCTCCATTTACGATTACCGCCTGTGTGATCATCTCCGGCTGAGACAATTTCGAAAAAATAATCCCCGCAAACACCATCATAAAAACCGCCGCCAGAATGCAGACTACCGCAGAGGTTGTCTTACTGGAGCTTAGCATGGAGATCATATGAAAGATCGAAACATAAGAAAGCACCAGCAAAATTCCTGCCACACAGGTCTGCAGCATTGTCAAAGCCGGCATCTCTATCACGCCGAACATGGGAATACCTGCCGCAAACCCTGCCGTATAAGCCAACAACACGCTGCACGTCCCAACCAGAAAGCTGATCCACAGATTCGATCCATATACTGCATTTCTTGAAGAACCGCTGATCAGTTTATTTCTCAATGTTCCATCGTGATATTCTGTTCCAACATATAAACTGACAAATACCGAAAGCAAAACTCCCATCACCAGCAAAAAATGAAATAGAAATGGATCCAGCAGATAATTTGCCCCACTTTCTTTCATCTGCATATATTGCGAAAACATCAGGCAGACACTATAGATGGGAGGAATGATAACACAGGCATATGCGCCCTTATTTTTGCGAAGCCGATAAAGTCCCGCACGAAATAATTTATTCATATTTGCCACCTCCCACTAAGTTGAGATAATAGCTTTCCAGACTTTCCTCGTATTCCTGCACGGAAAACATCCTGCAATTCTGTTCTGCCAACTCCAACACAATATCGGAAACTACCAGTTCCCCATAAACATTTGCCTGCGTATCTGACAAGATCTCATATTCAAGACTTCTTTTATCCAGAATGTGAGCAAGTACAGCAGTATCCGTCACTTGCAGTTTCACACACTTCCTACAGGTATTTTCCAGCTCTTCTGCCGTAATCTCTTTCACTATAGTTCCCTTGTCAATAAATCCATAATGAGTCGCAACTCTTGACAATTCATCCAAAATATGACTTGAAATCAGCACCGTGATCTGTCTTTCCCTGTTCAGTTTTAATATCAGTTCTCTCATCTCTACGATCCCCTGTGGATCCAGACCATTGGTTGGCTCATCCAGCACAAGCAGATCTGGTTTTCCTGCCAGCGCAATCGCAATTCCCAGTCTCTGACGCATTCCGAGAGAAAAATCTTTTGCCTTTTTCTTCCCTGCATCTTCCAGCCCCACCAGTTTCAAAATCTGAGGGATTCCTTCAAAAGACGGCAAGCCCAAAACATAATACTGCTCTTTCATGTTTTCTTCCGCCGTCATATCCACGTAAATCGACGGGGTCTCCACAACTGCGCCGATTCTTCTCTGCGCTTCCACAATTTTCTTGTCCGTATTTTCGCTTCCATATAACCTGTAACTTCCGGATGTCGGTCTTTGCAGCCCGCAGATCAGACGGATCAATGTAGTTTTCCCCGCCCCGTTCTTTCCTACAAATCCATAAATTGCACCTCTCGGAACATGCATAGAACACTGGTTCAGCGCCTTAAAGTGCCCATAGTTTTTGCATAAATGCTCGGTAGTTAATACATACTCCATAACAATTTGGCCTCCTTACCTTTTCTTTCCAACATATTCTATCTGTAAAGTGTTAAGAAAGCTGTTAAGAAAAGTGCAAAGAAACTGTAAATATTTCTCACTCTGCCATCTTAAAACCAATTTCCCATACTGCTTCTATATAATCTTTCCCGGAGATTTCCCGCAGCTTCTTTCTCAAATTACTGATGTGAACCCGCAGTGAACTTTCCATACAATCCGGTGTTTCTTCGCTGACACGGTCAAGCAGCACAGTCTTTGTGATCACCTGTTTTGGATGCTCCAGCAAAATTTTCAAGATGGCAAATTCTGTCTTTGTCAGTTTTACCTCATGTTCCCCAACCCATGCTTCATGCGTAACCATATTCACTGTAATTTCTCTATACATCAGTTTTTCCGAAGAATCCGGTCTTGTACTTTTCCTGAGCTGCACAACAATCCTTGCCAGCAATTCTTCAATTTCAAACGGTTTTGTAATGTAATCCTCCGCGCCATTCAGCAAAAGAGCAACCTTATCTTTCACTTCAACCTTTGCGCTCATCACAATCACCGGAATTTTTTCAATCTGCGGCAGCACTTCCTCTCCTGTAAGCCCCGGCAGCATCAAATCCAATAAAATCAGATCCGGCTTTTCGTTTGCCAGAAACAGTAATGCCTCTGTCCCGGAATAGGCATGGGAAACCTGATATCCCTCCTGTATCAGAACCTCTTCCAGCATTTCATTGATATGAATATCATCATCTATGATTAAAATATGGCTCATAGAAAGCTCCTTCCTGATTTCAATTTTCTTATTCGGAATTTATAAAATTTTTGCCATATAATACTCGTCCACAAATTCTCCATTTACCAACATTGATTTTGCTCTTATTCCTTCTACTTTAAAACCACTTTTTTCATATAATTTTCTTGCTGCTTCATTATGACATTCCACAGTAAGCTCCAGCCGAATGACAGAATTTGCCTTTGCCCATTTTTCCAGATTTTCAAAAAAAGTCGTGCCGATCCCTCTCCCCTGATACTCGTTCAATACACCCACAACAATATATGCAGTATGAAAATTTCGATGAAACTCTCCCCTCTCTGCCCGGAGATACCCCACTATTTTATTGTCTGCCTTTGCAATTTGTAAAAAGTCATTTCCATGTATCACGCTATGATAGATATCCGTTTTTAATTCTTGAATATCCATATGCTGCTTTCTTTCATTTGGTTCATACATCATAAAATTCGTTTCTGCATCAAGAGCATTTAACAAACTCCAGAAATGTTCCATTTCTTTGATTTCTATCTTTTTATAAATCATCCATATCCCCTTATCATTTTAGAATCGTTTTCGGCTCCTTTGTAGCTTCTGGATTTAAATCATATCTTCAAAATTGTTTTCTATTTCATAAATTCCTTTATATGGACATTCAATATAATATTTCCCGTTCTCTTCATAATAAAACATGGTTGTCATTCCACCATTATTTTCAATATTTATCGTTCCATATTCTTCTGCTGACGGATAATCTTGAATCGATTGTTTCTCCGTTCGTTTTCCAGTCGCAATCTCTGATAATATCTTCTGGATGCTTTCTGAATCATCATATATTTTTTGAGTACTGTTCGTGAAATCAATACAAATAGAGTCAACATTCTCCGCTTTCGGAAGAATCGGTGAGCGATTATCCTCGGCACATCCAAAACACAGACATAAACAAATTCCCAATACAACAAATAACTTCTTCATTCTACTTCTCCATATGTAAATTAAGCCCCTTGCCTTTTTCAGACAAGAGACCTAAAAAACGTCTTCACAGTCTATCATTTCCTCGCTGCAATCAAATACCGATGAATCGTCCCTTCAATTTTCCCTTGATTCTCAATTATCTTTTGCATTTTCAGCAACTGCTCAAAGCATTTATCAACTGAAAAACCAGGAAACTCCCATTCAATAATATGTGCAAACCATACAAACGCACCAATATCATAAAATTTAATTGGTCGATACGCTTCCTCTGCAGCAAGAATATGAAAACCTGCATCGACAAACGCATTTCTCTGCTCTTCCAGATTTAAATGAGGAAACGGACTTTCCACTTCAGGCAGAACCATTTCCACTAAATCTCTATCGTTGTCGCCGCCAACCTGTTGTGTAACAAAGATTCCACCCTTTTTTAATAATCGATACAATTCCCTTGCATCAAAATTTCCATGCCTGTTTATAATCATATCAAATGTCTCATTATCATACGGAATCCTTGAAGGTGTATTACACTCTTTAAAATCAATTCCTAAAGGCAGCAACTTTTCCTGACACAATCGCACATTCGGCTCGAATCCTTCTGTCGCTGCTGTTCTGGCAAAGGGATGATTCAGAGACAATAAAAATTCACCCCCGCCAGTGTCATAATCCAACACTTTGGCCGTATTCGTTAAATATTGTTTCACGATCTTCTCATAATCCCACGGCAAATCATTCTCTTCCTCATACCTCCCATGGATATGCGAAAAATCCCAACCTTTGATATATGCTGCCTTCTCTTCTTTTTCCAAATTAATTTTAATTCTGCTCTATTCATTTTAACTGCTTCCTTTCAAATTTTCTATAAATAAAATGATTTGATCGGTGCAGCCCTGCCAGCATATGTTTTTACTTTTATTTTAACCTCGATACAATCTGCTGCCAGTTTTAAAACTGCACCGAGTAATTAATTCGTTTCATTCTCTCTAACCTCCGTATTTTCAATTTACAATAGCTCCTTTAGTTTGTCAAGAAACGACTTTTTGCCCCACAAATGGGTCTCCTGCTGTCAACTTGATCTCCGTATATAAATTAAATCCGTAATTCCATTATAATGCTGCGTTTTTACCAGCCTTAACTCTATACTCTTGTCCAGCTTTTCAAAAAGCCGAATCCCGTCTCCAAGCAATACAGGAATCACTGAGATATAATACTGATCTATGAAATCTTCTGACAGAATCTGCTGGATCAGGTTTGCTCCACCGCAAATCCAGATACCTTTCCCGCTTTCCGCCCTCAGCTTTCTTAACAAATCAACCGGAGACTGCGTTACAAACTGAATTTTTTCAGCAGATGTCTGCTTCGTATGTGTAAACACATAAGTCTGAAAATCATCATATACTCATTTTCCCGGAGAAAGCTCTGTTACAATCTGATGATATGTATTCCACCCCATCAATACCGTATCAATATCTTTGGCAAATTCTGAATACACATCCGGCATTTTTTCATCACCATGCCCTGTCAGCCAATCAACACCGCCACTTTCATCCGCAATATATCCGTCAAGGCTCATTGCAATAAACAAACTAATTTTTCTCATCTTTTCACCATTATAACAATTCTCTTAGTTTCTCAAGAAACGCTTCTTCACCCCAGGTATTGATCTTGAAAAGCATCGCCTGACTGCCGCCTGCAGCAATCGCAGAAAGTTGAATCGGTCCGCTTCCATTCTGAAAAAGAGTTACATTCAGGCTCACCCGATTATCTCCAACATAACTATATCGTTCGAAAACACGAACACTGCATCTGGCAGTTCCACTTTCAAAGTCACTGAACTCTTCCAATGAGGCTGACATACTACTGTTCTGTATGCCATTTTCAATTTTACGAAGTAATTCATAAAAATCTCCACTTACTGTCTGTTCTAATTTTGCCATCTTCGTTCTCCTTCTCTTTTAAAGTCACAGTCTGCAAATAGCCGATAAAAACTTTATGCGCATCTTCCATCACCTCGGAATCCGAGAGCACATGATACAGTGGAAACAAATCCTCTGTTGTCAGTTTTTGGATTGTCAGTTTTTCTGTTTTCAAGAACACGACCGCCTCACCTCTCCATACATTTAACCGCACCTACATATCTTCCAGTTTCTTAGAAATCACAAAATGAAGAATCAATGCCGCTGCAACGACACAAAGGCAAAGTATCGTACACCACATCGGTACGCTCATATCCAGTTGAACCCGCAAAAGAAGTGTAATTGCCAAAAACACCGCACCTACAGTCTGTATAAAACTCAATATTTTCTTTTGAAATTCTTGTAATTTTCTTCTGTTCTTTATTTTTTCTGATTTCCAGATTCCATAATTAATCTGAATATCCTGCACCGCTTCATCCGATATCAGCTCATCCATACTCACCTTCAATTCAAGTGCCAGCTTTTTTGCTGTGATCAAATCCGGGCATCTTGAGCCGTTTTCCCATCTGCAGATTGTCTGTCTTGATACATACAATTTATCCGCAAGCTGCTGTTGAGTCAGATTTTTTTCTTCTCTTAATTTTTTGATGTTATTTCCAAATGCCATACTCTGTACCTCCCTTTGCTCGTATCATATAACGACAAAACTCAAAAAGAAAGCACCATCCTGTATTTTCTTTGTTTCCATTTTGGTAACATCATTCCATCACCATTTTTCATGAATATGAAATCTATGTTCCGACAGAATCTACTTTATTCTGATTCAAATATGCATCAGTAAACAGAAGTTGTATTTGTTAAAATACTAAATTTCAACAGTTTCTCCGCAAGATATATAATATATGTTATTCATATGATGAGACAAATAGTCAAATGCTGCCTTCCCTGTGCAATGACACGTATAAAACTTCGTGTCTTTATATTTCTGTAATTCCATCACAATATCATCTAACAGTCCCTTTGATACTGATTTCCTTGTAAACGGATTGAACAAATGAAAACCACCAATACAAAAACATGGTCGGTACTTCTCTGCTTTTTGCATGATATTAACAACGCCAGCATGTCCACATCCCATAATAAGTACTGCCTGTTTGATTTAAGTTTACTATCAATTCCAACTGGTATTTTCAGAAGCAATGTTTTGCTATAATGCGGTTCAAACGCTTCTTTTTGTACATAAATATTTGCCGAAGAATTAACATCTAAAAACTTTTTCAATGCCCCTCCGTGATCGAAATGCCCATGAGAAATAATAACCGTATCTACCTTTGAAATATCTATATTTCTTTTAACGGCATTTTCAAACAATGTATTATCTGAACCTAAATCAAATAAAATTTTATGTAACCTTGTTTCTATATAAAGGGAAAGTCCATGTTTTGCCTTAAGCTCTGATTTGGTTGTATTTTCTACCAATGGTACAATTCTCATAAATCCTCCGCTACAACATCTAATCTCTTTTCTTGTATATGGTGTTAGTATATCTACATTCTATTCCAAAGCCATTCTATATCAGGAAAAGCTAAATGAACTAAGAATGTAACAACAAACAATGCAATCAAAGCAATTACTACATAACTAATTAGTGTCTGCTGATTAAGCAGCTATCTGTAACTTCCAACTCTTATATCTGTTCCGGTCATGCCAGAATCGGAACAGATGCAAAAGAGCACAAAGTATTCGCCTCTGAATCCTGAACAGATTCGTCACGAATACAGATAATGCGATAGATGTCAACTGCGTTTCTTCCAGTTTTGTGGTAATGCAGCTCATACCATAACAGCGTTTGCTCAGGCTGAAGGTGCGCTCCACTTCGATTCTATCGGTATTATCCTGATACTCTTGTTTTTTATCAACTTTTGCTGTGGCGCTTGGTCTGCCCAGCTTTGGACCTGATAACCGGATCCCATGCTCTTTGCAATAACTCCTGTTTTCCCTGGTCCGGTATATCTGATCTGCCAGGACACGTTCTGGATAATAACCGGTACGCTCTTTGAAGCGTTCTATTGCTTCAATCAGGCAGGTGCTCTCGTTGTATGCCTCGAAAGATATTTTTTCGAGGCGCCCATAACCTTCGCTGTCAAGACTGAGATCAAATTTTGCGCCAAATTCAACAGGTGGTTTGACCTTCCCTCTGACAATCGGCCGAAGCCATGGCTGCGAAATGCTTACAATGCGATGCTCTACAGAATGGATTCTGTTATCATACATATACTGTTGCTGTTCATACAGCCTGATGATGGTAAGATATAGGCCGATATCCTTACCTGTCATGGCGTATCCATCACTCATGAACTGTTCCAGATAGCCAAGATCTCTTTTCACGTAGCCAAGCTGTCTGCGGAGTGCGCTGCGGATTTTCTTTGCCGTGTGCTTTCTGCTCTTGGCAAATGCAAGATACTCTTTTCTGGCACGTTTGCGGTATCTTCTTGGCAACTTAAGACCATAACATTTACAAAAACAGTAAATCATGTTTTCCAGCTTTTCTCTTGCTTCGTTCAAAAGCGAGATGTCCTGCGGATAACGTATGTTTGCAGGTGCGCAGGTTGCATCAAGTGTCAGAGTCCCTTTGTTTGTATCTTCTTTTGCAGTACCATCATCACCGGATTTTCCTACGGATGGAGGAGTATGGTCATCTTTGTCATCCTCCTTGTGAGCAAGAAGATACTCATTTACTTCCATCAGCATATCTGCTGAAATGCGTTTACGGAAAAGAACCAGTATACTTGCATCAAACGGAGCTTCTTCCCGAAAACCGGGAAGCCCGATAAAGTATTGCAGATACGGATTCTCAGCGATCTGTTCCACAAGCTCACGGTCGGAAAATTGGAACTTGGTCTGGATGATCAGGGCTCCTAATGCCATGCGAAGAGGCTTGGCAACATTACCCGTATCACTTGGAAACAGCTTGGCATATTTTACTTCGAATTCATCCCATGGGATTCGGTCAGCCAGTCTGACCCAGCGGTTATCCGGATTCATGTGGAGTCCCATAGGTTGGTTGAAATCGAGGAATGAATGCTGTAACTTGTCGATCGGTTTGTACATTGTTTTAGCCCCTTTATACTTAAAATCTGTAAGAAAACTGCAAGAAAAACGATTTGTTTTTGTCAAAATCCTTGCAATCATTATACCAGAAAATGGGGCAAAAGTCAGTAAAATCAAGTGTTTTCAGTTTGCTCAGCAGACACTAAATAGAAGCGACTTTCTCATCAGTCATATTTTTTCTCTCACGTCTTGAACATCAATTCCTTTCACCAATTCATCTAAAGTCATATTAAAATAATCGCTTAGCATAACCAGCCGTTGAAAATCGGGATATGATTGTCCTCTTTCCCATTTACTAACCGCATTTTTGCTTATGCCTAATTTTTCAGCTAATTGTTCGGTTTACTCAGAAAATTCAATTTATTTACTTTCTCATAACATCATACCTTATCGGACAAAGTCCGCCCACCATTTCGTTTCACTACATGTTGTTTGACAGTTGGCTGGCATCGCCCTATAAACAAAAAAGACAGCCCTCCTCAGCTTACCAAGCACATGGAGTTCTGTCTTTTCTATTCACATTGTTTATTTCATTACAATATTAATAATCTTCTTCGGAACATAGATTTCCTTAATCACGTTTCCTGTCAGTTTATCTGCAATCGCTTCTTTTCCTGCTGCGATCGCATCTTCTTTGGAGATATCTGCTGCGATACTGATCACTGCTTTTGTCTTTCCATTAATCTGTACCGGAACTTCGATCTCATCGTCTTTCATCTGTGCCTCATCGTATGTCGGCCAGCCTGCTTTGAAGATTGTCTCTGTATGTCCGAGCTGCTCCCACATCTCCTCTGCAAAATGAGGTGCAAATGGAGAAAGCAGGACTGCGATCGTCTCCAGAGTTTCTTTATCGATTCCGCCTTCTTTCTTTGCAATCTCGATAAACTTGTTGTTGTACTCCATAAATCCGGAGATAACGGTATTCAGACTGAAGCTCTCCAGACGCATGGTGATATCTGCTACCATTCTGTGACGCTGTTTGATCATCTCTTTTGTTGCCTGTACTTCCTTCTCTTTGCTGTCCATCAACAGATTCCACAGACGCTTCAGGAAGCGGTTAACACCGTCGATTCCACGGTCATCCCACTCTGCATCCAACTCCGGAGGTCCCACGAATAATTCATACATTCTCAGAGAGTCACATCCGTAGTCGCGTACCAGATCATCCGGAGATACGACATTTCCTTTGGACTTACTCATCTTAATTCCGTTCTTTCCTGTGATCATTCCCTGGTTGAACAGCTTGTGGAATGGTTCATCAAAGTCTACAACTCCGATGTCATGCAGGAATTTTGTATAGAAACGAGAGTACAGAAGATGCAGTACCGCATGCTCTACACCACCGATATACATATCTACCGGAAGCATCTCGTCCGCTTTTTCTCTGGAAACCAGTTCTTTGTCATTGTGACTGTCCACATAACGCAGGAAGTACCAAGAAGAACCAGCCCACTGAGGCATGGTATTTGTCTCACGTTTTGCGTCTTTTCCACAAACCGGACACTTGCAGTTTACCCACTCTTCGATTCCGGCAAGCGGAGATTCTCCGGTTCCTGTCGGTTCATAAGAATCTACATCCGGCAGACGCAGCGGCAGCTCTTCTTCCGGTACCGGCACTGCTCCACATTCCGGACAGTGTACAATCGGAATCGGCTCTCCCCAGTAACGCTGACGGGAGAATACCCAGTCACGCAGCTTATAGTTTACAGTTGCTTTTCCAATTCCACGCTCTTCAATGATATGTGGAGCTTCTTTCTTGAGAACGGCTGATTCCATTCCGTTCCACTCTCCGGAATTGATCATCGTTCCAACAGCATCTGTATAGGCTTCTTCCATATTTTCGATTTCCTGGCCGTCTTTGGCGATGACCTGAATGATCGGAATCCCGAACTTTTTCGCAAATGCAAAGTCGCGGTCGTCATGTGCAGGTACACACATAATTGCTCCTGTACCATAATCTGCCAGTACATAATCAGACAGCCAGATCGGCACTTTTGCACCGTTGATCGGGTTGATCGCATAGCTTCCTGTAAAGACTCCTGTCTTTTCTTTATCCTGCATACGGTCTACGTTGGACTTCATGGAAGCATCATAAATATACTGCTCCACCGCTTCTCTTGTCTCGTCTGTCGCAAGTTCTTTTGCAAGTGCATGTTCCGGCGCAAGTACCATGAATGTTGCACCGTGTAAGGTATCCGGACGTGTTGTATAAACGGTGATCTTGTCGTCTCTTCCATCCACCTGGAAATCTACTTCTGCACCGTAAGATTTTCCGATCCAGTCAGCCTGCATTTTCTTTACTTTTTCCGGCCAGTCCAGTTTGTCGAGATCGTTCAAAAGACGGTCTGCATATTTTGTGATACGCAGCATCCACTGACGCAGATTTTTCTTTGTAACATCTGTTCCGCAGCGCTCACATTTTCCATTCACAACCTCTTCGTTTGCCAGACCTGTTTTGCAGGATGGGCACCAGTTGATCGGGAACTCTTTCTCATATGCAAGACCTTCTTTGAACATTTTCACAAAGATCCACTGTGTCCATTTGTAGAAATTCGGATCTGTTGTGTTAACTTCCATATCCCAGTCATACAATGCTGCGATCTCATTGATCTGACGTTTGATGTTTGCTACGTTCTCTGCTGTGGATTTTGCAGGATGAACTCCCATCTTGATCGCATAGTTCTCAGCCGGAAGACCGAATGCGTCCCATCCCATCGGATGTACAATATAATATCCCTGCTGTAATTTGTAACGGCTCCAGACATCGGAGATCACATATCCTCTCCAGTGCCCGACATGCAGACCGTTTCCTGACGGATACGGGAACATATCCAGACAATAATATTTTTCTTTTTTCTCTCCGTTGTCCCTGAATCTTGGATTTACCGGATTTTCCTGCCATTTATCATGCCATTTTTTCTCGATTGCTTTGTGGTTGTAAACAATTTTTGCACCCATTTCGCATATCCTCCTTTGATTTCTAAAAAAGCCTTTTCATCTCAATTAAGAGACGAAAAGGCTTTTATCTTCCGTGGTACCACTCTTCTTCATCTGCAAACATACAGATGCACTCATTACTTCTGTAACGGGAAGGCCCGCTTTTTCCTACTTTTCCATCCTGGGTGTTCAGAAAAAGAACTCCGAGGGGAGTTGGGAGAACGCTGTTTCCTGCCTCGCACCATCCGGCAGGTCTCTGAAAAACCTCAGACTCTTACTATTCCTCATCAACATTTCTTTCATATGTTTTCTTATTATAAGAAGAATCATAAAATAAGTCAAGTGGATTCTGCTGATTTCTCTCTATTTCATCCTCGCAAAATAGTCTTTTGTTTCTTTGACCACCACATTGCTGAGCACAAGCAGTGCGATCAGGTTCGGAAGCGCCATCAGCGCATTGAAGATATCTGCGATGTTCCACACTGCCGCAACCGTCATATATGGTCCGATAAATACAGCCAGAATATACAGCCAGCGATAAGTCATCACTACTTTTTTATTCCGGTTGAACAGATATTCCATACACCGTTCTCCATAGTAATTCCAGCCGAGAATCGTAGTAAATGCAAAGAATACCAGACAAAGCATCAGAATAAAGGATGCAACTACCGGCGCAAACGGAAGTCCCTTCTGAAATGCTGCCATCGTGATCTCCACACCTTCCAGATTCGGATCATTCCATGTTCCTGCTAAGACCACGGAAATTCCGGTCATTGTGCAAATTATGATTGTATCAATAAATGTACCTGTCATAGACACCAGTCCCTGACGCACAGGTTCTTTTGTTACTGCAGCCGCTGCCGCGATCGGCGCACTACCAAGACCCGCCTCATTGGAAAAGATTCCTCTTGCGATTCCTTTCTGCATGGCCACGACCATGGTTCCCATCGCGCCGCCTGCCAGTGCACTTCCGGTAAATGCAGATTTCACAATCGTTACGATTGCTGCCGGGATTTCTGTAATATGTGTGATCATAATGATCAGAACAAACACCACGTACAATACCGCCATAAACGGAACTACAATTTCGGATACTTTTGCAATTCGTTTCAGTCCTCCGATCACGACCAGACCAACGCAGACTGTCAGAATGATACAAGTGATCACAGTTGCCCATGAATATGTATTTCCAAACATCTGCACGGCATTCTCTGTATTCGGATCAAAGAAATTCTTCACTGCAGATGCAATACTGTTTACCTGGGTAAACGTACCGATTCCAAACAACCCGACTCCGGCTCCGAAAAATGCAAATATTTTTGCCAGCCAGCGCCAGTTTTTTCCCATTCCGTTTTCAATATAATAGAACGGTCCACCAAGAACATGCCCTTCTTTATCGATTGTCCGGTATTTGATTGCAAGAAGCCCTTCTGCATACTTCGTTGCCATTCCGAAAAATGCTGCCACCACCATCCAGAACAGTGCGCCCGGTCCGCCTGCCGCAATCGCAGTTGCTACTCCGGTAATATTTCCGGTTCCGATCGTTGCAGAAAGCGCCGTACAAAGTGCTCCAAAGCTGGTCACTTCCCCATGTCCTTCTTCTTCATTTTTTACCATGAATCTGAGTGCTTTCGGCAGATGCCGAATCTGAAGTCCGCCAAGGCGAACGGTTAAATAGATACCTGTTGTCAGGATCAGAATAATGAGCGGCAGTCCCCATATCCGGTCATCCACCCATTTGATCGCTGTGTCGATTTGATTATAGATTTGTGCTAACATACTTTCTTGCCTCCATCCTTTTGCCTGAGAGATTCTCAGCAAAACCGCATCCAGATCATGCGTCTGCTGATTACACCTTCGGCGCTCTTTTTTCAGAGACTCTCCTGAGTTTAGTGTTTTACAACACTAAAGTAAAGAATAGCATGGTTTTGAAAAGAATGCAAGCCATTTTCTGATTTTCCATTTTAGAAAAACTAATCAATGTTTATAAGTAAAATGCAGAGGGAATACAGACATCGCTCCCTCTGCTTTTTTCTATCCCAGCGCCACATCCAGAATCATCATCAGTGTGAACCCTGCTGCAACACCGATTGTTCCTACATTGGTATGTTTTCCGTTTTGCGCCTCCGGAATCAACTCTTCCACTACAACGTAAATCATAGCGCCTGCCGCAAAAGAAAGAAAATATGGCAAAAGCGGAACTACAACCCCCGTCAGCCAGATCGTCAGAAATGCGGCGATCGGCTCTACGATCCCTGACAGTGTTCCATACACAAACGCCCTCCGTTTTGTAATTCCCTGTGCCCTTAACGGCATGGAAATAATCGCTCCCTCCGGAAAATTCTGAATAGCAATTCCGGCAGACAATACAAATGCTCCAGTCATTGTTATCAGTACATTATCCGAAAGCACTCCGGCAAAGGTCACACCCACTGCCATTCCTTCCGGAATATTGTGCAGCGTCACTGCAAGCATCAACATTGTTGTTTTTCGAAGTGATGCCTGAAGCCCTTCCGGCTCCGATTCCTGAAAGTGCTGGTGAGGTGTCACCGTGTCCAGCAAAAGCAGAAAACCAATTCCAATCAGAAACCCTGCCGCTGCAGGAATCCATGCAATCTGTCCGCCTTCCTTTGCCATCTCGATGGCCGGGATTAAAAGCGACCAGACAGATGCTGCGATCATAACACCCGAAGCAAATCCGAGCAGACCTTTCTGCAGCTTTTCATTCATCTCTTTTCTCATGAAGAATACCATTGCTGCGCCAAGAGTTGTTCCTGCAAACGGCAGTAAAATTCCAAGTATTACATCCAAATTCATATGTCTCTCCCTTTCGTAATTCTTTTTGTCGATATGTTATCCTATGCTCAGGAGAAGACTTTGGTTCCGTTTAAATGCACATGGAAAAAGAATCCTTATACCGATGCCGTGATCAGTTCCTTTCCGGCTGCCCGGCATTCCTCCAGTGCAGCATCATCCGGCGTCTCGTTTGCAATCACGCCTTCTTCACAGATCAGATGTGCTCCCGCCTCTTCCATTCTCTGGCACCAGTCACGCATCCACTCTCCGTCACCCCAGCCGTAAGAACCAAACAAAAGCAGCTGTTTACCGGAAAGCATCGGCTCCAGCTCTTCCACGAACGGCTCCATTTCGCTGTCTTCCAACTGCTCTGCTCCCATAGACGGGCAGCCGAGCGCAATTTTATCAAATTTTGAAATCGTATCTGCATCTGTCTGTCCGACCTCACATACCTCCGCGGTTCCTCCTGCTGCTTGAATCCCTTCTGCGACCGCCTGTGCCATTGCCTCTGTATTTCCTGTTCCACTCCAATATACTACTGCTGCATTCATATGAACTCCTCCTTCATTATTGTGCGATTTCCCGGATACTTTTCCCGGCTAAAAATTCTCTGACCACTCCTTCTTTGGCCTGATCATAAGACTTGAAAATCATTTTTGCCCTGGACGGATTACTATATACTTTCCAGTATCCGATCATAAGATACTTTCTTCCTTCATTTTGAATAAACCCTTCCACATCTTCCTTCGGATAGCCTAAAAACACTCCGATTTCATGCGGAAATCCCAGTTTTCTGCTGCTTATCTGCCTCACTCTTTGAGCCAGCCTTTTGAGCATCTCATCCAGATTCTGCATATGATACCCATATGCCTCAAGCAGCCGCTGATTGTCAGGCATCATCAGATGATATTCCAACTCACTCCGTCGAAAAAAGAAAACAAGACATCTGCCGTCCCTGCAGGACAGGATTCGATATTCTACCCCTGTCTCCTCAAAAATCTCCGACAGCTCCTCACACATTTTCTGTTCCATTGTGATCACGCTGGATATCTTGAGCCCCTTTAAAAAGGGGGCGCACTGCAGCGCAACCTGAAACCTGGCTTTTAATTTTATATCTTCATTTTTCAAAAAATAAGACAATGTTTCCGATGACATATGGGCCTCCTTAAATGATTATGATTCTCAATTGGTTTGATATTACCATGTCCGACTCTCAATTTCAACATTTGTTATTGAGAAGTTTTCTCATTATATTTTTCTGAATATTTATCTGTATTTTTATTATTTTTTTATTGTTTGAGAACCTTGTTTGGTGTATAATAAATTTAAGTTATTTGAGCAGAAAGAAGTCTCAAAATACATACAAAAAGGAGAGATTTGCCATGGTAAATTTAATTACAGGACCGAAAGGAACCGGAAAAACACAGCAGATGATTGAGCTTGCGAATGAAAAGGTCAAAACATCTAACGGAAACGTCGTATTTATCAAAAAAAGTCATCGCAACACTACTACTTTAGACTTCGGTGTACGTGCAATCTGCATGGAAGACTATCCTGATATTCTGACAATGGATGAATTTGTCGGTTTTCTCTACGGTATGGTAGCAGGTAATCATGATATTGATACTATCTTTATTGACAGCGTATTAAAACAGGCGGATATTTCTTTAAACAACATTTCTGCATTTATGACCAGTCTGAGTAAAATTTCTGCAGAAAATACTCTTGATTTCTTTATCAGTGTGGGGGCTGAGAAAGAATCCATTCCCGATATAGATTCTGACAATTATAACGTTTTAAACTAATGGGTATGAAAAAAGCGGTATTCAGTATTTTTTACTGAGTACCGCTTTTTTATGCATTATGGTATATCTATTTTTATTATTCTTCTGATAATGCCGGCTCTTCCCCGTTCAAAGAAAGTACGGAATTTGCCCGTTCATCTTCTTTGTATTCTACTGTCACAGTATCACCGACATTGTATTTGATAATATCGATAAAATCAACAACTGAAACATCAAAAATATCATCAGAACCTTCCAGCATGATATAGAAGTGAGAGTCTCCGTCTACAACCCCCTGTGCGATCTTTGTGATCTTGGAAGACAGCGTCTTTACTTCTCTTGTATCTTCCGCCTGCTTTTTGATGCCATTCTCATACATCAGATCATTGTAGTTTTCTTCACACTCACTGACCGTATTTCCGATGGCTACCACCTGGTATTTCTGCACATTGACCATGGCATACTTTTTCACCAGTCCAGCATCATCTTTCAGCGCCATAAAATAGGTCGGCTCTCCGGAAATATTCAAAAGCAGCGGGAATGCCGCTTTGTATTTTAAGTTCTGCACCTGACCTTCTGCTGAAGACATGGCAGACTCTTCTGTCGCGCCTTCCACTTCATAGAACTTCGTCTCCATCGTACGCTGATTCATCAGAACAAATCCTACATTGGACTGGTCTCCTGTGATCGAAGTCACACCTGTATATACCCATACATCATCATCCAGCGCAAGATAGTTGTATCCTGTCGTCGTATGCAGACAATCCTTCTGTCCCAGCACACTGTTTAAAAATCCATGCTTCAACGTACCATAATAATCATACAGCTGTATCAGCATATCTGCGGAGTACGCCCGGTCGATCCACTCCGGTGCATCTTCAATCTTATAATCTTTCGTCTCACCTGTAATGGCATTACATAAAACCACTCTTCCGACTGTGGTACCTCCAAACAGACCGATATTGAATTTCTTCACCGGGCAGATCCAGTACGGAACCCCGTTGTCATCGATCTCAAAACTTAAGTCATTGAAGATATAAGTCGGATACTTGAATCGGAGATGACGGTAAATATTGCGATTGAAATGATCACTGGTCGTATACTTCATCCCTTCATCCAGTTTCACCAGTTCGGTATTCTGTGTCGCCATATCGATCTTGATATATGCCGGAATCCCCTCGCTCTGGTTCGTGAACCATTTGATCAGGCTGGCATAACGCAGGGGAGATACTCTCACGGGCTGATCCTGGTAGTTGATCTGGCTGTACCAGTCATCTACTTCAAACTGAGAGACCATATCCACCATACTTCCCATCTTTCTGTTTCCCAGAATCGTTGCGGAATCTCTGTCAAGCAGCGGAATCTGATCAAATGAGAGCTCCTCGATATCTTTTGTAAATTCTCCATCCTCTACTTTCATCAGCTTCTGATATTTTTTCGCGTTGACGATCGGAGAAGACAACAGTGTACCTGCTGCATACACGATTACAACTGCGCCAAGAATCCCCAGGATCACTTTCATCCCCTTGGATTCTTTCAGCGCATATCTGTCGAACCGCTTTCTTTTCGCATAGAAAAATGCTGCTGCCACGATCACCACGATCAGAAATATCCAGAACTCCGTAGAATGAATATTGAGTGCCGGCAATGCAACATAATAGTAAATACCGGCAAGAATAACCAATGCCAACACTGCAAGAAGTTTCATTTTACCTTTTTTCATGCTAATTCCCTTTCCTAAAAATAATTTCTACTTTTAAAGTAGTGGGACAATTATAACATCTTCAAAGATAATTCACAATTCTTCTTGCAATTTTTATATCTTTTTAATATTTATCTATCATTTTTCCAACATTTTGTCTTAAAATTTCCGTTTCCAGAGCTCCGGTGCAAGCAGGACAAGACAAGGGAAGATTTCCAGCCGTCCCAGCAGCATATCCACACAGAATACCAGTTTTGACAGCCAGGAGAACTCAAAGAAATTCTCAACCGGTCCCACCTGTGAAATTCCGGGACCGACATTATTTAAGGTCGTCAGAACCGCACTGACAGAAGTCGCAAAATCATAATTATCGATGGACACGATCAAAACAGAACATACCAGGATAAGCGCATAACAAATACTGTATACATATACTCCATGAAGGGTCTCTCTGCCCACCTTCTGACCGTTCACAGTCACCACCGTCACTGCTTTCGGATGCAGAATCCGCTTAATTTCCTGCTTTACGCTCTTGCAGAGGATCAGAATTCTCGACACCTTCATTCCTCCGCCTGTCGATCCGGCACAAGCTCCGATGATCATAATGACCAGCAAAATCGTTTTAGAAAATTCCGGCCATAAATTATAATCCGCAGTGCAAAATCCCGTTGTCGTGATCACCGATGCCACCTGAAAAGCTGAATACCGGAACGCACTTGCCACATTGCCGTATATATGATAAATGTTGACTGTGATCATCAATATTGCCGCAGCGATCACACCAAGATAGGTGCGTACTTCTTCATTTTTTAATGCACTCTTCCAGTTTTTTATGTAAATTGCAAAATAAATATTAAAATTGATCCCAAACAAAATCATAAATACGGTGATAACCCCGTCAATATACGCACTGTCATAATAGCTCACACTTGCATTTCTGTTGGAAAATCCACCGGTTCCCGCAGTACTGAATGAATGAATTAACGCGTCATAAAGGTTCATTCCGCCAAATAAAAGGAAAATCACCTCTGCCATTGTCAGAATCAGATACATCAGATACAGAATTCTCGCCGTACTGCGTGCCTTCGGAACAAGCTTGTCTGCTTCCGGTCCCGGTACTTCCGCGCGCATCAGATACATGGATCCGTCATCATCCAGACTCAAAAGTACCATAACAAATACCAAAACTCCCATTCCGCCGATCCAGTGTGTCAGCGCTCTCCAAAACAGCATTCCCTGCGGAAGCGCCTCGATATCCGTCAGAATTGTAGAACCTGTTGTTGTAAATCCGGAGACTGTCTCAAAAAAGGCATCCAGATAATCTGGAATCGAACCGGAGATAAAAAACGGCAGTGCACCGAACAGTGACCACAAAATCCAGGCAATCCCGACCAGTGCAAGCCCTTCTTTTCCATAAATACTCGTATCTTTCGGTTTTTTTCTGCCCGCCAGCAGAAAAATAATGAGCAGAATGGCCGCTGTTAATAAAAATGCAATTCCGCTTTGCTCTCCATACAAAAAAGAAACAAACGCCGGCACCAGAAGCAGAAGTCCTTCCACTCCCAACATTCTGCCTATCATATAAACAATCATTCTATTATTCATCTCGTTACCTCTTCACCAAAATATCGTCCAGATCCCGGATCTGTTTTGTCATGGTGATAATAACTACGCTGTCACCTACCTGAATACTGTCATCTCCGTTTGGAATAATGATCTTTCTTCCCCGCGCAATGCAGGCAATGATATTGTTCACTTTCAGATTCAGATCTTTAAGAGGCACTCCCGTATACGCATTCTCCGATTTGATAATAAATTCCAGAGCCTCCACTCTTCCATCCAGTAGCTGGTACATGGTCTCCACATTTGCACTGCACTGAGAATTTCTTCTCGCCCGCACATAACCAAGAATGGCATCTGCAGTCGCTGTTTTAGCAGATACAATGCTGTCGAGTCCAAGTTCATCGATCATCATGGCTCTGCGATCCTCATTGATCTTTACGATCACCTTGGATACACTCTGCTTAGAAGCAAACAAAGACATGATAATGTTCTCTTCATCCATTCCTGTCAGTGCAATAAAAGCATCTGTTTTTTCAATCCCCTCTTCTATCAGCAGATCATGCTCCGTCGCATCTCCATTGATGATGGTTGCTTTTGGAAGCAGTTCACAGAGCTCTTCACAGCGTTCTCTGTTTCTTTCGATGATCTTGACATTCATCCCCAGATTACACAGCTGGCTTGCCAGATAGTAGGCCACTCTTCCTCCACCACAGATCATTGCATTTTTAATCTTCTCTTTTCGCAGAGCGATCTTCTTGAAGAACTGCTCCATATTCTGATGAGAAGCCGCAATATGCAACTTGTCTCCTGCTTTTAAAATATAATCTCCATCCGGGATTAAAACCGTTTCTCCGGATTCGACTGCACATACCAGCACCTGAACCTGAAAACGTGCATATAATTCAGACAAAGACAATCCTTCCAGCTTTCCGCAGTGAATCGGAAATTCAACCAGTTCCACCCTTCCTTTTACGAAAGTCTCTACCTTACTTGCATCCGGAAACAACAGCAGACGGGTAATATCCCCCGCAACGATCAGTTCCGGATTTACTACCATACTCAAATGGAGGTCCTTTTTCAGAAAATCAATCTGTTTATAGTAGATCGGATTTCTTACCCGGGCAATCGTATGCCGTGCGCCCAGCCTTCTCGCGATCAGACAGCTGAGCATATTGCACTCGTCCGTAGAAGTGCAGGCAATCACCAAATCTGCATGCGGTACATCCGCCCTCTGCTGAACCTCCACACTGCCGCCTTCTCCCGCAACACAAAAAACATCCATTCTTTCAATGGATTTTCGCAGTTTTTCTTCATTATTATCGATCAATATAATATCGTACTTTTCTGATGACAGTTGTTTTGCCAGTTTATAACCAACCTTGCCGTCGCCTATGATTACAATTTTCATTGGTTCCCTAAGTCCTCTCTGTTTTCACATTCTTCTTTTCAAAACGTGTTCTATTATACCACCTTAATACCACACACACAATTTTAATACTATTTTTATATTTTTTCCACGTTTTGCATAATTTTTTTCTGTTTTCTCCGCCAAAAAAGACCTTTCCTACAACAAAATCCTTGATTTTTGCAGAAAAGGTCTTTTTCTAATTTTCTATTCTATTTTTCTTCCGCTGCTCTTGCTGCGATTTCCTTCTCCTGTACATCCGAAGGTGCCTGCTCATATCTTGCAAACTGATACTCATAAGTACCTCTTCCTCCTGTCATGGAGCGAAGCACTGTACAGTATCCAAACAGTCCTGTCATCGGAATGTCTGCTTCTATGATCTGTTTGCCGCCGCTTACAGGTGTCATGCCAAGGACACGTCCTCTTCTCTTATTCAGATCACCCATAACATCTCCTGTATAGTCATCCGGCACTGTCACTTTCAAGGATGCGATAGGCTCCAGAAGAACCGGTCCCGCTTCCATAAAACCTTTCTTAAATGCCTGAATCGTAGCTGTCTTGAATGCCATCTCCGAAGAATCTACCGGATGGTAAGATCCATCGTAAAGAACTGCTTTGACTCCGACTACCGGATATCCTGCGAGAGGACCTTTTACCACAGAGTCCTGAAGTCCTTTTTCTACAGCCGGGAAGTAGTTCTTCGGAACAGCGCCGCCTACCACTTCTTCTTCAAATACATAAGGAGTCTCCAAATCACCGGATGGTTCAAACCGCATCTTTACATGTCCGTACTGACCATGTCCGCCGGACTGTTTTTTGTATTTTGTGTCCACATCCGATTTCTTACGGATTGTCTCACGGAACGCCACTTTCGGTGTCTCCAGTTTAATTTCTACTTTATATCTGGCTGCCAGTTTGCTGGCTGCGATTTCCAGATGCTGATCTCCCATACCGTAAAGAAGAGACTGTCTGTTCTCACTGTCATTGACTGCTCTGAGTGTCACATCCTCTGCCATCATCTTCTGCAGTGCCTGAGATACCTTGTCTTCATCCCCTTTTGTCAGAGTCTTGTATCTCATATAGGTATATGGAACCGAATAGTCTGTTCTGGAATATGTAATCGGCGTATTCTTTGTCGAAAGAGTATCTCCTGTTTTTGTACTTCCAAGCTTTGCGATTGCTCCGATATCTCCTGCAAACAGTTCGGAAACTTCTGTCGGTTTGTTTCCGCACATCGTATAAAGCTTTCCCGGTTTTTCCTCGGCATCCGCCTCTGCATTGTAAAGTACGTCATCCCCTTTGAGTACGCCGGAGCATACCTTTACAAATGAATACTTTCCGATAAACGGATCTACCATTGTCTTGAATACATAGGCAGATTTGGCCTTTGAAAAATCATAATCAGCCTCGTAGATCTCACTCTTTGTCCTGTGGATACCCGCACAGCTTCTCTTATCCGGACTCGGGAAGAAACGCACGATATCAGAAAGCAGATTGGCAACACCCTGTGCCTGTACATTGGATCCCATGGCAACCGGAACGATGTCCCCATCCATCACTTCCGTACGCATGGCTGCGCGGATCTCTTCAATTGAAAATTCGTCTCCCTCAAAGTAACGATCCATAAATTCTTCGCTCGTCTCCGCAACTGCCTCCATCAGAGAATCTCTCAAAATCTTCAGGTTCGGAAGACAATAATCCGGAATCTCGCACTCTTCTCTCTGTCCGATTCCTGTATAACGTCTGCCAGCATTTTTAATAATGTTGATATATCCGACCAGCTTTTCGTTCTCACGGATCGGCTGGAAATGCGGCGCAATCTTCTTACCATATCTGACAGTCAGATCTTCCACAACCTGGCGGAAACTTGCGTCGTCCATATCCATCTCTGTCACATAGACCATACGCGGCAGGTTGTACTTGTCACAAAGCTCCCACGCTTTTTCTGTACCAACCTGTACACCGGCTTTTCCGGAAACCACGATAACTGCCGCATCTGCTGCACTCACTGCTTCTTCTACTTCGCCGACAAAATCAAAATATCCCGGTGTATCCAGAATATTGATCTTTGCCTTTTCCCACTCGATCGGGATCAGGCTCGTGCTGATCGAGAATCCGCGCTTCTGCTCTTCTTTATCAAAATCACTGGTCGTATTGGACTCGGAAATCTTTCCCATACGACTGACTGCTCCTGATACATAAAGCATCGCCTCTGCAAGACTTGTTTTGCCGCTGCCACCGTGGCCAAGCAATACTACGTTTCTAATCTCATCCGTTCTGTAAACCTTCATAGTGCTGCCTCCTTATGTTGTTATTCTCTTCATGTTCCGGCAGCTGTTCTGCCGACTCACGTACTATGTGTATATTGTACTAAAATTTTATATAAATTACAACTATTTTATTTATTTTTAACAACTTGTTTTCAATTTACTTTTACGAGTTAAAATGCTAAAATATTCTATATGTGCTTCTTGGGATTGCAGCTTCCCATCAGCCAGTTTATTTAGAAAGGACATCAAACTATGCAGACAAAAACAAGCACTACCATCGGATTTATCGGGCTGGGACTGATCGGCGGTTCTATCGCCAAGGCAATCCGCCAGTATTATCCGGACTATCAGATCCTGGCTTTTGATAAAAGCAGAGAAACACTTGCACTGGCCATGCAGGACGGAACGATCGACATCTCCTGTACTGCCATTGACGAACAGTTCTCTCACTGTTCCTATCTTTTTCTCTGTGCGCCGATTTCTTACAATAATGCGTATTTATCTCAGTTAAAGGATTTGATCCATCCGGATTGCATCCTGACAGATGTCGGCAGTGTAAAGACTGCGATCCATGAGGAGATCACCCGGCTTGGTCTGGATGCAAATTTCATCGGAGGACATCCTATGGCAGGCTCCGAAAAAAGCGGATTTTCCAATTCCAAGGCTCATCTGATTGAAAATGCATACTACATCCTGACGCCGTCTGACAAAGTCTCTTCTGAGAAGCTGGAAGATTACCGCTGCTTTGTACAGTCTCTGAAGGCGCTACCGATCGTGCTTGACTACCGGCTGCATGATACGGTCACCGGAACTATCAGTCATCTGCCGCACATCATTGCCTCCTGCCTGGTCAACTTCGTAAAAAGTACAGATACAAAAGAGGAACTGATGAAACTTCTGGCTGCGGGCGGTTTTAAAGATATTACAAGGATTGCATCTTCTTCTCCGATCATGTGGCAGCAGATCTGCCTGAAAAATAAAGATAATATCTCCCGGATCCTGGGCGCTTATATCGAAGAACTGAACCGCGCAAAAATTTCCATTGATGCCGGCAATGAACGGGAATTATTTTCATTCTTCGAATCATCCAGAGACTACCGGAATTCCATGCCGGATCACTCTGCAGGACCGATCAAAAAGATTTTTGCCCTGTACTGTGACATTATCGATGAAGCCGGAGGAATCGCGACCATTGCCACGATTCTGGCGAGCAATCACATCAGCATTAAAAATATTGGAATCATTCATAACCGGGAATTTGAAGAAGGGGTACTGCGCATCGAATTTTACGAAGAGGACGCCTCTGTAAAAGCCGCCGCACTTCTGCAGAAATACCGGTATATTGTATATGAAGTTTAAAGAAAGGAATATATGATTATGGAATTGACAAGCATTACAGGATTAAAAGGAGAAGTTTCCATTCCGGGAGACAAATCCATTTCTCACCGCAGTGTGATGTTCGCATCTCTCGCCAACGGAATGACAGAGATCCACAACTTCCTAAATGGTGCAGACTGTCTTGCCACTATTGACTGCTTCCGGAAAATGGGGATTAAAATAGAGGAACACCAAAACCGGATTCTGGTACATGGCAAGGGACTGCACGGACTGACTGCTCCTTCGGAAACATTACAGGTAAAAAACAGCGGAACGACTACCCGCCTGCTCTCCGGTATTCTTGCAGGACAGCCATTTTCCACTTCCCTTTCCGGAGACGAGTCACTCAACTCACGTCCCATGAAACGGATCATCGAACCACTGACACAGATGGGCGCTCATATTTCCAGCCTGCACGGCAATGGATGTGCACCGCTGATCATTGAACCGGGGAAATTGCACGGCATCCACTACACGTCACCGGTTGCTTCTGCTCAGGTAAAATCCTGTATTCTTCTTGCGGGCCTTTACGCAGAGGGGGAAACTTCCGTGACAGAACCGATCTTATCCCGCAATCACACAGAGTTGATGCTCAAAGAATTCGGTGCGGATATCCGGACCGTTCATCAGCTGGCTGGTTCTGAGGCAACGTCCGTGATCCAGCCATGTCCGGAATTACATGGACAGAAGATCACTGTTCCCGGAGATATTTCTTCCGCTGCCTACTTTATCGCAGCAGGACTTTTAGTTCCGGATTCCGAGATTCTGGTCAAAAATGTAGGGATCAACCCGACTCGTGCAGGTCTTTTGAAAGTATGCGAAGATATGGGCGGTAATATCACACTGTTAAATGAACGTACAGAAGCCGGAGAAAAAATGGCCGACATTCTGGTTCGCAGCAGCCAGCTTCATGGAATTTCGATTCACGGTGATATCATTCCCACACTGATCGATGAGATTCCGATCATTGCCGTTATGGCAGCCTGCGCTGAAGGTACGACCATCATCCGCGATGCGCAGGAACTTCGTGTCAAAGAGACGGACCGGATCGAGACGATCACTGACAATCTGATCGCCATGGGATGCAGCGTTCTCCCGACAGAAGATGGAATGGTGATCAAAGGAGGAGAGCCTTTAAAAGGCGCTACCATCCACACACTGCTCGATCACCGGATCGCCATGGCATTCAGTATCGCAGCTCTTGTAGCTGACGGACGCACGAAAATTCTGGACAGCCACTGTATTGACGTTTCCTATCCGGGATTTTATGATGCATTTGAACATCTTTTATAAAAAAACGAGGGCACTTCATCCAACCAAGACGAAGTGCCCTTTCTCAATATTGTATATTCTTTTGACGGATCAGATTAAATTTGATGATTTCCGTGTTAAAATATTCATTCGCATAGACCAGTGGTTTATCTTTCTCACTGTAATTTAATGTCTTCAGGTAAAGATATGGACTTAAACCCAGTTCTTTCACAGATACATATTTTTTTAATCCTGCAATTTCTGCCGGATTCACTGTATCGATCTCAACTTTATCCCATTGCGCCTTTTCCCCGGACAATTCATAAATATATTTGTAAATCGAATCTTCATACTTTGAAAACATATCAAATGCCTCTTCCCCGCCGATCAGATTCATTCCGAAATAATCTCTGCAGAATGCACAGATCTTATCGTCTGCCAGAAACAGCTTTTCTGCCACTACCAGCTGTTCGTCCGGCTGCATCTGAAGAAGAGAACAGATTTCTTCCTCCCGTTTTACTTTTTGAATATTTAAAAGTCTGACGGAAGGAGCATACCCGCTCTTTTTGATCATCTGCGTCAATTCCATACAGGGACTGAACGTGACCTTGATATTGAGAGAATCCACATTGACAAATGTACCCCTTCCCTGTCTGCGGAAAATAATCCCCTCTGCCGCAAGATCATTCAATGCCTGACGGATTGTGATCCGGCTCACTCCAAGCATCTCGGCAAGTGCCTCTTCTCTTGGAAGCTTATTGTCTGTTTTTAGATCCATCTCTTCTATATATTGAAGAATGGCCTCCTTTGCCTGTCCGGACAAGGATTTTACACGTAATTTCTGCGTACTCAAAGCGATTCCTCTCTTTCTCTTAACCTATGTATGATGATAGAAGAATCCCTTTTCTTTGTCAAGAAAAAGCTTTTTTCCCATTCAAGATCAGATTCAGAAAAATCGCGCTGATGCTGACCATAAACAGACCATTGCTTAATACCATCTGCAATGCATTCGGAATATTCACAAAAACATCTGATGCAAATGCTGCGCCTACTCCGATCGCAATGCTGGTCCCTACAATCTTGAAATTGTTATCTTTTGAAAAATCCAGTTTGGATAAAATGGAAATTCCAGAAGAAGTGATCACCCCGAACAATGCCAGTGTTGCACCTCCCAGCACACATTTAGGAACAGCCGTAAATACCGCGGAAATCTTCGGGAAAATTCCTGCCAGAATGATCATAATGCCAGCTGCTGCAACAACGGATCTGCTTTTAACTTTTGTCAGTCCGATCAGACTTACATTTTCATTGAACATGGTAGATGGAACCGAATTGAACATCCCAGTCACCATCTGTGCTGCTGCCTGACCTCTGATTCCTCTCTCCTTTGTCTTATTATCTGTCTGGATTCCAACAATTTCATCCATTACAGAAAAGACTCCGATACACTGGATCATGTTGATGATGCAGAAAATACTCATAATAAAAATCGGCCATATTTTAAACTCCGGCATTCCATAATAAAATGGTTTCACCGGCTGGAATACTTCTGCCTGCGCGATTGATGTGAAATCGACCATGTGCAGACCACATCCCACGATCGTTCCCGCCACGATTCCGAGCAACAGGGACATACTTTTCCAGATTCCTTTTGCATACTTTTCTACCAGAATGATAAAGATCAAAACTGCAGTACCCAGAATCAGATTTTCAACAGACCCAAAGCTTTCGCTGCCTTCTCCGCCTGCCAGATCCCGCAGTGCAGTCGGCGCCAGTGTAATTCCGATCAACGTTACAAATGTTCCTACTACAACCTGAGGGAAAAGTTTTAAAATCTGATCCATAAAAAAAGACAGGATAAAAATTATCGCACCAGATGCGATCACTGCGCCAAAGAGTGTCTGCATCCCATATTCTTTTCCAATCAGGATCATAGGGCTTAGAGGTGCAAAAGAAGAACCCAAAATAATGGGATATTTGGATCCTGCCAGTTTTCCGATTCCGATCACCTGAATCAGAATGGCAATTCCACTTGTAAAAAAATTGGCTGCTACTAAAAATGCAGTTTCTTTTTCCCCCAGTCCCAGGGCTCCTGCTAAAATCAAGGGAACCGCGATTGTTCCCGGACACATGGTAAGGACATGCTGAAATCCGATCAGCAGCGTCTTTGTCCATCCTACTTTTTCATCAAAATATTCCGCTTTCATACTCTGCTCCTGACTGGAACTTAATCCCAATATCCCTCATGCACCTTTGCTGCTTCTACTTCAACGGCCTCTACCGGTCCTACTACTTCAATTGCTTTCTGCCCTTTTGCAAATACATCTCTGCATGGAAGATCAAAAGTCGGGTTCTGCTCATTACTTCCTGTCAGCTCCAACAGTCGTCTCTCTGTCATTCCGTATACAACTCTTCCGATATTCGCCCAGTAAATAGCTCCTGCACACATCGCACATGGCTCTGCAGTCGTATATAATGTACAATCCCACAAAAACTCTCTGGAATATTCATGAGATGCTCTTGCTGCAAGTGTCGCTTCCGCGTGCCCTGTACAGATTTTCTCTGTGATCTCAATATTTCCCTGCTCCATGATGATCTCTCCCTCTTTGTTGACCAGAAGGGCTCCAAACGGAGTATTTCCTGCTTCTCTTGCCTCTTTTGAAATTTCAATCGCTCTTCTCAAATAAAATTCGTGACTCTGATACATCTTCTCTTCTCCTTATAAAGTATTATGTAATAGGTATTACCTTTTGTTGTTTTCAATATAACACACATCTTTTTATTTGTAAAGAATCAGTTCAAAAATTTGTAAAAAAGGATGCCGCAAAATCTCTTTGCGACACCCTCTGTAATTCTTAAAAAACATTTCCAAATAAGGCTATAAACATCACTCCAATCGTTCCGATTGCAATAAAACTCAAAGATAGCGCAGCCCGCCTCTTGCGGGAATCAAATTCCACTCTGGCAGCATCTGTCATATTGGACACATATCGATTTCTGCCAATCAAATATAAAATCAGTCCGCCTCCACCCTGATTTCCGGAAAGTGAAAACATTCCCCATAATTTCGGATGCTTCAACCCTCTGCTCTCTGCATCAAGAGCTACCAGTTTAAATATCTGATAGGATAATGTCAGTCCGCCAAGCAAAACCATAAATACAAATATAATTGCAAAAATAAGCATTTTCCATTCCTCCTAAAGTTTCTTTATAATCTGATAAAATAGCATACAAGTTGCTGTAATGCCAAGAATCGAGCTGCCCATGATCAGATAATGATTCTCAATGATCAAACCATTAAATAATATAAACAGGATCATCAACAATACATTGGCAATAATCGCAGCAATCAATTTCTCATTACTTTTTACAATGTTTGTACTTTTTTCCAAATGTTCTATCATTGCTTCATCTCCTTTCAATAATTGATCAAGGCTGATGTTATACAAGTCACTCAATTTGATCACATTCACAATATCCGGAAAAGATTTTTCATTTTCCCAGTTTGAAATTGTCTGGCGGGAGACCTGAATTTTTTCTGCAACATTCTCCTGTGTCAATCCACTCTTGATCCTTGCTTCTTTTAATTTTACACCTATTTCCATAACATCCGTCCTTTCCTCTGCACTATCGCAGGTTTCTCCTGATTTGTCTATCAAATATCCTGTACATCCACAAAATATCTTTGTCAAAATCTTTTTACATACCTTATATAGTATTATATTTTTCTGTTTACTGCCAGATGTTTGTGATTCATTAAAAAAAAACAGCCGGATTTTACCCGACTGTTTTCTCTTTAATTCTTTTATACTGACAAATAAATCCTACCGAATTTCCACAACGGTATAATCTTTCTCTTCCACTGCCTTTTTCAGTACTTCATCAGAAACCTCCGAGCGCAGTGTCACAACCGCTGTGCCTTTCTCATGGCTTACTTCTGCCGCTTCCACTTCTGCAAGTGCCTCCAGTGCTTTCTTTACGGACGCCTCGCAGTGTCCACACATCATTCCTTCAATTTTCATTGTTTTTTCCATTGTCATTTCCTCCTGTTTCTTTCTTGTTTTTATTTTTCGATCTCTTGTGGCGTTCTTCATACGGAACCAATTGAGACGAAGTGCATTGGTAACAACACAAACGCTGGACAAACTCATTGCCGCCGCTCCGAACATCGGATTTAATTTCCATCCAAACAATGGATACCAGATTCCGGCCGCCAGCGGGATTCCGATGACATTATAAATAAATGCCCAGAATAAATTCTCATGAATGTTGCGAAGTGTCGCACGACTCAGTCGGATGGCTGCCGGAACATCCGTAAGCCTGCTCTTCATCAATACCACATCTGCGGCATCGATCGCAATATCCGTTCCTGCTCCGATGGCAATTCCCATATCTGCTCTTGTCAGTGCAGGTGCATCATTGATGCCGTCTCCGACCATGGCTACTTTTCCCACTTTTTTCAATTTGCGGATGACTGCCTCTTTTCCTTCCGGAAGTACGCCTGCGATCACCTCGTCCACACCGGCCTGCGCTCCGATGGCACGGGCTGTCTGTTCATTGTCACCTGTAAGCATGACCACCCGGATTCCCATATTCTGCAGTTCCTGCACTGCCTGGGGACTGTCTTCTTTGATCACATCTGCAACTGCAATGATTCCAAGAAGCTGATCTTCTTTTGCAAAAAAGAGCGGGGTTTTTCCCTGATCTGCCAGCCCTTTTGCCTTTGCCTGCATATCTTCTGAAACTGTGCAAGTCTTTCGGATGAATGATAAATTTCCTCCCCAAAGTCGTTCTCCATCACACCAGCCGGACAGACCATTTCCCGGAACTGCCTGAAATCCTGTCATTTCCACGCTCTCTGTCAGCTTTTGTTCTTCTGCATACGTCATCACCGCTTTTGCCAGCGGATGCTCACTTTTCTGTTCCAGGGCATATGCGGTCTGTAATAATTCTCCCTGCCGGATTCCCTCCGCCGTTACGATATCTGTAACGTTCGGTTCTCCGCTTGTGATCGTCCCGGTCTTGTCCAATGCCACGATCTGTACCTTTCCTGTTTCTTCCAGCGACACAGCAGTCTTAAACATCACACCGTTTTTTGCGCCTTTTCCGCTTCCCACCATGATTGCAACGGGAGTTGCCAGCCCAAGTGCACAAGGACAACTGATCACCAGAACAGAAATTCCTCTTGCGAGTGCAAATCCGACACTTTCTCCTGCCAATATCCATACCACAAATGTAATCGCCGCGATCACCATGACTGCAGGGACGAAAATTCCGGATACCCGATCCGCCACTTTTGCAATGGGTGCTTTGGTAGCCGCTGCATCACTGACCATCTGGATAATCTGAGATAATGTCGTATCTTCCCCTACTCTGGATGCCTCACACCGGAGATATCCGGACTGATTCAACGTAGCAGCTGATACCATGTCTCCTGCTTTTTTATCCACCGGAATACTTTCTCCTGTCAGCGCAGATTCATCAATCGCGCTGCTTCCTTCCAGCACAATACCATCCACGGGTATATGCTCACCCGGACGAACCACAAACACATCTCCTTTTCTCACCTGCTCGATGGAAACTGTCTGTTCCTGCCCGTCTCGGATCACGACCGCCGTCTTTGGCGCCAGGCGCATCAGGCCTTTTAAGGCATCTGTAGTCTTTCCTTTGGAACGTGCCTCCAGCATCTTACCGACGGTGATCAATGTAAGGATCATCGCGGCAGATTCGAAATAAAACTCATGCATATAAGTCATCACGCCTGCCATATCCTGACGCATCTGCGCATCTGTCATGGCAAACAGCGCATAAGTGCTATATCCAAAAGAAGCGCCGGCTCCCAACGCCACCAGCGTATCCATATTCGGCGCGCCGTGCAGCAGACTTTGAAATCCACTGACAAAAAACTTCTGATTGATGATCATCACACATCCTGTCAGCAAGAGCTGTAAAATTCCCATTGCCACATGATTCTCTGCCAGAATCCCGGGAAGCGGCCAGTTCCACATCATATGTCCCATCGAAAGATACATCAGCGGCACAAGGAAACAAAACGATAAGATCAGCCGCTTTTTTAAGACCGGAGTCTCTTTATCTTTCAGAAATTCCTCTTCTGCATGTTCTGCCGGCTTTGCGGTATTCTCTCCCTTTACAGAAGCTGAATATCCCGCTTTTTCCACTGCTGCAAGAATGTCTGCTTCTTTCGCATCTCCCTCCACGCCCATGGAATTCGTCAGAAGGCTGACTGAACACGAGGTCACTCCCTCAACTTTGGACACTGCTTTTTCCACTCTTGTGCTGCACGCCGCGCAGCTCATTCCGTTCACATTGTATTGCTTCATGATATCACCTCCCCTTATCGCATCAACTTTTGCAGTGTTGTCACCAATTCTTCAATGGTCTCTTCCTTTCCCTGACGGATGTCTTCCGCTACACAGGTACGGATATGATTCCCTAATAATACTTTATTGAAACTGTTCAACGCTGCATTGACTGCAGAGACCTGAATCAAAATATCAGTACAATAGGTGCCGTTTTCCACCATTTTTTTAATTCCTCTCACCTGACCTTCAATCCGGTTCAGACGGTTGATGAGATCTTTGTATTCTTTTTCTGTACGTTCTTTTGTCTTATTTGTATGACAGCAGCACTCTCTTATTTCTTCCATTTCTTTCACCCCATTTCATATATGGATTATATACCCTTGTGGGGTATATTTCAAGTGGATTTTTATGGAATTTTTATACGATAAAAAGTTGAGGAAAGAACCGTTTCTGATTCTTCCCTCAACTTTTTTACTCTGTTATTCATAATCTCTGACAAGGAACATCGGCTTGATCGCCATGACCTCATCGTATTCTTCCTGCTCAAGCTCCACACTGGAATTCATTGCTTTCAAATCCTGCTTCAGCAATTCCAGAGCTTCTGCCACACACCGTGTCCGTTCTTGGGCAATAATATCAATCATTCTTCGAAGTACTGCCGGATGTGCATAACACGCCGGAAGAGGAAACTTCGGATATTCTGCAATGTAGCGATACATCGCTTCTGTCGCCTTCTTCAGCCTGTCTTCCACATACCGCCTGTTATTGCGGGCAGTAGGAAGAACATTCGCACTGGAGAAGAAAAAGATGGCGGCCAGTCCGAACAGCAGAAAATAAATTCCGAATCCTGCTTTTGTGACCAGCGCATAAATCCCGTAAACCAGTGCCGCAATCCCCATCAGGGTAATGAAAAGCGCTGCCCATTTATAAGCAGGATTGCTCTTATCATAGGTTCTTTTTCTCTTCGCACAGCTGCTCAGTTCCCGATATAACTCAGGTCTTTTTTCCAAAAACTGCGCACATTTTTCTAACCATTGGATTTCTTCCCGCGCATCCGAAAAAGCGATCCTTGCTTTTTTCTGTTCAAGTATCCGCTGTTTCTCCAGCAGTTTTTTTTCTGCCTGCACGCTGTGCACCGGCATCTCGGGACGGATACTTCGGATATGGTCAAGCAGTGCATCTACCTGCTCTTCTCTTTTGAAAATACACTGCTTTTCCTCTCCGCCGTCATACTGCACGACCAGATATGGAATCGTGGCAAACATTCCTTTTCCCGAAAAACCGCCTTTACTCATGGCTACTCTTTTAAATACTCTTGATACCGAGTCCAGAGCTACATAATATCTTCTGTCAAAGTAAAAGCTGTTCAGATAAAGAGCCTTTTGACCCACTCCACAGGGGCCGAATCTCCTGCAGTTCTTTTTATCCGCTTCCAGCTCCCGCTCTTCTATTTTCTGTCTGCCCAGCTGCTTTGGTTTCCATATCATCTCGTGTCAGTCCTTTCTGTTTGTGTTTTATGAAAACACTTTATTTTGCTGCTTTCGCAGGTTTTCTCGTTGCATACAGGAAAATGGCAAGGAATCCTGCTGCCAGAATGATACCTACCGGATACGCAACAGCTGTTCCCAGTCCCAGACATTCTTTCGCATAGAAGAAATATGTCATGGATACTGCACTCATAAAGGTCGCCGGAACTGCTGTCAGCCAGTAATTCTTCTTCTCACGGAACAGATACATACTTGCTGTCCAGAGAACGATCATTGCCAGTGTCTGGTTGGTCCAGCTGAAATATCTCCAGACGATCGTATAATCCAGATGTCCGATAATGGCACCTGCACCTAACAACGGAACACAAAGCAACAAACGTTTGCTGTATTTGGACTGCTCGATCTTAAACCAGTCCGCCAATACCAGTCTTGCACTTCTAAATGCCGTATCTCCAGATGTGATCGGGCATACGATAACACCGATCATCGCCAGTGCAACTCCGATTCCTCCCATTGTCTTTGAGCAGACATCATAAATCGCTGCTGACTGGCCATTTGCGAGAATCGCGCTTAATCCTGTACTCAGACCGCCTGTCACTTCATACAATGCGCATCCTGCAGCAGCCCAGATCAGTGCGATCACACCTTCCGCCACCATAGCTCCATAAAATACAAAATGTCCCTGACGCTCTGATTTCATACAACGTGCCATCAGCGGTGACTGTGTAGAATGGAATCCGGAAATCGCTCCGCAGGCAACTGTGATAAACATAACGCTCCAGATCGGCGCACCGTCCGGATGCATATTGGAGAAGTTATTCCAGATTTCCGGGATCACAAACTCGGAATGTGTAAAGATTCCAATGATAACTCCTACCGCCATAATGATCAGGCAGATTCCGAATAGCGGATAAATCCGTCCGATGATCTTATCAATAGAAATAAATGTTGCGATAAAATAGTATGCCAGAATGATCCAGAGCCAGAATTCTGTACTGGCAAGAATTCCGCCGATTCCGCCCTCCTTGAACAATGTCACGATCAGACCTGCAGGTCCGACTGCAAACACAGTTCCGACCATAACCAGCAGAACCACACTGAATACACGCATCACATTTTTCATTGCATTTCCAAGGTAAATACCACAAACCTCTGAAATTGATGTACCATTATTTCTTTCAGAAAGCATACCTGAAAAGTAATCATGGACACCGCCTGCAAAAATCGTACCAAATGTGATCCATAAAAATACAATCGGTCCCCACAGAGCTCCCTGCATGGCACCAAAGATCGGTCCCAGACCGGCAATGTTTAAAAGCTGCACTAAAAAGAGCTTCCACTGCGGCATTACCACGTAATCCACACCGTCATTAATTTTGACAGCAGGCGTCTCCCTGTCATCCGGTGCAAATGTGTTTTCTACGATCTTCCCGTAGACAAAATAGCCTCCGATCAACAGAAGCAGACATAGAAAGAAACTAATCATAGAAATCCCCCTCCTTCTCTTTAGAGAATTTTAATAATTTTATTTTTCTTTTATAATTATATGTTTATTTTAAACAATTTTCAATAGTTTCTTTCTACTTTTTATTACATTTTTCACATTTTCAAACCCGGAATTTTTTCTTAATCTCCCGAACGAACGATTTTCCACGAAAAACTACGATTCCGGCCAGCAACAGAATGCTGATTCCTGTACAAAGTAAAGACGGATACCGAATCCGGACTGCCCCTGCTGCCAGAAGAATTCCCGGAATACATCCAAAGGCGCCGATCTGAACAAGATAAAACAAATATTCGTTTTCCTCCAGCCTGCACACCCTTGCGACCACTGTCATTGCTGCAAGAATGACCAGAGATGCAAGCGGGAGCACAAAATCCACTGCCCATCCATGCCATCCGGTAAAAACGTCCCACAAAAGCCCCGCTGCCGATATGAGCAGAAGCTGCCACATTCCATTTTTCAGAAGGTTCCTGCGCTTTTTATAGCCTACCATTACAAACAGCCAGGTACAAAGTACTCCCCCACTCACAAAACCTGCCCACAAAAATCCGGAAGGAAGCATCAGATTGACCACCCAGCTGATCACAACCGCAGCAATACACAAAAACGTAAAAATCTGCATACTCTTCTGCATCAGTCCCAGCTTCTTTTCCTGATATCCGGGGAAGTCATTCTCTTGTTCTGTAACGTGAATCCCTTCCTCTTTTAAGATCCGCAGAAAATTCCGCTGGATATTATGACTCAGTATTTTCGAGGTGATCCCTACTCTCATTTTATCCCCGTAAGAGCAGGAGCACATCTGCAGTTTGTCCGTACTTGTAAAAAATCCAAACGAATCCACATAGGTCTCAAACACATCCGGAAGCTGGATTTTTCCGATATTGGAATAAATCGCGGAAATACTTCTCCCGCCAAGCGTCGTTCCGGCCAGCAAAAACAGGTTTTTAATCTCCAGAGGCACGGCCCGAAGCAGAGGATTTTTTTCCAGACGGACAAGCCGGTTCATATTGTCTGCAATCCGCTCTTTTACAAGTTCTGTTCGAAAGACATGCTGCAGATTCTGCAAAACTTCCTCAAATCTCGTATTTTCTTCAAACACCTGACCAGCTTCAATCCAACCAAAAAAGTTCGTCATGGAATAGGAGGGAAAATAATTTCTCAGATTCACCGGCACCATCAGAGTGACCGGCTTTTTCATCTGACTTCTCGGCATCTCCTCGTGAATCGCACAAAGCAGTGCGGCAGAGAGAAATACCGTGACTGACACCCCGTATGATTTTGCCTTTCTGTATACTTCTTTCGCGGAAAGAACCACCTCTAAAACAGACATCTCCTCCTGCTCCAGCCTTTCCCCCTTCAGCTGGAATGCAGGTCTGCTCTTTTTGACACTGCCATAATCTGATTTTGAATAATACTGCGAAAAGCTGTCTTCTTCGTGATCACTGGATGTGGAAATCTCTTCTTCTGAAACAGGCGGAAACTCCACCTGTGGATAGCAAATCATCAGGTAATTCCGCACCAGTTCTTTTAAAAAATTCAGCGCTCCCGTCCCATCAGTCAGACAATGAAACACTTCCAGATTTATTTTCTTTTTATAATAAGAAACCTCAAACAGAAAGCTTTTCTGATCAGGCACATACAGTCCGCTGCAGGGCGGCCGATCTTCTGCCTTGACTTTTGGTTTTAAATTCCGCTGCTCCATATAGAACCAGAACAGCCCTTTCCTGAGAACCGAACAATACAGCGGATACTTTTCCAGCGTACATTCCACTGCTTTTTGCAGAACTTCCTCTATGACATCCTCTTTCAGTTCACAATACAGCCGGAATACCCTGGTATCTTTCTTCCCGGTTGCTGCCGGAAATGCCTGTGCTGCATTGTCCAGCTTTCTCCACTGTGAACGTTTCTTTTTCTGCATCGTTACCCCTCCCGTAAAAAATGGTCAATATACGCAAAACTCTCTTCCACATGAAGTCTTGAAACTCCAAGTGCAAAATACCCGTGAAATGCCCCTGCGATCCGATAGCACGTCACCTTATTTCCGGCTTCTTTCAGTCTTTTGGCATAATCCTCGCCCTCATCTCTAAGCGGATCAAACTCTGCACTCAGCACCAGCGTTTCCGGCATATTTGTCAAATCTTCTGCAAGAACAGGCGCCACATACGGACTTTTTAAATCCTCCTGCTTCCCGATATAAAGCTGCAGATAATCATGCATCTTTCCTCTGGTAAGCAGATATCCTTCTCCGTTCTCCCGAATCGAATCATATGCAGAATCCAATGTGTAGCAGTTGTTCACTGCCGGATAGACCAAAATTTGCTTATGAATTGAAAATTCCCCTCGGTCTCTTGCCAGCAGACACAAGGCTGCCGCCAGATTTCCTCCGGAGCTGTCTCCCATAACAGAAATCTGTCCCGGCTCAATCTTTGGAAAGATTTTCCCCTGATACAGTGCCCTTGCAGCCAGATAACAATCCTCAAGCCCTGCCGGAAACGGATACTCCGGCGCTAGGCGATATTCTACAGATATGACGGTCTTGTCAACAGATTTTGATAGCATACTGCAGATTCTGTCATATGTTTCTACACTCTCTGTAGACCATCCTCCTCCATGGATAAAAAAAATCGCGGAGGAAATCTCTTCTTTCTGCCTTTTTGTCTCTTCTGATGGGAAATATAATCTCAAAGGAGTCTTTCCACACTCTGTTTTTATCACAATATCTTCTTTCTCCACCCAGAGATGAAGCGGATCTAATTTTTTTAGATTTGCCAGCTTTCTGGCTGTATTTATCTCAATATTCTGGTTTGAAAATGCTGCCAGAACTGTCTGTATTACCTGATTCATAAATTGCCATTCTCCGTTACTGTATGAACAGTCACTATTCTCCTGTTGTATTTCTGAACTTTTATTATAGCACAGAAAAAGGCGAATGCCATCCTGACTTTCGCCATGGACAGCATCCGCCGTCATTTTTTCTGACCAGATACAAGCTTACTCTCCGAGAAAATAATGTCCGTACGCATCTGCCGCCTTGATCGCATCTGCCACTTTCTTCGGTGTCACTTCAAACGGCATATTGTGCAGAGTATCTGTCTCGGCACAGGCTGCCTCTGCCACTTTCATCAACTGTTCTTCCGTAATCTTACCTGCTCCCAGCTGTTCCAGTGTAACCGGAAGTCCACATTCGATGCAGAAATCGATCACCTGCTGCAGCTCTTCTGACGGGATGTTCTCAAGCACCAGCTGTGTGATCGTTCCAAATGCCACTTTCTCTCCATGGTACATATGATGACATTCTTCGAGTACTGTCAGACCATTGTGAATCGCATGTGCTCCTGCAAGACCGCCGCTTTCAAAGCCAATTCCGGACAGCAGTGTATTTGCCTCGATCACTTTTTCCACTGCTTCTGTACAGGCACCTGCTTCCAGTGCAAGCTTCGCCTTCACACCTTCCTCCATCAGCGTATCAAAACACAATTTTGCAAGGGCCATAGCTGCCCCGGTGATCTTTCCGCCTGCACAGGATGCGGCATCTGATCTCTGACACGCTCTTGCTTCAAAATAAGTTGCAAGTGCATCTCCCATTCCGGCAACAGTAAGGCGAACCGGTGATTCTGCAATAATCTCTGTATCCATCATGACCATATCCGGATTGGACGGCAGGAACAAATACTCCTCAAACACACCTTCTTCTGTATAAATTACAGAAAGTGCGCTGCACGGTGCATCTGTAGATGCGATCGTCGGACAGATCAGAACCGGCGTCTTTTCATAATATGCCACTGCCTTTGCAGTATCAAAAATCTTACCTCCGCCGATACCGATCACGACATCACACGCTTCTTTTTTCACGATTTCTCCAAGACGTTTGATTTCTTTTTTACTGCATTCACCATTGAAGTAATCAAAAACATATCCACATTCTTTTCCTTCAAAGCTTTTCTCCACCATTGCTCCGATTCGCTTGTATCCACCCTTGCTGATCAGGATCAGAGCCTTCTTTCCATAATTCTGAGCATATTCTCCCAGTTTTTTCATCTCTCCTGCGCCCTGCACATATTTTCCCGGGCTGATCAATACTTTTGCCATTGTCAATTCCTCCTGTCATCATTTGCTGTAATTCTTTTGTTAATATTTTATCACTAAATGCAGTGGAACGGCTACTGTTTTTTTATATTTTTCTGTTGCCAGTACATCACTATGGCCAAATAATTTTCTTCCATTCGGTATTTGAATGAACTATAATGATGATATGAATGATTTTGTGGTTATCAGATGAAAATCGGAGAGCCGATTCAATAGATTTCAGTTTCTATGTAAGCAATTCCGTGGAAACCTGACCCACAAATAACATGATTTGATTTTTCAGAAAAGGAGACAACTTATGAACATTCGCCTACTGATCCCAGAGGATTATCCTGTGATCGATTCTTATATGCAGGAGCTTCACGACCTTCATGTTCAGGGACGCCCTGATTTATTTATTCCTGCAAGTCACATTTATTCAGAAGCCGACTTCCGTGAAATAACAACCGACGGCAATCACATAGCTCTTGCAATGACAGATGACCATTTTATCGCCGGTTTTATCATTGCTTCGCTCCGGACCAAAAGCAATATGGTGACCGGAACACTCATCGCATATGTAGATGATATGTTTGTACACCCTTCTTACCGTGGTCAGAAAATCGCAACGACTCTTTTTCATGAAATGGAACAAAAAGCAAAAGAACTCGGAGCCACAAGAATCGATCTGATGGTATGGGAATTCAATGAATCTGCACAGGAATTATACCGGTCACTGGGTATGACCCCGCAGAGGTATATTTTAGAAAAATTACTGTAATCAGGAGTAAATCACTCCTGATACAAAAACTTTACAGACTCATATATTTCGGAAAAATCAATCTCACATTCCCCTTGGAATATTCCCACAGGTACACGATTTTCAAATCCATAGACAACCGGAAGTTCTTCATTTTCCAGATCATACACTACAACTTTTTTCTTATCCGGGTCGATAAGCCAGTATTCCCTGACTCCCGCTGTCGCATATTTGCTATGTTTGATATTCATATCAATTTTTCTTGTAGCAGGGGACAAGATTTCCATAATCAGATCCGGAGCTCCATACACATGTGTCGGAACTATTTTCTCACGGTCACATACCACCAAAACGTCCGGCTGTACCATTGTCTTTTCATCACAATCAAGCTGTACATCTACCGGTGCAGAAAAAACCATGCATGCTCCCTTCTTTTGGCTGATGAAAGCATGAAGCCGTACACTGATTTCCAAGCTGATCTTCTGATGAATAATTGTAGGCGCAGACATATCATAGATCACACCATCAATCAACTCTGCTCGTCTTTCATCCGGAAGTTGATAGTAATCCTCAAGAGTACACTCTCGACTTTTTTTTGATATTCCATATTCCATCTTCGATTCGCACACATAAGAAAAGCCCCTATCAGAGTCTCTTTTATTCTCAAATACAGATTCTATTTGTTTCAGTATATCCGGGCTGAATACTTCCTCATTGTCATGGAAAATCTTTTGCACCGTTTCCAAAGAGACTCCTGATAGCTCCGATAGCTGCTTACAACTATAGCCAAACTGCTGTCTTTTTCGCCTCATTTGTTCGACTGTCACATGATCACCTCATTTCATAGATTCCAACAAGTTTTATTATTTTCATTATACTGATAAAACAGAAAAAGCTCAATCGTTTCTAAATTGTAAATGCCAACAACATAATCCCGTAAGATTTCAGCGATATTTCTCCAGATATTCCCGGACCTTACGCACCGTCTTCGGGCTCTTCCCACCGGAATTCATCCCGATCACAACACCGTCTTTTTCAGTCACTGCAGGAAAGAAAAAATCACACAGGGATTTGTCATCTGCAGTATTTACCAGAATCTTACGCATTCTGCACGCACTTACGATTTTTTGATTCAGCTCTCGGTCATCGGTCGCAGTCAGCACAATGTCTGCCCCATTCAAAAAATCAGATGTATCTTTCAGATCTTCTTCCAAAACTTTTCGAGAACTCCACACTGCCTGAGGCACTTCCTTTTTTTCCTCTTCTTTCAGAATGTCCTTCATTTCATCACAGATCTCAGGCGCTGTCACCTCAATGTGCTCTGCAAATTTTAACAGCGTACGCACCCTTCTTGCCGCAATTTCCCCCCCGCCGATCACAAGAATCCTCTTTGTCGAAATATCCACAAACATCGGAAAATAATATCCGCCCATGCTCTTCTCTCCCTCGTCACTTCTTTTCATCCATCATATACAACAACGCATTGCAGATACATGCTGCGATATTACTTCCGCCTTTTCGTCCTCTTGCCACGATATACGGTGTGTCGTTCAGCGACAGGATCAGTTCTTTTGACTGTACCACATTGACAAACCCCACCGGCACTCCAATGATCAGCTCGGGTTTTAATCTTCCTTCCTGAATCATCTCATACAACCGGATCAGCGCAGTCGGCGCATTGCCAATGGCAAAGATCAGTTTTTTATCCAGCTTGGCCGCACGCTCCATGCTGGCAACCGCGCGCGTTGTTCCCTGTTCTTTTGCCATGTTTGCAGTCTCTTCGTCAGACATAAAACAGCACACTTCGCCTCCGTACTGTGCCAGTTTTTTCTTGTTGATCCCTGATTTTCCCATCTGCGTATCGGTCACGATCCACGCTCCGTCACGGATTGCATCCATTGCCCTTTGAACTGCGTCTTCTGAAAATTTCAGACTCTTTGCATACTCAAAATCTGCGCTTGTATGAATACAGCGCTTTACGATCGGTTCTGTTCCCGGAATCAGACTGACCTCTCCCAGCTCTTCTGTAATGATCTCAAAACTTCTTTTTTCAATCTCCTGCGGCAATACATTTTCCAACTCTATCTTCATCTTTCTGTTCTCCTTCTCACTTGATCCTGATCCCGATCCCGCACTGTACCCGATCCACCCGGTCTGCACAGGCTGCAAGATTTGTACAGATTCTTCCCACAGCTTCTCTGTACTGTCTTTCAAACGCATCCACCGGAACCAGTCCGTATCCGACTTCCACAGTCACTACGATCAGATCCGGATTTTCCTGTAAAATCTGCTCTGCCAGATCCGTTGCATGCTCTGCTTTGTTTTCCCGGATCCAGCGCCTTACAAATTCTTCAAAATGAACAATTCCCGAACAGGAAAAAATGTCTTTCAGGTCGCAGGATGCCCCGTCACTCCACACAAGGTTTGGATATGCCTGTTTTGCATAGTCTGTTTTCCCCTGATAAGCTCCTCCGATTACCATTTTCATCCCTTTTTCACCTCCACCGGTATTCCATAAACAACTTCTGTCACCTGATCTGCCATTTTTGCCATCCGGCAGTTGATCGTTCCCAGTACGCTTAAGTATTCCTGCATTTCTTCGTCAGCCGGAGGCAGATCACAAAACACTTCATTTGTGACTGCCACAAGTCCCCGGCAGCGTTTTTCTAATTCCCGGATTCCTTCCAGAACGGCTTCCCTGGTCCGTTCTTTTGCACCTGTATCCAGATACAACTCATTTGCAGTCAGATTCGACATGCATTCCAGAAGTACACAGATTCCCTCTTCTGCCGCATCCGCGCGAAACCCCGGCTCGGTCTGAACCAGCTTCTTAAGGTCTGTAAAACATTCCAACGTCTCAAATCCTTTTCCATTTCGCATCTGTCTGTGACGCAGGATCTTTTGTTCTGTCTCTTTCCCATAAGGGACCATGGTTGCAATATAATACAGATGACGGGAATTTGTCTTTTTTTTGAGCATACAGATCTGTTCTTCTGCATATGCGGATTTCCCGCTCCCGCTTCCGCCTGTCACTACGTGAAACATTTTAGTCTCCTTTCACATCTGCATACCGGTATTCCAGTGCTCCGGTTGCCGGAATCTGACTCACTCCTGTGATATCCGGCCGAATCAGATTACAGCTTTTCATGGAAAACAAAGGAATGATATAAAACTGCTCTCCCACTGCCCACTGCTCTGCCTCGTGAAGCAGTGCATTTCGTTTTACAGGATCCGTTTCCACATCCGAGGCTTCTACCAGACGGTCGTATTTTTCATCCCGGACTCCACTGCAGTTATACGTTCCATTTGACAGAAGCATGGACAAGTAGGTGTACGGATCTGCAAAATCTGCCGTCCAGTTCATCCGGCAAAGATCAAAGTTCCCGGCTCTTCTGGTCGCATAATTGGTCTGTAATTCCTGCGCCTCCAGCTTGATCTCTATATTCAGATTCTGCTTGAGCTGCTCCTGGATCACCTGAGCCGTATCTGCATCTAATTCCAGAGACGGATATTTGTAGGTCAAAACAGGAAATCCTTTCCCGTCCGGATATCCCGCCTGAGAGAGCAGCTCTCTTGCCTTTTCCACATTTTCCTCAAACGGAGGATCTGCCTCTTCCACAAAATACTCTCCGGTCGTATTATTTTTCATACGCTTTGCCACGAAATTCACAGTCGGCTCTGTGTCTTCTCCTACCATTTTACAAAGATCTTCCCGGTTGATGGCAAGATTGATCGCCTCCCGCACACGCACATCATCCAGAGGCTTCACATCCAGATTCGGATAAATATAGCGCGTCGCGATATTGTCTGTCACTGCCAGATCGTCTTTCCCCTGATACAGTTCCATGACAACAGAAGGAAGGGAGACTGCCACATCGACCTCTTTGGTCTCATAAGCACTTAACATTGCCTGCTGTTCTTCAAAAAAGCGATAGGTGATCCGCTCCAGATGCACCGCATCTGCATTCCAGTAACGCTCATTCTTTTTCAGGACAAAATATTGCTCCGGTACATATTTTTCCAGATAAAACGGTCCGTTTGACAGACTGGTCTCTGGATTTTTATCCCATCCGCTGCCCGTCTCTTTCGCATATTTGCTGCAGGACGGTGTGTAGACCGGAAGACGCAAAAGCTCCAGAAAATACACACACGGCTTACTCAAATGAAAGATCAGAGTATTTTCATCCGGTGTCTCAACACCAAGACTCTCCATATCGGCCGTTCCTTCATAAATTTCCTCTGCATGTTCGATCGGAAACAGATAGTTCGCATATCCACTTCCACTTTTAGGATCCAGCGCCCGCACAATGGTATTCTTAAAGTCAGCCGAAGTCACTGGTGTTCCGTCCGACCAGCAGGCCCCTTCTCTTAAATGAAATGTCCATTCTGTAGAATCCTCATTCACCTCATAGGACTGTGCCGCCCGGCATTCGATTTCTCCATTTTCATCAAATGTCAGCAGTTCGTCCAAAGCTGTGACCGAATAGGAAAGATAGGTCAGTGCAATATTTCCCGCCGGATCCATCCCTCCTGTTTCACTGTTTACTGCAATCGTAATTTCTTTTTTTGTACGTGCTTCTGTCTCCTTCTGCTCCGAAGCATTGCACCCTGTTATCATGCCTGCCAGAATGCAGATACACATGACAATCGCTGTCATTTTTTTCTTCATGCTCTTCTCCATTCTCTTCTGTTCTCAAATCTGAGAAGTCATATGGTAATCCTTTGCACGCTTTTTGGTATGCGCTTCCGAATACAAAAAGCACCTCACTTCTCTTTCACCAAACCGATAGCTTCCAGGTTTTTCTTTGTGGCAGCACTCCATTGCATACCGGCATCTCGGTGCATATGGACAACCGTTTTCTGTATCCTGAGAGCGATTTCTCGTTTTCTTCAGGATCAGTCGTTTCTGTCTGGCTGCTTTCTTCGGATCAAGCGGCAGCATTGCCCGCAGCAGTTCTTTTGTATACGGATGCCACGGCTCCTCGTAGATCTCCGCAGTCAATCCCTGCTCTACCATACTTCCAAGATACATGACCCCCATCCTCTGGCTGATTCGTCTGACTACCTGCAGATCATGGGAAATAAACATATAGGACAGCTGTGTCTTTCTCTGAATCTCTTCCAGAAGCTCCAGAAGCCGAGACTGCGTAAGGATGTCCTGCGAAGAAAACGATTCGTCACAGATCAAAAGCTCCGGATTTAAAAGTAATGCCCTTGCCACTGCAATTCTCTGACGCTGCCCTCCGGAAAGAGCCGCTGTCGTTTTTCTGACGTCGATCTTTTCCATCTGAACCAGTCCAAGCATTTCTGCCACACGTTTTTCCCGCTCCTTTTTGGAGCCTTTTTTCTGGATCACCAGAGGCTCCTCCAGGATCCGTTCCAGTGAAAATTCCGGATCAAAGGATGCCGATGCCTCCTGAAAGATCATCTGGATCTTTCCTTCACAGGAAAAACTGCCGCAGCTCGGAGGAATGATCCCTGTCAGCATTCTTGCAAGAGTCGTCTTCCCGGATCCGCTCTCTCCTACCAATCCAAAGGTCTCACCCTTATGAATCTCAAAAGACAGCGGTTCCACCGCTTCCAGAGATCTGGATTTTCCAAACAGGGAATTTTTTACAAAGCTTCTTCCCAGTCCCTGTGTCCTTAAAATAACTTCTCCGGTCTTTTTTTTCTCCGGCACCTGATAAAGCTTTCTTGCCATGTCCGAGAGTTTTTTCGTATAAGGATGTGCCGGTTCATAAAAAATCTGCTCCATACTTCCCTCTTCTACGATCCGCCCCTCTTTCATCACCAGCACCCTGCTGCACATGGAGGCGATCACACCCAGATCATGGCTGACCAGTACGATGGCTGTATGCGTCTCTTCTGCAATTTTTTTCAACAGATCGAGGATCTGTCTCTGTACGGTCACATCCAGCGCTGTGGTCGGCTCATCTGCAATGATCAGATCCGGATTACATGCAAGTGCGATCGCGATTGCCACCCTCTGCTTCATTCCGCCGGAAAGCTCAAACGGATACTGCTTCATTCTCTGCCCGGGATCTTGAATTCCCACTTCATCCAGAAGTGTTTCTGCCCGCTCTCTGGCTTCTTTTCCGGTACACCTCTGATGTGCCAAAATGGTCTCTGTGAGCTGCTTTCCCACACGGACCAGCGGATTTAAAGATGCCGAAGCATCCTGAAAGATCATTGCTTTTGTCCCGTGCTGCTTCAATTTTTCGCTGGTGATCTGTACCTGTTCCGGCAAAATCCCCATCAATGCCAGCATCGCCGTGCTTTTCCCTGCGCCGGAAGCCCCTGCGATCCCAAGCAGTTCTCCGGATTCTACCTGAAAAGATACCTTGCATGCCGGATTGGCGCTTCCCGGATACTGTACGGTCAGATTTTCTACTTCTAACAGCTTCATCTTACATTCCTTCCCTTCTTCTGCGGATTTTTGCTTCCAGTCCTGCCCCGATCAGATTCAGCGACAGTATCAGGATGCACAGCACTGCTGTCGGAATCAGCATCTGATACGGATGCACGAAGATCTGGCTTCTGGCTGCTTGGATCATGGTGCCAAGACTGGCTCCTGGCGCCGGAATCCCGACTCCCATAAAGCTCAAAAATGCTTCGGTAAAAATAGCCTGCGGTACCAGAAATGTAAGACTTACCACAATCGGTCCCGCAGCATTCGGCAAAAGATGGGTCAGAAAGATCCGAAGAGGGCCGGCTCCTGCAAGCCGGGATGCCAGAACAAACTCCCGTTCTTTGATCCGCATCACTTCTCCTCTTACAATGCGCGCCGTTTCAATCCAGCCGGATATACAAAGTCCCACAAGGATACTTACCTCATTCGCTCCCAGTACCATCATGATCAGGATCACATACAAAAGAGACGGAACCGATGCCACAATATCCGCGATCCGCATCAGAATATTATCTGCGGTCTTTCTCGCATACCCGGATGCCGCCCCATATAAAATGCCCAACGCGCCGTTTAAAAGTGCACTTGCAAGCCCGACACACAAACTGATCCTAACTCCGCACCAAACCCGTACAAACAGATCTCTTCCAAACTTATCTGTCCCGAAAGGATGGGCGAAGGACATTCCCTGACTGCGGATATCCGCATGCATTTCTGTAGATGTCCAAGGTGACAGGGCCGGAACCAGTACTGCTAAAAAAATGCAGAGCAAAAGCAGGATCAGTCCCACTGTTATTTTTTCGTTTTTTCTAAAATTTATCTGCTTCATTGCTTCTCCTTTGCACTGCTCTTACTCCTCATCTACATAGCTTCTGCGCACTCTCGGATCAATGCACGCACTAAGTAAGTCCACTGCCAGCTGAATCAGGATCACGACTGCCCCCATAAAGATTGTCAGCCCAAGAATGAGTGTATAATCCCGGTTCGCAATGGAACTTACAAACTGTCTTCCAAGCCCCGGAATGGTAAAAATGCTCTCCACCACAAAACTTCCTGTCAAAAGAAACGCACTTGCAGGTCCCAGATAATTCAGCACCGGAATCCAGATATGCGGCAGAATGTGCGTAAACAGGATCTGTCTTTTTTTCAGTCCTTTCGTTCGCGCCAGAAGTACATAATCTCTTTGTTTCTCCTGGGCAAGAAGTGTCCCGGTCAGCCGTGCCAGCGAACAGGCGGGATACAATGCCAGAGCGCATACTGGGAGAATGTAATTTTTCCAGGAATCCAGTCCGCTGACCGGCAGCCATTTCAGCCAGACTCCAAATACAAGCATCAGCAAAAGTGCTGCCACAAAATTGGGAACTCCTCCGATCAGAAGTGTTCCGGTAAAAAGCCCTCCACGAAGCAGCCTGTGTCTCGAAAAAGTCTGCCAGACTCCAATCCCGATTCCGACGATCATTGCCAGAAGAATTGCCAGAACTCCGATCACCGCAGTCACCGGCCAGGATCTTTGAATGATATTTGCAACCGATTCGGACGGATTTTGATAAGAATATCCCAGATTTCCGCGAAGCAGATGCTTCATATATGTGACATACTGCACCCCTGCCGGCTGATGTAATCCATATTCTTCCTCCATCATCTGCAGCACACTCTCCGACACATTTGCTCCCTGAAAAGGACTTCCCGGAATTGCCCTGGTCAGAAAAAATGTAACCGTTGCCAGAACAAACAAGGAAAGGATCCCTGTAACAAGCCGTTTTCCTATGTATTTTGCCACTGTATGCTCTCCTCTCTAGTCTCCTGCCAGCTCCAGAATCTTTAAGACCATGCTCTCCACAGATGCTTCTTTTGAAATCTGTATCTGCATTCCATATCTTTTTGCCTCATTTGCCGTCTGTTCTCCAATGCAGACAGCCCGTATTTTTGTAGTATCGATTCCCGGAAGTGCCTGTACAAATCCACGAACCGTGGATGCACTGGTAAATGTCACCAGATCAATCTCTCCCTGCCTCTGCTGCTTCTCAATTGTTTCCTTTAAAGTCTCCTGCAATTTGCAGATCGTTTCATACAGAGGCACATCTTCCACCTTCAATCCGGCGTTTTTCAGCGGCGGAAGCAGCTCTTCGGATCCCTGCTTCGCCCGCAGCAGTACAATCCGGCTCTTTGGTGCTGCTTCTCCTGCGATCGCCTCCCCCAGTGCCGCTGCACAGAATGTCTGCGGCATGACATCCGCAAACACGCCAAACTGTTCCAGTTCCTTTGCTGTACCGGAACCAATGGCTGCAACTTTTACATGAGGAAGAAATACATTGCGTACATCCATTTTCAGCATTCTGAGCTGTTTCCAGAACGTCTGTACCCCGATGGGGCTGGTAAACACCAGCCACTGCTCGCTTTCCTGTTCTCTGATACTCCCCAGAATTGTCCCAAGTACTTCATTGGGCCAGACAGGCTTTGTTGTAATAGACGGCAGCTCAATTACCTGTGCCCCCAATTCCCGGAGCCTTCCGGCCAGCCTGGAACTGTTCTGCCTCGGTCGGGTGGTCAGGATCTGTTTTCCCCACAGAGGAAGACTCTTTACCCAGTCAAATTTTTCAGACAATGTACAGACTTTTCCCACAAGAATGATCGCAGGCGTCTGCACCTGAAATGCTTTCGCATCCTCCCAAAGCCTGGCAAGTGTGCTGACAAGCCTTCTCTGTCTTGCCGTAGTTCCTTTTTCCAACACTGCTGCCGGTGTATTCTCATCCATTCCCGCCTGGATCAGTCCCCGACATATCTCTTCCATGGCAGTGATCCCCATCAGAAAAATAAGCGTTCCGTTCAATTTTGCAAGAGCGTCATAAGGAATCTCTATTTTTTTCCCCTCTTTTGCATGCCCTGTGATCACATGAAAGGAAGACGCAAAATCCCGATGCGTGATCGGAATGCCTGCATACGCCGGAACTGCAAGAGCAGAAGTCACTCCTGGGATGATTTCAAACGGAATCCCTTCTGCCGCCAGACACTCTGCCTCCTCGGCCCCTCTCCCGAATACAAACGGATCTCCTCCTTTTAAGCGAAGGACATTTTTTCCCGCTTTCGCCTCACGAAGTAAAATCTGATTGATCTCTTCCTGGCGGACACAGTGATGTCCGGAACGTTTTCCCACGTAAATCCATTCTTTTCCATCCGGGATCAGACTCAGGATCTCTGCACTGATCAGGGCATCATAGATGATCACATCCGCCTCATCCATCCATTTTTTTACTTTCAGTGTCAAAAGAGAGGCGTCTCCCGGTCCTGCTCCCGCAAGCCATACTTTGCCGGATGGAGATCCCTTTCCCGTCTTTTTTTTCTGCTGACTTTCCATATGCGCTCCTTTTCTATTTTCCATACTTTTTCTGCATATTGTGTGCAAGAGTCTCCCCCAGCAGCTCTGCTTCTTTCTTATTGCCGCTTGTCTTTTCTACAAACCAGTTCTCATCTGATTCTCTCCAGTACAGCCCTGTAATATAACACTTTGATCCTCTGATTTCTGCATATGCTGCCACAGGTGAAGTACATCCGCCATTCAGTACTTTTACAAAGGCTCGTTCTGCCTTCGCCGCGGCCTCAGACCGGGGATCGTTGAGCACTTCTAAAAGTTCCTGATATTCCCCGGCTCTTGCCTGCACTGCCAGAATTCCCTGTCCGGCTGCCGGGATCATTTCTTCGCAGGAAAAATATCTCCCGATACAGGAATCCATTCCCAGTCTTTTTAATCCGGCTGCTGCCAGAACCGTGGCACAAAATCCTTCTTCCTCCAGTTTGCGAAGTCTCGTCTGCACATTTCCTCGGATTCCCTGAAAGTGACAGTCCGGATACAGTCTCTCCAGCTGCAGTCTCCGCCTCTTGCTGGAAGTCCCGATCATCCCGCTGGAAATGCTTTCGGTCTGTCCCTGCCGAAAGATCAGCACATCTCGTGGATCTTCCCGTTTGCTATATGCAAGAATCGGAAGATCTTCCGGGATGTCCATCGGCATGTCTTTTAAGCTGTGCACAGACAGATCGACCCGTCCCTTTCGCAAAGCCTGATCCAGCTCCTTGACAAACAAACCTTTTCCTCCGATCTGCTCCAGACTCCGGTCTAAAATCCGGTCTCCGGTCGTCTTCATTGTCACGATCTCCACACGGATATGCGGAAAATGCGCCTCAATCTGTCCTTTTATGAGTTCGGTCTGTGTCACCGCCAGCCTGCTTTCCCTGCTTCCGATCCGTATTACTGTTTTCATGGCATTCTCGTTCCTTTCCCCAGAATCTGATAAATATACTCCATATCCAAACTTTCCCGGATAATCTCCGCCAGCTTATTGTACTGGGTTTCCTTGTATGCCTTCCAGTCCAGACGCTCAAGCTGCCCGGCATCATATCCTTTTTCTTTTAAAAGTGCCGAAACAAACCCGGATGCCACACGAGCCTGATCAAAAATTCCGTGTACATAGCAGCCGTAACAGTTGTTTTTTCTGGCGCCGTCATATCGAATCCGTCTTTCGCCTGTTTCCTCCTGAATCTGCACCAGCGGACAAGGCTCCTCGGTATACGTTGTCACTCCCATATGGATTTCATATCCTTCTAATGGCACCTGACTTAAACTGCTCAGACTTCCAGACAGCCCTTCAAAAGTTCCCTGTACGCGGGTTCTCATTTTTTCCCCTGCAAACACAGTCTGTATCGGAAGCAAGCCCATTCCTTTGAGTTCCCCGCCCGCTTCCACACCTTTGGGATCCTGCAGAAGCTCCCCCATCATCTGATAGCCGCCGCAGATTCCAAATACAGTTTTTCCGGATGCCGCATGGCGAAGGATCTTTCCTTCCAGTCCGCACTGACGAAGCCACTTCAAGTCTTCCATCGTGTTTTTACTTCCGGGAAGAATGACCGCATCCGGAGTGCCGAACTGTGCCGCACTTGTCACGTACCGGACACCGACTTCATCCATAGATTCTAACGGCATCAGATCTGTAAAATTAGAAATTCTCGGAAGCCGGATCACGGCAATATCCAGAAGCCCTTTCTTTTCTCTTTGCGTGAACCGCTCGCTTAAGCTGTCTTCTTCGTCAATATCCAGGTGGAAATAAGGAACAACCCCACATACCGGAATCTTTGTCTTTTCTTCCAGCATATCAAGCCCGGGACGTAAAATTTCTTTGTCCCCGCGAAATTTATTGATGATCGTTCCTTTGATCCTTCTTCTCTCCTGCTCCTCTAAAAGCTCAATGGTTCCCACAATCTGGGCAAACACACCGCCTCTGTCAATATCTCCTGCCAGAAGCACCGGTGCATCCACCATCTCTGCCATTCCCATATTCACGATATCTTCACGTTTCAGATTGATCTCCGCCGGGCTGCCCGCACCTTCGATGACAATAATGTCAAACTGTTCATCCAGTTTCTGATAGGCGCTTTTGATCACCGGAATATATTCTCTTTTCCTGCGAAAATATTCCATTGCTGACATCACACCCTGTACTTCTCCGTTTAAAATCACCTGAGAGCCGGTGTCATTGGTCGGTTTTAACAAGATCGGATTCATGATCGCAAGAGGCTCGATACCCGCCGCCTCTGCCTGCATGACCTGAGCTCTTCCCATTTCCAGACCTTCTCTTGTAATAAAGGAATTGAGCGCCATATTCTGGGATTTAAAGGGCGCTACCCGATATCCGTCCTGATGAAATACACGGCACAATCCTCCCGCAAGAACACTTTTTCCTGCATTTGACATGGTTCCCTGTATCATGATCGGTGCTGCCATTCTCATTCTCCCCCTTCATAAATATATTCCAATGCTTTCAGTAATTTTTCATTGTCTGTTCTCTGCTTCACCGCAATCCGATAATACCCCTTTTCCAGTCCCTCATAATTGGAGCAGTCCCGAATCAGGATGTTTTTCTGAAGCAGCAGAGAGAACAGCGGATAGGAACTCTTTAAGAGCAGATAGTTCACTTTTGAAGGGAACCACTCCACCCCGATCCGGGTCAGATTTTCTTCCAGCCACGCCCGTTCTGTTTCCAGCCATTTTCGCATTTCCTGCCATCGTTTCGTTTCCTTTAAAGCCGCACACCCGGCTGCCTGTGCCACACCGGACACGCTCCAGGGCTGCCGGTTTCCTTCCATCTTTTCAAGCAAATCCAAATTGGATGTGATCCCGTATCCGAGCCGGATTCCCGGAATCGCAGAAATCTTTGTAAAGGCCTGCAGAATCATCAGATTTTTACTTCTCTCACATTCTCTGGCAAGTGTCTGTTTTTGCGGTTCTGACAGAAATTCCACAAAACACTCATCCAAAATCATGAGAATCCCTTTTTCTTCACATGTCTTTAAAATCTCAATCAGAAAGTCCTTTGGGATTACCGCTCCGCTTGGATTATCCGGAGAACATAAGAAGAGCAGATCCACATCTTCTTTCAAAAGCTCCAGATAAGACGTTTGCGGCACAAACCCGTGTTTCTCACTGAGCGGATAGTACACACATTCACAGTCCACCGCCTGAAGCGCTCTGTGATATTCTGCAAAAGACGGGATTGTCAGGAGTGCTTTTTTCGGGCGCAGGGAATGGGTCAGCAAAAAGATCAGCTCTGCCGCTCCATTTCCAAAAATCAGAAATTCCTGGGGAACCTGCAGATGTTCTGCCAGTGCACTTCTGAGTTTCCGGCTTTTGCTGTCCGGATACTCCCCTGCATGCTTCAGACTTTCCTCCATTGCCAAAAGCACCTCCTCTCCTGGTCCAAAAGGATTGAGGTTGACAGAGTAGTCCGTCGCGTTTTCATAAGTATAAATATCTCCGCCATGCATATATTCCATGATTTTGTCTCCTTTCTTACCAGAAATACCAGAACCGGATCATTCCTGCAAACAGCAGGGTAAGCACCGCTGTCACATACATCAGCCTTCCTGCCCGTTTGATGTCTTCGGCCTCGACAGGACGGATCGGATCTCCGATCGTCTCTTTTTTATGCAGTACACCAAAATACCATGCATCTCCTGCCAGCTGCACCTGAAGCGCCCCTGCACAGACTGATTCCGTCTGCGCAGAATTCGGACTGGCATGCTTTCTCCGGTCTCTTTTATAAATCTGCGCCGCCTTTTTTGCATCCATTCCTGTCAGAAATGCCGCCGCGATCATCAGAACTGCCGATACTCTGGATGGCAGATAATTAAACACGTCATCCATCTTTGCCGCCACTCTCCCGAAATAAAGATTTTTTTCGTTCTTATATCCCAGCATCGAATCCATCGTATTGACCGCTTTATAGAGGAATCCAAGCGGTGCACCGCCAAGCATCAGAAACATCAGCGGCGCAGTCACACCATCGGATGTATTTTCTGCCACAGTTTCCACTGCTGCCTTTGCAATCCCTTCTTCTGTAAGCGACTTGGTATCTCTTCCTACAATCATGGAAACTGCTTTTCTTGCCCCCTCCACATCCTGTGTTTTCAGAGCATGGTATACCTTCTTACTTTCCACAGAAAGGGAACGTGCCGCCAGGATCTGGTAACACCAGAAGCATTCCAGAAGAAACGAAACAGCCGGGTGGATCTTCTCTGCCGCCCACAGCATCAGACATGGAATCCCTGTACTGATCAAAATCACCAGGATCCACAGAATTCCCCCTGCCACAATCTGTTTTTTCGGTGATTTTCCCGCCACACTTCGGAGCGGTTTTTCCAAAAAAGAAATCAGATGTCCGATCAGCCTTATCGGGTGATACAGCCAGTAAGGATCGCCAAAGATCAGATCCAGTCCAAATCCTGTCATACATGCAAGTAATGTTCTCATAATTTTTCTATCTCCGTCAGTTGTTTTTTCCCCTGTCTCCAGCTTTCCTCCTCTGCGATTGCAGAATATCCGCTGCCATTTGAGACCTGCCAGTCATAAAAGTCTCCTCCCGTTTGAGAAAACGCTGACAAAACCGCCATGATCGTACCGCCGTGTACGACAAATGCTGCTTCCCGGCACTGCAGATCCATCAGATGCTCCATCATCTGCTCAAATCCATGTCGTGTTCGCTCAAGAAATGCCTCCTGTCCTTCTCCTTCCGGAAAAGGAATCGTCCCATTGGAATCCAGCCACCTCTGATATCCGGGATCGTCTTTTAATTCTTCATAATTTTTTCCTTCAAAACGCCCGAAATCCTTCTCCCGGAAATTTTCACAGATCAGATCCGGCTCTTTTTGAAACAACAACCTGGCGGTCTGTTTGCAGCGAAGCATCGGACTTGTGATGATCTTCTCCGGACAACACAGGATATTTCCTGTCTGCCCCGGCAAGATGGGCTCATCTGTTCGTCCGATATACCGTCTTTCCAGATTTCCCTGTGTCCGAAAATGGCGGATCAGCCAGATTCTCATAATACACCTCCTGCAACGATCACTGCTGCCAGTATCAGAAGTTCGGCAAGCTGCAGAAAATATCCTGCCAGATCGCCTGTCATCCCGCCAAACTGTTTCATTGCCATGTGATGGTAATACCAGAATACTAGAAGAGCGGTGCAAAGAGCCGCCGCGCCCATCTGCACAGAAGTCATCAGCATCACTGCCAAAGCCGCAAAAAACCAGCACCCCATCACAACTGCCACCCGTTTCCTGTGTGCCTGCTCCTGAAAGGTTCGTCCAAGTCCGTCTTTTTTCGCAGACGGGAACACCATCACAGAGAGTCCGCTAAGGGAACGTGACATTACATATCCTGCCCCGATCACCGGGAGCATTTCTGGTTCTGCTTCACTCCACAATGCCAGACTTGCCACAAGATATAGTCCAAATCCGATCACTGCGAAAGCTCCGGTGCGGGAGTCTTTTAAAATTTCCAGCTTCTTTTCTCTGCTTCCATAGGAATTCAGAGCATCCATCGTGTCCAGGAATCCGTCCATGTGGATTCCGCCGTTGACCAGTACCGGAAGCAGTGTCATCACTCCTGCAAAAAACAACGTCCCGCATGACGTATACGCAAGAAGCGCATTTCCGAGGATGACCTCCAGAATTCCTGTCACCACTCCTACCAGAGGGAAAAAGCACATGGCATATTTCATATTTTTTTCATTCCATTCCACCCGGGGCATCGGAATTTTCGAGTACATCGAAACTCCGATTGCCAGAGACTCAAAGAACCTCATTTTAACACCTCGTATTGTTCGATCTTTGCTTTTTCAAATGTGGTCATCTCCCGGTAAACCGAAAGCCCCATCTCCAGAACCGGAATCACTGCCACTGCGCCGGTCCCTTCTCCCAGACTCATATTACAAGTCAAAAGCGGGGAAAGCTCCAACGCCTCCAACAGCATAACTCCTGCCGGTTCTTTGGATACATGGGAAGGCAGAAAATAAGACTTTGAAACCGACACCATACGCGCGGCACACAAAGCCGCTACAGAAGAGATAAATCCGTCGATCACCACCGGAACGCGGTACAGAGCTCCTCCTAAAAAGACACCGGTCAGACCCGCAATATCCAGGCCTCCTACTTTTGAAAGAACATCCACCGGATCTTCCTTGTCCGGCTGATAGTTTGCAATCGCATCCTTAATAACAGAAATCTTTTTCTCAAGTCCTGCGCTGCTAAGGCCTGCCCCGCGCCCGGTTACCTGTTCTGGTGCAACGGATAACAGCACCGACGCAACAGCACTGCTGGTCGTCGTATTTCCGATTCCCATCTCTCCAGTCGCTATGATTTCATACCCCTGTTCTTTGAGCTGCTCCACTTTTCGGATGCCGATTTCAATTGCCTGCCATACCTCTTCTCTTGTCATTGCAGGTTCTTTTGAAAAATTACGTGTTCCGTAGGCAACTTTTTCTTCCTTGACTGTCACTGACGGAACATCCACCGCCATTCCGATATCTACTGGAAAGAGATCCACCCCGGCCACTTTGCTCATCGCACAGACGCTGGTGTTGGATTTTGTAAAATTATCTGCCACCACAGCCGTTACTTCCTGACCGGTCTGTGTGACACCCTCCTCCACAATTCCATTGTCTGCGCACATAATGACCAGCGCCTTTTTCTTCAGCTCATAATCCGGGGTCTCTTTGATCCCCGCCATCTGTATCACTGCATCCTCCAGCTTTCCCAGAGAAAACAATGGTTTTGCGATCTTTATCCAGTGCTCTCTTGCCTGTTCCATACTTGTTTCATCCAAAGGTCTGATCTCTTTTTTCAACTCTTCCAGTGTCATTTTCTTTCACCTCCTTCTTTTTGTGACTGCTCCCATCTGATTGCTTCCCGCATGAACCTTTCTGCAAATACCGGATTGGACGAATAGGAAAGATGTGGAAATCCCGCAAACAGATTCTGCTGCATATGAACGCATTCCCAGCTTCTCTTTCCGTCCGGTTTTAACGCTTTTGCATCTGTTCCATTATTTGTACTGTCCCAGTAGTGGAATTCATGACCGCGGATCCTCTCTCCTCGCTTCAAAAACGTACCGTCCACCACTCCTGCCAGATTGATGTAACCAAACCGTACCAGTTTTTTCTTCGGCACTGCCTCGCCTCTGATCACGCCGGCCATCTTCCAGAGTTTTCCTTTCGGATCTGCAAGCTTCTCATGAAGATACAAAAAACCGCCGCATTCCGCATGGCAGGGCATTCCATTTTGAATGCTTTCCCGGATTTCAGAAAGCATGGTTTTGTTTTGACTTAATTCTCTGGCATATAATTCCGGATATCCACCGCCTAACAAAAGACCGCTGACTCCTTCTGGCAGGTGGGTATCTCGAATAGGACTGAAATACACCAGATTGCAGCCATATCTTTCCAGCAGTTTCAGATTGTCTTTATAATAAAATCCAAACGCCTCATCCCTTGCCACCGCAATTGATACCTTTGGATTTTCTTTCTCCTCATCCTCAGGTACGCTTATTTCCAGAGACGTTGCTTCTTTGGCCAACTCATAGAGACCTTCCAGATCTACCGTCTCTGAGAGAATCTCTCCTGCCTGCTCCAGCTGTGCTTTCAGATGTTTGATCTCCTCCGGTGTGACCAGACCAAGATGCCGGCTCTCCAGATGAAACGCTTCATGTTCCGGAATATACCCGAGCACCTTGATCGGATGTCCTGCCTTTTTCAGCTCGTTTTCCAGCATTTCTTTCAAGCGGGGATACAACATTGCAGATACGCGGTTTAACAAAATTCCCCGAATCCGGCTCTCCTTTTTAAATTCCAGAAACCCTTTCACCAGAGCAGCCAGAGACAGAGCGGAGCCTCTCGCTGAAACCACCAGCACGACCGGTATCTGCAAGGCAGCTGCCACATCATAGGAACTTGCTTTTGCCGTATCCAGTCCCATACCGTCATAATATCCCATAACACCCTCTACCACTGCCAGATCGGCATTTTGGGCATGCTCTGCAAAAATCCCGGTCAGCTGCTCTTTCTCGCAGAAAAACAGATCCAGATTCTGAGAATCAATCCCGAGCACCTCCCGGTGAAACATCGGATCAATATAATCCGGTCCGCATTTACAGGAAACAACATTTTTTTGCTGTCTGCAAAATGCTGCCATCAGCCCACACGAAATCACCGTTTTCCCACTTCCACTGGACGGTGCAGCAATTAAAATTCTTGGAATGTTCACACTTCTCCCTCCGAAATAATAAAAATCGGGTTTTGTCCTGTCATCATGTGATGACGCCCCAGTTTTCTGGCCTTTGCCACTGTAATCTGCACAATTTCCGGTTCCCGCAAAAGCCCTTCATCCACTGCTTCCATTACTTCCGCCATCGTATCCAGAGAAATCGCTGTCAGTACGATCTGTACATCCGGATTCTTCTCTTTGACTGCCAGCAGGATTTTCCTTAGATTTCCGCTGCTGCCCCCGATAAATACATGGGTCGGCGCTTCCAGTTTCCTGAGTGCTTCCGGCGCTGTTCCCTCTACGATCTGCACATTATCTGTCCGTAGTTTTTGCACGTTTTTACGGATCAGCTCGATCCCTTCCGGATTCTTTTCAATGGCATACACTCGAATACTGCCGTCCTGACAGGCTGCTTCAACAGCAACAGAACCTGTTCCCGCACCAACGTCATAAAGAACCGCATCTTTTTCCAGATCAAGCTTTGCGATACAGATTGTCCGCACTTCTTCTTTCGTCATAGGAACGTTTCCTCTTGTAAACGCTTCATCCTTCAAATGCCGGCACACCTTCTGTGATGGATGTGGATTTTCCAGACAGACAATGCAAAGCCCCTCTGTATCCTCCTCCGTCAGTTCGCTTACCATTTTTGAAAAAATCTGCTCTTGCGGATAGGAAAAATTTTTTCCGATATGTACCGTCAAGTCTTCAAGCCCATAATACAAAAGCTTCTCTTTCAGATTTTCTTTTCTTCCGCCCAACAGCAGAAATGTTTTTGCATGATGTTCTGCTTCATAAATCCAGTTCTGCCATCTTCCATGGAGGCTGACAAGGGCTGCATCCTCCCAGGAAGTGTGTAGCGCAGCTGCAAAATACACAACAGACGAAATTCCCGGAATCCTTTGGATTTCATACCGTTCTTCACTGCCATTTAGAACTTCTTCCAGTTTTTTTGCCCCGCTGTAAAATCCTGCATCCCCGGAAAGTACAATCCCGATCCTGCAAAACTGCGGATGCTTTCGAAGGTACTCTTCTATTTTTTCCGGCAGATATTCTGCATGGCAGACACAATCTGCATCGGATACCACTTCCAGAAGCCGTTTTGCGCCAATCATACAGTCACAGCCTTTTAAAGACTCTTTTGCCCGGACAGTCATCCCCTCTTTCGTTCCCATTCCGATTCCTGTCAGATAAACGATTCTTTTCTCTTTACACATCCCGATATCCTCTCGGTGTCACCATGTGACCATCCATTTCCTGTGTCTGTTCATTTCCGATAAACACCGTTGTAAACATATCCACCTCTGTGTCTTTTAATTCCTTTAATGTAAGGATCCGGCTCTCCTGCCCGTCTCTTCCGATCTGTCTGACGATTCCGCAGATTGTATCTTCTGCTTTGTATTCCAGCATCATATTACATGCCTTCTCCAGATAGTCATGACGTTTTCTGCTGGAAGGATTGTAAAGACAGATCACAAAATCTGCCATGGCTGCTGCCCTGACTCTCTTTTCAATCTTCTCCCATGGTGTGAGCAGGTCACTTAAACTGATGACTGCAAAATCATGAATTAACGGAGCTCCAAGCACGGCTGCACCGCCGATTGCCGCCGTGATCCCCGGCACAATCTCAAGCTCTGCCTTAGGAAACTCGACACCGACCTCATACATCAAACCAGCCATTCCATACACACCGGCATCCCCGCTGCAGATCATCGCCACTTTTTTCCCTTTCATGGCCTCCTCAAATGCCATCTTGCACCGCTTCACTTCCTGCTTCATCGGCGTGGTCAGAAATTCTTTCTCGGGAAACTGCTCTTTCACCAGATCTACATACACCGTATATCCGATGATCACATCACAGGCATTCAGCACTTCTCTCGCCTCTTCTGTCATCTGTTTTCCCGCTCCGGGACCGATCCCGACTACATACACTCTATTCATCTGCCTGCTCCTCCTGTTTTCCCTGTCGAAATTCTGTGGTAAATTCCGGATGGTACAGAAGTGATCTCTCATATTCTCCTTCCAGAATTCTTCCCACCACGATCAGGGCTGTTTTTGTCACCTGTGCGTCTGCCGCTGTTTTTTCCAGTTCTGAGACCATGCATCGCAGCACTTTTTCCTCCGGCCAGGTTGCCTTGTACACGATCGCTGCCGGAGTGTCTGCCGGATATCCCCCTGCCATCAGCTCTTCCTGCAGTTTTCCAAGCATTCCGGTGCTCAGAAAGATCACCATCGTCGCCTGATGCGCCGCAAAGCTGCGGATGGACTCTTTATCCGGAACCGGCGTTCTGCCTGCCATTCTTGTGATCACCACAGACTGGGAAATATCAGGCAGTGTATATTCTGCATGCAGCGCTGCTGCTGCCCCGCAAAAAGAACTGACACCCGGACATACTTCGTACGGAATCTGACGCTCTTCCAAAGCATCCATCTGCTCTCTTATCGCTCCGTACAGACACGGATCCCCGGTATGCAGCCGAACGATCCGTTTTCCTTCTTTTTCCCCTGCATACATCACTTCCAGAACTTCTTCCAGCGTCATATAGGCGCTGTTATATACTTCACAGCCTTCTTTTTTTACCTGCAAAAGACCCGGATTTACCAGTGACCCTGCATAAATGATAATGTCCGCTTCTTTTAAATACTGCTGTCCCCGCACTGTGATCAGATCTTCCGCTCCCGGTCCTGCTCCTACAAATACGATCATTTCGTCTCCTCCCCTTCTGCTATTTTTTCTCTTTTACAATAAACAATGAATAATAACTTGCCTCATCCGGAATCTCCTCTGCCGAATGGTAGATTGTCTCATTCTCCATGCCGCAGTTTTCTACCATCGTCAGATTTAAGTTCTGCTTTTTGATCACCTGCTTGACATAAGGAATCTTTCGCCCGGCCTTCATCAGCACCTTTGTTCCCGCCATCTTTAATCCTTCTTCAATCTCATAGGATGCAGGGATAATATGCAGTTCTTCCTGGTTCTCCACAAGGCTCTGATCCAGTCTTGCCGCTGCCGCACAAAAAGAAGGAACTCCCGGTATGATCCTTGTCTCATATCCCTGTTTCCGAATCCTTTTATGAATATACATACAGGTCGAGTACACGGTCGGATCTCCCAGCGTGATAAACACCACATCCATTCCTTTTTCCAGAAGCTCTGCTGTTTTTTCTGCACCCTCGTCATGTACCTGACGAAGCTGTTCTTTTTCTTTCATCATCGGCATTGGCAGATACAGCTTGGCTTTCTGCCCGATATCCGCACCTGCCTGCACTGCGATCTGATAGGCAACACATTTTTCCAGATAACGTTTATATGCAGGATCTGTTCCTGTCGGATCATACGCCGCCTCTGTAAAATTTTTATCCGATACCGGGATTGCAATCACCGGACACTGCTTCATCACACGCAGTGCCTTTACTGTCAAAAGCTCGGGATCTCCCGGCCCTACACCTGCTCCGTAAAATATTCCGCTCATTCTTTCTCTCCTGTTCGTTTCTCTTTCACTGATTCTGCGCGTATGATTTCCAAAAGTTCTTCTGCACCGGAAGTCTCTCCTAATATCCCGTTTTCATTCGAAAACACGATTGCTTCCACACGAAGAGACTCCCCTCCTCTGTGCTTCAGATAAAATGCGATCCGTTTCATTACAGAATCCATAACCTGTCCCAACAGCTGTTCTTTTTCAAGCAGTTCTGTCATTTCTGCTGTTGTAATACTTTCCATAATTTTTTTTACGGTTTCAGGATCAGCCCCCGCCATCGCCGCATGTGAGGCAAATACTTCCATCCTGCAGTCCGCCTGTCTGGAGTGCGTATTCATCACTCCTGCCGCCACCTTGATCAGTTTGCCCACATGTCCGATCAGCAGAATTCCTTTCATACCGAGCCGCACTGCATGATCGATGGATTCCCCGATGTAATTGCTGCACTTGACCGCAAGATTTCCATCATAACCAAGTGCTTCTTTCAGAAAATCACTTCCATAATTTCCCGGTACCAGATAACAGTACTCGTTTCCATTTTCTCTGAGCATCTTCATTTCCAGGAAAATCGTATCTGTCAGGGCTTTCTCACTCATTGGCTCTACAATGCCTGTGGTTCCAAGCACAGAAAGACCTCCTTCGATACCAAGCCTCGGGTTGAATGTTTTTTTTGCCAGTTCTGCTCCGTCAGGGATTGAAATGACCACAGAAAGACCGCCTGTATACCCGCCGCGCTCTTTCTCTTTTTCCACTGCTTCACGGATCATGGCTCTTGGAACTTTATTGATCGCGGCATCGCCGATATCCTGCTCCAGTCCTTTTCTGGTAATACGTCCGACACCAACGCCGCCATCCAGTGTGATCTGCTTTCCCTCTGTTTTGGAAACCTCTGCATAGACCAGAATCTGATCCGTCACATCCGGATCGTCCCCTGCATCCTTTCGGATCGCACAGCGTACCTTGTCTTTCGTACGCAAAATGTCCTCCACATCCAGATACAGTCGGATCCCTTTTGGTGTCATCAGAGACACCTGACGGATCTCTTCTCCCAAAAACAGCATTCTGGCTGCTGCTTTTGCCGCAGCCGCAGCACAGCTTCCGGTGGTATATCCCATTCTCAGTTTTTTCTGATCTTTCCACACAAATGCCTGTTCTGTCATTGTGCCTCCTCTAAATGCTCCATGAAAATCTGACGGATTCCCGGAAGTTCTCCAAGTCCCCTTAAGATCGGGCGAACTTCATATCCGGCTTCTTCCAGCTCACATTTCCAGGAATCCTCATCTCCTGCCATATCATTTTTTGCATGATCTCCTGCCACAAACATAAACGGCAGCAGTGCCACTTTACGATACTGTCTTTGTTCGATCCGATGCATCACGTCTTTTAATTCTGGAAATCCTTCTACAGTCGCCACATGAATGCGGTCATATCCCAATGCCTGAAGTGTATATTCCAACGCCGGATAGGCACTGTTTGCATGGTGATCTGTTCCATGTCCCATTAAGATCAGGCATTCGCCTTCTTCCAGATCCACATCCTCCATCACTGCATGCACTGTCTTTTTATAATCATCCGGTTCAGACAAAAGTGGTTTTCCCACCAGGACTTTTTCAAAAGACGACGCATGTTTTTGAATCTCCTCCAGCATTTTTTCATTTTCAATGCCGTTGATGATATGTGTCGGCTGAACGATCACCCTTGTGATCCCGTCCTGCTTCATACGCTCCAGTGCCTGACGGACATTATCATACTTTTTATGTTCTGTCCGTTCCAGTTTGTTCAAGATCATCTGACTTGTAAATGCCCGGTATACTGTATACCCGGGAAATGATTCTTTGATCTGCTCTTCCATTACCTGTATTGTTTTTGCCATCGTATCCAGATGACTGGTTCCGAAGCTTACCACAAGAATTCCTTTTTTCTCCATTTTCAATCCTTCCTCTCCAGAAATTTCTATCCGATCAACTGCTCCAGCTCCTTCCATGTCCTTGGAGCTTTTCCTGTTGCTTCTATTATTTTACGTGCTTTTAAACGATCAAATAACCGTAAAAGAGCCGGTTCTTCCAGATTCGTCTCTTTCAGCTTTTCTGTTTCTCTGCACACTGCTTCCGGCGCGCCCTGACAGAGCACTTTTCCATCTTTCATCAACACGATCTCATCCGCCCAGGCATATGCATAATCCATATCATGAGTCGCCATGAGTACTGTGATTCCCTGCTCTGTGAGTTTGTCTACCATCTCATTTACCATGCGGGTATGCTTCGGATCCAGGGCTGCTGCAGGTTCATCCAAAATGATGATCTCCGGACGCATCACTAAAATATCCGCGATCGAGACCTGTTTTTTCTGCCCCCCGCTTAACGCATGTACCGGTCGTTTTCGAAAGGGCACGATCTCCAGTTCTTCCATCACCTGCTCCACTTCTGTTCTTGCCTGTTCTTTTGCAACACCCAGATTCAGGATCCCGAATGAGATTTCCTGCTCCACGCTGGCAGAAAACAACTGTTTATCCGGGTCCTGAAACACAATCCCCACCTTGGATCGAAGTGCCAGAAGTTCCTTTCTCTTGTAGCTCACCGGTTTTCCATGAAACAAAATATCTCCCTTTTGTGGTCGTAAAATTCCGTTGCAGCAGAGAAAAAACGTAGATTTTCCAGAACCGTTGGCTCCCATAAAAGCAACCTTACTCCCCTTTTTTACTTTTAAGTCCAGCCCCTGCAGAGAAAACCTGTCATTCTCTTCATAAGAATGCCAGATATCTCTCGCCTCTAAAATAATCTCTTCACTCATCCTATTCTCTCCCAAACCGCAAGCAAAATCAGGACTGCCTCAAAAACTGCTATTTTCCGGAAATTGCTCTTGTTTTTTTGATACTCTCCTGAAAGTACCCGGATCTCACCGTCATAACATCTGGATTCCATCGCATTGTACAGTGCATCCGACTGCTTCAGCGCTCGCACAAACACAACCGATGCCATCTGCCCGAAAGACTGGATCGAAGTTTTCAGATCCCGGTTTCCAAGCCTTGCTTTCTGCGCCGTCATAATTGCAGATGCCCCTTCCATCAGGATAAAAATAAACCGATATGTCAAAAGCATCAGCTCAATGAACAATCCCGGAAAATGCAGTCTCTTTAACACATCCAGAATTTCCGTCATCGGCGTGTTAAAAGACAGGACATACAGACTGGAAACACTTGCAAGCGCAGTCAGTATCATCTGCCCGCCTTTTTTCAGCCCCATCCAGCTGGATGTCACATAATACTGCCCCAGCGGGATTGCATAGGCATCCAGCGGCTCTTTGGATACATTGACCAGGATTGCCAGTGTACTCAACAGCAGAAATATCAGGGGTACCATCAGGTATTTCAGGTACAGGTAAAATGGAACTCTTCCCTTTTTTACATTGAGAATTCCATTGACCGCCAGTACGATCACTGCCGCTGCAACAGACCGGCTGACCACACAGACCAACAGGGTCAGAACCGCATATGCAAACTTCTCCTCCGGGCTCACATGTGCAAGTCCGGAGGAATAACTTAATTTATCAATGATTATCATTCTGCCACTTCTTCCGCTCTACGAGACGGCCCATGCAAAAAGCGATGATCCCCACGCCGATTCCGGTCTGTACACAAAACAGCAGGGACTCCACCTCTCCCGGGATCTCTTTTCCAAGAAACTCTTCCAGAACAGGGGTAAACCATGGTTCATATTCTCCATGGATCTCTTCTACCATCACACTTCCCGCATCATCTGATCCGCCAAACTCTGCATCTTTCAAAGTCAGAAACGGAACTGCTGCCAGCAGGACCACCGCGAGCAGCAGAACCAGTACCAGTGTTTTATTTTTCTTACTCATCCTACTTTTCCTCCTTTAAAAATCCAACGGCTTTGAGTTCCGGTTTTGCATAAGACTCCAGTGCGATCACAATCACAACCGTAAGAAGTCCTTCCATTACTGCCAGCGGAAGCTGTGTCGGAGCAAACACTCCAAGGAATTTCACTGCGGAAGCTCCCACCCCGCCCGCTTCAGACGGATATGCCATAGCAAGCTGCAGACTGGTTACACAGTAAGTGAACAGATCCCCGAAAAATGCTGCCAGAAACACTGCCACCTTCCGGTTTACATTGAGTTTCTGGCAAAGCTTATAAATCCCATAAGAAAGAAACGGACCTGCGATCGCCATAGAAAATGTATTGGCTCCCAGCGTGGTCAGTCCGCCGTGTGCCAGCAGGATTGCCTGAAATAGTAACACGATCAGCCCCAACACGCCTGCTGCCGTAGGCCCGAATAAAATCGCACCCAGTCCGGTTCCTGTCATATGGGAACAGCTTCCGGTCACAGACGGGATCTTCAAGGAAGAGATCACAAACACAAAGGCTCCTGACATTGCCAGAAGGATCAGTGTTTTTCTGCTCTGTTTTAATGTTTTCTGAATGGAAAAAAATCCTGCGACGATAAACGGCAGGCAGATGACTCCCCACGCAATGCAAAATGCTGCCGGAAGGTATCCCTCCATAATGTGCATGGCATTCGAAGCCGGTGCGATAGCAAATAACACCGCGATCGCGATGCTTGCCTTCAATAAGATGTTCTGTTTTTTTGTCATGTTCTTTTCTCTCCTTTTCTTTTGACAAAATTTTTCTGAAATATTCCAGGCTGCCAAAAGACTCAAAAAGGAGACTGTTTCGCATACACCCGGTCATATTCCCGTAACCTTCCAGATTCCTTTAAAAGCGGGTGTTCTGACTTAGGCATCAAACACAGTATTTCGCCTTCCCATAGGATTTCCTACAGTGACCTCATGAAATACCACTACTCCAATACAGCAACGGGCATTGTCCGGGATTCCCACCCGGTTCCCCTGCCGCCTTTTTTCGGACGGCATCTTTTAAATCTGCTTTGAATCTGAATTTATGTAAAAACCCCTGCGTTTCCTGTATTAGAAAATGGAGTCCATACATACAAATGTATCATTTTTAATATTCAATTCCTCTGCGGGCACAAATGCCGCAGTCAAATGGATGTTTTACTTTTCGGATCTCGGATACATAGTCTGCAGCTTCGATCAAATCTTCTGTTGGATTTCTTCCAGTCAGAACCACTTCCAGACCTTCTGGTTTTTCTTTTAAAAACTGAATTGCCTCTTCATGCGGGACCAGACCATAGTGATCTGCCGCCATAAATTCATCCATGACAAGCATGTCACACGCTCCATTTTTCGCCCGATCCAGTGCATACCTCCACAATTCTCCATACATCTGCTTTGTCTCTGCCTTTTCTTCCTCGGACTGCGTGTTATAAAACCCATAGGACTTCGGTAAATGGATCACTTCTATCCCCGGAATCTGATCTAACACACACAATTCTGCAGAGTTCTCATTCTTCAAAAAACGGGCAAACAGTACTTTCATCCCGCTTCCGGCTGCCCGCACTGCAAGTCCCGTAGCTGCCGTGGTCTTTCCTTTTCCGTCTCCACAGTAAATCTGGATCATTCCCTGCCTCATATTCTGTCCTCTTTCTGTTTCAGTCTTTCCTTAAATCTTTCTAAATTTTAGCACAGCCCTGCCCATATTTCTAGGAATTTTTTCGTTTCTTTTAGTATTTTCCCAACTTCAAACGGTCTTCCTACTACCACCAGCACAGCCTTTGCCTCTTCTGCAGCCTGCACCTTCTCCAGAAAACCACCGGATTTTCCGGATTCTTTTGTCACAAAATATCTGGCATCCACAGCTCTTAGCATCGCAAGATTTAATTCTTTTGAAAACGGACCCTGCATGGCGATCAGATGCCTTCCTTCGAATCCAAGCCGAATGCTCTCTTCCACTGAAACCTGTGTAGAAAGGACACGGGCATAACATCGCTCTTTGCAGCCTGCTATCCTGGTATATTCTTTCAATTCTTTACTTCCGGTAGCGATCAGAACATTCCCGTCTGTATTTTGCAGGTATTCCACTGCCTCAGGTACACTTTCCACACGCACAACACGCTCCCCTTTATCATCCCAGTTCTGCCGTTCCCGCACACATCTGATATATTCCGTACCTGCCATCCTGCATGCCTGCTCTACGTTTTTCGTCACTTCTGCTGCAAACGGATGTGTCGCATCGACCACCAGATCAATTTTCTGCGCCGTTAAAAACTGCCGGATCTGTGTCTCATCCATACGTCCGGTACGCACACTTACATTAGAAGAACTCTCAACATCCATACAGTCTCTTCCATACTCTGTGGCAACACTGACGATGACATCCACCTGCCTGTTTCTCAGAAATTCTGCCAGTTCCCGTCCTTCTGTAGTACCTGAAAAAATCAAGATACGCTTCATCTTTCTTCCTCCTCTTTTCCAAATCTTACCATAACTTCACCACAGACAACAGCAGCCGTACACTGATTCAGACAGACCTTTTCCTGAACCATCACTCCCTCCGGACACATTTTTTTCGCCGCTCTCTCACAGACATTGTCTACCCCTGTCACTCCTCTTACAAATTCTGAAGAACTGCTGACTGCCAAAATTTCCTGAAGTGATTCTGCGGAATAAGTCAAAAACTCCACTCCAAGAGAATCTGCCAGCTCCAGCAAGCCGTCCTCCTCCCTTTTCAGATCGATGCTTCCAAGTGCACGGATCTGCTCCGGTAAAAATCCATGCTTTTCCAGAATTTTCAAAAGCTCTGCCTCCAGAATTTCTTTTTTTGTCCCTTTTTTGCATCCCATTCCCACATACAGATTTCTTGGCAAAAGATATAATACCCCTGTTTTTCTATTTGGGGGATTTTTTTCACAGATCACGATCTTCCCACAGCATTCCTCCAGTTGTTCTTCACTGCCGCATATGGTCAGTTCTTCGGGTACCTCCCCCAAAAGCGGAAACTCTGAAAAAATTCCCGTATTCTTTTTTTCAAGAATCCCTGCCGAGATTTTTTTCGCCTCTTCCCGGTCTGTAATGATGAGTCCGTTCTCCATGGCAAACACGTCTGCCGCAAACTTTTTCTGCACATCTGTAGCCGTTGTGATCACCGCCCTGCCTCCTGTGTATTCTGCAAGAACCTTCGCCAGCGTTACTCCTCCGCCTACATGTCCCGACAAAAGCGGGATGGCAAATATGCCCTTCTCATCCAGAACAATCACCGGAGGATCTGTAAACTTATCTTTTACAAACGGAGCGATCGCACGGATCGCGATTCCTGCCGCCCCGATAAATACCAGTGCATGTTCTCCCCAGGATGCCCCGATTTCCTGTTTCCATCCGTCATTTAATCGCTGCAGTCTTTTATCCTCTGCAAAACGTGCCACAGTATATCCTGTACATACATATCCTTCCTGTTTTAGTTTTTCCGCCAGTTTTAACGCCAGACAGCTTCCAGTCCCGGTAAAACTATAAATTCTCACACTTTTTCTCTTCATTATTTTCTTCTCTTTTCACTTTCTTTTCATCTACTATACTATTAGCCGGCGTTTCCGTCAAAACTTAGTTTGATTAGCCGGAACAATAACAATTACAATTTTCTGCCTGTTTGTTTAATTTTGAAAATTTTGGATGATTTTCCAAAAATTCTTTGTTTAGTTTCACTCTTGTCATTTTTCATCTTCTCTGCTATTCTGTTTGCAGACGAAGATGTCTGAAGGATTTTTAAAAATCTCTCAGGCATCTTTTTTTTTGATAAAAGGCCTTTTCAGAAAAACTATTTTTATCTCAAAGGAGGAAATTTTATGAGTTCAGGAGATACTGGTTTTATCATGCTTTGCTCTGCCCTTGTTTTTCTTATGACACCGGGCCTTGCTTTCTTTTATGGCGGATTGGTCCGCCGGAAAAATGTTGTCAACACAATGATGGCCTGCATCGGCATTATGGGGCTGTCCATCGTTATGTGGGTACTGTTTGGATATTCCCTTTCTTTCGGCGGAAACCATGCCGGAATCATCGGTGATTTCCGATATTTTGCTTTTCAGGGTGTAGGAGCCGATCCCGGACCCTATGCTGATACAATTCCACATCTTGTATTTGCCGGTTTCCAGATGATGTTCGCAGTCATTACCCCTGCGCTGATCACCGGAGCTGTCGTCGGCAGAATGCGTTTTAAGGCACTGTTTCTGTTTATTGCATTCTGGTCTTTGATTGTTTATTATCCGATGGCACATATGGTATGGGGAGAAGACGGTTTCCTTGCCGCTTTAGGATCTGTTGATTTTGCCGGCGGAAATGTTGTCCATATCAGTTCCGGAGTATCCGCTCTTGTCCTTGCCATCTGTCTTGGTCGAAGACGCGGATATGAACACACTTCCTACCGCATCCACAACATCCCATTTGTCACTCTGGGTGCATCACTGCTCTGGTTCGGATGGTTTGGCTTCAATGCCGGAAGTGCTCTTGCGGCAGATGGACTTGCAGCTCACGCTTTTATGACCTCTGCGATTGCTTCTGCTTCCGCAATGCTCATCTGGATGCTCATTGATTATCTGAAAAGTAAAAAAACCACACTTGTCGGTGCTTCTACAGGGCTGGTCGTAGGGCTTGTAGCTATCACCCCCGGTGCCGGATTTGTTCCGATCTGGTCTTCTTTCCTGATCGGTGCACTTGTCAGTCCGATCTGCTATTTTACCGTGGTGCTCTTAAAACAGAAATTAAAAATCGATGATGCGCTCGATGCGTTCGGATGTCATGGAATCGGCGGTATCTGGGGCGGTATTGCGACCGGACTTTTCGGTAAAACTTCTGTCAATTCTGTTGCCAGATGGAATGGATTAGTCTTCGGAGATTTTCATTTATTCACTGCACAGCTGATCAGCATTCTGGTCACCATTGCAGTTGCTGTGTGCGGAACCTTGATCTGCATCGGTATCGTAAGAATTTTCACACCGCTTCGTGTAGATGTTTCTGATGAGATATCCGGTCTGGATTTCTCACAGCATGGAGAAAATGCATATCCGTCCTTTAACGGATTTGATTCATAAAAGAGGGGGAGTCATCATGTTGATCAAAATTGAAGCAATCGTAAGAGAAGAAAAATTTGAACAGGTTAAATCTGCTCTTCAGGACATCCAGGTGAACGGGGTTACCATCTCCCAGGTTATGGGGTATGGAACGCAGCGTGGCTATACAGAAATTGTCCGCGGAAGTGAAGTAGATATCCTGTTACATCCCAAAATTAAATTTGAAGTGGTCGTCTCTTCCGAAGAATGGGAACAAAAAACAATCTCAGCAATACAAAAAGCCGCTTTTACCGGCGAAGTCGGTGACGGAAAAATTTTCAGCTATGAAATCCGCAGCGCTGTCAAAATCCGCACAAAAGAGACCGGTTATAATGCAGTTCAGTCACAAGATAATCTTTAATCTGCCGGGGAATCACAGTTCCATTTGTGATTTCCCGGTCTTTTTATTCCAACATGATCCAATTTGCACGAAAAGGACGCATTAAATTCCAGTATCCGACTCCATATAGTTCATATTCTTTTGCCAGTTCGATCTTTGCCGCAATACTTCTCACATCTTCAAACCAGACTTCCTGCTCTCTTCCCTGATTTCTGTAAATAAAATACGGGCTTTGAGCCTCCTGGTCATACTGAATTGGAGCACCGTATTCCACCGCAAGCCGTACAGCCCCTACATTACCGATCGTCTCTGCTTTTGTCACTCCTTTTTCATAAGGAAGGGTCCAGTTATACCCATAGTTCGGTATCCCCATCAGAAGCTTCTCAGCCGGGATCTGTGTCAGCGCATACTCTACCACCTGGCGGACTTTCGTAAGGGGTGCGACTGCCATGGGCGGACCATAAGAATATCCCCACTCATAAGTCATCAGAAACAGCCGGTCTGCCTGTTCTCCCAGAAGTGCATAATCAATCCCCTCATAGAGCAGCCCTTTCTGATCTGAAGACGTCTTGGGCGCCAGAGCCACTGACACGCGATATCCCTTTTCGTTCATGGCAGCCCGCAATTCTCCGATAAACTCGGCATATCCTTCCCTGTTCTGCACACGGACATATTCAAAATCTACATCCACACCCACATATCCTTTTTCCTCCACTACCTTCAGCAGATTGGTAATCACATTTTCACGTACTGATTCTTCCTCCACCAGAGTCTGGATCAGCTGATTGTTAAAGACCCCCTGTGTAAACGGGGTCAGAACCAGCATCGGTTCTATCCCATTCTCCCAGGCCAGCTGTATCATCCATGTTTCATCCTGTATGGGCGGAACCAACTCTCCTTCAAACGTAAATCCATAAGAAAACACAAGCAGTTCATTGAGCGCCGGAAACGCCATCTCCAGCACATATGGCTCAATAAACGGATATGCATACCCTGTCACATACAAATCCTTTCGGATTCCCGCGCTCTCCTGCGGTTTTAATAAAAGCAGCGCCTGCCCCACTGTCAGTTTTCCCTCTTCTCCCAACTGATTGTCATACAGGATCTTCCAGACAGGAACTCCGCTTTGACGGGAGATCGAAGACACCGTATCTCCCGGTACTGTCACATAAATCATAAAAACACCTCCTGACTATCCTATGTCCGATAGCCGGGAGGTATTCGATAAATCAGTGTTTGAAAAACTGTTGACTTTTTTTGTAAAGTGGCATATCATAATCTTAGCTAAGGAAATGGAGAATATTCCATAGTCAAAGTGAACCCCCAAGGAGGCCAGTCCTTGGGGGTTCTTTTTGGGCTAACTGTCTTTATCATTCCGGTCTAACCACTTGCGTATGTAGTAGCCAGCCACACTCGCCATAACCGAAACAAGGAATCGGAGAATATAATCCATAGTCTCACCTCCCTTCTGCTGGAAGGTTTCGACAGCATATTCATCATATCACAGCATTTGTTTCTTTTCCATGCATTTTTTCAATTCCACAGAGTCAAAAAAAACGCCATCTATGCCCCCATAGAATGGCGTTTTTCTTCCTCTATAAAATAATCATCGCATCTCCGAAGCTGAAAAAACGATACCGTTCTTTCACTGCCTCTTCATAGGCTGCCATGACATGCTCTTTTCCCGCCAGTGCAGACACCAGCATGATCAGTGTAGATTCCGGCAGATGGAAATTTGTGATCAGCCCATCTAATATCTTAAACTGATATCCCGGATAGATAAAAATCTCCGTCCAACCGCTGCATGGCTCTAAGTGTCCATTCTCATCCGCAGCAGATTCAATGGTACGACAGCTTGTTGTTCCCACACAGATCACACGGCCGCCATGTTCTTTGGCACGGTTGATCTTTTCTGATGCCTCGGCATCCACCATGTAGAACTCAGAATGCATATGATGCTCTGTCACATCTTCTACTTTTACCGGACGAAAAGTACCCAGCCCAACGTGAAGGGTCACCCTCGCAATATCCACGCCTTTTTCCTGAATTTCTTTCAAAAGCTTCGGAGTAAAATGAAGCCCCGCAGTCGGTGCTGCAGCTGAACCTTCGTGAGCTGCATACACCGTATTATAACGGCTTCTGTCTTCCAGCTGGTGGGTAATATATGGAGGAAGCGGCATCTGACCAAGCTGGTCTAAAATCTCCTCAAAGATTCCCTTATACTCAAAGTGAATCAGACGGTTTCCCTCTTCTACCACATCCACAACCTCGCCGACCAGAAGTCCGTCTCCGAAACTGATCCTGGTTCCCGGTTTTGCTTTTTTCCCCGGTTTTACCAGTGTTTCCCACACATCGTTTTCTCCGCGCTTCAACAGGAGGACCTCGATCTTGGCACCGGTGCCTTCTTTTTCTCCGATCAGGCGTGCCGGAATTACTTTTGTATCGTTGATGACCAGACAGTCTCCCGGATTCAGATAATCGATCACATCCCGAAAGATATGATGCTCTGTTTTCCCTGTCTCTTTATCCAGAAACAATAATCTGGAACCGGAGCGATCCTCCAGAGGATCCTGTGCGATCAGTTCCTCCGGCAGGTCATAATAAAAATCACTTGTTTTCAATGATATCCCTCTTTCTAAACAGACTCGGTCCTATTTTCTCAGCTCGATTCCCATCTCTTCCAGTGCTTTTAAGATCCGGTTCATCGCAGAAGTTACATCCGCCTCTTCCAGAGTCTTATCCTTTGCACGGAATACGATAGAATATGCAACGGATTTGAATCCGGCTTTGATCTGACTTCCTTCATACAGGTCAAACAGTGCATAGCTTTCCAGATATGCTCCGCCTTTTTTCTCGATCACATCTTCAATCTGTCCTACCAGAATCTCTTTTGGCACTACCATACTGATATCTCTTGTCACAGCAGGGTACTTTGCGATTCCTGTATATTTTCTGTCAAAAGTTGCATACGGAATGATCTCCGGCATATCCAGCACTGCCACATATGCGCGTTCCCCGATTCCGTAAGTATCGGCAACTTCCGGATGTACCTCTCCTAAATATCCAACAACCTTTCCATCATACATAATATTTGCCTGACGGCCCGGGTGCAGATATGGTTTTCCTGCATTTGGATCATACGTTTCTTTTTCGTGCATTCCGATCTTTTCAAAGAATTCTTCTACTACACCTTTCATGCTGAAGAAATCGCCGTCTCCATACATTCCCAATGTAAACTGCATTCTCTCTTCCGGAAGTTCTGTAACCGGAAGCTGTTTCGGAAGATAAATATTTCCAAGCTCGTACAATCTGACATTTTTATTTCTGCGGTTGTAGTTTGTCGCAAGAGAAGTAAGCATTCCATTTAAGGATGTCGTTCTCATCACACTGTAGTCTTCTCCCAGCGGATTCATGATCTCTACGGTTTCTCTCAATTTGGAGTCTGCCGGGATTCTCAGTTTGTCAAACACCTTCGGGCTCTCGAAAGAATAGGTCATTCCCTGGCTGAATCCGCAGAACTCTGCGATTTCTTTTGCCACATCTTCGATTCTCAGTTTAAACGGCAGCTTTCCTGTTGTAGCCTCTCCCTTTGGAAGTGTGGTCGGAATATTGTCATATCCGAAAAATCTTGCCACTTCTTCTGCCAGATCTGCGATTCTGAACAGGTCATGACGGAATGTCGGCGCGATCACTTCTTTTGCTGCTTCATCATATTCCAGACCGATCTTTGCGAAATAACCAAGCATCTCTTCTTCTGAAATGGAAGTTCCCAGCATGGAGTTTATCTTATCTGCATCAAATGGAACTCTTACCGGCTCTTTTACTTTTCCGTAAACATCCACGGTTCCGCCAACCACTTCTCCGGCGCCTAATTCTTCTACTAACTGGCAGGCTCTGTCTATGGCTGCTTTTGCATTGTTCGGATCCAGACCCTTTTCAAATTTTCCGGAAGCATCTGTACGAAGCCCTACTCTCTTTGAAGATTTTCGGATGTTGACACCGTCAAAGCATGCTGCCTCAAAGAGCATGGTCTTGACATCATCTGTGATCATGGAGTTTTCTCCGCCCATGATACCGGCAATTCCGACTGCTTTTTCTCCGTCACAGATCATCAGGACGTCCTTGTCCATGATACGCTCCTGTCCGTCAAGTGTGGTAAATTTCTCTCCATCCTGTGCAGTTTTTACAACAATCTCATGACCTGCGATCGTATCCAGATCATAGGCATGCATCGGCTGTCCGTACTCTTCCATCACATAGTTGGTAATATCCACCAGATTGTTGATCGGACGAATTCCTACAGATGCCAGCCTTCTCTGCATCCATTTTGGAGACGGACCGATTTTAATATTTTTTACCACTCTTGCACAGTATCTCGGACACAGATCGGCATCTTCTACTGTTACTTTTATATAATCGTTGACATCTTCTCCATTTCCTGTCTCTTTCACGATTGGAGGAACAAACTCTTTGTTGAATGTAGCGGCTGCTTCTCTTGCGATTCCAAGTACGCTGTAGCAGTCTACACGGTTGGATGTCACTTCATACTCAAATACCACATCGTTTCTGTCAAGCGCTTCAATCGCACTTGCTCCGATTTCGGCATCCTCCGGGAAGATATAGATTCCGTCTTCCGGAGCCTCCGGATACATATCTGTCGTAGAACCCAGCTCCTCGATAGAACACATCATACCAAAACTTGCCACTCCGCGGAGCTTGCCTTTTTTGATCTTGATTCCGCCCGGAACTTTCTGTCCCGGCTCATGTCCCCCTGCCACGCGTCCACCGTCCAGTACGACCGGCACTTTTGCACCTTCAAATACATTTTTCGCACCTGTTACGATCTGTACTGTCTCTGTTCCTACATTCACCTGACATACGACCAGTTTGTCTGCATCCGGGTGCTTTTCAATCTTATCGATCTGACCAATGACAATCTTTTCCAGATCTGCATCCAGCTGTTCATAGCCCTCTACTTTTGTTCCTGACAATGTCATTGCATCTGTATATTCCTGCGCTGTCACGTCCAAATCCGGGACATACGCTTTCAACCATGATAAAGAAGTATTCATAATCCTATTCCTTTCTCTCCAAATATCTAGAACTGTTTCAAAAATCTGATGTCATTTTCATACAAAAGCCGCATGTCATCAATCTCATATTTCAGCAATGCGATTCGCTCCAGTCCGACACCAAACGCAAATCCAGAATATTCTTCCGGATTAATTCCGCACATCTCCAATACATGTGGATGCACCATTCCACATCCAAGGATCTCAATCCAGCCGGAACCTTTACAGAATCGGCATCCTTTTCCTCCGCATTTGAAGCAAGTCACATCTACCTCTGCACTTGGCTCTGTAAACGGGAAGTGATGCGGTCTGAATTTTGTCTTTGTCTCTTCTCCAAACAGTTCTTTTGCAAATACTTCCAGTGTTCCTTTCAAATCTGCAAAGGAAATATTTTTATCGATCACAAGTCCCTCAATCTGGTGGAAAGACGGAGAGTGGGTTGCATCCACTTCATCCGAACGAAATACTCTTCCCGGAGCAATCATACGGATCGGCAGCTTCCCTTGCTCCATGACTCTGGCCTGAACCGGAGAAGTCTGTGTACGCAGCACAATGTCCTTATTCACATAAAAGGTATCCTGTTCATCTTTTGCAGGATGCCCATCCGGAATGTTGAGTTTCTCGAAGTTGTACAGGTCGTATTCTACTTCCGGTCCTTCTACTACTTCGTATCCCATTCCCACGAAAATGCGCTCTACCTCTTCCAGCGCGATCGTATTTGGATGTCTGTGTCCCACCGTACTTTTCTTAGATGGCAGCGTCACGTCAATGACTTCCGCTTTCATTTTTTCCTCACGGATGGCTGCCTCCATTTTCACTTTTGTCTCTTCTAAAAGCTCTTCGATTGCAGCTCTTGTCTCATTGACCAGCTGTCCGACTTTCGGACGCTCCTCTGGGGCCACGTCTTTCATTCCCTTTAATACGGCTGTTAATTCTCCTTTTTTTCCAAGAAATTTTACACGCACCTCGTTCAGCTTTTCCGGCATATCAGAAGCTTTAATCTGCTCCAAAGCCTGTGCTTTGATTTGTTCCAGTCTGTCTTTCATCTTCTTTCTCCTTTCTTTGAAAGCATATTTCTTAGTATGAAAAAAACTCCATCCCAAAAGGGACGAAGTCTGTATTCGCGGTACCACCCTAATTCCCACAGTCTTCCTGTGAGCACTTGGTCTTGTGTAACGTACAATAGACGGCACTTTCTACTCTGAAATCATTTCAAAAATGCAGCTTACGTGGGAATTTCGATTGCCGTCTGAACCAAAGAAGGCTTACAGCCAGTGACCTTCTCTCTCTGATGGAAAACAGTTCTCTACTGTGCACGCTCATCGCTTTTCATATCCTGATTCATTTTTCAAATTTAAGACAAATTTACTTTATTATCTTATCACAGTTTTTGTGATTGTCAAGATATTTCTCTAACAGTGCATTGACTTCTCCGCCAAGCAGGATCACATACATACACAGATACAGCCACAGCATAATCAGCACAATCGTAGTCATACTTCCATACATATCTGAAAATCCTTCAAAGATGTCCAGATAAATCGAAAAGATAAAAGAGATCAGCAGCCATCCGCACGCTGTAAAAACGGCTCCCGGAAGCTGTTTACGCAAAGTTGTCTTCTGTGTTGCTCTCCGGTTTGGAAGATATTTATAAACCAGATCCCAGAAAACGGTCAGAACTGCAAGTGTCATAACGGTCCGTATCTTAATAATATACTGCATCAGAGTACTCCAGAACGGTGCATGCTTGTAGATCATGGCGCTGATACTGTTTCCAAATACAGACAGAACCAGTGACAGTACGATTGCAAGAATGAAGATCACGGTATATAAAGAAGCCCTAAGCCTCAGGTATACATAATTACGAGTCTCGGTATTACCATAAATGCAGTTCAGTCCTGCAGTCACGGACAGTACCCCTCTTCCCGCAGACCACAGCGCTACAAGGATCGTGATCGGAATGATCTTAGCCGACTGGGAAAAATAGACCTGTGTCACGATCGAACGGATAAACCCCTGCACGGATGTCGGAAACACCTGCTCCACTGCATCGATGACATTTGCATAAGTAGCCGGTGTAAACTGTACCGCCGTCAGCAAAAGCAGGATGATCGGAATCATAGAGAGTACAAAAAAATAAGCAGCCTGGGCCGCATACGCTCCTGTATGATGGGAGCCGACGATCTCAGTGACTTTATTTACTTTTTTTATCGTCTCCTTGACTCTTCTTCCCATAATATTCTCTCCTGCTGCTCTCAAACTTTCAAAATCATATCATAAAGCCCCTGTTTCGTAAAGGGATCTTTTTTGAAGGCTTGTATATCCTGTATTGATGAAATAAGGGAATGAAATCAGCCTGTGCTAAATTTCATTCCCTTTTATCTTCTGTAGAATCCCCAAAATGCCGTTCCCTGTATTTTGACTCCTAGCACGCAAGCTAGGTGGGCAACCGCATCTGCTTTTCTGTCTTCCACTGCATAACGGAGGCTTGACATATTACAGAAATATAAGAATCCCGTTTAAAGTATTGTAGGTTCAAAATAACAAGGTTATCGAACATCTCAGGTTTTCCGTTGAATTTATTATAGCCTATTTACATAGATTTTACAACCCATACTCCATTTCTTTTTTCATGGTATTTTTTTCAAATTTATGGTATAGTAACATTATTTACATTTGAATGCAAGGAGAGGATACTATTATGAAAACAACTGAATTAAAACTGGTCTATTTCAGTCCGACAGGGACGACAAGAAGGGTCATCATGGAGGCAGCACGTCAGATTGACCTTAAATCCGTCTCATTTGACCTGTCCGTACATAAAGAAAAAAAGCCGGTTCTGCAATTTGACGAAACAGATTTTGTCCTGTTTGGAATCCCGGTTTATTCCGGCCGGGTTCCCGAAACATTTCTTTCTTATTTCGAGACACTCAAAGGAAACAACACTCCGGCTGCGCTGATCGCAACTTATGGCTGCCGGGCATACGAAGATGCTCTGTTAGAATTAAAAACCGAGGTGGAAAATCGGGGATTCCACGTAATCGGTGCCGGTGCATTTCCTACTGAGCATTCGATCGTTCGTTCAATTGGTCTGAGCCGTCCGAATAAAGCGGATCTAAAGACAATCAGTGAGTTCGGGATCGCATTAAACCGCCGTATCAAAAATGAAGATCTCTCTGCGCTCTCCATTCAGGTACCTGGTAACACTCCATATCGCAAATACGCAAAAACTCCACTGATTCCAAAGGCAGATGTCAGCCTGTGCACGGAATGTAAAGCTTGCGTCAAATCATGTCCTGCCGGAGCAATCTCTGCACAGGATCCGAAAAAGACGGACAAGAAAAAATGTATTTCCTGCCTACGCTGCGTACGAAGCTGTAAGCAAAAAGCCCGCAGTGTCAGCAGTATGAAACTCTCCATGGCAGCCAAAAAACTGAACAAAGTCTGTCAGAGTGATAAAGCCGCTGATATCTTTTTATAAATCCTGTCATTAGAACGTTATTACTCCGATAGATGAATCATTTCTGCAATTTGTATGACGTAAGAAGAGAGTCAGATCCTCCTGACTCTCTTTCGTTGATATTCCCCTTGTATCTTTCTAAAAATATTTCTTTTTCAGTTGCATCGTATACACTGCAAATACCACCAGTGCTGCCATAAAAAGAATGCCGCCCACTGTGTCCACCATCTCCATCGGATTTACATACCAGTGGATACAATCTACAATTCCATAAAGAATCGAAACAATTCCAAATCCCAGAACTGCCGGCAACGCCTTTTTCAGATATGCTTCCTTATCTTTGCACATCTTTTCTGAATAACTCTTCCCCAGGAGAATCGTTTCATTAATGTGTCCGTCTTTTTTCATGTTAAAATATGCATACAGGCAATATATCCCGCATCCTACTGCAAGAATTCCGATAAAACCAAACACACTGTTCATACTGTCCGCACTCATTGACTATACCTCGATTTCTAATATTTCTTTCACTGTCTCTTTCATTTTGTCTGCATCACACTCTCTTGTATGAAGGATTTTCGCATCACGAATCTCCTTGACCGCATTCGGAACGGCAACCTGAGAAAGCTTCTCCAGCTCGTCCACAAGCTCAAACTCGTCTCTTCCCGCATATTCTGCATCAATTGCACGCATCACACTGCCTACGAATTTATATGGACTGGCTGTGGAAGCGATCAGACATTTTGTTTCATCCCCGCTTTCTTCTCTGTACTGTGCACATACACAGGAAGCAACTGCCGTATGTGTATCCATCACATATCCGGTACGTTTATATGTATCGTGGATTGCCTGTGCTGTCTGTTCCTCCGTTGCATAACCTCCTACAAAATCATCCAGTTTTGCTTTCATTTCTTTTGTGATCTCATATGCACCACTACTTTTTAATGCCTCCATCAGTTCTGCATTTTTCTGACCATCCTGTCCGGCAATTGTATAGATCAGCCGCTCCAGATTGCTTGAGATCAAAATGTCCATGGATGGGGAGGAAGTCAGCACAAATTCTCTGTTTTTGTCATAGGTTCCTGTACGGAAGAAATCAAACAGGACTTTGTTTTCATTGGATGCACAGATCAGCTTGTCGATCGGAACTCCCATCTGTTTTGCATAGTATGCTGCCAGAATATTACCAAAGTTTCCGGTCGGAACCGTCACATTGATCTTCTCTCCACTTTGAATCTCGTCATTCTGAAGCAGTTTTGCATATGCATAGACATAATACACAACCTGAGGTACCAGACGACCGATGTTGATCGAATTTGCGGAAGAGAACTGATATCCTGCCGCATCCAGTTCCTTTGCAAGCGCCTGGTCTTCAAAAAGCGCTTTGACACCGCTCTGTGCATTATCAAAGTTTCCATGAATTGCCACAACTGAAGTATTGGCACCTTTCTGTGTCACCATCTGCATCTCCTGCACCCGGCTGACACCGTTCTTCGGATAAAACACAATAATCTTCGTTCCCGGCACATCTGCGAATCCTGCCATCGCAGCTTTTCCGGTATCTCCGGAGGTTGCTGTCAAAATGACAATATCCTTTGTCACATGATTCTTCTTTGCAGATGTTGTCATCAAATGCGGAAGGATCGATAATGCCATATCCTTAAACGCGATCGTCGCTCCGTGAAACAGCTCCAGATGATAGACATCTCCCACTTTCACAAGGGGGGCGATCACTTCTGTATCAAACTTGGAATCATATGCGCTGTCTATGCAGTGCTTTAACTCCTCCTCTGTAAAGTCTGTCAGAAACTGTTTCATCACTGCGTATGCAGTCTCCTGATACGTCATGTTCTTGAGTTCTTCCATTGTCACATCCAGTGTCGGAATCTGCTCCGGCACGAAGAGTCCGCCATCTTCTGCAAGCCCTTTTAAGATTGCCTCAGACGCTGTTACTTTTTTTTCAGAATTTCTTGTGCTTTTGTATAACAAATTCATATCTTCGCCCTCTTTTTCTTTCTTCACACTGTTATTGCCATGAATTATATCATAAGTGCTCTGTTTTATCAATTTTGTTTCTTAAATACAATGAAGAGAATTGCACTGACACCCATCAGAATGGGGTAGAACAAATTCGGAATAATATCAAACGGAGTCAGTCCTGTGAGAGTTGCCGCAGACAGAAGCTGAGCCCCATACGGGATCATTCCCTGCCCCACGGATGTAAAAATATCCAGAAGGGATGCGGATCGTTTTGGATCAATGTCAAATTCTTCACTGATCTCTTTTGCGATTGGTCCTGCCATCACGATCGCAATCGTATTATTGGCTGTACAAAGATCTACAAACAGAGCCAGCACAGCAATTCCAAACTCACCGCCTCGTTTTCCTCTGATCCGGCTTTTGATCAGATTTAAAATGAACTGGATTCCACCATATTCTCTGACAAGTGACACGATACAGGCAACAATGATCGAAATTACCGTGATATCATACATTCCGGTCACACCTTTTCCCACCACATTGAAAATCTCAGACAATCCGATGCTTCCTGTTGCAACGCCCACGATCAGAGATAACGCAGTTCCACTGATCAAAACAACAAACACATTAATCCCCGCCAGTGCTCCCACCAATACAACGAGATATGGAAGCACTTTCCAGATGCTGTATGGCATTTCCTCCTGGATCTGGTAACTTCCGTTTCTTGTCATCAGCCAGAATATCACAATCGTTAAAATCGCCGCCGGGAGTACGATCAGAAAATTTGCCTTGAATTTATCTTTCATCTCGCAGCCCTGTGTTTTTACCGCGGCGATCGTTGTATCTGAGATCATGGACAGATTATCACCAAACATTGCTCCGCAGACGACCGCTCCAATACAGACGGCTGCTGAAAATTCTGTCTTTTCACTGATTCCCGCTGCAATCGGAGCCAGCGCTGCGATCGTTCCCATGGAGGTTCCCATGGATACAGAAATAAAACAGCCGATCACAAACAATCCTACAACTGCAATGGATGGCGGAAGCACCGAAAGCCCCAGATTTACCGTACTCTCCACACCGCCTGCCGCAGTTACTGCACCGGAAAATCCGCCTGCACATAAAAAGATCAGACTCATCGTAATGATATTCTCATCTCCGATCCCGGCAGAAATCACCTTCATTTTGTCTGCAAATGTTAACGTCCCATTCTGCAAAAACGCCGTCAGAAGAGCGATCAAGAATGCCACAATTGCCGGCATCGCATAAAAATCGCCAAATACAATCCCCATCCCCAAAAACAGGACCAGAAATACCCCGATCGGAAGAAGCGCCACCGCCCTTCCTTTTTCTTCTGCTCTCAACTTTTTCTCTTCCACTGATGTTCCTCTCTTTCTCATTTCACTTCTTTCTTCTTTTATAAAATCCATGAGGGTGTTCCAAAAGATTCTCCGACTTTTTGAAAACACCCTCATTTTATATCATGCTCTTTTTTTCAATACCCGGTCTTAATTTCCGTTCTATTTCTTTCTGCTGTTTGTATAGCTTACAAGACCTCCGGCTGCAATCAGCTTCTGCATAAATTCAGGAAACGCCTGTCCCTGATACTGAGTTCCTTTGGTACGGTCATAGATCATTCCACTGTCAAAATCTACTTCAACTTCGTCTCCGGCTTCAATCTCCTGTGCCGCCTGCGGACATTCAATGATCGGAAGCCCGATATTGATCGCGTTCCGATAAAAGATTCTTGCAAAGGTCTCTGCAATCACGCAACTTACTCCTGCTGTTTTCAGGCAGAGCGGTGCATGCTCTCTGGAAGAACCGCAGCCAAAGTTTTTCTTTGCCACGATCAGATCTCCTTCCTGCACTTTTTCTGCAAATTCCGGATCAATATCTGCCATGGCATGTGATGCCAGCTCTTTTGCATCAAATGAATTCAGATATCTTGCCGGAATAATCACATCCGTATCTACATTGTCTCCATATTTAAAAACGTGTCCCTGTGCTCTCATGCCTCTTCACCTGCCCTCTCCGGATTTGCAATATATCCTGCAATCGCACTCGCCGCTGCCACTTCCGGAGATGCAAGATAAATGAGAGAATCTACATGTCCCATTCTTCCTACAAAATTCCGGTTTGTTGTCGATACGCAGCGCTCTCCTGCCGCCATAACTCCCATATGACCGCCCATACACGGTCCACAGCTCGGTGTGTTGACTGCACAGCCTGCATCTACAAAAATATCAAGCAGCCCTTCTTTGATACACTGTTTGTAAATCTTCTGAGTTGCCGGAATGACCATCACACGCACATCCGGATGTACCGTATGCCCTTTTAAGATTGCCGCTGCCTTTCGCATATCTTCCATTCTTCCGTTGGTGCAAGAACCGATCACCACCTGATCGATCTTGATCGGTTCCATCGCCTCGATCTCATCGATGGTCTTTGCATTGCCCGGAAGATGCGGAAATGCAACCGTTGGACGCACTTCGGAAAGATCAATGGTTACAACCTGTTCATAATCTGCATCCTCATCTGCCTCGAAAATCTGATATTCTTTTTTCGAATGCTCTTCTAAATATGCCTTTGTCTTCTCATCCACCGGGAAGATTCCGTTCTTCGCACCTGCTTCGATCGCCATGTTCGCCATGGTAAAACGGTCATCCATAGACAAATGTGCAATTCCGTCTCCGGTAAACTCCATGGATTTGTAAAGTGCCCCATCTACACCGATCTTGCCGATGATGTGGATGATGATATCTTTTCCGCTGACATATTTTCCAGGTTTTCCAGTCAGTACAAACTGAATCGCCGCCGGAACTTTAAACCAGATCTCACCGGTTGCCATACCGGTTGCGATATCGGTCGTTCCCATACCGGTTGAAAACGCACCCAGCGCTCCATAGGTACAGGTGTGGGAGTCTGCACCAATGATGCATTCTCCTGCTGTCACCACGCCTGCCTCCGGAAGGATAGCATGCTCTACTCCGGACTTGCCCTGTTCAAAATACCATTTCAATCCCTGTTCTTTTGCAAATTCACGGATCGCTTTTGAATTTTCTGCGGATTTGATGTCTTTGTTCGGGGTGAAATGATCCGGTACAAATACAACCTTCTCTTTATCAAACACCTGATCTGCCATCTGCTTCAGAATCGGCAACGCCATCGGTCCTGTGATGTCATTTGCCATCACAATATCCAGCTTTGCCTCGATCAGCTGTCCTGCAGTTACAGATTCCAGCCCTGCATGTGCTGCCAGTATCTTCTGTGTCATTGTCATTCCCATAGGAGAATCCCCCTTTCTCAATCTTTATTTTGCCTGAATAAACCCTTTTGCTGTCAGAGCTTCTGCGCAGAGAACTGCTCCACCTGCTGCTCCTCTGACTGTGTTGTGGGAAAGTCCTACAAATTTGAAGTCAAACATCGAATCTTCTCTCAGTCGTCCGATTGACACTCCCATTCCGTTCTCATAATCTACATCCAGTTTCACCTGTGGACGGTTGTCCTCTTCCAGATACTGAATAAACTGCTTTGGTGCACTTGGAAGGTTTTCTTCCTGTGGGAAACCTTTGAATGACACAAGCTTTTCGATCAGCTGCTCTTTTGTAGGTTTCTTCTCAAAATTGATAAATACCGCTGCTGTATGACCGTTTAATACCGGTACACGCAGACACTGGCAAGTGATTTTCGGAAGCTGAGCCTTTACGATCTCGCCGTTTTCTACTTTTCCGAGAACACGCAGCGGCTCCTGCTCACTCTTTTCTTCCTCTCCACCAATATATGGAATGATATTTTCCACCATCTCCGGCCAGTCTTTAAATGTCTTTCCCGCTCCGGAAATGGCCTGGTAAGTCGTTGCCACTACTTCTTTTGGTCCGAACTCTTTCCATGCAGCCAGACACGGCGCGTAGCTCTGGATCGAACAGTTTGGTTTTACTGCGATAAATCCGCGTGTTGTTCCAAGGCGTTTTTTCTGATCCTTAATCACATCAAAATGTTCTGAATTGATCTCCGGCACTACCATCGGCACGTCCGGTGTCCAACGATGCGCACTGTTGTTTGACACGACCGGTGTCTCTGTCTTTGCGTATTCTTCTTCGATCGCTTTGATCTCTTCTTTTGTCATATCCACTGCGCTGAATACAAAATCTACCGTAGACGCAACATGTTCTACGTCGTTTACATTCATAACAACCAGTTTTTTCACTGCTTCCGGCATTGGAGTTGTCATTTTCCATCTGTCTCCGACTGCCTCTTCATAAGTCTTTCCTGCAGAACGCGGGCTTGCTGCCACTGTCACAACCTCAAACCACGGGTGATTCTCAAGCAAAGAGATAAATCTCTGTCCGACCATTCCTGTTGCTCCTAAAATTCCAACTTTTAATTTCTTTTCCATCTTCTTTCTGTCCTTTCCTCTCATTTTTATTTGAAAACAGCAAACCTGCTATTCTTCTTTCAAATATGCTTCTTCCAGTGCGATTGCCTGCTCCATGGCACTTTTCCCCGGTGCTCCGATGGTATTTCGCATTTCCACACAAGTCTTCATGCTGATGGCCTCATAGATATCTTCTTCAAATACCGGAGAGATTGCCTTATACTCCTCCAGACTCATATCATCAAGGGCAATATTTTTATCAATACAATATAAAACCAGCTGTCCTACAATCCCGTGAGCATCCCGAAACGGCACGCCGTGATTGACCAGATAATCCGCCGCATCTGTCGCATTTGTAAAACCATTCTTTGCACTGTCTTCCATCCGCTGCTTTCTGAACCTCATGGTGCGAAGCATCCCCGTAAATAATGCCAGACAGCCTTTTGTCGTATCAATGGCATCAAACACCAGCTCTTTGTCTTCCTGCATATCTTTATTATATGCAAGCGGGATTCCCTTCATTGTCGTCAAAAGGGACATCAATGCCCCGTAAACTCTTCCTGTCTTTCCGCGCACAAGCTCTGCGATATCCGGATTCTTCTTCTGCGGCATAATGCTGCTTCCGGTACTGTACGCATCATCAATCTCCACAAACTGATACTCATTGGAATTCCAGATGATCACTTCCTCACAGAAACGGCTTAAGTGCATCATCACAGTAGACATTGCTGACAGCATCTCGATCAGATAATCTCTGTCAGATACGGAATCCATACTGTTTAATGTCGGTCCGTCAAATCCAAGCAGCTCTGCCGTATATTCCCGATCCAGCGGATAAGTTGTCCCCGCAAGAGCCCCTGCTCCAAGCGGGCAGTAGTTCATGCGTTTTCTGATATCTTTCATTCTGAGACGGTCTCTTTTGAACATTTCAAAATATGCGCCAAGATGATGCGCAAGTGTCACCGGCTGTGCTTTCTGAAGATGTGTAAATCCCGGCATATACGTCTCGATATGCTCTTTCATCAGTTTTAAAAGCACTTCCAGCAATTCTTTTAAAAGTGTATCCAGTGCTTCGATCTCGTCTCTTGTGTACAGCCGCATATCCAGTGCCACCTGATCATTTCTGCTTCTTCCGGTGTGCAGTTTCTTCCCTGCATCTCCAATCCGGTCGATCAGATTCGCCTCTACAAAGCTGTGGATATCTTCATACTCATCCGTGATCTCAAGTGTCCCGTTCTCCACATCTGCCTGAATCCCTTTCAGACCTTCAATGATGCTCTCTTTCTCCTCTTTTGTCAAAATTCCCTGCTTTTGAAGCATTGTCACATGTGCGATGCTTCCCCGGATATCCTGCGCATAAAATTTTTGATCAAAAGAGATCGATGCATTAAAATTATATACCAGCTTGTCTGTTTCTTTTGTGAAACGACCGCCCCATAACTGTGCCATTCCCCTGTCTCCTTTTCTCCGATAGTATCTTTTCAGATTGCAATTAGTTTAACACATTAACGTGTTATATGTCCATAGAAAACTGTGACAGTTTCCGCTCTATTGTGTACTGCTTCTTTGTGAAAACTCACAACCACAGTAATCCTGCCGATACAATCCATATTCTTTGGATAACTCAATGGATCGTTTGTATCCGTTTTTCTTTTTAAAGTCAGACTGCAGGTATTTCACTCCAAACTCTTTCTGTGCCGCCAGTCCGATCTCATTTAACTTGGCTGCATTTTTCATAGGACTGATAGAAAGTGTGGTCGTAAAATAATCATAACCGGCTTTTTTTGCCATCTGTGCCGTCTCCCGAAGCCTGAGCGCATAACATTTAAAGCATCTGGCGCCGCCCTCTTTGACATCTTCCAGCCCCTCTGCCATCCGGTAGAAGCGATCCTTCTCATAATTTCCCGCCAGAAAACTGACCGGACGCTTCAGATTCATACGGGATATCAGCTCCTGCTGCTCCAGAATTCGTTTTGTATATTCACTTTCCGGATAAATGTTCGGATTATAATAAAATACCGTGATTTCAAAATACTCTGACAAGTACTCCAATACATAACTGCTGCACGGCGCACAGCAGCTGTGCAGCAAAAGTTTTGGCACACGTCCCTCTTTCTGGAGACTTACGATCGTTTTATCCAGTTCTTTCTGATAATTTATCACATTCATCGTTTGTTTCCTCCGGATTTTCATTCTTTCCTTTTTTACAATCTATTATAGTATACGTCTTTCCGGGATATCTGTAAAGAAATGTCGGATTTTCCAAAAGAAACGCACAGATTTTCTTGTTTTCCATAAACTGATTATATACTTGTCGAATGGAGTGTCTGTATGGAACCAATTTTAACACTGGATCACTTAAGCTATGCCTATCATACTCTGGAAGGCGAAACAAAAGCACTGTCAGATATTTCCCTTTCCGTGAAACCGGGAGAATTTGTGGCAATTGTCGGTCCATCCGGATGCGGCAAGTCCACACTGCTCTCACTGATCGCCGGTCTTTTGAAACCGGAAGAGGGGGAGATTCTGCTCAATGGAAAATCATTAAAAGAAAGCGCGACCAATATCGGTTATATGCTGCAGCACGACCACCTCTTTGAATGGAGAACAATTTATCACAACATCCTCCTGGGACTGGAAATCCAGCATACACTGACTGCTGCTGCCAAAACCCATGCACGGGAGCTGTTAAAAACCTATGGACTGGAAAAATTTGCCGACTCACGCCCTTCTGAACTCTCCGGAGGAATGCGCCAGAGAGCCGCTTTAATCCGCACTTTGATCCTGGAACCCGATCTTTTACTTCTGGATGAACCATTTTCCGCACTGGATTACCAGACACGGCTTTCCGTAGGAGATGATATCGGACAGATCATACGAGATTCCGGCCGCACTGCTGTGTTAGTGACGCATGACCTTTCCGAAGCGATCAGCCTTGCAGATACCATCTTCATCCTCAGCAAACGTCCGGCCTCCATTGCACGTATCGTTCCCGTCACCTTCACGCTGGCCTCTGACACCCCTCTCAAACGCCGCAACGCTCCGGAGTTTAAGACATACTTCAATATTTTATGGAAGGAGCTGAATCAAAATGTCTGAACTTTCAAACAGGCAGAAACGTTATCTGCTCCTCCAAAAACGCCATCACCTGATCGTCAATTTATCAAGACTCCTAATCCTGATCCTTTTTCTGGGACTCTGGGAGATCACTTCCCGCCTGGGAATGATCGACTCTTTCGTTTTCAGCAGTCCTGCCAAGATTGTCCGCTGCTTTTGGAGCATGGTCCTTGACCGAAGTATTTTTCACCATCTTGGAATCACACTTTACGAAACGATTTTAAGCTTCCTGTTCGTTACCGGAATCAGTATTCTGATCGCAGTTATTTTGTGGTACAGCAAAAAATTATCCGAAATACTGGATCCTTATCTGGTCGTGTTGAACAGTCTTCCGAAATCCGCCCTGGCACCGCTTCTTATCGTCTGGCTCGGAGCAAACCAGACAACCATTATTATTGCCGGAATGTCCGTTGCGATCTTTGGAAGCATTTTAAATCTGTACACCAGTTTCACAACAATCGATGAAGAAAAGATCAAGCTCATTTACACACTCCACGGAACGAGACACCACGCACTGACCAAAGTGGTCCTGCCAAGCTCCATTCCCGCGATCATCAGCAATATGAAGGTCAATATCGGCCTGTGTCTTGTGGGTGTGATCATCGGAGAATTTTTAGCGGCCAGAAACGGACTCGGATACCTGATCATTTACTCCAGTCAGGTTTTTAAAATGGATTGGCTGCTCATGTCGATCGTGCTTTTGTGTATTATGGCGATGGGATTATATGCCTTGATCAATCTGGTAGAAAAACTCTGTAAAAAACGGTTTTAAAAAATCAGGGAAAGCGGATCCTGTTTTTACAAGTTCCACTTTCCCTGATACTTTTTATGACAAATACTTCTTTTCCATTTTTCATTCTCCTATGTGCTTTAAAACATGGTGATATATCCCTGTACAAAGATAAACAGCACGATCAGCGGCAAAATATACGACACATACACCCTTGCCCATTTCGGGAACCGGATTCCCTGTCCGCTGTTCGCTTCCTCTGTAAACTTCTTCCATCCCCATCCATAACGACTGGTGCAGAACAGAAGATAAATCAGACTGCCAAGCGGAAGCAGATTGTTGCTTACCAGGAAATCTTCAAAATCCAAAATATTCTTTCCAGCTCCCAATGGAGAAATGCCGCTCCATATATTAAATCCAAGAATACATGGAACAGATAAAATCAGGATTGCGATCAGATTGCAGATTACAGATTTTTTCCTGCTGCATCCCGTCAGTTCCATTGCAAATGTAATGATATTTTCAAAAACAGCAATGATCGTAGATGCCGCAGCAAAAAACATACACAGGAAGAACAACGTTCCCCAGATTCTTCCGCCGCTCATCGCATTAAAAATATTCGGCAGCGTAATAAAGATCAGACTTGGTCCCTGCCCCGGGTTCACTCCGAACGCAAAGCATGCCGGAAAAATGATCATCCCCGCGATCAGCGCCACGCAAGTATCCAGAATTGTAACACAGATTGCCTCCCCTGTCAGCGCCCGTTTCTTATCAATATAACTTCCAAAGATCGCAATCGCTCCAATCCCAAGACTCAGCGTAAAGAAGGACTGTCCCATGGCTGCATAAACGACTTCAAATACGCCTGCTTCTTTCACCTTATCGAAATCCGGCAGTAAATAGAAACGAATTCCCTCTCCTGCATTCGGAAGTGTGGCAGAACGTACTGCTAAAATAATCATCAGAGCAAGCAGCAGGATCATCATCACCTTTGTGATCTTCTCCACTCCTTTCTGAAGCCCCATGCTGCAGATTGCAAAACACAGGATTACAACGATTGCCATACACACAAACATCAATCCCGGTCTCGCTGTCAGATTTGCAAACTCCGCTTCAATCCCTTTTGCGTCAAGTCCCTCAAACTGCCCTGCCGCCATTTTCACAAAATACAAAATCATCCATCCGCCAATCGTGGTATAAAACATCATCAGCAGATAATTTCCTGCCATCCCGAAATATTTATACCAGTGCCACCTGGTCCCCTCCGGTTCCAGCTTATCAAAGGAAAGCGCAATACTTGCCTGACTCGCACGCCCTACTGAAAACTCCATGACCATGATCGGAAGTCCCAGTGTTAACAGGAAAAACAGGTAGATCAGTACAAATGCCGCACCCCCGTATTGTCCGGTAATATATGGAAATCTCCATACATTTCCAAGCCCGATGGCACACCCTGCTGAAATCAGGATAAATCCCAGCCTTGAGCCGAATTTTTCTCTCTTCATCTCTCTCATCCTCTCTCACTTATTCAACGTTTATCTTACGTGATATCACATTTACTTGTCAAGAAAATCCGACGCTGTCTGGCAGAACGCATCCTTCGCATTTGCGATCATATTAAATGTCATCTGTGCCATTTCTTCCGGTGATTTTTCTTCCCCTTCATTGAGCCACACTTTCACAAGCCCAAGACATCCACTCAGACAAAACGCGTAAAAATATTTGAGATCCTCTTTCTTACCCGGAAACATCTTCTCCAGCGTCCCCCTGCTGTTTTCTTTGATGATCCGCTCAATACGGTGGATAAATCCCATATCTCCGTTGGGACCGATCAGCGCTTTACTGATCTCCCGCTCTTCATCTAATACACGAAACATATCTTCTATAAAATAAAACGCATTTTCATTGCCGGATACGATCGGATGCTCTTCGATCGCTCTTTTGATCTGCGCTTCCATATTCTCTTCGATTTCTCTCAAAAGGTCCTGAATGTCTTTAAAATGAAGGTAAAATGTGGAACGATTGATATCCACTTCTTCTACCAGCTCTTTGACTGTAATCTGATTCACGCTTTTTTCCTTCATCAGCGCTGCAAGTCCTTTTTTTAACTGCCTTCTCGTTTTAATGACTCTTCTGTCTACTTTTTTCTCCATTTGTTAACCCTCATTTCCATAATATACTCATCTTTGTTGTAATTTCTTATAATAAATCCATCCTGCAATATCTGCCAGAATCCATCCGATCGGAACTGCACTCCAGATTCCTGACACCCCGATCTGAGGAACCGCTGACAATACATATGCCAGTGCTACCCGTGTCCCCAAAGAGATCACAGTCAGCACAACCGACATTCCCGGTTTTCTGACCGCCCGGTAATATCCATAAAACAAAAACAGGAATCCTATTCCAAAATAAAACACACCTTCAATTCGCAAGTATTGAATTCCAACTGCCAGAATTTCTGTCTCGTATGGCTGGACAAAAATCAAAAGCAGCTGCTTTGCAAACACAAAAACTGACGCTGAGATCACCAGACAAAATCCCAGTACGAGCAGCACCGACTTTCTTGCACCTTCCCGGATCCTCTCCTGTTTTCCGGCCCCGTAATTCTGTGCCACAAAAGTGGAAAACGCATTGCCGAAATCCTGCACCGGCATATATGCAAATGAATCGATCTTCACAGCTGCTGCAAATGCCGCCATTACAACCGGCCCGAAGCTGTTTACCAGCCCCTGCACCATCAAAATTCCCAGATTCATAACAGACTGCTGAACACAGGTTAAAAACGAAAACTGAAAAATCTCGCCAAACGTCTCTTTTGTAATTCTGAAATCTCTCCTTCTTAGACGAAACTGCGGACATCGCCCCCAGGTGTAGAATGCGATTCCGATTCCGGAAATCCACTGAGAGATTACAGTCGCAACCGCAGCTCCGGCAATTCCTGCATCTAGTCCGATCACAAACCACAGATCCAGAACAATATTCAAACCGGCACAGATTGCCAGAAAGATCAACGGAATCAAAGATTCTCCCGCCGCTCTCAAAAGAGAAGCAAAATAATTATATAAAAATGTTGCAAGCATTCCGGTAAATACTACTTCCAGGTATGTTCGCATCCCGTCATATACCTGCTGCGGCACCTGTAAAAACTCCAGGATCCATTCCGTGTTCCGGCAAACCAGTACATTCAGCAATAGTGCCACTGCAGCGATCATCAGAAATGAAGTTCCGATACTCTCTTTTAATTTTTCTTCATTCTTTTCTCCATACCGGATGGAAAATAATGCACCGCTTCCCATGCACAGTCCCAGCAGAATCGAAGTCAAAAACGTCATCAGTGTATATGATGATCCCACTGCCGCCAGAGCATCTGCTCCGAGAAACCTTCCTACGATCACAGTGTCTGCAATATTATACGTCTGCTGCAGAAGATTTCCGGCAATCAGAGGGAGAGAAAATAACATCATTTTTTTCGTCACAGGTCCATTCGTTAAATCTATGCTCATATCTCTGCCCCCTTTTCCTGTTGCTTCGCATCCCCGACGTTTTCATTCTGAAATTTATTTTAAATCAAATACTGCGCATTGGCAAGGTTTTCAGGGAACAGAACCCAAAAACAGTAATTTTTTTACAAAAAAGAGTTGAATTTCTATTACAAAAGCGCTATAATAATTGAGGTTCGTTCAATCAGAACGAACACTTGCTGGAATAGCTCAGTCGGTAGAGCACTTCACTCGTAATGAAGGGGTCGTCGGTTCAAATCCGATTTCCAGCTTGTTTAAAAAGGGTTGAAGGTTTCGGCTTTCAATCCTTTTTGTTTTCTTCCAATATTTTCAAAAGGTTTTTCATAAAAAAAGCGTACAGATCGCAGACTTCCTTCCACTCCTGCAATCTGTACGTTTTTTATTTCCTGTCAAATGATTGTTTTTCTACTCTGCAAAATCATCCAGAACCAGTTTTGCCGCACCACAGATTCCTGCATCGTTACCAAGTGTTGCAAGGGCAAATTTTACATCTTTATTCGCAAAGAACGCATTCTCCTGAAATGGCTTTTCTACATATTCAAGAAGAATCTCTCCGGCTTTTGATACCCCGCCGCCGATCACAAAAATGGACGGATCGATCACTGCTGCCAGATTTGCAAGAGCACGTCCAAGATAATTTCCGAAAGACTCCGCAATCTCTTTTGCCACTGAATCATCTGCTTTCACCGCATCAAATACTGATTTTGCAGACAGATCATTCCTGTTTAAAATCGTGTTTCTTGTCTCCTGCTCCAGTTTTCTTTTTGCAAGACGCACAATCCCGGTTGCAGATGCATACTGCTCCAGGCATCCCTTTCCTCCACATCCGCAGCTTTCTGTTTCGTGAGGATTTACTCGAAGATGCCCGATCTCTCCGCCTGCTCCGTGGCTTCCTGTCAGAATCTTTCCCCCAACAATGATGCCGCCGCCGACTCCGGTTCCAAGCGTTACCATGATCAGGTTCTTATATCCGGCCCCGCCGCCTTTCCACATCTCACCAAGAGCAGCTACATTGGCGTCATTTCCGACTTCCACATCCAGTCCGGTCAGCTCCTCCAGCTCTTTTTTCACTTCTTTGTATTTCCAGCCGAGATTTGCACTTCCAAAGACGATTCCCTCTTCTGTCACCGGTGCAGGAACACCTACACCTACTCCGATAATATCCGAATCTGCCAGATCATGCTCTGCTTTTTTCTCCTTGAGTGATGCAGCAACATCCGGAAGGATTGCTTTTCCCTCTTCTTCTGTGTGGGTCTTAATCTCCCATTTTTCCAAAATAGTCCCCGTTGCCTCGAACAAGCCCATTTTCACTGTTGTTCCACCAATATCTACTCCAAAACAATATTTCATCTTCCTGCTCTCCTATTTCCTTTTTGTCAAACTGTTCTGAACTCTTTTATATAATTCCTGTGCAGCGTTATATCCCATCTGTTTCTGTCTGTGATTGACCGCTGCTGACTCCACGATGATCGCCAGATTTCTTCCCGGACGGATCGGAATGTTATGGCATACTACTTTGTTGCCCAGGAATTCCGTATATGTCTCTTCCAGTCCGAGACGATCGTATTCTTTTTCTCTGCTCCAGTCTTCCAGTGTGATGACCAGATCGATATTCTGTGTCTCCCTGACGCTCTGTACACCAAACATAGACTTCACATCTACGATTCCAATACCGCGAAGCTCGATAAAATGTCTGGTGATATCCGGCGCAGATCCAACCAGCGTATCATCACTGACCTTACGGATCTCTACCACGTCATCTGTTACCAGACGATGTCCTCTCTTGATCAGCTCCAGTGCTGCCTCACTCTTACCGATCCCACTCTCTCCCATGATCAGTACACCAACACCATACACGTCTACCAGTACCCCATGGATTGAAATGCACGGCGCCAGCTTTACGTTCATCCAGCGGATGAGTTCCGCCATAAAAGAGGATGTTGGCTTGTCCGTTGCAAAAATCGGAATTTGTTTTTCTTCCGCTTTCTGAAGCAAAATCTCTTCCGGCAAAAGATTTTTACTGAAAATAATACATGGTATTTGATTTTTTAATAATTTTTCGTAAATTTCAGATTTTCTTTCTTCTGACAGTGTCTGAATATATGCATACTCTACATTTCCAATAATCTGCACTCGCTCAGAATCAAAATGATCAAAGAATCCTGTCAACTGTAACGCCGGCCTGTTTACATCGGGTACATATACCGCATGATCTGTCAAATCCACTCCTGGTGTAAGATTTTTTAAGTTCATTTTCTCAACCAGATCAGTTAATTTTACACCTGTTTCCATTTGTTTTCCTCCTGATACACTTCACTTACGCATCCATACCTTTTTTGTTCAATATTCAAAGTTTCTGAATATCTATAAATTATACCACATTTTCACTTTTTGACATAGCCTTTTTCACTTCTAAAATAACAGAAGAGATTCCTTTTAAGGAACCTCCTCTGTCGTTCTTACATTTTTTCGTATGTTTCTTTATCTAATGCACCTTCTCTAAAGCTCACTATCACATCAGTTGCTGCATCACCAATCACATTTAGCGTGATCACCGCCATACCCGGAAGATAATTCATCGCCAGTACAAGAGAATAACCTATCATGCATAATTCCGAATTCAGCCCCAAACCACTCATCAATACATAAATCATTGTAGTTCCAGCTACTGGAATTGCAGGTGTTCCCATTGCCGTACAAATCGATAAAAACCCCGCAACCACCAATACTGACGGTGTGATATCAATTCCTGCTGCTGTTGCAATAAACGTAATTGCAACCATATGCATTGCTGTTGTTCCATTCATGTTGATCGTCATTCCTGTAGGAAGTACAAAACTGCCGATTTCTTCTGAACACCCCAATTCTTCTGTGCAAGTTTTCATATTTAGTGGAAGGGTTGCTGCAGAAGAATTCGTTGCCGCTGCAAATAACCCTATTTTCGCCGTCTTCTTCACAAAAGGAATTGGATTTAACCGGGTTGTCAAAAGTATTCCCGCCGGATAAATCGTTACTACCAGAACCAGGCTGACAACAATCGTTGTAACCATCCATACCAGTGTCGGTTTAATATATTCCACTCCATAAATCGCAAGTGTTCTCGTAATCATACAGAAGATTGCAACCGGTCCGATTTTATCAATCAGAAAATTCAGAAACATCTGTACCACATCATTCAGATTTTCCAAAACACGTTTCAACGGTTCTGTTTTCTTTCCCAATGTAGTCATACATAATCCTAAAATTACTGCAACCACTACTACCGCGATAACTTCATTATTTGAAGAAAATGCACTGAAAATATTAGCAGGCACCGCATTTACAATAGTCGTCAACGGATTATAGCCCTCCATCGTTACCGCCTCTGCTGCCATCTCATTTGGAAGATTCACGTTAAACCAACCCATGCACTTCACAAAATATGCTGCTCCCCCCGCCAGAGCTGCTGCCACAATATAAAACCCGCTATACGTCAAAAATGTCTTACCTGCAATCTTTCCCAGCCTTTCTGGATTTGCAAGACTGCACATTGCAAGACTCAGAGAAGTCAGTACCAGCGGTACGATTGCCATCTGCAGACCTCTCATAAACAACTGTCCCACTATGTAAAATAATCCGATTCCTTCTATTCCATTTGTTGCTGTGATATCCTGAAAAAACACTGCGTCGATCACTTTCCAGATTTCACTTTTTCCTCCATTTAGCACTTCTTCTCTGAGGAGCAGTAGACAAAATCCCACTGCAAATCCAGCCACAACTGCCAGAATCATCCGTTTCACAATGTTATTCTTTTTTTGTTTTTCTCCCACTGTTACTTTCTCCTTTCTCCACATTCATTCTTTTGTGTAAAACCCATAATTCTTTATAAGTATTTTACTTTTTTTCATTCATTATGTCAACACTTTTTCTTTGTTTCAAATATTTTTCATTTGTTTTTACTCATTTTTTCTTGTTTTCAAAAACAAAACCACATATATCACAATAAAATTGGCACAAAAAAGCAGACAGGAACATCTTCTACGGATTTCCCGCTTTTCAATGCTCCTGTCTGCTGTCTATTCAAATCTTACCTTGAATTTTTTCTTTTCTAACAGATCAGCTGAATCCCTTGAGTTTCACAATATTCAACCCACTCTCTTGCCGGACATTTGTCCGTAATGATATAATTCACTTTCTCCAGATCAATCAAACTAACAAACGCACTCTGTCCAAACTTAGATGAATCTACCAAAAGTGCAACTTCTTCCGCCTGCGTAAGCATTGCTTTCTTAATCTCGGCTTCTTCCTCATTGGAGTCTAACACACCCTTTTCCAGACTCAGACCCTTGCAGCTGATCAATGCAAGATGTACATTGTACTTTGCAATATTGCTCTTTGCAAGCTGTCCTTGTAAAGATAAAGATTTTTTATTGAACTCTCCGCCTGTAGAAATAATCTGAAATGCAGACTGCTGAAATTCATGAAACACTTCTGTTGAATTGGTCACAATCGTTACGTCAGGCGACTCCGGCAATAATTTCAGCGCCTCGGCTACTGTACTGCTGGAATCTGCTATGATTGTGTATTTTCCCTCCAAAACCACAGATGCCTTTCTTGCAATTTCCTGCTTTTCTTTCAGATGTCTGCTGAGTCGTCTGTAAAAGTGCATTCCCTCTTTTCTGGTTCCTTCATTCCAAATAGCGCCTCCATGCACTCTTGTCACTATTCCATCCGCTTCCAGCTTGTCCAAATCTCTCCTGATTGTTTCTTCTGTTACACCACATTGCTTACTCAATTCACTGACTGTTATTTTTTTTTCACTCTGAATAATCTGGCGAATCTTTTCCAATCTCTCTCTACCTGCCATCTCCATTCCTCCCCTGTTTCGATCTCACACTATTTTTTATCATCATAACCCTTTTCTGTTGTTTTTTGCAAGCAAAACGTTACAATTATCTGTAAATCAAAACAGTTTTATTGTGGATAACAGATTTATTTATCAATATTTTCTGCCAGCTCTCTCATATATACCACATCCTGTGAATCCAGTTCCAATTCCGCAGATTTTACATTTTCTTCGATCTGATCTACTGTAGTAGAACCGCTGAGCAGATTCAGAAAATCGCCCTGCGCCAGAATCCAGCTCAGTGCCAGATTTGCCACTGTACAATGATATTTCTCACAGAGCGGCTTCCACTGATCCATCATATCCATAGCTGCCTGCATCTGCTCTGGCTGGAACCATTTCTTCGGAATCTGTGCCCCTACCGGCTTATAATCTCTTGGGAAAGTTCCGGAAAGAAGTCCCATCTCCAATGGAGAATAAGCCTGGATCGTCACACCATTCTCACGACAGCAAGGGATAATTTCGTCCTCAATACCACGATCAAGAATGGAGTATTTTGCCTGAACAATGTCCAGTTCTCCCCATTTTAAATATTCTTCAATCTGATGGATATCCACGTTGGCAGCTCCAATTGCCTTGATTTTTCCCTGTGCTTTTAATTCATTTAAAACATCCATTGTCTTTTGAATCGGCACATAATATTCTGTCCCTTCTGTTGCCTGCCAATGTGTCATATACACATCCACATAGTCTGTACCAAGGCGCTCTAAAGATTCCACAATTTCTTTTTTTACAGATTCACTGTTCAGATTTTTGTACAACTGGATTCCATTCACCTTATTGAACAGATCTCCTTTCATTTCCTGATCCCACGTAACTCCGCATTTCGTGATGATAACTACATCCTCACGTTTCATTCCCTCCAGTGCTTTTCCAAGAATTTTCTCACTGTTTCCAAAGTTATATCCCGGCGCTGTATCGATCAGATTAACTCCCAGCTTCGGCGCTTCCCGAATCGTATCTACTACTGTCTGCAGTTCATGGTCTCCACCCCATGCAGAACCGCCTCCAATGGACCATGTTCCAAGACCGATTCTCGAAATATCAATTCCGGTTTTTCCTAATTTCATTGTTTTCATATATCCATATCCCTTTCTTTTCTCAACTATCTGTCCGGTATATACTGAGCAAAACAGCCCATTGGACTGTTTTGCCCGCTTCCTTACATCTGATAATCTTTCCGATATTTTGCAAGCATCTCGTCTACTATCGCTTTGTCCTGCACACCACCGGTTGCCCCGACATACTGTACAGAAACAGCTGCCGTACAATTTGCATAAATTGCACATTCACGGATATTTTTTCCTTCCAGCAGCCCCGTAATAAATCCAGATGCAAAATTATCACCTGCACCAATCGTATCGATTGCCGTTACTCCCTTGCATGCCGGAACAATCATTGCCCCATCTTTATTGCGGATATAACATCCTCTCTTACCGATTTTCATAATTACATTTTTTACACCGCAGGCATATAATTTATCAGCAACTTTTGCTTCATCTGTCTCGCTTGTCATCTCACTTGCTTCCTCAAAATTCGGGAAGAAGTAATCCACATAACTTAATGCTTCTGTAATATCTTCCAGTTTTTCATCCAATCGTGGGGAAACCATATCTGCACAAATGATCATGCCTTCTTCTTTTGCTTTTGAAAATACGGAAACCAATGCTTTATTATCAAATAATGGATTGTTAAAAATACTTGCAAATGAAAGAATCTTTGCCCCCTTCAATGCTGACATATCCAGGTCATCATATTTAAATTTCCACAAACTGCCCTGACGATTTGTAATAAATGTACGTTCCCCATCTGCCGCTACCAGACCTACATTGATCGACGTATCAATAGAAGGGTCTTGTTTTATATATTGGGTATCAATCCCTGTCGTCTTACAGTGATTCAGTACAAATGCTCCGGCTACATCAACACCGATGCAGCTCATCAGACCAACCTTATGTCCAAGTCTTGTGATTATGGTAGACTCATTGATCGCATCTCCGCCTATCGTCATTGCAATCCCATCTACCGGATAAGACACTACATCAAATACCTCTTTGCTGACCGGTCTTAACGGTAAGTCAACAATCGCCGCGCCAATAATGATTACATCCAAATCTTCGCTCACTTTATTCATCAGCCCTTCCATCATCACCAAATAATTTAATCTTATACATCGCACGTTCTTTTACGGCCTGTCTTACTGCACGTTCAACTGCCAGGAATGGTTCATCCTTATGCTCGTTGATTGCTTCCATTGCTGCCTGACAAAGTTCTGTGTGAATATTGATTTTCGCAATACCAAGAGAAATCGCTTTCTTAATATCTTCATCTCCTATCCCTGACGCTCCGTGAAGTACAAGCGGAACATCTACTGTTCTCGCAACTTCTTCCAGAATGTCAAATGCCAGTTTTGGCTCGGAACTATAAACACCATGTACATTGCCAATTGCCACCGCAAGAGAATCACAGCCTGTTCTGTCTACAAAATCTTTTGCCTGTTTTGGATCTGTATAGTGATACTCTGACAACGCCTCTTCATAAATTGTCTCATTTCCTACATGACCAAGCTCTGCTTCAACAGGAATATTGTATGCATGAAAATAATCTACGCATCTCTTGATCTCTGCAACGTTCTCTTCATACGGAAGAGCAGAAGCATCACGCATGACAGAATTCATACAATGATTCACTGCATTTTGAAGAATTGTCATATTGCGGCCGTGATCCCAGTGAAGAATTACCGGAACACTGGCTTTTTTTGCCATAGACTCCATCATATAACAGTAATCTTCAAAAGAAGTATTTCCTGTAAAACCTGTACCGAATGAAATGATGATCGGAGCCCTGAGTTCTTCTGCCGCATCAATTACTCCCATCAGCATTTCTGCATTCCACACATTAAAGTGTGGAATTGCATAATGACCTTCACTCGCTTTCTTTTCCCAATATCTGATATCTGATATCATACTTATTTCTCCTTTTTTCTATCTGTCTGCCGATTCTTACTCCGCTACTTTTACAACACCTTTTACCATATCTGCTTTCTTAACAGGATCAATGGCTTCTTCAAACGCTCTCTGTACATCCTGATAATCATAAATATTGGTTACCATGTCTTTTACATTAAACTTTCCTGTTGCTATTGCCTCAATTGTCTGAGGGAAGTTGTTGCAGTAACGGAAAGCCGTCTGAATTGTCACTTCACGATTGATTTTGAGGAAGTCGATCGGTACCGGTTTGGACTGTGTTCCTACCATCATAATCTTTCCACCGCGTGCCACAAGCTGCACTGCCTGCTGTGCTGTAAATGTTGCCCCTGCTGCCTCAAAGACAAGATCAATACCGTGATCTCCATACATTTCAGGTGAGCGAAGTACTGCGACTGTATCCTGCTCTTTTCCGTTGATTACTCTCTTTGCACCCAGTTTCAGTGCAAGATCCAGACGTTTCTGAATTACATCTACCACTGTGATATCCTCAGCGCCAAGGCTTTTACATGCCTGAAGAACCATCAGTCCGATTGTACCGCCTCCAAGAATCACGATACTCTTTCCTACCATCGCGCCTCCAAGAATTGCAGCATGCATACCAACTGCTCCCGGTTCCACCAAAGCGCCTTCCAATGTAGACATTCCTTCCGGAATATGATATGTCCACTCTTCCGGATGGGTCATATACTGTGTCAGAGCCCCCTTATAATTTGGCTGTGTTGCCATAAAATCAACTCCTGGACAAATATTATAGCGTCCGGTACGACAATATTCACAAGTGTCATCTGGTACTCCTGGCTCGATCAATACTTTATCGCCCACTTTAAATTTTGTGACTTTGGAACCAATCCCTACAACTTCTCCTGCAACTTCATGTCCAAGTCCTATTTTCTGATTTGGATCCTTTGGTGGAATAAATGGTCCAAATTCAAATCCATGAATATCTGAGCCACACATTCCTACATATTCTACCTTCATCAAAATCTCATGTTCTTTCGGTTCTGGAACCGGGCACTCCTGAATTTCAAACTGTTTAGGTGTTACTAAAATTGCCTCTGAATTCTTCATCTTACAATCATCCTTTCTGTTTTCATTTCCTTCATATTTATTCGATATTTCCGATATCTTCTACCGACTCTCCTCTTGTTTCCACTCCAAAAATCAAGATGCATACTGCAATCACAGCTGCTACCACTGAAATCAGAATAAACACTCCTGAGCTTCCCACAGACCCTGCAACATACGTTACAAGGAACGGGAAGAAAATATTACTTACACGCCCCATTGCATTACAAAATCCCGAACCTGACATTTTTGCAGATGTTGGCCACATTTCCGGAACATATACAGCAGAAGCATAACATACGTACATGTAGATTGCGGTATTCAGGAAAAAGGTTGATACAATCAATGCTGTCATCGTTGTCTGCTGTCCTGTGATGATTCCAAGAACCGCCATCACAGCCAGAAGAATCACTCCCATAACACGACGCGGAATTTTATCCATGATCAAAGATGCAATAAAGATTCCAAACGGAGCTCCAAACAGCCCAAACATCGTCATAAACTGAGACTGCGAAGTATCATATCCCAAAGAACGCAACAGAGATGGCATCCATGTCATCAGTGTGTACTGAATCGTGTTCATTCCGATCAAAACCAGCGATCCTACAATTGTTCTCTGTAAAAGCTTACCTTTAAACAATGCCGAATATGGAAGCTGTTTTACCTGCTTTGGTTCTTCCATCACTGGTGGAAGCGGTTTGCCTGTTGATGCTTCGATTTCTTTTTCAATCTTTGTCATAATTGCATCCGCCTCTTCTACTCTTCCCTGTGATTCCAGCCATCTCGGTGATTCTGGAAACTTCTTTGCAATCAAAAGTGATGCAATAATGGAAAGAACAGATGGAATCATATACTGAATCCTCCAGTTCATATTATAGCTGATTCCTGTTGTTACAATCAGAAATGCAATTCCATTGCAGATTGGATGTGCCCAGTTTCCTATAAAAGAATTTCGACTGGACCATACACCCCTGTTTCTTCCCGGAACATACTCTGTAAATCCTGCAAACAATACTACCAGCAATGCTCCCAATCCAAATCCCTGGATCAGACGGAACACATACAACACATAAATATTCGGTGATATCGCACCTCCGATCATTGCTATGATATGAATCACTTCATATAAAAGAATACTTTTCTTTCGCCCGATCTTATCTCCAATCGGGCCTCCTACTAACGCTCCGAACAACTGCCCAGCCGTATATGCAGTTCCCCACATTGCAAGAAGCGTAGTTCCCTCTTTCAACCAATGCAGTTCATTCAGAAGAATATTTTGTACGGAACCACCAATTCCATTTGACCAACACACCAACAGCGCAAACGCCGTCACCAGCCACATCTTTACATGCCATCCTGAATTAGGAAGCCGATCCAGTCTTGCCCCGATATTCGCTCCTTTTATTTTTGTATCCATCATTTCCCTCTCCCTTTCAATTTCTCTTCTGATTCTCTTCTCATAATTTTAACGAAAGATTCCCTCCAACTCCTCATCTACCTCTTTTTGCATGATTCCCCATGCTTTCTCAATATCAGGATCCTTATTCCAGAGCGCCGGAGGTCCTAAAACCACAACATCCGCCCCCGATTTATATAACGGCTCATATACTCCTGAATTCATAGACCCATCTGCCTCAATTAAAAAATCCAAACCCATCTCGTTCCGCCACTGTACCAGTGTTTGAATTTTATCATACATCTGTGTGATTACTTTTTGTCCTGCATATCCTGCATCTACAATCATAATCGTCACTTTTGAAAGCAATGGCAAATAATAACGAATCGCCTCCAGCGGAGTCGCCGGATTCAATGCGATTCCGGCTTTGCATCCAAGAGAGCGAATCTTATTAATTGTCACAAATGCATCGCTCTCAATACAATCTGTATGAGGCGTAATGTATGCAGCCCCCGCTTCTGCACACACTTCCAGAAAATTCTGGGGATGTTTTACCATCAAATGAGCATCCATCGGTGTTTTTACTGTTTTTTTCAGTACCGTCATAAAATCAGGACCTACACCAAATGTTTTCACATAATTTCCATCCTTGATATCAATATGTAGAAAATCCGCATTTTCATCTATGTATCTGACCTGATGTTCAAAATCATACAAGTCACAGCACCCCATTGATGGGGCTAACAATAATTTCTTTTCCATCTTTAGTCCTCATCGTCAAAATCATAAGTAAAGATTACTTTTATTGCCTCTTTCTTTGCCATTGCCTCAAATCCTTCCTGCCAGTGAGAAAGCCCCATTCTGTGTGTGATCATCGGCTGTACTTTAATCTGACCGGATGCCAGAAGGCGAATCGCATTTCTCCAGGATGTAGAATCATATGCCATATGTCCGATAATACTCTTGTTCCATGAAGTAATATCATTAATTGAAAATTCTAATGGTTTGAATCCCATTCCCACACGGACAACTTCTCCATTCGGACGAAGCATCTCGATTGCCTGCTGAAGAGCAATATTAGCACCAGAGCACTCCACAACCAATCCCAGATTATCTCTTCCACAAATTTCTGTGCAACGCTTCACCACATCTTCTTTTGATCCGTTTACAACATGTGTTGCTCCCAGTTCTTTTGCTACCGGAAAACGTGTCGGTACATCTTCATCCAGACCAACCATAACAATATTAACCGCTCCCATAATTTTGGCTACCTGTACTGCAAACAGGCCAAGAGGTCCTGTTCCGAACACCACAACATCCTGTCCCGGGAGCAGATGACTCTGCTGTGCAATTGCTTTATAAGAATTACAGATTGGATCCAACACAGCAGCTTCTTCATATTTTACATTCTCTGGAATCTCCCAGATTGCATGTTTGTGGATTCTCAGAATTTCACCTGGTACTTTACAATATTTGGAAAATCCACCACCCCAGGTGTTATTGTCCAATCCTAAGTTAACCTTACTCTCACAACAAAGGAAATCTCCCTGTTCGCATGCCGGGCAGACACCACATACATGAGCACTGTTATCTGACACAACCCGCTGACCAACTTTCCAATCTTTTACTTTTTCTCCAACTTCTACGATTTCTCCGGCAAATTCATGACCACGAATAGAATTAAACTCATCCGAGCCATTCTCAACCTTATAATGTTTCATATCTGCTCCACAGATAGCTGCCGCTTTGATTTCAATGATAATATCCTCTGGTCCACATACTGGTTTTGGAACATCAATCATCCGATACCCGCCAAACGCTTTTCCATATCTTGCTAATGCTTTCATCTTTTATTCTCCTCTTCTATCTCTGTAAATTTCAGGTTTCCGGAACCTTTGTTTTTCTTGTTATCTGTATTTTACTTCTTTTCTTTGTTTCAGTCAATATTTTTCTTTGTTTTAAAGATTATTTGTGAATTTCATATAAATTTAACAGTTTTTTCCTTGATTTAAACATGTTAGTCTTGTTGTTTTTGCATACAATCATATTTTTCTTTATTTCAAAGATTTCTAAAAACTTTACTATTCCCCATTTGAATCATCCGCACAAAATACAAGAACTCATTAAAAGTGCCCTGGAGACACGACATATTTTCTTCTATGTCATACCTCCAGGGCACTTTTCTCTTTCATCCAAACATATTTTTTTAATCACTTATGAAAAAACTTGTACACAGATTCTGCCGCTTTTTCATTCATTGACGGAATCTGCGCAAGCTCTTCCACCGAAGCTGCTTTTATAGCATCCAGACTCATAAAGTTTCGCATCAGCGCTTTACGCCTCGCCGGTCCGATTCCCTCAATATCATCCAGAATCGAATGCACCTGTCCTTTACTTCTTAAAGAACGGTGATATTCGATTGCAAACCGATGTGCCTCATCCTGAATCCGCGTGATCAACCGAAACGCCTCTGAGTTTTTATCAATGGCGATCTCCTGATTTTCATAATAAAGTCCTCTTGTCCGGTGATAGTCATCCTTGACCATACCACACACCGGAATATTCAACCGCAGATCATCCAAAACCTGAAGAGCCACATTAACCTGTCCTTTTCCTCCATCCATCAGAATCAGATCCGGAAAACTGCTGAAACCTCCGATTTCTTTACTTTCCTTCTGTTCTTTTAGCCCATGGGTGAATCTTCTTGTAAGCACCTCCCGCATGCTTCCGTAGTCATCCGCACCTTCAATTCCTTTGATCTTGAATTTCCGGTAGTCATTCCGCTTGGGCTTTCCTCTCTCATAAACAACCATGGATCCGACAGACTCAAATCCATTCGTATTCGAGATATCATATGCCTCCATGCGGCGGATATCCGAAATCCCGATCAGTTTTTCAATCTCCCGGACTGCTCCGATGGTCCTTCCCTCTTCTCTTTTCAGACGTTCTCTGTCTTTACTGAGAACCAGGGCTGCATTGTTGCCAGCCAGTTCCACCAGCTTTTCCTTCGTGCCTTTTTTCGGCACGCGGATATTGACTTTTCCTCCTCGTTTTACACTCAGCCATTCTTCCAGAAGCGAGGCATCTTCAATCTCTTCCTGCAGCATCAATTCGCCCGGAATAAACGGTGTCCCCGCATAATACTGCTTGATAAAACTATCCAGGATCTCACCGCAGGTCTCTCCCTTGGAAATCCGAAGATAGAAGTGATCCCTTCCGATCAGTCGGCCTCCCCGGATAAAAAATACCTGAACGACCGCATCCTCCTCTTGTATTGCTGCTGCAAGAATATCTCTGTCCTCTCCGCTGCTGTCTGTGATTTTCTGCTTCTGAGCAATCTTTTTTACGCTTCCGAGCAGTTCGCGATACTCTATGGCTTTCTCAAATTTCAGTTCTTCCGAAGCCTTCTGCATCTTCTCTTCCAGATCCTTCAAAATCCCGTCAAAATTTCCATTCAGAAAACGGATCACTTCTGAGATAGCTTTTCCATATTCTTCTTTTGAAATATACCCCTGACAAGGCGCATCACATTGCTTGATATGGTAATTAAGGCAAGGACGCTCTTTTCCGATGTCTTTTGGCAGATTCCGGTTGCAGCTGCGGACATGATACAACTTGTGAAGCAGATCAATCGTATCTCTGACTGCCTGACCGCTTGTATACGGTCCAAAATATTTCGCCTTGTCTTTGAGCATCTGTCTTGCCAGCATCACTCTCGGAAATTCTTCATTTACTGTCACCTTGATAAACGGATATGTCTTATCATCCATCAGCATGGTATTGTATTTCGGATGATGCTCTTTGATCAGATTGCATTCCAGTACCAGTGCCTCCAGTTCTGAATCTGTGACAATGTACTCAAATCGACGTATATGCGTCACCATCTGCTCAATCTTCACACCTTTATTCCGGCTGGTTTGAAAATACTGACGCACCCGGTTTTTCAGGCTGATCGCCTTTCCTACATAGATGATATGATCCCGTTCATCATGCATAATATAAACGCCCGGTTTCGCCGGGAGTTTTTTCAATTCTTCCTGTATATCAAAATTATAATTTTCCATGCCATTTATTATAAATGCTTTTGAAAAAAAGGACAAGATAAAAATCCTGTCCTTCTCCGTCTCATTTATTCTTCTGTAAACTCGAGACCTTCTTCCGATTCTTTGATATCTTCCTGGTTCTTACTTTCCTCCGGCATCCAAACTTCCTGTGCCGGTTCTTCCACAGGTTTCATCGCGATTCTGGCTTCTTTCTTTGTTTCCAGTTCTTCGCTCTCTTCGATCCCCTGCACCTTTCTTAAAATCTTCATAAATTCTTTTCCGGTGATCGTCTCTTTCTCGATCAGGAATTCTGAAATCTTATCCAGTGCTTCTCTGTTTTCCCGAAGCAGGCGTTTTGCCTCTTCATATGCAGCCTTGAGCATCTCCATTACTTCAGCATCAATCTCCGCTGCCGTCGCTTCTCCACAGTTCATCACCGCACGGCCATCCAGATAACGGCTCTGTACAGACTCTAACCCGATCAGGCCAAACCTCTCAGACATTCCGTACTGTGTGATCATTGCTCTGGCAACCTTTGTCGCCTTTTCAATGTCGTTGGACGCACCTGTCGTCACCGTATCAAACACAACTTCTTCCGCCGCACGACCAGCCAAAAGTCCGACCAGCATTGCTTCCAGCTCTTTCTTAGTGTTTAAGAACTTCTCTTCTTCCGGCGTCTGCATCACATATCCAAGCGCTCCCATAGTTCTTGGCACAATCGTGATCTTCTGTACCGGCTCCGCATCTTTCTGCAGTGCGCTGACCAGTGCATGCCCCACTTCATGGTAAGATACGATCCGGCGCTCTTCCTCATTCATAATGCGGTCTTTTTTCTCTTTTCCTACAAGAACTACTTCCACAGCTTCAAACAGATCTTTCTGGCTGACAACCTGTCTGCCATGCTTTACCGCTGTGATCGCAGCTTCGTTGATCATATTGGCAAGATCCGAGCCAACTGCACCTGATGTAGCAAGCGCGATCGCCTCCAGATCCACCGTCTCGTCCATCTTAACGTCCTTGGAGTGCACTTTCAAAATGTCCACACGGCCTTTTAAATCCGGCTTATCTACGATGATTCGTCTGTCAAAGCGCCCCGGACGCAAAAGTGCCGGATCAAGTACTTCCGGACGGTTGGTCGCTGCAAGTAACAGCAGACCTTTGTTCGTATCAAATCCATCCATCTCTGCCAGAAGCTGGTTCAGTGTCTGCTCGCGCTCATCATTGCTTCCCATGGCATTGTCACGGCTCTTACCGATCGCATCGATCTCATCAATAAATACAATACACGGTGCCATCTGCTGCGCCTGTTTAAACAGGTCACGCACACGGGATGCACCGACTCCCACATACATCTCTACAAACGCAGAACCTGAAAGGGAGAAGAACGGCACCTTCGCTTCTCCTGCAACTGCCTTGGCAAGCAGCGTCTTACCTGTTCCCGGAGGTCCCACCAGAAGCGCACCCTTTGGCAGTTTTGCTCCGATTCCGGTATATTTGCCCGGATTATGCAGAAAATCTACGACTTCCTGCAGAGATTCTTTTGCCTCGTCCTCTCCTGCCACATCCTGGAATGTTACCCCTGTCTGCTTTTCAACATATACCTTGGCATTGCTCTTTCCGATTCCCATCATACCGCTGCCTTTTGACATCCTCTTCATCACAAAATTCATTAAAAGGAATATCAGGATCAGCGGAAGGATCGCCGTGATAAATACTTCGAATATCAGCGAAGACATCGTATCCGGTATATTCTGTTCATACTCTACTCCCGCATCGTACAAACGCTGGGAAAGTGTATCATCTTTTACCGCGCCTGTATAATAGTCAGGTTCTCTCTCTCCTCCCGCCGTCTTTTCTTCAATCTGCTCAAGAAGCTCTGCGGTTGCTGTATTTTCTTCCTGGTTTTTCTTGATTGCTTCTTTTCTCGCTTCATCTGTGAGCGTAATATAGATTTTGGCAGAATCGATCGTTACTTTTTCTACTTTTTTCTCATCTACCATCTTTAAAAACTTATCGTAGCTGATCTCCTGCGGGTCGCTCCCCTGCATCAGCGAAAACAGTCCCATAACGAGAAACGCCGTCAGCAGTGTCGTCACAAGAATGACGCCCCATCCCTGACGGTTGTTTTTGGGATTGTTCTTATTACTTCTGTTGTTTTGATTGTCCATTCTTTTCCTCCTAAAGTCCACTATCCCCATTATAAATACAGGTTTCCCATAAATCAATAAAAACATTGTGAAAATATTGTAAACTCATCCCTGTTTATAGTATACTGTATCAGAAAAGGGTAAAACTTCTGTTTTCCCTTCTTGTCACACGTAATACTAAATTGATAGAGGAATGAAATCATGAAAATTGGATTTGATAACGAAAAGTATTTAAAAATGCAGTCAGAGCATATCCGCGAACGCATCAATCAGTTTGATAACAAACTGTATCTCGAGTTCGGCGGAAAACTGTTCGACGACTACCACGCTTCCCGCGTTCTTCCGGGATTTGAGCCTGACAGCAAGCTCCGCCTTTTAAAACAGCTCAGTGACCAGGCAGAGATTGTCATTGTCATCAGCGCAAAGGATATCGAGAAAAATAAAGTCCGCGGCGATCTTGGTATCACTTATGATTCTGACGTACTCCGTCTGATGGATTCTTACCGCGACAACGGTCTGTATGTGGGCAGTGTCGTGATCACACAATATTCCGGTCAGGAAAGTGCCTCTTTATTCCGCCACCGTCTGGAAAATATGGGAATCCGTGTATACCAGCACTACTGTATCAACGGCTACCCTTCCAATATCCCGCTGATCGTCAGTGATGAAGGATACGGTAAAAATGACTATATCGAAACTTCCCGTCCGCTTGTCATCATCACAGCCCCGGGTCCTGGAAGCGGAAAAATGGCAACCTGTCTGTCTCAGTTATATCATGAGCACAAACGCGGGATTCATGCAGGATATGCCAAATTTGAGACATTCCCGATCTGGAATCTGCCGCTGAAGCATCCGGTAAATCTGGCGTATGAAGCGGCTACAGCAGACCTCAACGATGTGAATATGATCGATCCGTTCCATCTGGAGGCCTATGGAAAGACAACCGTCAACTACAACCGTGATGTTGAGATCTTCCCGGTTTTAAACACGATTTTTGAAAAGATTTACGGAAAGAGCCCATACAAATCTCCAACCGATATGGGTGTAAATATGGCTGGAAACTGTATCTGTGACGATGCTGTATGCTGTGAAGCATCCCGCCAGGAGATCGTTCGCCGTTACTATGATTCCCTCAACTCTCTTCTGAAAGGAAACAGTCCGGAAGAAGAAGCACAAAAAATCGAGCTGCTGATGAATCAGGCCAATGTGACGATCGAAGACCGCCACGTTGTTGCAGCTGCCTTAAAACGTGCGGAAGAGACACATACGCCTGCTGCTGCTCTGGAACTGGATGACGGCCGTATCATCACCGGAAAGACCACGAATCTTCTCGGTGCCTCCGCTGCCCTTCTTCTGAATGTGATCAAAGAACTGGCCGGGTTGAAACACGAGCTGCATATTATTTCACCGGAATCGATCGAGCCGATTCAGAAACTGAAAGTGGACTATCTGAAAAGCAAAAACCCGAGACTTCATACTGATGAAGTACTTATCGCACTTTCTGCAAGCGCTGCCACCAACCCGGATGCCAGACTTGCACTTCAGCAGCTTTCAAAATTAAACGGATGTCAGGCTCATACTTCCGTTATGCTGTCCGATGTTGATATCCGCACCTTCAAACGTCTCGGCGTCCAGCTTACATGTGAAGCTGTCTATGAGACCGGATATAATTACCATTAAAAGCGATCCTCTCCTGATGGGAGAGGATTTTTTTAATAAAAGAGGAAATATTTATTGTTCATAAAAAAGTACTTGTATTTTTTCGCAAAAAGAGAGTATACTCTTTTTTTAATATTTTTATTCACATCATATGAGGAGGATCACTATGGCAGTAAAATATGTATTTGTGACCGGTGGAGTTGTTTCAGGACTAGGAAAAGGGATTACAGCCGCATCACTCGGCAGGCTTTTGAAAGCCCGCGGATATACGGTGACTATGCAGAAATTCGACCCTTACATCAATATTGATCCGGGAACCATGAATCCGGTACAGCACGGAGAAGTATTCGTAACCGATGACGGAGCCGAAACGGATCTGGACCTGGGACATTATGAACGTTTTATCGATGAAAATCTGACAAAAAATTCCAATGTCACAACCGGAAAGATTTATTGGTCTGTCTTACAGAAGGAACGAAGAGGTGATTTCGGCGGCGGAACCGTGCAGGTTATCCCACACATCACCAATGAGATCAAAAGCAGATTTTACCGAAATCCTTCTGCTGAAAATACAGAAATCGCGATCATTGAAGTGGGCGGAACTGTCGGTGATATCGAAAGCCAGCCTTTCCTGGAATCCATTCGTCAGTTTCAGCATGAAAAAGGACGTGATAACGTCATTTTGATCCATGTAACCTTAATTCCATACCTGAGAGCCTCTCAGGAAATGAAAACAAAACCTACACAGGCCAGCGTCAAAGAACTTCAGGGCATGGGAATCCAGCCGGATATCATCGTATGCCGTTCCGAACATCCGCTGGATAACGGAATCAAAGACAAGATTTCTCTGTTTTGTAACCTTCCGGCAGATCACGTTCTTCAAAACCTGGATGTGGATTATTTATACGAAGCACCTCTGGCAATGGAAAAAGAACATCTTGCGCAGGTTGTATGCGAATGTCTCCATCTGGACTGTCCAAAACCAGACTTAAGTGACTGGGAAACTATGGTAGACAATCTAAGACACCCGGTTTCCAAAGTCCGCATCGCACTGGTCGGAAAATATGTTCAACTGCACGATGCCTATATCAGCGTGGTAGAGGCTTTAAAACACGGCGGAATCTACAGCCACACGACTGTTGAGATCAAATGGGTGGATGCCGAGACAGTGACTCCTGAAACCGCAGATGAGATTTTTAAGGATGTAACAGGAATCCTGGTTCCCGGCGGATTTGGTCACCGCGGTGTGGAAGGCAAGATCGAGGCCATCCGCTACGCCCGCACACACAAAATTCCGTTCCTCGGTATCTGTCTTGGAATGCAGCTTGCGATCGTAGAATTTGCCCGCAATGTGATCGGTTTCCACGATGCACACAGTCTGGAACTAAATCCATCCACTACACATCCGGTGATCCACATCATGCAGGATCAGATCGGTATCGAAGATATCGGCGGAACACTTCGCCTGGGTGCTTATCCATGTATTCTGGACAAAACTTCCAAAGCATATGAGGTCTACCAGAAAGAAGAAATTCAGGAACGCCACAGACATCGCTATGAAGTCAACAATGATTACCGTGAAGTTCTGACCGAAAACGGCATGAATCTGTGTGGCCTTTCTCCGGACGGCAAGATCGTTGAAATGGCAGAGATCAAAGATCATCCGTGGTTTATCGCAACACAGGCGCATCCGGAATTAAAATCCCGCCCGAACAAACCACATCCACTGTTCAAAGGATTTGTGGAAGCTGCGGCGGCACTTAACAAACACTAATATATACAGACTGATAACCAGCGACTCCTTCACAAAGACCGCTGGTTATCAGTCTTTTTTCTTTAAATCATCCATCTCCAATTATACAGAAAGAACTGACCGACAAGGGACAGAGCCAAATATACTGCCCCCTCTTTCCCGCCAAAACCTTGATTTCTCCGTCCATACTTTAAATGCGTGATACGGGAAAAAACAATCCAGATCAGCCATCCGAGAATTGCACCGAGCGTATTCATGAGCAGATCATCCACATCCGAAACCCGCCTGTTGAAAAGCTGACAAAATTCAATTCCACACGAAAAACAAAAACCAATTATCGCAGTTCTGACCAGACTTTGATATTCTTTCCAAAGCAGGGGCAGCAAAAATCCGAGCGGCATAAACATTACCACATTTAAAATCATACTGAGGCTGATTCCATCACGAAAAGGAATCAGATTGATCTCTTCCTGAAGTTTCATACCAGGATACAACCCGATTTCCCAAATGGTTCCGATTCCTGTTGTTTCCAGAACAAGGTACACATAATACAGAAAAATAAAAACCCAGATCATATGTATAAAATTAGTTCTCTGATGAAATCCTTTCGTTTGAATCAGGACATACAGCATACATGGCAGCAGAATACAAAATAACGGATACAGTACAAAAATCATATTTTGCATAATAGGGCGACTCCTTTCACTATCAATATGTATCCAGATGGGTATACTCATTCAGGCATCCCGTAATACATAACTGCGGTGGGCGGACTTTGTCCGACAATCTATACTGTATCAGATAAGTTTTAAAAATCGAAAAAAAGATTCTTAAGCTTTTCTGAAATGACGCTGATTTTATTTTTTTGATTGTCTACTTGACGGGGAGTGGTTCATACTAATATCAACTTTTTATTCCACCTTCATATTCTCTTCAAAAACATGATCATATTTGTTTTTTATGGACTGCTTTGATTTGGATCATAATATAAATCATGTTTTCCATAAGAGAAATGATTCTTTAACTTGCATGAAATTTCAAAAAGCGCCGCGAAGCAGATTCTTCCATCTGCCTCACAGCGCTTCTTTCTATCTTCCATTTTACTTTTCTGCTTTTTTAGCCTTTCTCACAAGCCCATGCTTCACAATCCTCACCGCTCCCCATGCAGCCAGCACTCCCCCAACAGCTCCACCGAGCACATCCGTCGGATAATGTACGCCCACATACAACCTGGAAAGTGAGATCAGCACTGCCAGAATTACAAGCGGAATCCCCCACTTTCTCTCCAAAAACGGATACATCGCCAACGCTGCTCCAATAGAGGCACAGGTATGTCCGGAAGGAAACGAAAAATCTGACTGCGGCTCGATCAAAAGCTTCAGTCCTTCCACCACTTCATACGGGCGGATTCTTGCAATGATATTTTTGAGTGCCACATTTGTGATCAATGCTCCGATCGCCAGCGCCGCCAAAGCGGCAATTCCTGCTTTTCTTGTCTTTTTCGGAATCAGAAGTACGATTCCCAAGATAATCCAGAACCATCCTGCATCCCCCAGATGTGTGATCGTCTTCCAGAATCCGTCCATCCACACCTGTCTGATATGCTCCTGAATAAACAGCAAGGCCTGTCCATCCCATTGTAAAATTGCTTCCATTCGCCTCTCCTTCTCCTATACCAAATCCTGTTCTTCAAATAGCGCATCCACAACTGCTTCATACAGTTTCAACTTTTCTGCTTTTTTAATTTTCTTGGCATACTTCTCATACTGCATGAACAACGGCGCCATATAAAACCACAGCTCTTTCATCTTGAAGAGTACTGTTTTCTCCCCAAAAAGAACTTCCTGATATTCCCGGTAAAGTTCATCATGAAATGCCCGGATCCTGTCCTTTTCAATCGGTATGCCTTGTCTGATCTTCCGAATCAGCCCCGGATTTTTCAGAATTCCTCTTCCGATCATCACAGATGGCACCTCCGGGAAACGGTTACAGATCGTTTCATATTCCTCTTTCGTGCAAATATCCCCATTGTAACAGAGTGGATTTTTACTGTTTTTGACCGCATATTCAAACATTTCCAGATTCGGAGTGTTCTTATAGAAATCAGTCTGGATCCTCGGGTGAATGATCAATTCCTCCATTGGATACTGATTGTAGATTTCCAGAAGCCGGATCCATTCTTCCGGACTCTCCTTGCCAATCCGCGTCTTAACTGAAATACGGATCGGTGTCTCGTTAAAAATCTCTTCTAAAAATGCATTCAATCTGTCCGGCTCTGCCAGAAATCCGGCCCCTCTTCCTTTGCTCACCACGGTTTTTGACGGACATCCCAGATTCAGATTGACTTCCTCATACCCGTATTCCTGCAGCCTTTCTGCCGTCTTTATAAAATCCTCCGCCGAATTGGTCAAAATCTGCGGAACCGCGCACATTCCCTGATTGTGCATGGGTAAGATATCGTTCTTTTCCCTGGAACTGAGCTTTCCTTTCTGATTCGGTTTAATAAACGGAATAAAATATTTGTCAATTCCTCCAAAATAGTGTTCATAAGCCTTTCTATACACATATCCGCTGATTCCTTCGAGCGGTGCAAAATAAAATTTTTCCACAACATTCTCCTGATTCTTTTTTGTTTCGCTCCATTATAGCATATATTCTTTTATTTGACACCCATCTGTCAAAAAACGGACTCCGAAGAGTCCGCTTCATTTTCACAATATTACATTAATTTTGTATCTTCCAGTTTTTCTATAAACAATTCGTTCAGGCGAATCACCGGTTTTCGAAGCACTAGTCCCAAAAACAAGGATGCCAGAAGGAACAGACACATGATTCCCAATTCTGCCCAGTACGTATACTGATAGAATCCGGCAACACATTCCCGCATAGCTGCCATACTGTGCGTAAATGGAAGAAACGGGTAAATCTTCTGGAAGATTTCCGGCGCCACTTCGATCGGGAACGTACCGCCTGATCCTGCCACCTGCATGACCAGAAGAACCACACAGATTGCTTTTCCTACATCTCCAAATGATACCGTGAACGTATAAATAATATTCACATATACCACACTGCTTATCCAGCCTGCCAGAAGGAACAAAAACGGATGCTCACACTGGATTCCAAGGAAATACAGATCTCCCAGACAGATCAGGCCGCTCTGGATCAGTCCCAGCACGAGGAACAGCAGGTATCTGCCCAGATAAATCTGATGCGGCTTCAATGGCGCAAGCGCTCTTTTTAAATTTTCCGAAGCTGTCACTTTCATCATTGCTACCAGGATGATCCCGCCTACCCAGATAGAGAGTGTAGAATAGAACGGCGCCATGGCTGATCCATAATTTTCTACCGGATACAAGGCTTTTGTCTGCATTCTTACCGGCGCAGACACAAAACTGCTGATTACTTCCGGGCTGCTTCCAAGCACATTTTTTAATGTCTCCACATTTCCGTCCTGTGCTGCCGTATCCAGCTTTTCTGCTGCCTGGTTTACCTTTTCTGCCGTCTCTGTCAAAAGGGAAGCAGATGTATCCAGTGTTGTTTTCATCTTCTCCAGACCGGATCCTGCATCCTTCGCCAGTTTTTCCATATCTTCGACTCCATTGTCCATACTGGTGAACAAGGACTGCACCGCACTGCTGGTATCCCCCAGTGTGCCAAACATGGTATCGATCTGTGTTTTTACGTTGTTTTCATAATCTGAACGGATCCCCGAGATCTGCTGAGAACTCTGCTGCACCAGCTGATCCAGCTGTGCCTGATAGTTTCCCGCATCACTTGCAGTCTCCGTAATCTTTGCCGCCGCTTCATTTAATTTATCCCTTACCGCTTCCTGATGGGCAATGGATTCATTCAGGTTTCCGATGATCGGCTGGAGCAGATCTGAAGCAAGCGGAAAGGAATCTGCAAGCTGCTGCACACTGTCCCGAAATCCCGTATAGCGGTCAATCATAACCTGTACTTCAGATGCCACGCTGTTGAGTGCCCCTGCTGTTGCTCCCGCATCCGTGGATATCGAAGAAAATGCATTGTTGATCTGTCCGGATATGGCATCATAGCACTGACTTCCCTGTGCCAGTACCTGATTGACACTCTCTGTTGTTCCCGACACTGCGCTTCTTAATGAGTCAACAGAATTTCCGGTCTCATTCAGAAGTGACAGATTTGTTTCCGTATTATGCCCCGCTTTATTTAAAATATCTGCAGTGGCATCCAGCATCTGCTGCATGGAAACCGTCATGTTCGAAAATGCCTTCACCGTACCGGCTGTTGAATCCAGATCCGATCCGATCTTCCGGATATTTTCTGTCAGATTCTGTGCTGCTGCCTGTGCGCCGTCACTGCTGGTCACTTCTGAGATTGTATCCAGAAGATCCAGTCCCACCTGCGCCGCTGTTTTTACAAAAATCTCATCGATCTGCTGCTGTACGGCACTTGCTCCCTTGTCAGTCACTTTCGGAGCAATGGCATTTTCTTTTTCATTGATATAATATATAATATCGGAATGTGTCATCTCCTCCGAAAACAGGCTCATCATATCCTGACTGAAACTTTTCGGAATTACGATCGCGGCATAGTATTTTCCCGATTTGACACCTTCTACTGCATCCTTTTTCCCTGTAAACGTCCAGTCCAGCTGGTCATTTTCTCTGAGACTTGAGATTACAGTATCTCCGATATTGATCTGGAGAGGAAGGATTTCTCCTTCATACCCTTCATCCGTATTTGCAACCGCCACCTTCAGACCATTTGTATTGGAATATGGATCCCAGCTTGCAGCAATATTGAACCATGCATAAAGAGACGGAACAACGCACAAGCCGAGCACTACGATCATTGCGATCACATTTTTTTTGATATGTGAAATATCATAAAGAAAAACTTGCCCTATCTTCTTCATGCTTCTTCCTCCTCTTGTTCTTTCCGTTTTCTCAGTGTCTCTAACAATTCCTCCTGAGACATCCGACTCACCTTCAATCTCCGTTTCAGACTTTCATGGAGATATTCCACACAAATCAGATAAAGCGCGATCACAATGATCGATGTGATCCACAACACCAGAAATACCATTTTGGAACTGATACTGAACATCAGAATCAAAAAGATCAGCGGAATGATCAAGATCGCCGCAAATCCTCTGCGGATCCGTTTCTTATAATTTCTCTCAAACCGTTCTGCCCTCTGGTACATCTCTTCCCGGAATGTTTTCTTGTCTGCCAGCGCACTCACAACTGCTGTCATACGGAATCTCTCTTTTGTCAGACCTTCCTCCTCACAGATCATCAGCTCAGTCTCTCCCAGTTTCTGGTCAAACATATGGTTCAGATTCAAAAGCCATGGACGTACGACAACTCCGATCAAAAGCGCAATCGGAACATACACTGCAAGACACAACAGATTCTCTGCATAATGGAATCCATATATTCCTGCTACCGCTTCTCTCATCGCATTGATTCCGTATGTAAAAGGAAGCAGCGGATGCAGCTTCTGGAAAAACGCCGGTGTCATTTCGATCGGATAGGTTCCTGCAGAACCCGGAATCTGAATGATGACCAGAATTACACTGACTGCCTTTCCAATGTGTTTGAATGTAATAGAAAGCGCATAAATAATATTCACATATACAAAGGAAGTGAACAATCCTGCGAAAATAAATGCCGCAGGTGACTTGCACTGGACTCCTAACAATAGCAGATCTCCCACACAGATGATCAGCGACTGTATCAGTCCCATCACCACATATAGCATCCATCTTCCGAAATAAGACTGAACTGCTGTAAACTTCGGCACGACTTCATCTTTATCAGACTCCAGTTTGAAAATTGCGATCAACACAATCCCCCCTACCCAGATGGCAAGGTTTGTATAGAACGGAGTCATGGCGCTTCCATAATTTTTCACCGGATAAAAGGACTCTGTTTTCAGAGCTACCGGTGCAGACATAAACTCCGAAACTGCTTCCGAATCCAATCCTGTCAGATTCAGAAAATCCTGATAGGACTGGGAACTTCTGAGCGCATTCAGATCTGCTGTTACTGAATTCAGTTTTTCCTGTACTTTCTGAAGCGCATTTCCTGTACTCTCAAGTGCCGTCTTGGAGTCATTCAGGCTTGTATTGAGATTGTCAAGAATTCCTTTCGTCTGATCCACCAGTGGATCCACTCCGCTTAACACACCGGAGAGTTTTCCGGAAAGCTGTCCGAAAGAATCCAGAGATGTGTTCAGCCCTGGAAGTACATTCTGCTCAAAGCTGCCTTTGATTCCACGAAGCTGCTGCTGATTTTCCTTTACCAGACTGCCAATCTGCTGTGCTGTATCCGTTGCCGTCTGAGCCGCATTGCCGATTCCCGCATTTCCTGCCTGCAGACTATTCAAAAGCTCCTGATGTCTCTGGTTCTCTGCCTGCAGCTGTGCGATCAGATCTGATGCCGGACTGCCTGGTATGGCACTGTCCAGCTGTGAAAGCAGATCAATGATCTTTTCATTCAGCTGGATCACACTGTTGATGGAAGACATGGCACTGTCCACTTTTCCATTGACTGACTGAATCTTTTCATTCAGACTTCCCAAATCTGCCCCTGCGGAATTCCCGATGTCGGACAGAAGATTCTCCCCATCCGTCAGCGTTCCAGATAGTGCAGAAGAAAATGATGAGACACTGTTTCTTCCTGCCTGAAGTGCAAAAGCCCCTGCATCCAGAGCAGCAGCCCCTGAGGAAGCAGCGCTTTTCACCTGATCCATGGCAGACTGCACCTCTTTGATCTGCGCATCACTGTCCTGAAAGGTTGCCTGGAACTCAGACAGTATCTGCTGATAACTTGCGATATTGTCAGATACCTTCTGAATATCTGAAACTACATTTTCCTGCAGCGAATCCAGATTGCCCGCTGCATCTGCAATCGAATCTTTAAAAATTTCTGAAACTGCTTCTGATGCAGCAGATACAAATGCCTCATTGACCTGACTCTGCACCGCTGTCGCCCCACTGTCCGTAATTTTCGGTGCGATCGCATTTTTCTTCTCATTCAGATAATAAGTAAATTTAGGCTGTTCAATCGTTCCCGTCAGTACACTGGTCAGGGATTCACTGAAATCTTCCGGAATCACGATCGCAGCATAATACTTGCCGGATTTCACCCCGTCTACAGCCTCTTCTTTTTTCACAAACTTCCAGCCCAGATCATGATTCTCCTTCAACTGATCTACAATCTCCTCACCTGCATTGAGCGAACCGGTAAGTTCATTTTCTGTTCCCTTATCCAGATTCGCCACCGCGATCTGAACTGCTCCCGTATTTCCATAGGGATCCATATTTGCAGCAATATTAAACCATGCGTACAGCGATGGGAGCAGACAGACGCCGGCCACAACGATCATTGCGATTGGATTGTGAGCCAGACGCCTCATATCCCTTTTTAAAATCTGAAATGCGCGCTTCATCTTCACCCTCCTTTAATAAACACTCTGTCCATAGTAGTGTATTGTATCATAAAAAGAACCATTTGGGCTATTGCAAAAAAGATGAATTTTGGTCAGAAATTTTACTCGTTTTTAACAACAAGCCACTTATTTTCTGTTGATTATCTCTTTTTTATCAAACGGAAAGTATATTCCACCTTCCATTCTTTTTAACAACAGGCAGGCAATCACGGCTGAAACCAGTTCTGCCACCGGAAAACTGATCCAGATTCCCGCCGCTCCCATTGTCCGTGACAAAAGATATCCAAGCGGAAGGATAATGACCAGCTGGCGCAAAAGTGAAATGATCAGAGAATCTCCCCCCCGTCCCAGCGCTTCAAACACACCGGAAAAGATCACACCTGCTGACGACACCAAAAATCCAAGTGAAATCAATCGCAGTGCCTCCGTTCCTGCACGCATCAGCTCTGCATCTGCCTGGAACATACTCAGAATGATGTCCGGAATTGCCAGAGAAACAACCGTTCCCACCAGCATCAGTACTGCCGCAGAAATCAGACTGTAGCGTATCGTATCCCGCACCCGTTTCTTTGATCCGGCTCCGTAATTATATCCGATGATCGGCCGCATTCCCTGTACAATTCCATTCGCCGGCATATAAATAAATGTCTGAAGTTTGAAATAAATTCCAAGTACTGCTACATACGTATCCGAAAATGCAGCCAGGATACCATTTAATCCGCCCACCAGAACAGACGGCATCGTCATCATCAGAGAAGACGGGATTCCAACCGAGTATATCTGACGGATCAGCTGCCAGTCCAGATGCAGATATTTGGGATGAATCGTAACCCCCGGATTTTTTCGCAGATAAACAACAATATATAGAAGAAATGCGCTGATCTGCCCGATCACAGTTGCCACTGCCGCCCCTTTTACTCCCATTCCAGGAAATCCAAGAAGACCGAAGATCAGGATCGGATCCAGAATAATATTAATCATTGCACCTGCTCCCAGAAGTATCATTGTCGTTTTCATTGCTCCGATGCCCTGATAGATTTTTTCCATCGCGATCTGAAGCAGAGAACCAAACGAAAAGCAAAGAACAATATACGTATAGTCACATGCCTGTTTCATCACCTCGGGTTCCTTTGTAAATAATCCGATAAATGGTTCTGTGATCACAAGGCCCAGGATCACAAACAGTACACAGTGGATCAGCGTAAGTGCCATCCCCATTGTGGCAGCCTCATTTGCCCGTTTCTGATCCTTTTTTCCCAGACTGATCGATAAGACGGAAGCAATCCCGACACCGATTCCGACTGCCACAGACAGCACGATATTCTGCAGCGGGAATGCCAGTGACACTGCCGTGAGAGCCCCTGTTCCCAGATACGATACATAAATACTGTCAATAATGTTATAAAGAGACTGCACCAGCATGGACAATACCATCGGCAGAGACATGCTCATCAAAAGCGGAAAAATGTCCCTTGTCTCCATCTTGTTTGTTTCCATAATACCCTCCATTCCTCAAAAAAAAGCCATGTGTTTCTGTTTATTCTGAAACAGAAAAACCACATGGCTTTGTACATGACCTATTTTTTTAGCTTTGACAGCATAACATATCTTTTTCTTTCTGTCAATTGCTTTTTCCAGGATACGGCTTGTGTCTCATTTTTAATTATGATACTATGATTTCGTATGGACATCAAAGCGGTCCATCAGCATACAGATAGAAAGAGGGGACATTTATGCACACACTGAAAAAATTTATCCATTACTACGGTCCATATAAAGCCGTTTTCTTTCTGGATCTGATCTGTGCTACGATCATCAGTCTGGTCGATCTGGCATATCCTCAGATCCTGCGTACCTGTACCAATACCTTGTTTACGAAAAGCAGTTCCTCTATTTTAAGCGCACTGCTTCCCATTGCAGCCGGTCTTCTGATCATGTACCTGATCCAGAGCCTGTGCAAATATTATGTCAGCTATCAGGGGCATATGATGGGCGCTTATATGGAACGAGATATGCGTCAGCAGCTTTTTGACCACTATGAAAAACTTTCTTTTTCTTATTATGATCAGAACAACTCCGGACAGATGATGAGCAAACTTGTCTCTGACTTATTTGATATTGCAGAATTTGCGCATCATGGACCGGAGAATCTGTTTATTTCCGTGATCAAGATTATCGGATCGTTCATCTTCCTCTTCCTGATCAACTGGAAGCTGGCAATTCCACTTCTGTTTCTGGTGTTTTGCATGTTTGCATTTTCTATGAGCCAGAACCGCCGAATGCAGTCTACCTTTATGGAAAACCGGAAGAAAATCGGAGATGTCAATTCCCGTCTGCAGGACACACTTGCCGGAATCCGCGTGGTTCAGTCTTTCGCAAACGAGGATGTGGAAAAAGAAAAATTCCGCAAGAGCAACCACAATTTTCTGCTCTCCAAGGATGCCAACTACAAATGCATGGGCAGTTTTATGGGCTATAACCTGTTTTTCCAGGGAATGATGTATCTTGTCACACTGGTATTCGGCGGCTACCTGATCGCAAAAGGAGAAATGCAGGCGACAGATCTTGCCATGTATGCACTGTATATCGGAATTTTCATCAGCCCGATCCAGATTCTGGTGGAGCTTACGGAAATGATCCAGAAAGGTTTCTCCGGATTCAAACGGTTCCTTGCCGTGATGGAGACAGAGCCGGAAATCCAGGATTCCCCGGATGCAAAGCCACTCAAAGACGTCCGCGGACTGGTTTCCTTCGAGGATGTATCCTTCCACTACAGTGATGACGATACCCTGGTATTATCCAACGTTTCCTTCCAGATTCCAGCAGGAAAATCCATTGCCCTTGCCGGTCCGTCAGGAAGCGGAAAAACTACAATCTGCTCCCTTCTGCCGAGATTTTATGATGTGAGCAGCGGACGCATTACGATCGACGGCAAAGATATCCGTGATCTGACATTAGAGAGCCTGCGAAACCAGATTGGAATCGTACAGCAGGATGTCTATTTATTCTGCGGCACAATCAAGGAAAATATCGCCTACGGAAAACCGAATGCCTCTATGGATGAGATCGTCGATGCTGCCAGAAAAGCAAATATTCACGATTTCATCGAAAGCCTGCCGGATGGCTATGACACCTTTGTGGGAGAACGCGGAACCCGTCTTTCCGGCGGTCAGAAACAGCGGATCTCCATTGCCCGCGTGTTCCTGAAAAATCCGCCGATCCTGATCCTTGATGAGGCCACCAGCGCACTGGACAACGAAAGTGAACGCTGGATTCAGCAGAGTCTGGAAGTTCTCGCTAAAAACAGAACAACCATCACGATCGCACACCGACTCTCCACGATCCAGGGAGCAGACGAGATTCTTGTCATTGCTGACAATGGAATCGCAGAGCGGGGGACTCACGAAGAACTGATCGAAAAAAACGGAATTTATGCGCACTATTTAAGAGCATAAAAAACGTACATCCTGTAAGGATAACTCTCCTTCTGGATGTACGTTTTTCATTTTAGTAGTTTTCTGCGTGAACCTCAAAATAGCTCTGCGGGTGATTGCAGGTCGGACAAATTTCCGGTGCTTTTGTTCCGACTACAATGTGGCCACAATTGCGGCATTCCCATACCTTTACTTCACTTTTGGCAAATACTTCTGCACTTCAGTTCAGAAATTTCAGAAATTCTTCTGCCTGTTTTTGAAGCATCTTTTCACTATCCATTTACATAGGCTTCCTGCATTGGCGTATCGTATTCATCTAATTCATTATCAGTGTTTTTCCGAAGCGGCGAGGCCGGGTAATTAAAGTAACACGATCTCTTCTCTCCCACCACTCTTTTATAAATTGTGTTTTATCTACATAAAACAAATCGTTTATAATAATATCCTCAAATTCCTGATATCCAATTGATACTCTTCGTGCCATACCCTAGCCCTCCCTTCTCTGCATATATTCAATTATGGCACTTTTCTTTCATAATCACAATGGGGATCTTCTTCCAACATCTGATAAGAAAAGAAACCATCAACAAACTCAAAAAATACGTCTCTTACAGTTTTACTGTAAAAGACGTATTTTATACTGCCTTACTCGATCACCTGAATCCATCCTTCCGGCGCCTCAATGTGCCCCATCTGGATTCCCGTCAGTGTGTCATACAATTTCTGAATGGTCGGACCCATCTTTTCCATTCCGCTCGGGAAGCAGATCTCTTTTCCGTGATCCACGATCTTTCCGACCGGAGAGATGACCGCCGCTGTTCCACACAGTCCGCACTCTGCAAACTCTTTCACTTCATCCAGATACACATCCCGTTCTTCCACTTCCAGACCAAGATAATGCTCTGCCACATATAACAGAGAACGTCTTGTGATCGACGGCAGAATCGTATCAGAATGCGGTGTCACCACTTTATTGTCTTTTGTCACGAAAATAAAGTTTGCCCCGCCTGTCTCCTCGACTTTCGTTCTTGTTGCCGAATCTAAATACATGTTTTCATCATAGCCGTTCGCATGTGCTGTCACGATCGCATGAAGACTCATTGCATAATTCAGTCCGGCTTTGATATGTCCTGTTCCATGCGGCGCCGCACGGTCAAAATCAGATACACATAATGTCAATGGTTTTACTCCGCCTTTAAAGTACGGTCCAACCGGTGTCACAAACACCCGGAACTGATACTCATCTGCCGGCTTGACTCCGATGACCGAATTGCTTCCAAACATGTATGGGCGAATATAAAGTGTTGCTCCGGAACCATACGGAGGCACATACGCCGCATTGGCTTTTACCACTTCTTTGACTGCCTCCAGAAAACGTTCTTCCGGAAATACCGGCATCTCCAAACGTCTCGCAGAATCTGCCATCCGGGCCGCATTGAGATCCGGTCTGAATACCACGATCTTACCGTCTTCTGTCGTATACGCCTTCATTCCTTCAAATACAGTCTGTGCATACTGCAGAACCCCTGCGCATTCGTTGATCGTGATATTGGCATCTTCTGTCAGACAACCATCATCCCATTTTCCGTCTTTATAATTGGAAACATATCTCTGTTCAGTCTGTACATAACCAAATCCGAGATTCTCCCAGTCGATCTGTTTCTTCTCCATCAAAAACTCCTCCATTCCTCAATCGAACGTATTTGCAACTTGTTTGTTGCAATTATAATACTCTCACGCTCAAAAATCAAGAGTGCGCTCTGTTTTTTTATCGTTCCATCATACTGATGGATTCAATCCCGACACTTCCGCCTCTGACGACTTCAATACTTTTGAATTCTTCTTTTATCAGCTTCACCACTGCGTCGTTTTTCGTCCCGGTCTGTACAAATTCCAGAAGCAGGCTGTCTCTGTCACAGTCGATCACTTTTCCTTTAAATGTCTCTGCGATCTGATGCAGCTCCACTTTCTGATCCAGTGTACACTTCCGAACTTTGATATAAAGGATTTCTTTCATCCGCACAAAAATATCTGTAAAATCGATGACCTTGATCACTTCTACCATTCGATTGAGCTGCTTTTTGATCTGCTCAAATGTCTCATCATCACTGACTGTGGCGATCGTCATTCGGGATACCGTCGGATCTTCTGTGGTTCCTACTGTCAGACTGTCCAAATTGTAGGATTTTCCGGAAAACAGACCGGAAATCTTAGAAAGCACTCCCACCTGATTTTCCACATACAGAGAAATCCATCTTTTTTTCATACTTTTATCTGCCATCGTCCGTCTTCCTCCTAACAATCCATAATCATATCTTCCAGTGTTCCGCCCGGCTTGATCATCGGATATACCATCTCTTCCGGATCAATGATAAATTCAATCAGGGTCGGAGTTTTTGTATTTTTCTTTGCCTCTTCAAACGCTGCCGCGATCTCTTCTGTTTCTGTCACACGGATTCCTTTTGCCCCATAACTTTCTGCCAATTTTACAAAATCCGGCGTATACTCCGGAAATTCAGCTCCATCTGTCCGTCTCGAAAGCGCTCCTGCGCGCAGATTGGTCATCCCATAGCGTTTTCCGTAAAACAGCTTCTGCCACTGACGCACCATCCCCAGATATGTATTGTTAAATACACAGGCGATGACCGGTGTCTCCTCCAGAACTGCCGTTGCAAACTCCTGAATATTCATCTGCATACCGCCATCCCCGGAAACTGCGATCACTCGTTTCTCCGGATTACCGATCTGTGCTCCGATCGCCGCCGGGAATCCATATCCCATCGTCCCCAGTCCTCCGGACATGACAAGCTGCTTCTTTTCTGTAATCTCCGCATACTGAGACACCAGCATCATATGCTGACCGACATCTGTCGTGATGATTGCATCATCAAACTGACGGTTCATCTCTTCAATAATATCCAGAGGGCTCATCAATGCATGCCGTTTCATCCGAAGCGGATGCTCCTCTTTCCATGCCGCGATCTGCGCAAGCCATTTTTTTGTCTCGCACTCTTCCACATACTCCGTCATCTTCGTAAGCGCTTCTTTGGCATCTGCTACGATTGGAATATCCACATGAATATTTCTGGAAATCGATGCCGTATCGATATCAATATGGACAATTTGTGCATGAGGCGCAAATTCATGCAGCTTTCCCGTAATCCGGTCATTGAAGCGCGTCCCGATGGAAAACAGCAGATCACAGCCGCTGACTGCCATATTGGCTGCATAAGCGCCGTGCATCCCCAGATTTCCGATAAACAGCGGATGATTTGTCGCAATGGCGCCTCGCCCCATGATCGTTGTCACTACCGGCACCTGTGTTTTTTCCACCACTTCTGTAAACAATGCACTGGCGCGCGCAATATTCACCCCTCCGCCTGCCAGAAACAGCGGTCGTTTTGCCTTGTGAAGCATCTTGATCGCTCTTTTCAGCTGTCCGATATGTACACTGGTATTCGGCTTATATCCTCTGATATTCACCTCTTTCGGATACTGTGCACTGCCAAGCTCCGCCATCACATCTTTCGGAAGATCGATCAGAACCGGTCCCGGCCTTCCCGTTCTTGCGATGTAAAATGCCTCCTTAATGATCCGTCCAAGATCTTCCCGCTTCGTGACCGTCACACCGTATTTGGTGATGCTCCGTGTGATTCCCACAATATCCACTTCCTGAAATGCATCATTTCCGATCAGATGTCTCGCCACCTGTCCGGTAAAACAGACCAGCGGAACACTGTCATAATTGGCAGTCGCAAGTCCTGTCACCAGATTGGTCGCTCCCGGTCCGCTGGTCACCAGACAGACGCCGACTTTCCCCGTTGTCCTCGCATACGCATCTGCTTCATGCACCAGTGCCTGCTCGTGTCTCGGAAGGATCACATCAATCCCACTCTGCTTATACAGCTCATCGCTGATGTCGATCGTACACGCGCCCGGATATCCGAACAATACTTCTACACCTTCTTCTTTTAACGCTTTTACAAATAATTTGTTTCCTGAAATCTGCCTCACCTTTCACACCCTCCTTATGCAAAACGCCCCAAGCTGTCAAAAAGCTCAGGGCGAATAAAATTCCTCATACACTGAATTTCAGAGGCTTTCGCTGCTGAAATTTATCCTCATTATACGGTGTATTTTTATCTTTGTCAATTTCCTTTTCTTGATCTTTTTTAATCCAATTCGCATTTACTTCCCGTTGTTTCTGTTTTTCAGGGCTCCGATCACACTGTAGATAGCCAGCATTGCCATATTAACCACAACTACACTCGCACCTGCCGGTGTTGCATACACATAGGAAATCGTCACTCCCAGAATCAGGCATACAACCGATAGGATCGCTGAATTCAGAATCACACCCTTAAAGGTCTTAAACACCCGCATGGAAGTCAGCGCCGGAAAAATGATCAGACTGGAGATCAGAAGCGCTCCCATCATCCGCATTCCCAACACGATCGTAACTGCCGTCAGCACCGCAATCAGAGTATTATACAGATTTGCACGGACTCCTGTTGCCCGGGCGAAAGTCTCATCAAAGGTGATCGCAAAAATCTTATTATAGAAAAACAGATATAAAATCAGCACTGCAGCCGAAAGAAGAATACTAAACTGCACATCCTCACCACTCATGGCGAGGATACTTCCGAACATATAGTTATAAACATCTGTGTTCATTCCTGTCGTCATGGAAATCACCATAATCCCGATTGCCAGTGCTCCCGTAGAGATCAGTGCGATTGCCGCATCTCCTTTGATCTTGCTGCTGCCGCTGATGCGAAGAAGCAGAACCGCGGCCGCCACGACCACCGGAATTGCAACTGCCAAAGGCGCCATGTTCAGCGCAGCCGCGATTGCCAGTGCCCCGAATCCAACATGAGAAAGCCCGTCTCCGATCATCGAATAGCGTTTCAGCACCAGACTGACTCCCAGAAGCGCCGAACACAATGCCACCAGGGAACCCACCAGAAACGCCCGCACCATAAATGGATATGACATCATTTCTATAAATGTATCAAGCATTTCCCTCACCTCCCAGAAATCGCTTGCCGACTGCACTGTTTTGATATTCCTGCGCAGTTCCGTAAAACAAGGCGCTCTCCTGCAGATGCAGGATATGGCTTGCATACTGTATCGTACTTTCGATATCATGAGACACCATGACAACTGCAATTTTAGCCTCCTTATTGATTTTTTCAATCAACTGGTAGAACTCTGCAGTCACCAGCGGATCCAGTCCTGTCACAGGCTCGTCTAACAACAGGAGCTTCTTTGTGGCGCACAGCGCTCTCGCGAGCAGTACCCTCTGTTTCTGTCCGCCGGAAAGATCCCGGAAGCACTGGTGCTCCATTTCCCGGATTCCTAAAAGCTCCATATTCTCTCTGGCTGCCTTCTTATCCGCTGCACTGTAAAACGGCCGCCAGCCTCTGCTGTTGAGTCTGCCGGAAAGTACCACCTCATAGACGCTTGCCGGAAAATCTTTCTGCACGACTGTCTGCTGGGGAAGATACCCGATCTCGTCTTGCTTCAATCCGTCTCCCAGCAGAATCTGCCCTTTAAAGGGAGGCTTTAATCCAAGAAGGCTTTTTACCAGCGTACTTTTTCCGGAACCATTCTCTCCCACAATGCAGAGATAATCTCCCTGCTCGATCTGAAAGGATAGATCCCGAACAACTGTCTGTCCCTCATATGCGATTGAAATTTCATCACACTGTATCAATGCCATCAGTTCAAAGCCTCCTTTAATGTTTCTACATTCTTTTTCATCATGCTCAGATACGTCTCCCCGTCTGCAAATTCCTTTGCAGTCAGATTATGACAGCTGTAAAACGTCATCACTTTCGCATGTGTCGTCTCAGCAATGGCATTTGCAATATTCTCATTGCTCAGCTCCATCTTTAAGATTGCCGGAATCTGTTCTTCCTTTGCTTTGTTGATCAGAAATGCCATTGTTGCCGCACTTGGCTCCGTATCGGATGCGCAGCCCGGGAATGCCGCATAGTATTCCAGACCGTATTCATCTGCAAAATACCGAAACGGAAAACGGTCTCCAAAAAGCAGCACATCGCGTTTGGCCGAACTTACCACCTCACGAAACTCATCATCCAGCTCTTCTAAAAGACTCACATACGCTTTTTCGTTCTCTTCATAAACTGCCGTCTGCTCCGGATCCAGCTCTCCCAGCACCTCGGCAATCTGTTCCACGATTGCAATGGCATTCTCTGGAGACGTCCATACATGTTCATCCGGGGTCAGCGTCTCATGTGTTTCGTGCTCCTCTTCCCCGTGCTCATGCTCGTGCTCTTCCTCTTCTTCATGTTCATGACCACGTTCTTCTTTCATCCCTTCTACGTGTTCTTCATTTACCGTATCCACGCAGTCGATCAGGCGAAGCAGTCTGATATGCTCTGTATCGATGGAGTCCAGAATATCCTCCACCCATTCATCGTTCTCACCGCCCACATAAATAAACAGATCACAATTCTGGATCTTCAGAATGTCCTGCGGTGTCGGCTCATAGGAGTGTGTCTCTTCTCCCGGCTTTAAAAGCATCGATACTTCTACATTATCCCCTGCGATCTGACGTACAAAATCATACTGTGGAAAAATGGTTGTCACGACATTTACTTTCTCTTCGCCGGTCTCTTTCACAGCCCCCACTCTCTGACATCCGGCCACACTTGTCACCAAAAGAAACACACTCAGCAGCACTGCCGCCTGTTTTCTCTTGTATGTTTTTCTAAATTTCATGATATGCCTGCCTTCACTGTCGGCGCTCGTAAGTCGAAAATACATACTCCAGATCAAAACAAGTATGCTCTTCACTGACTTCTGTCATTTCCCAGTCTTCCAGCTGATCCAGATTCGGGAAATACGTATCTGCCTGATATGCATGGTCGATCTTTGTTACATATACTTTGCTGCAATAAGGAAGCATCATACGGTAAACACTTTCCCCGCCGATCACAAAGATTTCTTCCTCATCATATTTTTTCAGTTCTTCCAGCAATTCTTCTGTTGTATGCACGATCACCGCATCTTTCACATGATAATTGGGATTCCCTGTCAGCACAATATTGGTGCGGTTCTTCAGCGGCAGACCGTTCGGAAAGCTTTCCAGCGTCTTTCTTCCCATCACAACTACCTTTCCACCTGTCATCTGACGGAAAAACTTCATATCTGCCGGAATGCTGACCAGCAGTTTGTTTTTATATCCGATTGCCCAGTTTTTATCGGCTGCTACAATTGCATTCATATTCATTTCCTCCTTTTTTTACACAACACCTATACCGCGATTGGAATATTCTTAATCTGAGGATGTGTCTCATATCCATCCAGCCGTACATCATCCGGTGTAAATTCATAAAAGTCTTTTACCTCCGGATTCAGCCAGAATTTCGGTGCCGGAAGCGGTTCTCTTTTGATCAGTTCCTCGATCATCGGGATATGTCTGTCATAAATATGCGCATCTGCGATCACATGAACAAACTCTCCGACCTTCATATCACACACCTGTGCCAGCATATGAAGCAGCACCGCATACTGACACACATTCCAGTTATTTGCTGCCAGTACATCCTGAGAACGTTGATTCAGGATTCCATTTAATGTCAGTTTGTCGCTGTCCTTTTCTTTTGTCACATTAAATGTCATGCTGTATGCACATGGATACAGATTCATCTCATGAAGATCCTGATGCACATAGATATTCGTCATGATCCGTCGGCTGTAAGGATTGTTCTTCAGATCATAGATCACACGATCCACCTGATCCATCATTCCCTCTTTATACTGATGCTTTACCTGCATCTGATAGCCGTAGGCTTTTCCGATGGAACCGTCCTCATCTGCCCAGCTGTCCCAGATGTGACTGTTTAAATCATGAATGTTGTTGGACTTTTTCTGCCAGATCCACAGCATCTCATCCACACAGCTCTTGATTCCTGTCCTTCGCAGAGTCAGTGCCGGAAACTCTTTTGAGAGGTCATAACGGTTCACAACACCAAATTTTTTGATGGTGTACGCAGAGGTTCCATCCTCCCATACCGGGCGTACCTTTTCTCCCTCTGTACTCGTTCCGTTGTCAATAATGTCTCTGCACATCTCTATAAATACTTTATCTGCGTAACTCAATCTTATCTTCCCCTTCTAATATTCTCTGATCATACTGCTGATCTCAGAAATGCTGTCCATTTTCTGCAGCTCTCTCAGCGCATCCTTGATATGATACTCTTTCACTTTTTCTGTACTGATGACCAGTTCAGCCGCTTCTTCCTGTACATGCTTCTGCACAACTCTGCGGATACTTACCTTGTGACCGCCAAATACACTTGCCACTTTCGCCAGAACTCCCGGTTCGTTTTTCACCTGCATTCTGAGGAAAAATTTATTTTTCACTTCATCAAACGGCTTCACCGGCAAATCCTGATAGCAGGTACAGCTGATTCTTCCGTTGCATCCAAACTGCAGGTTTCTGGCAACATCAATCACATCACCGACAACAGCACTTGCCGTCGGCATCTCCCCGGCACCTCTTCCGTAAAACATCGCATCATCCACAGCATCTCCGTGCACAAAAACAGCATTGAACGAATCCCGCACGGACGACAGGGGATGCTCTTTTCCAAGCAGCACCGGATACACTCCCACTTCAATCCCTTTGTCCGTATTGTGCGCAACTGCAAGCAGCTTGATCACACAGTCAAATTCTTTTGCATAGGCAATATCTTCTGCTGTGATCTTTGTGATTCCTTCTGTATAAACATCTTTAAACTGTACTCTGGAATGAAAGGCAATGGAGGAAAGGATCGCGGCCTTTCTTCCGGCATCCAGCCCTTCTACATCCGCTGTCGGATCTGCCTCTGCATATCCCAGCTCTGTTGCTTTTGCAAGTGCAGTCTTAAAATCCATATTTTCTTCAAACATCTTGGTTAAAATATAGTTTGTCGTTCCGTTCACGATCCCCATCACTTCTGAGATCTCATTTCCGGCAAGACACTGTTTGAGCGGACGGATGATTGGAATAGCGCCTGCCACCGATGCCTCAAACAGCAGATCACAGCCATGTGCCGCCGCAAGGTCCAAAAGCTCTCCTCCGTGTTCTGCCATCAGATCTTTATTCGCTGTCACCACATGCTTTCCGGCTCCAAGTGCTTCCTCGATCATGGACTTTGCCGGTTCGATCCCGCCCATCACTTCAATCACAATCTGAATCTCCGGATCGTTTACAATCGATTTCCAGTCCGTTGTGAGAAGCTCTGTATCCACACCTTCTCTTTTTTTATGCAGACTGTGTACCAGGATCTTTTCCACTTCCAGCTCGGCGCCGACTGTGTGTATCATACTTTCTGATCTCCTCTGGATCAATTTGTACACTCCGCCTCCAACTGTTCCAAGTCCCAGCAATGCCACTTTGATCTTTTTATTTTCCATACTCTTCACCTCTGTTTTTGAATCCACTGTTTTTCTTTGCTCCGTCTACAGACTTCTGTTTCTATAGAGTAACAAAATCTTTTCGAAAAGTAAAGCGGACATTCTTCTATCCATAGCTGACCTTATTGAAAGGCAATACCATATAATTCACAGGCCTGTGTAAACAATCGCTCTGTGTTTTCTGTTGCCTGAGAAGTATTCAAAGATACACTGCTCACCAGAATTTCCCGGTCCTCCATCAACTGAACCTGTATGATCTCAGTGCACGGATAAGCTACTCCATCTGCCCCGATCTGATTGCAGATCAGCTGCTGCATCACGAATCCGTCTTCTGCTACCATCTCACCTGCAGTAAAATCCGTATAGATTCCCGCCTGACTTTCCAATGTCTTTCGGATATTTTCCACTTCTGCCGAAATTCTCTGCTCGATCGTTTCATCCGCAGCCAGAAGTGTAAAACCTGCTTTGAGCTCAATTCCATCTTTTGCGGAAGTTGCTGTGGACTCCGTAACTGTATTCTCCCCGTCCTTGAACAATGTGACATCCGTAACCCATTGATAACCATCCAGGGATACTGTCTCAAAATCCTCATATCCTTCAATCGGAGTGCCCTCATATTCTCTCTGAACGTCCTCCTCTTCTTTCACATCTGGTTCTTCCTGTGTTTCCTCCGGAACTTCTTGTGAAATCACCGCATCCTGTGTCTGTTGTACTGTCAGATCTGAAACTGCAAACAGGCCCAGTGCGACAACTGCTATCACTTCAAGTACCAACAGAATGATACCGATTCCGCCAGTGATCGCACTGGCTATGATCGCTCCTGTACTTTTCTCCGGATCCGGACCTGTATACTCTGCCTTTCCAAACGCAAGGATTGGAAGAAAGACAATACTTAAGAAAATCAGCCCACAGGCAAATCCACCTTTCTTTCCAAATACTTTTGCCAGTTTTATCATTGTAAAAATTGCAAATATCAGATTCCCCAGCGGCAGGAATCCAAAAATAAACAGCCAACCTCTCCCCCAGGTTATCCTGGTCATTACATACAAATTATAAAACGGGATCAATGACGCCCATCCGGGTTCTCCTGCTTTACAAAATACTTTCCACATTACCGCAACACAAAAAATCAGAAGCGCCAATGCCACAATTATCATTCCTATCGCTGCTGCCATCATACCTTTTCCTCCTGTTCCTTAGCTCCCTTATCCCTTTTGATCTCTATTTCATTCTCCTCTTTTGGACTGAAGAATGATTCTTTTCGATTTTAACACATCAGAGCAAAAAAGTCGATGAGAATAATTCTCTTTATATTATAATATACAGGCAGGGATTAGTGTAAACAGTAGGATTTGAACATACAATTAGAAATTTCAAAAAAATTAATTTTTTTCAAAAAAGTTGTTGACAGATCAGAACTCCTGTAGTATAGTATATATTGTTCCGAGGGGAACACAAAACAAACGCGATAGTGGCTCAGCTGGTAGAGTACGACCTTGCCAAGGTCGGGGTCGCGGGTTCGAACCCCGTCTATCGCTCTTAAGAGACTGTAGATCGAAGGATTTACAGTCTTTTTTATATTTTCAAAACTAGGCATTTCTTCCACTTCCAGTTCAATCCCTGCTTGAGTTCCCTCTCCGTTTCCTTCGATAAATCAAAAGCAATACAAAAAGAGCTCTTACTACTTGTGTAGTTGAGAGCTCTCCATAATTCACGTTCTGTATGCACCATTTTTCAAAAAATACACACTTCTTCACATTATTCTTCTGTTTTTACATCTTTTACATCCAACTTCAGCCCCAGTTCTTCCAACTGTTTATTGTCTGCCATACTTGGAGCCTGTGTCATCAGGCAGGATGCGTCTTTGATCTTCGGGAATGCCATCACATCACGGATACTGTCTTCTTTTGCCATCAGCATGACCATTCTGTCCAGACCATATGCCAGTCCTGCGTGAGGCGGTACTCCGTATTTGAATGCATCCAGAAGGAAGCCAAACTGCTCATATGCCTGCTCTTTTGTAAATCCAAGCACCTCAAACATCTTCTCCTGTACGTCGTTCTGGAAGATTCTTACACTTCCTCCGCCGATCTCATTTCCGTTTAAGACGATATCGTACGCTTTTGCACGGACTCTTCCCGGATCGGAATCAATGTACTGCAGATCTTCTTCCATCGGCATCGTGAATGGGTGATGCATTGCCAGATAACGATTCTGCTCATCGCTCCACTCAAGCAACGGGAATTCTGTAACCCACAGGAAATTGTACTGATTCTTGTCCAGAAGTTCCATCTGTTTCGCCAGTTCCAGACGCAGATTTCCAAGAACATCCCATACAACTTTGTTCTTATCTGCCGCAAAGAGCAGTAAATCTCCTGCTTCTCCGTTCATTGCTGCAATCAGATTGTTCATCTCTTCTTCTGTCATAAATTTAGAGAAGGAGGACTTCACCGTACCATCTTCCTGGATTGCAATATAAGCAAGCCCCTTAGCACCGAAATCTTTTGCAAATGCCACCAGCTTGTCAATCTTTTTACGCGGCATTGCCCCCTGTCCTTTGGCGTTGATACCACGGACAGTTCCGCCGTTTTCAATGGCGCCTTTGAATACCACAAACTCGCTGTCTTTGACAACGTCTGTCACATTCACTAGTTCCATACCGAAACGGGTATCCGGTTTGTCAGAACCGTAGCGGTCCATCGCTTCCTGCCATGTCATTCTCTGGATCGGAAGCTGTACATCCACATCCAGAACTTCCTTGAACAGTTTTGCAAGGAAACGCTCGTTGACTTCGATCACGTCATCTACATCTACAAAGGAAAGCTCCATATCGATCTGGGTAAACTCCGGCTGTCTGTCTGCACGAAGGTCCTCGTCACGGAAGCATTTTGCGATCTGGATATAGCGGTCACATCCGGAACACATCAGAAGCTGTTTGTAAAGCTGTGGTGACTGTGGAAGTCCGTAAAAACTTCCCGGATGTACACGGCTAGGCACCAGATAATCTCTTGCCCCTTCCGGTGTTGTCTTTCCGAGGATCGGAGTCTCGATCTCAAGGAAGCCTTCTTCTGCGAAAAACTGACGTGCCAGTGTTGTGACCTGACTTCTCATACGCAGGTTTCTCTGAAGATCCGGTCTTCTTAAATCCAGATAACGATATTTCAGACGAAGTTCTTCCTTTGTCTTGCTGTTTTCTTCCACCTGGAACGGTGGTACCTCGGATTCTGAGAGGATGCGAAGTTCTTCAGCACGCACTTCAATCTCTCCTGTTGCCAGGTTTTCATTGACTGCACCGCTTCTCTTCTCCACATCTCCTACAACCGCAACTACAAACTCACTTCTTAATTTTGCAGCTTTTTCCATCAGCTCTGCCTGCTCTTCTCCCTCAAATACAATCTGAAGGATTCCGGAGCGGTCACGCAGATCCATAAATACGATTCCGCCTTTATTTCTGTTCTTCTGTACCCATCCCATGACGGTTACTTTCTCTCCAATGTTTGCACTGGACAGTTCCCCGCATCGGTGTGTTCTTTTGAGTCCCTGCATTGATTCTGCCATTTCTCTGTTTCTCCCTTCTTCTCTACAACTGCTCGATGTTGTCTGCATAGCAGTCTACAATCTCTGTATATCCCTGTTCCATCAGCTGCTCCTTCTGGAACTTTTTATTTTTCTTCATATTGACGATCATCACCTGTTTTCCAAGTGCGCGCTCTGCTTTTGCCAGATTTAGGATCTTGAGCATACCTTCCTTCGGCATCTTCTTGTCGATCAGAAATGCTTTCTTCTGTGCGGCTGTCGGTACCTGATATCCTCGTTCTAAAAGCAGCATGACAATCCGTTCAAATCCGATGGAAAATCCGACTGCAGGTGTATTCTGTCCGGTGAATTTTCCGATCATTTCATCATAACGTCCGCCGCCGCCTACCGAACCGCCGAACTCGTCCATGGAAATCTCAAAGATCGTCCCTGTATAGTAAGACATTCCCCGAACCAGTGTCGGATCAAATTTCATGCAAAAATCCGCTTCCTTGGCACTTTCCACACTTGTAATAATCATCTCGAGCGAAGCCGCCGCGTCATCCGCAAGAAAGCCTTCCAGTTTTTCTTTACAGTAACGTACGCCTTCCACGTCATTCGTAATCTCTTTGAATAACTGCAAATATTTTTCCACAGACTCTTTTGCATATCCGTTTTCCTCTAATTCTGCTGCCACACCATCCAGACCGATCTTGTCCATCTTGTCCAGGATGATGAATACATTTTCATAATCACTCTCTGCAAATCCGCTGTATGCTGCCATTGCTTTTAAAATTCTTCTGTCATTGATACGGATCGTAAAGTTTTTAAAATTCAGTTTTCCAAGCAGCGTCGTCGTTGCCAGGATCAGCTCGATCTCTGCCAGATTACCTGGCTCTCCCAGAATATCGATATCACACTGCATAAACTGACGGAATCGTCCTCTCTGCGGTCTGTCCGCTCTCCAGACATTTCCCATCTGAAGTGCTTTAAACGGAGACGGCAGTTCATTTGCATTGTTCGCATAGTATCTGGACAGCGGTACTGTCAGATCGTAACGAAGGCCTCCGTCCACAACATCTTTTTCTTCTTTTGCTTCTTCGATCTTCAGCTTTTCTCCTCTTTTTAAAATCTTGAAGATCAGCTTTTCATTGTCTCCGCCCTGTTTGCTGCAGAGATTTTCAATGTGCTCTACACATGGAGTCTCAATGGATGAGAACCCAAATGCACGGTATGTCTCTTTGATCTGTCCGATCACATAATCGCGGATCTCCATCTCCGCCGGCATCATATCTTTCATTCCGGTTACCGGTTTCTTTTTCAGCGCCATAACCATTCTCCTTTTCTCTCTATCATCTCATCAATACGGCTTTCATACTCCGTAATATTTTTCACATTTTCTATGCGGATCAGATTCGTCTCCCGTCCATTGTCCAGACGGATCTTCTCCGGAAGCACGATCTTTGTGGAGGCACCTGCCCCTGCTGCAAGGATCGTCTGTTTTTCTTCCATAATAAGTATATTGTATATTCCGGCTTTGTCAACCTTTGCATATCCAACATTTTCAAAATTTCCCGCAATATTTTTCTGCCGGTACAGATAATACGGCACAAGTCCCATGCGTTCTGCCGCCCTGGCACTCTCTTCTACCATCTGTTCAATCTCAGAATGCAGATCAATCTTGCGCTGCTCCTGGCCGAACTTCGCCGCCCGCTTGATCGCCAGCGCATGAACCGTCAGACTGTCCGGCGAAAGCTCTTCAATCTGACAAAGCGTATCCCTCATATCCTCCGCCGTCTCTCCCGGAAGTCCTGCGATCAGATCCATGTTGATATTGTCAAATCCAAGCTCTCTGGCTGCATGGAAAATGTCTTTTACATCCTGAACGGTATGCTTTCTTCCCACCAGATCCAGCGTTTTCTGCTGCATGGTCTGGGGATTGACAGAAATCCTGGTCACCGGAAATCTCCGCATCACTTCCAGCTTTTCTCTTGTAATGCTGTCCGGTCTTCCCGCTTCGATCGTAAACTCCTGCAGATACTCAAATGAAAACGACTTCTGTATCGTATCCAAAAGCTCAAAAAGTTGCTCTGCCTCCAGTGTTGTCGGAGTCCCTCCTCCGATATAGATCGTATTAAGCTTTCTTTCTTCTGCCCGCTCTCCCAGTGCCCGGATTTCCTGACAGAGCGCCTTTAAATAATCATCTACCCGGTCTTTCCACTCCGCCAGAGGGGACGAACTGAAAGAACAGTACGAACAGATGCTTGGACAAAACGGAATCCCTACATAGAGACTGAATCCCTGTTCATAGTCCAGTCTGCCAAGCAGCTCTTTTTCCCGCTCTGCAATCGCAATGCCAAGTTCTGCCTTCTGGTTACTGACTCCGTACTCCTGCTCTAAAAATGTGCAGACTTCTTTTCGGCTCATACCGGCTTCCAGTTTCTGCATAGCCAGCTTTGTCGGTCTGACACCTGTCAGCATCCCCCAGGCAAGTGTTCGTCCGGTCACTTTTGACAGCCAGTCATAGACAAGCTTTGTCACTTTCTTCTTTCCATCCTGGCAATCCGGACAGTCTGCAATTTCTGAAACAGGAACATAAAAGCAAGAATCCTCTTCCAGCTTCACTGAAACCAGAGATTCCTGCTTTTCGTCCAGATTCTGGCTGATCTCCTCATTCGGGAAAAAAGCCTTCACAATATGATATAAATTATACATATATAACGTATCTTTACTGCTGATCTGTATCATCATATTTCTCTTCCGTTTTCTTACAAAAACGGATTATTCTCCTTTTCAAATCCGATCGTTGTTGCCTCCATATGTCCCGGATACACCTGCGTATCTTCCGGAAGGCTCAGCAATCGCTCTTTTACCGAACGCACCAGTGTACTCATACTGCCTGTCGGAAAATCTGTTCTTCCAACAGAGCCTGCAAACAGTGTATCTCCGCTGAAAAGAACCTCCTCTTCTTCTATATAATAACAGCATCCTCCCGCCGTATGCCCCGGAGTGGAGATCATACGGATCTGATATCCTGCAAGTGCGAGAGATGCCCCATCTTCCAGAAACTTGGCGTCCGCAAACACATACCCCGCTCCATATGCAACAGACAGATTCACATTGGCATCTGTCAGAACCTTCTGCTCCAGTGCACTGGCATAAACAGGAACTGACCATTCTCTGCGCAGTGTGTCAATTCCCATAATATGATCAAAATGACCATGTGTCAGGAGGATTCCCTGCAACTGAAGACCTTCTGTCCGGATGAATTCGACAAGCGGCGCAGATGGTGCCGCCGGATCCACAACAAAACATTCTTTTGTATTTTCATTGTACACCACATAGCAGTTGGTGCCGACCATTCCTATCACAAATTTTTTGATTCTCATTTTTCTCTACCCCGCTGTCCGTTCAATATCCAGAACCCCTTCTACGTTGCGCAGTTTTTTTATAATAAGATTCAGCTGTTCTCTGCCCTTTACAATAAATCCCATTTCCAGTGTAGCGGTTCCTTTTTTGCTGGTTCGTGTATTCATAGATCTGACATCGATTTTTTCTTCTGTAAATACCTTCGTTACATCCAGAAGCAGTCCCTGCCTGTCGTTTGCATACATCTTCAGCTCTGCCAGATACTGTCCGCCGCCTTCCGTCTCCGCGTTATTCTCCCACTCTGCATCGATCAGACGCTCCCTCTCCGCAGCAGACAGATGCAGCATATTTACACAGTCCGTACGGTGGATCGTCATCCCTCTTCCTCTGGTCACAAATCCGACGATCTCATCGCCCGGAACCGGATTGCAGCATTTGGAGAACCGCACTGCCATATCATCGATTCCTTTGACTACGATTCCGCTTTTCGATTTTGCAATGTGGACTTTCTGATTATTTGCCTCAGAAATCTTCTCCAGGATCGTCGCGTCTGTAATCTCTTTTTTGTGATCTTTTCCATACTCTTCTACCAGACGGTTGACCACCTGACCTTCTTTTAAACCGCCGTGCCCGATAGCCGCCAGAACCGCATCCCAGTCACGGAATCCGTACTTTCTCTGGACGATCTGCAGATACTTGGGCTTCATCAGATCTGCCTGGGTCAGAGACTTGGACTTGCAATATGCGGCGATCAGTTCTTTTCCGCGGATGATATTTTCTTCCTTAAACTCATGCTTAAACCACTGATTGATCTTGTTCTTTGCCTGCGTACTCTTTACAATATTCAGCCAGTCACGGCTCGGTCCTTTGGAATTCTGAGAAGTCAGAATCTCAATCCGGTCTCCGTTCTGGATCTTGTAATCAATATTGACCAGCTTGCCGTTGACACGGGCTCCTACCATCTTGTTGCCCACCGCACTGTGGATCGCATAGGCAAAATCCACCGGAGTAGAACCATTTGGCAGGTTCTTCACATCTCCGTTTGGAGTAAAACAATACACATCTTCTGCAAACAGATCCAGATCGCCTTTTAAGAGACTTAAAAACTCCCGATTATCTGACATGTCTCTCTGCCACTCCAGAATCTGACGAAGCCAGCTTAACTTTTCTTCTTCCCGGCTCTTATTATTCTTCGCCGGGCCACCGCTTTCTTTATATTTCCAGTGAGCGGCAATACCATACTCTGCCGTCTTGTGCATCTCTTCCGTACGGATCTGGATCTCAAACGGCTGCCCTGCCGGTCCCATCAGCGTGGTATGCAGTGACTGATACATATTGGCTTTTGGCATGGCGATATAGTCTTTAAACCGCCCCGGAATCGGAGTGTACATCTCATGGATCACGCCCAGAGCTGCATAGCAGTCCTTCACAGAATCCACGATGATCCGTACTGCAAACAGGTCGTATACCTGATCCAACGTCTTGTTCTGGTTCACCATCTTCTTATAAATACTGAAGAAATGCTTCACTCTTCCGTACACCTTGGCCTGGATATGGGCGTTCTCCATATGATGAGAAACTTCTGCCACGATCTGCTGTACAAACTCTTCCCGCTCGGTCTTTCGCTCATTCAAATCTTTCACCAGCTGGAAATACACTTCCGGCTGATAATATTTCAAAGAGAGATCATCCAGCTCCGTCTTAATCTTGGAGATTCCAAGTCTCTGAGCGATCGGAGCGTAGATGTCCATCGTCTCTCTGGCTTTTTCCTTCTGTTTTGCCGGAATCATAAACTCCAACGTTCTCATATTGTGCAGGCGGTCTGCCAGCTTGATAATGATCACACGGATATCTTTTGCCATGGCGAGAAACATCTTGCGCAGATTTTCTGCCTGTACTTCCAATTTATCCTTAGAATAAGATAACTGTCCCAGCTTTGTGACTCCATCTACAAGCAGCGCAACCTCTTCGCCAAACTCTCTGGTGATATCCTCCACTGTCATCTCTGTATCTTCCACCGTATCATGGAGCATTCCTGCCACGATCGTCTCCTTATCCATCTCCAGATCTGCCAGAATGATCCCCACCCAGAGCGGATGAATGATATAAGGCTCTCCGGACTTGCGGACCTGCTCTTTATGTGCCTCTCTGGAAAGCTTATACGCCTTCTCGATGAGAGAAATATCTGCGGATGGATGATACTTTCTTACCCTTGCAATCAACGCTTCATATAACTGCTCAGGGTTTTGATAATCTTCAGGTGCTTTCACGGCATGGCCATCCACCATTTCCAGATTTTTATTCAGAAGTTCATATTCCAGCGTACCTGCCATATCAAATCCCCCTTTTTCTTTTTCATCGTAAAAATTCCATATGGATTAGTATATCATCATTATTGATAATTTACCACTGTAATCTGTATGCTTTTGTTTCCTCTGTATTCATTGACCGACGGATAAAATGTCAGCGCCACCTCTTCTTTTCCCTGCAGATACTCCAGACACTCCTGTACCTCTCCGAAATAGATCGCCTCCATTTTCCGTCCATTTCGATCCAGAACCTGAAATTTCAGGACATTCTGATTCTTCCCGATCACACGGAGATTCTGTACTTTTAAGTTTTTTTCCGCAAACAACGGCTTTGTATTTCCTTTCCCGAAAGGCTCCAGAAGTTCCAGTTCTTCAATCAGCTCTTCTGTTACATACGCAAGAGGAAGCTGCATGTCAATGGATACCTTCGGCATCAGATCCTGACTGGTCAGCTCACAGAGTTCATTGATCGTTCTGCGGAAACGTTCCACATTCTCCTCTTCCAGAGATAGCCCTGCCGCCAGCTTATGGCCTCCGAATTTTGTGAATAACGCCCTGCATTTGCACATTTCCTCAAACATATGGTAGCTTTCAATAGAACGCCCGGACCCTTTGACGCCATGTTCTCCCTGCGTCAGAACAAACACCGGTTTATAATATTTTTCTTTCAGTCTTCCGGCAATGATTCCCGCAATACTCTCATGACAGTCCGGCAGATACACAACCAGCACTCGATCCTCTTTCAAATCCGTTGTCTCGATCTGTTCGACTGCCTGCCCTACCCCTTTTTCTGTCATTTCCTTACGGCTGTCATTCAATGCTTTTAAATCTTCTGCCATCATGACAGCTTCTCTTCTGTTCTTCACCTCAAGGAGCTCCAATGCCCGCTTTGCCGTATCTAACCGTCCACTGGCGTTAATGCACGGTCCAATGACAAATCCGATGTGATAAGCCGAAAGTCGCTCTGTCGGTACCTGGGTACATTCCATCAGCGCTTTGAGTCCTTCGTTTTGAGTGCGTTTCAGCATTTCAAGTCCCTGTTTTACAAAAATCCGGTTCTCATCCACCAGATCCATTACATCCCCCACGGTCGCAATCGCCACATTTTCCATCAGAAAATCTACATCATCTGCATCCTGTCCCATGACATTATATAATGCTTCCACCACTTTATACGCAACTGCAGCACCGCACAGACCTTTAAACGGATAAGGATCTCCCGGTAAATGCGGGTTGACCACTGCATCTGCACCGGGAATCAGATATTCTTTCTCTCCTCCTGCTTCCAGATAAGGTACTTCATGGTGATCTGTCACAATGATCGTCATCCCCTGCGCTTTCCCGTAAGCAATCTCTGAAGCGGCTGCGATCCCATTGTCACAGGTAATGATCGTATCTACACCGTCCTCCAATGCCCTGTCAATGAGCATCTGATTGAGGCCGTATCCATCCTTCATCCGATCCGGAATATCCGTATCCACCAAAGCTCCCAGACTTTCTAATCCTGTTTTCAAAATATACGTCGCATTGACTCCGTCGATATCATAATCTCCGATCACACGGATCTTTTCGCCTTCCCGGATTTTTTCCTCCAGAATCTCCACTGCCGTATCCATATTTTTCATCAGCATCCCATCGTGCAGATCTGCAATCGTTCCATTTAAATAGTAGTCAATATTCTGATCGCCTAAAATATCCCTGTTTCGGATCAGGCGCGCGATGATCGGGGAAATATGATATTTTTCCGCAATCTGCGTAAAATCCGCTTTCTTCATGGACACAAACCACTTTTCCATGTCAGTTCCTCCCAAGTATCTTTCTTGTTTTTCTAGCTGTTAATTTTTATTGTAGCATACTAAAAATTTTCTGTAAATCTGTCCGGAACTGGAGTGCGCAGGCACGACGATTGCGCATGGATAGGGGGGAATGGTGTGAACGGTAACAAGAACTGTTCTGCCAGCGAATATTTTATTCAAACATCTTCCGCCAAAGCCAAATTTCCCGTACCATAAAACAGTGCCCCATGCCTTTCGGCACAGAGCACTGCTCATATTTAGGAAGAATTTTTTATTTTTATTTATTTGCGTCTTTTCAGGAATGCCAGAAGCGCTGCTCCTCCTGCAAGAAGTCCGGATACTGCTCCGGCGATCGGAGTAGAATCTCCTGTCTTCACTGCTTTGTTTGGAGTACCAGTTGACGGTTTCTGTGTTGTAGACTGATTGCTGTTTCCGTTATTGTTTTGTCCGCCATTGTTTCCATTTCCCGGTTTGTTGCCCGGTTTATTATTGTCTGGATTTTCTGGTTTCTCAGTCTGTGTTTTTTCTTCCAGCGCATCGATCGCAGTTCTTACTTTCTGTACTGCTGCATCAATGTCTGCCTGAGATGCCTCTTTGTCTGCAAGAATAAACTGCGCCGCCTCCACTTCTTTCTGAAGCGCTTTTACAGTCTCTTCTGTGTACTTATCTGCCTGCTCCAGACGTTCCTCTGCTTCTTTTATGACAGCTGTAAGCTGTGATTTATCTGTAGAAACAGCTGCTTTCTGGAAGAGCGCCGTAATATTGGCATCTGCATTCACATCACAGAATGTATACTCTACCACTGCACCAACAGACTGTCCATTTACAAGAACATCACTGATCACATATCCTTCTTTTGGCTGGATCGCAAATGTCTGGCTCATGCCGCGTTCTACCTTTACAGTACCGCATGGAGTGATGCTTCCGCCCTCTCCTGCTGCTGCCATAATTGCAAACTCTTTCTGGATCGGCGCAATATTCATTGCTGCATCCAGTGCATTCTGTGCCGCATCCACTGTTTCCTGTGTCACTGCCGGATCTGCTGCTACTGCTTTCGCTGCATCCAGTACTTCCATCAGATTCTGAACATCTTCCGGAACATAGTCCTCTGCATGTTTCAGAAGTTCTTCTGCTGCTGCAATGGACTCGTTGAGTTTTGTCTTGTCAGCCTGTACTGCTTCTTTTTCTGCGAAGAATACTTCAATGCTTGCATCTGCACGAACTGCCTCAAATTTGTACTCTGTAACAGCTCCAACGGATTCTCCATTTACAAATACTTCTTTTACTTCAAATCCTTCATATGGTTGGATTGTAAATACCTGATCTTTTCCTTCTTCTACTTTCACTGCACCGCTTGGATCAATGGTTCCACCGCCATGTGCAACTGCTGTGATCGTAAATTCTTTCTGTACCGGTGGTTTTTCCTGCAGATTTTCAATTGCTGTCCGCACAGCTGTTGTTGCTGCATCCGCTTCTGCCTGGTTTGCCTCTGGATTATCCAGTACGCTCTGCGCAAGATCCATTGCTTCTTTCAATGCGTTTACGGATTCTTCTGTAAAGCTCTCTGCATTTTCCAGTTTCTGTGCTGCCTCTGCCAGTGCTGCTTTCAGTGCATCTTTGTTCACTTCCGGTACAGCCGGTTTTTCTGTCAGACCTCTTGTTGCTTCTTCTACTGCTTTTGTTGCCGCATCTACACTTTCCTGCGTTGCATTTTCATCTGCCACTACTTTTTCTGCTTCTGCCAATGCATCTTTCAGCGCTTTCACAGACTCTTCTGTATATTTGTCCTCTTCTTTCAAGGCTTCTTTTGCTGTCTCGAGCGCTGCTTTCAGTGCATCTTTGTTTACTTCCGGCGCTGGTTTTTCTGCTAGACCTTTTGTTGCTTCTTCCACTGCTTTTGTAGCTGCATCTACGCTTTCCTGTGTTGCGTTTTCATCTGCTGCTACTTTTTCTGCTTCTGCCAATGCATCTTTCAGCGCTTTCACGGACTCTTCTGTATACTTGTCCTCTTCTTTCAGCGCTTCTTTTGCTGTCTCGAGCGCTGCTTTCAGTGCATCTTTGTTTACTTCCGGCGCTGGTTTTTCTGCTAGACCTTTTGTTGCTTCTTCCACTGCTTTTGTAGCTGCATCTACGCTTTCCTGTGTTGCGTTTTCATCTGCTGCTACTTTTTCTGCTTCTGCCACTGCATCTTTCAGCGCTTTCACGGACTCTTCTGTATACTTATCCTCTTCTTTCAGCGCTTCTTTTGCAGTATTGATTGCTGCTTTCAGTGCATCTTTGTTCACAACAACCGGCGTTTTTTCTTCTACTAATGTGATATCAAATTTATCAAGCTGTGGCGCATTCTTCTCCGGTGCTGTAAATACCAGCGTTCCATCGCCGGCTTCATTGACTACAAACTCAATCTCCTGTGTATGTGTTTCCTTGGCTCCATCGCTAGCCCCTACTTTCACAACCTCTGTCTGTGCTGCGATCTTATTGTCCTTTTCTGCCCATGTAAGTCCATTGTTTGCATCACCACTGCGGAACTGTACCGTCGCTTTGTATTTTCCTGGTTTTTCTGCATGATAAGGTAATGTAATGGTATCTCCACTATTCATAGAATTTACAAAATAGCCATTACTTGCCCAGTCTGCATCTTTTACCTCCAGTTTCCACTTTTCATCCTCTGCACCTGTATTTTTCAATTCAAAATGCTCTGCCTCTGCTGTGATTGCTGTTCCATTGACTTCTGTCGGGAAGTTGAAACGATTTTCTTCTGTATAGGATGCCGGTGCAAATTTCGCAACGATGGTCGCATCTTTCTTCACATCTTTTAATGTATAAGATGTAACAGCGCCTACAGATTCTCCATCTACCAGAACGTCTGCTACCTTGTGTGTCTTGTCTGGTGTGATCTTGAATTCTGCATTTTCACCTTCTGTTACTTTTGTTTCTCCACTCGGTGTAATTGTACCGCCTTCCCCTTCGATGGATGCATTGACTGTAAACTCAGACAATTTCACATCTTTTGGTGTAATTTCAAACTTATCTAACTGTGGTGCTTTCGCATCACCCTTCAATGTCAGCACACCGCTTCCTGCTTTAGTAACCGTAATGTCAAATTCTGCTGTCTTTGTCACATTCGAATCTTTGTTTCCTGCTGATACAGATCCGGTCTGAATATTTCCAGCATCATCACTCCAAGAGAATCTATTTGTCTCTGAACCGCTTCTATAAGTTACTACTGCATGATAAATTCCCGGTTTTTCTACATGATAAGGAATTGTAATTGTATCCTCATTTTCCAAAGAATTCACAAATTTTTTATTGCTTGCCCAATCTGCATCTGATACTTTTAATGGCCATTTTTCATTCTCACCCGTATTATGTAATTCTGCAAACTCAGCCTCCAATATAGCACTGGAATTCTTTCTCCATGGGAATGCAAACGGATCTTCCGCTGTGTATTTTTCACGTTTTACTAATCCCTCTTTTGCTTTTTTCAGAGCTACTTCTGCTTCATTTCTCTTTTCCGGGGTTGCATTTTTATCTTCTAAAACAACCTTTGCCTGTTTCAGAGCTGACGCAAATTCATCCCATCCAGAAGTAAACCAGTCTTTCTGATAAGCTTCACATTCCTTTACAAGTGCAGCCAATGCACCTTCACTGCTTTCCATATCTTTGATGGTAATTTTAGCTTTCTTGTTAAATCCAAGGATTGCTCCTTCACTGACATCTGTAATTTCAGCTGTGAAATATTGATCCCCGGTTTTATTTGTGTTTCGTCTTGTTTTAACATCTGCTGTTGTTTCTGTCTGATTTTCACCCAACACAATCTCCGGAATTAAGGTTGTATCGTAATCGTCCTGAATCGCAGTGCCTGGATTTGGCTGTAATTTTGCTCGTATTTCTCCTTTCGTTCCACCAACGCGTTTTACTTTTAGAGATTTTGTTTCCTCTTCATTCATGGTGTATGCATCTGATTCTAACTCAATCATACCTTTTCCACCATTATTGATAACTGCAGCAGCTTCAATTCCTACTGCTTTTCCAGTAACCTTCAGTTTAATCGTATGGTCTCCATCTTCCAGATCCGGAGTTTCAAACCAACGTTGCCCCACTGCACGCTTTGATGCTTTTGTATCAACTGTAACTTTTTCACCATCATCAACTGTAATTTCTACCGTTCCATGACCGGGATCTAGTGTTCCAAAAAGATATGCTTTTGTTCCATGGAATTTCAGTTCCAATTCAGCACCTGCATTTGCCCATGTGTTTGTACCATTGATATACTGCGGCTGATTTTCTGGATTCCATTTTCCTTTGAACGTAAATCCTTTTCCATCTGCTACATCCTTATCTTCCACATCAATGACTTCCATTCCCTTTGGAATCGGATTTGGTTTTTCCATATCCTCAGTAGACTTGTATACTCCAATTTCACTGATCATAGGAACTTTTCCATCACACGTACCCACTGTAATTTTAATCTGACGTGCGGTTGTCTCACTTGTTCTGCAAAGGCGTTTCGCACCAATAGTTTTTCCTTCTTCCAACAGAGTCCATGTACCACTATCACCATTTCGATACTCTACTTTGTAATTATTAATTCTTTGACCGTTCTGAATTGCCTCCTCAATTGATACAACATCAAACTTTGTTTCTTTTCCTAAATCAATCAGAATTTCACCGGATTTTTTGCCATCACTTGTAGCCCAATATGTCTCATCATTATCGTCAATCATATTGCCTGGTTTATATTCTTTTGCACCACCTCTGACTTCAGAAACTTTTACAGAAGCCCCCTCTGCTTTTGCCAGATTAGTTTTAAATGTTGCTTTGATATTATTTCCAAATTCTGTCACACGATCCAGAATTGCTTTGTCTACTGTTCCCTGATTGTTCGGAGGTACATTCAGTAGCAATGTTGCATTATGTCCAACTGAATTAAAATACATATCACTCAGTTCTTCCATCGTTTTTGGAGTATTCTTCTTAGTTCCCCAGAACCAACCAGAAGTAATACGCGCATCTGCCTCCGGAACTGTCCACTGATCTCCATCTTCAAAACCAACCGTCGCATTTCCCTGCTTGTTACTATTAATTGTGTTCTTATCCTTGTCTACTTTAGATTTTGACCACGTATCCTTTCCTGCAATTCCCAATTCATTTCCAATCCAGCGTACTGTGGTATATGCTTCTGCCCCAAATAACATACAGTCTGCATCATATCCCGCTGCTTTTCCCTCGTTATCCTGAATTGTCTTAAACCATTTTTTAAAGTCGTATTCCTGTGCATTAGCGCCACTTCCTTTGGCACCATCCATCCATACCTCAACAAAATGACCATCATTTCCATACTTTGGATTTCCAAGAATCTCTTCCAGTTGATTATTGTAAAACTCATTATAATCCTTTGCATCTTTGTCTGGAGTTGTTGGATTTCCATGTTCATCTTTATAACCATAACTTGGCTCATGAATATCCCACGGAGACAAATACAATCCCATGTCCATATTCTGATCGGTACATGCTTTTGATATCTCTGCCAAAATATCCGATTCTCCGTTTTTATTCTTATAGCCAGATGCTTTTACATCATATTCTGTGTGTTCACTATCCCAAATACAGAATCCATCATGATGCTTTGCAGTCACAATCAGCTTTTTAAAACCAGCATCTTTTAATGTTTTTACTAAAGTCTCCGCATCAAAATCATTTTTCAATGTAAAAATCTCACTTGGCTTCTGATTCCCATAGTGCTCTCCCCATTCAATCTCATTGAATGTATTCGGTCCAAAATGACAAAATGCTGCCAGCTCCTCTTTCTGATAACGGAACTGGTTCTTATCCGGCACTACATCATCTTTTGCTGGAGCTTCCGCATTTCCTGTTAAATTTTCATCCCCAATCCAATTTGTTGTTTCTGCTGCTCTTAGTGTTACCGTTCCCCCCATGAAACCTGTTGTTGTCACTACACCGGCAAGCAGCATTGACATCCACTTTTTGTACAAAGCTTTCTTTTTCACCTTTTTTCTCCTTTCTGACATACCATATTTATATATGGGATTATACTCCCTCACTTAAATTTTCATCAATTTATTATTTTCCAATTTTTGGTTAAAATTTTCCAGTTCTGGGTAAATTTTTAACTATTTTCACCATGATGAATAAAAGAACCCTTGGATTATGTGTCTGTTTTCCACATAAACCAAAGGTTCTCTCACTTACTTTTCGTTATTTTTTCTTTTTTGATGTTCCAACTTTTGCAGGTTCTGCTTTTTTCCCGATCTTCGTCTTCATCACATACCACAGAGCACCTGTGATACATACGGAAGAATACGCTCCGCAGATAATACCTACCATCAGAGGGAGTGCAAATTCTTTAATAGAGCTTACCCCCATAATAAACAGCACTGCCACCATAACAAATGTTGTCAGAGAGGTATAAATACTTCTTGTCAGAGTTCTTGTGATACATCTGTTTACCAGGACATCCAACTCTTCTCCACGTTTCTTTGTCTTCATCTCCTCACGGATTCGGTCAAAGATAACGATTGTTGCATTGATAGAATATCCGACAATTGTCAGCATACATGCAATAAATGTATTTCCTACTGAAATTCTTGCGATCACATAGAAAGCAAGCACCACCAGTACATCATGGATCAGTGCAACTACTGCACTTGTCGCAAACCGGATATCTTTAAACCGCAGCCAGATATAAAGCAGCATAAAGACTGTGGCAATGGCAACCGCAATGATTGCATCCACACGCATCTCGGAGCTTACGGTAGAACTGATGTTTTCAGTCGTAATATCCTTTTCTTCTACTCCGAATTTATCTGCCATATATTTCGCAAATGCTTCCCGTTTTTCAAGATCGAGTGTCTGTGTCTTGAAGATAACCTGATTGCTGTTTGCAACGGTCTGTACCTGGATGTTCGGATCATCTGTCACCTTCTCCAGATCCGGAATCATTGTTTCATCAATCTCTTTCAACGTATATGCTTTGTCAAATGTTACATTTGTAGATGTACCACCCTTAAATTCCAGACTGTAATTGAGGGCGCCTTTTCCTGTCCCTGCATTCACTCCCATAAACACAAATCCAATCAGGATCACTGCGACCGATACTGCAAAGAAAATCTTACGTTTTCCAAGAAAATCAATCGGCGCACGCTCTTCTTTAATCCGTCCGTAAAGCTTTGTATTACGAATTCCAACTGCATAGAACGCATACACGATCATCCGGGTGATCACAAGTGCAGTAAACATGGATACGACAATACCAAGTGCCAGTGTCTGTGCAAATCCTTTGACTGTACCGCTTCCTTTCAGCCAGAGCACTGCTGCCGCGATCAATGTTGTAATGTTTCCATCTAAAATCGCAGACATTGCTTTATGAAAACCTGCATTAAGCGCAGATTTTACAGATTTTCCAGCCGTCAGCTCCTCTTTTACACGCGCAAAGATAATGACATTCGCATCGACCGCCATACCGATACCAAGAATGATACCCGCGATACCCGGCAGCGTCAGTGTGATATCAAATGCATTGAGCAGCACCAGGATCAATCCTGTGTAGATTACCAGTGCAAGACTGGATGCCAGTCCCGGCAGCAGATATACCACGCACATAAATACAAATACAATCGCAAGTCCGACCGCACCTGCCATCAGACTGGTACTGATTGCTTCTTCACCAAGCTGTGCTCCAACTACATTAGAACGAATCTCTTCCAATTCTACACTCAATCCACCAATACGGATCGTGGATGCCAGCTGCTCAGCCTCTTCATATGACATATTTCCTTCGATTATCGCCTGACCATCTGTGATCTCTGCATTCACCGATGGAACACTGATCAGTTCTCCGTCATAATAGATCGCAATCGTCTCTTTCGCTTCCTTTGCCGCTTTCGTTGCCTCTGCAAACTTTTCAGTACCTTCCTTTGTCATAGAAAGCTGAACAACATTTTCATTTGCTCCTGTTGTGGAATCCTGATAAGAACCGGACTTTGCACTCTTGATATCTGTTCCGGTCAAAACGACAGATCCTTCTTCCTTTAACTCATCCATACTTTTTGCAAGCACATAGTGTCCTGAGGTATCCAGTCCATAATTCGGATTTCCGTCACTGTCCTTCTCTTTGATAAAATACAGGGATCCCGGCTGACCAAGCTCGCTTAAAATCTCGTTGGCATCTGTCACACCTGGAATCTCTATGCTGATGCGGTCATCTCCCTCCTGGTAAACCGTTGCCTCTGTGCTGTACTGTTCCACACGCTTCTGCAGCTTATAGATCGTATCACTCATATCTTCTGCAGAAGGAGTCTCCCCTTTCACCTGATAGGTAATGCTGACTCCGCCTTCCAGGTCAAGTCCAAGCTTAATATTCTTTGCTGCCCCCGTCTGTCCTTTTCCAAATCCGACCACCGTTGTAAATCCAAGAAGTGCAATCAGCACCACGGTCAGAATCAGACTGATAATCCCTTTACTCTTCTTCATGATCTGCCATCCTCTCCTGATCAGCCAGTGCCGCCTTGATCATAATCGCACATTCCACACGCTTGCGCTCCATCTCACAACTTACCTCGTATGTATCATTGATCGTATGATGGAATTTATAAGAATTCGCCATACATCCGCCGCTGCAGTAAAATCTTGCAAAGCAGTTTCTGCAGCTGTCTTTGGAATACACACTGCATCCTCTGAATTCTTCCGGAATCTCCGGCTTTGTAATTCCTTCCTCTACATTTCCCAGCAGGAATTCTTCCTGACCAACGAACTGATGACACGGATACAGATCTCCCCAAGGCGTAACTGCCAGATATTCTGTTCCGGAACCACATCCGGACAGACGTTTTGCCACGCAAGGACCGCCTTCTAAATCCAGCATAAAGTGGAAGAACGTAAACCCTCTGCCTTCCCGTTCTCTGTCTACCATGATTTTTGCCAGCTTATCATACTCTGCAAAAATCTTCGGAAGATCTTCTTTTTGAATCGCATACGGATCTGTATCTTCCCCGACTACAGGCTCAATTGAAATCTGCTCAAATCCCAGATCTGCAAAATGCAGGACGTCCTCTGAAAAGTCCAGATTTTCTCTTGTAAATGTTCCTCGTATATAATACTTTTCCTGATTTCTGCTCTCTGCCAGTTTCTGGAATTTCGGAACGATCAGATCATAACTTCCTTTTCCATTCCTAAACGGACGCATTCTGTCGTTGACTTCTTTTCTTCCATCCAGACTGAGCACCACATTGTCCATCTCTTTATTGACAAATTCCTGCACTTCATCATTGAGCAGAACTCCATTTGTTGTCAATGTGAAACGGAAATGCTTGTCGTTTGTCTTCTCCAGCTCTCTTCCATAGGCAACCAGATCTTTTACTACCTGCCAGTTCATCAACGGCTCTCCGCCAAAGAAATCAACCTCGAGATTTCTTCTCTTTCCTGAATTTGCCACAAGGAAATCCAGCGCTTTCTTTCCAACTTCCAAAGACATCAGCGCACGGCGTCCATGATACTCACCCTCTTCCGCAAAGCAGTATTTGCAGGCAAGATTACAATCATGCGCAATGTGCAGGCAAAGTGCCTTAACAACTGTCTTTCTTTCTTTTACTTCTCCGATATAGCTCTCATAAACATCCTGTGTAAACAACTGACCTGCCGCTGTCAGCTCTGCCACTGCCTCCAGAAGATCTCTCAAATCTTCTTCTGCATAAATATCCCCAAGCTTTTCAAGCAGATATTCTGCCGTCTTCTCTTCTTTTAACGTTTCCGGCGTATGAGCAGGGTTCATGGCCTCCAGACAGCCGATCACGTCATACGCAATCTTGTCCACGACATGCACAGATCCGCTGTTCACATCCAGGACAATATGATATCCATTATTCTGGTACTGATGAATCACAACAGTTACCCCTCTTTCATTTAAATTTTATATTTTTGCATAACACACGTAAGGCAGCGACCACGGCCGCTGCCCTCATGTCTGATATTCAGTTTCTTATTTTTTGTGTTCACAAACCTGATTTCCTACTGTACAGGATGTCTTACATGCTGACTGACAAGATGTCTGACATTCTCCGCATCCACCTTTTTTCACTGTATGATTCAATGTCTGAGTATTTAATGTTTTGATATGTTTCATTTCTATTCCTCCTAATGTGTATGCATAAGCATCTAGTTTTCTTAGAATTATAACACATCCTGATCACTTTTTAAAGTATTTTTTTACTGTTCCATCTGTCTGCCCAGAAATTCTGCTGCCACAGCTGCCATTTTTTCTTCCACTTCACTGAATTTTTTGTGTTCTTCTTTGTGTAAAAACACCACTGTTCCCATCACGTCCCCGCCACTGATAATCGGACAAATGATTTCCTGAGAATATTCCTCACCCCCGGCGAATATCGGAATGTAGTCCGCTTTCCTTTTTTCTGTACGGATCTGCTTTCGAGCCTGTATTGCATACTCCAGTTCTTTACTGATATAACGGTTCAGCAGCTCCTTGCTCCCATTTCCCGATGCTGCTACAATCTGATCCATATCAGTAAGACACACAATACAGTTCATGGTATGTGCAAGGCTTTCTGCGTACAGTCCGGCAACAGCACCGATTTCTCCGATTGGAGAATACTTTCTTAAGATCACACTGCCTTCTCTCTCGGTAAAAATTTCCAGTGGATCTCCTTCCCGAATACGAAGTGTCCTTCGAATTTCTTTTGGAATCACCACCCTGCCAAGGTCATCAATTCTTCGTACAATTCCTGTCGCTTTCATCTTATCTTCTCCTTATATCTGGTTTTTATCGATAACAATCTGCTATTAGTATCGCTCATTTTTTAGAAATTATGAGTTATTTTACCAGTTTTATAAGAATATATAAGGGATGCATTTTTCCGAAAAGAGTAACTACAAAAGATTTTCTATCGTTCTCTCTGTACGTTTTTACTTCCTCACGAAATCATACCGCCGATCATTCCACCTCCTGTGCACAGAATACACACGATCAAAAGCTGAGGAAACGGCTCCTGAATACTGTGGTAAATCCCAAATGAAATCAATACAAGAAGCAGAAAATACAACACACCGATTCCAAGCCCCCAGACAAATTTCCTGACCCTTGCCATTTTCCCTGCCACAAAACCACCTGCCAGTGTAGACAAAATATACACGGTCAAAATCCCTGCTGAAACATGTTTTTCCTCCAGTCCGCATTTGTAAAGCAGTACTGTCAAAATCAAAAGGAGCACACCTGTTACAAGGTATGCACACAACAGGGATTTTAAAATCCAAAGTCCTTTTTTCTGCATTGAATTTTCAACATTTGCTTTCTTTTCCATATACGCTCTCCTCCCGGCTCATTTACAGCTAATACACTGTATGAGTCCGAAAAGCGTTTTATGTCCATCGTTCCATTGGTATCAGCTTTTTTTCTGTATCCAGCAGGCAACACATTGTTGTCTGTCACACTCACAATGTTCCCCTATCATTGTCTCTTTTCCCAGCTCATGTAGCGGTGTTTCAATGATATGCATCAGCTGACTAACAATATCATTCTCTAAAAATTTTATCATTTCATCATCTGCAATAGTTTGCCAGTCTAATGGACAATCCGTAACTATTCTATTATAATAACAGTCACCATAAAAATCTGTGTTCTCCTTCCCAATATACACATTAAAATAATATTTGTCTGAAAAAGACGATTTTTGCGCATGAAACATCAAATAATATCCATCTTCTAAGACTCTTTTCCAAGTGTTCGCTTTCTTTTTAAATCCCAACGGTTTCAATTTTTCTGCAATTTTGTCAATCCACTTTTTTCGTTTTATTCTTACAATTCTAAGTAATGCTTCTTTTTCCAGATTTTTATACCTGTCATACATCTCCTTCACAAGAATACCCGTGTCCCTTTCCTCCGCATGATGGAAAATACTACTTTTTTGCCGTAAATTAATATCCTCATCATCAATTCCCCATCGAACAAGAGACTCTTCATCTCCCTTTACGAAAGTAAAAGCCGTAGAAGCGAATCCATAAACAACCTCCACTCTGTCACTGTATCCTGTCAAATTCAAAACAAATGCACTATTTCCTGTTGTTTCTTTATAAAACATCCAGTGCAGTGACCGCTCTTTTTGACATATCGGTTCGGAAAAACCATTCTGGAGAAGAATCCTTCTGTATAATTCCATTCTATTTATTGTTTCTTGATTTATCCCCTTTTGCTCTGTCTGCATTTTTTATAAACCTCTCTTCGCATTACAATTACTACACATTACTATCATACCTTTTCCAGAAGATATTTAAAAGACAAAACCCCTCATTTACAATCCTTTTCCCGCTTGAAAATAAAATTTGTAAATGAAGGGTTTTCTATTTTTATTCGCTCATCTGCTTATACTGCTGTGCGATATTTTTCACATGGTCTCCCATTCTTTCAAAATCTGTCAACATCTCTGTAAAAATGATTCCGCTCTGAGGTTTACATTTTCCTTTTTTCATACGCTGCATCTGTTTCTTAAAGTACTTATCTCTCAGATCATCGATCTTCTGCTCTGCCGCACTGGCTTCAAAAAGAACCTGCGTCATATCGCTGCCCTCTTCGTTTTTCACGATATCAAGTGCTGTCAGACACTGTTTTTTCATCTCTTCGATTTCTTCCAGTGCTACATCAGAAAATGACAGATTCCACTCTTTGAGATCTTTTGCATATCCTGCCAGATTCATGGCATGATCCCCGATACGCTCCAGGTTTCCGATCACAGCATAATATCCATTAATAATCTTGGAATCCTCTGTCGATTTCTCATTGGAGATCAGAGATACGATATACTCTGAAATCTCACGGTTTAAATAATCGATATAAGTCTCTCTTTCTGAAATCTTCTCCATATCTTTTTCATTATACTGAATCAGAACATCATATGCTTTTGCAATATTCTTAGATACCATATCGCGCATTCTCTCGATTTCATCCCGAACCTGTGAAAGTGCTACCGCACTGGATCCGATTGCATAGTTCGATTCAAACCGTGTAATGTATTTGAGTCTGTAATCTTCGTCATCCTCTTTCTTGCTGTCCGGAAGGATCCTTGTTGCCAGCTGTGCCATAACATTTCCGAATGGAAGCAGGATCAATGTTGTTACAATATTAAATGTTGTATGCACATTGGCAATCTGTGCAACCGGATTTCCCGGGGTGAGTGCTTCCATCCAGGAAACAAACGGGGTTACCATACAGATAATCGTAAACAGGATCGATCCGAAAATATTAAACATCAAATGAATCGCTGTCGTACGCTTCGCATTCACTTTCATTCCGATGGAAGCCAGGACTGCTGTGATACAAGTACCGATGTTCTGTCCAAACAAAATGTATACTGCACTGGAAAGCGGCACCATTCCAGTTGCTGCAAGCGCCTGCAGGATTCCGACAGATGCAGATGATGACTGAATGATCGCCGTAAAAATCGCACCGATCAGAATACCTACCAGCGGATTCTCAACTGTTGTCATAAAGTTGATAAATGTCTGTGAATCCTGAAGCGGAACCATGGCATCTCCCATCATTGCCATTCCCATAAATAAAATTCCAAGTCCGGAAAAAATCCCGCTGATATGATGCACCTTTTCATTTTTAATGAACATCATCGCAACTACACCGCCGATTGCAAAAATCGGAGCGATCGCCGAGATATCCAGTGCGATCAACTGACCTGTGATCGTTGTACCGATATTGGCACCCATGATTACCCAGACTGCCTGACTTAATGTCATCAGACCGGAATTTACAAATCCAACCAGCATAACTGTGGTTGCGGAAGAAGACTGAATCACGGCTGTGATCACAGCTCCAACCAGAACTCCTTTAATGCGGTTGGAGGTCAGCTTCTCCAAAATCGACTTCATTCTGTTTCCTGCAGCAGCTTCCAGGCCGTTGCTCATCATATGCATTCCGTACAGAAACAGTGCAAGTCCCCCAAGCAAGGAAAGTATATCTGTCATCCCCATTGTATTTTCTCCTTTTCCTCTTCTCTTTTTGTATTTTTATTTTTTCGCTCGAAACGAGACTGCTGTAGATGATATCACAGCAGTCTCGTTTTCTGGCAAATCTTACAATTTTGATTCTAGCACACCGCATTTTTCCAGGTCAACATTCTTTTACACTTTCTTAACAAGTTCTTAGCGCAACCTTAACACAGATCTTCAAAGTGCAGTCTTTCCCTCAAGTATTGAAAAGCCTTTCTGATTCTGTTAAAATCAAAGAAGATTCCCAAAGCAACGGGATTTCAAGAAATTTTAAGGAGTGAATACAATGAGTAAGATTGATGAAGTAAGAAGCGCCATGATGGCTGCCATGAAAGCAAAAGATAAAGAACGAAAGGATGCACTTTCCGCACTGCTCACTGCATTGAAGAACAAAGCGATCGACAAACGTGCAGACCTGACGGAAGAAGAGGAAACACAGGTCATCTTAAAAGAGATCAAACAGCTCAAAGAAACCATTGAGATGACACCTGCAGACCGCACGGATATTCTCGCAGAATGCAACAGCCGTCTCGCAGTCCTCGAAGAATACGCTCCAAAGATGATGGATGAAGAGGAAATCAAAGCAGTGGTTTCAGAAGTACTTGCCGCTCTTGGTCTGGATGCGCCGACTGCAAAAGAAAAAGGAAAGATCATGAAAGAACTGATGCCGAAAGTCAAAGGAAAAGCCGACGGAAAATTAGTCAGTGAAGTCGTTGCTTCCTTCCTGTCCTGATTCACTATGAAAGTACTGATTTTATCCTGCAATACCGGAGAGGGACACAATTATGCCGGCAGGGCACTCAAAGAGTGTATCGAATCGCATCATGATACTGCAGATATGCTGGATATCATGATGCTTGCCGGTCCCAGAGTATCAAAACTGGTGGGGAACAGCTATGTCAACATTGTCCGGCATGCTCCCCGCCTTTTTCAGTGTTTATACAAACTGGGCGGACTTGTCAGTTCCTCCAGACATCACTCTCCGGTTTATTATGCCAATGCTCTTCTCGCCAAAAAGCTAAAACATTATCTGGATACACACCATTACGATATCATCGTAACGCCTCATCTTTTTCCTGCACAGACACTGACTTATATGAAGGAAAAGAACCTGTTGTCCCAGAAAATCGTGGCTATAGAAACAGATTATACCTGTATTCCATTTTGGGAGGAAACAGACTGCGATTACTACATCATCCCTCACTATGAACTGATCGACGAATTTGCAGCAAAAGGAATTCCCAGAGAACGTCTGAAACCATACGGGATTCCGGTTCGTCCGGCATTTTCTGACCAATCTGACAGACAAAAAGCCCGCGTACGCTGCCGGATTCCAAAGCATGCCCAGGTTTATCTGATCATGAGCGGCAGTATGGGATTTGGAAAGATTCAGCTCTTTGTTGCCGAACTGCTCCGTACCCGAAAGCCCGGAGAATATGTTGTTGTAATCTGCGGAAACAACCGTCGCCTGCAAAAAATCCTCCTTGCGGAATTTGGAAAACAAGAAGGTGTTCAGATTCTGGGATACACTGAAAAAATTGCAGATTTTATGGCTGCTGCCGATGTGCTTTTCACCAAACCCGGCGGTCTGACTACCACCGAAGCAGCTGTCAAAGGGATTCCGATCGTACACACACGCCCGATTCCCGGCTGTGAGACAAAAAATCTGGCTTTTTATACAGAACGGGGATTGTCCCTGACTTCCCAAAAACTGCACGGACAGATTCTTGCCGGCCGAAAACTGATGTCAAACGATGAACTGCGGCATTCCATGTGTACAACGCAGCACACTGTCATCCCACCAAATGCTGCTGAGAAGACTTACCAGCTTCTCTGCCAGCTTTCTTCTGCGTATGCCGTCTCAGATGATACTGCAAAAAAGGAGACTTTATGAATGAGTTATTCTTTATTTTAGTCGGATATCTTTCGGGAAGTATTTTATATGCCTATCTGCTTCCCAAATATATTTGCCATATCGATATCATGAAAGACAGTGACGATCACAATCCCGGTACATTCAATGCTTTTGCACTGGCAGGTACACAGGTTGGTATTCTTGTGATTGCATTGGAGCTTTTGAAAGGATTTCTTCCGGTCTGGCTGGCTTCACATATTCTGGATACAAGAAGATGGATGTTTGCATTTGTTCTCTGTGCACCTGTTGCAGGGCATGCGTTTCCCCTGTTTTATCCGAAACGTGGCGGAAAAGCCATCGCAGTTTCTTTTGGAGTATTATTGGGACTGCTGCCGCGATACCGCCCGGTGCTGCTTCTCATCTTCTTTTATCTGTTATTTTCTTTTTTGATCGTTGTAAAGCCGCATCTTTACAGAAGCATTCTTACGTTTACACTGTTTTCTCTGACCGGATTGTTTTATTTCCATGATGCGGTGATCAGCATGGGCACATTTTTCATTTCCTGCGTGGTCATCATCCGACATCTTGTACATCATCAGAAAGAGCCTTTCAGCATTCGCTTTTTACAGCGGAGCTGAAAGGCTCGCTTTTATTTTTTGATCATAGAAATCGCTTTTGATCGTTCCAGTGTTTTTGCAAGCACATAAAAGATTACGGAATCAATCGGAACAGAAACTACCTGTTTTATAAATCTCGCCGGAAGAATTGCCAGAAATCCTTTTCCATACAGGATCGTCAGCCACCAGGTACCGAGCAGAAGATTTACAAGTAAAGCAACCGTAATTTTGGCTGCCACGACTCTTCCCAATTGAATCGGACGATGATAGAAAAAAATTCCGTAAATAACAGGTCCCAGCATCGCATTCAGTGTATACCCAAAGAAATACGGTCCCGTCGGCTTGATCAGAAACTTCAGGATATCCCCGATTCCTCCCATGATCCCGCCAACCACCGGACCGAACAGCATCGATGCCAGCTCATTAGGAATACCGGAAAAACCAATCCGGATAAACTCCGTAAGCTGAACAGAAAAAAAGCCTAATATCACACCGATCGCGATCAACATGGCAGCCACTGCCATAACTTTTGTTTTCCTCAACTCATGCCAGGAGTCTACAAACTGCTGTTTTAATTGTTTCATAAAAAAATACCTCCTTTGCAGTAATCCTCAAGCTACGCACAGAAGGTATCCTTATATCAAACTGGTATATCTGTCTATGTGCAGCAGCGGGATGCGAAATATGTACCGCAAGCATTCACTTTTCGTCCTGCTGGCAACTCCCCGTCCAACCGGCACTTAACGCACATACTTCTACTCTGCTTTTGTTTTCATTTTTCGTTGTGATTATAGCACAATTTTCAAAGACGGACAACTATTTTTTCTCCTGCGGCTCTTCCGGTCTCACGATCGGAATCTGAAGATTGACTCCGTACGGATTGATCACAACCCCTTTTGCCTCGTTTACCAACATCTTCGGAACATTTTTTGCTTCAATAGCCATTGTCTTAAACTGATCCTCTTTATTGAATTTTCGAAACTCCAGGATATCTGTGAAAATCGGCTGATATGCATCTCCGTTCTTCTGTTTGAGCATCGGCATTCCGTTTTCTTTGTGAACGGCTACGATAAATCTGCCTCTTCCATAGTTGACCAGTATCTCTTCCTGCAGACCTTTCAGCTCTTCTGTCAGTTCCGGCTTTTCCTGTCTGCGCATCTCCTGCATAAAATACAGAGCGGTCAGATGAAGCTGCGGATTCTCTACCCATACTTTTCCATCCGGAAGGTCCTCGGTATTTGGTCGTATCACCAGTTCTCCCAACTGAAGTCTTGCTTCACTTTCCATATTGTTATTGATCAAAAGCCCGTTGACGCCCATCGGATACAGGCTTGAGAAAAATCCAAGCAGCTGTTTCTTTTCAATCTTTGCGATCTGGATCGGAATCCGCTGTTCAATCAGCTTCTTTCCCTCTCTCTGTGCATCCTCCTCTGTATAATATAACAGCACTTCATCATCAAATGTCTCTTCATCACACAGGACATACGGCATCTTTGTACACAGAGACATAAAGACATACATCTCCTCTGCATTTCGCAGACTGCTCAAAAGCTGCTCTTTTTCCGGTGACTGTCCGTTTTTATTTTCCTCTTTCATGAAACTGATTCCTTTCTTCTGTTGATATTCCCTATCTTTTAATTATACCAAAATTTTACTCTGATACCAACAAGATTCTGGGTTATTTTCCACTTTTCGAACTCTGGATCTCAAAGACAATCCGTGTCAGATACTCCTCTTCTTCAGACATGGTGAGGCTGTCAAACAGAATGTCTTCATAGCAATGTGCGCCCAACTGGATTTTATTCTCTTTCCCATATTCTAAAATTTTCTTATAGGTATCCTCCAGCGTCTGCCATTTTCCTTTATGATAGGCGATCAGATACATTCCCGCGGGTCTGACACTGTAGTTGACTTTTTGCGGTTTCTCATCCAAAAGCTCATAAAAAACAGAATACTGATCAAAAATACCGCTTTGAATCTCCTTCGTATTTTGTCGGTATCCAATGGAATATGCGCTTTTGATCCCATTCCTCGCACAATACTCAAACAATTCTCCGATTTTTTCTGCCCATACCCGTTCATTTGTATCCGTTGCACAGGACTGGATCATATATCTGTCCGGTTCTTCCTCGATTCTGATTGCTTCCGTATCTGTCTGCATTGTCTTCTCAATAATCTCACTCTTCTTTACAATCCACTCTTCCATCTTTTTCAGCTGCTGCATCTGTTTCCTGATTATGCTCTGTTCTTTTCGAAACAACTTCAGCAGTCTCTTTGGACTTCTCTGATTCATATATCCTTTGATCTCCTCTAAAGACACATCCAGTTCTCTCAATGTCTGGATCACATCGAACACATCCAGCTGATCAAAAGAATAAAAGCGATAGCCATTCTCCAGCTTGATCTCCGGAGAAAACAATCCAATCTTATCGTAATAGAACAGCGTATGCTTTGTCACTCCAACCAGCTTTGCAAATTCTCCGGTTTTAATATATCTTTCCTGATTCATTGGTACTCCCCTCTTGACTATAGACTTACTCTATAGTTTATGATAACAGGGATTGTAAGAAAAAACAACTGACAGGAGCTTTTACCATGACAAATTGTTATCACTACCTCAAATAAACATACGAAAAATACCGCCGCATCTCCTGCATTTTCAGGTTGATGTGGCGGTATTTTTTCTTTTACGCTAAAAGATCATCTTTGTCAATCCGATTCAATAAAAGTGAACACAGAACTCCAAGTCCCAGGCAGATCACATTTACGATTGCCGCACTTAAAGATACTGTAAAACTTCCAAATGGTATGATCATAACCGTTGCCGCTACTACAATTCCGACAATGGTATGAAATACATAGGAATAAAATTTTTCCAGAAGAGCATCTATCATCTTCGCGAAACATATTACCGTAACAACTGCACCGATTCCACTTGGGATCATAATGCTCAGATTCAGATGTCCCAGCCCGTCAACAAACGGAGTATACAATCCCAGAGGCATCAGAAGGGTAGAAAAACTCATTCCCGGAACAATCACGCTCAATGCCAGACACACGCCGCAAAAAACGTACCATCCTACATTCGGCACAAGGCTGACTGACAGCAGGTTCAATGTTGTCAGTATGGCAAAGATCACCACTGCTGCTGCCACCATAGAGATCCATGATCCGTTGGTCCGTCCTTCTTTTCCCGCCTCACGCATCAGAGACGGCAGCATACCTGCGATCAATCCGACAAAAAGACACACGGATGGATCCGGATACTTTTCCAGGAAAAACGACAATATATTGGCAACTCCAAGGAAACCGACTGCGCCGCCCAAAATAACCGGAAGTAATTTACGGATATGGGTAAAAAAGTACTTTCGCGGATTGGACAATAACTCCATTACAGGTCTGTAAATTCCGAAAATGACGCACAGGACACCACCTGAAATTCCCGGAAGGACAGCTCCAAGGCCTATGAGCATCCCCTGAAGCATTCGAACTAGAAATGTGCACAAAGGCAAACTTCCCTCTTTGTGTTCTTTCAGCATAATATCTTTCTCCTGTCTCTATCTCTTTTTTAGCTGTTTTTCATTGCAACGCTTCCTACGATATCTGCCACATGCTCACATGCATCTGCGCATTTTTCAAGATAAGTATAAATCTCTCTCCATGCAATGATATTTCTCACATCCTGTTCTTCCACGTGAAGTTTTCTCATACTGGAAATAAACAGTTCATCTTCTTTTTCTTCTAATGTATTCATCCGGATAATGCTTGGCTTCAGTTCTTTGTTATCTGTAATCTCGTGTCTCTGTGTATCTGCCTGACGCTCGATCTCATGAATCTCTTCCGGATGAAACTCTGTCAGTATCTCCTTTAATAAATATGCTGCTTTACGTGAGTATCTGCACATTTCATAAAATTATCGAAATAATAATCATCCTGTTTTTTTGACATCGATATTCCTCCTGTTCTCCAAATATGTACATAAATATTTTTGCCATACAAAAACTAATCAGTCCGCAGCCCGGAAACGTCTTGCGGCGATCCATGGAACGGCAAAAGACGGCGATCAGTTTACATACCACCCATCCTGTTGCAAATCCACCATATTGCTGATCGTATAAACACTGCACTCATCATGATCGCGGCACGTACCGGCATACACCGGATTGCTCATAATATCCTGCCAGAAATTTATAAATGTTATCTATTTTTCCAATCACCGCAATAATGTCTCCCTGTCACAGACGATATTCCGGCATCACTTCAATATTCGTCTCATCTCCGTTTTCAATTGCAATAATATTCAACCAGTACTTCTGGAAACATCCGAACCTTTGATGTAAACTGTATGATCCGGTCCGCGAAATGTCGGCTTTTTCTTCAAATCTGACGGATCAAAAAACGCCTCTACGCCTCCGCGGATACCAATCCCAAAACGCATGTCACGAATTCCTTTCATATCCTCTCCGCATCCAAAAACTGCAATGCACACAAAAGAGCATATCAGAAATAAAAGCAGTTCCATCGGCAATCTCCGCGTGTTCTTACGCTGTTCCGCACTCTGCGCAGAAATTGCTTCTCTTGGATTCATTTTCCTTCCTCCTGTTTCTTAAAGGCTCTGCCTCCTTTAATCCGTTATCGTGATTTTCTCGATGACCGGTTGATTTTCAGCCTTGACTGTTCCATTATCATCTTCTACGGGGACATCCTTGCAAATCTGATCCACGATCTCCATACCGCTTGTCACATGTCCAAACGCTGCATAATCCCCATCCAAATAGTCACTGTCCTCCTGAACAATAAAAAACTGGGAGCTCGCACTGTCCGGATCCTGCGCCCTGGCCATAGAAATGGTTCCTCTTGTATGAGAAATCTCATTTTCTACTCCATTGCTGGAAAATTCCCCTTTGATCGTCTTGTCTGCACCACCGGTTCCATCTCCATTTGGATCTCCTCCCTGGATCATAAAACCGTCCATGATCCGGTGAAAAGTCAGATTGTCATAAAACCCATCTTTTGCAAGATTGACAAAATTGGTCACTGTAATCGGTGCTGTATCTGCATCTAATTCCACCGCAATCGTACCGTAATCCTTCACCTGAATTTCCACATGATGAGTTCCGCTTAACAAATCCTCCGAAGCTTTTTCCTGCTTCTGTTCCGGCTCTTTTGTCGGTTCTTCTTGTTTCTGACAGCCTGTCACAGCTAAAAACACCAACATAAACGCAGCCACAATTCCTAATTTTCTTTTCATTTTTCCATATTCCCTTCAGACAAAAGAGGTTCTGCCCGGTATATCATATACCGAACAGAACCCCCTTTTATATTACATATTGATTTTCAAACGTATCGCACCAATTATGCGTTTTTCGCAGATATTGCGGCTTGCGCAGCAGCAAGACGAGCGATCGGCACACGGAATGGTGAGCAGGATACATAATCAAGACCAAGTTTGTTGCAGAATTCAACAGAACTTGGATCTCCACCGTGCTCTCCACAGATTCCTACGTGCAGGTTTGGATTTACCGGTTTTCCTAATGCGATTGCCATATCCATGAGTTTGCCGACACCTGTCTGATCCAGTTTTGCAAATGGATCGTTTTCAAAGATCTTAGCATCATAGTATGCATCCAGGAATTTTCCTGCATCATCACGAGAGAATCCGAATGTCATCTGTGTCAGGTCGTTTGTACCGAAGCAGAAGAAGTCAGCTTCCTTTGCGATCTCATCAGCTGTAAGAGCAGCTCTTGGGATCTCGATCATTGTACCAACTTCGTATTTCAGGTCACTTCCTGCAGCAGCGATCTCAGCGTCAGCTGTCTCAACTACGAATTTCTTCACGTATTTGAGCTCTTTGATCTCTCCAACCAATGGAATCATGATCTCTGGTTTTACTGTCCAGTCCGGATGCGCTTTCTGTACATTGATAGCTGCACGAATTACAGCTTTTGTCTGCATCTTAGCGATCTCCGGATATGTAACTGCCAGACGGCATCCACGGTGTCCCATCATTGGGTTGAACTCATGAAGTCCATCGATGATTGCTTTGATCTGCTCAACAGTTTTGCCCTGAGCGTCAGCCAGTTTCTTGATGTCCTCTTCCTCTGTAGGAACGAACTCATGAAGCGGTGGATCAAGGAAACGGATAGTAACCGGATTTCCTTCCAGTGCCTCATACAGTGCTTCGAAGTCTCCCTGCTGTTCCGGAAGGATCTTCTCAAGTGCTGCTTCTCTTTCTTCTACAGTCTCAGAACAGATCATCTCACGGAATGCATCAATTCTGTTTCCTTCGAAGAACATATGCTCTGTACGGCAAAGTCCGATACCTTCTGCTCCCAGTTCGCGAGCTTTCTTAGCATCTGCAGGTGTATCTGCATTTGTACGAACTTTCATTGTTCTGTATTTGTCAGCCCATCCCATGATTCTTCCGAATTCTCCAGCGATTGTAGCATCAACTGTAGGGATGATTCCGTCATAGATATTTCCTGTAGATCCGTCCAGAGAAATTGCATCTCCTTCGTGGTATTCTTTTCCGTTTAATGTGAATTTCTTGTTTGCTTCATCCATCACGATGTCTCCACATCCAGATACACAGCATGTACCCATTCCACGTGCAACAACGGCAGCGTGAGATGTCATACCACCACGTACTGTCAGGATACCCTGAGCAGATTTCATACCTGTGATGTCTTCCGGAGATGTCTCCAGACGAACAAGGATTACTTTTTCTCCTCTTGCAGCCCACTCTACAGCGTCATCTGCTGTGAATACAACTTTACCGCAAGCAGCTCCTGGAGATGCTCCGAGTGCTTTTGCCATTGGTGTTGCAGCTTTTAATGCAGCAGCATCAAACTGTGGGTGAAGCAGAGTGTCAAGGTTTCTAGGATCGATCATAGCAACAGCTTCTTCTTCTGTTCTCATTCCCTCATCAACAAGGTCACAAGCGATCTTTAAAGCAGCCTGTGCTGTTCTCTTACCATTACGTGTCTGAAGCATATACAGTTTACCATGTTCTACAGTAAACTCCATATCCTGCATATCTCTGTAGTGTTTCTCCAGAGTATTGCATACTTCTTTAAACTGAGCAAATGCTTCCGGGAATTTCTGTTCCATTTCGGAAATGTGCATTGGAGTACGAACTCCGGCAACAACGTCTTCTCCCTGTGCGTTTGTCAGGAACTCTCCAAAGAGTCCGTTCTCTCCTGTAGCAGGGTCTCTTGTAAATGCAACACCTGTTCCACAGTCATCTCCCATGTTACCGAATGCCATCATCTGTACGTTAACAGCTGTTCCCCATGAATATGGGATATCGTTGTCACGACGGTATACATTCGCTCTTGGGTTGTCCCATGAACGGAATACAGCTTTTACAGCTCCCATCAACTGCTCTTTTGCGTCTGAAGGGAAATCTGTACCGATTTTTTCTTTATATTCAGCTTTGAACTGTCCTGCTAAAGTCTTTAAGTCTTCTGCTGTCAGTTCAACGTCAAGGCTTACACCTTTTTCTTCTTTCATCTTGTCGATGAGCTCTTCGAAGTATTTTTTACCTACTTCCATAACTACGTCAGAATACATCTGAATGAATCTTCTGTAGCAGTCCCAAGCCCAACGTGCATTTCCGGATGCCTCTGCCAGAGTCTCAACAACTTCTTCGTTTAATCCAAGGTTGAGGATTGTATCCATCATACCAGGCATAGAAGCTCTTGCTCCGGAACGTACGGAAACGAGCAGCGGATTTTCTTTATCTCCGAATTTCTTTCCTGTGATTTCTTCCAGTTTTACGATTGCATCCATGATCTGCGCCATAATCTCATCATTGATCTTTCTGCCATCTTCGTAATACTGTGTACAAGCTTCTGTTGTAACTGTGAATCCCTGTGGTACCGGGAGTCCCAGACTTGTCATTTCTGCAAGGTTTGCGCCTTTTCCACCGAGAAGGTTTCTCATTGTTGCATTACCCTCGGTGAACATATACACCCATTTTGTTGCCATTTTTAAACGACCTCCTAATATAATTTTTTTCAAATAAATTTGCACTAAGTCGCATATAATATTTTAATGGTTTTGCCGAAATACGTCAAGCCTTTTGTACATAATTATGTACAATTTTTACATCTATTTTTTGGTTATTTTAATCATTCCACCTTTTATTTTTCAGCATTTAACAAATATATTGTCGTGAATCTCGCAAAAAAACTATGCATTTTGCACAATTCCAACAAATCCCATCACATAAAAAGAAGATACCCCTCACGAAGTATCTTCTCACCCTGTCTTTTATTTCATATCTTTTAAGAATGCGCAGTATCCACGATATGCTTCATATACATCCGCCTTGCTTGAAAGTTCCCATGGAGAATGCATGCTCAGCACTGCAACACCGCCATCGATCACTTCCATTCCGAAGTTTGCAAGAATGTATGCGATTGTTCCGCCGCCGCCGGCATCGATCTTGCCCATCTCTGTCAGCTGGAATGCAACCTGATTTTCATCAAATACATGTCTCAGTCTTGCAATGTACTCTGCATTGGCATCATTAGATCCACCTTTTCCTCTGGATCCCGTATGCTTATTGAGCACCATACCTTTTCCAAAGAACGGATTAGATCTCTTGTCATAAACATCCGCATGCATCGGATCAAATGCAGCTCCCACATCCGATGAGATCATGGTAGAATTTGCCATTGCACGGCGAAGTTTTAATTCAGAAAACTCTCCGCACTTGTCCAAAATCTCTGCAACAGCATTTTCAAAGAAACGAGACTGCATTCCAGTTGCTCCAACACTTCCGATTTCTTCTTTATCTACAAGGATACAGCAGGATGTTCTCTTTTTGTTTTCTGTATGGAACATTGCCATCAAAGAAGTAAAGGCACAAACTCTGTCATCCTGTCCATATGCCATTACCATGCTTCTATCCAGACCGCAGTCGCGTGCTTTGCCTGCTGGAACGATTTCCAACTCTGCTGACATCAGATCCTCTTTCTCGATATCATATGTCTCTTTTAACAGCTTCAGTATATGTGCTACAACCGCATCTTTTTCCTCACCACAAAGTGGTGCGCTTCCTACCAGAATATCCAGAGCTTCCCCTTCGATGACGGATGCCGCTGTCTTTTCCATCTGTTTGGATCCAAGATGTGGCAGAAGGTCTGTGATCGCAAATATTGGATCTTCTTCTTTTTCGCCAATCACTACGTTGAATTTTGTTCCATCTTTTTTCACTACTACACCGTGAATAGCCAATGGAAGTGTCACCCACTGATATTTTTTGATTCCGCCATAGTAGTGTGTATCAAAATATGCAAATCCACTTTCCTCATACAACGGATTCTGTTTGAGATCCAAACGCGGAGAATCCACATGCGCTCCTAAAATATTCATTCCGTTTTCCAGTGGATCCTCACCGATCTGGAACAATACGATAGATTTTCCCATCCAGTCCAGGTATACTTTATCTCCTGCCTGCAATGTATCTTTCTGATTCAAGTCTACATAGCCCTCTTTTTCTGCAAGGCGGATCACTTCTGTCACGCATTCTCTCTCCGTTTTTCCTGCGTCAAGAAAATCTTTGTAATCTGCTGTCAGAGTTTCAAGCTCTGCAAGCTGTGTGTCGTTATATATCTCCCATAATGTTTTTTCCATAGCTGTTTTTCTGTCCTTTCTGTTGTCTTTTCTCCATATTATACTATCTCTTCCATCCAAATACAAGAGAGCGCCTCTTTTGTTTTCGTTTTCCTGTTTTTCTAAAAAGGATTGTTCTTGTTTTTTTTCGCACAGTTTGCTATATTTTACTATATTGTCTGCATCTCCGGGAAGGAAAAACGGACTGCCGCAAATCATCGCTGACACTATCATCTTGCACGTCGAAAGGAGAATTTATGAGTTTACACGCTTCCAAAAAAAGTCCCGAAGAGGTTCTGGAAAAGAGGATTTTGCTTCTTTCTTTTCTCTCCGGCATCTGCTTCGTGATCGTAGAATTATTTTATGCCATATACAGTCATTCGCAGTCTACCTTAATGGACGCTTTATATGATGCTTCTGAACTTGTTTTTATCGTCCTGCTTCTTTTTTTTACCCCACTGTTTCATATGCCGGTTTCCGAAAAGCATCCCTACGGATTTTTTCAGTTGGAATCTGTTTTTATTCTGATTAAAAACATTATGCTGATTTCTGTTACTGCAAGTGTTCTTACCGGAGTTATTGAAAAATTATTTTCCGGAGGCAGTAATATTGATAAAGGACAGGTTTCCCTTTTTCAGATGATCCTTGGTTTCGCAAGTCTTCTTATTTTATTAATCATGAAGCTGATGAGTAAAAATATTTCATCACCTACCGTAAAAGCTGAGATTCTTGGTTGGAAACTGGATGTTTGCTACAGTCTTGGAATGTCTTTTGCATTTTTTATTGCGATGCAGTTAAAGCATACCCCTTTGGCGTTCTTGTCTCCATACTTTGATCAGCTGATTGCCATCGTGATCATGTTGTTTATGATTCCTGAAAGCATCAAAATGCTTCTGGAAACCTTTCGTGAACTGCTTCTTTTTTCACCGGATCAAGAAACCGTGGATCAGATCAAACAAATTTCCGAGGGTATTCTAAAAGACTATGCATTCACTCCTGTCTTCTACGATATCTCACGTACTGGAAGAAAAATGTGGGTTGCCATCTATTTTCATGTTTCTGCAGAAACTCTGTCTGTACAAAATGTCCGTGAGGCAAACCACAAGCTAAATACGGCATTGATGCAGAGCTTTCCGGATGTATGCTGTGAGCTCGTTTTGGATACTGCCGATTTCTGATTTCAAAATCAAAGCAACGGAATTTCTCCCGTTGCTTTGCCGAAACATATTCTTATTCTTTACAGATTTTTTTGTTCTGTAGAGCATGGATTCCATTCAAGACCGCAAGAACGATGTATCATACATAATCAAAATCATCCGGTCCCTCAAACCAGGATTTCCGTCCCTGATGAAGAATAATCGCCAGTACTGCCACGATCAGATATCCGATTGCAAACGGGGAAGTTGGATTGAATCCGAGTCCTGCACTGTGGATAAAACCAAAGCATGCAAGTACATATCCGACCACTGCCGTGATCGCCACTTTGTGAAGCTGCTTGTCAATAATGAACACTGTCATTGTCCCTAACAGAATCCCAATGATGATCGCACCGGATTTCACTGCAGGTACTCCGTTCCACATAACCCCCGCATCCTTGATCATCTGCGTTACTTCTGCATTGTATTCTGCCAGTCCTGACGGCATTACCTCTGTCATATAACCTGCCAGTCCCACACTTCCTGTGATCTGTGTATACAGATAATCAGCAACCGGCGGAACCATCGCGATTCCAACTGCCGCATAATGCTTTTTGTCACAGTCTTTAAAAGCCTGTGCAACCATGACGATCGCACACCATAAAAATGTCACTGCACATACTGCCGGCGGAACCATGTTGCTTAAGAACGTAAACAGACCGAAGATTCCTGCCGCTCCCAGTACCAGACCTGACACCAGTGCATATCCAACACCCGCTTTGGCTTTTTTCAAGCCTGCATGTCCAAGCCATACTGTATTCGGAACAACTCCTCCGCAAATTGCGGAAAGCATCGTACAGATTCCGTCAGCAAACTGTGTTTCTCTTACACTGTAATTATCTCCCGCTGCATTTGCTGCCTCTACATTGTCCATGGTCTCGATAAAATTGTAGATTTCCACCGGAATCACGATCGTCAGATAAGGTGCAACAACTGCCACACCATTGATCAGATGCTGGATTCCGTTAACAGGATTCGGAATATAAAAACCGATTCCGCTGAAATCTACAGTTGTTCTTCCCAGGCAGAATGCATAAATGATTCCACCCACAATCGCAACAACAAGCGGAGGAATCTGCTTTGGAAATAAGTATCCTCCAAAAATACCGACCATTGCTACAAACAAAATCGGAAGTCCGATCAGCGGATCGCCGAATACATCAAACACCCCCTGTGTTGCCATCCAGATAAATCCGATTCCTGCCACTGTTCCAAGAAGTGCAGCTCTTGGCAGTTTTTTCTTCATCCACGGTCCGACAAATCCGCCCAAGAACTCCACTGCTCCACCGATAAAGCAGGCAGCTACTGCTGCCGACCATGCAAGCTCTGCATCATTTAATGCATAGTGAAGCGGCATGATCACTCCATAGAGCATTACAAACATTGCCGGTGTGGAAACTCCGGAAGGAAGTGCCGTAACATCCGCACGACCTTCTTTTCTGGATAATCTTCTTCCCATATAAGCATAGTAAACTCCACTACAGAGCAGACCGATAGACATTCCCGGGATCACATACCCGTATACAATTTTGTCCGGCCAGTCCAATACTCCTGAAAGTGTTGCGATCACGATCAGATAATTTACAATATTATTTGTAATGGAATACGTCATTCCACCAATATCACCGCGTTGAAACCACGGCACCAATGTCTTTTGTTTTTCCATTTTCCCAATCCTTTTTCTTTTTCTATTTCACTTCTACCGGAATAAATGAAAACGTTGTGACATCAAATAATCCCATATCTGTCAGTTTGATTTCAGGAATCACTGCCAGGGACATAAAACATAATGTCATCACCGGTTCCACTTCTCCGCAGATGCCAAGCTCTGTATACGCTTTTTCATGAATACTTGTGAGTTTTTCATCCACCCACTCTCCGCTTTGATCACTCATCAGTCCAGCGATCGGCATTGGCATCTGTTCGATTACTTTTCCATCTTTTACAAGAACAATACCGCCTTCCTGCTCGATCAGACTGTTTACTGCAAACTCCATCTCTTCGTCACTGACTCCGACCACGATAATATTATGAGAATCATGTGCGACAGACAGTGCCACAGCACCCTCTTTTATTCCATATCCTTTTAAGAATCCGCAAGCTACATTGCCGGTTCCCTGGTGGCGTTCTACAACGGCTACTTTCACCAGATCTTCTTCTGGATTTCTTACAAATTCGCCGTTTTCATCCAACTGAATGCGGGCAGTCGTCTTTTTCGTCACAACTCCTCCTGGAAGGATCTCGATCACGTTGACCTGATCACTGGTCAGATGCATTTTAAACTTTTCTGCTGAAAAATCTTTTACGATCACGCTTCCCTTCACAGAAGAGATATCATATGGCGTGATTTCCGGTAAATAGCTTCCTTGGTCAGCAGTCAGTTCCCCTGCGATCCATACTTTCTCCACCTGGAAGTCTTTGAGATCATCCAGAAGAACAATATCTGCGCGATATCCCGGCGCGATCGCACCTCTGTCATGAAGCCGGAAACACTCTGCCGCATTCAGGGTTGCCATACGGATAGCTGTCACTGCATCCAGACCTTCCTCCACACAGATCTTCAGGTGATTGTCCAGATGACCGTCTTTTAAAATTGTCTTCGGCTGTCTGTCATCTGAACAGAGCAGACATCTTCTGCTGTTTTCCGGTGTCACTCCTTTTAACAGAGGTCTTAAGTTATGACATGCAGACCCCTGTCTGAGCAGAATGTACATTCCGCGCTCCAGACGTGCTTCCATCTCTTCTACTGTAGAACACTCGTGATCTGCCAGAATCCCTGCTGCAGAATATGCATTCAGATCTTTTCCGTCAATTCCAGGTCCATGCCCGTCGATCAGTTTTCCTTCTTCTTTTGCAGTCATCAGTTTATCCAGCACACTTTCATCCGCCTGAATAACTCCAGGGAAGTTCATAAATTCTCCAAGCCCGAGAATTCCATCTCTTTGAATCGGCTCTTCCATCTCCGGTGCATTAATCACCGCACCTGCATGCTCAAACGGAGTTGCCGGTACACAGGATGGAAGCATATACTTGATATCAAGTGCTGTCCCTTTTGCTGCCTCCATCATGTAGTCCAGACCTTTGATCCCACACACATTCACAATTTCATGCGGATCTGCAATGATCGTAGTTGCTCCATGAGGCACCAAAAGTCTCCCCAGTTCTTCCGGGCTGACGTAGGCAGATTCGATATGAATGTGACTGTCAATAAATCCAGGAACTGCATATCTTCCCTGCGCATCCACTTCATGAACGCCCTGATATTCTCCAATTCCCGCGATCTTATCTCCGCTCAGTGCGATGTCGCCTGTCTGGATCTTCCCGGAAAAAACATTGACGATCTGACAGTTTTTAATGACTGTATCTGCGGGAATTCTTCCTGCCGCTGTGTCAATCAGCTTTTTTAATTCTTCTTTCTTCATACCGATGTCCTCCTTTGATTTATTTTTCGTTTACTTCCAAAACCGGATCAAATGTTGTAAGCGCAAGATAGTCAACCGGTCCTACATCCGTGATCGCATAATCCGGGATGGCCGTAATCGGCAAAAAGAACATGTACATCATTGGATCCGGCAGATCAGAACCTAACATTCTTGCTGCCTGATCGATCTTCTTCTCCTGTGCCGCGATTACCTCCGGTTCTTCATCACTGACAATTCCTCCGACTGGAAGAGGAAGGAATTCCAAAATTTCTCCGTCGGCCACAACAACCTGACCGCCGCCCTGCTCAATCAGATAGTTGGCTGCGATCGACATATCCTCTGCGCTGACTCCCATCACGACCAGATTGTTGTCATCCGGTGCTGCAGAAGATGCCATGGCACCTTTCTTTAATTTCCATCCGGAACAAAATGCAAGTGATTTATTTCCGTTTCTTCCAAATCTCTCCAGAACAGATACCATTGCCACGTCCTGCTCCACATCCGGAAGTACGATTCCGTTTTCAACTTTTAAAACAACATCTTTTCTCTTTCTCACAAACGGTCCTTTTACATCCATGGAAAGTACTTTTGCTTCTCCGTTCTGAACAGATGTCTTGTATTCAAAATCTTCTTTTGTTGTCAGTTTGCATTTCAACTCACCTTTTAACACAGAACTTCTCTCCGGCGCTTTCAGATCATACGTAAGCTTATGGTCTTTTGCCACCATCTTTCCGTTTGTCATGACTTCTTTGATTCCAAATGCTTCCAGATCGTCTACAAACAGGATATCCGCAATTCTTCCCGGGCAGATGGATCCTACCATGTGATCAATGCGGTATGCTTCCGCACTGTTGATCGTTGCCATCTGGATCGCAGTCATCGGTTTCACTCCTGCCTGGATTGCCAGACGTACTACATTGTCCAGATGTCCTTTTTCCAGAACATCACTTGCTGTCACATCATCTGTACAGAAGCTGACTCTTCTTGCAAATGCCGGATTTACCTCTGTCACTGCTCTGATATTCTCTGCCAGGAAATGTGTTACGGAAGACTCGCGGATCAGCATGTGCATTCCTTTTCTCATCTTCTCTACAACTTCCTCGTGGTCGTAGCTTTCATGATCCAGGCGCACTCCTGCACACAGGTATCCGTTCAGATCATTGCCTCTTGCCATCGGTGCACATCCAAATACCGGCAGACGGTTCTTGAATGCTTCTGCGATTGCTCCCAGTGTGTTTTCATCCTCTTCCTGGATAAACTCTCTTACTGTCTCCCATACTCCGTAACACTGCGGCCATTTCTGTACCTCTTCATGTACCTCTTTTGTAAAGTTAAATGCTACAGTAGACTGAGGAATTGTATATGGTGTCTTATACGGTGCTCCCCAGAACACTTTCAGAGGACTCGCCTGTACCTCCTTTTGTACTTCCTGCAGTCCTTCCAGACCTGATACGGAAATATATTCGTCCAGACCGGAAATCATGCTTGTAGTCCCTCTTGGCACAACTGCTTTTGCATAGCTTGTAATGCTCAGCTTGCTGCACTCGCTGTGAATATGACCATCAATCATACCCGGCACCAGATACCTGCCCTTTGCATCGATCACTTCTGTCTCTTCCCCGATATACTCTTTCACATCTCCCACTGCTACAATCGTGTCTTTGTAAACTGCGATATCTGCCGGATAGATCTCCTCAGACATAACATTGACCAGAGTTCCTCCCATGATCACTTTTGTTGCAGGTGTCTTTGCACGTCCTGCACGAATCAGTTCCTTCAGATTTTCTACTGTTGTTCTTTCCATTCTTTTAAATCCTCCTGTTGTTTTGAGTAACAAAAAAGATACACCGGCCAGAGGCTAAACAGGTTTCCCGTCCTGCAAATGTATCTTGAAGAATTTTCAATATTCTGTTGTCTTCAACATATGTTCATCATAGCACATTGTTTTCAAAATGAAAATATAAGCTGTTATGAATATTTCCTATCATTATTAAGAAGCACATCTTATATATATTTTTTTTGCCAGAGTAGCTGGAGAAGTACTTCTGCCAAAAAAACTGCCGCACAACATGTGCGGCAGCCTCATACTAAAACTCAAACTTTTTCTCAAAGTATGCTTTCAGATCTTCAATTTTTACACGTTCCTGTTCCATTGTATCTCTGTCACGAACAGTCACTGCACCATCTTCTTCTGAATCGAAATCATAAGTTACACAGAACGGTGTACCGATCTCATCCTGACGGCGATAGCGTTTTCCGATATTTCCTCTGTCATCAAATTCGCAGTTGTAAGTCTTGCTCAGTTCTGCAAACACCTTCTCAGCGCCTTCATTGAGCTTTTTAGACAGCGGAAGCACACCAATCTTGACAGGAGCCAGTGCCGGATGGAAATGCAGAACCGTACGTGTATCTCCGCCTTCCAGTTCTTCCTCGTCGTATGCGCTGCAAAGGAACGCCAGTACCATACGGTCTGCACCAAGAGACGGCTCAATCACGTATGGGATATATTTTTCTTTCTTCTCATCATCAAAATAAGTAAGATCCTGTTTGGATACTTCCTGATGCTGTGTCAGATCATAGTCTGTTCTGTCAGCGATTCCCCACAGCTCTCCCCATCCGAACGGGAACAAAAATTCCACGTCAGTAGTCGCTTTGCTGTAGAATGACAATTCTTCTGCATCATGGTCACGATAACGGACTTCATCGTCCTTGAGTCCCAGAGAACTCAGCCAGTTCAGGCAGAAGCTCTTCCAGTAGTTAAACCATTCCAGATCTGTACCAGGTTCACAGAAGAACTCCAGCTCCATCTGCTCAAACTCTCTTGTACGGAATGTAAAGTTACCCGGTGTGATCTCATTACGGAAAGATTTTCCAATCTGCGCAATCCCAAATGGAATCTTCTTTCTTGAGGTACGCTGTACATTCTTAAAGTTTACAAAGATTCCCTGTGCTGTCTCAGGTCTTAAATATACGACATTCTTTGCGTCCTCTGTAACACCCTGAAATGTCTTGAACATCAGGTTGAACTCACGGATCTCTGTAAAGTTGTGTTTTCCACAGGAAGGACATTTGATATCATGCTCTTCAATATAAGCAGACATCTGCTCCTTGCTCCATGCATCCACGCTTCCTTCCAGTTCGATTCCATTCTCCTGTGCGTAATCTTCGATCAGCTTATCTGCACGGAATCTTTCATTACATTCTTTACAATCCATCAACGGATCACTGAATCCGCCCAGATGTCCGGATGCGATCCATGTCTGTGGATTCATCAGGATCGCGCAGTCCACACCTACATTGTACGGACTTTCCTGTACGAATTTTTTCCACCACGCTTTTTTCACGTTGTTCTTCAGTTCTACTCCGAGATTTCCATAATCCCATGTATTTGCAAGCCCCCCGTAAATTTCAGACCCCGGGTAAACAAAACCTCTTGATTTTGCCAGAGCTACAATTTTATCCATTGTCTTTTCTACCATAATTCTTTATTCCTCACATTCTTTTTCATCAACTGGTAACTATTATAACGGCTTCATCCCGTTTTTTCAAGCCATTCCTGGATTCCCTGCCATTTTCACGCGATTTGCTACACCAATGTCTCAAGAATCTCCAGAGACTTGAACCTTTTTTCCACATAAAGCAGACAATACCGTTCCATGATCCCGGACAGCTTTTCCAGTACTTCCCTGCTGACTGTAAATGTATACAGCTTCTCAATCGTACTGCTCTCTATGTACTGCATCGTATAAAGTGTGGAATTATCCAACGAAATCCCGTCTGAAATATTCCTGGCACAATCTGTACAGACCAGTCCGCCTTCCCTGGCACTGAACACCATCTGTCCGTCTTTTTTCTGACACCGGACACACTGAAAGACCTGAGGTCCTTCTCCATTGATACAGAACGCTTTGAGTTCAAAAATGCGGCGGATCAGCAAATTCGGAATATGCGGACTGGTCAGTGCTTTCATGGTCTGATACAAAAGCTTTAACATCTCCCGTTCATCATTCTGCTCTTTTGTATAATAATTCGCGAACTCCAGAAAATAAAACCCGTAATAAGCACCGATCATATCTTCCCGAAGCTCCGAAAAATAATTTGTGATCTTCACAGACTGGATCGTATGAGAGGAACGCCCCTCATACATCGTAAACTCCCCAAAGGAAAACGGATTGACTGCACCTACCAGCGGGCTGTTTGGTCTTCTCGCCCCTCTGGCAAATGCAGAAATCTTTCCCTGTTCCTTTGTCAGTATCACAACCCGTCTGTCATACTCTCCAACCGGTGCCGTGGAAAGCACCATCCCTGTCAAAACAATCTGATTCACCTGATCTAACTCCTGCCTGTTCCTTCTGTTCTTCCAAACAGCGACTTTCGCTGCTGCCACTTTCTGCTTTGTAAGAAAGATAATCTGCAATGCGTCCTGTTGTCATAAACTGTTCCCAGTATTCTTCTTTCATCGGTTCACCTCTTTAATTGCTTTCTCATCTGTTCCTTGTTGAGTATACAATTAGGGTGTCCGATTCTCTCCCGGATATACTATATAAAATCTGCCAAATACTACATCTCGTCCTCGTGGTATCCGAAATTCTTCATTAGAAAATCACTGTCTCTCCAGTTTTTCTGTACTTTTACCCAGAGCTTCAGATTCACTTTACAGTCCAGCATCCGCTCGATTTCATAGCGCGCCGTACTTCCGATCTTTTTTAGCATACTGCCCTGTTTTCCGATGATGATTCCTTTGTGGGAATCCCGCTCGCAGATGATCGTAGCATCAATATGCATGACTTTGTTCTGCATTTTCATGCGATCAATCGCCACTGCGATTCCATGCGGGATTTCTTCCTGCAGACAATGAAGTGCCTTTTCCCGGATCAGTTCTGCCACAATCTGACGCTCCGGCTGGTCTGTCACAGTGTCTTCATCATAGAACTGCGGACCATACGGAAGATATTTTAAAATCACTTTCACCAGTTCATCCGTGTTGTCCCCGTTTCTCGCAGATACCGGAACAATCTCCGCAAAATCATACTCTTTGCGGTATGCATCGATAAACAGCAGAACTTCCTCTCTCTTTACCATATCAATCTTGTTGATTACAAGGATCACCGGTGTTTTTACACGTTTCAGCTGTTCTATGATGTGCTTCTCCCCGGCTCCGATAAAGGTGGACGGCTCTACCAGCCACAGTACCACATCTACTTCATTCAACGCGCGTTCTGCCACATTTACCATATATTCTCCCAGCTTATTTTTCGCCTTATGAATTCCCGGCGTGTCCACAAATACAATCTGCCCTTCTTCCGTTGTCAGAACTGTCTGAATACGGTTTCTCGTCGTCTGCGGCTTGTTGGACGTGATCGCGATCTTCTGCCCGATCAGCTGGTTCATCAATGTCGATTTTCCCACATTGGGTCTTCCGATCAGCGTCACAAATCCTGATTTAAAATCATCTCTCATCAATTTTAAGTTCTCCTTATCCTGTGTTTCCTAAAACAACGTCTTCACTTCCAGAAACATCTCTTTTTCTTCCTCGATTTTTTCTTCGCTTCCGATCACACAGATCTGCTCTGCCTTCAGCATTGCCTCCACTACTGCTGCAAGCGCACGGATATCCTCCTGTGCTGCATGCAGGATCTGACTGCGCTCTGTACGGATCATCTCCTGAGATACATGATTCATATACAGATTCATGGAGCGGTCCCCTTTTGCAGCCGGATTCATCGGGCGGTCAATGTTACTGATCGTTCCGATGATATATTTTGTCATATCCCGTTCATCGACTGTGAAATTCTTCAGATAGTCTACAACGCCTTCGTACACTTCCATTGTCTTTTTCAGGTTCGGATCCCGATAGGAGATCAGATATCCCTCTCCGATCCGGTTAAAGTTGCTCATACATCCGTATGCACCGCCTTTGACACGGACATTCTGCCAGAGATAATCATAACTTAAGATCACCTTCAAAATCTGCAACGCGCCATGATACTGTGCTCCATGATCGATAAAGTTTCCAACTCTTGCCACATACTGCACTTTGGAAGACGTTTTAAAGCCTTCGTTGCGTTTTCTGCAGTGTAATACACACGGCGTCTCTTCCCCGTCCAGTTCCGGATACAGTGTATCCTTGATCTCACGAAATGCTGCTTCTATAGGAGTAAGTCCGTCCTCTGAGGAGGTATAACTGATCATCACATTGTCCACACGGAAAATCTGACGGGAGAGCTGTTTTAAGTTTTGGATCAGCTCTGCTTTTTTCTCTTCAAAATGCTCTTCGATGCCACGGACTACCTCATAGAATCCGATGCCGTCGGTATCATCCTTGAATTTGGACAGGGGAGATCCATAAGACAATGCGCGCAGTGCGGATGTCGTATGTCCGGAAGACTGGAAGGACATCTGCAGTCTGGATTTGAGCATTGCCAGAATCTCTTTTAATCGTTTTTCATCATCCAGTCTGGATTCCATCAGAATCTCACGCATCATCGCAAACAGAATCTTCATCTGCGGATACAATGCCTTTCCTTTGATCTCAAATGTTGCACGAAAATCCTTCTCTTTTGCCTTTGTCACATCCGGATATAATTCAAGAGAAGTTCCGATTCCTCCTGTATGCACATTGATCTCGTTGAACAGTTCTCCATACCCATAGTTGTTCGTATCAATAATTCCAAGTACACTCTGCAGAATTCCAGTATATGGAAGCAGTTCTTCCGACACGCCGGAAAGATCAAACATCAGAGTGGCATAACCGATTCCGTTCGACTCGATTTCATGATGCACCAGTTTGATGCCGTCGATTTCCTTTTCTGTATTATAAACAGGAGCAATCTCTTCTGTGATATCTTCTCTGTTTAATACCGGGATCTTTGCCATATCTTCCGGAGCATCTTCTGACTCCTGATACGCTTCCAGCTCTTTTGTAGCTGCCACCAGTCTGTTACGTTCTTCCTCACTCAGACCTGCTTTATAAGCTGCCAGTTTTTCCTCCAGCTCTTTGTCCATTCTGGCTGTCCGTCCTTTTTCCGGCTTTACGATTACGATGGATCCATGCTGATTGTCAAGCAGATAAGTCTGGATCAGTTTTTCAAAATATCCGGTAGAAATCTGTTCTTTCAAATATTCAAAGGTCGGGATTGCCTGCATATGCATAAATGGCTCGTTCTCATCATACAGCCAGCTGTCCATGATCTGCAGTCCGTACATCAGTCCCTTTGGATAATTTCCAAAATCTGCCTCTCTGAAGCGGAACTCGTGATAGTTGATCCCTGCCTCCAGAGATTTTTTATCCATTCCGTTTTTCACGATCGACTGGAGTGTCTCTTCGATCACACGGATAAATGCCTCTTTCTGATCACGATTCGCATTTTTAGAGACAATAGAAAAGATCGGCTGATAGATCCCATTGTCATAAGAACCCATGATATCTTTTCCGATTCCTGCATCCAAAAGCGCTTTTTTCAGCGGTGCACCCGGTGCAGAGAGCAGTGCATAGTCCAGAATCTGAAACGCCAGATACAGCTTTTCATCCAGACTTGTCCCGATGACTTTATTATAAGAAAGATACGTATTATCCTCCTCAGACTCCTCACTGGAGATCGAATACTCCATCTCCAGTTCTCTGATTTCTTCAAACGGTTTCTGATATTTGATCTCGGAATCCACTTCGATCGCATCAAATGCTGACAGATAATTTTCATCCAGCCATCTTAGCTTTTCTTCCATGTCCATATCTCCGTAAAGATAGATATAGCTGTTGGACGGATGATAATATGTCCTGTGGAAATTCAAAAACTGCTCGTACGTCAGCTCCGGGATCACATCCGGATCACCGCCGGATTCATTGGCGTAAGAAGTGTCCGGGAACAGAGAATTCTGGATCACACGATCCAGCACACCTTCCGGAGACGAAAACGCTCCCTTCATCTCATTGTATACCACGCCATTGTACTCCAGCTTTCCATCTGCCGTATCCAGTTTGTAGCTCCACCCTTCCTGACGGAAGATTTCATCATGCTCATAGATGTTCGGATAAAATACTGCATCCATGTATACATGCATTAAATTCTGAAAATCCTTCGAATTACAGCTTGCAACCGGATATAATGTCTTGTCCGGATAGGTCATAGCATTCAAAAACGTATTCAGTGATCCCTTTACCAGTTCCACAAACGGGTCTTTCACCGGAAAATTTTTCGAGCCACACAGCACGGAATGTTCCATAATATGAGGAACTCCGGTACTGTCCGGAGCCGGTGTACGGAATCCGATCGTAAATACCTTATTCTCGTCATCATTGGCAAACAGTAAGATCTTTGCCTGGCTTTTTTTATGTTTTAACAGGATCCCTTTTGATTTCAGGTCAGATAAATCTTCTTCCCGAATTACTTCATATGCATTCAAATCATAAATACTCATCTTCATTCGCTCCTCTGTATTCTGTAATTGCATACAGGCATTATACCATTATCTGCACAACTTTAAAAGGGGCGAACTGATTTCACGCTTGCATTCACACTTGCAGCTTTACACTTGCAGTCGCTACGATGTCTGCACCTGTTCCCGCCACATTTTCAAGAAGAACATCTCCGATTTCTACCGGTGCATCTGCATGCACATCCTTTAACTGCCGAATACAGTCCATGATCTTCTCTTTTGGGATTTCTTTCTTTGTTTTTACCGAAACACGAGGCTGCGTTCCCCCGGTCACAGGTACCGTCGTCGTTACGATCCGAACCGGATGCAAAATCTCTGCTTCGGCATATTTTGCCCCTCTCGGACAATGATTGCCGGAAACACTGACCACGGTTTTATTTTCTGTCACTGCTGTGATCTGACATCCCAGAGGGCAGCAGATGCATGTCAACTCTCTCTCTTTCATATCACAATTCCTCCATCTGCAGTCTGATTTCCTTTATTTCCGCCACTTTTTCAAACACATTCTCCGGGATCAGGATTTGTTCCATCTCTCCCGGCGCTGCTGATTTTTTCTTTTTCTCCAACGCCAGCTCTCCATTGAGATATACCTGCACTTTACACGCCCCGAAGACTTTGTTCACCCGAAATCGGATATTCAATCCTTTCTCCTGTTTTCTGTGAATCTGGGACGGTACTGTGTAGCGCACGCCTCCCTCTGACTGAATCCGGACGAACGTTTCTGTGACAGAATGTTCTGTCTTTTGAACTGCTCTCTGCGCATACTCTGCTGCTGCCTTTCCTGCCCGCGTGGCTTCCTCTGACACAAAATCCACCAGATCATGTACATGCAGCACATTGCCACAGGCAAAAATCCCCTCCACATCTGTTTCCAGATTTTCATCCACCAACGGACCGTTTGTCACAGGATTCAAACTGACCTGCGCCTGTCTGGAAAGCTCATTTTCCGGCAGCAGTCCCACGGATAACAGCAAGGTATCACAGGCATAGAACTCTTCTGTTCCCGGAATCGGTCTTGCCTGTGCATCCACCTGCGCCAGTGTAACTCCCTCCACTCGTTTTTTCCCGTGTATCTTTACAACCGTATGGCTCAATTTCAGCGGGATGCCATAATCATCCAGACACTGCACGATATTTCGCTTCAAACCTCCCGAATAAGGCATCAGTTCTGCAACGACATTGACGTGCGCACCTTCCAGCGTCATCCTCCGCGCCATGATCAGCCCGATATCTCCGGATCCTAAGATCACCACTTCTTTTCCCGGAAGATATCCTTCCATATTGACCAGACGCTGAGCGGTTCCTGCCGTGTAAATCCCGGCCGGGCGGTATCCCGGAATATTTAAGGCTCCTCGCGGACGTTCTCTGCATCCCATGGCAAGTACAACAGCATCTGCCTGTATCTGACAGATTCCCCGCTCGCTGCTCATTGCTGTCACAACCCGCTCTTTTGTGATATCCATAACCATGGTGTTTAATCGATATTCAATGTCAAGCGCTTGCACCTGTTCGATAAATCTCGCCGCATACTCCGGACCTGTCAGCTCTTCTTTGAATGTGTGCAGCCCAAATCCATTGTGGATACACTGATTCAAAATACCGCCAAGCCTCTCATCCCTCTCCAGGATCACAATCTTTTTGGCTCCCGCAGCTTTGGCCGCCACTGCCGCTGCCAGTCCTGCCGGTCCTCCGCCGATAATCACAATCTCATATCTTACCATCTTTATTCCTCCCCACGATCATCTCGGAACCTGCTCCGTTTTTCGTAATCTCTTCCTGTCTGATTTTCAATTCCCGCTCCAGGATCTCCATTGTCTTCGGTGTACAAAAGCCTGCCTGACACCTTCCCATTCCAGCTCTCGTTCTGCGCTTGATTCCATCCATGGTCGTTGCTCCCAGAGGTCTGTGAATGGCATCTAAAATTTCGCCCTCGGAAATCATCTCACAGCGGCAGACAATTCTTCCATACGCCGGTTTTTTTCTGATCAGCTCATTTCTCTCTTTTGCTGGCAATTCTGCCGGATTTAAAATTCCTTTCCTAGCTCCGCAAAATGTAGGATTTTCTTGCAGATCTAATATCTTTTTTGCAAGCTCTGCCGCCATCCTTCCAATTGCAGGAGCGCTGGTCAGCCCCGGTGATTCAATTCCCGCACAGTCAATAAATCCCGGCGCATCCTCCACTTCTTTGATGATAAATTCATGTCCTGCTTCATGAGCCCGAAGCCCTGCAAACCCTGTGATCACCTGCCGAAACGGAATGTCTTTCACACTGTGCGCTGCCTTTCTTCTGATTTCTTCGATGCCCTGCATAGTCGTATCCGTTCCCTCTTTGTCTTCGATATCCACTGCCGTAGGACCCACCAGAAGATTTCCATGAACAGTCGGTGTCACAAGGACTCCTTTTCCAAATTTTCCGGGCAACGTAAACACTGTGTGGCTGACATGCCCTCCTGCCGTCTTATCCAGCAGGAAATACTCTCCTTTTCGCGCCGTAATATGTATCTTCTTTTCACTGACCATATTGTGGAATACATCTGCATACACTCCGGCTACATTGACGATCACCTTTGTTTCATACATCGTATCCTGTGTACAGATCCGATATCCGCCTGCAATCCGTCTCTCAATCTTTTTCACTTCCTGATCCAGACAAAACTCCACGCCATTTTGCGCCGCATTTTCTGCAAATGCGATCGTTAGTCCGAAGGGGCAGACAATCCCGCCTGTTGGTGCATACAGCGCAGCAACCGCCTCGTCAGAAATATTCGGTTCCAATGCTTTTAATTCCTCTCTGTCCAGGATCTGCAGACCTTCAACCCCGTTTCGTTTTCCTCTCTCCAGCAATTCATTTAACTTCTCCACTTCGCTTTCATTGGTGCAGACTACCAGAGATCCATTCTTCTGATACGAAAAGTCCAGCTCTTTTGAAAGTTTTTCCATCATTTTATTTCCTTCCACATTCAATTTCGCCATCAAAGAGCCTTCTTCTGCATCAAATCCTGCATGAACGATCCCACTGTTCGCTTTGGATGTCCCGCAGCAGACATCTGTTTCTTTTTCCAACACACAAAATTTTCCCTGATACCGGGACAGTTCCCTTGCAATTGCAGAACCGCTTGCCCCTGCTCCGATTATGATCACATCATACATGTTATTTCCTCCCATACAACACAAAAGAGCCTGACAAACAACACACCCTTCGATGTGTCATCCGCCAGACTCTCTTCTCTTTGGCTTTTCTATTCTGTTACTATTACTATATACCTTTTCCTGCAATATTGACAAGCACTTTTTTAATTACCGTTCATTTTTTATCACAAATTGTTCTTCTTCCTTCAAATCCACAACCGTACAGTCATTTGCATACGTACATTCTGGTAAAATAATCATTGCCTGAAGCTCTTCTGCTTCTGCCGGAAGCGGTGCCAAATGCCAAATTGCTGTATTGATCTTTACCAGTGTTCCTTTCGGCACTAAAAATGCTCTGGTCAGATGTGTAACCGGTATGCCTGCAGACGCTGGTGCCACATGAAGGATCATGTCATCATTGAGCGGAAGAATCATCTCCGGCGTTGTTGTGTGATATTCCACCTGTGTCACTTTCATCTGTTCTGGTTTTTTCACCAGAATCGGCGAAAATCCCACTCTGGTTCCATAAGATTCGCTGATTCTGTCAGGGAAAAACCTGTGGATTTCTCCATTCAAGGAGTATCCATCCGGCTTTGTCATTACATAAAAATTCCCAAATGGTGCAAATGTTTCATGTGTCAATGGTTCTGTCTGAATTGTCCGCATCTATAATTCCTCCTCTTCCTTTGCCCATCCATGTGCATACTGCACAGCTTTTTTCCATCCCTTGAGCATTTTCTGCCGTTTTTCGATTTCATTGTCTGGCTGGAACACCCTGTCAATGTCCCAGTTCTGTTTTACATCTTCCTTATCCTTCCAGTATCCCACTGCCAGACCTGCCAGATAAGCAGCTCCCATGGCAGTCGTCTCCACACACTTCGGCCTGTGCACCGGCGCCCGGCTGATATCTGCCTGTGTCTGCATTAGGAAATTATTGGCACTTGCACCGCCATCCACTTTCAGCGCAGAAAGAGCGATTCCGGAATCTGCTCCCATTGCTTCCAGCACATCATTTACTTGATAAGCGAGTGATTCCAGTGTGGCGCGAATAATGTGATCTTTGTTCACGCCCCTGGTCAGTCCCACGATCGTTCCTCTGGCATACTGATCCCAATAAGGTGCTCCAAGCCCGGTAAATGCAGGAACCACATAGCAGCCATTAGTATCCTCAACCTTCTGTGCAAGATATTCTGTATCTGACGCTGAATCGATCAGACGCAGCTCATCCCGCAGCCACTGAATCGCAGCACCTGCCACAAACACTGAGCCTTCCAGTGCATAATTAACTTTTCCGTCCATCCCCCAGGCAATGGTAGTGACCAGACCATTCTCGGAAAAGACCGGTTTTTCGCCGGTGTTCATCAGCAGGAAACATCCGGTTCCGTACGTGTTCTTCGCCTCTCCCTCTTCGAAACAGGTCTGTCCAAACAGCGCTGCCTGCTGATCTCCTGCCGCTCCTGCAATTGGAATCCTTCCTCCGAAAAATCCGGGATCTGCTTCTCCGTAAACAGCACTGCTCGGCTTTGCCTGGGGCAGCATGCATTTTGGAATATCCAACTCTTCCAAAATCTCATCATCCCACTCCAGCGTATTGATATTAAACAACATCGTCCGGGATGCATTGGAATAATCTGTAACATGCACCGCTCCCTTTGTCAGCTTCCAGATCAGCCAGGTCTCCACTGTACCGAACAGTAATTCTCCCCGTTTTGCCCGTTCTCTTGCACCTTCCACATGGTCTAAGATCCACTTCACTTTCGTTCCGGAAAAATAAGCATCGATCACAAGCCCTGTCTTCTTCTGAAACATCTCGGTCAGCCCTTTATCTTTCAGGCTGTCACAGTACTCCGAAGTTCTTCTGCACTGCCAGACAATCGCATTATACACCGGTTTTCCTGTATTCTTGTCCCACACGATTGCTGTCTCTCTCTGGTTCGTAATTCCGATTGCCGCAATATCTGCTGCCGATGCATTGATCTGATTCATTGCCTGTCTCGCTACAGAAAGCTGTGTAGACCAGATTTCCCTCGGATCATGCTCCACCCAGCCCGGTTTTGGAAAATACTGCGTAAACTCTTTCTGTGCCATACTGCAGATTTCCCCTTTTTCATTGAACAAAATGCACCGGTTGCTGGTTGTTCCCGCATCCAGTGCCATTACATATTTTGCCATTTTTATGCCCTCCATTATAAGTTCCAGACATCCTGATTGGTCGAAGAAACCGCGATCGCCCCTGCTGACAGTGCTGCGATCACATCCTCTTTTTCTGTGATGAGCCCGCCGGCGATCATGGGAATCCTGCTCACTTTTGCGATTCTTCCAAGTACTTTTGGCATCACTCCCGGAAGCACCTCAATAAAATCCGGTCTCGATGTCCCACACTGCATTTCCAGATTTTCGATATTTTTGAGTGCCAGTGAATCAATCACAAAAAAGCGAAGTACCGCAAAAATCCCCAGTTCTTTTGCCCGCCGCACCAGTGCCGGTTTTGTCGTGATGATCCCGTCAGCTCTTGTCTGCCTGGCGATAAATTCCACGGATATCTCTTTTGCACTGAGTCCCGCGATCAGATCGATATGTACCATTGCTTTTTTTCCCGCAGCTTTGATTCTCTCCAGAATCTCCGGAATCGTACAGACATCTCCATAAAGTACAAAGATCACCTGAATTTCTTCCATCTCTACTGCTGCCTGTAATCCGGCATCACTTTTTACTGCGGCAATGACCGGATTTGCTTCTACTGCATCATAAAACTCCTGATTCATCCCTCACCTCTGTATGTCTTTCGTTTTTCCTTATTTTAACACTCTGGCTGTAGGAAAGCAACAGAATGTCTATTTTTCATCCACTCATATCCTGTGTTAACTTTTACAAGAAAAGCCTGGAAATCATTTACACATTTTGTTGCTGATTCCTGTAGTATATCTTATAATTATTTTAGTAAGTTTTCTATACAAGAATACACGCAATACTTTTAGTAGATAGGGAATACCATGAAAAAATTGTTACCATTATTACTTTTCATTTTTTTATTAATCATAACAGGGGCTTCGCTACTGAGTAAAGAAAATAGCGGAACATCAAAGAAAAATAGAGTTTTCTTATTTTAATAGTACCCCAACTGATCAGTCGACTTTAGAAGTATATTTAATTGACAAACTGGAAAAATAAATTATATACCGTTTTGCAATTATAGGTTACAGAATTTTTATTACTCTGTAAACAAATCTCTATCAATAAGATAAAAAATGCTGCTCCCTTTCTGTTCAAGGGATACAGCATTTTTTCTTTTTCTGTGATCTTTTATGAATTTTTATGCTTCACTTTTCTTTTCTGCAGATTCCACAACCGGCGCATACACATAATTCTTTTTGAATCTGCGCTTTCTTGTGATCCACATCACCAGGGAAAGTACAAACAATGCTCCAAATACGATCAGCAGTGTCCTTACAACATCTACCACTAAAAGGCCGGTATCTTTGATCTCTGTATCTTTTCCGATACCGTTCATTCCGCTGGAATTTGCAATTGCATACAGGTTTCTGTGACATGCCTCTCTCATTGCGTTGACAATGACTGCATCATTTTTATAGTCTGGGAGCTGCTTTGTAACATATGGAAGCATCGCGTCAAATGTAGATACACCTGCTAATACTCCATCCACACCATTTACATACGTTGTAAGTACGTTATCTGTAATGATCAGTCCGTCACATCCCCATTCTTCTCTGAGAATTCCTGTTACAAGCGGCTTGCTTCCACCTGACCAGGTACATCCCCAGCGTGTGTAGGCAATCATGACACCGTTCGCATTTCCTTTTTCCACAGGAGCCTGGAATGCCTTAAGATAAATTTCTCTGGCTGCCTGCTCATTCACCCAGACTCCAAGACCGATTCGATCCTGCTCACTGTCATTGAGTGCAAAGTGTTTCATAACAACACCAACACCTTTTTCTTCGATTGCTGCCACTTCATATGCTGACATTTCTCCAGAAAGGAATCCGTCTTCACTGTAATACTCAAAGTTACGTCCACCATAAGGTGTCCTGTGAATATTATTTCCCGGTCCGTAAAGGATTGAAACGCCTGCTTTCAGACAGTTGTTTCCAATTACCTTTCCAATTTCTGTCATCAGATCGCGGTTGAATGTTGCTGCCATTACGTCCTCCGATGTAAATGCAGTTGCATCCATCTCTGTCTTATCCGATGCGATCAGAGAAGCTGTCAGACCCTGCGGACCATTCTCATCTCTTGTTCCCGGTGCCTGTACAGATTCCAAAGGCATTGTCCAGTGGAAGGAATCTCCGATCAGAGAAACCATATCTTTAAAGCTCAGCTGATCTAACAGCTCGTCCCATGCTTCATCGTCATAGGAAAGCCCGATCATATCAACCAGTTTTTTGCCGTTTTTCGCTTTCATTGTCGGCATCTTTGCTTCTTCATAATCATCTGGATCATACTGTACATCCTGCAGATCTTCGATCATCTGCTCTGTCAGCTTCATTTTCAGGATGGACTGCGGAAGTGTTCCTTCCCAGTCATTTCTGGATACATATGTAATCTCATCTTCTGTTCCTTCATACAGATTGATATCTGCATCAGAAAGCTGATTTTTGATTTCTGTTCCGTTTGCGGAAACTGCATATGTTGTGCTGTCAAATTTCGGATTGTTGTATTTGTATGTCAGACTGGAATTTCCGTCTGTATCCATACGTCCGTCTGTGTTGTCTACTGTGTATCCCTTTGCTGCAAGAATATTGTTCACTGCATTATGGGCATCTGTTGCAACTGTCAGATAATAGTCCCCTTCATCCAGAATATAAGTTCCTGCTCCATATGTATCATAAGAAGCCAGTTCTCTTCTATCTACTGTCATATTCAGCGTCTCAGATGCTCCCGGTGCAAGGATTTCTGTTTTTCCAAATCCACACAATGCAACGGAAGATTTTTCTACACCATTCTCAATGTCATATGCTGTATATGGAGACTGGAAGTAAACCTGAACAGTTTCTTTTCCAGAATACTCTTTTCCTGTATTTGTTACTTTTACAGAGACTTCAAATACATCTTTTTCTTTGTTGTAAGAAACTTTCAAATCACTGTATTTAAAATCGGTATAACTCATACCATATCCGAATGGATATGCCACGTCATCATGATATTCGTACGCACCTGAGTTTCCAGACTGCATCACATAATCTTCATAACGTGTCTCATAATATTTGTATCCTACGTAAATACCTTCCTGATAGATCATGTATGTTTTTGCATGTTCCGGAATGATTCCTTCTTCATATCCTTCATACACTGTCGGCACAAAGTTCATCATTGCCGGTGCAGAGAAGTTGTCATACAGATAGGTATCCACCAGGCTTCCTGAAGGTGTCACATTTCCTGCAAGAATCTCTGCCACTGCATTGATTCCTGAAATTCCAACATCCCCGATCCACATACATGCATCCACGTCATATTCATTATTTTTCAGAAAATCTACCTGAAGTGTATTTGCCGAGTTGATCAGAACAACAATCTTTTTCACTTGACCGGCTTTTTTCATTTCTGCAACGTTCTGAAGCATTTCTTTTTCATTGTCATCAAGTGCCAGATAATTTGTCTCTTTGAAATCCAGATCTGCACCCTCTCCACCAATACGGGACAATACCACAATTGCTGCATCTCCATAGGATGCGACAGAATCTTTTACATCATCTGTATACACATTCCACGGAACCTCTGTTGTCTTTTCCCCTTCTTCTGCAACCATACCTGCAGTTTTTCTGGCGTACTTGCTTCCTTCTCCTTTACTATAGAAGTTCCAGAGTTTTTTATTGACCTCAAATCCACTTTTTTCAAGTGCTGTCTTCAATGTATCTGCCGAAGATGCATCGATATTACCGGAACCGGTACCTCCGTAAACCAGGTTTACAGAAGAATTTGAAAAGCAGCTTACCTTCGCGCCTTTCTCCAGCGGAAGTGCGTTATTTTCATTCATCAGAAGTGCTGCACCCTCTTCTTCTACTGTTTCACAGAGCTCCAGACCATACTGATTCATTTCTTCTGTTGTTTCAAAATCAGATTCATAGTATACTGCATTTTTATCTTCATTCTTCAACTTCCAGAATGAACCGCCGACAAACGCTGCAACTGTATTATCAAACATCGACAAAAATACTAATATCGGAATCAGTACAATGGAAATGATCCCGCTAAAAAACGTCAGCCCCTTCCACGGACGTGTTGCTTTTCTGCGCGCCTTGCGATAGGCTTTCTTTCGCACTTTTTTCTCTTGTTTTGTTTCATTCATTACTCAATTCCTCCCAATTGCACTCTTAGCTTAAAACATAAGAGCATTCTTTTCGCATTGATACTATCTTAACAATTCCACAATTTTTACTCAACCGCTTTTGACTAAGTGGTATTTTTGCACGCATAAGTGCAAAAAAGTTCCAATGTCCGAAATGCATTGGAACTTTTTGATACTATTCTTTTATCGGAAATAAAATTTTAAGGCAAAAACATCCATCCTTGATCTTTACCTGAAATACCCCATTGTACTTTTTCACACTGTTCTTAATACTGCGCAGTCCATATCCGTGATAAGCCTTGTCATGTTTTGTTGTTACCGGAAGATTGTCCTCAAATTCCAGCTCTTCCTCTACCGGATTCATGATCTGGACGATCAGAAACTGATGTTGTCTGTGGATCAGTACATCGATTTGACGCTTTTCCTGTTTTGGTAAATTTTTCACACACTCGATGGCATTATCCATTGCATTTCCAAAGATCGTGTACAGATCGATAGGATGCAAAAACTCCAGACCTTTTCCATCTGCCACGCAGGAAACCACAATATCATTCTCCTTGCATGCAAGACTCTTCTCTGTCAGAATCGTATCCAGTACATCATTTCCCGTCTTTACCATTGCTTCATAAATCTGAATGGAATCCTGAATCTCTTCGATATATTTTTCCCGTTCTTCCTTGGTGCACATGTCCCGCAATGCTGCAATCTGGTGTTTCAGATCATGGCACTTTCGATTGATGATATCAATATTCTCTTTCGCGATCCGATAGTGCTCTTTTTGCTGTCTCCAGAGAAGATCCGAAACCAGCCGCTCCTGACGCATGGCACTCTTTTTAAATAACTCATTCTGCAGATACAATACAACCACACACAATATCTGCATCTGCAAAATACTGAACCAGTTTCCTCCCTGCAGCCCTCCGCTTCGGTTGTTCACACACTGTTTTACAAACCACAAAAACAGGTATCCCTGCATAGCCAGCAAAACCAGCGCTGAGGTCAGCTGTCTCGGCCCGATCATAAACCGCTTATTTTCCGGAATCCAGATTGCCACTGTGTAACGGCAGACAATCACCCCGGCTGTTCCTACCAGCAGCAAAACAATCGGAAATACTTCTGCCAGGATCTCCCAGCGTTTTCGCAGTAGCCAGCAGAATACCATACTGAGTTCATAAGCAAGACACCAGGTACAGGATGCCCATACTGCATAATAAGATGCGACCGCCATCGTCATTTTTACATTCACCCACAGTGACAGCAGCATCATCACATATCCCAGTGCCATCCACATCATCGCTCCAAACCAGTTTTCCACCTGAAACAATAAAAACATCCCTGCCTGTGCCAGAAAAATTGCTGCCGCTGTCACTACAATAGAATATCGAAAATGCTTTCTTTTTGAAAAACCTACTGCATAAATAATACCAAATCCAAGATAGATCAATGTCGCCAGTATATTCACAATCCAACTCATCGTTAATTTCCTTCTCCTACGTAGTCCATCAGTGCATTCAGGAAGGCATTCTTTTTACGCTGACTGATCTCCAGCTCTTTTCCTGCTACAATCACCGTACTGTCCCTGACCTCTGTCACATATTTCAAATTTACGATATACCAGTGGTTACACTTTACAAAGTGATAGGGGGAAAGCATATCCAACGCATTCTTTATCGTCCCACGTACCACATATTCGCCTTCACTCGTGTGATAATACAACATTCTGTTCTGTATTTCCACATAATAGATTTCCTCCACAGGAACCTTCTTGACCGAATCCTGCTGCTTTAAGAGAATCTCTTTTTCTATTTTCTGAATCCGCCCGATAGCTCTTGTAAGCTTCAATGAAAAGGTGTAGTAATTTACCGGCTTCATGACAAAATCTAAAGCTCCCACAGAATATCCGCGAATTGCATACTGGATCATATTCGTGATAAACATCAGTACAACGTCTTCATCTGCCTGACGGATTTTCTCCGCGGCTTCCATCCCATTCATCCCGGGCATCTCAATATCCAGAATCACAATATCATAAACGGGACTGTACCCCTCAATCAGCTCTTTCGCATCTGAAAAAGCAGTCAACTGAATATCCTCACCATTCTCTTTCTGATATTTTTGTATATATTTTTCAATTTTTGCTAAAAACGCTGCATCATCATCCGCAATTGCAATCCGAATCACTCTCTCTCCTCCATTTTTTGTATTTCTTTTTGTTGTACTATAAAACCTGTCTCAAGATCCTTTCACCGATTCAAAAGCCGTTTTTTGATTGTCTCTCCGTTTTCCATCGAGATATATGGAATCTCCTGTTTCCGGTTTGCAGTCGATGCAAGCAGATGAACCTCTCCTTTTTGAAGCTTCACCACTCTGGCAAATATGTTTTGTGAAAATTCTACATATTGAATATCTTTGTAAGATATATAACAAATTGTTCTTCCAAAATATCCATTTACAATCGCCATATGGCTTACCCCCACAGTGCTTCCCGCCGTCAGGAAATATGCAAGAACAAGCAATATCATCCATATGCTAAAAATAAGCACTCCCAAAATAATTTCCTTTTGGAACTCCGGAAAATAATAAACAGAAAGCAGTGCTCCTGCGACAAGAAACAATGCAAAAAGAACTGCCGGCCAAATCCAGGCAATCCATGTTGCTATTGGCTGCCGTACAGTCTGCATCTGTACTGCTTCATAAAATTCAGGAAGTAATAAGCGAATCCGCTCTTCCATTTGATTTCGTTTACAGTACGGAAGAAAAAAAGATTGGGTTTCCGCGGCATCATCCCCCATTCCGATATTGATGATCTCTGCTGTATATCTCCCGGTCAGTCTTGCAAAAAATGTTTGCTTTAACTTCAGTGCGCTGATTTTCTCTGCCGGAATTGTGTAATTTACTTTTTTCAAAATCCCATAACGAATGTATAATTTATTTTCATTCCGATCGATTTTAAAATCATAATACTGAATAAATCCTTTTACAATATTCCATATGGCAGAACTGAATATGGCGATCAGCATAAGAACGCTTAACAGCATTTTTACAATACTTTCTCCCACACTGACAGAATGTATCACTTGCAGAACCATCCCTGCCGCTCCGACAACGCATCCAATTACTACCAATACAGAAAGCAGATTGACAGAAAACAGCCCATGTGTAAAAATATCCCCCATATTCGTTTGAATCGCCCAGTGATCTTTGTCTTCTTTCGAATATTTCTCCTCAAAGTCTCCTTCCTGTCCCTGCATTAACTTCATCACATATAATCGAAACTGCTCAGCCTCCGCCTTTTTCAATATGATCTTTACATCTGTTTTATCTGATGTAGACATACTGTTCGTATCCAGCTTCACTTTACATGTTCCAAGAAGCATTTCCAACAAATTCTGCTCTGTATTTACATTCGAAATATTTTTGAGACCAATTGTATTTTTCTTTTTATTCCATGTATTACGCTCAATCACGATACTGTTGTCACAGATCGAAATGTAAGTCTTCGACCAGATGATCCACTGATATAAAAATATCAGCAGAAAAACCGCCAATATCACTCCGCCGCCAATATATACCGTGAGACTTAATTCTTCCGATGACCCCTTTTCAATATAATCAATTACATCGTCGATGTTCGTAAAAGACAACACAAAAAGAATTCCAAATGTTGCTCCCAGCTGCTCCAGTATCACGGAAATGTGATTGCGAAATCTGATCTTATTCTCCATCTTCTTCCCTCTGTTCTTTCACAATCTCATTGATACGTTTCTGTAGATTTTCTGCAATTTTTTCCGCCTTTTCTTCCTCCAGAAAGCGAAGCGTTACATCTCCTCCTGCGGTAGTAACAGTCACTTTTGCCACATGAAAGATCTGATCAATCGGACCTTTTGATATCTCAAGCTTATGCAGACGTTCAATCGGCACAATATTTCTCTTCACAAAGAGATACCCTTCCCGTATATCAATACATTCCTCATTAATACTGTATCGATATCTGTTATAACGGAAATAAGGTTCTGCCAGCATGGAGACTGCCGCATAAATCAGCAGAACAGCTGAAATCCATCTTCCAATTTCAATCTGTTTTGGAATCAGCCAGAAGATATTCACGATCCCGATTAAAACAATAAAGATCACATCGCCGATTATTTCCGCAGTATACATGCACCCCAATGCCCGTCTGGAAAGCTTTTCATATGCCATACATTTCTTCTCCCTTTTATTCCAATTCCTGTATCAATTCAGAAATCAACTTTTCGTCCTCTTCCAACTCTTCTGCAATTTCAGAAACCGACATTTTCTTTAGCAATTTCTTTTGAATCAGTTCCTTTAGAAGTTCCCGTCTGCCGGACAATTTTCCTCTCTCTTCTCCTTCCTTTATACCGGATAGTCTGCCTTCTTCCCATCCCTCTTCCCAGGATGCCTCCCGCTCCTGCCTCATATGCTTTTCTTCATCATATTCATAGATACTCACTTGCTTCGCCTCCGCTCGGTTTTGTGTCAAAAACTCTGCCAGAATATCTTCCTCAATACATTCGCGGATTGCCTGCTCCACAGCCTCACTGATGGGCATTGTACAGATCGAGCAATTCCTTCTTATCCTGATAGAGCATGGCAAAAATACGTGACTTGTACATTCTGTTTGCCGGGAGTTCTGTGGTTTGCTTCATAAGGCTTCCTCCTTTAATTGAATCGTTACAGGAGGTTTTCAATCCGACATCTTTCTTCTAAAAACCTCTCTGCTGTTTTAAGTTGATATCAAAGCATAGAGATTTTCCGATATGACTTTAGAATAAAAGATGCGGAATGGTTCCGCTTAGAAAACCAGAAATAATGCTTTCCTGTATTGTAACACGATTGCACAGAAAGAGGAAGAAGAATTTTTTCTTTTTCAGTAAATATCCAATGTATTCATCTGAAATGCTATCTAACCGTATAATTCATGTTTCCAAAAAACGACGCCGGACTTTCCCCGGCGCCGTTTCTTTCAAACCATTGATTCAATTTTACTTTTCAAAAGAATTAGTCTTCTTTTGCTGTACCGTCATAGAGATTTACCAATCCCTTCAGGTATTCGTATCTTTCCATAGCCTCAGCCTCATTCTGCGCGAAGAGTCTCTGTGCTTTTTCAGGATTTGCTCTCATCAGGGCATTGTAACGAACTTCTCCGTTCAGGAATTCCTGATAATCTCCCTTAGGCTCTTTGCTGTCCAGAGTAAATTTCTTCTCAGCTTCCGGATTGAATCTGAAGTTGTTCCAGTATCCGCATTCTACTGCAAGCTGTTCCTCTGTCTGTGCTTTGCTCATACCTTTCTTGATTCCATGGTTGATACATGGAGCGTAAGCGATGATCAGGGATGGTCCCGGATATGCCTCTGCCTCTGCGATTGCTTTCACTGTCTGGTTGAAATCTGCACCCATTGCGATCTGTGCAACATATACATAACCATAGCTCATAGCAATTCCTGCAAGGTCTTTCTTCTTCGTCTCTTTACCACCGGCCGCGAACTGTGCTGTCGCACCTGTCTTAGTAGCTTTTGAAGACTGTCCGCCTGTGTTGGAGTAAACTTCTGTATCAAATACCATGATGTTGATATCCTGACCGCTTGCCAGTACGTGGTCAACTCCACCGAATCCGATATCGTAAGCCCATCCGTCACCACCGAAGATCCACTGGGATTTCTTCGCAAGGAAGTCTTTATTTTTCAGCAGTTCTGCTCTCTCAGCACATCCGCAGTCACAGTCTTCCAGAGCTTTTACAAGCTTGTCTGTAGCTGTTCCGTTTGTTGCACCTACTGAGAATGTATCCAGATATTCCTGAGCTGCTGCTTTCACATCGTCGTTTACGCCGTTCTCTGCAAGTTTTTCTACAGATGCTTTGAGTCTTTCACGGATCGTATTCTGTGCAAGAAGCATACCATATCCAAACTCTGCATTATCCTCAAACAGTGAGTTAGACCATGCCGGACCTCTTCCCTGTGGGTTTACTGTATAAGGTGTAGACGGTGAAGAGTTACCCCAGATAGAAGAACATCCTGTTGCATTTGCAATATACATTCTGTCACCGAATAACTGTGTGATCAGTTTTGCATAAGGTGTCTCACCACAACCTGCACAAGCTCCTGAGAACTCAAGCAATGGCTGTTTGAACTGACTTCCTTTTACCGTAGTCTCTTTGAATTTTGCAACAACTTCCGGTTTGATCGGAAGCTCTGTTCCATAATCAAAGAATGTCTGTCTTCCGGCATTTGCTTCCATGTTGCCCATAACAAGCGCTTTTTCACCCTTCTTACCAGGACATACATTTGCACAAGATCCACATCCTGTACAGTCATAAGCAGATACTGCGATCGAGAACTTCATGTTCGGCATACCCATCATGTCGATCATATCCATACCTTCCGGTGCGTTTGCTGCTTCTTCTTCTGTCAAAGCGATCGGACGGATAACTGCATGCGGACATACATATGCACAGCGGTTACACTGGATACAGTTGTCCGGCTGCCAGATCGGGATATCTACTGCGATTCCACGTTTCTCATATGCTGAAGAACCGGATGGTGTAGAACCATCTACATATTCATTAAATGCAGATACCGGAAGTGTATTTCCTTCCTGTGCATTTACTTTTGCCTGGATATTTTTTACAAAATCTACAACGTCTGCTCTTCCGCCTTCTCCAACGTGAGGAGTTGTAAGACCTTCATCTGCTGCATCTTTCCAGCTTTCCGGAACTGCGATTTCTACAACCTGTTTTGCACCTGCATCGATTGCATCGTAGTTCATCTGTACGATCTTGTCACCTTTTCTTCCGTAAGTAGCTTTTGCAGCTGCTTTCATCAGATCGATCGCTTCCTCTTCCGGAATGATCGCTGCAAGTTTGAAGAATGCTGACTGAAGAACTGTATTGATACGTCCGCCAAGTCCGATTTCTTTACCAATCTTGATACCGTCGATCGTGTAGAACTTGATATTGTGATTTGCAATGTAGCTCTTAACCTGTCCCGGAAGGTGCTCTTCCAGTCCTTCCATATCCCATGAACAGTTCAGAAGGAATGTACCTCCATCAACCAGTTCCTGAACCATGTTGTACTTGTCAACATAAGAAGGATTGTGACATGCTACAAAGTTTGCCTGACGGATTAAATATGTTGATTTGATCGGTGACTTACCGAAACGCAGGTGAGACATTGTAACACCACCGGATTTTTTGGAGTCATAGTCAAAATATGCCTGTGCATACATGTCTGTGTTATCTCCGATGATCTTGATGGAGTTTTTGTTCGCACCAACAGTACCGTCAGCTCCAAGTCCCCAGAATTTACAGTTGATCGTTCCTTCCGGTGTTGTTACCAGAGGTTCGTCAGCTTTCAGTGACAGGTGTGTCACATCATCTTCAATACCGATTGTAAATTTCTGTTTTTCATCGTTGTGATATACTGCAACGATCTGTGCAGGTGTTGTATCTTTAGAACCTAATCCATAGCGTCCTGTATAAATCGGAACTGCATCAAATTTTGTTCCCTTTAATGCTGCAACAACATCCAGATACAGTGGCTCGCCAAGTGCTCCCGGCTCTTTTGTTCTGTCAAGAACAGAAATCTTCTTCACAGAATCCGGAATTGCATTGATCAGTGCTTCCGCTGAGAATGGTCTGTAAAGGCGAACTTTTACAACACCGACTTTTTCTCCGGCTGCCATCAGATAATCGATTGTCTCTTCGATCGTATCACAGACAGAACCCATTGCAACGATCACGTGCTCTGCATCTTCTGCTCCATAGTAGTTGAACAGTTTATAGTCTGTTCCAATCTTCTCATTTACTTTATCCATATAATTCTGAACGATTGCAGGAAGTGCATCGTAATATGGATTACATGCTTCTCTTGCCTGGAAGAAAATATCAGGGTTCTGAGCAGAACCTCTCTGACATGGATGGTTTGGATTCAGTGCGTGTGCACGGAATTCGTCAATTGCATCTTTATTTACTAAATCTTCCAGATCTTCGTAATCCCATGTCTCAATCTTCTGAATCTCATGAGATGTTCTGAATCCGTCAAAGAAATTGATAAACGGAATCTTTCCTTCCAATGCTGCACAGTGTGCAACTGGTGTCAGGTCCATAACTTCCTGCACACTGGATTCACACAGCATCGCTGCACCTGTCTGACGACATGCATAAACGTCAGAGTGATCTCCAAAGATAGAAAGCGCATGGCTTGCAAGTGCACGTGCGGATACGTTGAATACACCCGGGAGCTGCTCTCCTGCCACTTTATATAAGTTCGGAATCATGAGCAGTAATCCCTGAGATGCTGTAAATGTTGTTGTCAGTGCTCCTGCTGCAAGAGAACCGTGTACTGCTCCTGCAGCACCTGCCTCAGACTGCATCTCTGTTACATGAACAGTTGTTCCAAAAATATTCTTTCTTCCTTCTGTTGCCCACTCGTCAATATGCTCCGGCATAACGGATGACGGTGTGATCGGGTAGATAGCTGCAACTTCTGTATATGCATAGGAAACGTGAGCTGCTGCCTGGTTACCGTCCATGGTTTTCATTTTTCTTGCCATTTCTTGTTCCTCCTTCGAAATTACATTGTAAAACGAGTTTTTACATGTAAATTTATTATATCTCGATTATTTGTAAAAGTCCATACAAGCGGTCTCATTTCTTGTTTCTTTTTTGGTACAGTTGTTCATAAAATAAGAGGTATCTTCACATAATGTCGATTTTCCAACACATAAAAAGAAGAAGGTTTAAAACCCTTCTTTTCTCCGTTTTATTCGCATTTCTCTTCTCTTTTTGGCTGCATCCCATTCCCATTTTTCTTCTTCCGTTTCGATCAGAAGTCCTGGGATTTCTGTCGGCTTATCCTTTTCATCCAGCGCCACCATCGTAAAATATGCCCGGTTGATCGGTCTTCTCATCCCGTCTTTACTTTCCACATATGTGTCAACCCGCACTTCCATAGACGTCTTTCCTACATAAGTCGCCTTCCCGATTACTACCACGACCTCATCTAAATAAACTCCGTGGATAAATCTTAAATTATCTACAGAAGCCGTTGTAATATTGTGTTCTGCATGACGCCGTCCCACCAGACCGGCCACTTCATCCAGCCATTCCATCAACTGTCCCCCAAACAGTCTGCCGGCTCCGTTTAAGTGAACAGGACGTACTGCATGCATTGTTTCCACACTGGAATCGCTGACTCTTTTTTCTCTTCTCATGTCCTCTTCCCCTTTTTTGCTTCTCATTACCATGCATGCAGCCAGAATTTTCCTAAAAACCAGATAAGAAATGCAAAAATTGCCATCACTCCGATTGCAAGCGGAAGCAGAAGTTCACAGAATGCCAGAATAACTGCCAGTTTGTCTTTTCGGCTCATCTCGATCGGTTCCTGCTTTTTCTTTTCTTCACGCGCTTTCTTTTTGGCTTCTTTTCTGACTGTGCGAAGACCTTTTTCAAATTCGATTTTCTTCTTTTGTCCATCCGGCTGTGTGTCTGACTTTTTCGCTTTCTCTTCCTCTTCAAACAGCAGATCCGGCCTTGGTCCCTGTCCCAGTTTCAATAGATTTTTCATAATGCCCTCTTTGAAAAATGCCCCCGATGCGATTACCGGGGGCGAAATTTAAGTTTTCCTTACATTTTTTGTATTGTCAAAAGATTTTATACATAGTGACAAGCTACAAAGTGTTCATTTCCTACATCTCTGTACTCCGGTGCTTCCTGTGCACATTTCTCTGTCGCATATGGACAGCGTGTACGGAATTTACATCCGGACGGCGGATTCGACGGAGAAGGAAGATCTCCGCTTAAAATGATACGATCTCTCTTTCTTGTCGGATCCGGCACCGGAATCGCTGACATCAGCGCTTTTGTATATGGATGCAGCGGATTGTCGAAAATTTCATTTTTATCTGCCATCTCCACAATATTTCCAAGATACATAACTGCCACACGATTACTGATGTACTCTACAACTGACAAGTCATGCGAAATGAAAATGTAGGAGAAGTTGTTTCTCTCCTGAAGATCTCCGAGCAGGTTGATGATCTGTGACTGAATAGACACGTCCAGCGCCGATACCGGCTCATCACAGACGATCAGTTCCGGATTCAGAATCAGGCTTCGTGCAATTCCGATACGCTGTCTTTGTCCACCGGAAAACTCATGCGGGTAACGGTTGATATAATACGTAGGAAGTCCGCAGATTTCCATTGTCTCCAATACCTTTTCACGTGCTTCTGCCTTACTCATCAATTTGTGATCAAGCAGAGCCTCCCCGATGATGTTTCCGACTGTCATACGCGGATTCAACGAAGCGTATGGATCCTGAAATACCATCTGCATCTGCAGACGTTTTGCACGCATTTCCTTTTTGGAACATTTTGCAAGGTCCTCTCCTTTGAAAATGACCTTTCCGTCTGTGATATCATGCAGTCTTAAGATCGTTCTTCCGGCTGTTGATTTTCCACATCCGGACTCACCTACGATTCCCAGTGTCTCACCACGTCTCAGTTTGAAAGAAATTCCATCTACAGCTTTGACATGTCCGACTGTTCTTGTGATCAGACCGCCACGGATCGGGAAATATTTTTTCAGATTCTGGACATCCAAAATGATTTCATTTTCTCTGTTCATTTATACTTCCTCCTTTTCCGGTGCGTTGACAAAGCATGCAACATAATGACCGTTTCCAACGTGTACCAGTTTTGGTTCTTTTTCTTTACAGCCTTCCTGACAGAACTCACATCTCTCATTGAAATGGCAGTTCTCCGGCATATTGATCGGGTTCGGAACCTGTCCCGGGATCGAATACAGACGCTCATTGTGATTGGTCTTACCGATGATCGGTTTTGATTTTAACAGCCCGATTGTATATGGATGCATCGGATTCTGGAAAATATCCAGTACTTTTCCTTTTTCCACAACATTTCCGGCATACATAACAACCACGTAATCTGCCATCTCTGCAACGACGCCCAGGTCATGCGTGATCAGCATGATGGACATATCCATTTCCTCTTTCAGCTTGCGCATCAGATCCAGAATCTGTGCCTGAATCGTTACATCCAGCGCAGTCGTCGGCTCATCTGCGATCAACAGCTTCGGATTACATACCAGAGCCATTGCAATCATGATACGCTGACGCATACCACCGGAAAGCTCGTGAGGATAGCATTCCATGATTTCTTCCGCTCTCGGAATACCAACCAGTTTTATCATTTCCAGAGCTTTTGCTCTTGCTTCTTCTTTTGTTGCATCTGTATGGAAAAGAATACTTTCCATGATCTGATGTCCGACTTTGAGTACCGGATTCAGAGAAGTCATCGGCTCCTGGAAGATCATTGCAACATCTTTTCCGTTGACATGCTCCATTTCGCTCTTGCTCAGCTTCAGTAAATCTCTTCCATCCATCAGGATCTCACCATCCACGATTTTTCCCGGAGGTGACTGAACCAGATGCATCAGAGAGAGTGAAGTAACACTCTTTCCACATCCGGATTCTCCTACTACACAGACTGTCTCTCCTTTGCGGATCTCAAAATCAACGCCGTTGACTGCCTTGACAATTCCAGCGTCTGTATAGAACCATGTATGCAGATTTTTAAATTCTATAAATGCCATAATTTTTCTCCTTGTCAAAACTTTCTTAGCGTTTCATTTTCGGGTCAAATGCATCTCTGAGACCATCACCTACAAGGTTTACCGCAAGTACAGTCAGCAGGATACAGAATCCGGCCGGCATCCACAGCCATGGACGCAGTTTGAATGTCATCAGGTTTGTTCCTGCAGATACCATCTGTCCCCAGCTGGACATCGGAGGAAGTACACCGACTCCCAGATAAGACATGGTGGATTCCATGATGATCGTATCACCGATTGCCAGTGTTGCTGTAACAATGATGATCGGGATAACATTCGGCATAATATGTTTGAAAATCTTATGCAGATCGCGGATACCAAGTGATTCCGCTGCTGACATATAATCCATCTCACGGATCGAAAGTACCTGACCTCGGATATACCGGCACGTACCGGCCCATCCGATCGCCGCAAGGATTACCATCAGATAATATACACGAACTCCGGTGTCCACTTTCCAGTCTGACATCATGGCACTGAGCATGATCAGAATCGGCATCGTCGGCAGAGACAGAATAACGTCTACTACACGCATGATGACAAAATCCACAACTCCACCATAGTATGCTGCGGTACAACCTAATAATGCACCGATAAAGATCTGAAGTGCTGTCGCCGCCAGACCGACTGTCATGGAAATACGACCTCCATAAAGAAGACGTGTAAAGACGTCTCGTCCATTTTCATCTGTTCCAAACCAGTGCTGTGCACTCGGCGGCTGTTTTGCATTTGCAATATCAGTTGCTGTAATATCTGAATACGGAGATACGATTGGTCCCACAATACAAAGAACGATCATGACTCCTAAAAAGATCAGTCCTGCTATTGCCAGTTTATTTCTGGACAATCGCTTCATTGCAAGTCTCCAGGGGGATTCCATGCTCTTGCTCGCTGCTGCCTGTTTTGCAATTCTTTTATTTGCATCTTCTGTTTTTTTCACGTGTCCTCCTCCTTTCTACTTCAAACGAATACGCGGATCAACCGCACCATATAATAAATCGGAAAGTAAATTTCCAAGCATTGTAAGTACTGCAAGGAACATTGTGAATCCCATCATAAACAGATAATCTCTCTTTCCAATCGAATCCAGGAATACTTTACCGATTCCAGGCCATGCAAAGACAGTCTCTGTGATCATCGCACCTGCGAAAAGTCCCGGGATTGCACCTCCGACATATGTTACGATCGGGATCATCGCATTCTTCAACGCATGTTTGTAAATTACCACTTTTTCCGGAAGTCCCTTTGCACGGGCAGTTCTGATGTAATCCTGATTGATTACCTCAAGCATGGATGTACGCACATAACGCATAGTACCACCCAACTGAATCACTGTCAGTGTCACAACCGGAAGAATCATGTGAAGCAATACATCCACAACATAAGCCCCCCCAGTGTTGTTTGCCCCAGCAGTTACCATACCGTCAAGAGGAAGGACTCCAAGCTTGACAGAAAAGATATGCCGCAGGATCATTGCCAGGAAAAAGGATGGCAGTGAAATACCGGCAAATGCCACTACCGAGAATGTATTGTCAAAAATCGAATATTGCTTGGTCGCCGAAATAACGCCGATTGGAATCGCGATCAATAGTTGCAGTATGAACGCTACAGCAGCTACTAAAAACGAGTTCCATACAAATTTACCGATGACTTCTGTTACCGGAATCTTGTAACTGATTGAGATACCAAAATCTCCTCTGATCGCATGACTTGCCCAGTTTACGTATCTTTCCGGTATCGGTTTGTCTAATCCTAAAAGTGCTTTGTTCTGCGCTATCTTCTCCGCTGTGATGTTTCCGCCTGCATGAGCATCAACGGCATCTCCCGGCAGACTTGCTACCAAAAGAAATACAACCATAGATACACCGATCAGAATAGGAATCATCGTGAGAACACGGCGAGTTGCATATTTCCACATTTGTTAAAAACCTCCAATCTTTATTTGACTCTGTTTTGCTCATGATCAAATAACTTAATTTTGCCCGCAGGAAATAGAACGAATCAAATTCGTATCCACCCCCTGCGGGCCGTTTGTTTGAAGGGAAACCTCGCTGGATCCCTATTTGAGCTTCAAGTCTTACGGCTTTGTTATTTTTTTAGAGTACTTTGATTACTCAACTTCAATATTGACGATCTTATCCTGCTGATACCATTTTACATAAGAGCTCTGCTCGATGTTCTGTACACGAGTGTTGTAGCAGATCAGGTCGCATCTCTCGTAGATCGGATATAATGGAAGTTCTTCATTGATAAGTTTGTAAATCTCTTTGTATTTTTCTTTCTGCTCGTCCTGTGAAGTAGAAGCCAGTGCCTCTGCAAGCATCTTATCCAGTTCCGGATTTGCATATCCTGTACGGTTCTGAGTTCCACCTGCTTCTGCACTTGCAAATGTACCTGTCAGGTCTGGATCAGCTGTCAGTCCCCATGCCATGAACAGCATATCAAATGTACCGTTCTGGGATTTAGACTGCAGTGTCGGCCAGTCTACATACTCTGCCTGGAAGTCGATACCAAGCTGTCCGTATGCGTCGATCATCAGAGGGATCATAGTATCTGTTACAACATTTCCGGACATTGCACTGAAGACGATCTTCATCTGTTTTCCGTCTTTCATCAGTTTGTCGCCGTCTTTTTCCCATCCAGCTTCTTTCAGAAGTTCTGCAGCTTTTTCAAGATCGTAATCGTATGTCTCCATACCTTCATCATCATACAACCATGAAACTGGTGCCTGTGGAATATTCAGTGTAATTGCATACTGTCCGTAAACAGCCTGATTCAGAGACTTACGGTCAATTGCGTGGAGCAGTGCCTGACGTACTTTTACATCCTGGAAGATTTCATTTTTCTGGTTTGTTGCAACATAACCATATCCAAGTGTTGGCTGAATCTTCAAGTTGATGAATCCAGCTGACATTGCCTCTTCGATGTGATCATCATCACATACAACCTGGTCGTGAATATCTACATCACCTGTTTCTACTGCCTGAAGTTCCGCATTTGTAGCAACTACTTTGAAGATCAGGTTCTTTGTCTTAGGCTCTCCCAGGTAGAAGTTCGGGTTTGCTTCCAGAGTCGCAGATGTTTTTTCTTTGTACTCTTTCAATACATATGCACCATTCGATACATAGTCAACCATATTCAATGATTTGAATTTAGAAAGGTCACCTTTCTTGATCAGATCTCCATATTTTGCTGTAGAGATCGGCACTGCTGAACCTAATACGTATGGTGCACTTGTGTTTGCTGATTCCAGAGTAATCTCAATTGTACTTTCATCTACCACTTTGATACCGGAAATTTCTGTAGCGCTTCCGTTTTTGTAGTCATCATATCCTACAACGTTTACTTTAGAAATATCCTGATATCCGTCATAACTTGGATCAGCTACTACTTTGTACCAATTTACATAGTCTTCTGCTTTTACATCAGATCCATCGTTGTATTTTTCTTTTGTCAGTTTATATGTGTAAACTTTGCCATCCTCAGAAACGGACATACTTGCTGTACCATCAACAATCTCACCTTTGTCATCATTGACACTCAGAGAAGCTGTTGTTGCTGTTACAACCTGGAAATCCTCATTTGCTTCCCAGTATACCGGGTTGAATACACCTGCAAAGTCTGCAACACCTGCGATCAGTGTGTCTTTTCTCTTTGCTGCTGTCTCAGGAAGTGCAGAAGGATCCTCTGCTTCAATCAACTGGTTTGTTGCTTCTAATGAAGTATTTGTGTCCTGTGATTCTGTTTTTTCACTTGTTTTCTTATTGTCTGACCCACTGCCGCAAGCCGCAAGTGAAAGTGCCATTACTGCCGCTAAAAGGCAGGCTAATGCTTTCTTTTTCATATTTTTTCCTCCTTGAAAAATATTTATGTTGATTCCTGCATCTTCCGATTTATTTACTCTGTTTTTTCATAGCCGTATTGCTCATGTATGCTGAAAATGCGGAAACGAACATTCGTCATTGCCAGAGCTTATTCCATCATTGCTCCCAGTTTTTCTGTCACTGTGCGCACACAGCCGTCTTCAAACGGAATCTGAAGACCTACTTCTTTTAACATCTCTGTATAGAAATCACTTGCAGACAGTCTGCACAGCTTCAGATAGCTCTGCCATGCTGCTTTGTAATCTTCATCCATCCAGATCTTGTACTGCATTGCACAGGTCTGTGCCAGTACATAATCTATATAATAAAACGGATAGTCATAAATGTGAAGCTGTTTCTGCCAGAAACCACCTTTTTCCATAAATGGATCTCCCTCGTAATCAAGGTGTGGTTTGTATTCTTCTTCCAGTTTTTTCCATGCCGCATGTCTCTCATCCGGCGTCAGATCCGGGTTACTGTAGACAATGTGTTGGAATTCGTCCACCATGCATCCGTACGGAATAAATGCGATCGCATCTTCCAGATGCATCTGTCTGTATGTGTCAGCTTCTTCTTTAAAAAACAAATTCATCCATGGTTCTGTAAAGAATTCCATAGACATAGAATGAATCTCTGCTGTCTCCATCGTGATATCCCAGTGCTCTTCGATCGGATCACTTCCATAAACATATCCCTGGAACGCATGACCGCACTCATGTGTCACAACATCCACATCTCCGCTTGTTCCATTGAAATTGGCAAAAATAAACGGTGCACGGTATTTCGGAAGATATGTCATATAACCGCCGGCCTTTTTTGTCTTTCTGCCGAGCACATCAAAGAGTTCATTCTCCATCATAAAATCAAAGAACTCTTTTGTCTCCGGTGAAAGCTCCTCATACATCTTCTGTCCATTCGCCATGATCTCTTCCGGAGTTCCCTGTGGTTTTGGATTTCCGTCCACGAAATACATGTTCTCATCAATATAAGAAAGCTTCTCAAGTCCCAGTCTTTCTCTTCTTTTGTCATGCATCTTTTCTGCAAGCGGTACAAAGTACTCTTTGATTTGTCTGCGGAAGTTCTCCACATCTTCTCTTCCATAAGAATTACGGTTCATCCGGTAATATCCAAGCTCCACATAGTTCTCATATCCAAGAAGTCTTGCCTGCGCTGTACGATTCTTCACCAGCTTGTCATAGATCTCATCCAGTTCTTCTGCTTTGCTCTGGAAAAACGCACTGTATTTTTCATGTGCCTTTCTTCTGATCTCACGATCTTCATGAGTCATATATGGACGAAGTAAAGACAGGTTTAAAGTTTCCCCTTCCCAGTCGATCTTTGCACTTGCAATCAGCTTGTCATACTGTGTTGTCAGCGCATTTTCCTCCTGCATCAGCGGGATCAGTTTCTCATCCATAGCTTTAAATTCAAGCTCCATACTCTTGAATGCCACTTTTCCGATCTTCTCTTCCAATACTTCTCTGTACGGAGAATAGTACAATGCTTTTCTGTACTCTGTCTCCTGATTGTTGATCGTCGGAAGAACCTCATTGTAATAATTCTTTTCTTCGCTGTAGAACTCATCTGCAGTATCTACATCACTGCGGATCATAGCGATCTGAATCGTCGTATTATACTCATCACGCAGCGCATAAAACTTCTGATGGATCTCAAACTGTTCCTCTCCACTTTTTGCTGCCTTCAGCTCCTGTGTCAGTTCTTTTAAAGCTGCTACAACAGCCTCTGTATCTACTCTCTGATAAGGCATCTCTGCAAATTTCATACCATTTCCTCCTTGCCACACCTATCTGTTTGATCAATTTTATCATTCCTAGCGCTAATAGATCACCGCACTAAAGTATTATTATAAACTAGTGTTAAGATTTACTCATTATATACTACTTCTCCTTTGATTTCAAGCTATTTTTGATTTTATTTATGCAATTTCACTTTTCCATTCTTGCATTCTGGAGTCTTTTTCACCTGAAAAAGACAAAAAAGTTCAAAAAAACTGCAGTTATTTTACTGCAGTTTTTCGTTCTCCCCTATCATTCACTCTTTCACAGGCTCCGTTTTCAATGCCAGCATTGCGTATCTGGAATGGTGCTTTCGCAGATACACAATCAAGATTCCCATTACCACTACCAGCACTCCTGCCAGAAGCTGCGAAACCGGAAGTCCAACCACCGGGAGGATCAGCTGATCTGTGCGAAGTCCCTCAATCCATACACGTCCAAGTCCATATCCGAACATATAAAGAAGAAACAATTCCCCTTCATACTTTTTATGCTTTCGATACACAAACAGTATGATCAGAAGTGCACAGCACCAGAGGGATTCATATAAAAATGTTGGATGAACCTGAATGTATTCTACACCACCAATACTCTGGATATGCATGCGCATCTGCTCTGTCACATCCGAACTTCTGACTGCATCGATTGGAAGACGCATTGCAAACAGACTGTCCGTATATTCCCCAAATGCCTCTCTGTTAAAGAAATTTCCCCAACGTCCCAGCATCTGCCCATTTAACAGTGCAAGCGCAATCGTGTCAAAAATCTGAGGTGCACTCAAATGCTTCACTTTTGCTGCAATGATCACTGTCAGTACCGCTGCGATCACACCTCCGTAAATTGCCAGTCCGCCTTCCCGGATATTCAGAATCTCCAGAAGGTTATCCTTATACATGTCCCAGGAAAAAATCACATAATACAACCTGGCTCCTATGATGCCAAAGACCACACCGATCATCCCCATATCCAGATAATTCTCCGGATCCTGCCCGGTACGCTTTGCCTCCGCGGTGGCAATCACAAAACCAAGAAGGATTGCGGTTCCTATGATGATCCCATAATATGCAATTTCAAATCCAAAGATGGAAATCGTCTTTCCGACATGTTCCAGATGAATTCCAAGATGTGGAAAACTAATATCATAGTGCATGCTTCCTGCCTCCAATTTTATACATTAAACCGGAATACAATAATATCTCCGTCCTGAACGACATATTCTTTTCCTTCCAGTCTTACCAGACCTTTCTCTTTGGCTGCTGCATGTGTTCCGCATGCCATCAGATCATCATAACTGACCACCTCTGCACGGATAAATCCACGTTCAAAATCTGTATGGATCTTTCCGGCTGCCTGAGGTGCCTTTGTTCCCTTTGTGATCGTCCATGCACGGCACTCCTGCTCTCCCGCTGTCAGATAGCTGATCAGTCCGAGCAGATGATAACTTGCTTTGATCAGTTTTTCCAGACCGGACTCCTCCAGACCAAGATCATCCAGGAATAACTTTTTCTCATCCTCATCCAGTTCTGCGATCTCCTGTTCAATCTGTGCGCAGACTACAAATACTTCACAGTTCTCTTCTGCTGCGTATTCCCGCACTTTCTGTACTCCGGCATTGTCTGCACCGTCATTTGCCAGATCGTCCTCTGTCACATTTGCCGCAAAGATCACCGGCTTGTATGTCAGAAGATTGTAGCTTGTCAGCCATTCCTGTTCTTCCTCATCGTCTGTTGTAAAGCTCTTCGCCATCTTATTTTCTTCCAGATGCTCTTTGATGCGTTTTAACAGCTCCAGCTCTTTTGCTGCTGTCTTATCATTTCTGGAAAGCTTTACCACTTTTGCGATCCTTCTCTCCAAAATCTCCAGATCGGAAAAGATCAGTTCCAGATTGATCGTCTCAATGTCACGCAATGGATCAATGCTTCCATCCACATGGACAATGTTGCTGTCTTCGAAGCATCTTACGACATGCACGATCGCATCGACCTCCCGGATATTAGCAAGAAACTGGTTTCCAAGCCCTTCTCCTTTGGATGCTCCTTTCACAAGCCCTGCGATGTCTACGAACTCAATCGCTGCCGGTGTGATCTTCTTTGTGTTGTACATCTCGCCCAGCACATCCAATCTGTGATCCGGCACTGTCACAACACCTACATTCGGATCAATGGTACAGAACGGATAGTTTGCAGATTCTGCGCCTGCCTTTGTCAATGAATTGAATAATGTACTCTTTCCTACGTTTGGTAACCCTACAATTCCTAATTTCATTTTTTATATTTCCTCCTATAAATCCTTTGATTTCAAGGGATTTCAGCATACTTACTTTTGCAAGTGGGCCATTTAGTGGGCCATTACATTGCCATAAGCGCTTCTGCTACCAAGTCCATTTCTTTTTTCTTTTCTTCCTCGGTAGTATGAACATATAAGTTCATTGTAATTCCAATATTCGAATGACCCAGTAACATCTGAAGTGTTTTCGGTTTCATTCCTGCTTCAATACATCTGGTAGCAAAAGTATGTCTCAAGATATGCATCGAAAATCTTGAAATTTTTGCTTTATCACAGATTTTAAACAGCGCTGTATCATATGTACTGTTCTTAACCGGTGTTCCTTTTCGACACAGAAACACAAATTCTTTCCATTCTGTTGAAATTTCTGAAATCCTCTTATTCTTTTCTTTTTGTTTTTTTAGTATAGCAACCGCTTCTTCTGTTAAGGGTATCGTACGGTAGCCTGATTTACTCTTTGGTTCTCCGATACGCCACTCCTTTGCACTATAACGATATTCCATACTTCTGCGAATCTGAATTGTTTTGGATTTAAAATCGACATCTTCCCATTTCAATCCTACCAATTCGCCTGTTCGCAATCCGGTTTGTAGTATAAAACGATACTGATTTTCATAGCTTTGACCTTCTGCGTATTGTAAAAATATTTTTTGTATGTCTCTTGTTAAAGCAACCTTCTTCTCAGATGGCTTTCCCATATCACTTTTCACAGATTTTTTGCAGGGATTGCTACACAGGACTTCATTTTCTTTTGCATACTCAAACATGTTGTATAATGCAATTCTTGCCTGATAAATTGTAGATGTACGATACTCCTGATCTGCCATATCATAAAATATTTTCTGACAGTGAAGTGGTTTCACGTCTGATAGTGTCATCTTCCCAATTACCGGTTTAATATTTTTAATATATCTCTCCGTATAATTGCGAACAGTATTTGAACGGACTGTTTTCTTTTTTATCCCAATCCAATAATCAAACCATTGATCGACCAGCATATCTGATGGCATTGAAATATCACTGTGTTCATCCACATAAGTCACATCAGCAATCCATGCTCTGCACTCTTGTAGCTTTTTGAATCGTTTATGTTTTCTCTTTCCAAACCGATCTACAAATCTGGCTGAGTATAATCCCGTACTTTCCTGGGTTATTCCTTTGCCAAGTTCTTTGCCTTTTAAATCTTTTCCCATATTTCAGCTCCTCTCATAAGAAGCCCTAATACAGTACCTTGTATTATACCATAGCATCTTATTTTTGTGAATATTCATTTTCATCTCATCTTCTGTCATTCATTTATATTTCCACACTTTCCGAAATGAATTTTTCAAATTCTTTTCTCTTTACAAGTTTTTTCGTACCTACGTAAAGCACAAACGGACATCTCGGTTCTTTCAAAAGACTACTTATTCTGTTTTGTCCGATATTACTGTATTCTGCTGCCTCTTCAATTGTAAGAGCCACTTTTTCACATATTGCAACATATTGTTTGTTCATAAAATCCTTTCCTTATTGTTTAACGTGCGTAGCATTCACTTCTATCCGCAATACACACGATCATTCTTTGTATTCAACAACGTTTTCGCTTTCTCCATTTTCATACTTGCAATTGCTTCTCGTTTACTTGTGCCTCCAACATACATTGGTGTACACATTTCTAAAATACGGTCATAGATACGTTTTTTATCTAACATGGTCTCGCTTTTTATTTCTTTCAGCGGAAGATTGGTCGTGATGATCAATGGTCGTCCTGAACGGATCCTGCGATCTATGACGCTAAAAATAATTCCTAACGCATATTCTGAATTTCGTTCCACTCCAAGATCATCAATAATTAAAAGCTGGTAAGAAGCCAATGCATTGATATATTCCGTTTTGTCTGCCAGTGGAAATATATCATCGATAATGGTATTGAAATTTGTCATCTTTACCGTTACTTCTCGTTTGAGAAGATCATTGGCAATACACCCGGCAATATAACTTTTCCCGGTACCAACCGGTCCCCAGAACAAACAGCCTATATGATTTCTTTTCATTTCATCCCAGTTATCAACATAGCTTTTGGCCTTATGCATTACCGCATCTGACATATCTGCATTTTCAAATGTCCACTCTTCCATTCTGCTCTCGTCAAAACAGATGCTCGTATTTCTGCTGACTAATTCCCGGTGTTCTTTGTCTTTAAAATATTTTTGTTCTTCTTCATACGCTTTTCTGTCACAGGCACATTGCCCGGAATGTTTCTTCATCCCCATATATCCACCCTCAGGAAAAAATGCTTCTTTCGCTTCTCCACAGACTTTGCAGTATCGCAAACCATCACTTCCTACACATACGGTATCTTCTTCTCTCATCACAAACTCTCTCCTTCCCCATAGTAATAATTTACTTCATGATATTTATTTCTTTTATATTTCTCAGTTACTTTACTAGGTGCCACATTTCCGACTTCTGCGCAGCCATTTTTATGGCTAGATGATGGTTGCTTTTCTGACTCTGTTATAGCCATCTTTTCAACCGCCTTATTGTCAACCGGCTGTAAATCTATCTCATCAGATGGAATTTTTACATATAAATGATTTGGTTTTGAAAATCCACCGGATCTGCGAACCAATAGTCCCACATCATCCAATTCCTTCAATGCTGTTTTTACAGAAGATTTGCATTTGTCGATTTGAACAGACAATTCCTCTATCGGAAATATCAGATAAACATTTCCATACTTATCTATCCAGCTATTCTTTCTCGATATCCGTGCCCGGTCATACAAAATCATATAAAGAAATTTTGCAGTTTGAGAAATTCGCAGTTTGAGCAAAAACTTCGGAAACTGGAAGTACTGAAGCATCGGCTCTGACTCCTTCATGTATTCATATTTCATTCTTTTCTCGCCTCATTTCTGTTTCTAATTGTTGTAAAAATCATTTTTATGCCGGCTCAAAAATGTCCTTACATATATTCAAAAGATGAAGGGCATAAATACAGGTTCTTGATAAAAATCTTTTTATTTTTCCTGTCCAAAATACCCTTACATAAAACGAAACGCTGAGAGGCATTTTTACAGCCTCCTAAGGAAAACTTTTTTATTTTTTCGATTAATTGAATATTTAAAAACAAAAAGCACTCACCTATTCACAGGTGAATGCCGTATCAAAATTTCCTTATTTTGTTGTCTGTGACGCTTATCCAGAAACGCTTGCGTGTCTGCTAAAATGTAATTGCTTGCAATTATATTTTCACATGGGTATGGGGACGTAATCCCCATCAAGATCTGCTACTCGTAAGTAATACAAAATTGTCAAAATGACAATACTGTAATACACGGGTGGATCTTGCTCTGGTTGTAACATAATGATAAAATATCTGTTTTTCTATGAATGAATTTGTAAAAAAGGAGCTGAAGTATACATCACTCAGCTCCTTATAATGCTTTTATATCTCCTTGTATTCCGGAAGTCTGTCTATTAAATCTTGTGTCTTAAGGCTTACCCCTATAACCGATATTAGTAAATCAAATATATATTTACTACTTTGATAAATATTGGGGTCATCTACTATACCTGAAACCTTTTCTACTGTTACCGCATACTTCTCAACAATCCATTCTATTGCTGACTTACCATTTATCACGTACTCATATGCTCTTTCAGGAATATTGCTTATGGTTATATATTCATTGTATATTATGGTATCTCTACAAACTGATTTTCCCTGTTTCTTAAACTTCATCTTTGATACTGTGTAATCTGGCTTAACTGCATCTATTATGAGTCCTATTTCCGCAGGGTCTATACATCTTTCATAGTTTACATGCAAGTCTGCCAATTCTTTACCTACCTCTACATAATCCATAAATTTATCTAACATTGGTATTCTTGGCATTTCTTTAGATAAATTATCCTCATATGCTTTTACATAGCCTTTACTCTGTAAGACTGCATATATATAATAAAATATAGACTCCTTATCAACCCTGCTACCATATCTCTCTTGGAACTTTTTCAAAGCACTATCTGATATTGCATAACGCTTTTTATATTTTGGCTTATACTCTATATTTTCTTCTAGGAAATCAAACAAAGTTAATTCATTATCATAACCATCATTGACCTTATCATAAATATATAAAGGCATACACAGCGAATGTTCCAATAAATTTAGGTCTTGAATGCAATCTGTCATCAATACTGAAAAGCCTTTCTTTATTGGTGCACCTGATACACATATAACAAGATTTTCCGTTTTCTTATCCGGATATATGCTTTTCCACCTCGAAGGCATTTCTATTATCGATGAATTATAATATAAATTCTTTTTACAAAAAGGTCTGTACATAACCAATCTACTATCATCATTAGCATCTATTATTTCATTTTTACAAAGTCTATTAAACAGACCTCGGGACCAACTAATCTTGTTTTTATCGTTGGAACGAATGTTTTGTATGTATGTCGCCTTTGTCTTTGCATCTGACAAACATATACCCTGTATTACGCTTTCATTAAATCTCTGATGGCATCTCTCCCTTTCACTATTATAAAAACTTATCATTCTTTCAGCATTTTCTTTTGCCTTGTCGCCAGAATAGTTGTATACCCATACATCTCGATTTGTTGATAATCCAGATGAATAATTGTCTGAATATACACTTACTTTTTCTCTCTTCTTTTTATCTCCTAGCGCAATAAAATTCATAAAGTTAGGATTTCTCTGATTTAACCAATCATTATTATCATTAGGTGTAAGATACTTCCATGGTATGTTTTTTATGCTTTCAAAATGGCTAATAGTATTCAGCTTATCCGTTCTTGAAAGATAGTCACCTATATCATAATATCTAACGTATCCATCTTTTTTTACACCTTTCTTCTTCACGAGCACGGTAATCGCTACTGGTGTTCTTGAACCTGAACCAAATATTTTTCCACCTTCCTTACGGGAAAGCTCTCCTGAGGTTCTTTGATTTCCTCTAAGATTAAATACATATACTGAATTAAATTCTTCTACCAAACACTGCCTAAACCCATCTAATGCTACACTATCCAAATATGCACCGTTGCTCACAAAACCTACAACACCATTATCACCAATTCTATCCGTAGCCCATCTAAATGCTTTTATATATGTATCATATGCATTTCGAGTTAATGTCGCTTTTGACTTTGCAACATAGGTTCTCGCAAGTTTACTATCAAGATGTTCATAAGCAACATTCTGATTATTGTCATTGCCTGACTTCTGCCCTACTGAATACGGAGGATTCCCCACTATAACTGTGATATCTGTTTCTAATTGCTTTGTTGCCCTTTCTGAATTTTGATGAAATAAAAAGCTGTCTCTGTTTAATGGCTTTCCTGTATCTTCATCAATATTTTCCGATAACGCAAAAGTATCTGTCAAAACTATACCTTCAAATGGAGTATATTCTGTCGCACCTACTAAATCATGAAATGCCTCCTCAATGTTTACTGCTGCAATATAATATGCTAATAGTACTATCTCATTAGCATGTATCTCATTACAATATTTGTATAACAAATCTTCCTTCTTAATTATTCCACTTCTAAGCAACTGAACAATAAATGTTCCTGTTCCGGTAAATGGGTCAAGCACATGAACACCTCTGTCACTTATACTCAAACCAAACCTCTCCTGTAATACATACTCCACACTTCTAAGTATAAAATCAACAACCTGTATTGGTGTGTATACTATTCCAAGCTTTGCAACCTGTTTTGGTAAAGCATTCTTAAAAAACTGTTCATATAACTCAATAACTATTTTCTGTTTACCTTCCGAATTATCAATGCCTTTAGCTCTCTCCTGCACACTCAGATAAAACTTATTCAGTGTCTCTTGCTCTTTATCAAGTGCCTTTTCATCTAATATATCCAACATATCCTGCATAATAATTGATACCGGATTACTCTTTATAAATTCATAGTTTTCAAACAAAGCATCAAACACTGGCTTTGTTATCATATGTTCTGCCAGCATCTCTATCGCATCATCTTTTTCTATTGAAGAATTAAGGTTACTTTGTAATGCTTTAAGAAACTCATCAAATTTATCTGCAATGTCAGGCTTTTTGATTAGCAATTCGATCTCCGCTATATGTCTGTTCGCTATATCTGCTATGTCTTTAGCCCAACTTTCCCAGTATTTTCTTGAACCACATTTTTTTACAATCTTTGCATAAATGCTATCTTTCCACTTCTGTAATTCATCAAACTTCATGGTAAGCTGTCTATATGTCTCTTCATGCTTTATATCTGATTCTGAATTATCTTCACCCCTACCTGTTACCCCAATTATTTGTATGTTCTGCGGTTTCTTTCTATTTAACTCTATCTTGTTTATAGTATTATTAAACCTGTCATCATGAGCCCGGAGAGCCTGAAGGACATCCCAAACTATCTTATATTTTTTATTGTCTCCTAATGCTTCTTCTGGCTCTACCCCAGCTGGTATGCCAATAGGTAAAATAATATATCCATAATTCTTACCATCCGTCTTCCGCATTACTCTTCCTACTGACTGAATTATATCTACAATAGAGTTTCTTGGATTCAAAAACATAACTGCGTCTAATGCTGGCACATCTATGCCCTCAGACAAACATCTTGCGTTTGATAAAATTCTACATGTGCCCTCTTGCGTATCTTCTTTTAGCCAGTCTATGCTTTCCTTTCGACAGAGTGCATTTTGCGTACCATCAACATGTCTTAACTCTACAGATACCAAATCGTCATCTGCACCATACATTTTTATCTCGTCTTGTATTTCTCCAAAAAGCTGAACAAACTTCTTTGAACCCTTTATATCACTGCAAAATGCAACAGCTCTTTTCATCTTGTATGGGTCGTTTTCAAAGTAATTTTCTTCACTCTCAAACAATGTCTTTTTGGATAAACCATTTAAACATCCCAGAATCTTCACACTATCATCCAAAGTAAGTTCACTATCAGCATTTGTAAGCAAGTTTTGAAGAGTTTTACTAACATACCCTTCATCTACTGCCAACACAATAACTTTATAATCTGACAACAACCCCATTGATACTGCTTCAGCAAATCCCAGAACATGAAAATCCTTACCGAAAACTGCCTCATCATCCATTGAACATAACAAAGCACTGTTATCTGTTGCTTTCTTCTTGCTTTCATCTCCATATATTCTAGGTGTTGCAGTCATATACAATCTTTTTTTGCTGTGTATGATGTCATTATCATGTACCTTTACAAAACTACTTTCATCATCACCTGCTAATGTAACACCTGTTGTTCTATGAGCTTCATCGCATATTGTAATATCAAACTCCAACCCTGTTATCTTCTGAAATTTTGATATAACATCTATTGACTGATATGTAGAAAAGAAGAATCTTATGCCCTTCTTACCTAATGCGTTCCAAAGATTAGTATAGCCATCAACCAAACTCTCAACATTTGTTGTCGCAGGAACAATCGTATCCGCTAAATTATCTACTGTCTCTTTGCTTGACTTTGTTACCTTTGGGTCTGAACATATTGCATATACCTGATAGTCATAATTACACTCTTTCGTCCATTCAAGTAATGTTTGATTAAGCAAAGAAATTGACGGAACAAGGAATAATACATTTCCATCACCCTTTGTAATCTCCTCAACAATCTTCAAAGCTGTATATGTCTTACCAGTTCCACATGCCATTATTAACTTACCCCTATCAGCAGTTTTGAAACCTTCTAAAACATCTACAATGGCTGTCTTTTGGTGAGGTCTTACCACTTTCTTCTTTGATTGTTTCATAGATGAAGGATTATCAACAGAAACACTATCCCAATCTATGCCTATTTCTTTTAAATCCTTCAATCTTATACGACTGACAGCAGGTATCTGACCTTCAATAATATCATTTGCTGTGCTTGACCATTTATCTGTTGTTGATACAATTACTCTACCTGCATATCGTACAGGCGTACCCTTAATATAAAATGGCTTACCTGATGCTGTTAAAAATGTATCAACATCACTTTTCGATACAGAATGCTCATCATCATAAAATTTACACTGAATCGCATAGTATTCATCTATATTGCGTGCCTTTGCTACTAAATCTATGCCATAGTCGTGACGCCCTCCATTATATGGAAACTCTGTCCACATCCATACATTTTCATACATTTCTTTATATATTGGTGATGTCAAAAATACATGTTTCATAAAATTCTCAAACCACGTTCCCTGTTCAGATGTATTTCTGCTCATACCCTTGATATAAGCTAAAAGTCTTTCAAACTGACCCATTTCTGCTCCTCCTAGCAAGAATAACTTTTTTATTTATTTTATCAAAAAAAGACAACAACAGCAATAATCTGTAAAACATATACTCTATACATAGATGTTGCCGTGACAAGCAAAAGCAAATTATAATACAGCAACGTTCTGTTTTTTGTTCCCTTCTTCCAATTCTATACTAGAAATACAATATCAGCACACGCTTTGAACAGAAAAAGGCTCATGATCATGAGCGAAAATGAAAGCAAAATTTATTAGATGATACAACATACTATGCCTTTCAAATTCCAGTTGCATAATCATATTGTATTCTAAACGTCATCTATTTTTCTTTGTAATACTTGTCAAAAAAAGAAGCGCCTAGATGAGCGCTTCTCCTTACCATATTAGGACTTCGATCAAAAAGTTAGTGGGCCACAAAGTGGGCCATTTTCCAAAAACTTACATGAATTTATATAGAGTTTTATCCAAGTCGGAAATCCGCTAAATGCTCTAGCTATCAGCATTTAAAGGCATTTAACAACTTATATGGACATTTATGAAATCGGTCTCGGAATAACAATACCTAGTTTCATTTTCTCTATTTCCTCCTATAAATCCTTTGATTTTTTCTGTTCGTAATCCAGTTTATAAAACAACTCGATACTGCTTTTCATAGCACTGACCTTTTACAAGGATTCCTATATAACACTTTATTTTCTTTCGCATATTCAAGCATATTATACAAAGTCATCCTTGCCTGATATATCTTTCCCCATATTTCAGCTCCTTTCTCAAGAACCTCTAATACAGTAATTTATATTCTACCATACCATGGTATCTTTGTGAATATTCAGTTTCAAATTCTAACACTTTTCCCTTCTTCTATATTTCTACACTTTCCGAGATAAATCTTTCAAACTCTTTCCTCCCAAATCGGGACTTCATTTTTCATACGCCTCGTTCCTGTCATCATTTATCTTCATCTATTCCAGCCCACTTTGACATTGGCTCCCAGATACACCTGGATGGGAGCCATGATCATGAGACGTACATGCTTCTGCTGGATGGCTTTTTCAATCCCATCATCAGTCATAGACGCCTTCTCTTACTCTCTATATTTTCCCATAAAAAAGATGACCCACCTTAGTAGATCACCTTTAATCTCTTACATATTTACAACTTGTTTTTCAAATTCTTCTGTATCAACAAAATGATATGGCTCATATTCTCCATAAGCTGATGGTCTTCTGATTGTGACAAGCTGAATATCATCATATCCTATTTTTTCAATCAATTTTCTTTTAAATTCTGCCAAATGCTGACCATGAGCAGTCTGCAATGCCAAACTTCCTGTACTATCAAACCTCTTTGCAAGCAAGTAACACATGGTTCAACACCTCCTTTGCTTTCTCATACCTATCACATAACTCTTCAAGTGCTTGAAAATCCAACGCTGATTTTACATACCCGGCAGTTGTATCATTCGATACTTTTTGCTTGTACATCACTTTTGCATTTGAAATAATTTTCTCACGATGCTTACGAATAAAAATCATTTCATTGTGAACAAGGTCTTTATATGTACTATCTGATTCATTTTCCAAATCATATAATTCAAGTTCTGATGCAGGTACCGTAATCATATGACTGATTCTAAGGGTTCCCTTCAATTCTTTTTCACCATCTATATTTTTCACTACAATTCGAATAATCGGCACAATGCTTTTCTTAATGACTTTATTTTTTCCTGCAATCTGATAATCTGAATCTTTCGGTGAGGACATTGGAACATAATAATGATATTGCCCAATCTGCAGAACCACCCCTAAATATTTTCTGGTGTGTGTTCTGGAATTTATTTTATTGGAATATACGTTTGGAAATTCCTTACGCAACCATTCCACATAATCGTCCGAAACACTATATAGTTTGAATTCTTCCATCCGTATCTCCTTTATTTATCCTTATACGAAAATAAGGGAGCTAACGCTCCCTTTGAGTTTAAAATCCTCCACTTATATGGCAGGAGCTCTCCCGAGTTTAAAATCTTCCACTTATATGGCAGGAACTCTCCCGAAGATAGTCCTCTATCTAAGAATAGTATATGATATCTTCGCAAAAATATCAACTCTTTTTAAATTATTCTTTTCAATAATAATCACTTTACTGTACTAAGGCTTCGATAAAACATTTAAGAATCAGTGGACCACAAAGTGGGACATTTTCCAAAAACTTATATGAATTTAATGAAAATCATATATAGTTTTTCGTCTATTCGCTTCTTCGATTGCAACACCTCTTATCACTGCTTGTCAACTTTTGGCAAGTGTGTTTCCATACAATAATACCGTCAATATAAACATCCCCTCTTTCCCCTCGATATTCATTACTCCTCCGGCTTTCTCCACCGTATCTCTGATACTTTTTAATCCGAATCCATGATCCTCTTTTTCTACCTTTCCGGTTAGATACTCTCCGCAAGTTCCCAGATGTAATTCTCCTCTATACGGATTACTGATCTGAATCAATAATCTACCTTTCGTATATTGCAATATCACACTGACACGTCTTTCTTCTGTCTCCCTCGCAGCCTCTATTGCATTATCAATCGCATTTCCCAAAATTACACTCATAACCTGTGATGAAACCGCCATTTGCTCCGGAATCTGAACATCCAGATCAAAGACAACCGAATGCTGCTCTGCTTCCATCATTTTATAATTCAAAATACTATCAATTGCCGTGTTCCCACTTTGTACTTCCTGTTTATTGCCAAATTCATTCTGAATAAAGTCATCCAGATATGCCTTTGCCTTTTCCTCTTCTCCTGAATCCAACATTCCTTTTAAAACTATAAAATGATTTTTCAGATCATGACGCAATTTTTTCCATGTTACTGCCGTCTGTTCTATGTTTTTTAACTGACTTTCATAATACTGATTTTCTTTTTTAAGCAATATTTTTTCATACGTATCAGACAACGATCGTACAATAAAATCATACACCCAGAAAAACCAGAGACAGAACCCAAACAGCAAAATCATTTTCTTATCGTAGTACATTGGCACCTGATAAATAGCAGTGATCAATATCTGAATTAAAAACCAACCAATTCCAGACGGCGCCAGCAACACAAATACACAATAAAAAAATGTCTTTCTTACTCCTTTTCGTATATTCTGAATTCCTACAAGGGTAAATACGATTGCATAAATCACAAGTATCGACATTACCATGCGAAATAGCGCCACTTTTTCGATCTGATGCCACACTATCCTGTTTGTCTCATTGAGATACTGAAATACGAATGCTTCCGCACCTCTGAATACCGCAAATAATCCCACGCTTATCAAACTATTCTTCCATACATTTCTTTCATAAAAAAATGTCAGCGCCAGTATTCCGATAAATTCTATGACATACATTAGCAGCGTTCCTGTATCTGACGCATGGATATCCGTTGAATAATACCCCATACGCCCTCCTGCCATCAGAGGAGACGGATTATTTACAAACGCACTCAATGTGACGCACAAAAAACAGCACGCATATACGACAAAATTCAGATATCCTTTCTTCTTGTTCTGTTCCTCATAAAACATCCCTAAAATCCGATACACTGCATAGGTGCGTGCTGCATTTTCTAATATGAACATAATCTGATACAAACTTATTTCCATTTTACAAATCCCTTAACTCTCTCTCCAGTTGCAGTTCTTTGACCGCTTTTCTCTGACTCTGACTGATTGGTATCATATCTCCGTTTTGCATAACCAGTTGGTTTGTTTCAAATATTTTCACCTTATCATAATGTACAAGAAATGATTTATGACAGAAGAAAAATCCCTGTTTTTGAAGTTTCGGATAAATATTCTTCAATGTTCCGTAAAAGATTTCATTTTCTGTATTTGTATGCATAATAATTTCTCTGTTGCTCGCCTCAAAATAAATGATTTCAGAAAGCAAGACTTTCTTATGCGAATGCCCTTTTTTATACTGAAAAGTTTCTTCACTTTTATCAATCAGCTTTACTGCTTTGCGAAAGACCCTTGTCAATTTCTCTTCATCCAACGGTTTCACCAGAAAATGCAGCGGATGGCTTTCAAATAATTCCATAGCATACGACTGTTTTGAGGAAACAAATACAATCTGCATATAATCATTGTGCAGTTCATTGCGAATCCTTTCTGCAAGTTCGATTCCGCTCATTTTACCCAGCTCAATATCCAGAAATAATAAATCCACCATACATTCTTCTTTTAAATATTTCAGACAATTTTCCGCAGAAGTAAATACTTCCGTCTGAATTTCCACGCCTTCTGTTTCTGCCTGTCTGTACAGCATTGTCTCTATCTGACCGCCAAGAAAGACATCATCTTCACATACAGCAATATTGATCATAATTTTCTCATCCCTGTTTCTTTCAATCACGTATATAACACCACAATTATAGCAATATTGCTGTGTCTTTACAATTCTGACATTCTGTCACTTCACCTGAGTCAGTACGCCGGCATCCATTTCACAGACTGTATCACACAGCCCTTCAAACTCCGGCATATTATGTGCCGCCAACAAAATCGTTTTTCCCTGCTCCCGCAGCTCTTCAAACAATCTGCACACTTCCGCTACACCGCGTTTGTCCAGACCATTAAAAGGCTCATCCAATATGAGCAGATCCGGATTTTCCATGATTGCCTGTGCAATTCCCAGACGTTCCCTCATTCCAAGAGAATACTGTCCGACTTTCTTTTTGGAGAGCGGATCCAGCCCTACACGTGCAATCGCCTCCATCACTTCCGCTTTTCCAATGAGCCTTTGCAGGTCTGCTAAGCGTTTCAGATTGGCATATCCACTCAAATGAGGAAGAAATCCCGGATTCTCAATGATCATTCCAAGAGATTTTGGGAAATCAATCTCCTTTCCGATTCTCTGTCCATGCACCTTCACAGAACCGCTGTCCGGTTTTAAAAATCCACAAATACATTTGAACAGAACCGTCTTGCCTGAACCATTGAATCCTATGATTCCATGAATCCTGCCCGTTTCAAAACAATGGGAAATTTCTCTTAGTACCTTCTCTTTTCCAAACGATTTAGACAGTTTATTGATCTCTACCACTGCTTTCATTTTATCTGACACCTCTTCTCTCATTCGTCCATCTGAATGAATGTAAAACTATATGTCCGCATTTTTATACTCGACAGAATCATCAAAAGAATGATTGCCGCCAGAAATATCCCGATACTTGTACTGATCTCCGGCAGATAATCATAACCGAAATTATGCATCGGAAATGTGGCATGATTCAACGGCGACAGCCATCCGCACAGGACATTTGCCCGATACAACTGATTTTCCGTCAGATGAAACAATTTCTGAAATAAATTCGGATTCAATAAAAAACCATACAAATTCACTGCAAAAGCTCCTATCACTCCGGCTGCATTTCCAATCAAAAGATTCAGACACAGCATCACAGCTGCAATGAACAAAGAATAACAGAGCATCAGCAAAAATACTTGCAAAGCACATTCGTAAGGCAGTACCTGTTCCATGGTCTTGACAGACACCGGGACAATGCCTTTTGACGCACCGCCATATCCCAGCAACGCTGCCGTCTTACTCCATACATTTCCCGGAAATGCAAAGGCTGCTGCAAAGACACTCTGTACAATAACCAAAAACAAATTGTACAATATCGTGGCTGCGATCACATATACCAGCTGTCCCGCCAGCCATACACTTCGTTTCGTCCGAATCAGCTGATATGGAGTTTCTTGATTTACAAACGGCATATCTGCAAACAATAACACAAGCAAAAGTGAAGACAGCATGACCGACGCAGCATCGCCGTATGTCCAGATAAATAGTTCTAATATCTGCAGCGAAGTCTCATATCTTCGTGAATAAGTCAGCACTTCGTCTGATAGGAACAAACAGAGTACGAATGCCAGTAAAAACGTCATGACAATCCGTGGATTTCTCTTCCACCCGGAAAATTTCTGTCCCGCAAGCTGAAATATTTGTCTGATATTACACATAATCCAACCTCCTTTTCACCGCCAGGATAAGACCACATGCACAGCCAATACATAATCCGAACAGCACCATAATACAGAATAAATTCCCATAGTATACGGGCGCCGCCCAATATCTCGGACTTAAAAAATACAGTTTGGGATAATATCTGGATTGAAACAAGGTCAACACATAATACAAAACAAAGGGCATCGCATACGCAAGATAGTGATTCCTCGTCAGTACAGCCGTCATGCTCCCCACCCCTGCCCAGAAAAAGCCGTTTAAAAACCCACGTACCAGACTCAGCAGAATCATGCCCACAATCACACCTGTCCGGATCTCTTCTGTATAAGAAGTGATATTCTGCAATCCGATATATACACCCAACAATACCAGTATTTCTGCAAAACACACCATCAATCCGCCAGGCAAAGCACTTTCTAACACTTTTTTCATATAATACTGTTTCTTTCCTGTCCGGCTGCAATAAAACAATGCGTATCGGGTTCGCAGTTCTGTTTCCGCACACGCACCTGCGGCAATCGGTACGCAGATTGGCAAAAACAACAATCCATTTTCATTCGTCGTACAATAACGAAATCCTTCCACCCATCCAATTCCCTCTGCGCAATACTGTGTTCTTAGCAGGGTTTCTATGTAGGGAGCGCCGCTTGCCAAAAATAACATTGCAAGTAATACAGTCCCCACCCAGAAAAGCACATTTGTACCAATTCTTTTTATCTCATTCAATTCCTCTCACTCCCCGGTAATCGCACATCCCTCCAACGCCTCTATCAGATACGAGAGGTACTGCCTGTCTTCTCCGCCTGTTCCCTCTATTGCCATAAAAGACCATGCCGGTACGAGCCACGCATGTTCCGGATTTTTATATGCATTAATATAGGTATACCCCAGCTTTGCATCTGTCACGCGATACTGAAACTGTGTCGGATCATCCACCGGCTGTCCCGCAGTACATCCGGAATACCAGTAGAATATCTGCTCCGCCAGACGTTCTTGTATCTTATCAAAAGGAAGTAATTTCGTATTCTCTGTAATCCGTTTGACTTCTTCCGACATTCCCTCCCAGACAAAGGACTTCACTCCACTTTCTGTTACAGTGATTGTGATTGTCTCTGCCGGAAACGGCGGCGAATACATTTCCTCCGTAGTTTCAAGCACTGCCGTATTGCCGACCATTACATTCAAGCCACCGATTTCTCTGGAAAATATATAGCGATATCCGCACTCTGTTGCTGCCGGATCTGCCATCCACCACAGATCATCAGACTCCCCTATCCTGTCACTTCCCTCTGTATAGCTGTTCTGTGGAAACCATAAAACCTGCTCTTCCGAGGAGAGACTCATATCGGCAATCCCCAACTCTTTTATTACCTGTTCTGCCTGCGCCGCTCCTACCGCCTTATCAAACGTACTGTTCGTATAGCGCTCTTCAAACAAATCCATCCGTTCCAGCATCTGAGGTGTAAATGTATTTTCCGTCTGATATGTAAAGAACATCCTGCTGCTGTCAAACTCTAAATAAGAGTAACTTTCCAGTCCGGTTGTCCAGCTAAATGAACTGCTGTTTCCAACCTCCGGATCATAAGTTTCTGCTTTGATACGTCCTTTCCTTTCAGTTCCGACACCTCCTGCATCGGCTTCAAACCAAACCTTTTCCTCTCTGTTTTCATACATATCAAACCCTTCCGAAGCCGCGCCTACTTTCTCCATAACAGCCTTTTCATATCCCTCATCCACAAATCTGGTCGTAAATTCTATTTTCTCCTTTTCCTGTATCGCTGGCTTCTCCGGTGCAAATTCTATTCCTGCCTCTGCGCACTGCCTGATGGTCAATCGTTTCAACCAGGGATAGGACGATGCATATATTCCTTCCTTATTCTCAATTCTTGAAATTACCTCTTCATATACATCCTTTGTATATGGCTGGCACTCATACAACGTTTCTCCCTCTGCAAAATACTCCACCAATTCTTTCAGTTCTTCTTCCGTTAACACATGATTCTTCATCTCAATAACGGGAAGATTCCCCAGTTTATGCTCGTCCAAATCCAAATCCGCGCTCAGCAGCATCCGATTTTTGTTTCTGAATTCCTCCATCTTCCAATGTGCCGGAATATCGTTTTCTCTTGTCTCTCCCTCCTCCAATGGCTTTGCAATCACATTCTCACTCAGTCCACCTGCTTTACTAACAACCGCACTTTCCTCCGGCGTTTTTTGACATCCAGTCAAAAGGACGCATGTGATTCCAATTCCGACACATGCCTTTTTCAACATCTTTGCCTTCTTGTTGTCTCCTCTTTTATAGTTTCTCTTCTCCACTAGATTCACCCCGCATTCTCTTAATCATAAATCCAGTATAGCCGACAAAAACATGCATTTCCGAAATATGTTGTAACTCACCATCTTTTGGTTGTAAAACACTATTCTCATTAATTAAACAATTAAAAAACTGTAAAATTTCTACTATTAAAATCTTACAGCTTATATTCTCAACTTATCATAATGTTTCTATCTTGAAAGCCAATTCCAGTCATGCGGAATATAAATAGGCTGTGTAAACGTGGTTCGCTCCCGGCCATGCGAATAATAAATAGGTCGCGAAAAAGTTTTTAAGCCTCTTGCCGGTAACGGCAAGGGGCTTAATTTATACAAAGAGAAACGCCGCATCTAATCCCGCGTCTCCATCAAGATCACAATCCCTTCCGGAAACGTAATCCTGACCGCCTCCTGTGCAAATGCATTGCTGACACAGAGACTGTCATACGCCGTTAATTTATGATTTTTCAGCGGATACTTCGCTCCCTCAATATTAAATTTCTCCACACTCTCTCCCAGTGGAAACACCGAAAAGTACGGTCCGTATGCATCTTTCTTTGAAAGTGTGATTTCCCGGTTCAAAAGCCGGATCTGATTGTGACTGTCCACTATCCTCACATCTGCTCCTGCATCCAGTCCGATTTTTAAACATTGTACATTTGCCCATATATGATCGATCCGATTTCCGGTCGCTCCCAGGATCAGGATGTTCTTTCTTCCCAAATCCAGACACAAGCGCAGTGCGATTTCTGTATCTGAGGCATCTTTGACCGGATTGAACTTACGGATCGGCACTTTTGTTTCTTTCTCATAGTACCCCAAAATTTCACCGGATACGCTGTCAAAATCTCCCACAATATAATTCGGGCAGATTTCATGCCTGTAAAGAAACTCCAGTCCTCTGTCCACTCCTATGATAAACTCAATCTCCGGATTTTCCAGAACAGATCTTGCAAATTCTTCTTCCAGCATCCCGCCGCTTACGATCACAGTCCATCTATTCATTGGCGCTTAAAATCTCCATAAATCCTTTTACGTTCTCTTCTACATTTCCTTTAAACACAGCGGATCCTGCTACGATTACATTCGCTCCCGCATCCAGAACTTCTTTGACATTGCTGTGGTAGATTCCTCCGTCCACCTCAATATCCGCCTGAATCTCTCTTGTATCCAGCAGATTTTTCAGCTCTCTGATCTTATCCAGTGATTCCGGAATAAACGCCTGTCCGCCAAATCCCGGTTCCACGGACATAATCAGAAACAGCTCCGTTTTATCCAGTACCGGTTCCAGTGCAGATACCGGTGTATTCGGTTTAATCGATACTCCCGCCTTCATTCCGCATGCATGGATCTTATCCACAGTTTCCACCAGATTCTCACATGCTTCTACATGAACCGTCAGAATATCAGCTCCTGCTTTTGCAAAATCTTCCACATAACGAATCGGCTCTGTAACCATCAGATGCACATCCATCACCTGCTGTGTATGCCCTTTGATGGATGCAAGAACCGGCATTCCGAATGAAATACTCGGCACAAACATTCCATCCATCACATCAAAATGGATATACTCCGCTCCTGCTGCTTCTGTCTCTTTTAACTGCTCGCCAAGTCTTTTAAAGTCTGCCGACAAAATCGACGGTGCAATTCTGTTTCTCATAAATCAATACCTCTTCTTTTCTTTCAATTCTGTATACATCTCCAGATAATTTTTATATCGGACCGGATGGATTTTTCCTTCTTCCAGCGCCTCTTTTACCGCACATCCCGGTTCATGCACGTGATCGCATCCCTGAAACCGGCACTGCCCTTCATAAGAAGCAAATTCCCGAAAATAGTACTTCAATTCTTCTTTTTCAAAATCATTGACATAAAGTGAGCTGAATCCCGGCGTATCCATAATGTAGGAATCCGCATCTACTGCGATCAGCTCAGAATGCCTTGTGGTATGCTTTCCACGTTCAATCTTTCTGCTGATCGTTCCGGTTTCCATCTGCACCTGATTCTGAAGCAGATTGATCAGAGACGATTTCCCGACTCCGGAAGGTCCTGCGATCGCCGTTGTCTTTTTCAGCAGAAGACGACGGATTTCTTCTATATTCTCCTGCTCCAGTGCGCTGGTAAATACGATCGGATATCCACATTTCTCATAGATTGCTTCTAATTCTGCAATTTCCGGACTGGTCGCAATGTCTTTCTTATTAAAACACAAAACTACCGGTATCTCTTTTCGCTCCATCATGACCAGAAACCGATCCAGAAGATTGAAATGCGGCGCCGGCTTTGTCACTGCGAACACCACCAGTGCCTGATCGATGTTTGCCACTGCCGGACGGATCAGCTCATTCTTTCTGGGAAAAATCTCCACAATATTCCCTGTCTTATTTTCTTCATCCAGTATTTCTATTCGGACATTGTCCCCTACTAAAGGCTTGATCTTCTCTTTTCGGAACACGCCTTTTGCCTTACACTCATAAACACCGGATTCTACTACGTTTACGTAGTAGAATCCGGCAATTCCCTTGATTATTTTTCCTTGCATAATTTCCTCTGCTGTCAGTGGTTCGCTCCTGACGATGAACCACCGTTTGATCCGCTGTCATTTCCATTATTGTTATCTCCGTCTGTCGGCGGATCCGGTGTCACATTTTCCGGTCCGAGACTGACCACAATATCAACTGTTGCCCCTTTTTCGATCTGACTTCCAGGTGTCACAGACTGACTGATTACATATCCTTTTGTAACAGTAGAATCATAAGATTCTGTCACATTCGCTGTCAGACCTAATCCGGAAAGCTTTGCTTCTGCCTGACTTCTTGTCAGACCGGAGAGAGTCGGTACTTCTACAGTCTCTGTCTTCTTGCCTTTGCTCAGAACATAATTGACAGTCGTTCCTTTTTCCACCTGTTCACCGGCTGCCGGCACTGTCCGGATAATGGTGCCTTCCTCATACTCATCACTATACTCACTGGAGCTTTCACTTCCAAGTGTCAGTCCCACTCCCTGCAGCGTAGTCTGGGCACTGTCCGGATCCACACCGGATACATTCGGTACACTGATCTTCTCTTTACCCATGCTGACAACCATTGTCACTGTATTGCCCTCTGCCCACTCTGTTCCGGCTGTCGGATTTGTGGAAATCACATAGCCCTGCGGTACACTGTCGCTGTAATCTGTCTCAGATGCCACAACAAATCCTTTGTCTTCCAGCTGCTTTTGTGCATCCGCCTCAGATTTTCCTGTTACATCCGGTACTTTGGCAGTTTTTTCTGCCGGTCCGCTGCTGATTTTCACAGTGACCGTCGAATTCTCTTTTACTTTTTCTCCTGGTTTTGGATCCTGTTCCGCAATCTCGCCTTTTTCATATTTGTCTGAAGCGACCTGACCTGCTGACTGATATCCGATGTTCTTCTTTGTGAGTGCTTTTCTAGCCTCTTCTTCCGTCATTCCCCGAATATCCGGTACAGAAACCTTCTTTTCCTTCTCTTCGGTCACTACCTTGTCAGGCATGAATCCGCCGACTGCCTTACTGATTCCAAAGATCACTCCGATCGCAACAATAACTGCCACAACGATCATCAAAATCTTTGTGACCTTTTTCATCTGTGGATCGACTTCTTCTTTTTTGCCTTTTCTGCCATCTTCCCGACGATTTCTTCGATCGTATGAATCCTCATCATACTCCTCGTCGTCATAGGATTCGTCCGGATCATCATAGTCCTCACCGTCATAATCCCGATTCTGAACTCTTGCGATCTCCTGCGTATCCATGACCACAGTCTCATCCACATTGTTCACTTTTGGTCCGTTTGAAATAAATCCTCCCTGCGGATCTACCAGTGCCCGTTTCAGATCAAGCAAAAGTTCTTCGCAGTTCTGATACCGGTACATAGGACTCTTCTGTGTACATTTTAAAATAATCTTCTCCAGGCTCTTTGGCGTATCCGGCACTTCCACAATTGGAGAAATGATTTCCTCCTGCAAGTGCTTGATCGCCACAGTGACCGTAGACTCGCCATCAAACGGAACATGCCCTGTCACCATTTCATACATACTGATACCGGCAGAATAAATATCACTTTTTTCATCTACCACGCCGCCCCTTGCCTGCTCCGGCGATGTGTAATGAACCGATCCCATCACGCTGGTGCTGATCGTATTGGACGAAGTCGTTGCTCTTGCAATTCCAAAATCTGTAACCTTTACTTTTCCGTCTTTTGAAATAATGATATTCTGCGGTTTGATATCCCGATGTATGATATGCTGGTTGTGGGCTGCCTGAATTCCCGTCACCATCTGAATGGAAATGCTGATCGTCTCTTTTGCAGAGAGTCTGCCTTTTTTCTCGATATATTCTTTTAATGTGATGCCTTCCACAAGCTCCATCACCATATAATAAACTCCGCGGTCCTGCCCCACATCATATACGTTAACTACGTTCGGATGCATCAGACCTGCTGCTGCCTGGGCTTCGCTTAAGAACTTTTTGATAAAAGTCTCATCTGAGCGAAAATCGCTCTTCAGCACCTTGATCGCCACATACCGGTTCAGCTTATGATCTTTGCCCTTATACACATCCGCCATACCGCCGGAACCGATACGATCCAGGATCTCATAGCGCTTTCCTAAAAAGATACCTTCTTTTAACATATACTCACCTCATCTGCGAACGGCTCTACCAGTACGATCCCGATATTATCCGTACCGCCGTTCTCTTTTGCCGTTTCTACCAGAGACTGTGCGGATTCCACAATATCTCTGCCCCCCTGTACAATATGGAACAGCTCTTCATCCTCCACCATATTGCTGAGTCCGTCTGTACACATCAGAATGATGTCTCCCTTTTTCAGACGGTGCTCATAAAAATCAACCTCTACGCTGTCTTTTGCACCGATTGCTCTCGTAATGATATTTTTATCCGGATGATGCTTTGCTTCCTCCGGCTTGATCCCGCCAAGGCGTACCATCTCTTCCACCAGAGAATGATCTTTTGTAAGCTGTACGATTCCCTGATTGATCAGATACAGCCTGCTGTCTCCCACGTTTGCAAAATACATCATCTGGTTGACGATCGTTGCCAGCACTACCGTAGTCCCCATCCCCTTTAAATGAGGATCCTCGGAAGCTTTTTTGATGATCTCTCTGTTGGCTGTCTTGATCGCCGAAACAAGCGCTCTCTCTACGTCCTGCTCGCTGGTATTCTCCAGCTCGCGTTTTAAAACTTCCACTGTATACTTGGAAGCATAATCACCTGCCTGATGACCGCCCATTCCGTCTGCTACAACAAACAGATTCGGAAGAGGTCCCAGAGGATTGTCTGTCATATAGACATAGTCTTGATTCACTTGTCTTACCATCCCAACATCTGTAATGGAAAATGTCTTCATACGCTCTCTCCTTTACTCATTCTCTGTTTTTACATAGCGTCTTCTGAGCTGACCACAGGCACCGTCAATATCTGCGCCCATTTCTCTTCTTATAGTAACATTTATTCCGCTTTTTTCAAGTTTATTTTTGAAATTCAACGCATTTTTGCGGGAAGGCTGCTGAAAATCACGCTCTTTGATCGGATTGACCGGAATCAGATTCAAATGACAGTTGCGGGATTTTAAGATTCCGATCAGTTCCTCTGCATCTTCCTGTGTGTCATTCACTCCGTGAACAAGGCTGTATTCAAAAGTCACCCTTCTTCCTGTCTCCTGAAAATAAAAATCACATGCTTTGAGCACTTCCTGCAAGTCATATTTATTTGCCACCGGCATGAGCTGCTTTCTCTTTTCCTGAGTAGAGCCGTGCAGAGAAAGTGCCAGTGTGATCTGCAGATGCTCCATGGCAAGCTCGCGGATCTTCGGCACGATCCCACAGGTGGAAACCGTGAGATTTCTCTGGCTGATATGCAGTCCGTGTTCATCTGTAAGCATACGGACAAATGTCAGGAAATTCTCATAATTATCCATGGGTTCTCCGGTTCCCATCACAACAACATTGGAGACTCTTTCTCCTGTGATCTTCTGGATTTGATAAATCTGCCCCAGCATCTCAGACGGCGACAGATTTCTCTCCAGCCCACCGATGGTAGAAGCACAGAATCTGCATCCCATCCGGCAACCCACCTGAGAAGAAATGCAGACGGAATTTCCGTGCTTGTAGCGCATCAGCACACTTTCCACCACATTTCCGTCAGAAAGCTGAAATAAAAACTTATTCGTTGCGTCAATCTTCGAAATCTGACGCTCCAGCATTTTTACCGGAAGGATCTCATATTCCGCCTCCAGTTTTTCCCGGAGCGCTTTGGAGAGATTCGTCATCTCTTCAAAACTGTCAGCAAGCTTTACATGCAGCCATTCATAAATCTGCTTTGCACGAAATTTCTTTTCCCCGATCTGTTCCATCTCTGCGGCCAATTGTTCATATGTATATGCGCGAATATCTTTCTTCATCCTTTTTCTATCCTTTTATTTCTTTCCGAATCTGGCAATAAAAAAGCCGTCACTTTTATGAATTCCCGGAAGCAGCTGCAGACATCCTGCTTCTTCCACACTATTCTGAAGAGTGCTACACAGTCTGTCCGCGATCGGATCCAGTACAAATTCCGGAAATTCTTTTAAAAACCAGTGTACATTTTCTATATTTTCTGCCGGATTGATCGTACAGGTGCTGTAGATCAGCGTTCCTCCCGGCCGGACATAGGACGCAGCATTTTTCAGAATCTCCCTCTGCAGTCCTGCCAGCTCTTTGGTGCTCTGTTCGGTTGCTTTATATTTTAAATCTGTCTTTTTTGCAAGAACCCCTAATCCGGAACAGGGCAGATCTGCAATCACAAGATCCGCCGCATCTTTTACATCCGCATCACAGACAGTCGCATCTTTTTGTACTGCGTGAATATTCGTAAGACCGCTTCTCTCGATATTTTCCGTGATCAATCCTACTTTATACAGGCTTAGATCTCTGGCTTCTACACTTCCTGTTCCCCGCAGTTTTTCTGCAACATGAAGTGCTTTTCCGCCCGGTGCCGCACAGACATCGATCACCCGATCCCCTTTCTTTGGAGCTGCGAGTTCTCCCACCAGCATGGAACTGATATCCTGGACATAAAACTCTCCCTTTTGAAAACTTTCCAGCTCTGAAAGATGATCATAGTCCTGAATCCAGAACGCGTAGGACAGATATGGATGCGGCGTTACCGTAACCCCTTCCTTTTGCAGGCTTTCTTTCAGATTTTCCGGCGTTGTCTTTGCCAGATTACACCGGATCGTCACCGATGTCTCTTCCTGGAAGGCCTGCAGCATGGATTCGATCACATCCAGATCATAAGTCTTCTTCCACAATTTTAAAATCCACTCCGGCATGGAATACACAACAGACAGCCGTTCGATCCCCTCTGTGGGATACTCTACCTGATCCAGACCTCGCGCCACATTGCGGAGCACTCCGTTTACAAATCCACGCAGGGTGCCGAATCCTTTTTTCACTGCCAGCTTTACTGCCTCGTTGCACACTGCCGAATCCGGCACGCTGTCCATATACTTCAGCTGATATACAGCACTTCTCAAAATATTGCGGATAACCGGCTTCATCTTGTTGACCTTCACTTTGGAAAACTGATTCAAAATATAATCCAGTTCGATCATGTGCTCCAGTGTTCCTTCAGTCACTCTCGTGATAAATGCGCGTTCCTTTTTCTCCAGATACTGATATTTTTCCAGGACGGCATTCAATGCAAGATGGCTGTAGACATTCTGCTGTGTCACCTCCATCAGGATCGCCAGCACCAGTTCTCTCTCTGTCACCTGTTTAGTCATCTCTTCTTCCTCCGCTTATGATCAACAGACGAAGCAGCTGCAGAATCATAGATGCGGCACTTGCCACATACGTCATCGCTGCCGCCCGCAGCACTGCCTTTGTCTGACTTAATTCTTCCGGATATAACATTCCGGATGTTTCCAAAATACGGATTGCACGGCTGGAGGCATTAAATTCTACCGGCAATGTCACGATCTGAAACAGCACTGAAGCCGAAAACAGCAAAATTCCGAGATTGATCAGCAGACTTGCTGTATTTCCATTCATGAATAATCCGATAATAATCAGCGGCCAGGCTGCCATAGAACCGAAATTCGCAACAGGTACCAGAGCACCTCTGATCTGAAGAGGCGCATACCCTTTCGCATGCTGGATTGCATGCCCGCATTCATGCGCAGCCACACCGATGGCTGCCACCGATGCTGAGTTATAGGTTGCATCAGAAAGCCCCAGCGTCTTATTTGCCGGATTATAATGATCTGTCAGATTGCCCGGAATGTGATGTACTGTTACATCATAAATCCCGTTTGCATGCAGGATTCGCTCTGCTGCATCCTTCCCTGTCATACCGGACCGGCTCCGCACCTGTGCATATCTTCGATAGGTACTGTTGACATGTGCCGAAGCTGCCATGCATATTACGGCTCCGATAATCACTAATATATAAGTAGGATCATAGTAAAAAAACATGCTCTTCCTCCAATCCTTTTATTTATGAATGAAACAACGTTCCTTCTTCGAGATGATATCCTCTTAAAAATGCATCTGTCTGCATTCTCTTCTTTCCCGGAATCTGCAATTCCTGTACGATTAAAGTTCCATCTCCTGTCTGCACAGAAAAACTGTCTTTTGTCACATCCGTAACAGTCCCCGGCTGTGCCTTCGTCTGCTCTTTCGAGACTTTTGCACTCCAGATCTTCACCACTTTATTCTCCCAGTGTGTATACGCACTCGGCCAGGAATTTAATCCCCGGATCAATCTCTCGATTGCTTCTGCGGAAGCATTCCAATCGATGTTTCCCATTTTTTTGTTCAACATACTTGCATAATGTGTAGGAGTCTCTCCCTGTTTTTGAGGAACGATGGTTCCTTCTTCCAGTGCTTTTAATGTCTCCACGCAAAGTGCTGCTCCGGCTTTTGACAATTTGTCATGAAGACTCTCTCCCGTCTCTTCTGCCGTGATCGGCACTTCGGTCTTAAGCAACATGTCACCCGTATCCAGACCTTCATCCATCTGCATGGTGGTCACACCTGTCACATCTTCTCCGTCAATGATCGCCCACTGGATCGGTGCCGCTCCTCTATATTTCGGAAGCAGAGACGCATGTACATTGACACATCCATATGGTGTCAGTTCCAGAATTGCTTTCGGAAGAATCTGTCCGAAAGCGACCACTACGATCACATCCGCCTTATATCCTGCCAGTTCTTTCACACAGACCGCTTCTCTTACCTTGACCGGCTGAAATACCGGGATTCCATGAGAAAGTGCCGCCTCTTTCACCGGCGGAAACTGCATCTCCTTGCCTCTTCCTTTTGGCTTATCCGGCTGCGTCACTGCCAGACACACCTCGTGTCCGGCTTCAATCAGCGCTTCCAGTGTTCCCACCGAAAAATCCGGTGTTCCCATAAAAATCACACGCATCTATTCTACCTCCTCTTCCGGTGGTTCTACATCATGCAGTCCGTCCTCCACACGTTCTACATACATATGTCCTGCAAGATGATCGATCTCATGACAGAATGCTCTTGCAAGAAGACCTTCGCCTTCCAGTTCCACTTCTTCCATTTCTTCATTGAGTGCACGTACCTTCACATAATTTGGTCTTGTCACGATCCCCCATTTACCCGGCAGGCTTAAACATCCCTCTTCGCCTGTCTGCTCCCCGGATGTCTCAATGATCTCCGGGTTGATCAGCACGATCGGACCTTCTCCCACATCGATCACAACGATCTGCTTCAAGACTCCCACCTGGGGGGCTGCCAGTCCCACACCGTATTTTTCATACATCGTATCCAGCATATCCTCGATCAAAATTTTTGTGCGCATCGTCATCTTTGTGACTGGTTTGCACTGTTTTCCCAAAATGTCATCTCCCATGATCCTGACTTCTCTGATTGCCATAATTTCACTGTTCCCTTCTATTTATTCTTTGTTATCTTTTAAAAAACATGCATCGGATTGAAATCAAACTGAATCCGCATCTTGCGATATCCCGGATTTACTTCAATATATTGTTCCAATCCGTTCTTTATCCTCACAAGTGTATCATAATTTTCATCTTTTATGTAGATTACTTTGCGATACACATCATTAATCTTTCCGATTCCCGGGCTTGCAGGTCCGATGATCTTCGCCGATTCTTTCGGAGCAATCCGGATCGAAAACTCTTTTAAATACTTACACCCTGTCTCTAACAGCGCCTCATCCTCACAGCTTACCAGAACTGCAAGCAGATTTTCTACCGGGGGATATCCCATGATCTGCCGATACCGGATCTCCTCCTCATAAAACGCCTCATAATCCTGTGCTGCGGCGGTTACGATACTGTAATGTGTGGGAGTGTAGGTCTGGATTACAGCTTCCCCTTCTTTCTGCCCCCGTCCGGCTCGTCCTGCCGCCTGTGTCAAAAGCTGGAAGGTGCGCTCCCCGGAACGATAATCATCTGAATACAACGACATATCTGCCGCCAGCACACCAACTAACGTAACATTCGGAAAATCGTGTCCTTTTACGATCATCTGTGTTCCGACCAGCACATCTGCTTCTCCATTCGCAAATGCAGACAAGATTTTTTCATGTCCGTCTTTCTGTCTTGTTGTATCCATGTCCATACGAAGAACTCTTGCCTGCGGAAACTGTGCTTTTACAATGTCTTCGATCTGCTGTGTTCCTGCCCGGAATTCTCCGATATGTCTGGAGCCGCACTCCGGACAGACAGGTGTCCTTGGTTCTTCATATCCGCAGTAATGACAGACCATCTTTCCGTTTCTGTGATACGACAGCGAAACATCGCAGTGCGGACACTTTACCACATGGCCGCACTCTCTGCAGGAAAGAAACCCTGCATACCCTCTCCTGTTTAAAAACAACATGATCTGTTCTTGTTTTTCCAGCCGGTCTTCCATCAAATCCTGCAGATGCCGGCTTAAGATCGAACGGTTGCCTTCTTTTAACTCCTGCCTGAGATCCGCTACATAGACGCTTGCCATCTTTTGCATTCCCGAACGGTTCTTCAATTCCAGCAGACGGTACTCCCCGTTTTTTGCGCGATACATTGCTTCCAGAGACGGGGTTGCCGAGCCAAGTACTACACTGGCATGTTCCAGATTTGCCCGCTCTATGGCAGTCTCTCTGGCATGATATCTTGGTATCTGTTCACTTTTATAAGTTGTTTCATGTTCCTCATCAATAACGATCAGCCCCAGCTCCGGAAATGGTGTAAACAAGGCGGACCGCGGGCCGATCATCACGTCGATCTCTCCCGCTTTTGCCCGCATCAACTGATCATAACGCTCTCCGGCAGACATTCTGGAATTTAAGATGGATACCCGATTTCCAAAACACCGGTAAAACCGCATCACTGTCTGATACGTCAGTGCAATCTCAGGAATCAGTACAATCGCCTGTTTTCCCTCACAGACCACCCGGCGGATCATCTCAATATAAACTTCCGTTTTTCCACTGCCGGTCACACCGTACAACAAATAAGCTGCCCGCACATCTCTGCTGTACTCCTGCCAGAAGCACTCGATCGCATGCTCCTGCTCTGCCGTAAACACAAGAGCTCTTGCTCTCTGCTCTTTTTCTTTCACCGGATTTCGAAACACCTGCTCTGATTCCAGAACTGCCACCTGCTGTTCTTCCAATGCATTGACGACACTACGCGTAATATTCAGTTTTTTCGTAATCAGTTCGTATTCAATGACCGGATCCTCCAGAAGTGCTTCCAGAAGTCTTGCTCTCGCCTTCTGATTCTTCTGCTGATAATAATGCAGCTGCGCTTCTGCCCGTTCTTTGCCAAGCAGCAGACGGACATACTTTTTGATCTTGGCATTCTCTTTTTGCTTGATCGGCAATACCGTCTTGAGTGCCTGGATCATCGTTCCGCCATAATGTTCTTTCATCCATGCCGCCAGCGCGATCAGCTTCGCCTCGATCTCTACACTGTTTCTGGAAATATCTTCGATCTCCTTGACTTTGGAAAGATCATAGTCGCAAGTCTCTGAAATTCCTACCACATAGCCTTTCGTCTGCCGGTTGCCTTTCCCAAACGGAATCACAACCTCCATTCCCACATTCAGCTCTTCTTTTAACCACTCCGGAATTCGATATTGAAAGATCCGATCCAGTTTTTCATGTTTTATATCTACAATAATATCTGCAAACAATCCATTTCCCCTGCTTATTTTTTCTGTTCCTCTTCCAGTTCTGTTAAGATCTCCGCAATCAGAACCCGCTCATCCATCGGATGCTTCACACCTTCGATCTCCTGGTAATCTTCATGCCCTTTTCCTGCAAGCACGATCACATCCCCGGTCTGCCCGTGTGTGATCGCATAACGGATGGCTTCTTTCCTGTCTATGATTTCCACATACGCTCCGTCCGTCTTTTCGATTCCCACTTTGATGTCATCGATGATCGCCTGCGGCTCTTCAAATCTCGGATTATCGGAAGTGATGATCGTCAGATCTGCCAGACGGCCGGACACTTCTCCCATCTCAAAGCGTCGGTCTCTGGAACGGTTTCCACCGCATCCGAACAGACATACCAGACGTTTTGGATGATATTCTTTTAACGTGGTCAAAAGACTCTCCAGACTCATGGCATTGTGTGCATAGTCGATCATCAGAGTGAATTCATCAGACACTTTCACCATCTCGATTCTGCCCTTAACCTTCGCCTTTTTCAAAGCCGCCTGAATGTGCTCTTTCGGCACATCAAAGTGTCTGCACACTGCAATCGCTGTCAGTGAATTGTAAACACTGAATGTTCCCGGTACATCAATCTCCACATCAAAATCCATGACTCCTGCCACATGATATGCCACACCGAGATATCCCGGTCTGGACACCAGATTTACATCTTCAGCCCGCAGATCCGCCTCTTTGCAGAAACCAAATGTCTCCACTTTACATGTAGCATTTTTAAATACATCCTTAAAATACCGGTCATCTGCATTGGCAATTCCAAGCCTGCACTGCTGGAACAATAATCCTTTGCATCTTTTATAATCTTCAAAATCCTTGTGTTCATTCGGTCCGATATGATCTTTTCCAAGATTTGTGAAAATCCCGATTTCAAACGGAATCCCTGCTGTCCGGTGCAGCATCAGCCCCTGGGATGACACCTCCATGACCACGCTGTCACAGCCGGCTTCCACCATTTTTGCAAAATACTGATGAATGGTATAAGATTCCGGTGTCGTATTCGCTGCCGGGATCACTTCCTCTCCGATAATGGCCTCAATGGTTCCGATCAGCCCTACTTTATGTCCGACTCCCTCCAGAATGGATTTGATCATATAGGTCGTGGTCGTCTTTCCTTTTGTCCCTGTAATTCCAATAATGTGCAGCTTCTCTGCCGGATAGCCGAAATAAGCTGCAGAAGCAAGTGCGAGTGCGTACCTTGTGTCCTCCACACGGATCACAGTCATTCCCGACGGTGCCTCTACATCCTGCTGCACGATCACAGCTTTTGCTCCTTTTTTTGCCACATCAGCTACATACTGATGTCCGTCTGAGACAGCGCCGCTGATGCATACAAACACAGATCCTTCTTCTACTTTACGGGAGTCATTGATCAATGTTGTAATTTCAATCTTGTCACTCCCCTGTACTACTTCATATTCCAAACGTTCCAATAACTGTTTTAAAATCATAACTGTTCCTCCTGATCAAAGAGATTTTCATTTCTGCATACATTCTATAGGATACCATAAAACAATCTCAGTTGCAAAAGCTGATAGAAAAAAGAGCCCGGATGAATCGGAAATCTTTTCCTTTTCATCCGGGTTTGTTATCTTCTGCAAAATAATACTGCAGATTTCCTATCTTGTAAGGTAGAACGTTACAGAAGTCGTATCGCCATACTGCAGCATCCGATACCCTTCTTCTCCCTCTTCCAGTTCATAGCTTGCCGGCAGATTTTTTACCATAGACAGATCAAATCTAAATTCTCCCGTCTCAGTTCCTGTATGTGTCCACTGTCCGGTACGAACACGGCCATCAATAAATACCGTATAATTTACTGTTGTCGTGCGTTCTTCTACTTCCGGCTCTAATACTTTCACATAAACATCAAAACTGCTGTTGTTTCCGGCTGCATCGTATGCATAGAAGCGAACTTTATATTCACCAGGTGTCTTGGATGTAAATGGCTGATATCCATCCAGACCGTGTTCCAATCCCCATTTGTCAACCTTAAATGTTGCTGTCCCAGAATTGTCACTTACCCACTCTGGTTTTGTGAACATCTCGACCAACTTTTCTTCGGTATACTCTTCACCCTCATTGACCGGGATCTCTTTTCTGTATCCGTTTGCTGACTCGATAGCTGCATAATCAATAACCGGTGCTTCTTTGTCAATATTGGTGATACTGAATAGATGAGCATCTCCTGTCACTCCTGTCACACTTGTCAGCGTCACACTGTACTCTCCGTTTGCATGAAATACCTTTGTGAATGTTCTCTTATTAACCTGTTTCCATCCTTCCGGTGCCACACAATCTGTAGATGTCTTAATTGTCACTGTCACGTCTTTGTTTGTCCAGTCTGTAATATCCTGTGTCAGTTCCACAACTGTTGGTCTCGAATTATCGATCCGTTTTACTTCTACAAACTGTGGCTCTGATACATTTCCTGCAAGGTCTGTTACGGTAAAGTTTTTGTCTTTCCAGTTTGCTGTAAATGTCTTCACATAGACATAAGTTCCGTTTTCCTGGCCTTTCAGTGACCATCCTTCATCCGGCAGCTGAATTTCTTCACTTGTTTCCAGACGGACTTCTTTGGACTGTGCCTGTGTCTTGTTGTCTACAATCCAGTTAAATGTAGGTGCAGTTGTGTCATAGTAGAATGTCACGGATTTCGCATTGCCTGCATTGTCTATTACAACTGCTGTGTTTTCGCCTTCTTTTACACCGAGTTTTTCGATATCTGTGAGATATTTGTATTTGCTGTTGATGACTGTGATTGTATTATTGACTTTGAGTTCCTTGACTCCCTCTGTATCATGTACAGCAATTCCCGTGATCTTGCGGAAGCGGTCACCATTTCCTTCACCCTTAACACTTACATTCGGCGCCTGTTTGTCGATAGCCGTATTCGTGATTACCAACTGACCATTTTCGTCAAACGGATATACATCCTCATCTTTCATCTTCTCAACACTATAAGTAGTTTCATATCCGTCAATCGTCTCGATTGCTTCAATACTATAAATTGGATAATATGGATATTCTTCTTTTCCGGACTCATATTCGACCATATCTTTCCATGTATGGGTATATCCATTTTCTGCATTCAAGACAACTTCTTCGATTTCAGTTACCCAGTCATTGATAAATCCGCGTTTCACAAAACTTACTTTAATTTCCGGACGGTTTGCTTCATCACCGCCTGCCCATTCTACTTTGACAGTCTTGTCTTGTTTTCTGACATTTAATGCATAGGTTGCTTTATACGCGCGTTCTCCTGCCTCTTCTAATGTAATCTTATAATTTTTAGCAGGAGTTCCCGGGCTGACTCTCCACTGGGCTTTTTCACCGACCTTGTTATAGCGCGGAACATTTTCAAACGTATATACATAGTCCTGAGGTGCAGGTCCCGGGGAGAATGTGACATTATTTCCCTGTGTATCTGCAGCATTAGCAGAACTGCTTTCATCGATCAGTCTTGGTGTCAGAAGTGCTGGTCTCACACCTGCCAGATTGTCCTGATCTTCCCAGTGATATACGAGTGTCCACGTATCTGTTGCTTTCAGATCATCGAACACTGCAAATACTGTCATATCTCCTTCCACCACTGTCTGGTCCGTGACTTCCTGACCACTTCCATCTTTTGCAGTATTCCATCCTGTAAAGACAAATCCATTTTTCTCCGGATTTTCCGGGAGTTTGTCACCGATCATTTCTCCAACTGGAATTTTTTCTGTTGTCAGTGTTCCATTAACATCAAAGGTAACCGTAGCATCTGTACTGATACCTTTTAATGGCAGATTGCACCATGTTCCTTTTTCCTCATCTCCAAATTCAGACTTCAGATAAGTATCCTCACTGCCCTCTGGAACTTCCAGCGTAGAAGTCTGTGCTGCATCCTTAAATGGCGAATTCTCGTTATGCTCTGGCTCTACCGTTGGAGGTGTCGCACCTTCCATCACTACATGGAACTCCACTTTCTCTCCAGGCTGTCCATAAGATTCTGCAACTCCAAATGCGGCGCCGCTGATAGATTTCAAACTTGCCGGCAGTGTAATATTTAAGTATCCTGAAGCAAGAAATGCCCCCGGTCCGATTTTTTCCACTTTCGGCATATTGACTGTTACCAGATTTCTACATTTGCTAAATCCCCACTGAGAAATCTTCGTTACATTTGGTATATTAACCTCTGTCAGTTTCTCTGCTCCGGAAAAAGCAGACTCTTTGATTATCTGTGCATCTTCGATTTTTACAGATGTCAGATTTTTTGTCTTCCAAAATGCATAACTTCCAATATCTGTAAATCCGCCTAATTCAACTGTAGTCAGACCGGCTTTTTCTGAGAACGTCCATCCCGGAAATACGGTTGACTGCGCCCCCTTCTTATCTTCATATGTCAGACCATCTTTCAGATTACATTTAAATTCCTGGATCTGATTTACATTTTTCTGGATGTACTCCAGATCCCCCGCTGTCACCTTACCTGATACAAACTCCAGAGAAGTCACCTGATCTGCCGTGATGCCTGCTTTTGCAACTGCATCCTCCAGACTGGTTCCTCCTGCTTCTCTTTCCTTATTGATATTCACTTTTACAACATCTTCCGGGATTACTTCTCCTGTACAAGTAATGACAATATTGCCGGTTGCATCAAACGGATATACATCTTTATCATTCTTCTCCACACTGTAAGTTACTTCATATCCGTCAACAGCTCTGATTTCCTCAATACTATAAATCGGATAGTATGGATATTTGTCTTTTCCGGACTCATACTCTACCATGTTCTCCCATGTGTGAGTATAGTTATTTTGCATATTTAAAGTGATCTCTTCTCCCTCATCATAAGCACTTGTATTGGACCATTTCTGGCGTTTCATCTGTACCTTGATTTCAGGTCTGTTTTCTGCATCTCCTCCCACCCAGTTGACACTGACTGTTTTATCTTGTTTTCTTGTCCGCAGCGTATAAGTAGCTTTGAATTCATAATCTCCTGTTTTTTCTGTCTTGATCTCATAATTTGCACTGTAACTGCCCGGATTTAACTTCCATTTTGCCGGCTCACCGCGCTTATTGTACCTCGGAACCTTTGTAAATTCATACTGATAATCCTGGCCTACCGGTCCCGGCTGAATCGTTACATTTCTATACTGTGTATCCGCTCCATAAGAAGCACTGCTCTCATCAATCAAAGTTGGAGCAACACTATTCGGTCTCACACCTGCCAGATTATCCTGATCTTCCCAATGATAGGTAATGTAATAAGTGTCCGTTGCTGTCATATCTTTTTCCAACTGCAGAGAACACCATTTGTAATTCTTTGGATCACCCCAACGCTCTGCATTGACATACGCTTCCCGAGCCTCTGCCGGTACAGTCAGCGTTGAATTCACTGCATACGCAAACGGATTGTTTTTCCCCGGTGTGACCACGGGAGGAGTTACTCTTTCACTTGTCACATTCAGCTTTCTTCTGTTTTTCTGCTCTACAGCAAATGCACTGTCTCCCAAGGTTTCCAGGGTTGCCGGAAGCTGAAGTTCTTTCAGATTGTTAGAGCCGTAAAATGCCTTTTCTCCAATTTTCAAAACTTTTGGTACATTCAGTGCTGTCAGCGCATTACACTGATAAAATGCCTCTGTCTCAATTTCTTTCACATGATCCAAATTCAACTCTTTAATCTTTTTTCCATTGTAGAAAGCCCTATTCTGAATTTTTACAGCATTCGGAATAGAAACAGATACTAAAGAGGAAGTATTTTCAAATGCCTGACTTCCAATCTCCTCAAATCCGCCCAATTCTACTGTATGAAGTGCCCAGAAATTATAAAATGCAGAATTCGGGAGCACCTTGCTGTTCTTTCCATTCTTATCCACAAATTTCAATGTATCACTCAAATTTAATTTGAATGTCTCAATGGTTTTGAAAATTCCTTTTTCTTTCGCCTTTAACAATGCCAGATCTTCTGATGTCACTGTTCCCGATACAAATTCAATGGATGTAATCTCATCTGTCACACCGGACTTTGTGATCACATCTGACAGACTCTCTCCGCCCACTTCTACACCATTAATTTTTGCATTGACTGTTCCCTGGGGAACTTCCTGTACAACCTTGTATACTTCCAATTCACCGGCAGATGCCAGTACCCCGCTCTCGTATGTATTATACGAACTCTTGATCGTAATCTTTACATCTGTAGCTTCTACTGCATCAAAATCAATATTACAGGAACCGCCCTGTCCAACATCTGCAAGTGTCTCCTCCTTAACTGTCTGCCAGTCAGCTTCTCCGTTTTTAACTTCGACTTTAATTTCTTTAAATCTTCCGTTGGCACCAGTCCCTTTTACCTGATAAGCAATTCGTCCTATGTTGTGAACTCCTCCAAGCGACCACTGGATCCAGTGAGGTCCTGTCTTGGAATCATACTGACTGTGCCATCCTTTGTTGACATCTCCGTCAAATGCAAGTGATGCGTTTCCGTCTCCCCATTGAGCCGAATCCTGATAAGAACTTGCAGTTGCACTTGTTTTCATCGGTTTCTTTGGAAGTGCTTCGTATTTCACACCCACTTCGTTTTGTTCCGATACTGTTCCTTCTTCTGCCCGCACTTCATTCATCCCCACTGCCGGCTGCAGAACACCAAAAAGCATTGCCAGTGTCATGACCCATACAAGCAACACTTTTTTTCTCTCTTTTTTCATACCTTCATTTCCTCCTGTTTTTGTTTTGTTCCTTGCTTCATTGACTCCTTTCTCATTTTTTATAACTTCTGTACAGTTATATCCCCTAAGCATATTTACGTTTTCAGTATACTCTTATTCCAGCAAAACTTCCATATTTTATTTGTTTTTTCTTTGTTTTTTACATTTTTTGCATAAAAAAGAGAGCTTTTCTTTTCCAGCTCTCTTTTTCTGTTACTTTTACTCAATATTCTTTTATTATTTTTCCGCCATATGCACAGTCAGCTGATTGAACGGTATCTCAATACCTTCTTCATCAAATATCAGCTTGATTTCTTCCAGAAGTCTCCATCTTGTACTCCAGTACTCCTCTGTCTTCACCCATGCGCGCAGTCCCAGTATAACAGAACTGTCAGCCAGAGAATCCACAAACACCTTGATATCCTCGTCCTGAATAATGGAATCATCCTGTTTTAACAGCGTTTCGATCAGATCTTTCGCTTTTTTCAGATCTGCATCATAGGCGATCCCTACTTTTAAATCCAACTGCCGTTCCGGTCTTGCCGTCACATTCGTCAGACTGCTGTTGGAAAGCGTTCCATTTGGAATCACGATCGTCTTATTATCTACCGTTGTCAGCTTTGTATAGAAGATCTGGATGACTTTTACCGTTCCTTCTGTTCCATCATTGGCAACAATGATGTAGTCACCCACTACAAACGGTTTTAAAAGCAGGATCAGTACGCCTCCTGCAAAGTTCGAAAGACTCCCCTGCAGCGCGAGACCGATTGCCACACCTCCGGATGCGATCAGCGCCGCAACCGAGGATGTCTCAATTCCAAAATTTGTTGCGATCATAAACAACAGCAGTGCATACAGCCCAAATTTCAGGAACGATTCTACGAACTGGATCACACCTGTATCCGCATTTGCCCGCTGCATGGAATGCTTCACCATCTTCTGAATTCCATGGATCACCGCTCTTCCGATAAAGAAAAATACGATTGCAAGCACAACCTTGATCCCGAAAGAGATCAAGGTTGGGATCTGATCCTCAAACCACTGTACAAACCGGTTCACATCTTTTGCCACTTCTTCCGGGGACTGTACTACATCCTGGATTTCCTCTGTTGCTAAAAATATCACTCTTACACCTCCTGATCTAATGCCAGAAACGCACAGAGATTTCCTCTGGCATCTCCTGCCTGTCTGTGAGAATACAGAATCTCACTGTTACAATGCGTACACAGATTGGTCACTGCAATATGCTCCGGCAAAATCCCTGCCTCACGAAAGATCAGCTCATTTGCTTTCCACAGATTCAGCTGGTACTTCTGATTTTCTTTTTGATAAAACAACGCATCCCAGCAGTCTTCCGGAAAATTCTTCCGAAACTGCCGGATCACATCTTCACTGACCTCATAGCAATCCTGACAGATCGACGGTCCGACCGCTGCGAGAATATCCTCCGGTCTGCTTTTAAATTCTCTGCACATCGTTTCCACAGTCACTTTTCCGATCTTCCCTACGGTTCCTCTCCATCCGGAATGACTCAGTCCGATCACTTTCTTTACCGGGTCCACAAAATACAAAGGAACACAGTCCGCATAAAATGTTACCAGACAAATTCCCGGAATGTCAGTCACCAGACCATCTACATCCGAGTAGGTCCTAGGTTTTACGATCCCGCAGCCTTTGTCTGCTTCTGTCACTACCCGCACATTGGTCGTATGTGTCTGGTGAGTAAACACCATATCCTCACATCGGATTCCCATCGCTGATCCGATCCTTCGGAAATTTTCACGAACAGCCTCTTCTTCATCCCCTCTTGTGAAACTTAAATTCAATGAAGAAAAACAGCCTTTGCTGACGCCTCCTATCCTTGTAGAAAATCCATGCTTTACAATCCCTGTCTCTCGAAACATCGGATATTCCAGGTATGGTGGTTCTGTATATTGTTCCTGAAAAATCTGTTCTTCATTCTTATAACGAAGTCCTAATCCCATTTTTTCCACTCCCCTTTTTATATTCTATGCCCCCTCAAAGGCATTTTCAATGTGACACACCTCGTTCCCCTCTATTGCAACTACATCAAACCTTGCCGCAGCATCGGGTATTTTATGTGCCGCCACATATTGCTGAGCGCATCGGTACAATCGTTTCTGCTTTTTTGTATCCACTGCTTCCAGCGCACTGCCCGCACTTTTTGTTCGCCGGTATTTCACTTCACAGAATACCAAATACTCCCTGTCCCTGGCAATCAGATCGATCTCCCCTGCCCGACACCTGTAGTTATACTCCAGGATCTGAAATCCCTTCTTTTCTAAAAATCTGCCGGCAATCTGCTCATAGGCAGTGCCGACAGCTCTGTTGTTTTGTTTCATCCTTTTCACACTGCGCCCGGAAAACACCACATTTTTCAGACAAAATTTTTAATAAAGGTACGGCGGTGAATCGGCGTCGGTCCAAGTTTCCGAAGTGCTGCGATATGCGCTGCCGAGCCATATCCCTTATTGTCAGCAAACCCGTATCCCGCAAGTACCTGATCATACTCTTCCATCAGACGGTCTCTTGTTACTTTCGCAATTACACTTGCGGCCGCAATTGAAACACTTTTTGCATCTCCTTTGATGATCGGCACCTGTGGAATCACAACCTCCGGGATCGTGACTGCATCATTTAAAAGAACCTCCGGTTCTACAGACAGCTGACCGATTGCCTGACGCATCGCTTCATAGGTTGCCTGAAGAATATTGATCTCATCAATTCGCGCCGGTCCCGCCATTCCGATCCCAATTGCAATTGCTTTTTCCTGTATCTCATCATACAGCTCTTCTCTTCGCTTTGCCGAGAGCTTTTTGGAATCATTCAAATATAGAATCTCGGCGTCTTTCGGGAGAATTACCGCCGCTGCCACAACCGGACCTGCCAGTGGTCCTCTTCCAACCTCATCAATTCCGCAGATATAGTCACAATGACTATACTTTTCTTCATACTGCCGCATCTGCTTTAAACGAAGTCTTTCATTTGCAAGCTTTTCGTCCTGCTTCTGATATTTCTGAATGAGCTTTTGCACTCCCATCCTTGTATCATACGCGTACATCTCATACAATTCTGCTCTTGAACCCCGGCACGCTTCAAACTCTGTTCTGATCTCACTGATACTTTTCATTTCTTTTCCTCAATCTACTTCCTCTTAATCGTGCCGGATAAACCCAATGTCACTAAACGGCCAGATCCTCACCCAGGCTCGCCCGATCAGATCCTTCCTGTGCAGCACGCCTACACTCGGATCCCTGCTGTCAGAACTGTGATTTCGATTGTCACCCAGAACAAAATATTCATCGTCTCCCAGTGTGATCGATTCTGCTGCAATCCCCGGATCCAGCATCACTTCTTTTCCATAATGTTCATCCGCCAGCAGTTCTCCATTGATATAGACCTCTCCGTCTATAATCTGGACAGTTTCTCCCGGCAGTCCGATGATCCGTTTGATATAATATGTATTTTCCTTATATTGATAAGGGAATACGATAATCTCATACCGCTCAGGTTCCCTGAAACGATAACTGATCTTGTCTACGATCAGATTGTCTCCATGTTGCAGTGTCGGTTCCATAGAATGTCCGCTGACTTCTGTCCGCTGTCCCACATACGTAATCAGAACATATACCGCAGCCAGCAAAATCGCAATATACACGAGCCAACCTAAAATTTCTTTGAAAATACTTCTATCCTGATCTTTCTCTTTCATGCTACGACTGCCCCCTCTTTACTCTCCGTCTGTCTCTTCATAATCCTGAGGGAATTCCAGAGTAATTCTTCCAATTCTTCCATTTCTAAAATCATCTAACAACAGCCTTGCCGCCTTTTCCATATCCAGCTCACTGCCTCGTACCAGACAATGCCTGTTCTTCGCAATTTCTTCCAGACACGCATAAATATCCTGTGACTCACTCACATCATATTTTTCCTGCAATACACCCGGATAACTCTGTACCAGAAACCGGATCAGCTCGCCTCCCAGCTCTTCTGTATTGAGAATCTCATCTTTAATAGAACCGATAAATGCCAGCCGAAGTCCCACGGTCTGGTCTTCAAACTTCGGCCAGAGAATACCCGGCGTATCTAAAAGCTCTACATTTTTATTTAAACGGATCCACTGTTTTCCTTTTGTCACTCCCGGCTTATTCCCGGTCTTGGCACAGGCTTTTCCTGCCAGTGCATTGATAAACGTTGATTTTCCTACATTCGGAATCCCAACGACCATTGCACGCACCGGGCGGTTTAAGATCCCGCGCTTTCTGTCTCTTTCTATCTTCTCTTTACAGGCTTCCTGGATCACGCCCTGGATCGACTTGATCCCCCCGCCTTTCTTTGAATTAACCTTGACTACAGAATATCCTTTCTTCTTAAAATACTCTGCCCATGCATCATTCCACTTTTCTTCTGCCAGATCGGCTTTATTCAAAAGAATAAGACGTGCTTTATTTTTTCCGAGCTCATCAATGTCCGGATTCCGGCTGCTGACCGGCAGCCTTGCATCCACCAGTTCGATCACCAGATCGATCAGTTTGATATTCTCCTGCATCATCCGTTTTGCCTTTGTCATATGTCCCGGATACCACTGAAAATGCATATTGTCCCTCCTCACTATTTTACAAATCCAAAATTACTGCCCACACTCGTATCAAACCATATCTTCCCGTAAATTTCCGAACGTTTTACATTTCCGATATCAGCCATCCTGCTGTCATCGCTGCTGGACGCCTGATCTCCCAGTACAAAATACTCATTCTCACCAAGTGTGATCTCATCCTGGGCAACTCCCGGCTTTTCAATTTCGGACACAAAGATATCTTTTTTCTGTTCTTTTCCGTTAATATATACTTTTCCATCCTTGATCTGAACCGTCTCTCCCGGCAGTCCCACGATCCTTTTGATATAATAATGTGCATTTTCTCTGCCATTTGGCTTAAACGCAATAATGTCTCCTCTTTTCGGAGTCATGGCATTATACACCAGACGGTTTACCAGAACAACATCTCCGTTTTTTAATTCCGGCCGCATCGAATCACCTGCATTGCTTACTCGCTGTCCAAAATAAAATACCAGTATAAATGCAAGTGCACAGACGACTGCAATCTCTGCGATCCAGAGCGCAACTGCTTTTTTGTTCCAATGGATCTTTTCACTCAGAAAATGCAGTTTTGCCTTGTGTGGCGCTCTTTTTCGCTTTTTTCGAAACTTTAAGTGCCGCATACATTCTCCTTATAACAGAAAAGGGACAATCTACACTTCTGTAATTGTCCCTCTCATCATTCCTACTATTTTACTAATTCTTTAACCTTAGCTGCTTTACCGATACGTGATCTTAAGTAGTTCAGTTTTGCTCTTCTTACTTTACCTCTGCGAACAACTTCCACTTTCTCAACGTGTGGAGAGTGGATTGGCCATGTTTTTTCAACACCGATTCCGTTAGAGAATTTTCTTACTGTGAAAGTAGCTCTTACTCCGCCACCCTGTTTTTTCAGAACTGTTCCTTCGAAAACCTGGATTCTTTCACGGTTACCCTCTTTAATCTTAGCGTATACTTTTACAGTATCACCAACGTTAAACTCAGGTGCATTTTCTTTCATCTGCTCAGCTTCGATTTTTCTGATAATTTCGTTCATTGTGTTCCTCCTTCATCTTGGACGTTCTTAATACCACTTCGGTACCAGAGGACCATCTCTTCTTTTCACAACTGTTTTATTCTATCATATTTTGTAAATAGTTTCAAGCATTTTCCTCATCTTTTGCCAAAAGTTCCTGCAAAAACTTCATTTCTTTCTTATCCAGAACTCCGCTTTTCATGCACTTTTCCAAAAGATCCGGTCTTCTCTCCTTTGTCCGGATGATCGACTGCTCTCTTCTCCACTTTTCAATATTGGCGTGATGTCCGGACAGAAGAATCGGCGGAACTTTTTTCCCATGCCATTCCTCAGGTCTCGAATACTGCGGATATTCCAGCAGATCATCCTGAAAAGATTCAAATTCTGCGGATACATCATTGTGCAGCACACCCGGGATCAGACGGGAAATCGCATCCACCATGACCATGGCCGGCAATTCTCCGCCTGTGAGCACATAATCTCCGATAGAAACATAATCTGTCACAATTTCCTCCAGAACACGTTCATCGATTCCTTCATAGTGCCCGCAGAGCAGCACCAGTTCTTCTTCTTTTGCCAGTTCTTCTGCCATGGTCTGGGAAAAAGTCGCTCCCTGTGGAGAAAGATACACGACACGCGGCTTCTTTTTCACTTTTTCTGCGATCGCCTCATATGCCTGATAAACAGGTTCTGCCTGCATCAGCATACCTGCTCCGCCTCCATATGGATAATCATCCACGCTTTGATGTTTGTTAAACGCATAATCCCGGATATTGACCGCCTCAATAGAAAGCAGCCCGTTGTTTACCGCCCTTCCGATGATACTGGTACCCAGTCCCTGCATGACCATGTCCGGAAATAATGTCAAAATATGAAAATTCATCGTATCTGCCCTGCACTTTCTTTCATTGAAATCATTGATCCAGCAATCCGTTCAGCAGATGCACCTGCATTTTCTGCGCTTTTACATCCACGGAAAGAATACACTGGCGGATTGCCGGGATCAGCACTTCCCCATGTGTTTTTGACTCTACAAGATACACTTCATTCGCCCCGGTTTCGATCACATCTTTTAATGTCCCGAAAAGTTCCTCGGGATTCTCATCCGTGTAAACTTCCATCCCGATCAGATCAGCAATAAAATATTCGTCTTCCTCCAGTGCAACTGCATCCTCACGGCTAACAAAAAGAGAACAGCCTTTGTACTGTTCGATATCATTGATGTTGTCAATCCCTTTGAATTTCACGATGACAAACTGTTTAAAAAATTTCACTCCCTGGACTTCCAGCGAAAGCTTCTCTTTCTTTGTCTCCAGAATCACTTTTTTGAGCTTTTTAAACCTGTTTGGATCATCCGTGGTCGGAAATACTTTGACTTCCCCGCGGATTCCATGTGTGGATGAGATCACACCTACCTGTAAAAACTGTTCCATGCTCTTCTCCTATCCTCTCTGCGAAAAAGAAAGGGGGCAGCTGCTTTGATCCAAAGCCTGTCCCCTTTTTGTCAAGTTACTGTATGATATCAACAACAACTTTCTTATCTTCCTTTGCCGCTGCTGCTTTTACAACAGAACGGATCGCTTTTGCAATGCGCCCCTGTTTTCCGATCACTTTTCCCATGTCACTGTCAGCGACACGTACTTCAATAACCGTAGTTCTGCCGTCCTGTCTCTCAGAAACTGCAACGCTGTCCGGATCGTCTACTAATGCTTTCGCAATCACTTCAACTAACTCTTTCATTTACGCGCACCTCCGCGAAACAGCTTATTTTTCGATTCCAGCTGCCTTAAAGATCTTTCCTACAACTTCTGTAGGCTGAGCTCCGTTGTTCAGCCATTTTTTAGCTGCTTCTTCATCTACTTTGAATACGCTTGGGTTCTGATTTGGATCGTATGTTCCGATCTCCTCAATGAACTTTCCATCTCTTGGTGCTCTCGCATCCGCTACAACGATTCTATAGAAAGGAGCTTTCTTCTGTCCCATTCTTTTTAATCTGATTTTTACTGCCATTTCTTTCACCTCTTCTTAATATTTTTCTTTTTTGTTATCTATGTGCTAAAAAGGAAGCTTAAATCTGCCTTTTTTACCACCTTTACCCATCAGTCCCGGAAGTCGCTTCATCAGTTTTCTGGATTCGTTAAACTGCTTTACCATACGGTTGACTTCGGAAATATCTACACCAGCGCCTCTTGCAATACGGTGTTTTCTGGATGGATTCAAAAGATCCGGGTTCTGTCTTTCCTCTACTGTCATTGACTGGATCATGGCCTCCATCCTTGCCATCTTCTTTTCATTTTCTTCGGAGTCAAGTTCCGGCATCTTTGCCCCCATGCCTCCGAGTCCCGGCATCATACCGAGAACACTGGATAATCCGCCCATTTTCTTCATCTGGTTCATACTTTCCAGATAATCTTCAAAATCAAACTGGGCTTTTTTCATCTTCTCTGCCATCTGCTGTGCTTTCTCTTCATCCAGCTCAGCCCCGGCTTTCTCGATCAGTGTCAGAACATCTCCCATTCCAAGAATACGGGATGCCATTCGATCCGGATAGAACTGCTCCAGATCTGAGAGCTTCTCTCCCATACCTACATAAAGAATCGGGCATCCGGTCACTGCCTTGATCGAGAGTGCAGCACCGCCTCTTGTATCGCCGTCCAGCTTTGTCACGATCACACCGTCAATCCCAATCTTATCATTGAAACTTCCGGCCACATTGACCGCATCCTGTCCGGTCATCGCATCCACAACTAAAATCGTCTGATGCACATCCACTGTTCCTTTGATCTCCTGAAGCTCTGCCATCATATCTTCATCAATGTGAAGACGTCCCGCTGTATCCAGGATCACGATGTTATTTCCATTCTTGCGCGCATGCTCAAGCGCCGCTTTTGCGATGTCAGCAGGCTTGTTTTTATCTCCCATGGAGAATACTTCCACGCCCTGCTTCTCTCCGTTGATCTGCAGCTGTTTAATCGCTGCCGGACGATACACATCACACGCAACAAGCAGTGGTTTCTTGCCTTTCAGCTTGTACTTGCCTGCCAGCTTTGCAGTAGTCGTGGTCTTACCTGCACCCTGAAGTCCTGCCATCATGATCACCGTGATTGCACTTCCCGGCTGCAATTTGATCTCCGTCGTCTCAGAACCCATCAGATTTACAAGTTCTTCATTTACGATCTTGATCACCATCTGTCCCGGATTCAGTCCGTTCATCACATCCTGTCCGACTGCTCGCTCCTGCACATCTTTTACAAACTTCTTTACGACTTTAAAGTTTACATCCGCCTCCAGAAGTGCCATCTTCACTTCTTTCAGTGCCGCCTTTACATCATCTTCCGTCAGACGACCTTTGCTTCGGAGATTCTTAAATACGTTTTGAAGTTTTTCTGTTAAACTGTCAAATGCCATGCTATAACTCCTCTATAATTGTATCCGATATCTTCCGGATCTTCTCTATCATCTCTTGCGGTTTCTGATTTCCGGCACCGGATTCATAAGCATCCAGCACACTGTCGATCTCGTGAACCTTCTCCTTGATAGAAAGAAATTTTTCTACCAGATGCAGCTTCTCCTCATAGCCTTCCAGAGCCTTCTGACACCGCTTGATCAGGTCATGCACTCCCTGGCGGCTGATGCCTGCCTCACCTGCAATCTCACTCAAAGATAAATCTTCCAGTACAAACTGTTCATAAATCTCTTTCTGGTGACTGGTAAGAAGTTCACCGTAAAAGTCGTATAACAATGCCTGTTCTAAAATATCATTCACTCAAATCACCTTTGCTATCATAACTCAAAAAAAAAGAGGTGTCAAGTACTTTTTCTTGACACCTTCTTTCTTTGCCATTCGCGCTTACAAAAGCTCCCCTATATTAAGGAGACCCCACCCGGTTCCTTCTTCGTCCAGCGAAATGCATGACTCCCTCAGCTTCAGTTTCACTTCTACATTGGTCATGTCCGGATATTCTGACAGCAGACATGCAACCGCACCTGATACGATCGGTGCTGCCATGGATGTGCCGCTTTTCTCCACATAAGCTTTCTTTTCTTTGTCAATTCTGCCACAGCTTATGATCCCAAGTCCCGGCGCCACAAGATCCGGTTTTACAATGCACGTATCGGATGGTCCTCTTCCGGAATATTTCCACCGCTGTCCCATACGTGTCCTGCCCCGCCTGATTTCCTCATAAGCGCCTACTGTGATGATCTTTCTGCTGTCTCCCGGTGAAGCAATACTGCCTCTTTCCGGGCCGTCATTTCCCGCAGACGCCACCACCGCAATTCCTGCATCCCATAGAGATTCCGCACCAAGTATCAGTCGTTTTTTCTGCCTTTGCTCCAGATTCGGCTTTGCTCCTACAGAAATATTGACGACCCGGATGGGATATTTTTTCCGCATAGACAGTACCCAGCGCATTCCTTCCAGAACACTCTCCACACTTCCGTTTCCATCCTGATCCAGTACCTTTGCGATCAGCAAGGAGGCTTTCGGCGCTATTCCCGCGTAGGTTCCGCCGGAAATCCGCCCGTCGCCCGCCAAAATTCCGGCCACATGTGTTCCGTGACCACTGTCATCATACATCTGCTCCTTTCGATGTACAAAATCCCTGAATTCCAATATCCGTTTTCCAAAATCAGGATGTGCGCAGATGCCGGTATCTAAAACCGCGACGCAGATTCCCTGCCCTAAAGCCCTTCCTCTTTGGATCTCTTCACACCAGTATCCAATGATCTGCTTTGCCTGTTTCATTTATGAACATTCCTTTTTTATCAGAATATTCACTTCTTCTGCCGGATGTGTTTATACCATGATGTGTGCCTTTCCTCCCGCAGTCTTCCCATCCATACGCAGGTCTTATCGTACACTTTCTCGCAAAAGAACTGTACTGCTCCATATTGTAGCTTGCCGGCAGAAAACCTGCATCCAGAGCAGTTGCTGCCCGGAAATGTTTCATTGCTTCCACATGCTTTCCTTTCATTTCCAGAACGATTCCCAGAAGATTATGCGGAACTGCACTGTCCGGATATTTCTGCATGTACTGTGGAATCAACTGTTCACACTCACGGATGCGTCCGCTTTGTACATATTCTCTGATCTGTCTGCAAAACTGCTCCAGTTCTCTATTCTGTTCTTTCTCTATTTTTTTATCCATTTTTACGATCTTCATAACCCATCTTCTCCTTCCCTTTTCTAAAAAATAGCACAGGCCAAGTAAAATAAGTATTAAGACCAATTCAACTCCTGTAAAAAATTTATTAAAACAATTTTCTCACACATTTCCCTCATCCACATATTATAGAACTGTAAACAACATTATTGGAGGATTTAAAATGAGTGAATTAAGTGCAACAAACTGCGGATGTGGATGCGAATCAAATTTTGGCGGGAACTCCTGTATCTGGATCATTCTCCTGCTTCTGTGCTGCGGCGGATGTGGCAATGGATGGAGCAACGGTAACGGATGCGGCAATGACAGCTGTCTGTGGATCATCCTTCTTCTGATCTTCTGCGGCGGATGCGGCAATGGATTCGGAAACAACGGATGTGGATGCAGCAATAACGGATGCGGATGCTAATCTGCCTTTGAACGCAAAACTCCCCGGCGATCTGCCGGGGAGTTTTTAATGCCCGGCTTTTTCCGACCGGATCTTTTCTCTGTCTTTCTTTTCCTTCTCTTTGTCCAACCTGTTTTTCAACATGCAGTTTTCATCAATCTCGTATACCGCATTTCCGTCAATGATCAGTTTTCGTTTCATAAAAATCCTCTTTTCTTTTTTCTTCCTTTCTTTATAGTATGATACCAACTAAAAAAAGTCATTCAGGTTTTCATTCATTTTCGTGTACTTTTCCACATATATATTTACAACGCTACATACCGGGAGGATTTATGGAAAAGAATCCAAAACACTTTCTGACACCTTTTGATGAACTGACTACTTCCAGACAATTACAGACGATCAAACTTTTGCTGCCCTATCTTCCAACAAACGGCCAACGGATGCTGGGGATCTTCATCCGCCTGAATGAATTGCAGAATGCCATTCATCTCTTTCGGGGATTTCCTGTTTCCCCTCCTTCTGACCCTCTTTCTCCGTCCCGGATTTTAAGTGACCTCTCACCCTATCTTTCCGAAGAAGAATCACAGCAGATGGCGCAGGTAAACCAGCTTCTGCAGATGATGGAGCTTTTTCAGAATATGCCGTCAGACAATCCTGCCGGTTTTTCTCCTGATCTGCTGATGGGAATGTTGAATCCGGAACAAAAAGAAATGTTTCAGACATATGATGCCATGTTTTCCGATACAATGAATCAAATGGATTTTACAACTTCTAAAGGAGGTACTTCACATGAACGAATGGATGAATCATCCAAAAATGCAGAACATGGATCCAATCAAACTGGAACTGATTAAAATGGCCGCTGCACAAACTGCCGGAAAATCCGGAAAAGACCTCGCGCCCATCTTATTCGCACTGATCACCAATGCGGGAAAGCATAATATTCAGTTCTCGCCGGAAGAAATCACTCTGATTCTGGATCTTCTGAAAGAAGGAAAATCAGATGCCGAAAAAGCACAGATCGACCGCACCGTCAATATGGCTGCGTCCATGTTAAAGAAGAAGGCATAAAACCTTCTTCTTTTCATTTCATTGCATTCTGTCTCGTCTTCCTGTACAATATTGAACTAGAATCAAATATTCAGGAGGATTTCTATGCAGACTCTCATGCTTACAGTTGAATATGACGGCACCCGATATGCAGGCTGGAAAGCCGCTCCCAAAAAAGAAAATCTTGATACGGTCTCCGCGAGGATCCATACTGCTCTTGCCAGGCTGCTCAAAGAGGACATCCAGTTATTCTGTGCCGCAAAAACAGACCCTGGTGTTCATGCAAGAGGGCAGATTCTCAGCTTTCAGACTACTTCTTCCCTGTTGCCTTCTGCTTTAAAGAGCAGTCTGAATCAGGTGCTGCCTCAGGATATCGCCGTTTTAGATGCCAGACAGGTTTCCGAACGTTTTCATGCAGAATTACTCCCCAAACACTGTATCTGGGAGCTTTGCATCAAAACCGGTCCGACTCCTGATGTTTTCCGTCAGAAGTATACTTTATTTCTCCCCGACTTGCCGGATCCCCTGCGAATGCAGGAAGCATTTTCTTTTTTGAAAGGCAGGCATGACGTCCGTTGCTTTTCTCCTGTCAAAAAGAAAAAAGCAGTCATGAGAGAACTCTATTCTCTCCGGATTGAGCATTCCGATGACGAAATGCAGCTTTTCCTGGAAGGCAGTGATTTTCTGCCATTCATGCCCGCAACACTGATGCAGCTGCTGCTCGATATCGGAACGGGCACACTGGATGCCTGTTGTATTCCTTCGATCTTTGCAGGAGAACATTCTTATTCCGGGCATGCTCCTGCACATGCACTGTATCTTCATGATATTGTTTATATTTCAGATAGAAAGGATGATTTTTAATGTCGATTTACTATAGTATCCTCTACTTTTTTGTATATGGCTTTCTGGGATGGTGTACAGAAGTCATATTTGCGGCTTTTAAACAGCATCGTTTTGTAAACCGCGGATTTTTAAACGGACCGATCTGCCCGATCTACGGGGTTGGCGTTACACTGGTCATCGCATGCCTGGAAGCTTTCCAGTCCAACCTGTTACTTTTGTACATTTCTTCTGTCATACTGGTAACTGTTTTAGAGGGCGTAACCGGATGGGCAATGGACAAGCTGTTCCACAACAAATGGTGGGATTATTCCAAACTGCCTTTCAATATCGGAGGGTATGTCTGCCTTTTATTTTCCTTGATCTGGGGCGTTGCATGCGTTTTCATCGTGTATTTTGTCCACCCGCTGATCCATCAGGTGTTATCCCTGATTCCGCACACAGTCGGAATTGCTTTGATCGCAATCCTTGGCATTGCTCTGCTTTCCGATATGATCGTAACCACTTCTGCAATCGTGAAGTTCAATCAATATCTGGAACTGCTGAAGCATATCACCGACGAATTACACGCAATTTCCAATCAGATCGGAGCAGAGCTTTATCAGAATGTAATGCACGTACTGGATATGCAGGAAAGTTCCAGACAAAAACTGGATGATGTCAAACTGGAAGTATCCGAAGAAATCCGGATGCAGATTGTAGAATTAAAAACAAGAGCCCAGAATCTGGGAGAAAAGGTTCCAAAACCGGCACGCCGTCTCTTAAAGGCATTCCCGAAACTGGAATCCAGAAATTACAAAGCACAGCTGGAATTGTTCCGGCAAAAACTGGAACAGCACCTTGGCAGACATTAATCTATCCTGATAAAAACCACGCAGCCCATGCGTCTCCAAACACCATGGCTGCTGTCATACCCATACATAAAAACGGGCCGAAGGCGAATGCTGTCTTTTGCCCGTTTCTTTTTTCTGCCAGAAGCCGGATACAATAAATCCCTGCCAGAAGGATTGCTGCCGCACTTCCCATAACGACCAGCTTCACTCCGATTGCCGCCCCGACAGCTGCAACAAACTTGATATCACCGCCGCCAAAGCTTCCCGGAACAAAAAACAAAAGGCATGCCATCGGGACACTTACCGCAAACATCCCTAGTATCCTCTCCTGCCAGGAAACCGAAGAATCCACCAGTGCCAGCAGTACTGCCACCAGAAGAATCCCTGCATTCCATCTGTCCGGAATCTTATGCGTCCGCCAGTCAGAAATGGAAATCACGACAAAGATAAAAATCAGTATCGACTTTAACAGCATCGTCATCATGATTTTCCCGTGTAGTACAACTCGATCGGATCAATCGGATCGATCGGATGTTCTTCCTCCATTTTAACCTTCCGCCCTCTTCGTTTTATAAGCTCGCCGCCTTTATTATAAAGCCAGAATGAATACACCAGAACTTTATTCACCTTTCCGATCCTGTCCTTTGTTGTCTTTTCATACTGTACGCCACCCACTTCAAAAGGAACTTTCTTGTGGATCATAGAAATCAGCTCTGTCTCACACGTCACAGGCTCCGGCAGAATCGTATAAGCACGTCCCACACACCCGGTCTTGTGAGAATCACTTCCACCGGTCGTCACCTTTTTATATTTTGCCGCCAGCCTTGCCGCCCCTGTATTTGATGCTACAGATTCACAGCAGTTATAAGCTTCAATAAAATCAAACCGTTTCATGATTTCCGGCGACTGATAAAATTTCTTTGTATTGGCGATACTCATATACTTTTCTCCGCACGGATGTGCCGGTCCAAGCACACCTCCGTTTCGATGCACCAGATCGATCAGCAGCGATACCGGCATTCCCCGCATCTCTAAAAGCCGCATCTTCACGCCTTCCGGCATGATCACCAGAATGTGCCCTGCATCTCTTGTATCATATTCAATCCCTTTTAATACCACAAAATCAGTGTGAACCTTTCCTTTCATGTGGTTTTTCCAGTATCGATATCCGTTGTATGTGTTATGGTCTGTAATCACCATTCCCTGAAATCCCTTCTTTTTAAGGAGTGTGATGTAATCCTCCAGACTCACCTTACTGTCAATCGATCCCTCTTTCACATGGCAATGCATATCAATTTTCATAGATAAGCCTCCTTTTTGTCTCTGCATTTTACTTACGCACAGGCTTTCGTCTCTTTTTTCTATTATACCGCGTTTCCATCCCTCTTACAAGAAAGTCCATCAAAAAACACACTCTTCCCAATGCTTTCCACATTGGAAAAAGTGCGTCTGTGTTACTTATCTTCGTCATCCTGATCCGAAAGATCAATCTCCACGATTTCTACATCATCATCCTCATCGTCCCAGAACTCATCCAGATCTTCATCAAAATCTTCATCCAGATCCTTATCCAAATCCTCATCTTCTGTAACAATCTCTTTTGTCACGATCAGATCTTCTTTCATCACTTCTTCGTCTTCCTCATCCTCGTCATCGTCTTCAAATTCATCTTCAAATTCCATTTCCAGCTCTTCTGCATGAGGAACAACCGCTGTATGTACTTCTTTCTCTGCCTGCTTTTCTTCTTTAAACTCTTCATCCTGGAATTCTTCGTCCAGAAGAGCTCTGGCTTTATCCACTTCATTCTCTGTGGAATTCTGTTCGCGAATCTCCGCAGCTTTTTTCAGATGCAGTTTTTGACGCTTTCCGGATTCCATCAGAAACTGTGCCAGAATTCCAAGGACTGCCAGCACCGCAAATGCCAGCGTGACCATCCAACGCTCTAATTCAACTCCTGCATGCCCCAGCAAAACAGTTCCCGCCTGACTGATGCATACAGCACCGGTCACTCCTGTAAGAAGCATCAGAACCGGAACAAAAAGCTTAATCGTCAACAACGCAAATACCAGACCAATTCCAACACACACCAGCAGCCAGATCAGATTCGCCGGCCGGAGCCAGTATATACTTAGTGCTGCTCCAAGTACAAAGGCAGTCACAAACATTCCTGCCCGCTTCAAAATTGCAAACACGATTGCCAGAATAATCCCTGCCGCAAGACCAATGATCCCGCTCAGTGTTTCATCTGACGTAATCTGCATCGCCACAGCCGCAGCTGCTCCTGTTCCAATCACAAAACCTGTCAGAAATGACCAGAATCTTGCCAGCTTCAATCCAAAGAAACAGCTCAGAATTCCCAGTAATACCGTAATTCCAAGCGAAATAAGCACAATCTCTGCCAGCTTGTCTGCCATTCCAAGCCGCTCTAATGCGGTCGGCAAAACTTCCTTTTCCTGCAGCCATCTTCCTATTTCATTTATCATATCCATTGTACCTCTCCCTTATTATCTGAATCTGTCAATAGCAACCTATATTTTACCAACTTTTTCAGAAAGATACAACAGAAAGATGGATGCAAATCTTTTATTTTGATTCACATCCATCTTTACATTGTTGGCTCAATCACCTTTTCTACCTCTCTTCACTTATTAATAAGTCCTGTTTTTAAGATTTACTGTCCTGGCGGTCTGTACCTTCCTTTCTTAAATGATTCTCATTTTCTCGCTTCCTCGATAACCCTGCCCCTCAAATGAATTTTACTTCTCTCGTAACTTTCTCGTCATTACGATAATTTCTTCATTTTCACCGGTTATCTTTCCTCGCTTCAAATGAGTGTTTGTTTCATCTGTTTTATTTGTTGACTTTATATTAGCACTCTTTTTTAATATTGTCAATATTATTTTTAGTTTTTATATATTTTATTTTATAATTATCTGTCTTTTCATCTCTCTTTGTTTATTTTACAGTTTTATTGTTTTATGTAAAAACCAAAAGGCCGTATACCAGTGCTTTTTCTGATATACGGTCTTTGTCTTAAAAATTCTTCATCACATTCTGGATCACTGTCTCCCGCAGCTTTCCTTCCTCTGTATTTCCTGACTGATGATCTGCAAACCTTGCTTCTACATACAGATAATCCGCAAGTCTGTTCACATACTGCATCGCTTTTGCATCTGCCCCGTAATTCTGTGCCACTTTGCGAAATCTCCGCTCTGCCCTTCTCGTCACAGACCGTGCAATATCCAGTCTTGCAGAAAGTTCACATCCTCCGTACAAAACAAAGTCCTTGACTCTCGGAAACGCAGCTTCCAGCTCATCGATCTGTTCTTCCAGATGCACAGTCTCTTCTGCGCTCATGCGGTAATCCAGATTTCTCGGATCTGCCACTGCTGCCATGATCTTCATCAATGTTCTCTGAATCTCTGCCAGATTCGTCTTCAGATGACCCTCTGAAAGCACTTTTGCATGTCCGATATAACTATTCAGTTCATCGATCGTCCCAATCAGCTCGATCCGATCGTCTGCTTTCGAAACACTCATCCCATTTGCAAGAGAGGTATTTCCGCCATCACCTTTTTTGGTATATACTTTCATTTGCACATTTCCTTTCCCGGAACATTTTCGCTATTTAAAGGGCTGTTTTTTGATCGCACGGGCACTGTTTGCTCCCACTTTTCTGCACTGCTCTTTTGTCGGAGACAGATATGCCTCGATATTGCGCCCTTTCTCAAGCCCCCGCATTTTCAGACAGACGGCCGTTCCAAAAATCCCGATTCCGGATCCCAGCATGGAATCCCGTGCCGCTTTATAGGAAAGCTTTTCCATACATTCATCCGGAAACTCTGTAATCTCATAAAACACACCCTCTTCTTCCACTCCTGCACAGACTTCCCGCAAAATTGCTTCATCTGCCAGATGTGTATATATAAAGATTGAAGGTTTCTTCACTATCATCGCTGTTCTCCTATATATGAAAGTACCAGCCCTGTTGCAACTGCATTTCGCGGACCTTCCTCTCCCCGGATATTTCCACGTCCGCACACGATCCGAAATTCTGAAAGTTCTTCCATCAGCATTTCCGGAATCTCAAAATCCTCCGCAGACCCGCCGACTAAAACAACATTCGAAATATGTTTCAGATCCTGCCCTGGTGCCACTTTCTTCAATGCACGAAATGCATTGGTCACAAACACTTTACGTTTTGCCTCTCTTCGCACCTGCACAATCTTCTCCATCGGGATATCCTGTTCCAGCCGAATCATTCCATCCTCCGTAAGAAGGACCACTCTTCCGTAAAACCTCGGATCAATGGACTGCTCCACAAATGTCATCTGTCCGTTTTCCATCCGCATATGGAACAGACTTTCCACTTTGGCAAGCGGGTACTTTTTAATCTGCTCTGCCATGTGCCGGTCTCCCAGACCAAGCTCTGTCTCGATCAGCATGGACACAAGCTCTCCCGCACCTGCCTGATGCGTCATAGATACCTTTCCATCCTCGGAAATCACCGCTGCATCCGTAGAACCGCCGCCCATATCCAGAATTGCAAGCGGAAGGCTTGTTCCGGGAGTCGTCAGGGCTCCGAGACTGGCCATAACCGCTTCCACGCCTGCCACCATCACATTTACACCCAGTTCTATCCGTAATTGTTCTGCAATCTTCTGCATCGGAAGATGCCTCGTCTTTACCATCGCCGCGATTCCGACCGCTTTCTCAAGACAGGTCTCTCCTGCCAGGGCACCGGAAATCCGAACCGGTGCCATCGTATCCACTGCCAGAATATCAGTAATATGAATCTCTCTCTTCGCAGTCTCATCCAGATTTTCCATTCCCTGTTTGATCCTTGAGAACATATTGCCCACATTGGTGTCATGCTCTCCTTCCATATCGTAGATCGTACCGGCATCCGAAACTACCTGCATAATCTTCTCGGCACCTTCATCCAGATCAACAACTGCGTCCTGATCTGCATGGAGACAGATTTTTCCTGCGGGAAGAAGATTCTCCCGGATATTGCCGCCCGGTGTTTTTAAAACGACCGCACTTCGCTTTCCGATCAGACTTTTCGCAATCGGCGTGATCATCCGCGTCTGCTCTGCATCCAGTCCGAGCAGCGTTGCAATCCCGTACGGGTTGGAAAGCATACGGATTGTCTGTCCCGGAAGCGCCACTTCGATCGCTGCCAGAACATCATCCGGAAGCTTTTGAATCCCCGCCACTTCATCAATGATCGGCACTTTTTCTTCCAGACGATTCTCCACGAGAACCGCCTCATCTGCCTGCAGAATCACACCTGTGATCGTCAGCCGCTTCCTCTCTCTGTTGATAACTTCTGCGATCTCCTCATAGGATGCGGCTGCTTTTGCAAATACAATATACGGCGTTCCCGGCACGCCTTCCCGGATTCGCTCAAAATCCAGCGTTTTTCCGACTGCCTGCCCTGCACCTGCAGGGGTAGACGGGTTATGTCCGATCATGGAAGAATCTGTAATGATCGTCTCTGTAAGCGTCTCCATTGCTGTATCTCCGATAACAGGCGCGGCTTCATTCAGGCGGATCAGGGAAAGCGCTTCCGTCTCCATCCCAATCTTTCCCATAGCTTCTTTCAATGCTGCCCGTATCCCATGCACATTGGCAATGGTCCCCTTCGTTCCTGTCGTCTTACAGGAAGCACTGCTTAAGAAATGGACCTGTGCTCCCCCGACTTCTCCGATACAGACTTCTGTTGTAGAATTTCCAATATCAACTCCGGCAATATATGTCAAAGCAGGATCCCTCTTTTCTCATAAACCTCTGCCGCTTCCATTACAAGGCGCGCACAGTTTTTTGCATTGTATTTTTCCAACAGCTCCTGTGCCATTAAAACCAGTTCCAGCTTTGTGGAACGATTCGGACGAAGCTTATCGTACATCTTTAAAATCACATCATCCGGAACATCTACCAGTTCTGCAGCACGTTCAAAATTCTTTTCCATCGGATCATTGCCGTTTTCTTTTGCCACCTGTCCCTGTGCATGAAGCATTTCTTTTGAAATCTTAATGTCATCCGGGGCAATCTGGTTTCTCATCACTGCATCCAGCGTGATCTCATCCAGTTTTTTTCCTGTCTTGGATGCGATCTGTTCTCTTTCGTGTTCACCTAACGGGTACTGCATTTATCTTTCCTCCCATTCAACAATTCCAACTTCCGGATCCAGCTGCTCTGTCTCCGCAATGTGCATCAACGCTGCCTTCACCTGATATTTTGGTCTGGACATCGGATCATTTGTACATGGAATCGGCACTACCTGCTCACCCTTTACATATTTGGCAGCATTCTGTCCGATCTGACGGTAAGTCTCCAGATTCATCAGAGGCGCCTGCGGAAACAATTCCAGATTGGAAAGCGGATAAAGGTCTCTCTGATGGATCACGGTTGTCCCTTTCGACTGGATGCCGATCCCGATTCCGGAACCAGAAAGCTTTGCCGCTTCCAATGCCATAAAACAGACATCGGATGTATCCAGTATTTTGACCACTCTCGGGATCATTCCTTCCTCTTCAATTCCCGCTTTCACATTTTTCAGAACATCTTCCAGCAAAATACCGCAGATGGTTCTTTTAATCTCTTTCTGGAATGCAGCTCCTACTCCGATCACAACTTCCTTTGGATCTGTCCCCTGCTTCGCCCGCGGATAATCTCTGTAGGATGTCTTTTCTTCATTGATCCTGTCCCGCCCTGCCATAGAAGGCACCTCGGAAGATGTATGTGATCCAGTCTCCTGCCCCATCTCCGAAAGAACGGCATTGGTTATCTGTTTAATTAACTCTTCACTAATCTGCATGCTCCTGCCTCCTATATATCCTGTGGGTTGATGATGTGCGGGATCTTCTTGATCTCTTCCCAGCGCTCTCCCTGTACCCGGTATCCGGTTCCAGGTCCCATATAGTCATTCGGTGTATTGATGCCGGACAATACATGGAAGTCTTTGTCCAAAATTGCTGCTGTCTGCATGTAATCTCCGACCACACGCTGCTTTAACATACTCAACACACTCTCTGCCACATCCACAAATCCCGTCTCTGCCAGCGCTTTTACGACATCGATTCCCGTGATGCCGCGTTTTAATACATCCTCAGCCGCCATCAGATCCGCGGTCACATCCCGATCCAGTGTATCTTTGCTTCCATGTGCGTAGGTAACTGCCTCCACCTGCGCATCTGTCACCGGTGAAAGTCCCAGCTGTGTAAACACTGCCTGCACCGCTCTTGCAGCCTTGTTTCTGACATAAATGACTTCTTCTTCCGTTACCGGGCGAAGTCCTCCGTCTACCTGCATATCTCTCTGTAATACATTGTAATCATCAAAGTCTTCGGCATCAAAGTTCGATCCCGCAAACATATTGTCATAGTTCGGCTCTGCAGCATAGCCGGAGAAGATAAAGTCTGTTCCCGGCAAGAACTGCAGCATCGTTCTTGCAGTACGGCGCATATCGGAGTTGGAAAAGCTCTGGTCATTGGAAGATGCACACTCCAGCCCAAGCAGCGCTGCCACAAGGTTTTCCGCGATGACTTCCCGGATACCGGACGGTACGGAACCTGTCACTCCGATACAACTTACAGATCCATTCTGGATTCCCTGACTTCCAGCTCCCTTTGTCGCATACAGGCAGCGGCACTCCAGATACATCATAGATTTCTTTTCACTGCTTCCCATCAGCACCTCGGAACCGGATCCTGATGTAAAGCGGACCTTCAGTCCTCTGGAAGCATACGCCGAATTCAAAAATGCTTTGGAATATGGTGTATCATCCCCATCGATAAACACCTTTTCCGTTCCATATACAGAAAGTGTCTCTGCATAAGTCGTCAGTCCGCGGATTCCCAGCTCCAGCTCTGTTGCTTCCTCTGCGGAGCACTGTGTCAGCACACCCGGACGCCCCACCTGAGAACCAATCAGAAGCGCCATGGCACTCAGCGGTGCATATCTGGCAACTCCCATAGTCGTCTCTTCCTCCGCAAATCCACGAAGAGCTCCCTCTGCCGCGTCCGCTGCAATCTGTACCGGATCATCTTTCAGATTTGTGATGTGCGCCTGATTTCCCGGTGTTCTTCTCGCACGTATCTTCTGCATTCCCATCATCAGCTCTACGACATTCAGATGGTTCATAACCTCTGTCATCTTTGCAGGTGTGATCCCTGTCACAAGCTCCAGAATCTCTTTTCTGGACACATGAATATCCACGATCATGCGCGCGATCTCCAATGAAGATACTGCCATAGACGCTTCTGCACGCTCTACGTTCATCGCATAATCAGCGATAAACTGATCGATAAAATCAAAGTCCTCTCTCTTTTTCCCATCCAGTTCCACAATTCTGCCGTTTGCTACTTTCACAGACGGCTTTGGATCATACGGACTTGTCATTGCCACAAATCCCATTTCCGGCCATTCATTGATATATCCGTCAAGATTTACCGGGCGCTGATCCAGTGTCTCAATTCGTTTTGATCTTCTCATGTTCGTTCTCCTAAATATGATATCTCCTACATACTATAGTTGCATTATACCTTAAATCCAAAAGAATCGCAATCCAGATTAGGTAAAATTCTGCACGAACCCACATTATTTTTACGATAAATCAACAGAAACCCTCGCATTTTGCTTTTGTTTCCTCTGTGATTTCTATTTTTTGATGCTTTGTCTGCATTCTCCCATTGACTTCCATTTTTTCGGACTGTAAAATAGACCTATCTTTTTGAATAAGAACAAAAACTTATACAGCTTACCTACGAAAGGAGTTTGGCATATGGAACACTTAACTATCCCACAGGGGTATGTTTCTCCCCTGACAATCCGCGAGACTGAGGTCGCGATCAAAGAGATCAAGGATCATTTTGAACGCTCCCTTGCAAAATCACTGCATCTTACCCGTGTATCTGCACCTTTATTTGTAAAACCGGAATCCGGTCTGAATGATAATTTAAATGGTGTGGAGCGCCCGGTTTCGTTCGGGATCAAGGAGCAGGAGGACACTCCCGCGGAGATCGTGCATTCTCTGGCAAAATGGAAACGCTATGCACTCAAGCACTACGGTTTTCATTCCGGTGAAGGTCTTTACACCGATATGAGTGCCATCCGCAGAGATGAGGATACGGACAATATTCACTCTATCTACGTAGATCAGTGGGACTGGGAAAAAGTGATTTCCAAAGAAGAGCGAAACATGGAGACACTGCAGTATACAGTCCGCAAGGTCTACAGTGCACTCAAAGAAACAGAAGATTATATTTCCAGACGGTATAACTATATCGAGCCGCTGCTTCCGGACGATATCTTTTTTATCACATCCCAGGAGCTTGAAGACCTGTATCCAGGATGTGACGCCAAGGAAAGAGAGCACCGGCTTGCCAAAGAAAAGGGAGCGATCTTTGTGGCACAGATTGGAAAAGTTCTCGCTTCAGGTGAAAAGCATGACGGACGCGCCCCGGACTATGATGACTGGGAATTAAACGGTGATATCATCGTCTACTACCCTGTACTGGACATTGCCCTGGAGCTTTCCTCTATGGGAATCCGCGTGGATGAAGAAGCGCTTGCAAGACAGTTGAAGCTTTCCGGATGCGAGGACCGCGCAAATCTTCCGTTCCAGAAGTCTTTGCTGAACAGAGAACTTCCTTATACAATCGGCGGCGGAATCGGCCAATCCCGTATCTGTATGTATTATCTGCGCAAGGCACATATCGGAGAGGTCCAGTCCTCCCTCTGGCCGGATGACATTTACAACTGCGCACTGGAACACGGAATCCAGTTATTATAAAAGAAAAACAGGAGTCTGCTGATTTTGAATCGATCAACAGACTCCTGTCCTTCTTTATTTCTTTTTTACTGCCACAGCCTGCATATGCTGTGCTTTGTATCTGTCTTCTACAATCTCTTTCGGATAGCGGATCACTCCATTGTTCTCATACGGATCATTGAAATAATATCCTTCTTCATCATATCCGACCAAAAGCATACAGTGCTCATTGGAAATCCAGGTAAATACTTCCCCGCTGTCTTTTAATTTCCACTGTGGGCCCGTGATCGGTTCTCTCATATTGATACACGCCCAGAGAATCACCGGCATTCCTTTGTCAATGTACTCTGTTTGCAAAGTTTTTATCTCTGTTCCCGTAAGATCCAGCACCTCATACATTTCACCGATCGCTTTTTTCAGCGCCTGAGTGATCACCAGTGCATAGCAACCAAATGACTCCTCATCATAGGGACTTCCACAAAAATATTTTGTGGGATCCGGACCGTAAAGCTCACCCTCACGAAGTTCAAACTCCTGTCTGTCCAGATATTGCTCAATAAATTCATCCACAGACATTTCGTATCCCAGATACCTAAGCAGCATCACAGCCGACACACTCTCGCATCCGGTCGGATATCGCACGCTTTGATCCAGATACGGCACATCAATTACGTTACGCATGCTGTTCCTCCGCATCCTTTTTCTGCTCTCGTCTCTTCAAAACCGTCAGTACTGCAAACAAAATCAAAAGACTGCTGCCCAGTGCAGCCCACCAGATCTTCACGATTCCTGCGATCAGATATCCTACGATACAAACTGCCGCCACGACCATGGCATACTGCATCTGAGTGGATACATGATTGATGTGATTGCTCTGTGCACCCGCAGAAGACATTACTGTTGTATCTGAGATTGGAGAAATGTGATCTCCGCATACTGCTCCTGCCAGAACTGCCGCCACAGAGATGATCATCATTTCCAGATTTTTCTGTCCCGGGAACATCGCTACTACGATCGGCACCAGGATCGCAAAGGTTCCCCATGAGGTTCCGGTTGAAAATGCAAGAAAGATCGCGATCATAAACATCACCGCAGGCAGGATCACGCTTGCCGAAGCATTTGTTCCCACCAGATTCTCTACAAATACTCCAATTCCAAGGGCATCTCCCATTCCTTTTAAGGACCATGCAAAAATCAGGATCGCCACCGCCGGGATCATCAGTTTAAAGCCTTCTACGAAGCTGTCCATAAATCCCTTAAATGTGATAACCTTCCTCGGCAGATATAAAATCAACATAAATAAAATCGTGACAGAAGTGGCAAAAATCAGACTTGTCTCTGCATCACATCCGGAAAAGGCAGTGAATACATCGGTTGCTCCGCCCAGATATCCGGTGTAGATCATAGCCCCGATCGCAGACAGGATCAGAACCGCTACCGGCAGGATCAGATCCATCACTTTTCCTTTTTCTGATGCATTTTCTGTCTCAACTGTCTCAAATTCTTCCGCACCGCTTGTAAAGAGATCCCCGTTTGCAGCATTCTTTTCATGACGCTTCATCTGTCCGAAATCAAATCCTGTGATCACCACAAACAATACCATTGCCAGTGTCAGAAGCGCATACAGATTGTAGGGAATCGTTCTTAAAAACAGCTGAAATCCTGTAATCCCCGCATCGTCCGGCACATAAGAATTGACCGCAGCCGCCCAGCTTGAAATCGGCGCGATGATGCAGACCGGAGCTGCCGTTGAATCAATGATATACGCCAGCTTCGCTCTGGAAACTTTATAGCGGTCTGTCACAGGACGCATCACGGAACCGACCGTCAGACAGTTAAAATAATCATCTACAAAAATCAGCACCCCAAGTCCCGTTGTTGCAAGAAGCGCGCTTTTTTTGCTCTTGATCTTGCTTCCCGCCCAGTTTCCATAGGCAGCAGAACCTCCTGATTTTGCCATCAACACGATGATCATCCCCAGAAGCACGTCAAAGATAAGAATATTCAGATTCATGCTGTCTTTCATAATTTCAAAAAATGACACAAAAGAATCCCAGGGAGAAAATCCTGTATACAGCAGTGCCCCCACAGCAACTCCTACAAACAGGGAGCTGTACACTTCCTTTGTGAGAAACGCAAGCACGATTGCAAGCAGCGGCGGCACAAGTGACCACCAAGTTCCGATAAACATAGAACCATCCATTTTTTCTTTCATCCTCTTTTCTATTACTTTCCACATGATAATACCCTGTCCTGGCTCCGGCACTTGCCTTGTCATAACAGGGTATCCTTTCTTATTTTACTGGATGATGCATAAATATGCAATTATAATTTTTTATTCGTTCCTGTTCCATGCAAATGCATGGTTCATCGGCCCACTTCCGGCTCCCAGATCCAGCTTGAACTCCAATGCATCTGAAAGATACTGCTTTGCTCTTTTTACAGACTCTTCCAGTTCAAATTCTTTCGCCAGATTGGCTGCGATCGCACTCGAAAGCGTGCATCCTGTTCCGTGAGTATTCGGATTCTCTATTCTCGTTCCGTAAAACCACCGCATCGCTCCGTCTTCTTTCCACAAAAGGTCATTGGCATCCTGTCTTTGATGACCTCCCTTTAACAGCACACTGCATCCAAACTGTCTGCCGATCATTTCTGCTGCCCTCTCCATATCTTTTTGTGTCTGAATTTCAATTCCGGACAAAAGTTCAGCCTCCGGGATATTGGGCGTGATCACCTCAGCAATTTTAAAAAGCTTCTCCTGCATCGCGCAGATTGCATCCTCCCGGATCAGCCTTGCTCCGCTTGTCGCCACCATAACCGGATCCACGACAATATGTACTGCCCCGTATTGCCTCAATGATCCTGCGATCACCTCGATCAATTCTGTGGACGATACCATCCCGATCTTCACCGTGTCCGGCCTGATATCTGTAAAAATACAATCCAGCTGTTCTTTTAAAAATTGCGGAGACACTTCCAGAATATCACGTACCCCGGTTGTATTCTGTGCCGTCAGCGCCGTGATCGCGCTCATCGCATAGACTCCGTTTGTCGTCATTGTCTTGATGTCCGCCTGGATTCCGGCACCGCCGCTGCAGTCGCTTCCCGCGATCGTCAGTCCTGTCTTCATCGATGTCATGTGTTACTTACATCCTTCCTGTTATCATTTCTGTCAGTTGTTCATCGAAAGACTTCAGATAAATATCCGCTGTCTCTCTGATTTTTTCCTGTTCCTTGTTTGCTTTGTCATAGACAGCTGCTGTAGAAAACCCTGCCTTTTTTGCAGTCTCAATGGCATGGAGTGCATCTTCCACAACCAGCGCTTCATCCGGCCTGCAATTCATCTTTCTCGCCGCTTCCAGATAAATGTCCGGCCTGTCTTTTCCTGCACCAACCTCGCTGCAAAATAACAGCTCCGTAAAATACTGCCGGATTTCCAGCCGCTCACACGCCTGTCGGATGCAGTCTTTATCTCCTGAGGTCGCCAGGATCATGGGGTATCCTTTTTGTTTGAATTCTGCCAGAAGCTCTTTTGCCCCCTGTTTTAATGTCACTTCTCTTCTGTAAAAGGTTTCAATCTGGCAGTGGATTCCCTCCAGAACATCTGCCACACCAACCGGCAGGTCGTAGCGATCGATCAGATACCTTGCTCCCTGCTCCAGACTCATCTCAAACAGAATCTCTCCCAGATTTGGCTCCGGCTCAATTCCCAGTGTCTCCAGATAATGATCCGGAGCATGCTCCCAGATTTCCATGGAATCCAACAGTGTTCCGTCCGCATCCCAGATGATTCCCTTGATCGTCATTGGATCGCCTCTGCTTTCTTTTTCAGTTCTTCTGCTGCCAGCTTCGGGGAATCCTGCGCAAAGATCGCACTGATTACCGCAATCCCGTCGATTCCCGTTCCTGCAAGCTGACTGACATTTTCTGCGCTGATTCCGCCGATTGCTACGACCGGAATCTGCACTGCCTCACAAATGTCACGAAGTGTGGCGTGTTCCACTTCCACCGCATCTGCTTTGGAGCTGGTCGGAAATACTGCTCCCACACCCAGGTAATCTGCTCCATCTTTTTCTGCCTTTATAGCCTGCTCCACAGTCTGTGCAGACACACCAATGATCTTGTCCTCTCCCAAAATCTCCCGCACCTTCCACGCGGGCATATCATCCTGCCCCACATGTACACCGTCAGCTCCCACTGTACGGGCGATTTCTACATTGTCGTTGATCACAAACGGAACTCTGTATGCGGCACACAACTTTTTCATCTCCTCTGCCTCCTGCAGAAAGTTTTCTGTATTCAGATCTTTTTCCCTCAACTGCAGGAATGTCACCCCGCCTTTTAAGGCCTCCTCTACCTGGTGATACAGCGTGTCGTTTTTCGTCCAGCTTCTGTCCGTCACTGCATATAAAAGCAGAGATTCCTTATCGCACCTCATAGTTTGCTCTCCTTTCCAGTTCTTCTCCGGTCAGATTGCAGACCGCATCAATGATCCGGTTTCTGTAGGTGGAATTGCCGTCTCCCGGCTGCATATTTTCCCAGCCGATCTCACCTGCTGTTCCCATGATACAAACAGCCGCTGCCGCCGCATCCAGCATTTCTTCCGGATTCGCACACAAAAATGCAGTCAGCATCCCGGAGAGCTGACATCCGGTTCCTGTAATCTGTCCCATTTCTTTTCTTCCGTTTCGGATTACATAACAACGTTTGTCATCTGCCACCAGATCGATCGCACCTGTTACTGCCACGATGCATCCACAGGATTTTGCAAACGCTTTTACAAATGCCACTGCCTCCTCTAAAGTCTCTTCCGTAACAATATCCGTCTCACAGGCATCCACTCCTCTTGCACCGCCCATGCCGCCGGAGAGAACTTTGATCTCTGACATATTTCCACGGATTACAGAAAAGCGGACTTCCTGCATCAGTTTCACTGCTGTCTGTGTGCGAAGAGTGCTCGCACCGGCTCCAACCGGATCCAGAAGCACAGGATGTCCCAGTTCGTTTGCCTTCTTTCCTGCCAGGAACATACTTTCAATACTGCTCTTGTGAAGTGTTCCGATATTGATGTTCAACCCCTGACAGATGGTTGTGATTTCCTGCACTTCCTCCGGCTCATCCGCCATGATCGGGCTGGCACCACATGCCAGGATGATATTCGCCACATCATTTACGGTCACGTAATTCGTGATATTATGTACCAATGGGCAATGATTTCTCACAGTTTCCAGATATTTTTTCATAAATGTCTCCTTTCAGACCTGAAGTTGTTTTTTTGGAATCTGCTGCCTTATCGCACAACAAAGCGGGTACACCAATGTATGGCATACCCGCTGTCTCAGCTTTTCTATCCCTACGTTGGCATTATCCAAATCAGGTCACAGGTCGAAGCGATTCAGCTTCCTCTCAGCCTGCTTGATACGCAAGCTCCCTTGTTTTTTATTTACATTTATTATACTCCGTTTTGCCCCCATTGCAATCCTTATTTTCTTTACAATTTGATCTGGATCTGGTATTTTTTCATCCAGTAATTGATCTGCAGCACATATGCGATCATCTGAGGTCCTGCCATCAGCTGTCCGTACCACGGTTTTCCGTAATCCTTCGGCGAATTTAAAAACCGCTCTGCCTTCTTTCGATCCAGAAATGCCCGAATGGGCGCACTTGTATCCTGTAACACTTCTTCTCTCAGCCGGTCTGCCAGAAGTGCTTCGTACTGCGGATTGTATGTTTTCGGATATGGACTTTTCTTTCTCCAGAGTACTTCGTCCGGTACTTTTCCTTTTCCCGCACGGCGAAGCAGCGCTTTGGGAATACCGTCCTCGCATTTCACAGACCAGGGCACATTCCATACATACTCGATGATGCGGTAATCCGCTATTGGCACTCGCGCCGACAATCCATACCAGGTACTGGTCCTCTCCATCCGGTCTAACAGTGTTGCCATAAACCATTTCAAATTCAGATACGCAATCTCTCTGCGACGCTTCTCCACAGGAGAATCCTCGGTACAGCACGGTGTTTCCCGTACAGCTTTCTCATAGGCTTCCTCTGCATACTCTTTCATCGGAAGCTTCCGAATCCACTTTTCCTGAAGCAGACTCTGCCGGACGGATTGATCTGCTGACCACGGAAATCCGTCTGTCCCAAAGGCTTCTTTTTTATGAAACCACGGGTATCCTCCGAAAATCTCATCCGCACATTCTCCTGTCAGAGCTGCCTTGCTGTACTGTGACACCTGAAAGCAGAAATACAGCATAGAGGACTCCACATCCGCCATACACGGCAGACACCTTGCATCCACAGCTTTGTAAAGATATTCCGCCAGCTTTTCATTGCTGCACTCCAAATAGCGATGCTCACTGCCGCAATATGTTACCATCTGCTCCACCCACGGCCGGTCCTGACTCGGCTGAAATGCATTTGCCTGAAAATACTGCCGGTTTCCCTCAAAATCAAAGGAAAATGTCTGAAGCCTTTCCCCCTTTTCCCGCAGAGCATCCGCACAGACTGCCGTCACAAGGCTGCTGTCCACTCCGCCGGAGAGAAATGTAGAGATCGTCTCTTCACTCTCCATCTGCCGTTTGATCGAATCCTCCAAGAGCCACGCTGTTTTTTCTACTGTTTCTTCCCTGGAATCTTCATGTGGCTGACTTTTTACATTCCAGTAACAATGATCTTTTAGAATTCCGTCTGCAAAAGAAAGATAATGTCCCGGAAGCACTTCATAAATATCTCGAAAAACACCGTTTCCGGGAGTTCTTGCCGGACCAAGCGCAAAAATTTCACAGAGACCATTCTCATCCAGCACAGGGTCCACACCCGGATACTGAAATAAGCTTCCAATGGCAGAGGCAAAAAGCAGCGTCTCCTTTTTCTGCGTATAAAACATTGGTTTTGCCCCGATCCTGTCTCTGAACAAGAACAATATTTTTTTCGTTTCATCCCAGATCACCGCACCGAAAACACCATTTATTTTTTGCACAAATTCCGGTCCGTACTGCATATAAGCAAGCAGAAACAATTCCTCGTTTCTGTCTGTGTCGGCTTTCAGCTCTCTGCCAAGCTCTTTTGCATTGTATAGTTCCCCATTCAAAATGAGCGTACACACACGCCCCTGCCGTTTTAACGTAACCGGATGTGCATGTTTTGTTTCTTCCACACAGCGTCCCGGTGCAAATCCCATATTCCGGCTGCAAAATCCTGTAAATGTTCCCATTGTCTTCCCCTTTTCTACTGAATGATCGGTTGATACTGTCTGCCTTCCAGTGCCGCCTCTGCCGCCGGGATCAGATACTCCAGACTGGCGATCATCGAATTCGGCTTTTTCTGCGGATTATCCTGTTTAAACGGTACAAAATAAACATGCTTGGTGTTTAACAACAACCCGATATTTTTCATATTCATACCCAGTGCATCATTTGTAGAAATCGAAACCAGCAGCGGACGCTCATTGCGCAGATGCGCTTTTGCAGCCATCAGCGCAGGAGTGTCCGTAATTCCATTGGCCAGCTTCGCAATGCTGTTTCCCGTACACGGCATTAAAATCAGCAGATCCAAAAGGCCTTTCGGTCCGATCGGCTCCGCCTGGGGGATTGTCAGCAGCGGCTCTGCCCCTGTGATTTCCTTTGCCTTTGTCACAAACTCCTCTGCATTTCCAAAACGACTGTCTATAGACTGTGCCGCATCTGAAAAAATGGTCTGCAGCTCTGCCTCTTCCTTTTTTAATGCCCGCAGTGCCTGAAATACTTTTTCATAAGTGCAAAAAGATCCTGTGATCGCAACTCCGATCTTCCTGCCTTTTAGCTTCATGATTTACACTCCCTTTTTATGATTCTTTCTATTTCCTTCAAAATCTCCTCTCCCAGCAGTCTGCCTGATGTACACGGCGCAAAACGTCCCGGAAGGCCCGGCAGGACATTGATATGGATTCCCAGTCTGTCTGCCGCATCCCGGTCAATTCCTCCCGGCATGGAAGCCAGCTCCAGAATACAGACTTCTTGTGGCACTCCTTCCAGCAATCTCTCTGTCCACACAGCAGACGGCGCTGTATTAAAAAGAAATGCTGCTTTTTTCAGTACTTTTGAAAGATCCTTATATTCACAGATCTTCGCTCCTGCTTCTTTTGCACGTTCGCATGCGTTCTCATCACGGTCATACACCACGATCGTACATCCCCAGTTTTTCAGGCACTGATGAATTGCACTTCCGCATCGGCCATACCCTGTCAGAATACACAAACTCCCCCGAAGCGTAACCGGACTGTTTTGTACCGCTTCGGCAACCGCACCTTCTGCTGTGGCAGCTGCATTTTCTCTTACAATCCGTTCCAGCTGCATCAGGTCATAGCTCTCACCGCCGCGGCATAAAATCCTGTTTTTCAGTTCTTTTGAAAAACAGCCGCCAAAGATACACTGTCCATGTTTCACATATTCCATGAGCTGCTCTGCATCTGGTTTATATTCCGCTCCTGTATTGAGCTTTCCTTTCCGCAATACAGGCACCGGAAGAATCACAAACCGGCAGTTCTCAAAAATCTCCCGAAGCCGCTCTGTTGTTTCCTCCTGTCTGGTACCATCCGGAAAAAATGCTGTTTCTGTCTGCCATTCATGCTCTTCCAGAAATTGTTTTACATAAATCTGCCTCTGATCCCCGCCAATAATTCCGATTTTTTCCAATCACACAAAATCCTTTTTCTTTTAACATATGCACACACTTTCATTGCGTGTCTGTATCTGAGACGCAAAAAGAGGCCAGATATTACCATTTTACTATTTTACATATTGGCAAAGCGAGTTTAAAATAGAGATGAAAGGAGAATATGCAAATGAAATCTCAAAAACATCTGTTAAGCAAATTATTTATTTCTACCCTTTATCTGAGTGCCTTCACTTTTGGCGGCGGTTATGTGATCGTTACACTCATGAAAAAGAAATTTGTGGACCAGTATCACTGGATCGATGATGAGGAAATGCTGGATCTGATCGCCATCGCGCAGTCTTCTCCGGGAGCTATCGCAGTCAACGGCGCAATTGTTGTGGGCTATAAGCTGGCAGGAATTCCAGGAGTTCTGCTCTGTGTCCTCGCCACCGTTTTGCCGCCTTTTGTCATTATTTCCATTCTTTCTGTATTTTACGCTGCTTTCCAGAGCAATGTCTGGATACGGCTTCTTCTGGAAGGGATGCAATCCGGTGTTGCGGCTGTCATCGCATCAGTTGTTTATGATATGGGCCACGGAATCATCCGTGAAAAAACACCGATTTCTCTTCTGATCATGGGCGGAGCATTTCTTGCAAACTATATGTTTCAGATCAATGCCGTCTACATCATTTTATTTTGTATTGCACTTGGCTGCCTGCAGACCTGGTATCAGAAAAGGAGGACACTCTCATGATTTACCTGCAGCTTTTTTTCAGTTTTCTTCAAATCGGAACCTTTAGCTTCGGCGGCGGTTATGCTGCACTCCCCCTGATCCAGAATCAGGTCGTCTCTCTTCATCATTGGATCTCAATGGCTGAGTTCACAGATCTGATCACCATTTCCCAGATGACTCCCGGACCGATCGCCATCAATTCCGCCACCTTTGTCGGAATCAAGATCGCAGGAATGCCCGGTGCACTTGTTGCGACTCTCGGATGTATCCTGCCCTCCTGCATCATTGTGACCATTATTGCATATCTGTATATGAGATACCGAAATCTGGACACTCTGCAGGGAATTCTTGGGATGCTTCGTCCCGCCGTCGTTGCACTGATTGCCTCTGCAGGAATTTCGATCCTGATCACTGCTTTCTTTAGAGATTCGGGGATAAAGCTTTCCTCATGCAACCCAAAGGCCGTGGTAATCTTTGCAGGCTGTCTGATTCTTCTGAGAAAACGAGTCAATCCTGTTCTGGTCATGGTACTTGCCGGGATTGTAAATGTGGGACTCTCCATTTTTAGATGAATCTCAATAAAAAGGGAAAACTCTTCCGAATAAAAAGAATTTTCCCTCCGTCTTAAACTACAATTTCATATTTTTCTACATTCACTTTCGCTTTTCCATCACATGAGAACACAATCTCATCTGCCTCCATCGGTGTGCAGATTGCAGTTGTCACAACCTGTTCTCCGTCATTGACAAACAGTTCAATGGACTGTCTATCCAGAATAAAACGAAGTTTCAATGTTTCTTTTCCTTCCGTAACTTTCCATATTCTTCTGCAGATTACATCTTTTGTCACTCCGCAACAAGTACGATCCACTTCCATAATCTGCTTTTTTCGATTATATGTATAAGTAGTCGTATATTCCATGTTATGTGCCAGTTCCAGACAAAATTCATCAAATTGGCCATTTTCGATTTCTACAGTCAGATCCAGCATCCTTCCTCTCACTTCATCAAACTGAACAGTTCCTGAAATCTCCTGGTCTTTCAAACAACATGGATTTTTACGATACTGCTTCAGTTCTTCCACCGGATTTTGATATAATCTTCCATTCATATACCGCAGTTCTCTCGGCAGTGTCATCATTCCCTGCCACTTTTGACCATCCGGAATCACACAGGCATCCCATGACTTCATCCAGGCGATTAGAATCCGACGTCCATCCGGAAGTTTTGTTGTCTGCGGCGCATAAAAATCCAGACCATAATCCAATGATTTTGGAGCTTCCTTCTGAAATGTATGCTCTGTTTCATTATATTTTCCTGCAAAATATACGGAATTATTTCCATTATGAAATTCATATTTCTGCGCTTTCATGTTCTGTGGCGAACAGATCAAAAAATGTGTCCCATCCAGTTCAAAAAAATCCGGGCATTCCCACATAGTTCCAATCTGACCTGTGCTATTTTCTGCCAACACGGTCTCAAATTTCCATTTCTCCAAATTTTTACTAGAAAAAAGTACAACCTGACCTTTCTGCTCTGAGTTCTTATTTCCAACAATCAGATAATAGTTTTCCCCTTTTTTCCACACTTTCGGATCTCTGAAATCAATCTTGCTACAATCCGCAGGCAGCATATCTCCGGTTATAACAGGATTTTGGGGTGATTTCACATAGATTTCTCCGTCTCCATACGCAATACACTGATTCTGTCGTTCTTGAATACTTCCATTCTCCATCTGCACATTGCTGACTCCGGTATAGATGAGTACATGTTTTCCATCCTTTTCCACTGCACTTCCTGAAAAACATCCTCGTTTGTCATATTCCTGATCCGGAGCAAGTACGGATGGCATATTCTTCCAATGAATCATATCATCTGAAACACTGTGTCCCCAGTGCATTGGTCCCCACTCAGTTGTATACGGATGATATTGATAAAAAAGATGAATCTGTCCCTGATACCAGGAAAATCCATTTGGATCATTGATCCATCCCACTGGAGCAGCTACATGAAATGCCGGTTTTTCTTCTACCGGAATTTTCTCTTGTTCTGCTTTTTCATATTCATTGGCTTTCTTTAATTCAATACTCATAATGTCTCCTATTCTTTCCCCTGTTCACTCTTCAAGGATTCTTGATACTTGTCAAAATACTTCTGCTTGATTGCAAGATAATCAGACAATCCATATTGTTCCATTTTCTTTAAATAGCTGTCCCACTCTTTTTCAATTCCGCCATTTAAGATCCAATCTGCTTTTTTCTGTTCTGCATATTTTTTGATATCTGTATCGTATTGAGTCACTTTATTTGTGTCTTCAATGCTCATAAACACATTTGGATATACATATTTACTGTGCATATCTTCCAAATAAGTCTCATGCATATTGTCCAGACGCCATTTTGCATCCGCAGGCTGTGTCACATAAACATCGTAATATTCATTTAATACTGCTAACGGTCCATTCACTGACTGAGCTTCTCTGACTTCTACCGGAGACTCATTTCCAAGATCCATATGCTTTAACATTTTCTCTCCATCCTTGTTCGTTCCCATCGCGAAAATATTAAAGGAATCTTTTTCTCCATATGTTCCCCAATTGTTCTGTGGAGATTGTAAAGGCGCATACATCTGATCAATCCACGCCGCTGCCAGTGCTGTGTTTTTACAGCTGGTTGTCAGCACGCAGCGTCCTCTGTCAAATCCACTTGTCTCACTGTTATTCTGTCTGGTGATATTCACCAGACCATTCGGACCAGCCAATACCGGAAGCATCACATAATCCTCATAATTATCAATATTCGAGATATCCCATGTAAAACACAGACCATACCGGTGGTTTTTTCCTTTCGCCACATAAGTAGACCATTCCTGTGTAAAAGCTTCCGGATCAACCAATTTCTGCTCTACCAGTTCGTGCAGCCACTGAATACCTTCTTTATAGCCTTCCTGTACAGTGGTATAAATAACCTTGCCCTCATCTGTCACTGCAAAGTGATCCCCAGTGTCTCCATATCCCTCACCAAATCCATTGATCAAAATTGCAGGATCCTGATCTCCATTGTTGATGATAAAGGACATCGGTATCACATCTCCCTCTATGTCAAATTCTGACTTTAGTTCTTCCGCATGATCCCGGAACGCAATTAATACCTTTTCCAGTTCCTCTGTTGTTTCAGGTACTTTCAATCCAAGAAAATCCAGCCATTTTTTATTGATATACGGAATATTCCCAATCGCCTGAATTGCTTCTTTCCCTTCCCCCAGCTGTTCGATCCAGGGGAAAGAATAAATATGTCCGTCCGGGGCTGTACACATTGTTCTGTATTCCGGATATTTTTCAAAAATAGCCTTCAGATTCGGCATATATTTATCAATCAAATGCTCTACCGGAATAATAATCCCCTGTTTTGCATAACGAAGGAGATCATAATCATTCATTCCCGCATTAAAGAGCCCATCCGGCAGATTTCCAAACTGTGCCAGTGCCAGATTTTTCTTATCCGCAAACTGGTCTGCCACAAAGCAGGTCCAGTCAATATGTACATTCGTCTGTTTTTCCAACCGTTTGAAGATTGTTCGCTCGTTCGGCTCCTGTGTAGATGTTGCAGGAGCACTGGTGATAAATGATAATTCTGCTTTTTCTTTCAGAGGAAACTCCACGTCTTCGACTGGTGTATCCGGATTGATCTCTGCCTCCATCCTTTCTTTGCTTCCACATCCCGTCATTGAAAATACAAGCACAAGAGAAAGACTTGCCGCAATAATCGATTTGATTCTTTTTTTCATAGCTGCACCTCCTAACCATCTAACCTTTTACCGAACCGACCATGATTCCCTTATCGAAATATTTCTGGAAAAACGGATACATGATCAAAAGCGGCAAACTGGATACAACAATCGTCGCATATTTCAGTAATTCTGCTACTTTTGCCATTTCTGCTGTACTCTGGATATCCGCAATCATACCCGGCTGTGGCGTATTTTGTACCAAAATCGAACGTAGTACAAGCTGCAATGGCTGTAAATTGGCATCATTCAGATAGATCATTGCATCAAAATAGCTGTTCCACATTCCCACAAAAGACCATAGTGCCAAAACTGCAATGATCGGTTTACACACCGGAAGCATGATCCGGAAAAAGTGCTGGATTTCATTTGCTCCGTCAATAGCAGACGCTTCTCGAAGTTCTTTTGGAATAGACTGATAATACGTTCTCGCCAAAATCATATTCCATACATTGAATGCTCCCGGAAGCAAAATCGCCCAGACCGTATTTACCATATGGAGCTGATTCACCAGAATAAATGTAGGTATCAGACCGCCGCCAAAAAACATGGTGATGATAAAAACAGTATTAAAAAACTTTCTTCCCACAAATTCTTTTTTAGACATTGGATACGCTGCCAATAAAGTTACAAAAACTGAAATTACAGTAAATGCTGTTGAATAAAAGAACGAATTCAAAAATCCTCTCCATATCATTTCATTTTCAAGCACTCTTCTATATGCATCCAGTGTCCAGTCTTTAAATTTGAAGCTGATTCCCTGGCTGTTCAATACATTCGGATCCATAAAAGAAGCAACCACAACATAGACCAGCGGAATGAGTATCGCAAGTACAAAAATCCCCAAAACCGCATAACCAAACCCTAAAAGCACTTTATCCGAAGTGCTAAGTTTCATTTTTCTTCTTGTTTCCATCTTCGTACCTCCTAAAGACCTTCCCCGTCATTGAGTTTCTTTACAATCCAGTTTACTGCGATCAGAAGGATTACATTAATAATCGAATTGAACAATCCCACTGCTGTCGAATATCCATAATCTCCATTTAACAGACCGATTCGATATACATAAGTAGAGAGGATCTCAGATGCTGGAAGATTCATATCTGTCTGCAACGCAAATGCCTTTTCAAATCCAATGCTCATAATATTTCCTGCCTGCAAAATAAACTGGATGACAATAATATTTTTGATTGCCGGAAGTTCTACATACCAAATCTGCTGTAAAATATTTGCACCATCTACAATTGCTGCCTCTTCCAGATCTTTGCTCGCATTTGACAGCGCTGCAGTATACATGATCGATGCCCATCCTGCTGTCTGCCAGATTCCGCTGGCGATATAGATTGTACGAAACGATTCTGGCATTGTCATCCAATTGGTATCAATCCCCAACACCTGATTGATTGGTCCTACCGGAGAAAGAAACATACGGATCATACCACAGAGAACGATTACGGAAATAAAATTCGGTGCATAGATCAGTAACTGAATCTTCTTTCGAATTCCTGCTTTTCTAATGCGGTTTAAAAGTAATGCAAGAATAATCGGTACCGGAAAGCCCCATAGTAATCCATATGCACTCAGCTTCAACGTGTTCATCAGATAATTCATAAAATCTGGTGATGACAAAAAACGCTGAAAATATTCCAACCCTACCCATTCACTTCCAAACACACCGTCAATCACATTATAATCCTCAAATGCGATCAGCACTCCACTCATTGGAATGTACTTGAAAATAATCGTCAAAAGAAGTGCCGGCATTAGAAAGAATAAGTATAACTGCCAGTTTTTTCTGACATACTGTAGCTTTTGTTTTGCTGTCTGCTTCACCGGAACCGCTTTCTTGTTTGTAAATGTCCTCATTTCTTTTTTCCTCCCTTTTTCTTTTTAATAAGCCGATTATGAAACCGGTAAAGTAACCGGTTACTTTTAATTTGATATTACACCAAATCATCTAACATGTCAACATATTTTCATAAATACATGTTCTTTGTTCACCAAATTTTAGTCTTATTGCATAACCGGTTCCGTAACCAGTTATTTCTTAATTGCTTTTTTCTACTGTTCTTGCTATACTGAAAGTAGTTTACAGAAAACAGGAGTTGTTATATTATGGGCAAAAAGAAAGTAACCTTTGCAGATATTGCAAAATACACAAACTTTTCCAAAACTACGATTTCAAGATATTTTAATAATCCAGATTCTCTTACTTTAGAAAATCAGGAAAAAATCGCAAAGGCTCTGGATGATCTTGGATATCAGGAAAATAAGCTTGCCAAAGTTCTGGCAAATGGGAAAAGCGAATTTATAGGAATCATTATTCCCAATCTATATCTGCACTACTATTCTGAAATGTTGAATCAGCTTTTGTCCAGTTACAGTGACTACCACTATAAATTCCTTGTATTCGTAAGCAGTGACAAAAAGAAACTGGAACAACAGTACCTGGATGAATTAATGGCTTATAAAATTGAAGGTCTGATTATATTGAGCCATACTTTTTCTTCCGAGGAGCTTGCTTCCTATCACATTCCTATCGTCGCAATTGAACGGGAAGCTGAGCATATCTGTAGCGTAGACACAGACAACTATATGGGAGCTGTACAGGCAACCAATCTGCTGATCCGCAATCAATGTGATGTACTGATTCATGTAAATGTTCCTGTACCTGAACACATTCCTGCTTATAACCGTATCCGAGGATTTGAAGATACTTGTAAGGAACATCACATTCCATATGAACTAATGCTTCAGGATCTTGGCTATACTTATGAAACTACTTATATAGCGATCAGACAGGTGTTTCAAAAAATAGACAGCACCTATTCCGGAAAGAAAAAAGGGATCTTTCTTTCAAATGATACTTACGCAAATATATTTTTGAACCTGCTTTTCCAAAAATATGGAAAATTACCGGAAGATTACCAAATCATAGGCTTTGATAATTCTCCGATTGCCAACGAAGCAATTCTCCCAATTACTACGATTGGCCAACAGATTGATAAAATTGCAAAAACCGCAATGGAGCTTTTGATTTTGCAGATGGATGAGATGAAAAAAAGAAAACCTACCCCTTTAGAAAATCCCATTCACAAACAAATCACCCCTGTTCTGATTCGCCGTGAGACTACAGATTCCTGATTAGAGATAACTTTTATTGGACTGATTTAAATTTATTTTCACAAAGGAGACCTGTATGAGCAACCGACATTATCTGATCAATTCAGAAGATCTTCAAAATCTGAATGCCAGATTACTTTCCATTGCTTTCTCCAAAGACGAAGGTGACTGGAAAAGTATTATGCATACACATCATTTTACGGAACTCTTATTTGTAGTCAGTGGAGAAGGCAGCTTTTCTTTTAACCAGGAGCAATCGCCTCTACGCCGGGGAGATCTGGTCATCATCCCGCCTTACACAGAACATACCGAACGTTCCTCTCAAAATCATCCGCTGGAATATTATGTGCTCGGAATTGATGGAATTTCATTCCTGTCCCAAAAAGACAGAGAATGCGCACAGGTATTCTGCAATTTTGAGCATGATCCCAGTATTTATGAACTGTTCCGCCAGATGCTCTACGAAATCCGAACCGCACAATACGGTTCTCAGACCATCTGCCAGCATCTGCTTGAGATCCTGATTCTGAAAATCATACGATCCCAACAGCTCATTCCAGTATCGATCAACTCGATCCGAATGACAAAGGAATGTGCCCAGATCAAAGAATACCTGGACTCGAACTATGCAGAACACATTACGCTGGACACGCTGACCGGTTTGACACATATGAACAAATATTATATGGTGCACTCTTTTACAAAATATGCCGGACTCTCCCCAATTCAGTATCTGAATCAGACGCGTCTGAAGCGCGCACAGCATTTGCTGAAAAATACCAACTATTCGATTTCTGATATTGCGTCCTCCACCGGATTTTCTTCCCAGTCCTATTTTACACAGATTTTCCGAAAGAATTTTAATATGACACCGGTGAAATACCGGCAGGAACATGCAAAGAATTAAATTTTATATCTGAATGCCCGGATGGGTACACAAAAAGGAACGCTCTCACAGAACTTTCTATGATCGCGTTCCTTTTTCTTTTATTTTATCAATCCCTAAATCTCATACCACTTAATTTCATTTGCTTCCATATCCAGATCAAAGCAACTTCCATCTCCCCGGTACACAGTTGTACTCTGTGGCTCATAAGTATTATTTACTACACAGTATTTTCCATTCTTCACATACGCATGTACTTCTACATTGTAGTTTGTACTGAACCACTTATGCAGATCTTCTTCATCATGAGAAGACCAGATGATAGAACGATATAACAGTCTGCTGTTTTCAAAGCTGTATGGAAGTCCGCTGATGTAAACGCAGCGTCCCTGTCCAAACTCATTGACTGCAAGCTGTACTTCTTTGTCAATCTGTTTGACAATCGTTGTACCGTCCAGTGCAAAGATGCTCTTTTTGCCTTCTCCGAAGTCGATCTCCCCTTTACAGTCTTCTGTGATGAAGTGCTCATGCTCTTCCCAGTTGTATTTATCCATGTTCAGTGTAAATCCGGTCTCTTTTTCTACACCCATCATCGTTGCAAGCTGGAAGAAGTGACCTTCATACTGATGCGCAGCCGGCTCTCCGACTCCGATAAATCCTCCGCCGTTGTAAACAAATTTCTTGATTGCTGTGACGATCGTCTCATCCGTCCAGTTGTCTCCGCCTGTGTATGCAGTATCTGCATCACCGATATTCAGTACCACATCGATGTCATCTAAAATTGCCGGATTCTCACGGATATCATCAAAACTGATAAATCTGACATCAAACGGAGCACCGCTGAGGGCTTCGATTACACCTGCATAAGAGTAGTTCTGTTTGTAGTAGATCGCATGATGTACCATATGATTTCCCCATGCACGCATCTTGCCCCAGCAGTTTAATACTGCGACCTTCTTGATGCAGTATGGCGTCGTTCCTTTGATATTTGTATACAGGGTACGGAATTCGTTGCAGACACTCTCTACATAATCGATAAATTCCGGGAACTCCATCGCCAGTTTTAAGTATCCGCCGTATCCGATACGGTCGATCGGTTTTCTTAAAATCGCACGTCTTGCAGTTACCCAGTTGACTTTTGCTTCCTTGACCGGATCTCCGCCTTCATGGAACGTATCCGGGAAGAAGTATGGCAAGAATCTTCCTTCTGTATATTTCACCCCGTCAATATCACTGATCAGACGCAGTGTCGCACCGTTTCCAACACTTCCTACGACTGCATCCAGACCGATGGTCTTGAACTCATCCATAAATGGTTCCATTCCGATCCAGTGATCTCCAAGGAACATCATGGCTTCTTTTCCACATTCATGTGTGATATCTACCATCTCTTTTGCAAGCTTGGCAACCTCTCTTCTCTGGAATGCCTGAAAATCCTTAAATTCTTTGGATGGAATCCGATACGTATTGTTCATATATCCCTGATCGATAATAAATTCCGGACGGAACTTATATCCGACTTCCTGTTCAAACTGCTCCAGAATATATGGACTTACTGATGCAGAATATCCATACCAGTCTACATAACGCTCTCTCGCCAGTTCATCAAAGATCAGTGTAAACTGATGGAAAAATGTCGTATAACGGATCACGTCGATATGTGGATTGTCCTGGATATATTTTCTGAGACGCTCCATGGAATATTTGTGTGTCTTTGGCTGACGCACATCAAATGTGATCTGCTTTTCAAAGTCTGTCCATCCGTTTGTCACCGCATTGTACATATGTACCGGATCCCACATAATATAGGCAAGAAAACTTACTGTATAATCATGAAATGCCTTTGCACTGTGGATTGTCACATCCCCACTCTCGCTGTCATAGCTCCACTGCTCTGTCGGAACTACTTCTCCCGTGGTACGGTCAATCACTTCCCACCATCTTGTGATATCATCATGGTCATTGACCTTCAGCATATCCGGATACAGATGGTTCATCAGATGAATGGATAACTCCTCTTCCACTGCTGTATAAAAAGGAGTCATAATATACATCTGCTGAATCTCTTCCGGATTTGCCTTTGCCCATGCGTTGTCTTTTCTGGTTGTATAATAAGTAGAATATACTTTTGCATCTACATTCTTTAATTCTTCTGGATAATCGGTTCCGTCACAGTCACGGATCGCATCCGCCCCCCAGCGCTTTACCAAATCCAGTGTTTCCGGCACAACGTCCACATCTGTAGGGATCGTAACCCTTCCGCTCGTACACTCTTTCAAAATGATTCTCCTCTCTCTTCTCTGTTATAGTCTACTTTGTATAAATCAAGAATAGAAGAAAACCCTGCTTTCGTCAATTTGCTTCTTGCTTTCATTTTTAGCATTCTTGCTGTTGTATTTTTTTCGTGTTGAAACTGATAATTTTATTCGAATTTTACATCCTCCCGCTCCAGAGAAATATAAATTTTCGTTCCCACTCCGACACGGGATTGGGCCCGGATGCTGTGTCCTAATTTCTGTATGATCGTCTTGCACAGGTACAGACCGATTCCCGTAGATTTCTGGTGCTCTCTTCCGTTATATCCGGTAAATCCACGCTCAAAAATACGCGGAAGATCTTCCGGGGCGATTCCGATTCCAGTATCCTCCACCACCAGCTCCGTACCTTTTATATAAATGGAAATGCACCCTTTCTCCGTATCCCCATCCGGAGATCCCATCCCCTGTACCTTCGGCGGGCGGATTTCGTCCGATGAGGTATATTTCAGGGCATTGGACAGTACCTGCTCGATCACGAACAGCAGCCACTTTTCATCGGTGAGCACCATCTGCCTGCTGTCCTGAAAATTCAGATGGATCTTTTTCAAAATAAAGATCTGGGAATATTTGCGAACTGCCTGCCGCACAATATCACCGATCGGATACCACTGGAATTTCAGATCATTCCCCATATCCTCCATCCGCAGATAAGACAGTACCATTCCCACATATTCTTCCGTCTGAAAAATCTTCATTTTCATCTCATTTAGAAAATTCAGTGTCTCCTCTGCATGTTCCTCAAATTCCATTGCCTGTTCTTCAAAAGACTGGATCAGAAGATGCATGGCGGAAATCGGTGTCTTGATCTGATGCACCCACAGACTGTAATAGTCAGATGCATCCTTTTTGCTGAGGAGTACTTCGTTTTCCAGCATCTCTCTCCATGCAAAAATTGTCTCCGTGATTTCCTGATATTCTGCCTCAATCCGGCTCTTTGGATCCGGAAACTCTTTCAATTCATGCGGAAGCGCCGCAGACAGATCCAGCAGACTCTGATACCGCTTCCGATAAAACCAGAAATTCAGCGCTCCCACAAATAAAAGCCAGATTGCAGAGAGCTCTGCTCCATACCCGATCACGTCAAAGGGAACTTCTTTTAACCAGAGTAGTATACAGAAAATCACAAGCATTACGGCATATACTCCGATAACCGGAAGTTTTTCTTTCAAATAAGAAATCAACAATCTCATTCTATCACGTACCCGATTCCTTTCTTTGTAGCAATAAAATCACAGATTCCAATACTTTCCAGTTTCTTTCTGAGTCTGGTCATATTTACAGTCAGTGTGTTGTCATCAATAAACTCATCGCTCTCCCAGAGACGTTCCATGATCCGATCCCTTTTTACGATCTTTCCCGCATTCTCCATCAGGATCTGCAAGATTTTGAAATCATTTTTCGTCAGCTCCATACGCTCTCCGTGAAATGTCACTGCCGCATCGTTCAGATTTAAGATCACATCCCGATACTCCAACACATTTAACTGCCCGGTAAAAGAATACGCTCTCCTTAATAATGCCTGGATCTTTGCGGTCAGGACATTCAGATCAAACGGTTTTTCCACAAAATCATCCCCACCCATGTTCATTGCCATCACGATATTCATATTGTCACTTGCGGATGATAAAAACAGGATCGGCACACTGGAGATCTGACGAATCTGGGTACACCAGTGAAATCCATTATAAAACGGCAGAATAATATCCATGATCACAAGCTGCGGATCAAACGCTGTATACTCCTCCTGTACGCGTTTGAAATCCTGCACACATGCCACCTCATAATCCCACTTTTCCAGATGTTCTTTCATTTTATCCGCGATGACACGGTCATCTTCCACAATCAGTATTTTATACATCGTCTTCCCCTTTCACGCTCTTATATATAGAAATAATATCCTTGCTTTTGCTCACTGTCAACGACAAGAATACTCACCTTTAGAAAGTCTTTAGAATTCTTAAGTTTATATATATTGACCGTATATATTATATTTTCTATAATATGCTCAAAAGATAGATATACGGTTTTCTTACCTATCAAATATACGAAAGGAAGGGATTGATTTTATGACATTTACACTCAACACACCCATGTTTGATTTTCTTGTTCTTTCTATTATCGCCGAGGGTGATGCCTATGGATATCAGATCAGCCAGATCATCAAACGAGTATCTGATACCAAAGATTCTGCCCTGTATCCGATTTTAAAGAAATTACAGGAAAACGGCTATGTAGAGACCTATGACCAGCAGTTTCAGGGACGGAACCGCAAATATTATAAGATTACACAAAGCGGAAAGATCCGGCAGGAACACCTAAAAAAGGAATGGAAAGAGTACATTACGATCATTGACGATATTGTAAATGGAGGAATGGGAAATGACTAAGAAAGAGTATATGAAAAAACTTGCATACCAGCTTCGTCGTCTTCCTAAAGAGGATTTCGATAAAGCAATGGACTACTTTGAAGAATATTTTGAAGATGCAGGCATCGAAAACGAGCAAAAAGCCATCGAGGACCTGGGCGCTCCGGAAGAAGCCGCTTCCGCACTGATTCTGGATCTGGCACAGGAAAATGCTGTCAAACCGCCAAAAACAATGAAACGGCGCTTTTCCGCTTTATGGATCGCTATTCTGGCACTTTTTGCTGCCCCGATCGCCCTGCCTCTGGCACTTGGGATTCTGGCCGTGATCGGAGCTGTCATTCTGGGAATCCTGGCAGTTGTTGGCGGTATCTTAATTTCCGCACTTGCCGCAATAGCAGGAAGCGTACTCGGCATTATCGGAGGGATTGCGATCATCCCTCAGACTTTTGGGGGAGGACTGGTTACGATCGGTCTGTCTCTGATGCTGATCGGTTGTGGAATCCTGGTCACATATTTCACCATATTACTGGCTCGCTGGATCATCATCAAACTTGCCGGACTGCTCGGCAAACTTGTGAGAAAAGGGGGAAAAAGACATGAAGAAAAGTAAAAAAATCATTCTGACACTTTCTGCAGTCACACTGACTGCCGGTGTTCTTTTCACCGGAATCGGATATATGAAGGGCGGTCGGTTTGGATTCGTCTTCTCTGACGGCAAATTTATCTCTGCTGACAGTATAGAAGAGGAGAAACAACCATTCATTCTGGAAAAAAAGAAGCTGGATTCTGTAAAAGACATTGACATTAACATTTTGTCCTATGCCGACATCCGGATTCTGCCGTCTGCAGACAACTCCTTTTACCTGGAGTATAATCTGCCCGGTGAATACCCGGAGCCGACGTTCTCCTGTACAGACGGCAAGCTCACCCTGACTCAGGAGAACCGGGAGCCCATTGCCATCATAGGATTTGGTTTTCACGATTCCCAAAGCTCCGAACGCGAAGTGACACTGTACGTTCCCCCAAAAGCGGAATTAAACAGCTGCAAACTCTACAGTGACTCCGGAAATATCCAGGCATCGGGTCTTACTGCCTCCGATTTTGGCATCGGATGTGACTATGGAGATGTCACACTTAAGAATATCAAAAGCAAGGAACAGCTTGCTCTGAATTTAAGTGCCGGACAGCTAAATGCTGATACACTCTCCGGAAAGACCGTCACAATTTACAATGACAGCGGGAACATTTCTCTGGATTCCTGCACTTCGGATGATCTTCATCTCGAAACGGACTACGGAGATATCCAGCTTGATAACGCTGCTGTGAAAAATGCATCCGACATGACTTTAGACTCCGGAACCCTCACGATCAAAAACAGTGCTCTGGGCACCGCCAGAATCACCAATGATAGTGGAACTATTTTTCTGGCTCAAGTAACCGGAAAATCCCTGGAGGCGACTTCGGAATATGGGGATATTTCCCTGACAGATACCCAACTTTCTGATAACGCTGTTTTAACTCTGGATTCCGGTAATCTTTCGGCGGATACCAGCAGCGTAAAAAAGATTTCTGTAAAAAATGACAGCGGCAGTATTTCTCTGAATCAATTTTCCAGTGAAAATGCGGACTTTACGTTATCCTATGGTGATCTGGATCTGATCGCAACAAAACTTGGCTCTCTTAGCTGCAAGAGCGAAAACGGAGATGTTGCCATACAACTGCCGGACAAATTTGATTCCTACGGATTTAATCTTCTTACAGAATACGGAGATATCTCACTCCCTTCCGGTAAGACTGACGGCATTGTTTCTGATGAAGACGACTCCTCCGAAGTTTCCTACAGTGCAAATCCAGAGGCAAAAAATAAAATTCAGGTAGAATGTGAAAGCGGAAATATCCAGATCCGTTAGCAGGAAAGACGACTGACTCCACTTTCTGAAAAAGTGGAGCCGCCGTCTTTTTTATTCCTTTGAAACCACATATAAGGAATAGAAAAATCCTTTCTTTTGCATCAACTCCTGAAATGTTCCCTTTTCGACAATTTCTCCTGCATGCATAACCAAAATCTCATCATACTGATACAACAACTTTTCCTCTAACCGGTGCGTTACAATAATCTCCGTCATTTCTTTCATTGATAAAACAGCATCAATCACTGCGTACGATGTTTGATTGTCCAATGCTGCGGTTGCTTCATCCAGTAATAACACCTGACTTCCTCTCAGCAATGCCCTTGCTATTGCAATGCGCTGTCTTTCCCCACCTGACAGCTTGTTCCCATTTTCTCCACAACTGTCATTTAATCCGCGTTTGTCTATCAATTCTCGCAAACCAGCCTGATCTGCTGCTTTTTTCACTTTTTCCTCATCAAATTCTTTGAATAATGTGATATTATTTCGGATCGTATCACGGAATACAAATACCGATTGCTGCACCAGTGCCATCACCTGAAACAAAGATTCCGGCTGAATCTCTCTGCTGTCTATTCCATCAAATAAAACTTCTCCCTGCACTGGTGAAAATCCACCCATAATTGTATTGATTAGTGTTGATTTTCCTGCTCCGGAACTTCCCACAACTGCATACTTTTTTCCAATTTCAAACTCAAAGTTTAAATGATGAAGAACATTCTTGTTGCCGATACTGACACTGACATCCTTCAACGAAATTCCTTTTTTCAGCATTCCTATTTTGTTTTCCTTCATTTGCTCCTGATTGATCTGCACACTTACCAGCATTTTTTCAATCAACCCAATCGCGGCTTTTCGCTTTGCCAAAATAGACGGTATCCTCTCGATCGGGGAAATCACATAATTCATTAATTGAAGAAATACCAACACAATCCCCGGTGTAACACCATATCCTGAAACTGACATCCAGGCTCCAATCAGAAAAATTCCTAATCGCATCATTACACTTGCTGCTGTTCCCCACAAATTGATGCTTTCTTCTATGTAACGACTTTGATACTTCAGATGTTCCATTCTTTCATTTTCCCTGAAAAAATTCTTCTTCATTTCTTTTTCTGCCTGAAAGCTTTTGATAACAGGAAATCCCTGAAGAATGTCCCTTACAATACTCACAAACTCACCGTTTCCATCAGAAACTTTCCTTTCAGCCTCCGCCATTTTATTTGCAATCGGCAATGATGCTGCAATCGGCAGAACAGACAGTATCAACCCAAATACTGTCAGTATCGGACTATACCATAACATCAGCAGCAATGCTCCCACAAAACTGACCGTCAGATCAATCATTTCCAGAACACTGTCAAAATAATACATTTCTATCATTTTTGCATCATTTGTATACATGGAAAGATACTGGCTGGTATTTTCTTTGCGAAAGGACGAAAGATTTTTATCAATCATTTTACAAAATATCTTTTGTTTATAACACAACATCGCCTGATATAAATATTTTGGTCGTGCCACTCGATAAATCACGTACGCCGCTATAAATATCAAAAATGTTATCATTGCAATTATACCAACCTGCAAAATCGTCATTGAGCTGTCTCCTGATACAATGTCAATGATCGTCTGCAGCAGCCATGAAATCACAATATTATAAATACTTAAAATCAACATCGCAATCCCTGCCATCACAAGCCATTTTCTGCTTTGACAAACAATTTCTTTCAAATACCGTTTACGTATTCTCTGAATCTCAGTTTCTTTTTTCATTCTCTGCTCCTTCTATTTGCACTGTCTTTGTCGCCACAGCCTCCCGAAAAGCCTGATCATGCTCGACCAGAAGCATCGTCGGGGAGAATTCCCGGATCAGTTGTTCGATCTGCATCCTTGAATACAGATCCACAAAATTCAGCGGTTCATCCCACACATATAAGTGTGCCTGTTCGCAGAGACTTTTTGCGATCAGCACCTTTTTCTTCTGTCCACCGGAAAAATCCTGTATTTCCTTTTCAAACTGAGTCCTCTCAAAATCCAGTTTCCGCAGGATTGCTTTGAATAAAGCTTCCTCGATCTGGCTCTTTTTCGCAAAATCAGAAAGTGTCCCCTGCAAATGTGACGTATCCTGCGGTACATAAGAAATGACAAGCCCAGATCCCATCGTAATCGTCCCTGTATGCTCCAAAGCTTCTCCTGCCACGAATTTGAGCAGGCTGCTTTTCCCACTTCCGTTACTTCCATCCAATACCACCCGTTCTCCTCGATGGACTGAAAAGGACACCGGACAGCTGACCGGATTTCCCCCATAGCAAACTGCCGCATCCAAAAACGTAACCAGTGTATCCGAACGGTATTGCAACGGAAGCAGTTTTAGCTCCTCTGCCCGCTCCCTGTTTTTCAAAAGACCTGACTTCTGCTCGATTGCTTTTTGCTGTCTTGCCTCGATCGATTTGGCACGTTTCATCATTTTCGCGGACTTATGTCCGATATACCCCTTATCCGCTGCCCCGGTTTTGGATGCTTCCACTCGATCTGACCATCCTTGTGTACGTTTTGCTGACTGCGAAAGCCTTCGGATATCCTTTTTCAAAGATTCATTCTGTGCTTCTTCCAGTCGCTGCTGTTGTTCAAAATTTTGAAGAAACGCAGAAAAAGTACCGCTCTGTACTTCAATATTACTTCGATTCAAAGATAAAATATGATCCACACACCCATCCAGGAAACACCTGTCATGGGACACCAGAATAAATCCCTTCTTTTTTCTCAAATACTCCGATACAATCTGTCTGCCATGTGTATCCAGATGATTGGTCGGCTCATCGATCAACAGAAAATGTCCTTCATTCAAAAACAGTGCTGCAAGAAGGACTTTCGTCTGTTCTCCGTTGGAAAGTGTCTCAAAAGGACGCCAAAGCACTTCTTCATCCACTTCCAGAGCGTAAAGTTCCTTCCGTATCTGCCACTCTTCTGCCTGCGGACACACCTCATTCAGTACTTCCATCGTCCACTTTTTTGTATCTTTTACCGGATACGGAAAATAATCAAACCGGACTGATTTTATAATTTTCCCCCGATACTCATACTGATCCATCAAAAGATTTAAAAACGTCGTCTTTCCTCTGCCATTTCTCCCCACAAATCCCAGTTTCCAGTCTGTGTCGATCTGAAAACTCACATTTTCAAAAATAGGATCATAACTGGACGGATAAGAAAACGTAAGATTTTCTACTTTTATCATCGACATTGCTCCTACCTCCTAACGTCAAAAAAGCTGCAAGAAAGTCAATTCCTGCAGCTTCTCATAGCACAAACCATCCCCATATCAGACGTATGCGGCCAATGATCCATATCTGTGAACAAGACTCTTAACTTTCCTGCAAAAAGGCGCAATCATTGCGTATCTGCACAATCACTGCTGTTTTCCATTCTACTTGCAAGAAAAATTAATCATCCTTCCACCTCTTTCATTTCAAATCTGTTTCTAACATATCACAAGATGAAAAAACAGGCAAGCCTTTTTTTGCCTGCCTGTCAGAACTCTTTGTTTCGATTACAGCTCTTCTTCCCACTGTGCTTCTTTAAACCCAACAAGAACGCTCTCTTTTGTCACAACAATCGGACGCTTTACGAGCATTCCGTCTGAAGCAAGCAGTGCCAGCTGTTCGTCCTCGCTCATTTCCGGAAGTTTATCTTTTAGCTTCATCTCTTTGTAAAGCATCCCGCTTGTATTAAAGAAGCGCTTAAGAGGAAGCCCGCTTCTCTGATACCATTCTTTTAACTCTTCCAGTGACGGGTTATTCTCTTTGATATCTCGTTCTTCATAAGAAATCTGATGCTCATCCAGCCACTTTTTGGCACGTTTACATGTGGTGCATTTCGGATAGTGTACAAATAACATCATTCTGTCTTCCTTTCTTTTCATATTAGATTTCGTTTGTATTCTATATCGTTTTTCAAACTTTTGCAATTACTTATTTCTGGGATTCTTTCACAATCCGCAGTCTTACCCATGCTCCTTTCATCCTCGTAGAGTTGGCCAATGCAAGACTTCCTCCGTTTTCTTTTGCAAATTGCTCTGCCAGATACAAGCCCATCCCGTAATGTTTCCTGGAATGTCTGCTTTTGTCTCCCTGATAAAACAGTTTTTTTGCAGACTGCAGATCTTCCGCCGAAAATCCGCTCCCCTCATCCTCTACGGAAATTTCCAGTTGTTCATTTCCCTCCGATATACAGATTCGTATCATTCCTCCCTGTGGCGTATATTCGATTGCGTTATATACCAGATTTTCCCAGGACCGTATCAACAGTTTCTCATTGACACAGATCCACTTTGGAAGATTTTCACATTCAAACTGAATCGTTTGCTTCTTCCCGGCAGCTGCCGCTTCGATCCGCTCTCTGAATTGTCCTGTCAGTTCTCGTATGTCCACCTGCTCTTTTTTGTACATCTGATAACCTCCTGTGGAGATCATCTCCTGCAAAATCTGCAAATATTCTTCGATTCCCTGAATTTCATGTTCCAATGCAAGGCTGTACTTTTGTGCTTCTTCCAGACTCTCTGCCTCTCCCATCAGCTGTACGTTCCCCCGGATCACAGTCAAAGGCGTCTTCAGATCATGTGCCAGCGCTCCCATCTGCTCTTTTCTGGCTGATTCAAGCTCCCACTGCTTCATCAGAGACTCTTTCAGTGTATCCCGCATTTTTCCGAACGTCTCCAGGATTTTTTTGATTTCCAGAACCTGAGAATCCGGACATGGAAATTCCAGATCCTGATGCTCAATTTTTTCTGTCATCCATTCAATTTTTTGAAGTTCTTGTTTAATCTTCCGGCTGAAATATCGGATCAAAAACATCACTTCCGCACAAAAAATCAAAAGCGCTACCAGCAAAAGTAATTCCAGAACATGCGGAAACCGTTCTCTGAGTGCCGGATTCCCAAATTGAACACGAAGCTGATAGGATACCAGACAGATTCCCTCTTCTCTCTGGAATCGTTTCAGATATCCGCTGCTGATTTCATTTTTCTCTTCCAGAACAGCTTCCCATACTTCTTCTCTTTCTGATTCTGTAAATGTTCCGTAAAGCCACCTGCCTGAATTGTCAAACACTCCAAACCTGGTTCCGTATGGAAGCATTTTTTCCTCCACTTTTTCTGTTGTCTGAATCTCTTCCCTTTTTTGCTCCAACTGCTGTTCATCATAATTAGCGGGATGTATCACCGCCTTTATGGTCAAAATCTGGACAACCACTCCCAAAACCAGTATCGTTGCTGCTCCTGCAAGTAAAAAACTAAACAGAAAACGTCTGAAAATCCCTGAAATATTCTTTTGCCTTACTCCCACTTGTACCCGATCCCCCACACTGTCTGTATATTCTTCTTCCCATATCTGGCAAATTTTGCCCGAATATTTTTCACATGCTCTGTAATTGCGGAACTGTCACTTTCTCTCTCATATCCAAATACACTCTCAAAAATTTTCTCTTTGGAAAAAACCTGTCCATGGTTCAATGCCAGAAGCTCACTGATCTCATATTCACTTTTCGTCAGAGGAATTTTCTCTTCCCCCACCTGAACACTCTTTCCCGCCAGATCAAAACGTATTCCTGAAATTTCCACTGCATGTGTTTTTTCTCTGGCTTCTCTTCGCAAATGTGCCGCAACCCTTGCCCGGAGTTCTCCGATTCCAAACGGCTTACAGATATAATCATCTCCACCGGAACCAAGCCCTTCCATGATACTTTTTTCCTCCGCTTTTGCTGTCAGAAATAAAATCGGGCAGTCCACATACCGTCTGATCTTTTTGCACCAGGTGATGCCGTCTGTTCCCGGCATCATGATATCCAGTAAAATCAGGTCATAGTGAATCAAATCCTTTTCCTTTATCACCTCTGTATTTTCACATACACTCACTCGATGTCCGTCTTTTTCCAATGCATTCTGAATCAGATTTCGAATCCCTTCTTCATCATCTACCGCCAATATCCATGCCATTTTGACTCCTCTTTCCTGTCATTGTGAAATGCTTTTCCTGTCGTGATGCTGTATCCAGATACACCAGAGGATCAGCCCTGTTATCGTCATTCCCACCATTGAGAGAACGCCCGTCCTGATCTGTTCTTTCAGCATTTCTCCCGCCATTTTAAACACTTCGCTCTCTGTTTTCCATTTTACATAATACAACAGCAGATGTCCACTCCATCCACATGGAAACCACATCCAGAGTCCATCTCCTAATCCAGTAAAGAGCAATGCCGCAATCAGACTCTGCGTCACCCCTGCTGCCAGACAGGCTCCACTTCCGAAACGCATTGCCAGAAAAAAGTGCAGAAGATAGATTCCTGCCTGCGTTATCCACAAGATCAGCCCGCATATAAGATATTCTTTTACCGACAGATTCCACGCAGCTTTCGTTCCCCAGATGCCCATTCCAAAGAGTAAAAAAGCAAGCAGTGATGCCGCCAGTCCGAGAATCCAAAGTGTGAGTATCTTTCTCAACACTGCGCTCCAGCGCAATGTTGACACACACAGCAGATTTTGAAAATTTCCCGCCTTTAATTCCTGCATCACAGACTGCATACAGATGATCGCAGAAACAGACGGGTACACGATCGCAAGTGTTTCTGCATAAAATTCCAGTACACTCTGCCATTCTCTTTTTGCAGCCACTCCATACAATAAAAACAATCCCGCGCCTGCAACAGGAACTCCCAAATGGATCCAGAAAATCCAGGTTCCTTTCAATTTTAAGAATTCACTTCCCACCAGTTTTTTTATTTTTCCCATCCGACTTCCATCCTCCTCTGATACCATCTTGCTGTCATAGCTGTCAACAGGGCAAATAATCCCATACTGAGTAAGATTCCCGGAACGATCACACTCTTTTCCAGTACCTGCGGCGTAAACATGACACTTTCCGGCACTGCCGGAAGTCCGTTTGGCAGTATTTGAAGAACCGGACACATCAGCCTTGGCAAAATTGCAAACGGATTCATCCACCATCTGGATCCTGTTGTCCAAACAGTCGAAAGAATCGAATTCGCTCCCATCCCAAGTAAAAAGGTCAGGACCATCCCCGTCTTTTGATAACAAAACATCCACAAAGGAATCTGCCAGCATATCGCGCAGACTAACAGTCCCCATGCTGCTGCCACAGTAATCGGGGAAAACAGATTTCCTCCTGTAAATAATTGTTTCAAAACCAAACTGATTCCGGCCACCGCCGCTGCGATCATTCCTGTACTTACAATGATCTGCCCAATGCAGCTGACAACCTTTGCTATCCAGATCTTCCCTGCTGATACAGGAAGCATCTGCACTGCTCTGTACTTCAGACGTTTCTCCCTCCGGCAGATAAAAATACTGCCTGCGATTACCTGGATTGGAAGGAAACACATATACCACCAGTTATACTGATTCATCTGATAATATGCTGCATTTCCAAACGAAAAATATACGGAACATAAAATCGATATTGTAGGAAAAATAACCATCAGTCTTGCCCATTCGGAATGTCTGTTTTTCAGAAGCTCTGCCTTGATATATGCTCTCATATCCGTTCACCCCCTGTTTCTGCTCACAATTTCCGTGAACAATTCTTCCAGATTTTCCTGCTGTCCACCCTGATATCCCAATACTCCATTTGCCAGGATTCCAATGTAGTCTGCCGTTTGCTGGATTTCACCTAAAATATGGCTGGAGACAAGTACTGTCATCCCACTTTCTGCAAAGGAAACCAGCATTTCCCGAAGCTGACGGATTCCAAACGGATCCAGTCCGTTCGCCGGTTCGTCCAGGATCAGAAAATCCGGGTCATTTAACAATGCCACCGCAATTCCCAGCCGCTGCTTCATTCCCATAGAAAACTTTCCCACCTGCTTTTTCCCCGTATTTTTCAGATCCACAATATCAAGTACCTCCAGGATCCGGGCATCTGAAATCCCAAGCGTCCATGTCCGCACTTTCAGATTATCCACTGCACTTAAATTTTCATAAACAGGAGGCAGCTCGATCAAAGCCCCAATCCGTTCTATGCACTTTCGACTCCATATTTTTCCGTCAAAAAATACTTCCCCGGCATCTGCCCGCGTCATCCCGCACAATATTTTCATCAATGTCGATTTTCCTGCGCCATTTGCTCCCAAAAGCCCGTATACACACCCTTTCGGAATTCTCATATTGATATTTTTCAGCACAGTCTGTTTGTGATACTGCTTGCATAGTTCTTTTGTTTCCAAAATTATTTCTTCCATAAAATGATTCTCCCTTCTCTTTGTACAGCTTTACTTTAAGAGCGAATTCTAAGGATTTTATAAGGAACTGTCATTTTTTTGCACAAAAACCCATACCCGCCTTGCGAATTTATCTCAATATGTTAAAATATAGACGTTAATATGTGAACTTCTATAGATTGACAGAATCATAGTGAAAATAAAGGAGGAACTTTAACATGCATTGTGTCAGAAAAGTAACCGAAGATTTATACTGGGTCGGAAGCAATGACAGAAGACTGGAATTATTTGAAAACATTTTTCCGATTCAGAAAGGAGTTTCCTACAACTCTTATTTGCTGCTGGATGAAAAGACAGTCCTTTTCGATACGGTAGACAACGCTGTAGGCAGACAGTTTCTGGAAAATATCGCGGCTGTTTTGAACGGGCGTACTCTGGATTACCTTGTGATCAATCACATGGAACCGGATCATTGCGCTTTGATCGAGGATCTGCACCTGCGTTATCCGGATATGAAGCTGATCGGAAACGCCAAAACATTTCCGATGATCGATCAGTTCTACGGCATGGATCTTGGAGATAAAAAGATCATCATCAAAGAAGGCGAGACATTCTCCTGCGGAAAACACACACTTCACTTTGTGATGGCGCCAATGGTGCACTGGCCGGAAGCGATGATGACTTACGATGAGACCGATAAAGTCTTGTTCTCTGCCGATGCATTCGGTACTTTCGGAGCACTGGACGGAGTAATCTTCAACGATGAGATGGATTTCGACCGTGATTATCTGGACGAAGCACGCCGCTATTACACCAATATTGTTGGAAAATACGGAATGCAGGTACAAAATGTCCTGAAAAAAGCTTCTGCTCTAGATATTCAGAAGATCTGCCCGCTCCACGGACCAGTCTGGAGAAGCAATCTTTCCTATATTCTGGAAAAATATGATATCTGGAGCAAATACGAACCAGAAACAAAAGGTGTCATGATCGCCTATGCTTCCATGTATGGAAACACGGAAAACATGGTGAATGTTCTGGCTTCCATGCTTGCTGATGCAGGTATCACCAATATTAAAATCCACAATATTTCCAAGACACATGTGTCTGAACTGATTTCTGACAGTTTCAAATACAGCCATCTTGTACTTGCCGCACCAACCTACAACAATGGAATTTATCCTCTGATGGCAAACTATCTGGAAGATATGAAAGCTTTGATGGTACAGGGACGCACCGTAGCTGTTTTAGGAAACGGAAGCTGGGCTCCGCAGTCCGCAAAACTGATGGAAGCAAAGCTTGCAGAACTGAAAAACATGACACTTCTGACAGAAAACTTCGCTGTAAAATCAGCACTGCATGATTCTCAAATGGAACAACTGCAGGAACTGTGCACAAAAATCACAGATTCTGTCAACGCATAAATTCTGACAAATACAAAGGAGGAATTCATATGAAATTAGTAATCACCATGAGCCGTCGTTTCGGAACCGGTGCAAGTATCATTGCAGATGAACTTTCCAAAAGACTGGATATTCCTGTCTATGACCGTGCCTATATTGAACAGCAGGTCAATGACCGCATGTATGACTCCGAGGCAGAAGCCATCCGTAATCTTGCCGAAAAACCATGTATCATTCTCGGACGGTGCGCTTCTGATATTTTAAAAGACCGCATGAATGTTCTGAATATTTTCGTATGTGCTGATAAAGAAGACCGTATCAAACGCATTATGAAGCTGGAAGACCTTTCCTACGAGGATGCAAAAGAGAAAATCGATAAGACTGATGAACAGCGTGCTTCTTATTATTATGAACATACAGGAAAAACCTGGGGTGATGTAAATGACTATCATATGATTCTGGATACCTCCGCACTGGGAGTCGAAAATTGTCCGGATATTTTAATGCACTATTTCGAAAAACTGGAATACATTTAAATCTGAACAAACAACTTATCACAAAAGAAGCTGTTGCTTTGATGAAAAAATCCACCAAAGCAACAGCTCTAATAATTTCTCTTCTGCAGTATAGCAGATAACGTTTTTCATTGAATCCATACGGATGACAAGTCAGAAGTGTAATCATTTTCTCGCCCCAACAGATTTTTGTATCATCTCTGCAATGACCTCTTCCTCTTCTTCCAACTCCTCTGCAATCTCAGAAATTGACTTTCCTTTTACGAGTTTCTTTTGAATCAGCCTTTCTAAAAGCTCCTGTTTTCCCTTTTTAATTCCTTCTTCTATTCCCTCTTCTCTGCCCTCTTCCCAGGACGCTTCCCGCTCCTGCCGCATATGCTTTTCCTCATCATATTCATAAATACTCACTTGTTTCGCCTCCGCTCTGTTTTGTTTCAAAAACTCTGCCATGATCCCTTCCTGAATACACTCACTGATTGCCTGTTCTACTGCTTCTTCCACCGGCTTTACCTGGGCATACTCCCGCACTCTTGCTGTATATTCTGAGTAATCCTTCAGAGATTTGCACATTTCCTTCAACTTTTCATTATGCCCGCGGTTGATGTTCAGCATCACCGCAGTCAGCTCCAATGCCGGATTTTCTTCTTTGACGCAATACGCATCAGACAATCTTAAAATTTTGCGATCCGGCTGTTCCTGACTTCCATTGTAAAAAATCACAAACTGCGGAGTCGGGATCTGAATACATTTCGTACCATACAGGTTTTCATCTTTTGTCATCCCGGAATACAAATCCGAGATATAAAATAAATACCGCAGGGGCAGGTTGGGACTGTAGGTGGACTGATGCTCATACAGGGAAAGTCTGGAATCAATGAGAAAGGACAGATCATTATGCATCGACATGTAGATTGCATTTTCCAGTGTATTGATTTCCAGCAATTCCGGATCTTCATAATGCTTTCCGCTGACCGCATTGTACAGATCGAGCAGATCTTTCCTGTCACTGTAGAGCATGGCAAAAATCCTCGATTTGTACAGTCTGTTTACGGGCTGCATCTGTGTTGTCTGGTTCATATAAATACCTCCTTGAATGAAAATAGCTGCAGGAGGCTTTCCAATACGGCATCTTTCTCTCAAACCTCTCTGCTGTTTTAGATTGAAATCAAAGCATAGAGATTTTCCGATATGACTTAGAATAAAAGATGCGGTATGGTTCCGCTTAGAAAACCAGAATTTTTATGCTTTTCTGCATTATAGCACGATTAACCAAAAAGAACAAGCTGCTGTAAAATCCATAAATAACGGATTTACAGCAACTTGTTCTTTTTTATTTTACGATCTTATAATATTCTCTTGACGTGATTGCAAAGACGATCACATAGAATACTGCAAAGACTGCTGATACTCCAATTGTGCACATCATGGATAAATGTGTATCTGACAGATTAAACACAAGAAGGAGCTTTGTAATCGGTTTAAATGCCACTGTCACATGCAGGATCGCCATAAGAAGCGGGACAAAGAATACTGTCAAAATCTGGCTGTTAATCGATCCTTTGACTTCTTTCTTACTCATTCCTACTTTCTGCATAATCTGATACCGGTCTTTGTCATCATAGCCTTCAGAAATCTGTTTGTAATAAATGATCAGGACCGTCGCCATCAGGAACAAGAATCCTACAAAAATTCCAAGGAAGAAAAATCCGCCGTAAACGCCATAAAATTCCTGTGCGTAAGCTTCTCTGTATTCTACATAGCATGACTGCACCTCGCCGCTTGTCTCCATCCGCGCTTTCATGGATTCCAGAGCTTCACTTTTTGCAGTGTCATTTCCCTTCATATCAAAATTCAACAGATACTGCATCGTGATCGGAATTTTGGTCGGACCATAGAGCTGGATGACATGCTCCACAGCTGCATCATCCGCCATTATCACATAAACATTCTTTATCACATCTGCCTCTTTCTTTTTCTGCAGATTGGATTCCTTCAAGTTTTCTTTTACATGATACGTCTCTTTGCCTAACACGATTTCTCCGCTGTCAAACTCTTCATCCGGGAAATAGGTCAGCACTTCATCCGGAGCAAGTGAAATATCGGTTCCTTCCAGTGCATTATAATCTGCCAATGGAATCACATACAAGCCGCGCATCGCATCTGCATCATATCCATTTCCTGAATCCGTATCAAACTTGAGCTGATTGTCATATTTCATGGCGCTCAGCGGCACATACCGGTATTTTTGTTCATGAATAATCTCCAGCCCCCGGCTTTGCGTCTCTTCCTGCACGATCCGCTCCATCGCTTGTATATTTTCCGGAGTTGTTTCATCAGATGTTGCGGAAAATTCAGTCTTAAAACGTGTATTCATTATATTTTCCTGCCCGATATACAAGGATGCTGTCACAGAAATCAGTACCAGTACAATGGTACTCATAATACAGATATTTGCCAGTCCCACCGCATTTTGTTTCATTCGATAGATCAGACCTGACACCGAAACAAAATGTTTTGTCTTATAATAATAGGCTTTATTTTTCTTCAATAATTTTAACAGAGCTACACTTCCCGCGGTAAACAGAGCGTAGGTTCCGAAAATAACCAGAATTACTGCAATAAAAAATTTTGTGATCGCACTAAGCGGTGACTCTGTCGTCTGTGCAATATAATATCCGCTTCCCAGCAAAAGAATTCCGATCACTGCGATCAGCCAGTTTGCTTTTGGTTCTTTTTCTCCTTTTTTCCCTCCCTGCAGAAGTTCCACCGGATTGACTCTCTGCACCTGGAAAATGTTCCAGATCAGAACCACAAGAAAGATAGCTCCAAATAGACCGGCACTGATCAAAATAGCCTCCGGTTCCACAGAAAACTGAAATGCAACATCAAACCGGATCAATTTCAGGAGTACCAGAAAGATGAGCCGTCCGAATACAATTCCTGCCAGGATTCCTCCAAGGATACCTGCGCCCGCAGTATAGATGCTCTCCCAGACCATCATCTTTGTCAGGTTCGTCTTATCCATTCCAAGCACCTGATACAATCCCATCTCTTTTTTTCTCTGACGAACCAGAAAACTGTTCGTATAAAAGAGAAAGATTGCCGAAAAACCGCCTGTAATTGTAACTGCAAAATTCAGAATCAAACGCAGCTGGGAGGCACCTGGCATGGTATCCAGCGCCGAATTGGTTGAGACTAACAAGAGATCATAAAACATCATGACAGTCAAAATACAGGTCAGAAGATACGGAAAATACGTCTTTCCGTTTTTCTTAATGTTGGTCGCAGCCAGCTTTGGATACAATACATTACGCATTGTCCTCACCTCCCGTTGTCAGCGCAGTCAGTGTTGCGGATATTTTTTCATACAATTCTTCATTGCTCATATTGCCGCGGTACAACTGATGGAATACTTCTCCGTCCTTGATGAACAGAACTCTATTTGCCGTACTCGCTGCCTTCACACTGTGCGTCACCATCAGGATGGTCTGTCCCTGCTGATTGATCTCCTTAAACAAGCGAAGCAGTTCATCTGCTGCCCGCGAATCCAGCGCTCCTGTCGGCTCATCCGCAAGGATCAGTTTCGGCTGCGTGATCAGCGCTCTTGCCACTGCCGCCCTTTGCTTCTGACCGCCGGATACTTCATACGGAAACTTCTTCAAAAGTTGAGTGATTCCAAGCTGCTGTGCGATTGGTTTGAGTTTCTGACTCATCTCCGGATACTTTTTGCCGGAAAGTACCATCGGAAGATAGATATTGTCCTCCAGAGAAAATGTATCCAGAAGATTGAAATCCTGAAATACAAATCCCAGATTCTGCCGGCGAAATGCTGCCATTTCTTTATTGCGGATCTCTCCCAGATCTCTTCCTTTCAGGTACACCTTCCCGGATGTTGGTTTATCCAGCGCTGCCAGAATATTTAAAAGTGTTGTCTTTCCGGATCCGGACTCTCCCATGATCGCCACATATTCTTTCTCCTCCACCGAAAAGTTCACATTGGAAAGCGCCTGTACCTGATTTCCTCCAAATCGTGTGGTATATATTTTTTTCAGATTCTTTACTTCCAGTAATGTCATCGTCATTCCTTCCTTTCATTTCTCCCGTTTTCTTACTTCTCGTTTATTATAACTGGAACACAGAAGCTTGTTCCATTGATTCACATTACAAATCCCAGCTCTTGTCTTACGTTTTTGTAAGGTTTGGCTTTCCGGCAGATAAAACATTGCCACATCTCATCCGCAATGTTACAATTAGTATCAGTTTGAATACAAAGGAGTTTTCAGATATGAAACAAGAACGATGGAAATCTATTTTAAAACCTCTGACCATTCTTCCGGTCATTGTCATGCTCTGTACCATCTTTGGATTTTCCAATCAAAACGGAACAACTTCCGGGGGATTGAGCCAAAAAGTAAGCAGGCAGATCGTCACTGTCTGTGATACCCTCTTTCATCAGGACTTGGCGGAAGAGACAATCGAACATTATACCGAAAAAATCGAATATCCTCTGCGCAAAGCAGCCCACGCCACGGAATACCTGATCCTGACTCTGCTGGCTGCCCTGCCGTTTTATACCTATGGTCTTCGTGGGAAAAAACTGCTTTTGGCTCTATTTTTATTCTGTGTCATCTGCGCATCCGGGGACGAATTCCACCAGTCCTTTATTCCCGGCAGGTCTCCCCAGATTACAGATGTATTTGTAGACAGCATCGGAATCCTGACAGGATGCGGCATCACATACCTTGTATTACGTAATTGCCCGTCCAATGCGGCTTCTTCGAAGAAGTGTAACACACAGAAGGGATAGCCCTCCGATTCCGGCAATCAGAACCGGCACTGCAATCCACGCAGATACAGTAGTCGGTTCTGCATATTTTTTATATCCATCCAGAAAAAGAATGTGGATCAGATAGATCCCAAACGAACATCCACAACCAATATCAAGAAGCCTTCTTTTCCTTTCTTTCAAACAGATCTCACCATTCTGCCAACGAATCAGAATCATAAAAAATGCAGCGCCTGCAAGTACAGTGAGTGGACAGCCGTATTCCAGAACCCGTTCATAATGCTCCCCTGACCGCTGTGTCAGAAAGACTGTCAGAGCAAACATGCCGGTCATACAGCCGCTAAAAATTGCGGCTGCCCCTTTCTGGCTGATCCGGATCTCTCTCCGGTACTTATAAATAAAATACCCGATAAAAATATAAAACATATACACCTTATCTCCGACCAGTGGCAAATCATAATACGCTTCCCCGTTTTGCAGGGAAACCATATAGTTGAAGACTACGGAAGCGCCGCAGACAACGAGCAGAGTTCTCTCCAGCTTTCTGCTCATTCCTTTGCACATGACCTGGAAAAACGGCAATACCATATAAATCGGGATCATCGCATAAAGATACCACAAATGCGGCTCTGTCGGTACATACAGAATCTCTTTCAGATTATATTCTGTCTTCATAAAAGCACGATTCCAGATATAATACACTACACTCCATACTACCAGTGCGATCAAAAAACGAAGCAGTCTCTCCCCGTGTTTTTTCAACGGTTCTTCTCTTCCCAGAAGCAATGCTCCGGAGATCATAAAAAAACAGGGAACACTTACTCTCGCCAGTGTATCCAGTAAAAGTGCAAACAAATACTCACTCTGTGTAATTTCTCCATATGCCCTGCAAAAATAATTGGTCACATGGATCACAATCACAAAAATGCAGGAAATCATCCGTATGATCTCCAGATTATAATTTCGTCTCATTTATCTTCTCTTTTCGTCTTTCTCTTTTGTATCCGGTTCTTTTTTCATCAGACTTGCCTTAATGACAGTCCCTTTTCCAAAACGGGCATCCAGCTTCTCCATCGCATCTTTTAATTTCTGATGCTTCTCATCCAAAGGCTTTGGGATTTCAATATCAAAAATGGATAGCTGCATGGGCTCTTTTTCATCCACCAGTTTTGCCGTCCGGATTCCAAGCAGGCGGACCGGTTCACCTGTCCATACTTCTTCAAACAGTTCACAGGCACTCTCATAAAGAACATTCTGATCCGATGTCGGCTGCATCAGCTGTTTCTGATGAGAAATCTTTCGGAAATCATAATATTTGATTTCCATACTGACCATGGATGCTTTCTGACCGGCTTTTTTGAGCCTTTCACCAACACTCGCTGCCAGATGTGCAAAGACCGGACGGATTTCTTCCAGTGTTTCTGCATCCTTTGACAATGTCGTAGAATTTCCAACCCCTTTTGCTTCTGCCTGCTGTGACTGTACACTAGAATGATCGATTCCGTTTGCAAACTCCCAGAGCATCTGTCCATGGCTCTTCAAATGCAGCGTGATCAGTCTGGGATCTGCCTGTGCCAGGTCTCCAATCGTCAGAATTTCCAGCTTTTTCAGGATCTCCACACTGGAATGCCCTGCCATATACAGTTCTCCAATCGGAAGAGGCCACATTTTCACACGGATTTCTTCCGGAAACAAGGTATGTACCTTGTCGGGCTTTTCAAAATCCGAAGCCATCTTTGCCAGCAGCTTATTCGAAGAAATTCCCACATTGACCGTAAAACCGAACTTCTCCCGAACTCCGTTCTTGATCAACATAGCCGCATCAACCGGAGAATAGAAACCTTCCATCGCCTGTGTCATATCCACATAGCACTCATCCACACTGACCTGTTCAATTTCTTTCGTAAATGTCCGAAGATAGTCCATCAGCATCCGGCTTTTTTCCCGGTACATCTTATGATCCGGCGGTTCTATCACCAGATTCGGACACTTACGAAAGGCATTCGCAACAGGTTCCCCTGTGCGGATGCCATATCTTTTTGCCGGGATTGACTTTGCGAGGACAACCCCATGACGGGATTTCTGATCTCCACCGATGATCGACGGGATCTTGCGCAAATCTGTTCCGGCACCATTTTTTAATTGTTCAACTGCAGTCCAGCTTAAATAAGCCGAGTTGACATCTATATGGAAAATAACGGGTGTCATGCGACGATCTGTCCTTTCACTTTTGCCTCTAATTTTCCGTCAACAACATCAATCTCAATCCGATCTCCTCTGCCCACATCTCCTGCAAGGATCAGTTTTGCTGCCAGCGTCTCCACATTCTTCTGGAGATATCTCTTCAGCGGTCTTGCTCCGTACATCGGATCATATCCGCCTTCCACTACGAAATTCTTCGCAGCATCCGTCAGCTCAATGGAGAGTTCTTTGTCTGCCAGACGCTTGTTGACATCTTTTACTAACAAATCAATGATGGCATGAATATTGGATTTCGTCAATGGTTTAAACATAATTATTTCATCCAGACGGTTCAAAAATTCCGGTCTGAAATGTGCTCTTAAGTCATTCATGACCAGATTCTGGTTTGATTCTTCGATCGTGCCATCTTCCCGGATTCCTTCCAGAAGATAATTCGCCCCGATATTGGAAGTCATGATCAGGATCGTATTCTTAAAGTCTACGGTTCTGCCCTGTGAATCCGTAATCCTTCCGTCATCCAGCACCTGAAGCAGGACATTGAATACATCCGGATGTGCTTTCTCGATCTCATCAAATAGTACAACAGAATACGGTTTTCTTCTGACTGCCTCTGTGAGCTGTCCGCCTTCATCATATCCGACATATCCCGGAGGCGCTCCGATCAGTCTGGACACGGAATATTTCTCCATATATTCACTCATATCAATGCGGACCATGTTATTCTCATCGTCAAACAAACTCTGGGCAAGTGCCTTGGCAAGTTCTGTCTTTCCAACTCCGGTAGGTCCCAGGAATAAGAAGGAACCAATCGGTTTGGTCGGATCTTTAATTCCGGCTTTGGAACGGATAATCGCTTCTGTTACCAGCTCCACTCCTTCGTCCTGTCCGATGACTCTTCGGTGCAGCTCGTCTCCCAGATGCAGCGTTTTATTTCTCTCACTCTCGTTGAGTTTTGCCACCGGAATTCCTGTCCACCGGGAAATGATTCTTGCAATCTCCTCATCTGTCACAGCCTCATGCACCAGAGAAAGATCTTTTGCCTTTACTTTTTCTTCCTCTTCCTCCAGCTGTTTCTGCAGCTGCGGAAGTCTTCCGTACTGCAATTCCGCCGCTTTGTTCAGATCGTATTCCCGCTGCGCTTTCTGGATCTCTTTATTGACCTGCTCAATCTCTTCCCGGACCTTCTGTACCCGCTCTACAGATGTCTTTTCATTCTCCCACTGTACTTTCTTGCCTGCATATTCTTCTTTTAGTCCTGCCAGTTCTTCCTGCAGATGTTCCAGACGCTCTCTGCTCAAACGGTCTTCTTCCTTTTTCAGTGCCTCTTCTTCAATCTCCAGCTGCATCACACGGCGTCTCAGCTCGTCCAGCTCTGTCGGCATGGAATCCAGCTCGGTCTTGATCAGCGCACAGGCTTCATCCACCAGATCAATGGCCTTATCCGGCAGGAAACGGTCAGAAATATATCGATTCGACAAGGTTGCTGCTGCCACAAGCGCACTGTCTGTGATCTTCACTCCGTGGAATACTTCATAACGCTCTTTGAGTCCTCTTAAAATAGAAATCGCATCTTCCACACTCGGCTCTTCCACCATGACCGGCTGGAAACGTCTCTCCAGAGCCGCATCTTTCTCAATATACTGACGATACTCATCCAGTGTCGTCGCACCGATACAGTGCAGCTCGCCTCTTGCCAGCATTGGCTTTAACATATTTCCCGCATCCATGGCACCATCTGTCTTACCTGCTCCCACAATGGTATGCAATTCATCAATAAACAGAATGATCTTGCCGTCACTGTTCTTCACTTCTTCCAGAACGGCTTTCAGACGCTCTTCAAATTCTCCTCTGTATTTTGCTCCTGCAACCAGAGCTCCCATATCCAATGCAAAGATCGTCTTATCTTTCAGTCCCTCCGGCACATCCCCGCTGACGATCCGCTGTGCCAGCCCTTCTACGGCTGCCGTTTTACCGACCCCGGGCTCTCCTATCAGGACCGGATTGTTCTTTGTCTTACGCGACAGGATCCGGATCACATTTCGAATCTCTTCGTCACGTCCAATGACTGGATCCAGCTTCTGATCTCTTGCCCGCTCCACCAGATCCTGTCCATATTTGTTCAATGTATCATAAGTCGCTTCCGGATTATCACTGGTCACTCTCTGATTTCCACGCACAGTAGAAAGTGCATGCAGAAAACCTTCCCGACTGATTCCAAACTCACGAAATAACGGCTTTAAATCTCTGCTTGCATATTTCAGTAAAGAAAGGAAAATATGCTCTACAGAAACATACTCATCACCCATCTGCTTTGCTTCATCCTCTGCATGGATCAGTGCATTGTTCAAATCCTGACCGACAAACACCTGCCCGCCCTGTACTTTCGGACGCTTATTCAAAAGCTCTTCTACTCTGTTAATAAACAGAGGACCCTGAATGCTCATCTTTTCCAATAATTTTAAGATCAGACTGTCATCCTGCGTGATCAATGCGTATAACAAATGCTCCTGTGCAAGCTCCTGATTGCCATAATCATAAGCAATCTTTTCACAATTCTGCACTGCCTGCATTGAATTCTGTGTAAATTTATTTATATTCATAGCAACTCCTCCTCACTACTTGTTTCATTGTTCTACACGTAATATAGCACTTGTTGTTAGCCAGGTCAAGACTTGAGTGCTAATTTCTTTTCTAAAAATTCTGTAAACTGTTTCTGATGTTTTTTTCCGATTTTCTCTATAAAAGGACAGGATGCCAAGATGCATTTCTTCATCTATAACAAACTCCTGTCCTGATCCGTACTTCTTATTTTAATTTGCGCAAAATGGTAAACAAGAAAATCCATGCCCCCGCAATCGCAATATGCGTCAGCCCTGCAATCCCTGAGATTGCAGCATCTGCCCCATGGGAAACAGAAACACCTGTCACCTGGAGGATTCCCCGAACCAGCATAACCACTGTAAACAGCGGCAGGATGATATTATACACTGTCACAAAAGTATGGAACTGCTTCTTCTCCAACAGATCTGTACTTTTGGCGGCAAGCCCCAGAAATAAAAACAACACCGTCCCAAGTACCAACAAATGTACATGCAGATAACCAAGTGCAGTTTCCCCCGTAAATCCAAAATATTTAGTAAATTCCCTGTAAAAAACACCTCCTGCCATTGCGGCAAGAAAATATCCAAATGCAAGATTCCATAATTTTTTCATTCGTTTGTTCTCCTTCTACTCACTTTTTGCTTCTCTTCCTTCGTTCCAATACCGGACCCCAAATAAAATACCTGCCAGAAACAATGCCATTCCCAATCCTGAATAAAGCACAGCGATGAACACATCCGGTGCGAAATGGGAGGCTCGAAGACCGATTCCAAAAGTCATCATAAATGCCATGATCAAAAATGACTTCTTATCAAAAAAATGCCAGAAAAACTGAAGCTCATCCTCGTAGTTTTGAATTCTGTCGGTATGTCTGATCACCAGTTTATAAAATACCATCGACCAGAATACAGCAAAAACCAGCGCTGAGAGCAAAATATTCACAACTGTCACATGCCCTGTATAGCTGAGTATTCCAATTCGAATAATATTGAACCCCGCAATCAGCCAGACAATGCTGGCCAGTAGCAGTAATGTTCTTTTTTTTACTTTCATTTTGTTCTCCTCTCCAATATGAACATTGTTCATATTTATGTTTAAAATTTCCCACTTTTTAAAAGTGGGATTCATAGATACTGTGTGCGATCATCGTTAAAAGTGGTTCGCAGCTTTTCTGCTTTTCCAACAGAAGGGACATCAGAAGTGTAAACACATACGTCACAAAAATTTCCGGAGTCAGCTCATTTTCAAATGCATTCTCACGCACATTCTGGTCCTCTGTCAATATCTGAACCAGATTTTTCTTCAAATGCATCAGGGAAATCTCCATCATTTTCCTTCCCTCATTTTTATCTTTTGCTGCAAAACTCATGGAATGCAGATTAAAAAACTCCGGATACTTCTGACTGCTTTTATACACCGTATCAAACAACCAGGCAATACATGCTGTAAAGCTTTCAAATACAAGTACCTGTCCATTCATATGAAAGATATCCATCCATACACTTTCAATCGTCGCAAGTAAAAGTTCCGATTTGGATGGAAAATAATTATACACGGAGCCTAATGCAATGTTGCACCGGGAAGCCACAAGCCTCATATTTACGGACGAAAGCCCTTCTTCTGCCACAATCTCTCTGCACACTGCAAGTATTTCCTCTCTTGATGTAACTGCCATATTCAAATCTGCACCTCCAATCTGAACGATGTTCATTATAGAATTTCCCAGCTTTGATTGTCAAGTTACTTTTCTGATTTTTTTCTATTTCTACCTTTTCTTTCTTCTTCCCAGGAATTATAATAAACACAGATCATTATAAGAAAAACAGGAGAGATTTATTTATGAGAGCTTACGAACGACTTTTAAAATACGTAACTGTACGAACACCAAGTGATGAGACAAGCACAACTGTCCCATCTTCTTCCTGCCAGTTCGATCTGGCTCAGGATCTGATCCGGGAATTTATCAACATGGGACTTCCAAAGGCACGGACAGATGAAAAATGCTATGTCTACGCACAGATTCCTGCCACGCCGGGATATGAAAATTGTCCGAAGATCGGATTTGTCGCACATCTGGATACTGTTTCTGACTTCTGTGACAAAAAGATCGTTCCGGTTGTAACTGAAAACTATGACGGACGCGACCTTCCTCTTGGCGGTTCTGACGGACGGGTTCTTTCTGTCTCCATGTTCCCGCATTTAAAGGATCTCAAAGGTCGTACTTTGATCACCAGCAACGGAGATACCATCCTCGGTGCAGACGACAAGGCCGGAGTTGCAGAGATCATGACCATGGCAGAACGGGTTTTGACTGAAAATATCCCACATGGTCAGATTTCGATCGGATTTACTCCGGATGAGGAAGTTGGCAGAGGAGCGGATCATTTTGATGTCGAAAAATTTGATGCGGATTTTGCCTATACCATGGACGGAGACACCGAAGGTGAGATTCAGTATGAAAACTTCAATGCCGCAGATGCGATCTTTGAGATCCAAGGGGTGAATGTACACCCGGGATCTGCAAAAGATGTGATGGTCAATGCGGCCCTGGTGGCAATGGAGATCAACGCTGCCCTCCCTTGCGGAGAAACTCCAGCGGATACCGAGGACTATGAGGGATTCTATCATCTGGTAAGCATGTCCGGAGATGTAGCCTGTGCAAAACTGCATTACATTGTCCGGGATCACGATGCCGACAAGTTTGCCGCACGTCTGGAGACATTAAAAGAGATTTCCAAACAGATGAATCTGAAATGGGGATTCGGTACCGTAAAACTGACCATTGACGAACAATACCGCAATATGGCAGAAATTATTGAAGATGGGAACATGCACCTGATCGAAAATGCAAAAAAAGCCTGCGCCGCTGCAGATGTGACACCACTGATCCTGCCGATCCGCGGAGGTACCGACGGTGCACGCTTAAGCTTTATGGGACTTCCATGTCCAAACCTTGGAACCGGCGGACATGGATACCACGGACCATTCGAACACATTACTGCCGAAGGAATGGACAAGGCTGTTGATGTGATGATCGAGCTGGTCAAACTGTATGCAGAAATGAAATGATAAAAAAGATTATCCAGATAAAAGGCACAGACGGGATGTTTCCCGCTGTGCCTCTTTTTATCCGTAATCTTTTCCTTACAATCTCTCACCGTTTTCATGCATGAACTTATATTCCGCAACAGAGCGGTCGAATGTCTTAATATGATTGTAAAGCCACTCTACTACATTCTTATGAACCGCTTCTACAAATGCAGAAGACGGACCTTCTTCCTCTTCCAGCATATTATAGAGATCCTTTACAACCTGTCTTAATTTTTCGTGCTCTTCTTTGTGTTTTGCAACTCCTGGATATGTAATAGATTCCTGAAGTTTTTCTTCTTCTCCGAAATGGAATTCTGTGTAATCAGCAAGATAATCCAATGTCTTAACTGCCACCAGTTTGTCTTTGCTTGTCTCACAGCTGTCCAGCAATTTGTTGATCTTGTCGATCAGCTCCTTGTGCTGGGAATCGATCATTTCATTTCCTGTTACCAAACTTTCGTCAAATTCTGCTCTCATTGTGCTACCTCCTAAACTTCACCTTGTTTAAATTTTATGATCATTTCATTGGTTAAACTGTCTCTGGACGGCTCTACCGGAATCTCGTCTCTTTCAAACCATTCCGCCAGTGCCAGTTCCTCTTCATCCAGTGTCACTTCTGCGTCACCGTCCAGATCACAGTAAAATCCCATCAACAGGGTATCACTAAATGCCCATGGCTGACTTTTATAGTATCGGATATTCTTTACCTTCAATCCGACTTCTTCCATCACTTCTCGCGCCACTGTTTCTTCCACGGTTTCTCCGATTTCTGTAAATCCGGCAAGAAGTGCATATTTTTTATAACTTCGCCCTGCATACTTGGACATCAGGATCCGGTTACCGTCTGTCACTCCAACAATGACAGCCGGACAGATCTTCGGAAATTCCATATTTCTGCAGTGTTCACAGAAAAGCATCCTCTCTTTTGTATCATGACGCATCTTATGTCCACAGCGTCCACAATATCTGCGTGTCTGATACCATCGATACAGCTGATATCCCGTGATCCCCGCAAATGCGCTGTACTGAGGATCTGCTGTCCTGAAAATCTCCGTATTCTCCATTGTAAACTCAGAGTGCGGCTCCCGGTTCAGATTATCAACCAGATAATACTGCTTCTCATCAATTGTAAACAGATAAATACTGTTCTCATAAATCTCTTCGTTCAACCGTTCCAGTTCTCCAAATGTTGGAAACTCTATTCCCGTCTGTGTCCGCCTCATCAATGCTGTGTGTTCTTCATAATACAATGCAATGCTGTCCTTTTGCGGCGAAACCGGCCTGTATTCGTTCTTAAACTGATGCGGTGCTATGTCCTGGATCATTTTACTCACTTCCTTTCCTGAAATTATGCAAAAATTCACTGAGTAAAATCAAAATACTTCCTGCCGCAAGAAAAAAATCTCCCAGATTGTATGTGATCTTTGTCAGCTTCTCGTCAGATGTCTGAAACCCGATATAATCCACCACATATCCCCGCATCCAGCGATCCAGTGTGTTGCTCCAGGCGCCTGCCGCACCAAGTGAAAGCCCTGCTTTTTTCAAATAACTGCCTTTTTTTCGCAGACACAAGATATCCCAGACGGTCAGAATTGCGGTCATAACAAGAGATGTGTACTTTACAAACTGAGGATACTCTTTCAAAAGACTCATACACATCCCCTTATTATGCACTTTTCTAAGGACGATCTTTTTGCTGTCCGCAAACGGTTTTTCTTCCTCGTCCGGCCACTTTTCCACTTCTGATTTGAATGCCATATCCAGACACGTCAGAAATGCCGTTGCCCCTGCTCCAAACAGATTTTTCATATTCTGCCTCTATTCTTCTGTAAATTCTTTAATTTTTTCTACTGCGTCCTCTGTTTTTTCCACAACTGTCTCTGCTGCATCTTCTGTCTTCTCTGCAACTGTATCCATTGCCTGTGTTGTTTTTTCTTTTACAAATTCAACCGCCTGATCGGCCTTTTCCCTGAGCACATCCTCCGTTTCATCCCAAATGTCTTCTTCTTTTTTCGCTCCGCAGTACGGACAGTATGCCATCTCTTTTGCTACCTGTTTTCCACATTCTGCACAAGTACTCGTTCCTTTGATCTCCTCGATCTTTGCCTGATGTCTCTCGATACTTTCTGTTCTGTTATCGATTTTTTCACACAGCATCTGTACCTGTTCGTCCATCTCCTCTCCCGCCCGGTACTTCTCGTACAGAAAGCGACCCATCTCCAGCATATCCGCCTCATTACCGCGCTCCAGAGTTCGGATCTGTCCTCTCAATCGCTGTATTTCCATCATCTCGCCTGCTTTACTTGTCACAGTTTCTGTCGTCTCACCGATCTTTTTGCCTAAATCTTCAAAAAAAGATTTCATCTTTCTTCTCCTTTCTGTCACATATCTGTTATTTTCAACAGAATTTCTCGTGCATATATACATTATACCCCAAACGGTCATAACTTCAACCAGATTTCTTCTGTTTTCTTCTTCCGGTTCTTATTTAAAAGCTTCCGGCATATACTTTCAAAAACATCCTGGAGATCATTCCATGCCTTACTCTGACTCATGCCGGGAAAAAATTCTTTCCGAAGATTATCGTGATTTTATTGTCTCCGACATTCGGATGCCTTTTCTTCAAGATCTGCTTAAAAAATACTACTGTTTTCAAAATCCCGGTTTTTTTTATCAATGTGCTTACCTTCCAAAATCTATCATCGATCCTGTTTCTCTGGAACGTTATTCTTATTTTTCAATTCCAAAATGCTACTCCCTGCTCAGTATGCAGGCGCTAAATCAGGCTGGGATTCTTCCGATCCAGAACCACTCCACTCTCCAATTAAGCGGAAAACAGGTAATGATCGGATTTCTGGATACCGGAATCGACTACGAAAATCCGGTATTTCAAAATCTGGATAAAACCACCCGGATCGCAGGCATCTGGGATCAGACGATCCAAAGCGGCACCCCTCCGGAATCCTTTGACTATGGCTCTCATTATACACGTGATATGATCAATGAAGCGCTTGCCTCAAAAGATCCCCATTCTCTTGTTCCAAGTGTGGACAATAATGGACATGGGACATTTCTGGCAAGTATCGCTGCCGGTTCCGGAGATCCCGGTGCGCAGTTTATCGGTGCCGCTCCGGAATCTGTGATCGCCGTTGTAAAATTAAAGCAGGCAAAACAATATCTGAGAGACTACTATTTTATTCCCGATACAGCCCCTGCCTTTCAGGAAAATGATATCATGCTTGGTATGCGCTATCTCCACCTGCTCGCCGAAAAACTCAAACTGCCTCTGATCTTCTGCCTGGCACTTGGCAGCAATCTGGGCGGACACTCCGGCTCTCTTCCGCTCTCGATCACCGCGCAGCAGTATACCTTGTTATCCAATCGGATTCCTGTCATTGGGGTCGGAAATGAAGCGGACCAGAGACATCACTTTTACAGCGAGATCATGAATACTTCTGATACAAAGACCGTAGAGATCCGTGTCGGAGAAAATACCACCGGTTTTATGATGGAGCTATGGACCGAGCTTCCCAATATCCTCTCAATCAGCCTGACCTCTCCATCTGGAGAGAGCACTTCCCGCATTCCCATTCGTGCGGGAACAAGCACAACTTTCAATTTTCTTTTTGAAAATACAACCGTCTACATCGACTACCGTCTGTTTGTAGAAAGTACAACCTCGGAACTGATCCATTTTCGTTTTTCCGATGCCGCTCCCGGAATCTGGAAACTGGTGGTAGAACCCATCCAGATTATTGACGGGCGATTCCACATCTGGCTTCCTGTCCGGGAATTTTTAAGCGGAGAAGTCTACTTTTTAAACTCCAATCCATACTATACGCTGACTGCCCCTTCGGACTCTGTACAGCCGATCTCCGTCTCTTATTACGATTCTTCCAACAACAGTATCGCACTTTCTTCCGGAAGAGGGTTTACTCGTACAGAGCAGGTCAAACCGGATTTTACCGCCCCGGGAATCAATATTACCGGTTCACTTCCCGGCGGACGATTTGAAAGCAGGAGCGGTTCCAGTACCTCGGTCGGCATCACTGCAGGCGCAGCTGCTTTGCTTGTGGAATGGCATCTTCAGCAAAAAAAAATCCCCTCCGTGGATACCTCTTTGATCAAAAGTCTGCTGATGTTAGGAGCCACCAAGACCCCGGATATGAGTTATCCAAACCGGGAATGGGGCTACGGCCAGTTAAACCTTTACAATACATTCGAAGCCATGCGTCAGTTATAACAAAAAGGGACGCCTTCTCGCGTCCCTCAAAAAAATCATTCTCTCTTTTTGGATTCGTAAATTGTCTTTACACGCTCTGATTCCGGTACAATCTGTTCCGGTACCGGAGCCGTGCCCGGTGCAAATACCACCTTCAAAAAGACTGGTGTAATAATTGTCGTGATCACGACAACAATAATGATCGGCCCTAAAAATGCAGAACCTAACAGCCCCAGTGCTGCGCCCTTGCTGGCTACGATCAACGCTACTTCTCCACGCGAGATCATACCGATTCCGATTCGTTTTGCCTGATAATTCTTATAGTGACAGATTTTTGCACCAAACCCACATCCAACAACCTTCGTCAATACTGCAACAATCGTCAGCACTACTGCAAATCCAACAATCGCCGCAGACATCTTCGGCAGCTCTACTTTCAGCCCGATACTTGCAAAAAATACCGGTGATAAAAGCAGATAAGACAGTGTATCAAATTTTGTCTCCAGATAAGTAGAACGCTGTACGTTTGAAATGATCAGACCGGCAATAAACGCACCAGTAATATCTGCAACTCCAAAAACATCCTCCGCAATGTATGCCATCAAAAGACAGAACACAAATGCCACAATCGTATGCCGATGTTTTTCCTTATTGGCTTTGTCCACCCAGTTCTTGTACAATTTGTAGAAGATGAATCCTACAACTGCTGCAAATACAAAGAATCCAACAATCTTTAGCATGACCATTCCAATTTTCACGCTTGGATCTGAAATGCTTGTCACGATTGTCAACGCCACAATTCCCAGAATATCATCAATAATTGCTGCTCCCAGAATCGCATTGCCGGAACGGGTTTTGAGCTTTCCAAGCTCTTTTAACGTCTCCACCGTGATACTGACTGAAGTTGCTGTCAGAATTACTCCGATAAAGATATTCTGCAGGAAAATACTTGCTGATGCATCTGACTCGATCATCCCCGGCCGATTGAAGAAATATGCCGTAGCAAATCCCCCCGCAAGCGGTACCAGTACTCCACAAAGTGCAATGATAAAGGATGCCTTTCCGCATGCTTTCAGTTCTTTGATATCTGTCTCCATACCTGCACAGAACATCAGAACGATCACACCAATCTCCGCTACAGACTGCAGAAATGATGTCTCTGTCAGAATGCCGACTCCGGCAGGTCCCAACAGTAATCCGGCCAGAAGCGCGCCAACGACCTGCGGCATCTGTACCCTTCTTGTCAAAAGCCCCAGCGCTTTTGTACAAAGTAAAATAATTGCGAGATCTAGTAAATACTTGTAGTCCATAATGTGCCCCCTTTTTGTCAAACATCTATAAGGATACACCTTTAAATGCCTTTTTTCAATACATTTTCCACATTTTATGACATTTTTACATAATTTTTACCATAATTCTGCACAAATCCGCAATAAAAGAGAGCCTGTTTCCAGACTCTCTCATACTCTTTCTTTTCTTACGGCAATCTCGGCACTTCCTGTCCCCGAAGACTGATCAGAGGGCCGCCGGTTCCTTCTATGTAAGACCTTGTGATTGTCACCTCTCCGATGTTCTCATCCTTTGGAATCTCATACATGATATCCAGCATAAACTCTTCGATAATCGCCCGCAGTGCTCTTGCTCCGGTCTCTTTCTTCATTGCCTTCTCCGCAATCGCCTCCAGCGCTCCATCATCAAAATCCAGCTTGACTTCATCCAGTGCAAGCAGCTTCTGATACTGCTTTAAGATGGCATTCTTTGGTTCTTTTAAGATCTTTACATACATATCCTTGTCCAGACCTTTCAGTGTAAAGATGATCGGAAGACGTCCGATAAATTCCGGAATCATACCGAAATTGCGCAAATCTTCCACCGTTACTTTAGACAGGATATCCTTGTCATTGTCATACTGATCTTTTAGCTCTGCATTAAATCCCATGGATGTCTTATGCATCAGACGTTCCTTGATGATGCCTTCCAGATCCGGGAATGCACCCCCGCAGATAAACAGAATATTCTTCGTATTTACTGTCGTCAGAGGAACCATGGCATTCTTGCTGTTGGCTCCTACCGGAACCTCTACCTCACTGCCTTCCAACAGCTTTAAGAGTCCCTGCTGTACGGATTCTCCGCTTACATCTCTCTGGCTGGAATTTCTCTTCTTCGCGATCTTGTCAATCTCATCGATAAAGATGATTCCCTGCTCGGCTTTCTCTACATCATTATCTGCTGCTGCCAGTAATTTAGATACGACGCTCTCAATGTCATCCCCGATATAACCAGCCTCGGTCAGGGAAGTGGCATCTGTGATCGCAAGCGGTACATCCAACAGTCTCGCAAGTGTCTTTACAAGGTATGTCTTACCACTTCCTGTCGGTCCGATCATCAGCATATTGGACTTTTCGATCTCAATATCATCGACCGAATCTGTCGCTACCCTCTTATAGTGATTGTAAACAGCAACAGCCATCGCTTTCTTGGCATACTCCTGTCCTACCACATACTCATCCAGCTTTCCTTTGATCTTGTGCGGCGCCGGAATATTCTTAATATCCAGTTTTTGGAACTCTTTTGGCTTTTCTTTTTTCTTTTTGATCTTCTGTGTCTTTGGCGGAGCCATATTCTCCAGATCTGACAGATTTAAGAACTGTACACCCGGCATATTCATCAGTCTGCTGTAATCAATCGAGCCGTTTGTCATGGCATCAAAACTTTTCTGCATACAATCCGGACACACCGTAATATGGTTCGGCAGATCGATCATCTTTCCGGTCACGCTCTCCGGACGATGGCAGATAAAGCAGATCTTCTCATACTCATCCTCGTGTTCCTCTTTTGCGGAAGTCTGAAAGACTTCCTTTTTCTCTGTATCGGAAGACTCTTTTCCTTCTGTGGTGACCGGAGTCTCCTTTTCTTCATCTATGATAATAAAATCGTTATCTGACATGTTCTTTCCCTTCTTTCCAGTTACTTGCCCTTTGTACATTCACCGAGGGTATGTCCACATTATAATACAGAATACCGGCAGTTACAAATTAACTTTTTCTAAACCGTCCCTGTTTCCAGCATTTCCAGAAACTGTGATTCAGAAATAATCGGAACGTTCAGTTCTTTCGCCTTTTTATTCTTGGAAGAAGCAGACTGCACATCATTATTGATCAGATAATTCGTCTTTCCGGTCACGCTTCCTGTCACTTTCCCCCCTCTGGATTCAATGATTTCTTTCACTTCCCGGCGGTTTGCAAAGTGTTCTACGCTTCCTGTAATCACAAAATTCATATTTTCAAAAATCTGTGCACTTTCCTCTCCTTCTTCTTTCTGGAGCTTAACCTCCTGTAAGAGGCGTTTGAAAAGATCTCTGTGTGTTTCATCTGAAAAATAATCCACAAACGTTCTGGCGATCACTTCGCCTACTCCCTGGATATCGACCAGTTCTTCCACGGTTGCCTGCATCATCCTCTGGGGATCATTGTCAAATGCCCGGCAGATCATTTTTGCATTGGAAAGTCCGATATTTGCGATTCCAAGGCTGTAGATTACTTTCGGCATAGTCGTACTTCTGGAGTTTTCCACACTTGTGATCAGTTTTGCATAGGATTTTTCTCCGAACCCCTCCAGTGTTTTGATGGTTTCTTCATATCTGTCCAGATGATAAATATCTGTAAAATCCCGGATAAATCCTTCTCCAATGAACTTTTCCAGAGTTGCTTCCGAGAGCCCTTCAATATTCATGGCATCCCTGCTGACAAACAATGCAAAAGATTTCAAATGCTTTGCCTGACACTCCGGATTCGTACAGTACAATGTCTTTGTCTCATTTTCCATCTGTATCTTTGTCGCACCGCCACAGACCGGACAGACTTGCGGGATATCTTTTACACCGCTTCTGGTCAGATTTTCTGCAATCTGCGGAATGATCATGTTAGCTTTATACACCTGAATGACATCTCCTACGCCAAGCTCCAGATCTTCCATAATGCTGATATTATGCACACTGGCACGGCTTACCGTAGTTCCTTCCAGCTCTACCGGTTCAAAGATCGCTACCGGATTGATCAGGCCTGTCCTTGACGGACTCCACTCAATCTCCAGAAGTGTCGTCTCTCTGATCTCATCCGCCCATTTAAAGGCATAGGAATCCCGCGGGAATTTAGCCGTTGTTCCAAGAGACTGACCATAGGCAATATCATCATATACCAATACCAGTCCGTCAGACGGGAAATCATTGTGCACAATCTGCTCCGAAAACCATGCAACTTCCTCTTCGATGGATGCACGGTCAGCCAGATGATGCTCGACCACCTCAAATCCTTGTTTTTCCAGCCAGCTTAACTGCTGCATTCTCGAATTTTCAAACTCTGCACCATCTGCTTTTACCAGTGTAAATGCAAAAAACTTCACATTTCTTCTCGCTGTGATCTCATTGTTCAGCTGACGCACCGAACCACTGCACAGATTCCTCGGATTCTTATATCTTGCATCTACATCCTCGATCTGCTCGTTGATACGCTCAAAATCCTTATATCCAATCACGGCTTCCCCACGCAGGATCAGTTCTCCCTGATACGGGATCTGAAGAGGAAGATTGCGAAATACCTTCGCATTGTTGGTGATGACTTCTCCCACCTCTCCATTTCCTCTTGTGACCGCTTTTTGAAGCCGCCCGTTCTGATATGTCAGAACGATCGTCAGTCCGTCCATCTTCCAGGAGATCACGGCCTTTTGCTCTCCTAAAAATGATTTCAGCTGTTCCACGTCTTTTGTCTTATCCAGTGAGAGCATCGGTTTTTCATGCCGCTCCTTCGGCAGCTCACTGAGCACCTCATATCCCACATTAACCGTAGGACTGGATGCAAGAGTCGTCCCCAGCTCCCGCTCCAGTCCTTCCAGTTCGTCATATAATCTGTCATACTCATAGTTGCTCATGATCTCCGTGTCTTCCTGCTCATATGCACGTCTGGCACGGTTCAGAAGTTCTACGAGTTCCTGCATTCTTTTCTTTTTTGCTTCCATATTTAGAGTCCCTTTACTTTTTATATCACAGTTTCATTGGAAGAATCCTTAATCTGATCATACAATTCATTCAATTCTGCATCTGTCAGCTTCCGGTATTCTCCCTCTTTCAGACGCCCCAGATGGATATTCATGATCCTCACCCGGATCAGCTCTCTCACCTGATATCCAAGTGCCTCACACATTCTGCGTATCTGGCGGTTCAGCCCCTGTGTCAAAATGATCGAAAATGTATATTTTCCGATTTTTTCTACTTTACACGGACGTGTCACCGTATCTAAGATCGGTACACCGGATGCCATTTTTTCCAGAAACTCCTGCGTGATCTCTTTATCCACCGTCACCTTATATTCTTTCTCATGCCGGTTTCCCGCACGCATCATCTTATTGATGATATCACCGTTGTTGGTCATCAGAAGCAGTCCTTTAGAGTCCTTATCCAGACGCCCTACATACGTGATCCGGATCGGGTAATCCAGAAAACGCACAATACTGTTTCTTTCCCTGCGCTCTTCTGTACAGACGATTCCCGCCGGTTTGTTCACTGCCAGCACGACCATCTCATCCTGCTTTGAAACTACTTTCTTTCCGACTTTTACGACCTGCCCCGGAACAATCTTCATTCCGGTCTGTGCACGCTTTCCGTCCACACTCACCCGGCCGCTCTCGATCAGCCTGTCCGCTTCTCTGCGGGAACATATCCCGGCTTCGCTTAAATATTTATTCAGGCGAACCTCTTCCTTCGTCTTTTGATATTCCTGCAAAATCCGATTATTCATTGCTCAATACCCCGCTTATATTATTGTCCTGTAAAAATATGTTGGCACTGTATAAAAACAATGTATCTGTAATTTCATACGTATCCATAATATCCCCGATCGTACCGGAATAATACCTCGGATCTACCATCACGATCTCCCGGAAATACGGTGTAAGGAACGGAACAAATGAATTCGCATAAGAATCTTTGATCAGTAAAAGTCTTCGATTGCTCTCCGATACCGTGCGGATATCCACTACAGAAAAGTTGCCTCCCAAGTACACTGCATATTTATCTCTGCTGTTTAATTTCGATGAATCATACAAAGACGCTGTTTTCTTCTGCTCATCCACATAGTTGACGACAACATCATTGTCTTCTGTCTTTGGTACATAAATATCAATCTGCTCTTTCTCATTCAGACGGCATCCGCTCTTAGATGCCAATGAACCATTAAAATCCGTTGTGATCGGATAAGAAGCATATTCTGTCTCCTGTTCTTCCAGGTTCAATGTCCTGGCTGCTTCCTGAAAAACGTAGTATGCCCCTTTTGCCGTCCAGTGATGGTCTGTTTTATAATAAATCTTCTCATCACTGTGTCTGGTCAATGGCTTTACCGCATCGATCCACTGTACACTGTCCCCCAGTTCTTTTTTCACCTGTGCGATATACTGGCTCTGATCGGCAACTGTAGCGGTAAACGGAAGCCTGTCGCTTAAAATATTCGCCGCATCCGGAACTAACAGCATATTCACCGGAATATCAGAATATTTCTGACTAAAACTCTGGATGGCTTTCATATTTGCTTTCAATACATCCTGATCGGGAACTGCAATGTCTTCCAAAAGCTGTCCTTTTTTCCCGATAAAAACACCATTTTCCTCTTTACTTCCTGCCAGTCTGCTAAATCCGACTTTCAGACTGCGCCACATATTTCTTCCCATAAACTGATCGACCTGATACTTCTCATACTGATCCATATAGCTCCCGGAAGTAACCGCGCTGACTGAAATCTCCGGCTTTTGCTGCAATCCGCGGTTTTCCTCTTCTGAGATTTTTTTTGACGGAAGGAGCAGATTGATGATCCCGATCCCGAATACACAGATAAGGAATCCGATTCCGATCACATATTCGATTCTTTTTCTTTTCCTTGTTTTTCTTCTTTCTGACATATGCTCACCTAAAATCTAAAATATAAAAACGGATTAAATGACTGTGTCACCAGAAATGCCAGCGAAAGTGCAAACATGACCAGATACATCACACCTGTCATTGTATATTTTCCAACTCTGCTTCCAGGAGCCCTCTGAATATTTCTCATCAGTCTGTATCCAATGGAGGAGGATCCCAGCACTGCCATCAGATAGATCAGCCAGTTGGAGAGCAGATAAAACCAGCCCAGCTTGTCCATAAGCCCGCTGGCACCGATTCCAAACATCACACCTACATACTTCAGGGCATAACCAAGTGACGGGCTAAAGAACAGTACCCATCCGATCAGTATCAGCACCATCGCATAAATATGCCGTACTGCACCCGGCCATTTTTCCACATATTGTCCCCATACAAATTTTTCCAGAATCAATATAATTCCATAATACAGTCCCCATGCGACAAAATTCCATGCCGCACCATGCCAGAATCCGGTCAGCATCCAGACGATCAGAAGATTGGTGATCGTTCTGGAGTCTCCTTTGCGGTTTCCTCCCAGTGGAATATACACATACTCACGGAACCAGGTACTCAGAGATATATGCCATCTTCTCCAGAATTCTGTCACACTCGTAGATACATACGGGTAATGGAAGTTCTCCAAAAACTCAAATCCGAACATCTTTCCAAGACCGATCGCCATATCCGAATATCCGCCGAAATCAAAATAAATCTGGAATGCATAAGAAATACATCCGATCCACGCAGTCATCACCGAATAGCTGCCCAGATGCATCGCTGCGATCTGCTCAAAAACCGCTCCTGTCGTATTTGCAAGAATTACCTTTTTGGCAAGTCCCCGCATAAAATACATGGCTCCCTGTCCGAACTTGGTCACGTTCATAGATCTGTGCTCCAACTGCTCCTCAATATCCACATACCGCACGATCGGTCCTGCGATCAGCTGCGGGAACATAGAAATATAAAGTGCAAAATACATCAGCTTTTTCTGCGGCTTTACCTCCCCCCGATATACATCGATAATGTAGGAAAGCGCCTGAAATGTATAAAAAGAAATCCCGATCGGAAGCGGCAGTTCTCTGTATGGAATATCAAACGGAAGAACTGCATTCACGGATTCCATCAAAAAGCCGTAATATTTGAAAAAGCCAAGAAGCAGCAGGTTTACAACCACCGCAAAAATCAGACTGTTTCGTTTTTTTCTGTCATCATCTGCCTTTTCGGCTATATCCAGACCGCACACATAGTTCAGACAAATGGATAGAATCATCAAAATGACATAAACAGGCTCTCCCCATGCATAAAAGAAAAGGCTTGCGATCAGCATGACCAGATTCTTGAACCGATACGGAACAAGAAAATATACTGCCAGTACAATCGGCAGAAATACAAATAAAAATGTTATACTGCTAAACAGCATCTTTTGTTCCCCCTGCGTTTCTATAAACTTTTTGAAAAAACAGACTTATAAGTCTCTGCTTTTGGAGAGACTGCGTAAAATACGAACTTCCCTCTTACAGAAATCTGAGCTTCATCCAAAAGCTGCACCTGGTCAGGCGCATAACCGTCAAAGTCATTCCTTCTGTTCGCACGGCGCTGTTCTACAGCTGCCTTTACCTCTTCTGCCTGTTCCGTGGTCTTTGTTTTGACCAGTAAGATCTCCTGTGCTGACATACTGGATTCTGCCGTGTAGAGCATTACACCTTCATAATCTGCACTGTTGAGCCCATAATAACGCTTCAGCCCCTGCACTCCTGCTTTTTTCATAGCCTTCGTGTCCAGAGATGCCTCTACTTTTTTCTCTACCGCAGCAAAGCTCTTCGTACTGCCGCTGGTGAAAATCAATAACAGTGCCACGTAAACAACGATCACTGCCACCAGTGCATACTTGATCACCACTGTTTTTTTGAGATTTTTTATCTTATCTGTCATAAAGTTGCTACCTCCGCCATACGTTTGAGCCAGATTGGATAAAAATCCGCCTTGAAATGAATTCCATCCTCTTCATAATAAGTATCTGAAACCAGCGAAGTATTATCTAAAAATGCAATCTGATTCTCATCACACATCTTCTGCAGTGCCGCATTGTACTCCGGAATCTTCTGAAATACAGGCTTTTCTTCCTGCTTCGCCGCACTGACCGGGAAGATAGAATTCACATACAAAGTTGTATCCGGCAATTTTTTACGCAGCTGGTCGATCACTGCTTTATACTCTTTGATAAATAAATCCGTATCCCCATTTGTTGCAATCACGTCATTCATCCCATAGGAAAGAAAAATAACCTGAGGGTTAATGTCTGCCACTGTTTTTATCTGATCATCCAGCTCATCCAATTCTACTCCGATCTTGGCAACCACACTGGATGCATTCAAAAGATCATACTCTGTAAATGCCTCAGAAATCGAATCTCCCATCACGACCGAACTGGAAAATAAGCTCTTATAGTTGATCTCACCACTTGCTTCCTGACTTTCCAGCTTGTCTTTCGTGTCCAGCTTGTTGATCTTTTTTTCAATATCTTTTACATTTTCTTTTTCTGTCACTTTTATGATCGCAAGTCCCTCCTTCGTATCCACTGTTTCAGCGGAAAAATAGCTGATTCCTTCCGCGATCAGGGTAACTGCAGCAAGCACTGCGACTGCACCGGCTCCGATTATCACATGTTTTTTTTTCTGTCTCTTCATCCGTATCTTTTGTCCCCTTATTCTTACCATCTTATCTTATTTTATAATACGTTTTCCATGCTTAAAAGTCAACGTTCCTGATGATAGATTCTCTCGCTGATCTCTTGCATTTTCATGTCGATCGTATGGAGCTGTTCTGCGCAGATTCCCAGATCTTCTGAAACAGAATCCGGAAATCCGTCCGTCTGTTTCTTATAATACAGTTTATGTTCTATACTTGCCCAAAAATCCATCGCGATCGTACGCATCTGCACTTCTACCTTCATCGGTTTTTTCTCATTCATAAAAAATACCGGTACTTCCAAAATCAGATGCAGACTTCTGTAACCGTTTGGTTTTGGATTCTTGATATAGTCCTTTCTCTCGATCAGTCTGATATCATCCTGCTCACATATTTTTTTCGCAAGCGTATAGATATCTTTCGGAAAACAGCAGATCACACGGATACCTGCAATATCACAGATATTTTCTTCTATGGCCTGTACACTGATCTCTATATTTTTTCTTTTCATCTTCTCCAGGATACTAATCGGTTTCTTGATTCTGCTTTCAATTGATAAGATTGGATTCTGATCAGAATTGATCGATAATTCGTGATTCAACACTTCAAATTTTGTCTTAACTTCCAGCAGTGCACACTGATACTGCATGATCAGCTTCTGAAACGGCATCGCTGATTCTAAAAGCCTCTCCGGTTCTTTCAACTCTGTCAATTCTTCAAATTTCATTTCTTCCATATTAACTGCCCTTCTCTTCTGTACTGATTCCATATAAAATAATATCCAATAACTCTGATATCTTCAGATTATGTTCTTCTATAAATCGGGAAAAATCTCCTGTACGGCTTGCTTTATTCTGGTAATATCCATTGTACATATTCTGAAACAGACTCAGATATTCTACTGCCATTTCCATACTGATTCCCTCTCTTAAACGAATCTTGGACAGCAAATGCCGGTATTGCTCTCTTATATAGGCATCATATCTTTCCATCACACCAAAAAGTGCTTCTTTTAAATGCTCTGCCGGATATAACATCACATTAAAAAATATATTTCTGTCATACGGATTTTCAGCAAAAAACACTTCCCGTCTCTCCAAAAAAATACGGATTTCTTCCCTTGCTGTCTTTGCCTCTTCTTTCCCTTCCTCCAGATAACTCATCAACTTTTCGAAGCTTTTCTTCACACAGTACAGATATAGCTCATCTTTATTTTTAAAATTATGGTAGATCAGCCCTTTTGCAATCTGATACTTACCGCATATCGCATTCAGCGAAACCGCATCGTAAGATCTGCTTCCAAACTCGATCGTAGCTGCATGTACAATTTTTTCACAAGTCTGTTTTGTCTTTTCTTCTTTTTTCATGCTGTTATCCTTTCTTTTTGACTACACAGTCTATAATAGGATACTATACAATTTTCTTACAATCAATATTTTTGCCTGTGTTTTTTTCTCTTTTTTATGGTATGATAGAGAAATCAATACTTATATTTTTTATCAGGAGGACATCCTTATGATCGCGTTAAAACTGACGAATGTCAAAGCCTGTATGTCTCATCTTCTTCTGATGGACACCTTCGATTCATTCCTTCTGATCGAAGGAGAGATCATGACATTCAATACGTTCAAAATAGACGGTTTTATTCAAAAAAACTTTTATACTTCTGAAGAACTGGAACAAATGGGCACACTCCCTGAATACGCTTACTGGAAGCAGCTTCGGGAATACTGCTTCTCCCTGATCAAAGGGAAAAAGACTCCGCTTGGATTTCGTTTTGTATTCAGTCTGTCTCCGAAAAATATTGCCCGCCTTATCGAGCAGAATGAACTCGGCCTGAATGCCGATGACATTCAGGGACTCTATTTGAATCTCCGCTATGATTCCACCGGACTTCAATGCATTACCGGTACATCTTTCAAATCCTTCTCCATGGACAAGTCGCTGGAACACGCCTGGGACAACATGGTACAGAAGTTTTTCCAGAAAAAAGGACTGGATTTCGAAATTTTGTAATCTGTAATTTTAGTTCAACGAATACCATTATATAAGACAGATCCACATTTTAATCTTAAAAATTATGAAAGTTTTTCTTAAGATTACAAAGTGATTTTATTGCCTTTTTCGTAAATGACATCTACGGTTTCATCAACTGGCATCGGATGGGACAAAGACAGGGAAGCGAAGCTTTCTAAACAATATAAAAGGGAGTCCGAAAAAGAAATGGTTCTAATCCCTTTCTTTTTCGGACTCCCTATATTTTTTTATTTTGTCAAAAGCATCATAATCTGATTACTTCTCTGTACAAATGCTGTCATCTCTTGTGGACTCAGTGGTTTGTGGGCAAGCAGCGCCAGATCATACAGCTGCTTACAGATCAGCTCTACATTCTCACCTTCTTTGTTCTCTACCACATACTGCACCAGTGGATGATCTGCATTCAGGATCAAGGACGCCTGTCCGCCGAACATACCGGTATCCATACCACCCATTCCATACATCTTCATCATCTCTTCCATACGTCTAGACTCTTCAGACAACACGGCCATGGAAGCAATATTCTCATCTTTTAATTTTTCTACTTTGACATCCAGTTTCTCATTATTCAGCACTTTTCTGAAGATTTCTGTCAGACTGTCTGCATTCTTCTGGAATGTCTCTTTTTCTTCTTCTGCAACTTCTGCTTTCAGAGACTCATGAACATCTGCATCGATTCTCTGGAATTTTACATTGTCATGCTTCTGCTCCAGATAGGTAATGAATGCAGAATCAATATTATGTGCCAGGATCACTGCATCCTGCCCCTGCTCTTTGAACATATTGATGTACTGACTCTGCTGCTGTTCATTCGTCACGTAGAAAATATTAGTCTTTGGTGTCTCTTTCGTCTCTTCTGAATCCGTTGTCTCCTCTGCCTTTGTCTCTTCTGCTGTTTCTCCGCCATTGGCCTTGATACAGTCTTCCAGAGTGAGATATTTGTGGTCAAGATTCTTAAACAACATCGAATCTTTTACTTTTTCTCCGAATTTTTCATCTTTCAGACATCCAAACTTGATAAACGGACTGATATCATCCCAGTATTTTTCATAATTTTCTCTGTCTGTTTTGAACATACCGTTCAGTTTGTCTGCAACCTTCTTAGAAATATAGTCTGCAACTTTTGTTACAAATCCATCATTCTGCAGTGCACTTCTGGATACATTCAGAGGCAGATCCGGACAGTCGATCACACCTTTTAATACCATCAAAAATTCCGGAATCACTTCTTTGATATTATCTGCAATAAATACCTGATTGTTATACAGTTTGATCTTTCCTTCAATGGAATCATACTCTGTATTGATCTTCGGGAAGTACAGGATTCCTTTCAGATTAAACGGATAATCCATATTCAGGTGAATCCAGAACAGTGGCTCCTTGTAATCCATAAATACTTTTCTGTAGAACTCGATATAATCATCCTTTGTGCAGTCGCTCGGATTTTTTGTCCAGAGTGGATGAATATCGCTTAAGGAAACCGGACGTTTTACAATTTTAGCTTTCTGTTTCGGCTCACCTTCTTCACCTTCTTTTGGCTCTTCTGTGATATGTTCTACCACTTCATCCGTATCCAGAACATCTGCCTCATCGATTGTCTCATACTCCGGCTCTGCATTGGCCTTGGAGAGGAAAATCTCTACCGGCATGAATGAGCAGTATTTTTCCAGCACTTCTCTTGCACGGTATTCATTTGCAAATGCAAGACTGTCCTCGTTCAGATATAATGTAATCTCTGTACCAACCTCTGTACGGTTTCCTTCCTGCATCTCATACTCTGTACCGCCTTCACTTACCCAGTGTACTGCGGCTGCACCCTCTTTATAAGACAGCGTATCAATCTGCACTTCGTCCGCTACCATAAACGCAGAATAGAATCCCAGACCAAAATGTCCGATCATTTCATCCTCTGTCGTCTTGTCTTTATATTTCTCCAAAAACTGTGTGGCACCGGAAAATGCGATCTGTGTAATATACTCTTCCACTTCTTCTGCTGTCATACCGATACCGTTGTCAATGAACTTCAGCGTCTTTTCTTCCGGATTGACAATGACCTGAATCTTTCCTTTATAATCATCGGGAAGCTCACACTCACCCATCATATCCAGCTTTTTATATTTTGTGATCGCATCGCATCCGTTGGACACTAATTCACGAATGAAAATATCATGGTCAGAATATACCCATTTTTTAATGATCGGAAATATATTCTCGCTGTCGATAGATAAATTACCTTTTTTTGTTCCCATATCTAAACACTCCTCTTTCTTTACAAACTCACCCGTCCTGCGGGTTTTCTTCTGTCTATGAAGTATTTTAGTACACCATGTTTTAAAAGTCAACAGAAAATCAGCACTCTTTTCAGTTGAGTGCTAATAAAATTGTGAACTCTATAAACTTTTTATAAACAAGAAACAAATACAAAATACTCCTGTCAAGTGGTATAATCAATTCTGTCAGCTTATTCACTCTTTCCAAAGAAAAGGAGGTTTTCAAAATGGAACAGAATTTTTCACTTACTCCGGTGCATACTGACAAACAGATTCAGGAAATTTCCAATCTTGCTTCTGTTATCTGGCATGAGCACTTCACTCCCATTATCGGCATACAGCAGGTAGAATATATGCTGGAAAAATTCCAGTCTTTTCATGCCCTGAAAGAACAGATGGAAACCGGATATGAATATTTTCAGATTTTTGACAATACAGAGTTTTGCGGGTACTGCGGGATTCATCAAGAAGAAACTACACTGTTTCTAAGCAAACTCTATTTAAAAAAAGAGGCGCGAAACCGACACCTCTCTACAAAAACGATCCAGTATTTAAAAACTCTCTGTCAAAAACGCGGTCTCTCTTCCATCTGGCTTACGTGCAACAAATACAATACGAATACCCTTGCGGTCTATCATCATCTTGGATTTGAGACGGTTCGTTCACAGGTAGCGGATATTGGAAACGGATATGTCATGGACGATTATATCCTGGAATGCAGAGTCTGACCGTACTCTGCATTTTTCTTTTGTCTATTCTTTATAAAACTCTCCATAATCAGTAGAACCAATTTTCTCACTCGGCTCAAGCGTAACGGCCGCCCCTGTTGTCTGTATTTCTGTTCCTTTTGGAATCGGTACATTCTCATAACTGAGTTCCAATTCTTTTGGTGCAAACGAAATCACCTCTACTCTGCGTTCTTCATCTGCTGCAAATTCTGATAAAAATGAATCCGGAAGTGTCATCATAAGATCATTCCAGTCCGGTTCAGACTTCACATTATAAAGCCCCTCTGGAAAATCACGCCCCGCAGTCATTGTCTGTCCTACTTCTACTCGCACTGAATCCTGCAGTGGATTTGTCTCTCCATGAAGCCTTTCTGTCTGCGCACAATCCGAACGGAATTGAAGTGCTGCCCCGCTTTTCACTTCCAAAAGAGCTCCATCGTATAAACGCAGATCATCCATCACAGCTGCCTGATTCGGATTTTCAGGGTCATTTCCAATCTGTTGCCAGATGTAAATTCCATTCTCATCATCGATCAAATAAATCGCACTTTCCCCATCCTGCGCCTCTACTGTATAAATTCCCTCTGGAATATGAACGCCAACCTCATAATATCCTCCGGTAAGAACTTCATCGTATGCTTCGCCTGTCTCAGAAAGCTGTCTCTTTGCAAACTGATATTCATCATATTCCTCTCCCGACTGACTCTGCCCCTTCTCTTGTTCCTCGAAATAACTGTTCAGTGCAACGGCACCAACTGCTGCCACAAGCAGGATTACGCTTCCGATCGCCAGACCCTTCCCGATCTTCTGCACCGCATCACGCGGCTGTGAATCCTGCATCTTTACGCTTTCATTAAGATGATAGACTTTCTTTGTGTTTTTTTCATTATCAAGCCCGCATTCCACGCACCGTCCGTTTACCAGTTTTCCACCACACAGATAACATCTCTTTCCCCCAAGCATAAGCCCTCCCATTCCTGCTGCTTTTTCAGCTTTGCAGACACATCATTTCCTGTTATCATTTACTTTTTACAACATCCAGCGCCTTCTGCAGCTGATTGTCACTGGTCGGATTCGCCGCATCGTAGGTATATTCTACCTCCACATCCGGCTGAATTCCTTTTTTATGGATGTTTTCTCCACTCGGTGTAAAATACTCCGCCGTCGTGATCTTGATCATCGTATCATCCTCAAAACTAAATAATTCCTGCACGATTCCCTTTCCGTACGTCGTGGTTCCCACAAGGGTACCAATTCCGTAGTCTTTTACGGCACCGGCAAAAATCTCTGACGCGCTGGCACTGTAGCCATTTACAAGCACTGCCAATGGTTTCTGAAATTCATGCTTTCCATCACAGTCGTAGGTTTCTTCATTCCCGTATTTGTCTTTAATAGAAACGATTCTTCCTTCCGGAAGGATCAGTTTCAGCATCTCTACAACAGTATCCAGGTTTCCTCCCGGATTATTCCGAAGATCGATAACAAGTCCTTCCATCCCCTGAGCTTCCAGATCTTCCAGTGCGGACTTGAACTGTTCGTAAGTCACATCTTCAAACCCCTGCACAGAAATATATCCTATCTTATCTTCCTTCATCTCATGCTCGACTGTCTGTGACTGAATTTTTTCTCTCACAGCTGTCAGCGTGTGCTCTTCCCGGTCTTCTCCTCGATAAACGGAGAGTTTCACCTCTGTTCCTTCTTCACCTTTAATCCAGGATACAACCTCAGACGTATCCTGATCTTCAATCTTATGGTCATCGACCTGATACAGGATATCTCCTTCTAAAAGCCCTGCCTTTTCTGCCGGACTGTTTTCATAGACCGTTGTAATCGTGATCTCCCCGGTCTGTACATTCTGCATCATAGCGGCTCCGATCCCCGAATATTCTCCCGAGGTGCTCTCTTTGATCTCTTTTGTCTCTTCCTCATTGTAATATACCGTATACGGATCATTGAGTGCACTCAAAAATCCGGCATACACTGCATCTTCCAGATCCTCCTGCTTTACATCATCACTGTAGAGATAATACTGATCGATCATTTTTTCAATTTTTTTAAATTTTGCTTCGGTCTTTTTCTCTGCCCGCTCCTGCTTGGCAGTCACGCTGTCCTTTTGCAAAAGCAATCCTGAAAGCTCCGGTACCTTTGTGCAGACTCCTACTGCAAATAACATAATAAGGGCGCCTGTGAGCGCCCCTTTTATAAAACTTTTATGTCTGTTCATACTCTGTTACCAACTTTCGGTATTTTAGAAATACTGATCCGGACTGACTGCAACTCCATTTAACTCTACCTGGAAATGCAGATGTGGTCCTGTAGACTGTCCTGTAGAACCAACCGCACCAATCTGCTGGCCTCTTTCCACATACTGTCCCGCACTTACACAAATACTGCTGTGGTGCATATATTTTGTCACCAGACCGTTTCCGTGATCGATAACTACCCAGTTACCGGCGCTGCTACTGTATCCGGCGATGATCACACGACCGGCTGCCGCGGCATATGTAGGTGTTCCGGTCGGCGCAGCATAATCGTTTCCTTTGTGTCCGCCGACTTCAAACTCACGGATTTCTCCAAAATAACTGGACTGGTAACTCATTCCCGGACACGGATGTGTGAAATAACCACTTCCGCTGGATACATTGCCGGATGACGGAGGTGTCACTGTGGAACCGCCTCCTGTACCACTGCCTGTATTATTATTGGAATTATTCTGATTCTGCTGCTCTTGTTGCTGTAACTGCTGCTGTCTTGCTGCCTCAGCCGCTTCTTCCTGGCGTCTCTTCTCTTCCTCCACCAGCTTCTGCAGTGTCTCCATCTTGCTGCCGAGCTGACTGCTTAAATCTGCCAGCTGAACATCCTTTTCTTTTAACAATGTCTGCGCCTGTGTCTGCTGGTTCACAAGATCCGTCTGAAGTGTATTTAATTCCTCATACTCTTTCTGCAGCGCCGCTTCCTGCTCTTCCACTGCCTTTACTGTCTTCTGGAATTCTTTTAACTTATCTCTATCATATTCAGACAGCTTGGAAATATACTCTGTTTTATTCAAAAAATCACTGATATTTTCACTGTCAGCAAGAACTTCAATAAATTCCATATTTCCATTCTCGTACATATATTTGATGCGGATCTTCATACTCTGGTACTGTGTATTTTCTTCTACTTTAGCCTGCACCAGATTTTCTTCTGCTTCTGTGATCTCCGCCTGCTTTGCATCCAGCTTGGACTGTGTCTTTTCCATCTCTTCTGCAATCTTTTTCAACTCTGTCTCAACAGTCGTCTTCTCTGCCTGCACACTGTCCTTTTGCTGCTGCAGCTGATCTACTGCATTCTGTGCATCCTGTACAGTCTCCGCATGTACCGGAAGTATCGTTCCGACAGAAAGCGCCGCTGCCAGACATAATGCTGTCACTTTTTTCATACGTTCTTTCATATGTTCACCTATACTTTCAAATGCTTGCGTACTGTAAAGAAACTTCCCAGGAATCCGATTCCTACTCCAAGCAGAAGTCCAATTGGAAGCAGGTAGCGATATACATCTCCTACCGGCAGGAATTCCACGATATTTTTCAGGATCTGGAATTTTGTCATCACATATCCCACTGCTTTTCCATAAAGCGCATACAATAATGCCAATGGAAGTACGGCTCCGATGATTCCGATGATCAGACCTTCCAGCACAAATGGAGAACGTACTACAAAGTCCTTTGCACCGATATATTTCATAATTGCAATTTCTTCTTTACGAACCGTAATACCCATGGTTACGGTATTGCTGATCAGGAAGATCGAAACTCCGAACAGGATCAAAATGATCGCGATCGACACATATCCAACCAGTAGATTGACACTGGAAAGTGTCTTCGCCACAACATCTGATTTATTGACCTTTCTGACTCCGTCCAGTCCCTCCGCAAACTTTACCAGTTCCTTCTGTGTTGCAGAAAGTGATTTGCTCTTGGAGATCATATTGCTGCCCTTGTCCTCCTGCGGTTTCATATAAACCGCATAACTGCTGGATCCTGCAAGCGGATTGTCATCCTTAAATCCATCTGCCAGTTCCGGATTGTCTCCAAAGTACTCTTCTTTAAAACTGTTCCATGCATCATCTTCCGAAACATACTCTACTTTCAGAACATCATCCCTGCTGCGAAGCTCCTTGCCAATCTCCTCGATCTGACTTTCTGTTGCATCCTCATCAAAGAATACTGTAATCGCCACGCCTTCCTCTGCTGCCTTTACAAAATGCTGCAGATTCAGCACGATAGAAAAGAACAGTCCGAACAGAAAAATACAAGCTGACATTGTCGCAATAGATGCGATAGAGAACATTTTATTTCTCCCGATGTTCTTAACTCCCTGTTTTCCTACGTATCCTAATGTACTAATCCTCATCTATATACCCACCTTTTTGTTCATCACTCACGATCACGCCCTGTTTCATCGTAATAACTCGTTCGTTCATCTCGTTTACGATCTCCTGGTTATGTGTAACAACAAGTACTGTCGTTCCTCTGTCATTCGCCTCTTTGAGAAGACTCATGATTTCCCACGAATTGGTAGGATCCAGGTTACCGGTCGGCTCGTCGGCCAACAAAATTGCAGGTTCATTTACGATTGCTCTGGCAATCGCCACTCTCTGCTGCTCTCCACCGGAAAGCTCCTTCGGGAAAGCTTTATATTTTTGCGCCAGACCTACAAGAGAAAGTGCTGCCGGCACTTTTCGCTTGATCACTCTTGTCGGTGTTTCTGTCACACGAAGTGCAAACGCGATATTCTCATAAATATTCCGGTCCTTCAACAGACGGAAATCCTGAAAGACAACCCCGATGCCTCTTCTGTATTTTGCAATGTTCCGATGTTTCATCCGTTTTAAATTCTGCCCGTTTACAATAATCGTGCCTTCTGTAGGCTCCAGTTCCTTCATGATCAGACGAATCAATGTGGATTTTCCGGAACCGCTGTCTCCTACGATAAAAACGAACTCTCCCTGTTCGATCTTAACAGACACACCGTTTAACGCAGCATTCCCTTTGGAATACTCTTTCGTTACATCTCTTAATTCAATCATCATGCTCCTCCTAATTATTCATACTTTATCGGACGAAGTCCGCCCGCCGCAGGCATACATTGCGGGATGCCCGGATGGGTATACTTTATCGGACGTAAATCCGCCTGCTTAATATTCCAGCGTCTCCATGTATTTCATATATTTTACGACCATCAGTGCAATCTTGAATGTGATCGCATCTTCAAATACACGCAGATCCAACCCTGTACTTTTCTGAAGCTTATCCAGTCTGTACACGAGTGTATTTCTGTGAATATAAAGCTGTCTGGATGTCTCTGATACATTGAGACTGTTCTCAAAGAACTTGTTGATCGTAGTCAGTGTCTCCTCATCAAATTCATCCGGTGATTTCCCCTCAAAAATCTCTTTGATAAACATCTTGCAAAGCGGGATCGGCAGCTGGTAGATCAGACGTCCGATTCCAAGTGTGCTGTATGCTACAATATCTTTCTCATCAAAGAAGATCTTGCCGACATCCAACGCCAGTTTTGCTTCTTTGTAGGACTTAGAAACTTCCTTGATGTCGTTGACAACCGTTCCATAGGCAATGTGGATTTTGTCATCCTCGGACTCAGCCCGCAGGATCTCCATCATTTCTTTGGCCATCTTTTCAAGCTCTCTGCTTCCGTCCCTATCAGCCAGCTCTTTGACAACAATGATATTTTTCTCATCTACTGCTGTCACGAAGTCTCTCGACTTTCCGCCAAGCAGGTTTCTGACATTATCCAGAGCAACACTGTCTTTTTCGTGTGATGTCTCAATAATAAAGATAACACGTTTTGCTTCTGTGTCAATATGTAATTTTTTTGCGCGATTATAAATATCTACAAGAAGCAGGTTGTCAAGAAGCAGATTTTTGATGAAATTATCCTTGTCAAAACGCTCCTTATATGCTACCAGAAGACTCTGAACCTGGAACGCTGCGATCTTACCCAGCATGTAGACATCTTCGCTCTCTCCGCCTGCCAGCAGAACATACTCAAGCTGCTGCTCATCAAAGATCTTGAAGAACTGACATCCCTGGATCACCTGGCTGTCTGCCGGAGATTCTACAAAAGACAACACCGCGCTTTCATAATTCCATGTATCCTCAAATGTCGTAGCAAGCGCCTTTCCTTCTGTATCCAGAACGCAAAAGTCAATTCTGGAAATTCCTTTTAATCCTTCGATTGTGTTTTGAAGTATCTGATTTGAAATCATACCTTTTTTCCTCCGCTTATCTACTCGTTTCCATGTGCATATTTCACAATTTTTTTACTCTTTCACTTTTGTCTGCACAACCCATATTTTATATACTAAGGCAAAACATCAAAAAAAGAAAGAGGAAATCCACTTTTTTTATGCATTTCCTCATAGTTTTTACAAAAAATTCATATTTATACGGCTATACATAGTATACAAACCGAAGCTTTTTTATTCTTCACTTCTCTGCTGCCGTCCCACCTGGTAACGGAACACTTTCCTGCGCAGAAATCTTTGAATCTTTCCTTTTTTCTGCTTTTTCATATAGATTTCTTTCAGAACGCTCCCGCATCCAAACCACACTCTTGCATTTAACAATGCGCTGTTCCTCTGTATCAAAAGCTCCTGCTCCGGTGATGGAAGCAGGGAAAAAATGCAATCTGTCTCAGCACCATTGACCGCATTGATCACCTGCTCTATTCCCGCACCATCCGGCGGCAGAACGCCTCTTCCTGCCAGGATCAGCTTTCTGTCATGTTCCCGGATCGCGGATTCCATCTCTAAAAGCTCTGTTTCTGACTGTGCCACAAGAAATACACGCTTTTTGTTTCTCTGTATATAGCGGAGAAACATCTTTAAAAACACCAGTCCCGCCGTATCACGCAGCAGCGTCTTTTCTCTGACTCCTGCCGCCTCCAGAATCTCCGTCTCTCCCGGCAGCACCAGATTCAGTGATTCCACTGCTTCTTTCCAGCCCGGCATATCTTTCCCTTTCAGCAGCATGTCCATCGTGATGATCTCAACTGTGTTAATGGAATCACTTTCCATATACTGCACCACTTTCTGCATCGCTGCTTTTGCACTCGTCTGATAGAGTTCTATATTCAAGATATTGATCTTCTCATTCATCTGTCTCACCTGTACTTTTTTCCCAGTCGTAAAATTGTATCAAAAACAAGAAGATTTGTAAAGTATTTTATTCTCTTTGACGATACCAGGCACCTGATTGTGTTCTTCATTTACATGTTTTCCACTGCTGCGCGTTCAATCGAAAGCCCTTTCGTATAACGCTCCATAAAGCTTCGGTAACCTGCGACACCTTCCTCTTCTGGATTCAAAACGGAAATCTCGCTGTCTTGAAACACTGCTTCTGCCAGATACTGATCCAGTGTTCTTCCGTTTTTTTCCTGCATAAAGGCTGCCAGAAGCGCAATTCCCCATGCGCCGCCTTCTCCTGCGGTCTCCATCACTGCCACCGGAATCTCCATGGCATCGGCCATAATCTGCTGTCCTGCCCCTTTTGTCTTAAACAGTCCTCCGTGCCCCATAATCCGGTCTGACTGTACGCCTTCTTCTCTCTTTAAAATGTCCATGCCGGTTTTAAGTGCTCCAAGCGCTGTATACAAATTGACACGCATAAAATTTGCCAGATTAAACCTGGAATCCGGTGTACGTACAAACATTGGCCTTCCCTCTTCAAATCCCGTAATATGTTCTCCGGATAAGTATCCGTAGGAAAGCAGTCCGCCTCCGTCTGCCTCTCCCTCCATTGCCTTTCTGTAAAGAGTTCCGTACAGTTGGTTTCTGTCCACATCCATCCCCATCGTCTCCAGAAACTCTGCAAACAGACCGACCCACGCATTCAGATCCGAGGTACAGTTATTGCAGTGGACCATGGCGACCGGATCTCCGGCCGGTGTTGTTACCATGTCGATCTCACGATGAACACCTTTCAATTCGTTTTCCAGTACAAGCATGGCAAACACAGACGTTCCTGCAGATACATTTCCGGTACGAACTGTCACACTGTTCGTCGCAGTCATTCCGGTTCCGGCATCTCCCTCCGGCGGACACATCGGGATTCCCCCTTTCAATGTGCCGGACTCATCAAGAAGTCTTGCACCTGCTTCTGTCAAAGTTCCCGCCTTTTCTCCTGCGCACAGCACCTTCGGAAGGATCTCTTCTATCTTCCACGGATATTCATTCTCCCGAATCAATTCATCAAACTGTGACAGCATCTTTGGATGATAGTCCCTGATGGAAGAGTCGATCGGAAACATTCCTGCCGCATCTCCGATTCCAAGTACTCTCTCTCCGGTCAGTTTCCAGTGAAGATATCCACTCAACGTAGTGATAAAACGAACTTTTGAAACATGCGGCTCCTGGTTTAAGACTGCCTGGTACAGATGGGCAATACTCCATCGCTGCGGAATGTTGTACTGAAACACATCGGTAAGTTCATCCGCTGCCTCTTGTGTGATCGTATTTCTCCAGGTACGAAATGGCACCAGAAGTTCTCCGTTTTCATCAAATGCCAGATAGCCATGCATCATTGCGCTGATCCCGATTGCTTTTGTCCCCTCCAGTTCCACTCCATAACAGGAACCAACCTCTTCTCTCAGACTGCGATAGCACTCTTTAAGTCCTCTCCAGATCATATCCAGATGATAAGTCCAGATTCCATCCTCATACTGATTCTCCCAGTCATAGCTTCCTGATGCGATCGGTGTATGGTCTGCTCCTGTCAGGACCGCCTTGATCCTTGTGGAACCAAATTCAATTCCAAGATATGTCTCTTTGTTTCTGATCTGCTCTGCAAAGTTACTTTTTCCCATTGCTTTTTCTCCTCCTGCCTGAATTCTCGTTCTATATGGTTAATCTCATACTATTCTCACTATATAACAATTTTTCTTCAAATACAACTTGGCGTATTTCCTAAATATTCCCTTTGATTTTTGATAAAAAGTTACTGTTCACAGTCACTTTTTGTCAAAAATATAAAAAGAGACTCTGTCTTTCTCAAACAAAAACAAAGCCTCTCTTTTTTCCTTTCACACTCTGACTCAGGCAGGATCTTCCGCAGATTTCCGGCGTCTCCTGGTCATCAGACCACCGATACGCCCGGTTTCCTTTGAAGACAAAGATTTCCATCCTTCCTCCAAAACCTGGTCCAAAAGTCCCAGTTCTTCTGCAATTTCATATTTCATCCTGTCTTTTTCTTCCATTGACGGAATCTCTTCTCGAGTGATCTTTTTCTGTTTCATATTCAGAGCATCTCCTTCCTTTTCCAGAAGTATTGCCCCAAATATCTGATTTCATTCGCCTATTTCTGATCCGGCATGATCACTGACGCAATAAAATATGCCAAAAGACCGGTTCCAACACTGGCACAGATAAACAAAACCATTCCAAGCCGGATCAAAACCGGATCCACGTTGAAATATTCCGCGATTCCTCCGCACACTCCACACAATACTCTGTTTTCTCTTGAACGATATAATCTTTTCGGTTCCATATTCTTACTCTCCTTTCGCAAATGCAATATTGACGGTTCCCATACCACACTCGATGTCCATTTCTTTTCCGGCATGATTGTTGATATTCTGGTTTCCTGCCGGCTTCGTAAATTCATCATCTCCAATCTGAATGCTTCCCATACCACAACTGACACTATAATTATAATCGGTCATTTTTCCGCTATCCTGAAACTCAATGGTTCCGATCCCACATTCGAGATCCAGATCACTGTTCACGCTTCCTTGCAGCGAGATCGATCCGGTTCCTGCTGAGGCACTCACTTCCCCTGCTTCAAATCCCTGAATATCCGCTGTCCCGGTCCCTATGGAAATATCCAACTCTCCGGTCCTGATATCACGCATGTGCAATGCACCGGCTCCCAGGGAGGTGGAAATCCCCTCCAGATTGTCCGGAACATAAATGATCAGCTCTCCTGCGCTGTTCTTTCCAATATCCTTCCAAAGCCTGGTATCCTGAGCACAAATCTCCAGAGTATCTTCATCTCTGTAAATCGAAAGATCCTCTAAAAGCTGCGGATCCATATTTCGGGTCGAAACCTCGATCTGATTGGAATCTGATCGTTCCATGATCAGTTCTACATAAGAAAGTTCAATATCCAGTTCGCTGATTCCTTCCAAATCTTCTGTTATCTCCGGTGAAACTTCTTCGTCGATATAATCCAGTTCTTCATCCATCTCCTCCGGTTCTGAATACTTCTGTGACCACCAGTGATCGTTTTCCAGATACTGCATCCCACGCCTTCCATATTCCTGAAGATCCCGTACTCCTCCGAGAACAGTACCTGCCACTGACAGGACAACTCCGATTCCTGCACAGATCCCACAGCTGATCAGTAGAATTTTCCAACCTTTTTTCATCTATTCAGACACCGCCTTTCTGTGAAACGGCTTCCGGCACAGTTCCACGATAAACCGAAACATCGCCGGATACATTACAATGCAAAGCTTTCCGGTAAATAATGTTGCCAGTACTCCAAGCGCGATCAGGATCAATCCGATCCCTGCCATCAAAAGCACTGCAGGTACTGAATGAATGGCGATTCCTACGCCGATCCCTGTCACTGCGACTACAAATCCGGCAAGTACGACTGCCAGCGATGCAATCACCAGTGCTGCAAAAAAACAAACTGCTGCAATCAGAAGCCCGGCAATCACACCAAAAATTCCCACACCGACCGGAATCACAACCGGACATACAATCAACGCAATGAGTACGATCAATGCGATCTTTACCAGCTTATCATTCCTGCCTTGCGATGCCTCATAAGAATACTCTCCTGTCTGTCCACTCTGGTAGGAATAACCTTTTCTTTGCGGCACCTCTTTCTTCGATGCCCACTCCTGCTCATATCCATTCTCTGTAAACTCACCGTCATTTCCCGTATTCTTTAAATCATTCTTGATCATAGCTGCCACACGCTGGGGACTCTCCAGCTCCCGGATCACTTCTGCCTCGTTGTCTGCTCCTGCATCATCAAAATAGTCTTCATAGTACTGCAGGGCTTCTTCTCTTTCGTCTGCCGGAATATCCCCTAACAGCGCTTTTAGTTTTGCCATAAATTCCTCTCGGTTCATCCCGTCACTCCTCCCTCAAAAATTTCCTGGATCTTTCTGGAATAATTCTTCCACTCTACCTGGTACAGGTTCAACTGTGCCATTCCCTTTTCTGTCACTTTATAATATCTCCGGTTCCGCCCATCGTACTGACGGTCATATACTTCCAGACATTCGTCTTTCTGCAGTCGTCTCAACACCGGGTACAACGTAGACTCTGATACATTGATCGCACTGCGCACATCCTGTGTGATCTTATAGCCATACGTGCCTTCACTCTCATGCGAGACGACCGCCAGCACGATCGCATCTAAAAGTGCAGCTCCTGTATTAAATACCATCCAACCGCTCCTTCCTATGCTGTTTTCTCTTTAATACTGTTCTTATACCTATATTATATTTTGTATAATATAGATTGTCAATATAATATTGTTTAAGATTTTCTAAAGAACTCTTTCTATTTTCTAAACGCAAAGAAGCAGCAGAACAATCTGTGTCTGCTGCTTATCACTACCTCTGCCAGTTCCAGAGCCCAACACCAATCTGCACGAGTAAAATCAGTGGAATCCCCAGATAAAACAACGGTTTCCTTATCTTATGATGAAATACAAACATTCCGGCCAGTGCTCCCGGAGAGCCTCCCGCTGCCGCAAAAAGAAGCAGTGTCTTTTCCGGAATCCTCCACCTGCCTTTTACTGCTTTCCATTTATCGATCCCGAACACCAGAAATGCCACCGCATTGGCTGCCAGTAAATAAATCAGTACATAACTTTCCATTTAAACGTTGATTTCCTTTCCAAGAGCAAATGAATAAATGATCTTTTCTTTGACTGCCTTTCCTGTGATCTGTGACAGGGCGCGGGCATAGTATGTAAGCTGTGACTGGTATCTCCGAACAAGTTCATCGGCCGTTCTTACCCGGTCTGTCTTATAGTCTAAGACTACAAGTCCGTCTTCCTCTTCAAAATACACATCTATGATTCCCTGCACCAGAAGCTGTGCTCTGCATTCTGTATCCGGATAAATTTCTCCTGAATCCACCCCCAGCACAAAGGGCTGCTCTTTGTACAACTGTTTTTTCTTTGCCGCCTGATGCATCCGTTTCCCGCTTTCACATTGCAGAAACTTCAGGAAATCTTCCGTTTTTACAGCCTCTGCGATCTCCGGACTGATCCTTCCTTCTGTCTGAAGATGTTTCAAATGTTCCTCCAGACTTTCTCTGGTATATTCTTTTTCAAAATCAAGAAGCTCCAGAAATTTGTGGTACGCGGTTCCTCTGACTGCTCCGGATGCCGCTTCTTCCGCTCCTAAAAATCTCGGAACAAGAGGCACTGCTTCCGGTTCCTGATATAATACCTCTCCTGCCTCCTCTTCCATGTAGGCCCGTTTTTTAAGTTCTGAAACTGTAAATTTCATCTGAAAACGCTGTTCTTCCGCAAACGGATATGCAAAGTCCAACTGTCTTTTCAGCTCTTCCCGGTATCCGGCATCATGAATCTGATTTGTATCCCAGTTTTCCAGTACATTTCGAGTCAGTTCATCCGCCGCTTCCCAGGCTCCCTCCATCTGAGCCGCGCCCAGACTGTCAACAACGGTAATTCCGATCGAACTTTCTGCCGGGGATGCCGCAGGAAGCAGCCAGTCCAGATACGAATTTGCAGAAAGAACTTCATATGGAAGAAATGCTGTTTTTTCCCTTGTGGAAAGTGTTTCCAGCTTTGTCCGTGCATCTTTGCACACTCCCGTCAGAATGAGTTTTTCCTTTGCTCTTGTCATTGCCACATAGAGCACCCGCATCTCTTCCCCTAAGTTTTCCACTGCCACCTGTTTCTGGATTACTTTTTTTAACAGTGTCGGAGCCTTTGTTCTCTTTTTCAGATCAATCACATCCATTCCCACACCAAGCTCCGGATGGATTACAATACTGCCCTTCACATCCTGCGTATTGAAAAGTTTTCCCATACCTGCCACGATCACGATTGGAAATTCCAGCCCCTTGCTTTTGTGGATACTCATGATACGGACTGTATCCGCCTGTTCATCTGCAAGATTCGCCTCTCCATAATCCACATTATATTTTTTGAGCTGTTCAATATACCGCACAAAATTGAACAGTCCCTTATAGCTGGTTCCTTCATAGGCTGCTGCCTTTGCGACCAGCATCTGTACATTTGCCATTCGCTGTGCACCACCCGGCATCGCCGAAATACACATACCGTACCCCGTTTTTTCTATAATCTCCCACAACAGATCATGCATCGCTGTATATGGAAGCATATCCCGGAATTCCGACACCCGGCAAAGGAAGTTTTTCAGTTTTTGCTGCAGGATTGGTTCCTTCTCCTTTTCATCATCAGACGCATAGGCGTGAACCGCTTCATAGAAAAAGAGTTCCGGATACGTACTTCTTATCTTTGCCAGTTCTCTCGCATCCAGCCCCGCAAACGGTGACGTAAGTACTGCCGCCAGCGGCAGGTCCTGACGCTCATTGTCCAGAATCTGCAGATAATCCAGAAGAACACTGACTTCATACGTTTCAAAATATCCTTCTCTGCTTCCCACATGTGCAGAAATTCCTTCTTCTGCCAGAACCTGAGCAAACACATCTGCCCAGCCTTTGATGCTTCTCGTCAGGATCACAATATCTTTATATTGTACCGGACGGTATTCCTTTGTCTTTTTATCCACCACCTGCCCCTGTAAAAGCAAGAGTTTGATGCGGTCTGCCACTGCCCGGGCTTCCAGACGGCGTGCATTGTCCTCTTCTTCCAGCTCCTGTGCATCTACTAAAAGAAGCTCTGCCCGATTTGCCGATACTCCGTTTTGCTCCCTGCTCTTTGGATAATCAGCTCCCGGATAAAGTGCCGCACGGGCATCATACTCCACACCGCCTACACTTTTGTGCATAATCTGCTCAAACACGTAGTTCGTGGCATCCAGCACCTCCTCGCGACTTCGGAAATTCCGGTCCAGATCGATCCGCTGCTTCTCGCTGTCTGCCTGGCTGTATGTATCATATTTTTCCATAAACAGTTCCGGTCTGGAGAGGCGGAAACGGTAAATACTCTGTTTGACATCTCCTACCATAAACACATTGTAACTTCCGCGGCTCACAGTAGACACACTGGTCAGAATCGCTTCCTGGATCAGGTTGCTGTCCTGATACTCGTCAATCATCACTTCCTCAAACTGCTCCTGATATTCTCTCGCCACAGCAGATGGTACCAGACTTCCGTCTTTTTCTTCTGTCAGAATCTGCAGGGCAAACTGCTCCATGTCCTGAAAATCAATCACATTGCGGCTTCTCTTTTTCTCTGCAAACAGCCTTGCAAAGGTTGTCACAAGAAGAACCAGTTCTTCCATGGTACTTCCTGTATTTCGCAAATCTTCTGCCAGTTCCTCGGGAGTTTCGTAAAAACAGGTTTCCTGCAGATCTTTTACCATCTTCTTGGCTTTTTCCCGCAGCATCTTCACTGCTTCTTTCTTCTCCGGATCAATCGTCTCATCCTTTTTGGCAGAAAGCCGCTTCCATGCAATCTGATTGATCTTCCCGTAAAATGCTTCAAACGTCTCTGCCTTTTCCATAGTCTCGATCATCATAAGATCCGCTTCCAACGCCTCTGCATACAGATACGGTCCGTCAGACTCCTCACAGATATGCAGCGCCTCATTCAGCAGAATCCTTGCCCCCTGCAGGTTCTGACGGATACTTTCGATCAGGATCTGTACAAATCCAGCGTCAGAAAAATGTTCGTTTTCCACCTGATAATTGTCCACACACGCATTCAGCCACTTTTCCGGCTGTGGATAGCTGCCCGCATATTCGTATAACTGCAGGATCACTTCTTCCAGCTGCCTGTCACTTCTCCCCGTAGAAAATTTCTCTGCAAATTCCAGAAAAGCCTCCGTTCCCTCATCATAGCAGGACTCCAGCATTTCCTCCAGAACATCCTGACGCAGTAATTTCAACTCCCCTTCTTCTGCGATCCGAAATCCCGGATCCAGATTAATGGCATGAAAATGCTCCCTTATCACAGACAGGCAAAAACTGTGGATTGTTGTGATCCGGGCGCTGTGGATGAGCGTTGCCTGCCTCTGTAAATGCACATTTCCCGGTGTGTCTTCCAGGGCATTTTCAATGGCATCCCGGATTCGCTCTTTCATTTCCGCTGCTGCCGCTTCGGTAAATGTCACGATCAAGAGCCTGTCTACATCCAGCGGATCCCTCTCATCCAACAGTCTCTGAATGATCCGCTCTACCAGAACCGCCGTTTTTCCGGAACCGGCCGCTGCGGAGACCAGAATATTCCTGTTTCTTAATTCAATGACCTTTTTCTGATCTTCTGTCCACTGTACACTCATGACGGTTCCTCCCTGTTTTCGATTTCTTCTTCCATCCGGCGGATGACTTCTTCTTTCGAGTACTTTTCCAGGCTCCGGTACGCATAACCGTCCAGCCTTGGATCAAACCCGCAGATATCCCGGTATGCACAGTAGTCACACCCTGTACTTCCATTCAACTCATATGGATTTGCCTGTACTTCTCCTGCATAGATCTGCCGTTTCACCTGAGCTTCCTTTTTCTTTGTATAAGAAAGCATTGCAGCAAACGCCTCCGGAGGCAGTACTTTGGAATACCGGTTGAGACTTCCGTCCTTATTTTTCCCGATCGGGTTGAGAACCGATGTCCCCGAAAGCTGATGCTCCAGATGCTCGATCACCTCTTCCTTCGCATTGATCATTCCATCCAGCCTGAGCTCTTTTAAAATCTTCTCCTCCAGTGCATGATCATCTTTTTCTCTGTCCACGATCGGGTCTTTGATCCGATAATAAAAGATACCGGCAGGCTCTACTGTTTTTCCCGATGCACGTCGTTCTTCCAGCTCCAGTGCCGCATTCAGATACGCCGGAAGCTGCATCTGCAGCCCGTGATACAATGCCACAATATCAAAACTCTTCATCCCGGTCTTGTAGTCTGTCACTTTCACGTAAACCACATCTTCATCCTCGCAGGTATCGACCCGGTCGATCTTTCCACTTCCGAAATTCATTTCATATCCGCTCGGTTCAAAATCCCCTTTTTCCATCTGCCTGGTCAGCGCCCACACTGAACGTCGGATCAGCTGTTTGATGCGCACGATCATATACTCATTGCGGGCAGTACTGTAGAGTACCGTATTTCCGTAGTCTTTGATACTTTCCTCCACACTCTCCTCGATCATGGCATCTCTCTGCACCTCTTCCAGTTTCGGCCACGGCATCCGCTTTTCCTGCGCCTTTCTTGCAAACCGCTCCATGGACTGATGGGCAATATTTCCCAGATCCATCGCCTCAAACTCATATCGCTCCCGATCCGAAAGATGCAGTCCATAAGTCAGAAAATGCGCATAGGCACAGGCCGAGAACCGCTCCATCCTTGTAACACTGAACTGCTTTTTCTCCCCGTATAATTCTGCTGCTTCTTCTCCTGTAAGCGCATCCGGTTTCTTTTTGAAAAATCCTGCATCCAGAATTCTGTCCACTTTCTGCCCTTCATTCTGCCGATACCAGGTATAGAGTTCTTTCCAGGATTCATCCACACCCAGATACCGGTCCCGAACTCCGCGGATCACAAATTCCAGCCCTTCTCCCGGAGTCAGCTCCCTCTGTGTCATGAGAAGCGCCTCTTCTTCTGTAACAACAAGCTTCGGAAACAGTTTTTTCAAATCCCAGACCAGATACGCCGGACGCAATGTTTTTCCGTCAGACGAAACCTTACTATATGAAATATGAAGAAACTCTTCCGGTTTTGTCAGATTCATATACAGATAAAATTTCTGAATATACGTCTTTTCTTTTGCGCCCGGAGAAAGTGCTTGCTTTTCTTTCTGAAACCATTCCCGGTCCCGTTCGGTAAGCAGTCCTCCCTGTCCCATATTTCCCGGAAGCAGGGTATCATTCGCCCCCACAAAAAACAGGGCTTTCAGATTGCTTTTCAGACGGGTTCTCTGCACATCTCCAATCACAACCTGATCCATACCCGGCGGGATCACACCGACTTTTGCCTCTTCCAGTCCTGCATCCAGAAGCTCACAGTACTCTTTCAGAGAAATCCCCTCGTCTCCCAAAAGTTCTGCAAATTTGTCAAACAATTCCAACACAATGCGATAGATCTGTGCGTACTCTTTCGCCAGTGCCAGCTCTTTCTTTTCCGCAAAACAGTTTTCCATCACTTTCAGCTTCTCCTGAATCTGATTTTCCACAAAGAAGCGATACACTGCTTCACAAATATCGCGCACTGTCTTTTTTCGCTGTTTCAAAACAAAGACAAGCGACTCTGTCATTTCTACAAACCGGACGCGCAGACCATTTAGTACTGCCAGCTCTTCTTCATCAGCCGAACTTGTCTTTCTCGCCCAGACTGCCTGCCATTTTTTATAGCCTCTTAAGCCCACTGCTACCACATAATTTTCCAGACGATCGATCTCATCTCTTGTAAATTCCGTAAATCCGGTCCTTAGAAAACGGAACACACTCTCATAGGAAAAGTCCTGCTCCACCATGGACAGGACACTCCTCACATATTCTACAAATGCATTCAAAAGAATACTCTTTTTGTAGTCCATAAACACCGGAATCTGATACTCTGTGCATGCCCTCTCCAGATGATCTGCATATGTTCCCATATCACTGCAGATTACTGCAATATCCCGGTAGTGGTATCCTTTTTCCCGCACCAGTCTGCGGATCTTCTGTGCAGTCAGCTTTGCCTCCATATCCGGACTGCCCGCTGCATACACCGAAAGATGATCTGTTTCATCCGGATACTGTTTTCTGGAATAGCGGAACAACTCAGATTCCAGAAAGCCAAGCTCCGGATTGCTGCGAAACCGGTAAACCGGCTTGTCATACAAATAAATTGGATCGGCAATTTCTATTTTTCGCTCTCCCGCAATCTGTACCAGACCCGTCACCATCTGCTTACTGAGTGCAAACAACTGATACGGATGCGTATACCGAAACGCATCCTCCCTTCCATCCATCTCGACTGTTACTAAAACTTCTTTGCAAATGCTCATCAGCTCTCCAAGAAGCCGATTCTGCACTGGTGTAAATCCGGTAAATCCATCCAGTGCGATCACACTGTTTTTCAAAATCTCCGACTTTGCCACCATCTGACTGAGCACATCCAGCAGTTCTTCTTTTGTAATATATTTTTCTGCAAGAAACTGCTCGAACCCCTCGTATATCATGCGGATATCTGACAGCTTATAATATAGAAAACTTTCTTCATCCAGATTTTCCATCAGCACATCCAGCTCTTCGAATCCGACTCCATACTGTGTAAACTCAGAGATCACCGACTTGACTTCACTGATGTATCCCTGTTTTTTCAAGTTCCCTTTTAATACCTTCAGCCGTTCTTCAAACTGCCCCGCAATTTTCCGGAGGATCAGATTCTTTCCTTCATCATCCAGAACCTGTCCTCTCGACTGTCCCACTTCCTCAAAAATGCGGTGTGCCATTCGTCCAAAACTTAAAACATCGATATTCATGATCCCGTGATTCGGATGCATCGCACACAGATCCTGCTGCGTCTGCATCGTAAACTGTTCCGGCACGATGACCAGATAGTTTATTTCCGGATGTTTCATTGACTCCTGAATGATCTTTTCATATAAATAATGCGATTTTCCCGCACCTGAATTTCCTAAAATAAATTGAAGCATACTGTGTCCTTTCTGGTGAGTTATAATACTTCTATTTTTTGCAACATCTCATCAAAACGATCCATCAATTCTTTATTCGGAATGGATACGTTTTCAACTCCTCTCCGATTCCATTACTTATCTCATATTGTATCAAACATGCCTCACACCTGCCAGTCTCAATTTTTAAAATCAGACAGCGCTCTTTTATTTTTGCCTTTACAGATCAGCTGTGTCATCGTTCCCATCGGACAGTATACACACCAGGAACGGGGCTTAAACAACAGCATCGTCACAAATCCAAGTACGGTAGAAGTCAGCATCACACTGTAAAATCCAAATGCGAACTGCGCGATTCCCGGCGAAACATTCACGCCATGATACGCCCAGTTCCACGGAAGCTTCCAGGTCCATAACAAGGTAACTGCCTGATGCAGATTTTCTGCTCCTGAAAACACAAGATACGTCGTCCACAGCATTTGAAAAAACATCGCAAAAAAGAAAATCAGAAATCCATACCGGAACGCTTTGCTTTTCATCCATTTAGGAACATCTTTCCTGCGGGATAATCCAAATCTGCCTCCGATCAGCTCAAACAGCTGTCCTCTTCCGCAATAACGATTGCAGTACCCCTTGTTCCCCTTCACAATTGCAATGATCAGCGGAATAAAAAAGCATAACAGTCCCAGCCATGCAAATAGAATCTGAAAAAATCCCAACACCAGATACATCAGAGAAGCAATCCACAAATAATCATACCAACTCTTTTTCATTCTGCCGCCTCCCAAATTGAAATAACCGTTGCCGGACACGCTTTTACACACTTTCCGCAGCCAACACATTTTTCCTGATCCACCACTGCCATCACTCCATGAAATATCTGAATTGCCGACATCGGACATACCTTGACACAGCATCCACAGGCAACACAATCCCTTTCTTCCACATGGGCTTTTCTCTTTTTTCGTTTTACCTGATTCATAAGAATCCTCCTAAAAATAATATAGAGTCAGCAGACAAATTTGTTTTCTTTGTCTGCTGACTCTGTCATTATATAAGATACATATGTTGTTTTCTGTGATATTATCACGCAGGCTTCTACTGATACCACCTCATGGACTCATTCTTCCAGCCATTCGAAGGCTGTGTCAAGCCATCCCGCCACATGTGGATTCAGATGTTCTCCTCTTACCTTCGTCTGTTCATTTGCAAGTGACAGCCCATGACATCCTCTGTGATACATATGGCACTCCGAATCTACTCCATGCCTCAACAATGCCTGGGCAAACAGTAATGTATTCTCTGCCGGAACCGTTCCGTCTGTATTCGTATGCCAGATAAATGTCCTCGGCGTCTGTTCTGTCACAAGATTCTGCGCACCTTGCCACGCTTCTTCAACACTGATTCTTCTCCGTATGTCATCCTCTTTCGGCCATCCTGCCCTGAAGTCGATCACGGGATAACACAAGATCATGGCTTGTACCTGCATTTGTTTCTGGCTGTATCCTGTCTTTTTTATAAACCAGTCCTGCTGATAAAATCCGCTGTAAAGCGCACACAGATTTCCGCCTGCCGAACATCCCAGGATCGTGATCTGCTCTCCGTCCACATTCCATACCTCCTGATGTTCCTTCACATATGCAACCGCTTTCGCAAGATCCATCTGCGGATATGGAAGAAGACCTTTCGTTTCATTCTCTTCCAGGACTGCATATTCCAGAATAAATGCCTGATACCCTCTTTTCAAAAATTCCAATGCGATCGGCTCGCTCTCTCTGTCTGACTGATATTCATATCCGCCGCCCGGACAAATGATCACTGCCGGACGCCGCCGCGCAGGGACTCCTTCCAGATTGTTCTGCACGTAGGTTGTCAGAATTGTATCCCTTGTTCCGTATCCACTGTTTCCAAGATTGATTTTTTCATGCAGCATAGGTATTTCTCTCCTTTTTTCTCTTCTGCAAACATTATAGACACATCTTTCTGTTTCTGACAACCATTTTTGTTATCCCCTCGGCCAAACTCTTTATAAAATAGACATGAACCACTCAACTGTCTTTGGATCATAGTGGGAGAAGAATAAGCTCTCACCGCCGTCCAGTACTTCAATGGCAGCCATATCTTCCGCGGTCAGTGTAAAATCAAACACATCGATGTTCTGTTTCATTCTTTCTTTGTGAACAGATTTCGGGATGACTACAACGTCACTCTGCAGCAGAAATCGAAGGGCAGTCTGCGCTGCTGGAATACATGAGTTTCAACCTGATTGACCGCAGGCTTGATTTCTGAAAAATATTCAAGATCAAGATATCTGTCCGGACCAAAATTGGATACACCTATGGCACGTATTTTTCCGGCTTTATAAAATTCTTCCATTGCACGATAAGTTCCATAATAATCGCCGAACGGCTGATGGATCAGAAGCAGATCCAGATAATCGGTACGCAGTTTTTTCAGAGACTCTTCAATAGAAGCTTTTGCTTTTTCATATCCTGCATTTGTAATCCATACTTTTGTTGTACGGCATCTTTCTCTCAAACCTCTCTGCTGTTTTAGATTGAAATCAAAGCATAGAGATCTTCCGATATGCTATAAGAATAAAAGATGCGGTATCGTTCCGCTTAGAAAACCAGAAATTTTTATGCTTTTCTGCATTATAACACGATTATCAGAAAAGAGAAAGGTAAAACTCTCTTTCGCACATTTTAAATTATACGTCCAGCTCCATCACGACATGCAGGATCCCCTCTTCATAGAAATCATCGGATATCGTTTTAAACCCGAATTTTTCATAAAACCCGACTGCATATTTCTGTGCATCCATGACAATTTTCTTACATTTCATGTTTTCTTTGATCACCTTTAAACTTTGTTCTAATAAGTCTCTTCCTGTGCCATTTCCGTGTTGTAAAGTCAATACTCTCCCAATCCTGACAATATCCCCATCGTTTTCCTGATAAAACGCACGAAGATATGCAATCACTTTCTTATCTTCTGTAAAAAAGCAGTGCAGACTTTTATAATCAATGTCATCCATGTCCTGATAATTGATATCTTGCTCCATAATAAAAATTTCTGCTCTTGCTTTTAATATTTCATATAATTCAGTTGTTGTTAATTCCTGAAACTTTTTCACCGTTAATTTCATTTTTTCACCTGTTTCCTATAGAGTCTTTTCTATTATCTGCTTTTTTGTTCACAATCGCAATCTTTATTTTTGTAATTGTTCTACGTAGAAAAAGCAGCTGACCTTCCATCAACTGCTTTCTTCTCCAATCATCATTCTTCTGTTGTTCTTACAGAAGCTCAATCACTCCACTCTTGGACAATGCACCGATATGCTTGTTCGCAATTTCTCCGTTTTTGATCACAAGCAATGTCGGAATTGTCATGACTCCATATTTCTGTGCCAGTTCCATCTGCTCATCCACATTGATCTTTCCGACTTTGATGTCATCTCTTTCTTCTGCCACTTCGTCCACGACCGGAGAAAGCATCTGGCATGGTCCGCACCAGTCTGCATAAAAATCTACCAGTACCGGTTTCTCCGATTTTAATACTTCCTGTTCAAAATTATCTTTTGTTAATTTTATAATTGCCATTTTATAAATCCTCCTTCAATGTTCATCTGCTCTTAGTATACCACTTTTTTGTGTTTCTTCCGTGACAAAATCACATTTCTCATATTTTTTTCAGAGCTTTTGCATCCAGCACTTCTATATAACCGCGGGATAATCTCACATACCCTTCTGTCTGAAACTGTTTGAGCAGTCTTGTGACAACTTCTCTTGCCGTTCCCATATCTCTTGCAAGTACATCGTGAGTAATAGAAAATTTCTCCTCTCCCGCCAGTGCCATATGTTCCAGGATTGCCCCGGCCAGACGAGACGCTACATTAGAAAATACATACTGATTGAACAGCCACATCACATCGGAAAAGCGCTCAGATACCATCTCCATCGTGTAATCTTTCACTGCAGTGTTTGTATCATTCAGTTTCTTGTAAATTTCTTTCGGAATCGTATACAGTACCGTGTCCGATTCCATCATCATATCCAGCGAAATATCCATTCCCTTTATCATACAGGACGCACTCAGGATACTGACATCTCCCTCCACCAGACGATACAATGTAATCTCTCCACCGCTCGGTGACGTAATATAGACACGGACCTGCCCTTCCTTTACAATCTGTACACCTGCGCAGTCCCCGCCATCGATGTGAAGCAGGACTCCTTTTTCATATTCTTCCAGTGCTGTATGGGTGAGCAGCATCTGTTTTTCCGTTTCTGTCAGGTCTTTCCAGAATGGCAGCACCTGACCGATCCATTCGTTCATAATTCCTCCGTTCATTTACTGCAGATAAGACGCTGCAATATTGCGCACCTTCTGTGTCACATAACTGCTGCCGCCTTTTGTCTTTACATCTTCCACCATGCCGACCACTGCGATCTGGTTTGGCATATCTTCTGTTGTCTCACAGATAAACCAGCCTCGCTCCACTCCTGTCGTATCATCCTGGCTTTCCTTAATCTCTGCGGTCCCTGTTTTTCCAAGCATCGTCACTCCATCGATCTTCGCACTGGCTCCTGTTCCACTCGGATTTTCAATTACCGAGAGCAGACTCTGTTTCACAGTCTGTGCTGTCTGTGCACTGACTGCCTGCTCTTTCCAGATTTTTGCAGCAGCGTTTTCTTCATATTTCAAAACTGGCTGAATCATGTTTCCATCATTCACAAACATGGAATACATAGACAGCAGATGGAGCGGATTAACCAGCACCTGTCCCTGCCCGTATCCGGTATCGGCAAGCTGAATTTCCGAATCAATCTTTCCGTCATCATCAAACGTAGATGCCTGCATGGTAAGATCAAATGGAAGTTCTTCTTCAAATCCAAAGGATTTTAATTTTTCTTCCATCGTATCCGCCCCGATTTTCAATGCTTCCCGTGCAAAATAGATATTGTCCGAATATGTCATGGCATTGACCAGATTGACCGTTTCACCGTAATCTGTCAGCGTGGTTACATGATAATCTCCCCAGCTTGCATCCTTCTGCCAAGAAAGCCCTACATATCCTAGATTCTCATCCGGATTGATAATTCCTGCATCCACTCCGACCGCTGCTGTGATTCCCTTAAATGTAGATCCCGGAACCCAGGTGTTGACAAACCGGTTCATCAATGGATTGGATGCATCTTCATTCAGCGCATTCCATCTTGCATCTGACATCCCCAGCACAAATTCATTTGGATCATATCCCGGTGTGCTCACCAATGCCAGCACCTCTCCGGTTTTAGGATTCATGGCTGCCGCCGTTCCCGGATCCTGTGCAAACTGATCATATGCCGTCTTCTGCACCTCGGCATCAATGGTCACACGCACGTCTTTTCCATTCTGTGCCGGCTGATATGCCAGCGTCTCGATCGTATTTCCCGTTTCGTCTGCAATAATGATCCGTGTGCCGTCCACCGGACAAAGCTCTTCCTCATAAGCCTGCTCCAGGCCTGATCTTCCAATCACACTGTTTGCGTGATATCCTTTATTTTCCAGTTTTTCCAGATCTTCCGCTGTCACCGCCTGCACATAACCAGTCAGATGCCCTGCCGCAGCGCCAAGCGGATACACGCGATCCTGGGAATCATTTAACATCACTCCGGGAATCGTCAGAAGCTGTGCTTCTTTCTCTTCATTTCCCTTTGCAATCTTCTTGATCGGCACAAAAGAATCATCCTGTACATAGGATGCCCCCAGTGCGTTTTGGATTGCTTCTTCCGATACATCCAATAGCTCTGCCAGCTTCTTTATAGATTCGGCCCTGGCAGTATCATCTCCCATTTTCCCCGGCACCAGACCAACTTCCAGAACCGTTCCATTTCCTGCCAGAATCACACCATTTCTGTCATAAATGGTTCCTCGCTGGGCACTTTCTGTCTGAATCTGTACTTTATACGAATCCTGAAGATTCGGAAAGATCACTGTGGAATCCCAGTCGATCTTATACTCTCCGTCCTCTTTTTGCAGTGTCACCGCATTGTCAAAAGAAATCTCATCCGCACTGGTTTCCATCGTTTCTGAATATTTCACAGTCACCGGGTTCCCTTTGAGTTTCTCCTTTTCAGGGATCGAGATTTTGATATCTTTTGCCTCGATTCCTTCGTAAATATTCTGATTCCGTTCTGTAAATTTCTTTTTTGATATTTTTTCTTTCGAGGATTCGCTAAGCATATCATACATCTTGTCATATTGCTTCTTTTCTACAAGTGCAAAATAATTTTTCACCGTTTCCTGTGGTGTTGTTGTATTTATCAACAATTTCCACGCGAAAACTCCGCCTCCAGCGAGAATTACGGCCACACCAGCTGCAATACCACCGATCAAAAGCCCCTTTTTATTTTTTCTTTTTCTCATACTGCCCTCCGAACATCAATCCTGAATCACAAGTAACAAAAAACCTTGCATGTGGTTTGCCCCAATCATACCACATCCAAGGCTTTTTGACACTAGAAAGTTCATTTCTCTTATTCAAAGGTCGGGCGTATCGTTACTGTCGAAAAAACACTTTTACCATATCTGTTTCCTCTTATTTCTGTCCGTAGTAGGCATTCGCACCATGTTTTCTGTAATAGTGCTTGTCCTGTAATTCCTGCGGAGCAGGGTTCACATGCGGATTGATGATCTCACAGCGTGCCGCCATCTTTGCAACCTCTTCTGCCACTACCGCATTATGAACTGCTTCGTGCGCATCCTTGCCCCATGTAAATACGCCGTGATTCTTGCAGAGGACTGCCGGAACTGCCAGATAATCCTTTGCTTTTCTCTCAAATTCATCTGCGATCAGAACACCTGTATTCTTCTCATATGCTTCTTCGATTTCTTCCTTTGTCAAATTCCGCACACATGGAATCTCTCCGTAAATATAGTCAGCGTGCGTTGTTCCATAACATGGAATATCTCTTCCTGCCTGTGCCCAGCTGGTTGCCCATGTGGAATGTGTATGGACCACTCCGCCGATCTTCGGAAACCGATTGTAAAGAACCACATGTGTCGGCGTATCCGAAGACGGATTGTATCTTCCCTCCACTTTATTTCCATTCAGATCTACCACAACCATATCATCCGGAGTCAGTTTGTCATATTCTACACCGCTTGGCTTGATCACAAACAATCCGCTCTCACGGTCGATCCCGCTGACATTTCCCCAGGTAAAAGTGACAAGTCCATATTTCGGAAGCAGCATATTCGCCTCATACACTTCTTTTTTTAACTGTTCCAGCATTTTTCATTTCCTCCCCATCTACTTTTCAAACGTATACATCTTTTTCCACAACCGCTCTTTCACCGCATCGGAGGCGAACGCCACCTCAATGGCATTTTTTGTCATCTGAACTTCCTGTTCTCTCGTCACTGCATACCGCTCTCTGATAAATGCAAACTCCTTCTCTAAAGTCGTCTGGCTCACCGTCCGGTTATCTGTATTGACTGTCACCAGAAGATTTGCATTTAAAAATTCCTGGATGGGATACTCTGCCGGATCTTTGACTGCTTTGGTCTGCATATTGCTCAGCGGACACATTTCAATCCCGATCTGTCTGTCCCGGCAAAATGCGATCGCCTCTTTTTGTCCGCAAAGTGCGATCCCATGTCCGATCCTGGATGCCCCACACTGCACTGCATCCAAAATATTCTGTACGCTGCCGCATTCTCCTGCATGGATCGTAAATGGCATCTCCAGCCTTCTGACTTCTCCGAACAATTCCATAAACAACGACATTGGAAACGCCGCTTCGTTTCCCGCCAGATCTGCTGCGCACACTCCGTTTCCGAGGAACTCTCTTGCCGCTTTTAACATCCTTCGATTGGCACCTTCACTCTCATGGCGCATGGCACACACGATCACTCCATAATCAATGCCAAATTCTGTTTTTCCCTGCTCCATTCCTTTCAGAACTGCTTCCAGTATCCGCTCTGTAGAAAGGCCTTCTTGTGTGGAAAGCAGCGGGGCAAATCTTGCTTCAATATAACTGACATGATCTAGCGCTGCGTTTTTCATAAAATCATACCCGGCTCGCTCCAGCCCTTTTTCTGTCTGCAGACATTCCAGCGGAATTTCAAATTTTTCCAGATATTCCGCCAAGCTCTGGCATTCCATATCTGCCTGCAGCTCTTCTGGTTTTACACTTCTTCCCAGAAGCTCTTCAATACATCCCTGACTCAATGAGCCATCCAGGTGGCAATGAAGATCCAGTCTTGGAAGTCTGTTTTGTTCTGTCATATGTTTACTCCTCTTTTCCTAAACTTGCCGGTCCAAATCCCAATGGCAGGATCTCTTCCAGAGTTTTTGCAAAACATCCACCGTTTCCGTCCTCCAGAACGATCTGAAACTTTTTGGGGTCACAAAATTCCATCATCACCTGACGGCATACTCCACACGGCGCACAAAGTTCTCCTTTTTTACTCCCTTTTGGGCCTCCGACGATCGCAATCGCCCGAAATTCTTTCACGTCCTCTGACACTGCCTGAAAAAATGCAGTTCTTTCTGCACAGTTTGTAGCACTGTATGCCGCATTTTCGATATTACATCCCAGATAAACCGTTCCGTTTTCTGCCAGAAGGGCAGCGCCTACCTGAAATCCGGAGTAAGGAGCATATGATCTTTCTTTTCCCTCATATGCCAGACGGATCAATTCCTCTTTTGCTTTTCCATCCAGATCTGTTCCAAATTTAAATTCTTTTTTCATTGCGCACTCTCCTTGCACTGCTGCACATCCTACGCCAGAGTTTCTCCGATCAGCCGGATGGATTCTGTCACCAGACGTTTGAAATCCTCTGCCACTCTGTCTGCAGTCTCCTGTACTTCTTTGTGATCCAGCTTCTGCGTGGACATTCCCGCTGCCAGATTCGTGATACAGGAAATTCCACACACCTTCATTCCCATGTGTCTTGCCGCCATGGCCTCGCATGCCGTACTCATTCCTGCCGCATCTCCGCCAAGAGTTCTACACATTCTGATTTCTGCCGGCGTCTCATAGCTTGGGCCGGTAAACTGCATATAGACACCTTCCTGCAGCGCTACATTTGTATTTTCACCAGCCTTGCGGATCACATCCTGCAATTCTTTGTTATATACTTCACTCATATCCGGAAAACGAACTCCCAGTTCTTCGATATTCGGTCCGATCAGAGGGCTCGGAACTGCTGTCGTGATCTGATCTGTGATCAGCATCAGATCTCCCGGATGGAAGTCAAAATTCACACCTCCTGCTGCGTTGGTCAGCATCACGATTTTTGCTCCCAGCATTCCCATCAGACGTACCGGAAGTACCACATCCTGCATCGGGTATCCCTCATAGAAATGCACTCTTCCCTGCATTGCCACAACCGGGACACCTTCTACATAACCAAATAAAAATCTTCCCTTGTGTCCAGCCACGGTAGACACCGGAAATCCTTCAATCTCCGTGTATTCCATCGTCTCTTCCACCTGCATGGTCTCTGCATAGTCTCCCAGACCGGATCCTAAGATCAATGCCACCTTCGGCTGAAATTTAATTTTACTTTTCACTGCATCTGCGCATTTTACTAATTTTTCATAAATCGGATTCATCTTTTCGTCCCCTTTCTATCAATGGCTCAATTAATTTGGATACCAGTGCATGAAGCCGCTCATACTGCCCTTCATCAATATAAAAGGTCTTTCCGCTGCGGCTGATCAGCCCCTGCTCTTCAAACTTTTTTACCGCACGGTTCACGGTCTTTACACTTAAGCCCGAATATTCTGCCAGTTCCTGTCTTGTATTTGTAAATGTTAATTTTCCGTTTTTTGCATATTTTTTATAGCGGTGTTCAAAAAGAACCGCCAAACGATCTGTTCCCGGAACAAACATATAGGTCCGGCTGGTCACGCCCTGTTCATACAGATACTGTCCCATGATCTTGGCTTCCTGCTTCAGTGCACGGATATCCGTCCGAAGCCATCTGGCATATACATCCGCCGGAATCCGGATCGAAGTACACGGTGTAATCGTCTGCAGTGTTGCCTGATAGGTATCCATGTCCATGATCAGCTCCATGCCCCCCATTGCATTGATTCCGTCAAACTGCATGAAGTCATAGGCAATTCCATAGACTCTGTAATCCGTAATTTTAAACATCCCTCTTGCAATGATATGCACTGTATCCACCGGCTGATTCTCCCGGATAAACACAACATTTTTGTCCAGTTCTACTACACGGAATGACTCTAACAACCAATCCGGAGCATTCTGAAAAAACTGCTCAATGGCCTCTCTTCTGTCCTTTTTCAGCTCCCGCATAAAAGGGAGCACTTGATATAGACGATCTGTTCCCATACATACCCTTCCTTTGTATCTGGTAAATAGTCTCCTTACTATTATAAAACAAATCGCCGAAAAAAACAGAGGTTCTTCCATTTCCGTGAAAAAAATTTCCGGCTGACATTTCAAATCTGCCAGCCGGATGCATGTACGCCATTCTTATTTGATAAGCTCTACTTTTACAACTTCTGTCGGAACACCTGTAGCGTCCTCTGCTGTCTGGTCATTTCCAACTTTAATTGTACCGTCTTTTAACTGTGCATACAGTTCATCATATTTTTCCTGTGTGAATACTTTGAATTTAGAAGTTTCCATTGGAAGTTTTACACCATCCTGAGAAGCATCCAGAGTCACTGTTTTTCCCCCCTGGAAGCTGTCATTGTAGTAGTCTTCCAGTGCACCGTAAATAGAATCTCCAAGATTCTTCATTGCGGAAGTGATGACTGTCTCAGACTCTACAGACTGGTCAACGTCTACACCGATCATCACTTTGTCTGCCGTCTCTGCTGCTTTCATAACAGAGTTTCCAACTCCACCGCCACATGCAAAGATACACTCTGTTCCTTCATTGTACCATGCTGCTGCCTTTGCGTTGTTTTCCGGAGATGCATCAAAATTTCCTACATAAGTATATTTCATTTTGATATCCCCTGCTTTGAGTCCCATATCTTTTGCTGCTGCATCTGCTCCCTGAATAAATCCATATCCGTAGCGGATAACTGCAGGTACCGCGATACCACCCATAAATCCAAGGTTCTTGTACCCTTCAGTCACCGCTGCATATCCAGCCAGATATCCAGCCTGCTCTTCTGCATACATGATAGACATTACATTATCTTCAATCTGTACATTTCCGTCTTTATCCTTCGGCTCTGCATCTACAAGAATAAAGCTTACATCCGGATACTTTGTCTGTGCCTCCATGATCGGATACTCAAACAAGAATCCCGGTGTTGCGATAACTTTGGCTCCGCCTTTTACAGCCAGATCGATCGCATTTAAACAAGCCTCATCAGACTTCTCTGTCGGTTTGTAATATTTGTGTGTCAGGTTATTGTCTTTTGCGTATTTCTCCAGACCTTCCCATGTTCCCTGGTTGAACGATTTGTCATCGATCGTTCCAACGTCTGTGATCAGCGCCAGTTCATAACCGCCTTTTCCACCTTTGTCTCCATCTTTGGAATCTGACCCTTCACTTCCCGGTTTCTGTACACATCCTGTCATTCCAACAACAAGTGTTGCTGCCATAAGCAGACTTAAGATTTTCTTTTTCATTTCTTCTCCTCCTTAATATCCACTGGTCTGTTCGCCCTGAATCAGTTTAATTGCAGAGCTGGTACCAATTCTATCACATCCTGCTTCCAGGAATGCTTCCATATCAGCCACTGTCTTGACTCCGCCCGCTGCTTTCATTTTTACGTCCTGTCCGATATTCTCTCTAAATAAACGGATGTCTTCCAGTGTTGCTCCGGCTGTTCCAAATCCGGTAGAAGTCTTGATATAATCTGCTCCTGCCTCAGTCACAGCCTTGCACATTGCAATCTTTTCTTCCTCTGTCAGATAGCAGGTCTCAATGATCACTTTTAAGATCTTATCGCCTGTAATCTTCTTGAGTGCCGCAATTTCTGCCTGTACCGCATCGTAATTTCCATTTTTCACATCGGAAATATTCACTACCATATCTACTTCAGATGCACCGTCTTCCAGTGCTTTTTTCGTCTCCGCCGCTTTCGCCTCTGTCACACTGTATCCCAATGGAAAACCTACCACTGTACAGATGTTGATCTTTTCTCCGTACGTATCATGTACCCGCTTGATATAACACGGAGGAATACACACCGATGCCGTCTGATATTCGATGGCTTCCTCACACAATTTCTGAATGTCTTCCCAAGTAGCAAATGCCTTCAGCTGTGTGTGATCCACATGGCTTAAAATTTCTTTCTGATCCATTTTATCCGCCGCCTTTCTTAAAAATATTCTACCTGTTCTTTGGAAACCCGCGCATAAATCAGTTTTTCTTCTTCTGCCCGTGTTTCTTTCTGCGTCACTGCTGACAGATAACGCTTGGCTGCCGCCTCAAACAACTCCTCTTTTGACGCATACATGGTTGCAAGGGACTCCCCTTTTTCCACATAATCCCCTACTTTTTTGTGAATAATGATACCAGCAGAAAAATCAATCTCACTGTCTTTTGTTTCTCTTCCAGCACCCAGCATCGCAGATGCAATTCCACAACTCTCGGTATCCATAAAGGTAATGTATCCGGATTCTTCTGCGCAGACTTCGTAAGAATATGGAGCCTTTGCAAATTTATCGGTATCCCAGATCACCGCATCGTCTCCACCCTGTGCTCTGACCATAGCCGCCAGATGCTCCAGTGCTCTGCCATTTTCAATCACTTCTTTTACCATCTCTCTGCATACTTCCAGAGTTCCTTGCCCCGCCAAGTATAACATATTCGATGCCAAATGCATACATACTTCTGTCAAATCTTTTGGTCCGTTTCCTTTGAGTGTCTCCACTGCCTCGATCACTTCCAGGCTGTTTCCGATATTATGTCCCAGCGGAATGTCCATATTGGTAATCAGGGCAACCGTACGTTTTCCTGCATTTTCCCCAATGGAGACCATCTCTTTTGCAAGTGCCACGGAATCTTCCAGTGTCTTCATAAAAGCTCCGCTTCCAGTCTTGACATCCAACAGGATACAGTCGTTTCCGGCTGCCAGCTTTTTACTCATAATGGAAACTGCGATCAGTGGAATACTGTCCACAGTCGCTGTCACATCCCGAAGTGCATACAGTTTTTTATCTGCCGGAGCCAGATTGCCGGACTGTCCGATCACACTGACTCCCGTCTTATTTACTACCTCAAAAAATTCTTCTCTTGTCAGAGTCGTCCGAAGTCCGGGAATCGATTCCAGTTTATCTACAGTTCCTCCGGTATGTCCCAGACCCCGACCGGACATTTTTGCCACTTTTGCACCACATGCCGCTACAATCGGTGCAATGATCAGTGTAGTCTTGTCTCCGACTCCACCGGTAGAATGTTTATCCACCTTAGTTCCTTCAATCCCGGAAAGATCTACCATATCCCCGGAATGAGCCACTGCCAGTGTCATGGCAAGTGTCTCTTCCTCTGTCATTCCCTGAAAATACACTGCCATCAAAAATGCAGACATCTGATAATCAGGAATATTTCCCGCTACGTATTCTTCTATCAGATACTGAATCTCTTCGTGGTTTAAAGCTTCTCCGTTTCTTTTTTTCATGATCAGGTCATACATTCTCATTGTCTTATCCCTGCCTTTCCTCGACTATCTGCTTCCCTTGTCATATGGGATTCCCTCTGCTTTCGGAGCCTGTGAATTCTTGGAGAAGAATGCCAGAACAACCAGTGTTGCAATATAAGGAATCATCTTGTATACCTCATTCGGTATGGGCAGTGTTTTCAGGAATGGAATCGTAGAGTATGCACTGGAGAGTGTTTTCATGATTCCAAAGAAGAATGCTGCCATTAAAATCTTGTTGCTTCGCCACTGTCCGAAGATCAGAACCGCGATTGCCAAAAATCCGTATCCGGCTACACTTGCATTGAAGTTTGTAGAAGTCGGAACAACAAAGATCAGTCCTCCAATTCCTCCGAGTACACCGGAAATAATCACTCCGGCATAACGAATTTTGTAGACGTTGACTCCCACAGAATCTGCTGCTCCCGGATGTTCTCCACAGGCGCGCAGTCGGAGTCCGAATCTTGTGTTTTTGATCACAAATGCGGCTACCGCAAAAATCAGGATTCCAATATAAGTAGAAATATAGCAATTCTGGAAAAACAAATCTCCGATTACCGGAATATCTCCCAATACCGGCACTTTATTGATATGGAATGTGTCCGTAAACTGGATCTGCTGCATTCCCTGGATCATACGTGCTGTAAAAATCGCAAAAGCCGGTGCAAAGAGGTTCAGCGCCGTACCACTGATGGTCTGATCTGCTTTCATATTGATCGAAGCAAATGCATGCAAAAGACTGAACAGTCCTCCGGTCAGTCCCGCTACCAGCATGGCGAGCAGGAACAATCCCTGACCACTTAATGTCCCCTGGAAAATATTGATAAAGAAGATCCCCGCAAAGGCTCCCATGACCATGATACCTTCCAGTGCGATATTGATCACACCGCTTCGTTCCGAATACATTGCTCCGATTGCAACGATCAAAAGCGGAATGGCAAAATACATCGTCTGCTGTACAACGAAATATGCTACATTCATGACTGTCCCTCCTTCCCTGCACGATCTGTTCCTGATTTTTTCTCTGCCTTTTTCGCTTTTCTCATCTGGAATTTGTAAATGGTATTTTTGAACAATAAGGAAAGCGCTCCGCAATAAATAATTGCTGCAATGATTATATCAATGACTTCCGGCGCAAAATCAAACAGCTGCATATTGTTTCCGCCCACTGTGATGTATCCGATGAAAAGTCCGGCAAACAAAATTCCGATCGGATTGGACAGTCCAAGCAGCGCAACGGAAATTCCGGAGAATCCTTCCGGTGCGATCACATCCAGTACCTGCATATATTTTCCGGAGTTTGCCAGATATAACAGTGCTCCGCCGAGTCCGGAAAGCGCACCTGCGATCACCATGGAAAGTACGATATTACGCTTTTCATTGATACCTGCATACCGGCTGGCATCCGGATTCATTCCGCAGGCTTTCAGTTCGTATCCAAAAATGGTCTTATTTAATAAGATATAGATCAGGATCACACATCCGATGGCGATCAGAATACCGACATTGATACTTGCCCCCGGGAACAGTTTGTCCAGCCCTCCTTTTGGGAGATTCGCCCCTTCAGCCACTGCCAGTGACTGGTTCTTTACCTGATCGTATACCGTCTTCTGGATCAGCATGTTTGTCAGATACATTCCGATATAGTTCATCATAATGGATGAAATTACTTCATTTACATTGAAAAATGCTTTTAAAAGTCCAGGAACCATGCCCCAGAGCGCTCCTGCCAGAATCGCTGCCAGAAGTGCCGCCAGACAATGAACTCCCGGCGGGAGAAATGTGAATTTGACTCCCACATATACCGCTGCAAACGCACCGGCTGTAAACTGTCCGGACGCTCCGATATTAAACAATCCGGTCTTAAATGCAAATCCTACGGAAAGTCCTGTCATGATCAGCGGTGTCGCCATATACAGCACCTGTCCGAATCCCTGCATTCCATCCGTAAACCCACCCTGAATGATCATCATAAATCCGCCGAATGCCTGGCTTGGATTACTGATCAGAAGAATGATCAGACCAAACAACAGACCGCAGACGATCGCAAGAATGGAGGAACTGAAATTGACAAAGCCTTCTCCTTTAAACAAATTCTTAATCTTCATTCTTCACACTCCTTTTCGCTCCTGCCATGTAAAGTCCGAGTTCTTCTGTCGTAATCTTCTTCGGATCCAGATCTGCAACAATCTCACCCTCGTACATGACGATGATCCTGTCACTGACATTCATCACCTCATCCAGTTCCAGTGAAACGAGAAGAACTGCCTTTCCTGCGTCCCGCTGCTCAATGAGCTGTTTGTGGATGTACTCGATCGCGCCTACGTCCAGACCTCGTACCGGCTGTACTGCAATGACAATTTCCGGATTACGGTCCAGCTCTCTGGCAATAATCGCTTTCTGCTGATTTCCTCCCGACATGCCTCTGGCAATACTCTTCTCCCCCTGACTGGAACGGATATCAAATTTCTCGATCAGCATTTTCGCATACTGACGAATCGCATCAAATTTTAAAAAGCCGTGATTCTGGAATCTCTTGGTATAGTAAGACTGCAGAACCAGGTTTTCCTGAAGTGTATAATCTAAAACCAATCCGTCTTTGTGACGGTCTTCCGGAATATGCGCCACTCCGTCCAGACATTTCTGACGAATACTCTCTTTGGTGATATCCTTTCCATTTAAGATCACCTGTCCATGCTCGATCGGCATCAGACCTGTAATTCCATATACCAGCTCAGACTGTCCGTTTCCGTCAATACCTGCCACGCAGAGAATCTCGCCTTTTCTTACCTGGAAAGATACATTGTCAACCGCAGCCTTTCCATGATGTCTGGATTTTACAGTCAGATTCTTCACTTCCAGAACCGGTTCTCCCGGTGTCATCTCCGGTTTGTCTACGATAAAGTTGACCTTGCGTCCAACCATCATCTCAGACATCTGCTCTTTGGATGTCTCTGCCACCTCGACAGTTCCGATGTATTTTCCTTTTCTCAGAACACTGCATCGATTTGCAACTTCTTTGATCTCATTGAGCTTATGTGTGATAAAGATAATGGATTTTCCTTCTGCGATCAGCTGCTTCATCACCTTCATCAGTTCACTGATCTCCTGTGGTGTCAGAACTGCTGTCGGCTCGTCAAAGATCAGGATATCATTGTCGCAGTAGAGCATCTTTAAAATCTCCACTCTCTGCTGCATTCCAACTGTGATATCCGAAATATACGCATCCGGATCGATCTTGAATTTGTACTTCTCACTGAGCTCCATTACTTTTTTACGGGCTGCATCCATTTTGAGCACACCCATCTTTGTTGTCTCACGTCCCAAAACAATACTTTCCAGAACTGTGAAGTTGTGTACCAACTTGAAGTGCTGGTGTACCATTCCGATTCCAAGATCATTGGCGTCATTCGGGTTGTTGATGTTCACTGTTTTCCCATTGATGCGGATTTCTCCTTCCTCCGGCTGATACAAACCGAAGAGAACGCTCATCAGTGTCGACTTTCCTGCTCCATTTTCACCGAGCAGCGCGTGGATCTCGCCTTTTTTTACCTGGAGGGTGATATCATCGTTTGCTTTGAAATTTCCAAACTGTTTGGTGATGTGGTTCATTTCAATTACATATTCCACATTCGCTTCCTCCCTTTCTCTTTTATTTCTTTAAAATGTATTCTTTCATACTTGTTCCGTCCGTATTATTTTCCACATTGAAAATATCAAGGATCGTTGCTGCAATATCTGCAAAACTTTCTCTTGTTCCGAGATTCACATCTTCCCGGATGCTCTTGCCGTAAACAAGAAACGGTGTGTGCTCTCTCGTATGGTCTGTTCCCGGAAATCCCGGATCGCATCCGTGATCGGCAGTGATCATCAGAATATCGTCATCTCTCATCCGTTCCATAAAGGTTCCCAGCTGACGGTCAAATGTTGTCGCCGCCTCTGCATAGCCTTTCCTATTGTTCCGGTGTCCGTACACCATGTCAAAATCCACCAGATTCACAAAACAGATTCCGTTAAAATCTACATCCTGTGTCTCGATGGTTTTTTCCATTCCGTCCACATTATTCTGGATACGCTGTGTATGCTGGATTCCTTGTCCTGCAAAAATATCATAGATTTTTCCTACACCATACGTATCATATCCGGATTTTACAAGTGCATCCAGCATCGTGTCTTTTGGCGGCAGTAAGGAAAAATCATGCCGGTTCGCAGTTCTGGTAAAATTCGGTGCTGTCCCGATAAACGGTCTTGCAATGACACGTCCGACCCCATGCTCTCCCACAAGGATCCTTCTTGCGATCTCACAGTCCCGATACAGTTCTTCGATCGGAACCACATCTTCATGTGCTGCAATCTGAAATACACTGTCCGCAGAAGTATACACGATCAGCGCCCCTGTCTCTACATGCTCCTGCCCGTAATCCCGGATCACGTCTGTTCCGGAGTACGGCTTGTTGCACAGAACCTTCCTTCCCGTCTCACGCTCAAACGCATCCAGCACTTCCTTCGGGAATCCATCCGGATATGTCGGAAGCGGTTTTGGAGAGATCACTCCGGCAATCTCCCAGTGCCCGATCGTCGTATCTTTCCCTCTGGACTGCTCCTTCATACGTGCATATGAACCGATAGGGTGCTCTTCTTTCTCCATCCAGTCCACACCATCGATGTTGAAAAGCCCGATCCTTTTCATGTTCGGGGTATCATACTCCTTCACTCCAGTGATCGTCTTCAATGTGTTTGCTCCGACATCTCCAAAATCAGCTGCATCTGTCATCTCTCCGATTCCATAACTGTCCAGAACAATCAGAAAAACTCGTTTCTTTTCCATTTTTAATCCGCCTTTCAAATTTGCCAATTCCGTCTTTTCTATAGTTCACATTTTAGACACTTTTTATAATCAAGAAAAGGACTGGAGTCCTTTTTTCGCATTATACTTTTATTTCCCCTCAATTTTTCTTTATATTTCATTTTTTTATCGTTTAATTCGCACAAAAACAGCCCGGCAGATCAAATTTAAATCAAATCCGCCAGGCAGCTTCTTTCTTTATACATTTTATATTGTTTTATGCCTCGTCAATTGCTTTTCCAATATCATGACGCATATATTTGTTTTCAAACTGTACCCACTCTGTTGCAGCATAGGCATTGGCTCTCGCTTCTTTGAGATCTTTTCCCTTTGCTGTCACACCGAGCACACGCCCTCCGTTTGTCACGATCTGTCCGTCCTGAAGCTTTGTGCCGGCATGGAAACAATAATACCCTTCATGCTTGTTAAATTCTTCCAGCCCCTGAATCGGGAAACCTTTTTCATAACTTACCGGATATCCTTCGGATGCCAGTACCACGCATACTGCTGCATTGTCTTCAAACTGCAGATCTACCTGATCCAGTGTTCCGTCAATACATGCTTCCACAACTTCAATCAGATCATTCTTCATACGCGGCAGTACAACCTGCGCTTCCGGATCCCCGAAGCGTGCATTGTATTCCAGTACCTTCGGTCCCTCTTCTGTCAGCATCAGTCCAAAAAAGATCACGCCTTTAAACTCTCTTCCTTCTGCTGCCATAGCATCCACCGTTGCCTGATAAATGTGTTCGCTGCAAAATTCTTCCACTTCTTTTGTGTAGAACGGGCTTGGTGAAAATGTTCCCATTCCGCCTGTGTTCAGGCCTGTATCTCCATCTCCCGCACGCTTGTGATCCTGTGCAGAAGTCATGGTCTTAATGGTCTTTCCGTCTACGAAAGAAAGAACAGAAACCTCCCGGCCTGTCATAAATTCTTCGATGACCATCTCATTTCCGGCTGTTCCGAACTTCTTATCCAGCATGATCGTGCGCACGCCTTCTTTTGCCTCTTCAAAATTCTGACAAATCAGAACACCTTTTCCAAGTGCCAGTCCGTCTGCTTTGAGCACGATTGGGAATTTTGCATTCTCCAGATATGCGATCGCTGCATCCGGATCTGTAAAATTCTCATATGCGGCTGTCGGAATGTGATATTTCTTCATCAGGTCCTTTGAAAACGCTTTGGATCCCTCCAGGATCGCTGCATTCTTTCTTGGTCCGAATGTGCGGATGCCGGCTGCTTCCATCTCATCCACAAGACCTCCCACCAGAGGATCATCCATTCCTACGATACAAAGATCGATTGATTTTTCTTTTGCAAATGCGACCAGTTTTTCAAATTCCATAGCGCCGATCGGCACACACTCTGCGAATTCTTCGATCCCCGCATTTCCCGGTGCACAGTACATCTTTTCTACTTTGCTGCTCTTTGCGGCGCTGGCTGCGATCGCATGTTCTCTTCCGCCGCTTCCGACTATTAAAACTTTCATGGCAGTCTCCTCTTCTACTGTGTGATCACAGTTCTTCCGTCTTTTACCGTTACTTTTTCATTGGCGATCAGATCGATCGCTTCCGGCAGAATCTTCCATTCTGCCTGCTCCATCACCCGGCGCTGCAAAATCTCAGGAGTATCATCCGGCTGTGTTTCTACTGCTTTCTGTAACAGGATCGGACCGGTGTCCGTCCCCTCATCCACAAAATGAACCGTTGCACCGACTACCTTTACACCGCGCTCTAGAGCTGCCTCATGTACCTTCAGTCCGTAAAATCCTTTTCCACAGAAGGAAGGGATCAAAGACGGATGAATATTGATCATACGGTTGCGGTATTTTGCAATCATCTCCGGCGGGATCACCACCAGGAATCCTGCAAGCACGATCAGATCAGGCGCATATGCATCGACTGCTTCCAGAAGCTTCTCATTAAAGATTTCTCTGGATTCAAACTCCTTCGGCGAGATACAACACGCCGAAATCCCGTGTTCTTTTGCACGTTCCAGCGCATATGCATTGGCGTTATTGCTGATCACACCGACAATTTCCGCATTGGTGATCATACCGTCTGCCACACGATCTATGATCGCCTGAAGGTTGGTTCCGCCTCCGGAAACCATCACGACTACTCTTAGCATAAAGTAACTCCTTTTTCTCCGGCTTCGATCTTACCTACTACATATGGAGTATCTCCGGCCGCTTTGATTGCTTCCATTGTCTTCTCCACATCTGCGGCGTCTACTGCCAGAACCATACCAAGTCCCATGTTGAATGTGTTGTACATCATCTGTTCTTCGATATCCCCTTCTTTTGCCAGCATATCAAAAATCGGAAGCACCGGATAACTGTCCTTTTCGATCACTGCATGCGTTCCTTCTTTGAGCATACGTGGAATATTCTCATAGAATCCGCCGCCTGTAATATGGCTGCAGGCTTTGACTGTCACACCCGCTGCTTTGATGCTCTTGAGTGCTTTAACATAAATTCTTGTCGGAGCTAACAGCGCCTCGCCCAATGTACATCCAAGACTTTCATGATATGTCTCCAGATTTTCTTTTGTCATCTCGAACACTTTTCTCACCAGAGAGAATCCGTTGCTGTGCACACCGGAAGACGCCATCCCGATCAGTACATCTCCCGCTTTTAAGTCTTCTCCTGTGATCATCTCTTTTTTATCACAGACACCTACTGCAAATCCGGCAAGGTCGTAGTCCTCCTCCGGCATCAGTCCCGGATGCTCTGCTGTCTCACCGCCGATCAGCGCTGCTTCTGACTGCAAACATCCTTCTGCAACACCGCTTACGATCGATGCGATCTTTTCCGGATAATTCTTTCCACATGCGATGTAATCCAGGAAAAATAATGGTTCTCCTCCTGCACATGCAATATCGTTAACACACATTGCAACTGCATCGATTCCGATCGTATCATGCTTATCCATGATCATTGCCAGTTTGACTTTTGTACCGCATCCGTCTGTTCCGGAAAGCAGTACCGGCTCTTCCATCTCTTTGATCTTTGCAAGAGAAAATGCACCGGAAAATCCACCCAGTCCACCGAGTACTTCCGGACGCATTGTTTTCTTTACGTGTTCTTTCATCAGTTCCACTGATTTGTAACCAGCCTCAATATCCACACCTGCATTCTTATAATCCATAACTATTCTCCATTTCTTACATCGTCTGTGCTCTATTTTTCCAGATACGCCTGATATCCGATCTCGTCCAGCTTTTCTGCTTTTTTCTGAACTGTCTCTTTCATCTCTTCTGAATATGCTTTGAGTTTTTTCAAAACTTCCTCATCCGAAGTTGCAAGAATCTTTGCTGCCAGAATTGCCGCATTCATACCTCCGTCAATCGCAACAGTGGCAACCGGAATTCCCGGCGGCATCTGCACGATGGAATAAAGTGCATCCATTCCATCCAGATTCTTTCCGGACATCGGAACTCCTACTACCGGCATCGGGAAAAGTGCCGCGCACATTCCCGGAAGATGTGCTGCCATTCCTGCTCCTGCGATAATTACTTTGATTCCCTTTCCTTCGGCCGCCTTTGCCCAGTCAAAAAACACGTCAGGCATACGGTGTGCAGAAATGATCGTCATCTCGTAATCAATTCCCAGTTTTTCCAGCATGTCTGCAGCTTTACTCATAACCTTAAGGTCTGAATCACTGCCCATTACAATTCCTACTTTTGGCATATCTTGTCCACCTTTCTTAACTTTTGTGTATTCCCTGTCTATTTCTCAAAAGATCCGTCCGGCATCTTTTTGCCCTCAGTCACGAATCTTCCGTCCTCCAATAGTATAATATTTTTTCCTTCTTTTGTTAATACACTTATTTCTTCTAACTCTTCATAAGGTGTGGTTATATCTAAACCGTACTGATTCATAAGCTGAACTGATTTTTCATCAAATATACGCAGACATTCCTTTTGTTCTTCCGTGTAGGAAACTGCATCAGGACCGGCTTGTCCGGACAACTCTTTTTCCGCCCGATCCAGTCGTATTCTTCCTGTCGCTCTGGCTGTCCACTCCTTCTCACACTCATATCCGTACTTCATCACATCCAGTTTTCGCTCGATATATTTCTTATCCAGAAACAGTGCCTCATCACATTTATGATCTGCTTCATACTGCGGATTTACATTCCCATGCAGTTCGTCTCTTGCAATCACACCGGATGCCGGAATGCAGATGACAGGTTCGATTCCCTGTTTTTCCAAATCTGCCAGCACAGCCAAAACAAGCCGCTCAAATCCCGGACGATAAAAGATCTGTACCACTGACTTTTCAGCCTGGCAATCCTCTTTGCGATATTTTCTTGTATACGTGTCTGCTATTTTCCAAAGAGCCTCTTCTGAAAGATTTCTGAAATATTCTGCCGTTTCCAGTTCTTTTTCTCCCACATATTCTCCGTAAGAATACAGGTACCGGTTCTCTGAAAGATCCATTTTTCTGATCCTGGCGATGACTGATTTTGTGTACACTGGATTGATAGATTCTCTGATATGATCTGTCAGAAACACATCGCAGTAATCACTTGCATACCAGTACACGCATTCTCTCAAATTCCTGTATTCCGGTTGTTCCTGCGCTTCAAAACACTGATAGATTTCCAGAAACAACTCATTTAAGATCGTCAGATAATCCAGTCTGTTCGAAAATGCATAAGGAATCCCGCTGCGCAATTCTGTATACAAAAAACTCAAGAGCTGTCCATAGACTTCTGAAAGCATCTTTACCGCATATGTCGGATCAGCAAAACTCTTCTTATAGTTTTCCCCCAGAATATCTACATACAGCTCCTGATTCCATCGCTTCCTCTCTTTCAAAGTGAAGGTTTCAAAACTGTGGTCTTCTATTGTTCTGCGAAGTGATTCCAGTTTGAGCAAAAAAGCGGCACACATCCGGAAATACGGCCGATACCTGTCCTGCACAGTCTCTTCCTGATCGATCATCTGCAGTCTTTCTATTGAGAGCTGGTGGCGTTCCATACATCTCTCGTTTCTATCCCGCTGCCATGTTTCCAATTTCATCTATGAAAGTCCTCCTAAAAATATCATGATCAGAACCAGCAATACCAGCCCGTTAAGTACGATTCCAAGCCAGCACGTAAAATGTCTTTTTTCCAGCTCCTGACGTCCCTTAAGACCTGCACGGATTCCAAAAACTGTAAACATCATATCGATCAGTCCCAATGCACCTGTAATATCTGCCGTTTTCTCACGCATTGTATACGCATGAAGAATCAACAATACAAGAACAAACAATGAAAAAATCGCATACATACAAGAACTTTTTCCCTGTCTTGCCTGTCTGATTTTTTCTTTCTTCTCTTTCTTCTCTTTCTTTTCCTTTTTTTCCTTATTTTCCTTTTTTTCTCCTGCCATCATATTTTCTCCTTATCCCATTACAGATCAAAAACAATACATATCCTAAAATTCCGCCGATCGTATTCAGTAACAGATCATCTACGTCAAAACTTCCCACTCTTGTCAAAAGCTGAAATACTTCCACTCCGAGGCTCAGTCCAAAGCTATAGAACAATGTCATCAAAAAGCCTCTCATCCTGCTGGCAACGGATATAAAAAATCCATATGGCACAAAAATCAGGATATTTCCAAATAAATTGGTAAATACCGCGAAAAGCCCAAGCGTTTCCCGGTATTCCACAAAACGTCTGATTTCCTTGAAAAGCACAAGATTACAGCGGTATTCTTCGCCAATACCGCTGCGTCCGTACCAGTCTGAGAAGATCAGGAAATATAATAAGAAAAAAATATAGAGCACAAATAATATTTTCCCCACTGTGCGGGTTCTTTTCACCTGTCTCTGATTCAAATTACTCCCCCGTTTTCCACAGCTAAAATGTAATCTCGCTCTTATTTTTCAACAGACGTACCCCATTGACAATGGCGATAATTCCGGCTGTCACGCCTGTTACGATCGTAATGATTCCGATCACAATGCTTCCTGCTCCTGCCTGACTCATTGTTTTATATGCCTTCTCCATCTTCTTTCACTCCCTGCTTACTTTGCACCATACATTTCATAATATGCATCAATTGCCGATTTTAATGTATCATCAATGATTACTTTTCCTTTATATGGTCTGTTGTAAAGATGTTCTACGACTTCTTCCATTGTTACGATTGCTGCGGTGTCAAAGCCATACAGCTCTTTCACTTCATCCAATGCACATTTTTCTCCGCCTTTTCCGACTTCCATACGGTTTAATGACACCATCAGTCCGACGATTTCTACATCGGCAGCACCTTTTACTTTCGGAACTGTCTCTTCCATAGATTTTCCGGAGGTTGTTACATCCTCGATCATCACAACACGGTCTCCGTCTTTTAATTTACTTCCCAGGAAGCTTCCCTTGTCTGCACCGTGATCTTTTTCTTCTTTGCGGTCTGAACAGTAACGCACTTCTTTTCCATATAATTCGCTGTATGCGATCGCAGTCACAACTCCAAGCGGGATTCCTTTGTAAGCAGGTCCAAATAACACATCAAAGTCATCGCCGTATTTGTCATGGATTGCTTTTGCATAATATTCTCCTAATTTCTTTAACTGGGAACCTGTTACATACCCTCCTGCATTCATAAAAAATGGGGATTTTCTTCCGCTTTTTAATGTAAACTCTCCAAATTTCAGTACATCGCTGTCTACCATAAACTCAATAAATTCCTGTTTATACTGTTCCATCTTCCTTAAACCTCCATATTTATAGACATCTGTATGCCCTTGTAAATCTGTTAAATCTTCTCAATTTTATCACAAATTTCCTGTGATTTCAATCGAGGAACTTTCAAGTCCTATGCACTGCCCCCAAAAGACGCGCAAAGAATCTTTGACAGACACTCTTATTTGCCGTATTCCTCTGACCAGATATAAAAAAGCCCTGTCAAGAGTTGCATCATTTACTTATACTCTTGACAGAACTTCTTGTTTGTCCACGTCTTTCAAATGTTACTTGCTCTAATTCCATTTATATTCTATTGTAAGAATTTCTGCACAATAATAGTCTATATCTTACCACAAGGCAACCGATTTATTAAAATAAGACAAGGCACTACATGAGAATGGTAGGCGGTCAGTCCTTCAACAGAGGTTGCTGAGTGCCAGTGGCACTCGTTTAGCAACGACCGAAGCGGCAGCGTAGACCTGAACCCTCTGATTACATAGAAATCCTGCTTGCAGGAAATCTCGGAAAGGAGGGCTTAACTTATGAGTGATTTTGAAATGCTCTCCATCGTACTAATGATACTTAGTATTGTTGTAACGATTTTAATAGCGTATATAAATCAATTAAAAAAGTAACCGCCCTTCGCCTGGTGTGCTACCCGTCAAGAGGACAATGAAAAATAATAAATTTTTCTCCGTCAGC